>ODAI014435703.1_pt1 | contig 206337 bp, 172 predicted proteins | sample 1539321 | NCBI WGS metagenome assembly ODAI01 (sample SAMN02144231, study PRJEB22623) | gut metagenome | biome: sheep rumen | host: Ovis aries | place: New Zealand | reverse complement strand
CAAACTCCTTGGCGTTCACCTTGAAGAGCGGATATTCCATGACGATGAGCGAATCCTTGCCCTCGACAATGTAACTGGCATCGCCCATCACGTCGTTAGTGTTATACACATGCAGCTTAAAGCCGTCCAAATCATAGGCGGTGAATGCGCCAGTCAGAGAGTCCTCTACTTCAGCGGCATCGTTCTGAGCCGTCTGCTGTGTCTTGTTACCGCAGCTTACCATCATGGCAGCTGCCATCATTACGAATAATACCTTTTTCATTGTTCTTACCTTTTTATTAATACTCGTTGCTTCTTGATTGCGAGTGCAAAGGTACGGCAAGTTTTTCAATCCCACAAGAAGGCACTTTTTGGTATCATAGTTACTAAAAAGTAGGAATTGTGATGTTATCTGGCTTCTGCGAAAGTGACGTTAACTTAGATTAACTAAGTATAATGACGTTACTTGGTAACTATTTGTTACCTTTGCAACAAAATCTATAGTTATGGCAGATATCAAAGCAGAGTATTTGGCCTTTCCCATCAGGCAAGTAGTGAGTCGTTTTGGCGACAAGTGGTCTATGCTGGTGCTTTACATGCTTCACACCAGCGAGACGGGTGTATTGCGCTTTAATGAGATCCGCCGTCTGATGACGGACTGTTCCCAGAAGATGCTCTCGCAGACACTGAAGAATCTGGAACAGAGTCACCTCGTTCATCGTGAGGTCTATCCGGAGGTTCCTCCCCGAGTGGAGTATTCCCTGACAGACACAGGCAAATCGCTGATGCCTGCACTTACGGCTCTGATAGCCTGGGGAAAGGAGCATTTCTCTGAAGTGGTAACAGATTAACATTGGAACCATTAATGACTTTTGTCATCGATATGGAGATATCTGATTTCAAAAGATTCAAATAAAGATTTTAATGAGATAAATAAATTCGTTTAAATGAAATATGGAAATCCTTCATGATTTTGGATGGACAGACACTTTCGACATGGGCGATATTTCCATGTCTCGCTACACGGAAATGTTAGGCGCATTCTGGGTTCCTGTGTTTGGACAGCTGAATACGATGCACTGGGGATTCAGGTTTGTCAGATAATGTTCATGTCTAAAGGGGATTTCAATCAAGTAAATTCCAATTTTCAGAGTATTACATAACTTAATAAAGCATGAGGCAATAATAGAAATGAAAATAGAGAAATTCACGAATGATGACTTTGCTAAAGCAGCACCACTGGCTGCTGGTGCATGGGGCGATTTTTATGCCGACGAACGGCAGTGGTTTATCGATGCAGTGGCAGAGTATATCCTTCGCTATAACTATAGCAATCCCTCGCTTGCCTTGAAGGCCGTGGGCGATGATGGCGTGATTCATGGGGTGCTGTTTGCCAACTTCCATGACGACAAGGCAGATGTGAGCCAATGGCGCGAGAACATTGAGGCACAGATGACCGACCATGAGCTTGAACGTTTCCGTCTATTGGCCGACTATATGCTGGAGGTTGACGGAAAAACGGTGCAGTGCATGAGTGACGGCGAAGTGAAACTATCGCTCTTCATCAGCAATCAGAAAGGCTGTGGGAAACTGTTGCTGCAGGAAATGATGGATGAGTTCCTGCACAGAGACCTGAGGCATCTATACCTTTGGACCGACACCAGTTGCACCCACGAATACTACCCACAACATGGTTTCACACTGGTAGGTCAGTTCCTCAGCGAGGTCTATGACTCCTACGCTCCTGGCTATACCACGTATATCTATAAGAAGGGCATATAATCTGAGCATTACCTGGCTCCACTAACCCTGCACACATTCTCGAAAACATTACGATTTTCGATTTTGAACTCACCGACGAGGAGATGTCCGCAATAAGAGCCATTGACCAAGGCGATGCCGGACGCTCGTTTAATCTTCAATACGGCAACTGGGGTTTTGGCAACTTTGCCGACTACACCTACGAGCATACTTTCACCCCCAGCAATCAGGAATAAGTGAAAATATTGGTGCATTTTTTAATATTGGTGCATGAGCATTTTGTCGTATCTTTACGTCAAAAAATTTTTTAAGAAATCAAATTTATATTGTAAAGTATGAAAAAGCAATACATTTTTGGCACAATGGCAATTATGGCCGCCGCTGTGATGTTGTCGTCGTGCGGCAACAATGCGCAGCAATGCACAAGCACGCAGAATGGCATCGTAATCGAAAAACAAGGCGTTTTCTCGTCGGGCGGACGTGTTACCGAACCCGTTGAAGGCGAGTACGACCCTACTCAAAATTGGCTCGATATGACGCGCAAAGGAACAACCTCGCACGTTGACCACGCCAACACATTCTATCAGATTCCAGCCAGCGGCAACGGCTTGCCGATGGTTTTTCTGCACGGCTACGGACAATCGAGAACAGGTTGGCAGTCAACACCCGACGGCAGGGAAGGCAGGGCGGACATTTTCTTAAAAAAAGGACACCCCGTGTTTCTTGTTGACCAACCTCGCAGAGGTGCGGCAGGCTCCACAGTGGAGATGACCAAAGATGCACTTGATGCCGACGGCACAAAATATCGTCCCGGCGAACAGGCTTGGTACACACATTTCAGGATTGGACGGGTTGCGCCAGAGCGTTACGACGGCTCTCAATTTCCCGCAGGAGATGCGGCTCAGACACAGTTTTTCTGTCAGATGACACCAAACACAGGCAGTTACGACGAGAAACTCTTTGGTACTGCGCTGTCAGCGGTACTGTCTGATGTTCACCAACTTACAGGCAAAAAGTCGATTTACATAACCCATTCACAAGGCGGTCGCGTTGGTTGGCAGACCGACACCGAAAATATTGCCGCAATTGTGGCAGTAGAACCCGGCAACAGCAACGAATGGCTCGAACCGGTAAGCAACGAGGTGTATGGAAAATTGAGGTGACGTGCGTAATCAACGCATTGTCCTGTACCCTTGTGGCGTTGTGCCGGTGAATTGTTTGAAAAGCCGGTTGAAATATGAATGGTCGTTGTAGCCAAACATTTTTGCAATGGCTTTGATGGAATAGTCGGTGGTGATGAGGGCGAGTTGAGCCTTGTCGATCTTGCGCTTGGTGATGTAGGCATTTGGAGTGTCGCCGGTTTCGCGCTTGAAAACACGTATAAAATGGTCTTTCGACATACAGGCTTTCCCGGCAAGAGTTTCGAGGTCGATACGGCTGTCGAGATGTCGGCGGATATAGTTGATAGTCTGATTGATACGGCTGTCGGCAACGTCCTCTTTCGGTACTGCGAATTTGAAAAACCGCGACATCAAAATATACAAAATCCCTCGTGATTCCATCTTGTTATGAAGCGGACTTTGATGATGGAGGCGGACGTTGCTGACGAGTGTGTGATGATTGTCGTATGCCACAGGGTTTGATTCGGGCAGTTTCAAAAACGGGTTCAATTCGCTAAGGCGGCGGATTAGGCAGAGGTCGGATGACGATGCCTCCACCTCCACGGGAAAATTATATTCGTCGAGGATGCCCGCGCCGGTTTGGTCTTCGTAAATGTGGATGTAATAATGCGCAAATTTCGATTTGCACACGCAGTTGTGTTGGGCAAATGCGGGAATAAGATACAGGTGTCCGGGCGTAAGTGTGTAATTGTCAACACCTATGCAAACCTCAGCCTCGCCGTCGGTAACATAGTAGAGCCGGGCGAATGGGCTACGGACGTTTTTCCAATTCCAATCGCTGTTGTGCTGTGCAAACCCCACGTTGAGGGGCAGAAATTGTATTTTAGATATTGATATCGACATAATTCATAAGCAATTGTTTCGGCAAATATAACGCTTTTTTGGCTGATTGCATAACAAAAACGATAAACTATTGTACAATATCGACTTTTATAGCCTGAAATTTGGAATGTAGCGTTTTATTTGGTTTCTTTGCGTTGACAAAATCGATTAGCGTTATGAAAAGACTTATTTTATCAATAGCAATTTCTGCATCGGCATTGATGGCTGATGCGCAGAGCGTTGCACCGTGCGGACCAGTGCCAAGCAACAACCAAATCCAATGGCAGGATATGGAGATGTATGCCTTTATTCATTATTCCTTAAATACTTACACCGACCAAGAGTGGGGATTTGGCAACGAGGCTCTCGAACTTTTCAACCCCTCGGACCTTGACTGCCGACAATGGGCTAAGGTGTGCCGTCAATCAGGTATGAAGGGCATTATTTTCACCGCCAAACACCACTGCGGATTTTGTATGTGGCCGTCGAAATTTACCGATTATTCCGTAAAAAACACCCCGTGGAAGGGCGGCAAGGGCGACGTTGTGAGAGAACTCGCCGAGGCGTGCAAGGCGGAGGGATTGAAATTTGCCGTCTATCTTTCGCCGTGGGATCGCAACCATCCCGAATATGGTCGCCCCGAATACGTTACATATTTCCGCAATCAACTCCGCGAACTCCTCACCGAATATGGCGAAATGTTTGAGGTTTGGTTTGACGGGGCTAACGGCGGCGACGGATGGTATGGCGGCGCTAACGAAACAAGGCGCATCGACGGCAAGACATATTACGGCTGGGCAGAAACTTTCAAGATGATTCGCGAGTTGCAGCCAAAATGCCTGATTTGGAACGACGGCGGCGATCGTGGCGACATCCGTTGGGTGGGCACCGAGGCGGGCAACATCGGCGAAACCAATTGGAGCCTGATGTACCGTACCGGCGACACGCCTTTCCAAATGTTGCATTTTGGAGTTGAGGACGGCGATGTGTGGTGCCCCGGCGAAACCAACACGAGCATACGTCCGGGATGGTTTTATCACGACACCGAAAACGAACACGTAAAGAGCCTCTCAAAACTGATGGACACGTATTACAAGAGTGTTGGACGCAATTCTACATTGTTGCTCAATTTTCCGATTGCCCCCAACGGTCGCATCCACCCAAACGACAGCCTGCGTGGAATCGCTTTCAATAAGATGATTCAGGAGGTTTTCAAAAACGACCTTGCCGCCAATGCCAAGATGAAAACTATTGACAATCAAACTGTTATCACCTTTAAGAAAACTACGGCTGTCAATCGTTTTGTAGCGGAGGAAGACATCAGGTATGGTCAGCGAGTAAAAAAATTCTCGCTCGAAGCTTTCGTTGATGGCAAATGGATTCCGCTCAAAGACCAACTTGCAAACAATGGCGACGGACTCACCACCATAGGACGTCGGAGGATTATATGTTTCCCAACTGTTAATGCCAACGCACTGAGGTTCACAGTGTTGGATTCCAAATGCAAACCCATCATCAAGCGCACATCGGCGTATCTTGCGCCCGAACTCACAGCCGACATTCCCAATTCGGGCGAAAAACTGTCGTCAAACCTGCATATCTTTATGCCGTCGCCCAAACAGATGTTTATCGATTACGACAACGAACAGACTATCACCTCGTTCCGCTATCTTCCGCCGCAAGACACACGCAACGGACTTGTTACGCATTACACGCTTTGGGCATCGAAAGATTGGCAAAATTGGGAAAAAATCTCCTCGGGCGAGTTTTCCAACATCGTCAACAATCCGATATGGCAGACCGTGAAATTTTCGCCCATACGAGCCAAAATCCTCCGTTTTGAAGCCGACCGCCTTGCCGAGGGCGACAGGCTTGGATATGGCGATATTGAGGTGGTTACAAATAATGATTTGCCGCGCTGACGGAACGATTGAGAAGATTGTGCTGACGCAGGAAGGGATTGGAAATTGAGAAACTGAAAATTGAAAGTTAAAATGAAAAGACAACTTCTGACTTTATTAATTATTATTCTGTCGGCGATTCAGACATTTGCCGACGGACGTTTTTGCATTGTTAAGGACGGCAGGGCGGCTCAGATTGTGGTGTCCGACAACGATTGGAAGGGCGTAATACGTGCCGCCAACGACCTCGGCGACGACATTAGAAAGGTGTCGGGCGTGGCGTCAAAAGTTATAAACAATTATGACTTGTCTGACGGCAATGCGCCTGTGATTGTCGCCGGAACAATTGGCAAAAGCACTGTAATTGACCGACTTGTAAAACAGAAAAAAATCGACGTCAGCAAGGTGCGCGGACAGTGGGAGTCGTATCTGATTGACATCGTGGACGGCAACCTCATTATCGCGGGCAGCGACAAGCGCGGCACTATCTACGGCATTTACGAAATCAGCCAACGCATTGGAGTATCGCCGTGGTATTGGTGGGCAGATGTTCCCGTAAAACATTGTGATGAAGTATATTACGACGGCGGACGTATTGTGCAGCCGTCGCCCAAAGTCAAGTACCGTGGCATTTTTATCAACGACGAGTGGCCTTCGTTTGGCGGATGGTGTACCAACAATTTTGGCGGAGTCAATTCTAAGGCATACGCCAAGATGTTTGAATTGCTTTTGCGTCTCAAAGCCAATTACTTATGGCCGGCAATGTGGGCGACGGCTTTCAACGAAGACGACCCCGAAAGTCCGCGCCTTGCCGACGAATATGGTATTGTGATGGGCACCTCGCACCACGAACCAATGATGCGCAGCCATCAAGAATATCTCCGCCGCAAAGACCAAATCGGCACGTGGGACTATTCCACCAACAAGGATAACATAGAACAGTTTTTCCGCGAGGGAATGTTGCGCAACAAGAATTATGACAATATTGTTACAATCGGAATGCGTGGCGACGGCGATGTGGCAATGGGCAAGGGCGACGATGCCGAAAATATCAACACTTTGCGCAAAGTCGTTGACGCTCAGCGAAAAATCATCAAAGACATTTACGGCAAACCCGATGCCGTGCCGCAGTTGTGGGCTATTTTTACCGAGGTGCAGCGTTATTACGACGCGGGGATGACTGTGCCCGACGATGTTACATTGCTTTTTTGCGACAACAATTGGGGCTACATCCGCCGCAAGGGACGCGATTTTGAACGCAAACGCAAGGGTGGCTTAGGGCTATATTATCACATAGATATGAACGGTGGCCCGTGGAACGACCGTTGGATTAATACCACCACTATTCCAAAACTACGCGAACAACTGCACCTTGCATACGCGAGCGGCATCGACAGGATTTGGATTATCAACGTTGGCGACCTCAAACCCAAGGAAGTGCCTATTGATTTCATTATGCATTATGCTTGGAATCCCGACGCCATCAATCCCGGCGACGAACAGGCTTATTTAGAGGCGTTTACAAAGAGTGTCTTTGGCGAAGATTTTGCCGCCGAGACCGCCGACATCATTGCAAAATACACCAAATACAACCTTTGGCGCAAACCCGAAGTGCAGTATCCGGGCATTTTTAATTATGAAGAAATGCTCAAAACCGGCAGTCTTTGGCAGCAACTTGTGGTGCGCTGCGAGGCGTTGAAGGAGCGGATTCCTGCCGAAATGCAGGACGCTTTCTTCCAATTGGTTTATTATCCGGCAGTTGCGGGTGCGGGAGTGGCTCAGATTTATAATTGCGCAACCATCGGCGACAGCCTTACAATCAATTACTTGATGGAAAAGGACAAACGTCTTTCTGATTATTACAACAATCAACTTGCGGGCGGCAAATGGCGCGGCATTATGCAAGACAACCATATCGGCTACACAAAATGGTCGATTCCTGACCATAATGTCAATCCTATGACGCTCGGTTTCAAGGTGTTCAATAGTCTCAGTCCCTCGTCCGACAGCAAGGAATATTCGATTCCGTCGTACAAATACACACGCAAGGACGACGGATGGATTTTTCTTCCCGACCTTGGTCGCGGTGAGGGTTGTATGGGCGCAAAGGACGTGATGGCAGAAAACAGTGGCGCAAAAATGGAATATGAAATCGACATCGTGCAAAACGGCAGAATAGCCATCGGCATCCTTCCCACGCAGGACATCTATCCTGAGCGAGGTTTGCGCATCGGTGTACAGATTGACAATCAGACAGTTCGGGTAATTGATGCTCGTCAAGGTTTCAACGACATATTCCAAGAATACACGCCGCAAAATATCGCCCGTTCTAAGGTTTTGAAGCCTCTGCCACAGACCAACCGCCTATTGCTCAGCGGTTATAAGAACGGCAGGCGACTACCACGCCGCGACGAAGTTTTCGACAATATGCGTTGGTTGGAGGTTGGTTTCGATGACATTTCGGCAGGCAAGCACACGTTAAAAATCATTATGATTGACCCCGAAATCGTTGTGGAACAGATAGTTGTCAATCCCGATGATACGAGGTACAGTTATTTTGGAAAAGGTGGATTGTAAGGTTTGATGAATCTCCTATTTCACCCCCTACACCTCCTCGCACTTCGCCACGTCCAAGGCAAAAAGTGGCTCATAAAATCAGCCAACGCCGGATACGACACGGCACGAGATATATTTGTCGATTTGGATGATTTGAAGTTACTTTTTGTGCGCCGTTATAATGGTGAAACTGTGCGCATTAACGGTGATTATGATGCCGTCGATGTCGCAATAGAAGTTTTTGCCGTTGCGAGTGATATTGCACGATGGGGATTGAATTTTGGATTTGCAATATTCCACTACGTCGGTATTGGCGGGCAGATTGAGGTTTCGCGCAATGCGCTGAGCGCCCAATTCTGTGGTAAAAATTCGCGACAAATTGTCTAAAAGATTTACCGGCGTATTTTCGTGAAACTCTTTCATCTCCATTTTTACAAACGACGCAATCATCTGACGATAAAGCGTTTCCACCATATCGGGATTTGCGCCGTAGGTTAAAGCCTTGGCACGGACTTTTTGGATTACTTTCTCCACACGCGAAGTGTCTTTGACGCCTTCCTCGTTTTTCTTGAATTTTGACGCCTGCGATACGTAAGTGCCACGCTCGGCAATTAGTTTTATGATATTGTCGTCGATACGGTCGATATTGGAGCGTACCTCGTCAAGGGTGTTACAAGTCATTTGTTTTAACAAGTTTAATTGTTTATTTATAAAACGCATAAGGGATATATTTTATTGGGTAAATTATTGATTACAGACGGCATTTTCCCCTCTGTGTTATATGCATAAATATTTGACGATATCATTAATTGAAAAACGAGCAGACAAAAACGAACAAAAGATTGTAAAAAAAAATTGTAATATAAAAAAATATAGTTACATTTGCAGTGAAATAGTTAACGATACAACTAATGGCGAAAATTGAACTAAAAACGGTAAGTGAACTGTTAGGAATGAAGTTTTTCATACCTTCGTATCAACGTGGGTATCGGTGGACGGAGCAGCAGGTCAAGGATTTGCTGAATGACGTTAATGAATTTGAACCTCAGGAGTTGCTTGATTCTGACTCAAAAGAAGAAACGTGGTATTGCTTACAACCTTTGGTAGTCAAGAAAAGTGATAATGATATTTATGAAGTAATTGACGGTCAACAACGTCTGACTACTATATGGATTATTTTAAATCTTTTGGACAATCAATCTTTGACTCTCGAATACAAAACTCGTCATAAAAGTGGAGATTATATAAAAGAGATAGCGAATAAAGAAGATGAGACGAATAAAGAAGATGAGACGAATATAGATTTTTTCTTTATGAGCAAGGCAAAAAAAGAAATCGAAAAATGGAGGGTTAAGTCCTCATCTACATTTATTAACAAACTAAAATATTCGTGTAAGGTCATTTGGTATGAGATCGAAGAAAATGCATACGAAGTCTTCAAACGTCTAAATTCAGGCAAAATATCGCTGAGTAATGCTGAGTTGGTAAAAGCACTTTTAATGAAAGACGATAATTTCAATAAAATGAATAATGATGCATTAAGACTTAAACAATTGGAAATGGCAGGGGAATGGGACAGAATGGAGCAAATATTACACGATAATTCGTTTTGGTATTTTATCAATCCTGAACCTGAACATCCAAGATTCAATTGCACAAGGATAGATTTCCTATTGGAGATGATTTTACGTTGTGAAAACTTCGATGTAGATAAAGAATTGAAACACAACGATTATTTCATTTTTTCAAAGTATGCTAATAAAATTATAAAAGAAGGTTGGGAAAAACAATGGCGCGATATTCAAAAATATTTTCGCATAATGAAGTCGTGGTATGATAATAGACAGTTATATCATTATGTTGGCTACTTGATGAATCAGAAAGGCGAAAATAAAATGTCTATGTTATGCGAATTATTACGTGAGTCAAATAAACCCAAAGACGATTTTCGGGCTGGTGTGATAGTACGTTGTCAAAAAACAATTGGTATTGATAACGAAAAAGAGGTCATTTTTGCTGATTGGGAATATAGTAACAATAGCGATAAAATTAAGATTCACAATGTTTTGCTGTTATTTAACCTCGCTACAATACAAAATCAAACGAGTGAAGTCTCTCGTTATCCGTTTGATAAACACTATGAGGCATCTAAAATGAAATGGTCGTTGGAACATATTCACGCTCAAAATGAAAAAAAAGCAAGTTGGAATGCAGAACAATTCTCAAAAATCAAAGGGTATTTGGATAATGTTGCAGTAGAAGGTATTGCTGAACTAAACAATTATTTGAAAGATAAGGAAACAAGTGAAAATGTAGACGAAAACACATACAAAGCCATTATTGGAGCCTTTATGGGGGAATCTATAACAAAACAAACAAATGACGATAATACAATTTCGTTTTCTTCAAACTTTGAAAAAGACGACCATCTAACCAATTTGGCACTTTTGCAAGGCGACAAAAATGCTTCATTCAACAATAAATTGTATCCTGAAAAAAGAGCAAAGTTGGCTGAATACGAAAATGTTGAAGCAGAATCATTGTTTGTGCCTATTTGCACAAGAAACGTCTTTTTCAAACATTATTCTCCCTCTTCGCCCAATCCATTACTTTGGGACAAGAAGGCAGGAGAGGAATATGTTACAGCAATAACAAAAGTTGTGGCTGCATATTTAAATTTAGATGCGGTTTTGCAAACCGAGGATGAAGGTTTAAAATATGGCGTTATAAAGAAAGGAGGTCAAAAATGAACGATATATATTCATTCTATCAATTGATATGTAAGTATAAAATAGAAATACCTATCATACAAAGAGACTATGCTCAAGGACGTACAGATGCGAAGTCCGCAGATGTTAGGAAGTCTCTTGTCAAAAAAATGATAGATGCAGTAAATGAAAATGATAAATCGCTGTTTTTCGATTTCGTTTATGGACGAGTAGATGGCAATAAGTTCATTCCATTTGACGGACAGCAACGTCTGACAACACTCTTTCTTTTTCATAAATATGTTTTTGAAAAATGTCAGTCCGTTTCCACGTGTAATCATAAAAAAAATTGTATTTGCAACGACATACTTCGCAGATTTTCTTATGCGACACGACAATCATCTCGCGAATTTTGTGAAGTCATTGTGGAAAAAGATGTTATTCCAACAGAAGAATATGAAAAGAAATTAGACAAACAACACAAACATCGCTGCATTCAATGCTTTGTTGAGAATCAATCTTGGTTTTATCCTGATTGGAAAAAAGATCCAACTATTGTCGGAATGATGACAATGCTTGATGAAATACATCATCAAATTAGTAAGAATTCCAATTTTCAAGGTTTTGCAGAACGGTTAACAAGTGGTTGCAATTGTCCAATTACGTTTCATTTTGTTGATATGGGCGAGCATAAAATGTCTGATGAGACATACGTGAAGATGAATGCTCGTGGAAAAACATTGACTCCTTTTGAGAACTTCAAGGCAAGTTTGGAGCAATATCTTGAAGAAAAATCAAAAACAGATTTGCTCAATCGATGGAAAGGTAACTATGACGAACCCAAGCAAATATATACAGGCATTGATGGCATTTGGTTGGATTTGTTTTGGAAAGTTGCAAATCAAGGAAAAGAAGGTGCAAAAGAATTACCGGACACATTGATTATGAGTTTCTTCAACCGACATTTTATGAATGTATGGAGATGTTGGTATGCCAAGAACACTAAAACAGAAAAAGAACGAAACTCTTTGAATGATGAACAGAAGAATGAACAGGATGAATATGATGCTTTTAATAAAAGGATTCAAGAAGAAATGCCACTGTATCCATCAAAGGATAATTTTGTTCCATTTGATATCTATGAATATGTGATTGATAAATGCGGCGTTGAAAATTGTCTATCTCCAATATTCAATATTTGGGACGCATTATGCGAGAAAGACAACAGCATACTAAGTGATTGCCAAGCAGTTTGGAATCGTAAAGAGAATGAACCAAAATGGAACCTATATTTTGGAGATAAAAATAATGATAATAGAGAAACCTACCCGTCACGGGTGGCTTTTTATGCTTTGATGAGATATTTCATAAATAGTTCAGATACAACAAGTTTGTCTCAATGGATGCGAGTTGTGTGGAATATCATTGAAAATTCGACAATAGATAGTGCTGCATATCACGCTGCATTAAGGCTTATAGAAAATTTCTCTGCAAAAAGCCATACAATTTACAATGCTTTGGCAAATGAATTTGTATCCTTTGAATTAGGCAACCAATATCACGCAAAAAAACAAGTTGAAGAAGAATGTATTAAGGCTTCGAAAATCCTAAATGGTATTTTTTCTGAAAATGATATCATATACGCTGAAAGTCACCGATTATTAAAAGGATGTATTAGTACGCTATTTGAAAATGATGATTGTGAGAAAGTCTCATTCAGTCAAAGCCTTAAAGAAAGAACTGATTTACTGAGTAATTTATGGCTGCAAAATGAAACAAAGAATTATAAACTTGTTAAAGTTCTGATATCACAATACGATCAGGATAATCCAAGTGAAAAAATTCCTCTCATAAGAAATGATGAGAATTGGAAAAATCTTGTTACAGATAAATTGAAAGATTGTTTTAGAAGAAACAATGACAATTCTATTAACGAGGAATGTAAGGGTTGGAAATATATGTTGTCGCATACAACTTTAATTGATAATTGTAGAGAGTCAGGTAAAATACTTGGCACAACTTACGGAAATGTTGTTATCTGGGCGACAAGAGGTTGTTCTTGGCACGCTTATGAGAATGTTATCCTAGACGATATGCACTGCAATCCAATTCTTGCGGATTTAGTGAATAAGAAGAATATTGAATGTAACCAAAAAGTAAACAATTGTCATTTCTTTTGGGGATGGAATATTAGGTTTAAATATAAACAATATTTCTTCACCTATTATTTCAACAACACCGTTTGTTTAATGAACGAGAATTGGAATGGGAAAAAAATAAAAGACCCAACCACACCTGATGCCCATTCTAACAATTTCTATTTTGAAGTTGAAAAAGAAGAGACAACAGAAACATTTTTGAAAAAGCTTGATGGCCTTATCACGGCATCACAAAATGCAGAAAAACATTTAACGACGGACGACGAACAGACAAGTTAATAAAAAAAGGATTGCTTCTTTGGAAAAAAGGAGCAATCCTTTTAATTATAAATCAATTCTAATTTTACAACTTCACCACTGCTGGGGCGATTCCTTTACCTTTTACAGTTACTGTAACGCCTTTTGCACCTTTGGGGATGCGGACGATGGCTTGGGCGCGGCCGTGCCAAGCGTTGTGGGTGTTGTCGCGGGTGTTGGCACAATCGCGGAGGTCGCCGGTGCCAAGGGCAAGAAGTACGCCGCCTTTTACGTCAACGGTGATTTCGTCTTGCGACATTGCGCAGGGATTACCCAACTTGTCGGTGAGGGTTATGTCGATGAAAGCCACGTCGTTGCCGTCGGTTTTGTAAGATTTTCGGTCGGCTTTGGCAGCGATTTTGGCGGGTTTGCCGGCGGTGATGAGGGTAGAGGTTGCGCCGTCGGATTCGGCTTTGAGAGTGCCAGGCTGATAGTTGAGCGTGAAGGTGGCCTTGCATTGCTCAACGGGTTTTTCGCCGATGAGTTGGTTGTTGAGGTAGAGTTTGACGGTTTTGCCGGTGCTATATACCTCTACGTCAATTGGTTTGCCTTCCCAACCTTCCCAATTCCACGAATCCCAAGTGGGCCAAGTGCTCCACATTGTGGTACGGATAGAATCAACGTAACCGTTTGGCTCACAGGCTGCAAGATGAATTTTTGAGGAAGCCTTATTGCCGTTCCAAATAATATCGCGGTAATACGAAATTGGCTTGCGGAAACCGGTGATGTCAACGTCGCCGCAGTAAGCACCGTGCCAAGGCCATTGAGGATTTTGCCAACTTTCGCCCTGAGGCCATGCCTTGTAACGCCATCCGCCGATGCCCGATTCGCCAAGATAGTCGAGACCCGTCCAAACCATATCGCCGATTACGTAAGTGTTGTTGGCAACGGTTTCATAATTGCGGTAAGCGTCGCGGGGGTACGATTCAGTCTGCCACATTACACGTTTCGGGTCGCGCTCGTGATCGGTTTTATGCTTGAAAATCATATAGTTGTAACCCACAATATCGAGCACTTCGGCGTGAGGGTCGTAGATTTCCCAATCGCGGTCCCAAGCGCAGAGAGCCTCGGTAACGGGGCGGGTGTTGTCTTCTTCGAGAATTGCCTTTTTGAGCATACGAGCGGTGTAGATGCAGCGGATGTCCTTGCGCTCGATAATCTCGTTGCCAATGCTCCACGCCACAATGCAGGGGTGGTTGCGGTCGCGGAGTACCATACGCTTTACGTCGTCAGTGGCGAGCGAATCAAAAAGGATTGAGTAGTCGAACGGATTTTTCTGAGTGCGCCATCCGTCAAAAGCCTCGTCGATTACCATCATTCCGAGTTGGTCGCAGGCGTTGAGAAATCCCTCCGACGGCGGGTTGTGGCTTGTGCGGATAAGGTTGAAGCCCGCATCCTTCATCAGTTTCACCTTGCGGTATTCGGCGGCGTCGTAGGAAGATGCGCCCAAAAGTCCGTTGTCGTGGTGAACGCACGCGCCGTTTATCAACACATTTTTGCCGTTGAGAGCAAAACCTTGTTCGGCATTGTAGGCGATGGTGCGGAATCCGAATGTCTGTTTCAAATTGAGTGTTTGGTCAACGGAAATCTCTGCCTCATAGAGGTTTGGCGAATCGTTGCTCCAAAGTTTCGGGTTGTTGATTTTGAGTTCCAACGCAGCCTTGGCGTTAGACTTTGCGTTGATTTCAACGGATTTGGAAGTCTCCACGCCACCAGCCGCAACTTTCACATTTACAGTGCGTTTCTGGTTGCTGTTGTTTTCCACGATGGCGTTGATTGTTACCTTGCCGTTTTCCAAGGCGATGATTTGCACGTCGGTGGGTTTTACGCTAACAGCCGGAAGTTTACGCAAATTAACGTTGCGGTAGATGCCGCTGCCCGAATACCAACGAGAGTTTTTCTGATTAGAATTGTTGACGCGGACGGTAACAACGTTGTCGCCTGAGGGGTTGAGGTATGGCGTAACGTCCACACTGAAAGGCGTGTAGCCGTATCCATGCCAAGCGGCGCGTTTGCCGTTTACAAAAACTGTGGCGTGGTGGTAAACTCCGTCAAACTCCATTATGAGTCGCTCGCCGTCATTGAGTTTCGGCGCATTGAGGTTTTGTTTGTACCAAGCAACGCCGGTTTCAAAATAACCATTCTCGTTGCCCGAAGGTGCGCTTTGAAACGGAGGTTTCAGGATGCTCCAATCGTGTGGGAGGTCAACATTTTGCCACGAAGTAGGTACGTTGGCGGTGTCGTTGTTGAGCGCAAACTGCCAACCGAGGTTGATGTTGTTAGCCAACTGTGCGCTTGCTGCGGTTGCCATAAGCAACATCGCAGCGGAAATAATTGTCTTCTTCATTATAATAAAATGTAGTGATTAGTTTTGCGCAAAGATAAAAATTATTGTGTGTTTTACAATAAATAAACACGAAAAAAATTACGATATTTTTGCACGGCGATTTCATTTAAAATTTTAACACCGAATTAAACGAATAAAACAAAACAATTTATTAAACTAATAAATTAAAAATCAACAAGTTAATTTTTAGTTTTACAAATTTAACGAATACACCTCTGCAATTTTTATATTCGTTAAATTCGCTGCCGCTTGCGGCGCTTTGTTTAATGTAACTTTCTGTAAGACAATTTCGTTTTATTCGTTTAATTCGGCGTTAAATGAAATTGCCGTGATTTTTCGGAAGTATTTTTTTTGCAAATCCCGAAAACATATCTTATCTTTGCCGACATAAACCAACACCAAAAATGCGACGCTATGGGAAACTATATACGATTTGACTGGATGATAAAACGCCTTCTGCGCGACAAGAGAAATTACGTCGTGTTGGATGGCTTTTTGAGTGTGTTGATAGGTCGTCAGATAAGGATAACGCAAGTCCTTGAAAGTGAGGGCAATCAGGAGACCGAAGATCAAAAGTTCAACCGTGTTGATTTGCTTGTTGAGGACGATAAAAAAGAAAAAATCCTCGTCGAGGTACAGAACGACCACGAGTTGGATTTCTTTCAGCGTATGGCGTTTGGAGCGTCAAAGATAATTGCCGACTATATGAAAAAGGGCGAGGCATACGCGGCATTGCCCAAAGTTTATTCTGTCAACATCGTGTATTTCAGTTTAGGACAAGGCAAAGGCTACGCCTATCACGGCACTACGGTTTTCAAAAATATGTTCAACGACGAGGATGAACTCAAACTTACGCCCGCACAAAGGTCGAAGTTTGGAGTTGATGAGGTTCACGGCATCTTCCCCGAGTATTACATTCTGCGTGTCAATAAGTTCGACGACGAAATCCGCCAACCGTTGCAAGAATGGATTTCATTCTTGAAAACGGGCGAAATTCCCGATGCATTTACCGCGCAGGGGTTGAAAGAAGCGCGAGAAGTACTACGTGTAGATGCCCTGAGCGAGGAAGACCGCAAGATGTACAATCGGTATTTGGAAAACGTTAGATTGGCATTGAGCCTTGACGATTCGAGCCGTTACGAGGGATATGTTGACGGACATATCGCCGGTCGTGCGGAAGGTCGTGCGGAAGGCGAGCAGCAAAAAGCCATCGCCATCGCCCGAAAGATGCTTGCCAAAGGTATGTCCATCGAGGAAGTATCTGAACTCACAAATCTCACCACCGACGAAATATCAAAAATTTAATCCAAGAAGTAGCAATTCCAAAAACTTTTTCTGTATCTTTTTTCTTTCGATTTTGGCGTTTATATATTTTTTGTTAATTTTGCGCAAAGAGTTTTGACTTATAAATTTACACCAAACATAATGAAAAGACACATTATTTTAACATCGCTCCTCGCGCTCACGATGGCTGTGGGGGGTGCAAAAGCGCAAGATTGGCAGGGCACGTGGGCTACTGCCGTGGAATGGACGGGTCCGAGCGATATGCCCGCCGCAAGCCTTTCCAATAGGTCTGTGAGGATGATAATCCACGTTTCTACCGGCGGCAATACGCTGAGACTGCAACTGTCTAACACATTTGGCTCGTCAGACACCGACATCCGCTCGGTATATGTTGCCGACGCGGGCGAGGCGCAGCAGATTGATGTCAAGTCTGCCAAGTACCTCACTTTCAACGGCAAAAAAAACGTTACCCTCAAAAAGGGAGAGAGCCTCTATTCAGATGAGTTTGCTTACAATCTCAAACCGCTCCAACTCCTGAGCATCACCATCAACTACGGCGACCGCACTCCCGAAAACGCAACTTCACACCGTGGCTCGCGCACAACGTCGTACATCATCAGCGGCGAGAGCAAGCCCAAGAGTTACTACGACCCGCAGGAGAAGGTGGATCATTGGTACAACATTGCCGCTCTCGAAGTGAAGACCACACAAAAGGCTCCCGTAGTGGCTTGCCTTGGCAATAGCATCACCGACGGACGTGGCACCACCACCAACAAGCAAAATCGTTGGACAGACTTCCTCGCCGAGGGGCTTGGCGGCAAGGTGGGCGTATTGAACCTTGGCATCGGTGGCAACGCCGTAATCAAGGGTGGACTCAGCGAACCGGCTTTGAAACGTTTTGATCGCGACATTTTGGGTCAGCAGGGCGTTACGTCGTTGATTATATTTGAAGGTGTCAACGACATCGGCGGCGCCAAGAACGACTCCGAGCAGCGCGCCAACGACCTCATCGCCGCATACCGCGAGATGATGGCTAAGGCTCACAACAAGGGCATCAAGGTATATCTCGGCACGATTACTCCTTTCAAGGGCAACGGCTATTACACGATATTCCACGAGGCGGCACGTGAGTATGTTAATGATTGGATTCGCAACTGCAAGGAGTGCGACGGCATCATCGATTTCGACGCTCTCGTCCGCGACCCCAACGACCCCGCAAAACTCAAAGCCGAATTTTCGGACGACTGGCTGCACCTCAACCCCAAGGGTTACGAGGCTATGGGCAAATTGGCGGCTGAAAAACTGAAATAAAAATTTATCTTTGCCGCTGCAAAGTTGAAATTTTTTATTTAACTTTGCGGCGGTATTATTGAAAAAATTACTACACTACTGAGAATTATTAATTACTAACCAAATAATATTATGAACACTCAAAATTCTGGCAATGTTGCCAACGGGTTTTACAAACTCTCTTGGCTTCAACGCATTGGCTTCGGCTCGGGCGACTTGGCGCAGAACTTGATTTTTCAGACTGTGGCTTGTTACCTGATGCTTTATTTGACCACGGTTCTGAAAATTAATGCAGCCTTCGTCAGCACCCTGATTCTCACAGTAAGGCTCATCGACTGTTTTTGGAGTCCCGTCGTTGGCCGTTATATCGACAATCACAATCCCAAATTAGGCAAGTACCGCTCCTACCTTCTTTATGGTGGTATTCCGTTGACTATTGCCGCGTGTCTCCTGATGCTCCCGCAGGCAGCGGAGTGGGATATGACTATGAAATTGATTTATGCCACAGTAAGTTACACGTTGTTGAGTATGATTTACTCGGTGGTAAACATCCCCTACGGCTCCATTATGGCAAGTATGACCCGCGACAACGACGAGGTGCTCATCTTGACTTCCACCCGTATGGTATGCGCCAACATTGGTCAGATTATTGTTCAGGCAGGTTTCCCCATCGGACTTGCAATTTGCGTACATTCAGCAGTCAACTGGGATCAGGCAGTGTTTATGGCAATTGGTACGCTCCCCGCGTTCATCATCCTGCCGCTCTTGCCCATATTGAAAAAATTGCTTGGTAAAAAAGGTCTTTATTATACGCTCCTTACGATTGGCTTGGTCGGATTTGTCATTTTGTTCTGCATTGGCAAGTTTGGCGACGTCAAGGAGAGCACTTTGATTATTCAGATTGCGAAGATTATGACCGGCGTAGGTCTTCTCGTAGGTTCGCTTATGTGGGCTCTCGTTCCCGAGGTAATCACCGAAGCAGAGTACCGCACCGGCAACCGTCCCGCCGCTACCGTCAACGCCCTCGCTGGTGTGGCGTTCAAGGCAGGTTTCTCAATTGCTGGCTGGATTACTCCGTTGGTAATGGGCTGGATTGGCTTCAACTTCGCAAACGAGGAGTCAGCGTTGTCCACTGATCCTTCCGCCTGGTTTACAGTTACCTGCATTTTTGCAATCGTAGGTTTCGTACTGTTGACGCTTTGCTTTATGGGCAGCAAGGAAAACATCACCACCACTCCTGAAAAGCCGGTTTCGTTTGCAGAGATGTGGCAGGAGTTCAAGGCAAGCAAGTGCCTGCAATTGGTGCTCAGCATCTTCGTTGTGGTATTCTTGGCATCGTTTATCAGCGCGCCCGTCAACGCTTATTACACTGAATTGGGCAAATATGACGCTACTGCACAGAATGCAATCTTGGTGTTCACCACCATTATTCCCGCTGCGCTTCTTGTTGTTGTGGGACTCCTCATCCGCAAGTATCCGCTCACCGATGAGCGTCTTGACGAAATGAGCCGCGAAATCGAAGCGCGTCATCGTAACAAGTAATCTATTAATCATTTTTTCAATAGTAGAGACGCGCCAAAGCACGTCTCTACTTTATAATATCACTACAATAACACTACACTACTTATTAACACGATGAATCTTACAAGAAAAACAATTCCAATGGCATTATTGGCGGCATTGGCATTGACATCCGCCTGCAAGCAGGGCAACGTCCCCGCATCTGCAACCGACAACACTCAACCTAAGGAGGTAAAATGCGAATACGTTGACGATGGCAAACCATCGATGCGCAAGGCTTTTGACGGCAAGTTTCTCATTGGCGCGGCTGTCAACACTCGTCAGGTTGTAAGCACCGACCCGAAGGTAATCAACGCCATCCGCAACAATTTTTCTGCCCTCGTGCCTGAAAACTGTATGAAGGCGGAGGAAATTCACCCGAAGAAAGACCTCTACGACTGGACTGACGCCGACGCCCTCGTAGAATTGGCACAGAAAAACGGTCAGGTTTTGACTGGACACTGCCTCGTATGGCATTCGCAGTTGCCGTATTGGTTTTTGAAGGACGACTTGGGACAGACTGTTACTAAGGACGAACTCATCAAGCGTATGAAGGATCATATCACTACGGTGGTGCAGCATTTCAAGGGCAAAATCAAGGGTTGGGACGTTGTCAACGAGGCTGTGATGGAAGACGGAACCCTTCGCAAGTCGCCTTTCCTCAATATCATTGGCCCCGATTTCATCAAGTTGGCATTCCAATTTGCGCACGAGGCCGATCCAAATGTCGAGTTGTATTACAACGACTACGGTATGGACAATCCCGCCAAGCGCGAGGGCGTCATCAAACTCGTCCGCGAACTCAAAGCCGCTGGTTGCCGCGTTGACGGTATCGGTATGCAGTCGCACGTTGCTTTTGATACCAATCTCGACGAGTACGAAAAGAGCATCGTAGCATACGCCGCCGAGGGGGTCAAGGTGATGGTAACGGAACTCGACCTCAGCGTTTTGCCGTGGCCCAAGGGCAATTATGGCGCGGCAGTGGAGACCAACTTCGAGTATATGAAGGAGATGAATCCTTACACCGACGGACTCCCCGCAGAGAAGGCTCAGGAGCAGACCGATTTCTTCGTGAAACTCTTTGGCATTTACCTCAAACACGCCGACATCATCGACCGCGTTACGTTCTGGGGCGTTACAGACGGCGACAGTTGGAAAAACGGTTGGCCGATGCCCGGTCGCACCGACTATCCCCTCGCCATCGACCGCAACTATCAGCCCAAGCCGTTTGTGGATGCGATAATCAAATTGGCTGAGGGCAAATAAAGTAAGAAAATAATTCAATTAAACCTAATGATTAATATGGCACAGAAAAGATACCTCTTCCCTGCCGATTATATGGCAGACCCCGCCGTTCACGTATTCAACGGCAAGATTTTCGTCTATCCGTCCCACGACTGGGAGGCTCACGCTGCTGAGGACGACGACGGTGGACATTTTCAGATGAAGGACTACCACGCTCTCTCTATTGACGGCGACCCGATGACTGGCAAGGTCAACGACCACGGCGTTATTTTCGACGTCAAGGACGTACAGTGGGCAGAGAAACAATTGTGGGACAGCGACGTAGTGGAGAAAAACGGCAAGTATTACTACATCTTCTCCGCCAAGGGTTATGACGGTGTGTTCCGTCTTGGCGTTGCAGTTGCCGACAAGCCCGAAGGCCCGTTCAAGCCGGAGCCGCAGCCTATCCGTGGCTCGTTCTCCATCGACCCCTGCGCGTTCAAGGACGACGACGGCTCCATCTACACCTATTTTGGCGGTCTTTGGGGCGGTCAACTCCAATGGTGGCAGCCTTTTGAGCCCGGCTATGCTCCCGTACACGGCAAGCACGGCGATGACAATGGTCTTGTTGATATGGGTTCAGAACCTACCCGCAACGGCGAGCTTTTCGCACAGCCCGATATGCCCGCGTTGCCGAGTTTCGTGGTTAAGATGAGCGACGATGTATTGCAGTTTGCAGAAGCTCCGCGCCGCGTCGTTATCCTCGGTGAGGACGGCAAGCCGCTCAAAGCAAGCGATCCGCATCGTTTCTTTGAGGCTTCGTGGATGCACAAGTACAATGGCAAGTATTACTTCTCGTACTCGACTGGCGACAGCCATTACCTTTGCTATGCCACCGGCGACAATCCTTACGGCCCGTTCACCTATCAGGGCGTAATCCTCACCCCGGTAGTAGGCTGGACCACTCACCACGCCATCGCCGAGTACAACGGCAAATGGTACCTCTTCCACCACGACTGCGTACCGTCAGAAGGCAAGACCTGGCTCCGCTCGTTGAAGGTCTGCGAATTGCAGTACGACAAGGACGGCAAGATTCAGACGATTGAAGGATTGGATAATGCGTAATGCACAATGCGTATTGTAGGTAGGGTAGCCCTCACGGACTACCCTTTGTTGTGTCGCACCGTTGGTGCTATTGGGTTTTATCCCCCCGTGATATTATTTACGGCGTTGCAGATGATGTTGGCGGCGGATTCGATGCCGATTTTGGCGGTGTTGATTACGAGGTCGTAGTGGGACGGGTCTTGCCATTTGTCGCCGGTGTAATGGGCGTAGTGGCGCTCGCGGGCTTTGTTTTTGAGGCGGATTACTTCGCGGGCTTGTTCTTCTGTGAGGTTGTCCTTGTTGCGGATGAAGGTAACGGCATAATCTTCGTCGCTGCGGATGAAGATGTTGAGGCAGTATGGGCGACCGCGCAATACGAAGTCGGCACACCGCCCTATGATGACGCAGGATGCCTTGGCGGCGTCGCGGATTATTTGTGATTGCGCCGAAAAAACTGCTTCGTCGCGTCCAAGGCTGCGTATCGAGGTTTCCTGATCCCATTGTTGAACCTTTTCTTTTTCGAGACCGAGAGTTTTGGCGGTTTCGTTGATGATTTCCTTGTCATAAAAATTGATGCCGAGACGTTGCGCCACCATATAGCCGATGTCGTGTCCGCCGCTGCCGTGCGTGCGCGCTATGGTGATTACAAGCGGGAAAGTGTAGTTGAAGGTCGGTGTGTCGTCTGTCGTGGTGGAATTGTCGCTCGATGCGGCGTCGGCGTTCCAAAATACTGGTTTGTCGGCGGGCTTGTGCGTATTGTAAGAGATGCTCACTATCAGCGATAGGAGAGTGCCCGCGCCTATGATGTCCCAACGCACTGAGCCAAAATAAAATATGCAGAATGTAAGGCCTATCGCCACCATTGAGATTTCAAATATTGCCGATACTAAGAAGGGCGTTGCTTTGAGAGTTTGGGTGAATGTAAGGATGAGGCCTTTGTCTGCCGTCTTTTCGCGAGATTGGTGTTGTATGGCGTATCCTGTCATTACGATAGCGATGCCAATGATGGTCTGCACTATCCTCATAGTGTATCCCGTGGCGGAGTCGTCCCATTGCAGGGGCTGGGTAGCCGTCATTGCGGTGTCGATGAGTATGCCCGTAACGAGGGCCGCCGGTATCTGCACGAGGTCGCGCATTTTGAAATCGGATCTCAACAATATCGCCTGTATCGCAATGAACAATAGGTGCATTATCATCGTCAACATCCCCACAGATAGTTCTTGACCGGGGATGCAGCTGAGTACGTATGGCGGGCACAGCTGTGGAATGATGCCGAGGTTGGCTCTCATACACAGTGCGCTGCCTACGGCAAATACGGCGATGGACGCGGCGAATATTGCGTATCTTTTGATTTCGGCGGTGTTCATGCGGATGCCTTTGGGTGGTATTGATTAGTTGGACGATATCATAAGCAACCGTGCGTTGTCGTTGTCAAATTTGAGCGTGAAACTCTCGCTGTGGTCGGTGTAGAAGTGATATGTGATAGGCGTTGTCATCGTCATATCGGGGTTGAGGACAGCCACGGCGTAGTAGTAGGTTTCGTTGGAGATGGCGACGCCGCAGCATACGGTGCTCTGTTCCGATACGCCGATGGGCTTGTCGTCGGGCTTGATGGTGGAGTAGGTCTGCTTGTTGAGAAACATGCCGGCGTATGTGTGCAGCTTGTCAAATGATGCGCGTGAGCCTACAAATATGTCCTTGTCGCTCGTGGCTATCATAGTAGGGAAGGCGTACATCTCCTTGTCGGAGTGTCGGTAGTATTCGTTGTACATCAGGACGCTCCTATCGAGGTATAGCGTGTCTTCCATAAGTACATATACGCCCCTGAATGATACTTTGATGTCCTTGCAGATGCCGTTGATGGAGTAGAGCTTGTTGTTGTCTTTATAGATGTCGGTGGTTTTGCCGCGTTGCATTGCGGTGTATATGGTCTGTCCGAATATGTGGAAGTCGGCAGGTACGCTGCCTGCTTTGGCGGGGAAATTGAGTACGCGCAGCCCGTCGCGGTAAACGGTGTATGCGGAGTCGCCATATTTGCCAAGTACGTAGAAGTGCCCTTCGTCCATATTGAAGTGCATCGCCTGCAATCGGTCGTCAAGCTCCATTGCGCGTCTTCCGTTTTTTAAGATTTCTGCACTGTGGGGCGTGGAGTCGGTGGTGTCTTTGGATTGAGAGCCGGATATGAGGAGGTAGCAGTCGTCGTTGTGGGAGCATAGTTCTATCGGTTTTTGACCGTGTTCCAATGAGAACGATGCTATCCTTTCGCTGTTGCGGTAGAGCTGGTACGAGCCTTGCCCGTCGCTGTCAAACAGCGAGAACACAGGGTTGTGGCGTGTATTGAGCTCCTCCTCTTCTTCCTCGGCGGCGTTGTTTGCTTGTTGCTGCGTCGGCTCACTGCTGCCACAGCCGGCTGCAATCGTTGCCACCAACATCGCTAATATTATGTATAATCGGTTAGTTTTCATTGTGTTGCGTGTTATAAGGCGTCAATTGTTATAATTAATCCTGCGGGAGATGCAGGTGAAGTTTGGGATTGGCGGCGGCGGCGTCCCTGAATACTTCGATAGCGCGGCTGTGTAGCTCGTTGTTGCCGTCGATATTGGCTATGGTGATGTTGCTGGCAGCCGTTACAGACGTGAGGCAGTCGTATAGCGCGTCGAGATTGTGTCCGTAATGAGCGGGCAGGTCGAGCATTGCCGCGAGGTAGTTGTGCAGTGATTCTGCGGTTGCCTTGTTGTCGAAGTTGAGTATGTATGTTTTCATTTTGGATTGATGCTTTTTTATGTGATTATCAATATAATTGCTGGAATGTCTTGTAATGGTCGTCGGTGTAGAAAATCAGCCCGTCGTTGCTGAAAACGATTCTTTTGGCGTTTCGTTTGCCGCTTTTGTAATCGATGTCGCACTCAAAATACTTTCGTTTGCTGGCCTTGGGGAGCTGTCCCTCGTAGTTGCCGAATCGGTCGCCGCCTATGCTCTTGCCGGGCGCCACTTTGCGGAGGTTGCCTTTGGTGTTGTCCCAGCCGAGTTTTTGCGCCTCGGCTTTGGTGATGTAATTGTCGGGCAGGCGTCCGTAAGTATGGATGTATAGTGCCACGCGCTCCTTGTCGGTGTATTGCCCCTGCTCCTTTACCTTGATTTTGCTGTCGTTGGCGGGTTGCGCGTCGTTGGTGGCGTCGTTGTCGATGGCGGGTTGTGCATCGTTGGGGGCGGCGGCGTTGTCGTTGCCGTCGGGCTGCGTTAATAGCTGCGTCGTTTGCTGTGGTGTGTCAGCTGGTTGCTGAGGTGTGCCGCCCGGTTGCATACACGCTGCAATGGTCATCGACATTACCATCAACAGCAAATATTGTATTATCTTTTTCATAATCAAAAAGTTTGGTTGTGTAGTATATGATTAATTCAAGTCGTCTTTTCGCAGTTGCTTGAAATAGATAATGCTTCGGTGCTGTATTATTAGCATTACGAGGTCTTCTTTTGGCATATCTTCCGACAGGTCGGATGGTTTGCAATAACGGTATCTGATGGTGTCTCGTGGGTTCACTTCTATCATTTTCTCCACAGAATCGTCGGCGGTGCCGTCGTCCAACAGCCATATTTTTGCATTGCGGGCTACTATAAGAGTTTCGAGCAGTTCCTCTTGGTTGACAATAATCTTGGTCGTATTGCCAAATCTGCTGTGGCGTTGTGCGTATGCTGCCGCCTTGTCGCCCGAGAGCATCTTCACGCGGTCGAATACTATGACATCTATCGTGTCGCAAAACGCTGTCCTCTTGTATATTGCGAGCGTGGTGTCGGGCAGAGAGCGTCTGTGCTCTATCGAATCGTTGCGGATGGAATCCCTGATTCGCTGCTGCCGTTTTTCTTCGGTGTCGTCGAATCTTGTCTCGAAGCAGGAGCACAATGTCAATGCCGCAAAGAGGAATAATAATATTTTTCTCATAGTAACTGCTGTTTTGATTTCATTATCAAAAAGGCGGACCCGAAAAGTGTCGAGCCCGCCTTGGTTGTGCCGGAAAAAACCGTTGTTGGTTAGTTGCCCGGAGCGATTGCGCCGCACGGACAAGCGTCTGCGCAGGCACCACATTCTACGCACTTGTCAGGGTCGATAGAATATACATCGCCTTCGATGATAGCCTCCTGGGGACATTCGTCCTTGCAGGTGCCACACGCCTGGCAGTCGGTTTTGCTGATTACGTATGCCATAATTTTAGATTTGATTGTTTGTTGTTTGTAATAATAATTGTTCGTTTATTTTCGTTGCAAATATAACAACAAATAGAACATCAAACAACAAAAAAACTTATTTTTTTGAAAAAAATTTTTTAAACCATCGGCGCAAGGTTTTGGAAAGATGGCTTTTTTTTCTTTACTTTGCCTGCTAAATTACCAACGCAAATGAAATTATTGTATCATATAACGGCATTGGCGGTGGTGCTTGTCGTGATGTCGGCGTGCACTACTCCGATACGTGTAATAGAACAGCACCCGGGCTTCTTCCACGGCAAGAAGGTAACTGTAAAGGGCAAGGTAATCAATACGTTGCACTTGGAGGATTTGAGTTTTTTTACCGTCAAGAGCGGGGGCAGCAAGATTAATGTAACCACCAACGACTTCCTGCCCGTAGTGGGCGACAATGTGAAGGTGCACGGCAAGGTGGACGCCAATTTTTATTATCAGCGCGACACCATTCTCGTAATCCACGAGGTGGTGAAGCCCAAGGACTCGCCATCGATGTTCAATAATGTGGTGCGTTAATATAATTGACAAAGGATGAGCAACTTATGGAAATATTTAGCGGCTATGTTGCTGTGCCTTGCTGCGGGCGTGGCGGGTGCGCAGGATTTGAGCGTTGTTGATATCTACGACGACGCCTACCCCGAGATACGCGTGAGGGCGAGGGTGCTTGCGTCGATGGAAGACAGCATAATCATTTCGGAAAATGGCGTCAATGTGCCTTGCCGCGTGGAGCAGAGCGGCGCAAGGACGGGCGACCGCGAGGGCAAGATGCACGTTTTTTTGGTGGAGGATTCGTACTATCTCCATCATAACGGCGTTTTTCCGCAGGTGAAGAAGGCTCTCCTGCGCATTGCCGACTATCTCGATAATGCCGACAATGCCAACATCCTATATTTCGTCCCGCAGGACAGGCACGTGAGGTACATAAGCGCGGAGCAGACCCGCAATTTTGATGTGTTATGCTCAATGACCGATTATCATTTGCAGCCTCAATGCGACAGCACCGCCACCGGCAACAATCTCCCCGAGGCTGTCGGCGAGGCGATGGATTATTGCATTGCCCACCGCCAAAACCACGAGACCATCATCCTCACCCTGATTGCTCGCGGGCTCAATACCGGTACTACGAGGCGTTTTGCCGAGGATTTGGCGCGTCGTGCCCAGGACAACGGCATCTACCTAAATATCTTGATGTATGATTCGGAATCGCAGAATGTGAAACGCGAATTGCAGGACCTCGCCGCCGCCACGGATGGAAGTTTCGGACTGTTTGGGGCGGGCGACATAGAGCCGGTATTGGCGCAGTCGCTCGAAAAGATGGGCAAGGCTAAGTTCAAGGAGTATTTCAAGGAGTTTACTATTAGTTTCGATGCCACGCAGAGCGGTATTAGCAATAGTTTTACCATCAATTATGGCAATACGAGTGTCCTGTGCGAGTATTCCAACCCCGGCAAGAGCGGTTTTATGGGCAGGTATCCGTATGTAATATCGTTGCTGATTGTACTTGCGCTTGCCATTGCTGTCGCCATTATATTCCTGAGATTCCGTATGAGAATCATCCGCCGCATCGACAGCGCAACGCAGAGTCGCGTGGACGAAATCAAGCGTCAAAACCGTATGCTCAAACAGGAAATCGAAAAATACAAACGCCATCCCCTCAGCATGGCGCATAAATTTGACAATATTTATGTGGAGGAGACCCTCATCGGCGCGGGCAAGATAGTGCCAAAACTCGTGGCTATGGACGGCGACCGTCAACAGGTGTTCAATATCACCAAACTCACTATGACCATCGGGCGCAACGAAGCCAACGACATCGTGCTCGACAACCGCACCGTATCCGGCAACCACGCCACGCTTACCAACGAGGGCGGTTTTTTCTATATCACCGACAATGCCAGCACCAACGGCATCTTCGTCAACGACATCCGCATCACCTCCAAAAACAAGGTAAGCACCGGCGACCAGATAAGAATCGGCTCGGTGCTTGCCAAGATAGTTTATTAGATAAGGTGTACAGTAGGTATAATTACAATAAAAAAACTCCACATTGTCGCCAAATATTTCGTTTTTTATCCGTAATTTTGCACCGGCAATAACCAAACACATTACTACACATTATGAAAAGACTATTATTGACATTCTGTGCGCTGAGCGTGGTGGCGGCGTCGTGCCAAAAGCCGCTTACGCCGTGGGAGAAGGGCGCATTTGAGACTGGCGAATACCGCAATGTTTTCTCCGAGGCGGGCTATTCGCAGAATGACATCGACGCCAAGGTAGATGGCATTTTCAACGATGTTTTCTTTGGCAAAAATCGTATTTACTTTGAGGTGGGCGACACTATGGGCTATGTCTCCGACGTCAAAAACAAGGACGTGCGCACCGAAGGACAGTCTTACGGGCTTATGGTGGCTGTTCAGATGGACAGAAAGGACATCTTTGACCGTATCTGGCGTTGGACCAAGCATTATATGCAGCATCAGGACGGCGTGAGGAAGGGTTATTTTGCGTGGAGTTGCAAGACCGACGGCACACGCAATGCACAAGGCGCGGCGTCTGACGGCGAATTGTATTTTGTAACGTCGTTGCTCTTTGCCTCCAACCGCTGGGGCAACGATACGGGCATCAATTACAAGGCTGAGGCGCAGAACATCCTCAATTGCACTATGCCAAAGGAACTTTCAGAGGAGGAATCGAGGGCGATGCTCCCGCCTTTTATGCAAAACAACGACACCATCAAAGTCCCAAAATCTTCGATGTACCTCATCGACCCAAATACAAAGTTGATTACCTTTACTCCTGATGGCTTTGGACAGCGGTTTACCGACCCGTCGTATCACATCCCGGCATTCTATGAGGTGTGGGCTAAATACGCCGACGATGGCAGGGCAGATTTTTGGATGGAGTGCGCCAAGAAGAGCCGCGAATTTCTCCACAAGGCCATCAACGATTCCACCGGCTTGAATCCCGATATGTGCAATTATGACGGTTCGCTGATGCAGGGATTTGGCGGCAGGCGCAATTCGGGCAACAATTTCCGTTATGATTCGTGGCGTGTGCCGATGAACATTGCCCTCGATTATGAATGGTCGTGCGCCGACAAGGATTGGCAGCGCAAGTATGGCGAAAAGATTCAGAATTTTTTCTATTCGCAGGGCATCAATGATTATGTGGATCAATATCGCGTGGACGGCACGTTGCCCGAAGGCGACGAGATATTGCCGGCGGGCGGTTTTCCGAGGGCGTTGCGCCATTCTGTTGGCATAGTATCCACGCTCGGTGCGGCTTCTGTGATGTGCAGCCACCCGAAGGCAAAGGAGTTTGTGGATGCTCTCTGGAATTTGAAGCACGAACCTTTGGCTGATGGATTCTATGATGAGTATTACGACGGACTGCTCAGGCTCTTTGCAGTGATGCATCTGAGCGGCAGGTATCGTATTATTGAGCCTAAGAAATAATTATTGGCGTTTAGATTGAAAAAAAATAAACAGCCGTAAAAAGAGCAATGCTTTTTTTCGGCTGTTTTGTTTTTTTTTGTGTCAGCAATTGCTATTATGCCGCCACGCCTCTTTCATAAAGGTATTCTGGCGCAATGTCCGCGCCATTCGCCCAAAAAATAGTGTCTTCAAGACCAAACTGAATGAACTTTTGCTTGTCGCGCAGTTCGCCAAAAGCGGGATACGCAAGCAATGGCGTGAGATCCACCTTGCGCCGCTCGCCCGTACTAAAAGTGCAAAGCAATGTGTAGTCGCTTATATATTCTACATCTGTAATTGTCAGTAACATAATTATTTTATTTTGGTTATCAACTCTCAGGCATATATGTATATCATCAAGCCTTGTATTACGCAAATCGAACCCATTGCTTTTTTGTTTTGTACAATTGATTATGGCACAAATATAACGACAATTATTGATACTAACAAATTTATTTTTCACACTCTAACTCCTGCCACCGTGAGGTCGTCCACTTGCACGTGGCCTTCCACCCAATTGTTGACAATTTGGGCGACGGAGTTTTTCTGCTCCTCGGTGGGCAGCGTGGCTATCTGTTCAAACATTGCTGTAAGGCGTTTGGCGGAGAATTTCACGTTGTCGGGTCCTCCAAACTGGCTTTGGAGGCTGTCGGTGGCAAGGTAGAGGACGTCGCCTTCGTGGGCTGGGATTAGGGTTTCGGCAAAGGGGCTGTCGCCCTTAAAGGACCAACCTATTGGCATCCTGTCGCCGTTGTAGGTGGCAAGCGCACCGTTGGAATAGAGATAGACATTTTGGTTGGCACCGGCAAATCTGATGTCGCCGCCGTTGCGGGGAAAGGCGCAGAGCGAGAAGTTCATGCCGTCGTTGATGGCGTCGATGCCGTCTTCACTGCTGCGGAGCGACGATTTCACAAATTGGCGCATCTCGTCCAATATGGCGGCGAGGGGGATATTGTCGTCATAATAATGCTTTGCGAGCGACTCTTTGAGCGCGGAAAGCCCAAGCATCGTAAGGAATGCGCCCGGCACGCCGTGTCCCGCGCAGTCGGCAAGTGCAAATATCTTGTAATTCTTGATTTCCACAGCCTTATAAAAGTCGCCCGATACTATGCCAATCGGCTTGGTGAATACAAAGTAGTCGCCAAAAACTTCGCCAATCTCTTTTTGCGGGAATGCCGCCCGCTGTATCCGTTGTGCGTAGCGGATTCCAGATGTATTTTCGAGGGTAGCCTTTTCGCAGCGTTGCGATTCGGCGGCGATGGTGGCGTCGAGCTCGGCTATCTTGGATTGCAACTCGCTTATCCTGTTGCAGTTGGCTTGGTATGCCTGTTGGCAATCCGCGCTTGGGCTGTATTGTGTGCTTGCTGTTCCCATGTCGTTATATTCTAATTCCTATTAACGTTTGGTCGTCAAACTGTTCGCGTCCAGCCTTCCAATCGTTTACGTTTTTGGAGAAGTTGACGCATTGAGTCTGCGTATCCTCGTTGCAGTGTTCTTGCAGCATTGCGGCGAGCCTTTTGGTGGTGAATTTTATGTCGTCGGGGCTTCCAAATTGGTCTTGTATGCCGTCGCTGCACAGATATATCATGTCGCCTTTTTGGAGGTCGAATGTGAAGGATTCAAATGGAGTGTCCTGTTTGGGATGCCGTCCGATGGGCATACGGTCGCCCTTGAGTTTGTTGATTTCGCCATTCCGCGCCACGTAGATTGAGTGGTTGGCGCAGGCGTAGCGTATTTGCGTCATCTCGTTGTTGAATACGCAGAGCGTGAAGTCCATGCCGTCGCTCACGGTGGTGTCGTCGGATTCGTCTGCTTTGGCGAGCGATGTCAGGATAAATTTGCGCAACGAGTCGAGGATTTCGCCGGGCAGGAAGTCTGAGGATATTTTTTGCTTGGACAATAGGTCTTTCAACGCCGACATCCCGAGCATCGATAGCAAACCGCCCGGCACACCGTGTCCCGTGCAGTCGGCAACGATTGCGATTTTGCAGTGGTCTGATGAGGCGCACGTGTAGAAGTCGCCGCTTACGATGTCGCGTGGGGCAAAGTATATGAAACAATCCGGAAACAACGCCTTGAACTCTGCATATTGCGGGATTACAGCGCGTTGTATCCGTTCGGCATAGTGGATGCTCGCTTTCATATCTTTGGCGGCGGATTCGTATTCCAGCGCAATGCGGGAGATTTCGTCCTGCTTTTGGGCGACAATCTGCTCCAATTCGGCAATCTGCTTTTGCTGGCTGTCGATTTCCGCCTGGAATCCAAGGGTGTCTGTCATAACGGGTTGCATACTAATTGTTTTTTATTAATTGCTATTCCCTCAAAGATTGAACCAAAAGAACATCTCTATTTACACTTTTTCGCCGGAATCCAAAGAAATATTTACACTTTTTCGAGGGAAGGTGCAATTATACTTCATCCGAAAGTGGGTGAAAAAATATAGTTTCGGAAGTATTATAATTTATAATCCATCCGAAAGTGGGTAAAAAAACATAGTTTCGGAAGCAAAATAATTTGGAGTGTTGAGGGCAAATACACGTTTTTTGAAAAATGTTGTGCGGATTTTTTTATCTTTGTGTCATTGTTTGTAACCATAATTGCTATGACCAATGACAAGCAGCAGGCGTTGATACAAATTCTCGGGATACTTAATGCGATTGCAGACAAGAAGGCGAGAGGCGAAATTATTGTCGCCATGCAAAACCTCGAAGAAGTGAAATACGAAAAAGAACCGGTCAACGAGGTGAAAGTCGAACCGGCAAATGTGTCGGAAGATTCGCTTCTCGACGCACTGCAAGGCAAATCATCACAAAATAAAAAATACAAAAGCCAACGGGATATGGATTTCAGTTACAAAAAAACGAAAACCCGCAGTTTTTCCGAATGGTGCAAGGATAATGTGGATTGGATTATGATAGCATTTTGTATTTTGACGATATTGTTTTGCATATTTGGCTAATAAAAATGGCTGTCTAAAAAGTTGGAGTGCAGGCTGCCAGCCTGCTTTACAGCATGGTAGCAGCCGAGCCGTCTGCATCCCAGCCTGCCTTACAGAAGTAGCAGACGAGCCATCTGCATCCCAACTTTTAGAAAGCCCCACAAGAAAATCAGTTATTTCTTTTTGCCGCCAAGCATCTCTGCAAGCGGTTTGTCCTTGAATGTGTGCTTGTCCTGATCCCAAAAACCAAAATCGGCGTCGTAGCACCAAGTCGTCCACGCCACATTAAATTCGTCGAAAACAGAAAGCATATCCTTTGTCCAGGCGTAGGCGAGGGCGCGATCCACTGGGCAATATACGCCCCATTCGCCGCAGAAAAGTTGGAGTCCATATTTGGCGGCTACGTCGATGGCGTCCTTCATCTCGTTGTAGATGCGGTCGCGGTTCCAAGTCTCCTTGGTGTATTGCTCGATGTGCGGTTTCACGCTGTCGGGGGCGGCGGCAAAGTCCTCCGCCGAAATCGGGATGCCGGGGTAAGTTACCTTGCCGGTGTAATCCTTGATGTTGGTCCACCACGCGCCGTAATGCGTTACAATCATCGGATTGTAATAGTGGAAACTCAGGATGAGATTCTTGTCGTTTTCAGGCACTTTGAGGTACTTGAACGTGCCAACGCCCTGCCAAAGGTTGGAGCCTATGACGAGAGTGCGCTCGGGTTCGCGGGCGCGGATTGCCTTGTGAACCTTGGCTACGAGGTCGTTCCATTGTTCGTGTTTTTCGGCGGTGGGTTCGTTCATAAATTCATACGCCACCCAGTCGGTGCTGTAATTGCAGAGCGAATCCTCCAACTGGCTCCATAGGTTGATGAGCCCCTGCTGCGCCTTTTCGTCGGTGAAGAGGGTGTTGTGTCCGCCCTCGTTGCCGGCGTTGAAATAATGCGCACGTATGATGTGAAGATCCACGATGGCGCGGATGTTGTATTTGCGGGCGAGGTCGAGCGCGTTGCGGAGCAGTGCCCAAGCCTCGGGGAGTTTGTTGCCCTGCTCGTCCCAAAACTGTTCCTCGTCGATGGGGATGCGCACGTGGTCGAATCCAAGGCTGTCGAGCCTTGCAAAATCGTCCTCCTGAATGTGCAGACGACGTTTTTCGCCGCGTTCGGTGCTCTGCGAAAGCCAGTGGCTGAGGTTGGTGCCGCGCTTGATATGGAAGCCCTCCTTCTTTTCGGGCTGAGTGCCGCAAGACGCTATCACAAAGCAAATTGCGAGCATTGTAAAAAATAATTTTCTCATTTGTAATTGGTGTTGGTTAGTATGATGGGTTTTTGTTGCTGTTATTATGCGCAAATGTAATTTTTTTTTCGTGAGATGGGCAATAGGGGAGGGGAAAATTAATTACACTTTTCGAGGATGTTTAAAAATTGTTTTTATCTTTGTGTCATAATTTATAGCCATAAATCTGAATGTTATGACAAATGACGAATACATCGACAAGCAACAAGCGTTGTCTCAAATTCTTGACATACTCAATGCGATTGCAGCTAAGAAAGCCAACGGTGAAAAAATAAGACGCCAATACAAAACCGAACCAGACCCACAGGAACGGTCGTTGGGCGAACAGGCAGGTGAGTTGACAAATAAGGCGACGAAAGCGTTTCAAGAGGGACGGTATGACGACGCCAAAAAGTATCTCTATGGCGTATTGGAAATAATTGACCAACTGCCTGACAATAATGACCACCGAGAGGCAAAGGCATATATGTTGAATATGCTCGCAGGTGCGGAGTGTCGGCAGGGCTTGTTTGATGAGTCAGTCAAGCATCTGCGCGAAGCCATCTCAATATGCGAAAAATTGCCTGACACCATCAAATATCAGTACGACAAAGAAACATTCGAGGACAACCTCGAAGATGTGGAGCATAAAATGAAACAAGCCAACGAGCATAAAGCCGAAATGGACAAGGAGTCCGACGAATCGTTGCTCGACGCCCTGCAAAACAAATCCTCAAAAGACAAAAAATACAAAAGTCAAAAGGACATCGAAGCCAATTATCATTTTACCAACGAAAAACCGAAGGGGTCTGACGACGTAACAATGAGACTGGTGTTGCTCCTGGTAATGGTCGTGTTAATTTTTGTGCTGCTGAAATTCTGTTGATAGTTTTTCGGGGGGGGTAAAAAAAGTGTTTGGAAACATTATTTTTGTAGTAAAAAAAGTGTTTGGAAACATTATTTTAATTTGTTTTTTCGGGGGAATCCTGAGAAAAATTTACACTTTTTCGGGGGAATGCTGCAAAAAAATTACACTTTTTCGGGGGAATGTGTTTTTATACTTCATCCGAAACTATATAAAAAAAAATAGTTTCGGAAGCAAAATAATTTGTCAAGTGTAGGCTTATAGGTAAAAAAAAGTGTTTGGAAACATCTTTTTTGGGGTGAAAAAAGTGTTTCCAAACATTATTTGCACTTAAAATCGCTTTATGTGATTCTTATGTGACGGTTATGTGACTGAGAGGGCAAAAATGTGTATTTGTAAAAAGTTAAATTATTGATAATCAATGGTTTGTTTTTTGAGTTTTATGTGACGGTTATGTGATAATTGCTAAAAAATGCACAAGAAGCAAGAGGCGGTTTTGGTTTTCTGTGCACGTTTTTGATTATCTTTTTCCTGTTCCTTTGCAATAGACGCATTTCATCGTGCCGTCGCAGGCGGTGCAAAGCACACCCAATGAAGAAGAGTCGTACTTCCAATTGTTGTTTTGCATTCCCCATGTACTGCCGTCGGGGGCGGTAACTATTTCGGAGCAATGGGAGCATTTATAATTTCCATCTATCTTTGAACCTTTGCACCATGTACAGACAAATTTGCTGATGTGTGAAAACCAATACTTCTCCCATGCCCCGTACTTTTGACCTCTCGAATCGACAAAATAACAGTCTCGGCAGTCTTGGCACACGCCCGTCCCGTCGCAATATGCGCATTTGCCCAAGACGTAATTCAGGTTGTCGGATGACGAATATGGTGCGTTATTGTTGGATGCCGCCGAATATTGCTCGCCTTCAATTCCAAGTTCACCGTTGCAAGATGGGCAGATTTTGTGCCTTTCGTGGTCGAGGCAATGGTTTTCTCGGCAAAGGGGGCACTGGCTGCTTTTGGTACATTTTAATGAATTACAATTTGGATGGTATGAATGGTCCCTGACATATCCTCTGCCATTGCACACAGAACAGGATGATTTTATAGGCGTAGAAACGGGAACTATGTTAAATCCGCCGTCGCACGAGCATTTTTTATGCTTTATGTCGTGGTCGAGGCAATGTTTCTGGTAACATATTGTGCAGAAATGAGATTTGCAGTTTTTGTGGCGTGTGGGGTCAAATACGGCCTCATATCCTGACCCTTTACAAAAATGGCACACTCTTTTTTTCTTATATCCCTGACCACTACCAGACGAGGCGTAGTTGCTGGACGAAGCATAATTACCCGATGAGCCGTAATCACTTGCCGTGTATTGCGAATTGTCGTCTTGCGGATGCCACGTTTCGTAAACGGTGCCGACACATTCCATAACGTCAACCGCCGCCTCCGCGATGTTGGCAAATGTGCTCCAAAAGTTTTTGCGGCGTTGCTGCTTGTCTGTGGAGGTGGATGCGACGTTGTTGGAGGTTGTTGTTTGTGATGGCCTTGTGAGTTCGGCGTAACGATTGGCAGCTGTTTCGTTGCCGAGGTCGGCGGCTTTTTTGTACCATTTCAACGCCTCGTCCATATTTTTTTCAACTCCCGTACCTTGTTCGTAGCAAATGGCAAGGTTGGAACACGCATCAGCGTGATTAAGATTGGCGGCTTTTTTGAAATATGTAGCGGCAGATTTCAAATCCTGCGGAATGCCGTCACCGTTGTAATACGCTATTGCAAGCATGTTCATTGCGTCCGAATTGTTTTTGGCGGCGGCTTTCTTGTACCAGTACACGGCTTTCGAAACATCTTTTGCAGTCCCTTCCCCATTGTGGTAAAGGACGCCTGTGTGGTACATTGCCTCGGTGTGCCCGAGTTGCGCCGCCTTCCTGAGCGTCGCGAAACATTTGTCTAATTTTTCAACTGCGGCATACATTACAGCGAGTTCAAAAAGTTTTTCGGTATTGTTTGAATTTGCGTATTTTTTCTCCATTGCGGGAAGGTTGCGCTCGGCGATGATTTTGTCTATGGTTGGTTTTAGCCTGGCGATTCCGTCTTGGGCTTGCTTCCTGTGGACAGTGTTTTCATCAACGTCGGCGGCTAAATAATAATTGTAGGCTTTTTCATAGTCGGGCCGCGTTTCGGTCGTGCCGTTTTCGTATATTTCGCCGAGAGTCACTAACGACAGGTATTTGTAGTACGTTTTTTTGCCATTGGCGGATTTCTCGAAATAAGCGATTGCTTTTGTATATCGCTGGCGATTCTTGTATATATCAGCCAGCCAATAAAATGCTTCGTCCTCATTGTTGTCAGCCGCTTTGAGATACCACTTTTCCGCTTCGTCCAAATTATGTGGATATCCTGATTTGAAGTGCTTGATTTTGGCAAGTATTAAATACACCGGCGCGTAATCCTGTGCGGCGCATTTTTCGTAGAAAGGCAGTGCCATTTTGTGTTTTCCATTTGCATTCAGATATTCAGCATATTCAAACTGTCCTTTTGCCTCGCCGGTCATTGCAGCGTTTTTCAGGTAAATGCCTTTCTTCTTGTAGTTTTGCTCTGCCTTGTCAATCCACTCGTCGGCGGTGAGGCCTTTGTAGGTCTGCGCAGTGGTGGACAGGACAATGGAAATTGTGAGGAGAAATGTTAATACTCTTTTCATAATTGGTGATTTTTAATGAGTAAAAACCGCTGCAAGAATTGCCGTGCGAAAATTCTTGCAGCGGCTTGAAAAAAAATTAGTGCGCTGCGTGTACTGCGATTCCTGCCGAGAAGGTGAAGCCTCCGCAGGCATTGGTTACCTCGTTAGAATAACCAACGCCAGCCTTGAAGTCAACCATTCTGCAAATCGGGTACTTGATGCCGGCGGTCAGTTCAAGGAGTCCGCATGTGGCGGTTCCTTCTGAGTCCAAGACGTTCTGTTGAGGATAGGTCTTGGTGTCGGTGTTGGCTTCCTGTTTGAGGATGTTGTCGCCGAAGATTGCGCTCCAACGCACTGTGGCAAAAGGAACTACCTTTGTCTTTTCGAGTGGGAGATAGAAATCCATATCCCATGTGGCTACTACGTGGATGTCCCTGTCGTCCTGCTTGATGCCGAAAAGCACTCCGGCATAGAAGTTTTCGTTGAGGCGGTAGCCGCCGCCGAGACGTGTGATCATCATTGGCTTGCGGGTTTCTGACCACGAGAAATCCACGCCGCGTTCTTGAACCTTGAAAGCAACGCTGGTAACATCGTAGTTCACCTGCCAACCGCTGCCAAGCGGCTCGTTGTCTTGGGCGTTTGCAACGCCGAAAAGTGCCAATGCAAGGCACAGCGAGAATAGTAACTTTCTCATTTTGATGTAATAAAATTGGTTGAAAAACAATCCGCCGAACGCTCACCAAAACTCGGAATTAACAAAAAGAAAAGACGTGGGAGTTTCTTTCATTCACTTACCCCACTCAACGCAGGCCTTCGCATTGCCTTCACTCCATGAGATAAGCAACGCAAATGTCCACGTCTATAAAAGGCATATATTATAAAGATAATACAATAATGCCTGTACATACGTACTACGTGAACGTCCCGTTGCCGTGTCTCTACGGAGTTACAAGTTTGCGAAGTTTGCGCTGAGTAGATGATACGTCAATAAAAACGTCCTTGGAATCTCCATCGGCTGTATTCGTTGCCGCGAATATCCATCGGCAAATATAGAGAAATTTGTTTGAATTGTGCAAGAAAAAATGGAAAAATTTTTGAAAAAAGTTTTAACTGATTGAAAATTAAAGGATTGTAATAATGTTTTTTCGCAATCGCAAAATATTACTGAGCAAAAATTTGCACGGCATATAAAAATCTCCTATCTTTGCACTATCTGATAACAAAACGTAATTCGCAATGAAAACAACTACAAATAAGAAAGAACGTCCCGTTGCCGTGCGTTATCGTGATATGGTGAAAGGGATGGACAATGCCGAAAAAATTGAACTTATGTTTGTCCTTATAGAAAGTATGAGGACGTCAGAATCCGTGGATTCTGAATCTGCACACGAGTTGATACCACCGTACACGAAGGAAGAAATTTATGCACGGATTGCGCAATCCAAGCGTGATTCTGCCGCAGGTCTCGGTCAAGAAAGTGAAGAAATGTTTCGCGAATTAGAAGATGAGTTTGCAAAAGAAGATTACCTACTTGAAATGGGGAAAACGGTATGAAAGTAATTTGGATGCCATTGGCGAAAGAAAAATTGCGTGACACGTCCGACTATATACGTAAAGAGTTCGGCAAAAAGATCAGAAACGAATTCATACAAGGAGTTCGTCATACAAGCCGTCTGATAGGAAATAATCCATACATTGGCAAAGTAGAACCGTACCTGGACGAATTGCCGGACGGTTTTCGTAGTATTGTTGTCAGTCGTCTAAACAAGATAGTCTATCGCATACTTGAAGACCGCATAGAAATCTCCGATTTTTGGAATTGCCGTCGCAATCCTAAAAATCTTGTTTCTAACATTATGAAACAATAGGAAAGGCAGAAGCCCTACCCAAAACAACGCACGGAACATTCCAAATATTCCGTGCGTTTTTATTATAAAAAATCTCAATCTCTTAGAACAGCGAGAATACGAGCGTCAAGCCTGCAACTACTACTGAAACCATGCTCATCAACTTAATCAAGATGTTGAGCGAAGGTCCTGATGTATCCTTGAACGGGTCGCCAACGGTGTCGCCGATTACCGCTGCCTTGTGAGTGTCGGAGCCTTTGCCGCCGTAGTTGCCTTTTTCGACAAACTTCTTGGCATTGTCCCACGCGCCGCCGGCGTTGTTGAGCATTACCGCCAACGTGAATCCTGCGGACAGACCGCCTACCAACAGACCAATTACGCCCGAAACTCCGAGTATCAAGCCTGTTGCCACGGGAACTACAATGGCAATTATCGACGGTATCACCATTTCCTTCTGAGCACCGGCGGTACTGATTTCCACGCACTTGGCGTATTCGGGAGTAGCCTTGCCATCGAGGATGCCCTTGATTTCGCGGAATTGACGGCGAACTTCCTCCACCATCTTTCCGGCGGCGCGTCCTACGGCTTTCATCGTCATTGCACAAAATACAAACGCCATCATCGCGCCAATGAAAACGCCGCCGAGCAACATCGGGTTGAAGATGTTGAGTTGGAAATATTGGATGAAATGATCCATTGTGGCATCATTAAGGTTTTGCAAATGTGTTGCGGAAAGGAAGTCGGCGAGTTTTTCGGGAGTCTTGCCAATCCACATTTTGATTTCTTCCATGTAAGCGGCGAGGAGAGCCATTGCTGTCAATGCAGCCGAACCGATAGCAAAGCCCTTGCCCGTGGCGGCAGTGGTGTTGCCGAGGCCGTCGAGGGCGTCGGTACGTTTGCGCACTTCGGGGTCGAGACCGCTCATCTCGGCGTTGCCACCGGCATTGTCGGCGATAGGACCAAATGCGTCGGTTGCGAGGGTGATGCCCAATGTTGACAACATTCCGACGGCGGCAAAACCGATGCCGTAAACGCCTTTTGCAAATCCGCCAGCCTCAAAACCGCCAGCGCAAGCAAATGCAATCACGATGCCTGCCACGATTGTTACAACGGGCAACCACGTGGAAAACATTCCGACCGCGATGCCGTCGATGATGGTGGTTGCAGGGCCTTGCTGAGCCTGATTAGCAATGCCTTTGGTAGGCTTGTATTCGTCGGAGGTGTAATACTCCGTGCCTTGACCGATGATGACGCCGGCGGCGAGACCTGCCACCGCGCTGCCAAATATGCCCCACGAAATCCATCCCAAAGCCGCCATGCCAGCAATCACTACAAGGATGAACGCCGAACTGCCGCCCGTGCCGAGCAAGAGTGCGTGGAGAAGGTTTTTCTGAGTTGCGCCTTCCTTGGTGCGCACCAAGAAAATGCCCGCGATGGAGAGTATGATGCCCACAGCGGCAACAATCATCGGCGCAATGACGGCGTTGCTCTGTGCCGTGGCGTCCACGCCGGGGAGTGCCGCGCCGAGTGCCGCCGTAGCGAGTATCGAGCCGCAGTAAGATTCGTAAAGGTCTGCACCCATACCGGCAACGTCGCCCACATTGTCGCCCACATTGTCGGCGATAGTGGCGGGGTTGCGGGGGTCGTCTTCGGGGATTCCGGCTTCGGTTTTGCCCACGAGGTCGGCTCCCACGTCGGCAGCTTTGGTGTAGATGCCGCCGCCCACACGTGCAAAGAGTGCCTGAGTGGATGCGCCCATGCCGAATGTGAGCATAGTGGCGGTGATTTCGATGAGTTTTTGATGCTCCGTGGTGCCGGGATGCACGAATGTGAGACCGAAGATTTCAAGTCCGTTCTGCATATTTTCGGGCGTGAAAATCACCTCCTTCAATAGCAAAAACCACAGCGCAATGTCCAAGAGTCCAAATCCAACGACCACCAGTCCCATCACCGCGCCGGAGCGGAATGCCACTTGGAGACCACGGTTGAGACTTTCGCTCGCGCCCTGAGCCGTGCGAGAAGATGCGTTTGTGGCGGTCTTCATACCGAGATAGCCGCACAATCCGCTGAAAAATCCGCCCGTCAGGAACGCTATCGGCACAAATGGGTTTTGCACGCCCATATACGCCAATACGAGCAACAGCACCGCAAGGACGATGAACACTTTGATAACTACTTTGTACTGCCGCGCAAGGTACGCCATCGCGCCCTCGCGGACATAACCAGCAATCTCCACCATGCGTGGGTTGCCCTCGTTTGCCGCCATCATCTTCTTGTAGAATAGCCAGGCAAACAATAGTGCGATGACCGATGACACCGGCACTATCCATAGTAATGATGATATGTCTTGCATAATTGGTTAAGAATTAAGTTGTGATAAAAATTAGTGCCGCAATTTAAGACATTTTTAACATACGGCAAAATAAAATGTGTGGATTTTTTTCGCTAATCATTTATTTTTTCCAAAAAAAACTACAACTGCACACCTTTTTTGTTATTTTTGCAACCGCAATCATTAACGATCAATTATACACATTATGAGAAAAACAATTACGATATTGTTGGTGGCGATAATGGCGATGCTCCTGATGCCCGCCAAATCTGACGCTCAGTACAGAAGCTCGGAGTTTGAGGAGGCCGTGTCGCTCAAAGGCACGCGCACCAATACCGGCAAGCCCGGCAAGAATTACAAAAACAATTTTGCCGAGTACAAGATAGACGCATCATTTGACCCCGATACGCAGATGTTGGAGGGCGACGAGACTGTTACCTTCCATTATAATATGCCCGGGCGAGGCCTCTTCCAAGTGGTATTCAATCTCTACCGCAACATCTACAAGAAAGGCATCTCGCGCCATCGCAATTGCGACCCCGACGACATCACCGACGAAGGTATGGAAATCGTGGAAGTTTCTATTGTGGATGGCACTGAGGAAAATTCTGCGAACTATCAAACTTCCGACACCAAACTCGTCGTGAAACTCTCGCAAAGTCTAATGCCCGGCGACAAGGTAACTCTCCGCGTCAAATGGCGCAATAAGATAGCCGCCGAGACGCATCACCGTGGCGGCAGGTATTACAATAATTCGTGGTTTGTGCCGTATTGGTATCCGCAAGTAGCCGTCTATGACGACCTCTACGGCTGGGACGACATCCAACATTCGGGCAACGAGGAGTTTCTCTTGGAATTTGCCAATTATGACGTAAATTTGCACATCGGTGGCCGTATGGTAACGTGGGCTACGGGCAGCCTCGTTGACCCCAAGTCGGTGTTTACCAACGATTTCATCATCAAATACAACAAGGCTATGGCGTCCAACGAACCTATAACTCTCTTTGCGCCGGGTGGTGCTGGCAGGGTATTGAAAAAGGAGGTCAACGATTGGCATTTCAAGGCTGACAGTGTGCCCGACTTCGTGTTTGCTTGCAGCAACGAGATGGGTTGGGTGGGACTTTCTACGCCAATCAGGAAGGGCAAGCCGAGGACGTTTGTATCGGCGGTTTACAAGGCTGATGGTTTCAAAAACACCGCGCCCATCACCACCAAAAAGACCCTCGAATATCTCAGCACGCAGCGTCCGGGCGTTCCTTATCCGTATGCGCACATGACATTGTTCCAAGGCAGCGGCGGCATGGAGTTTCCGATGATGATTAATGAGGATTTTGATAATAATTACGATTCCGATTTCTTCACCACGTCGCACGAGGTTACGCACTCATATTTCCCGTTCATTACCGGTATGTACCAAAATAGGTTTGCCTTTATGGACGAGGGATTGACGCAGTATGTGCCGCAATATTTTCAGAACGACAATTTCAAGACCAAAGACATCATTCACGACGCCTACCGCTACACGGGTTATACGATGTGCAGCGACGACAATGTGCCGATGGCCACGCCGTCGTATTCGCAGACCAATTTGCTTGTCTATACCGTCAATTCGTATTACAAGCCGCAAACGATGTACACGGTGCTCGAAGACGTTGTTGGCAAGGATGTTATGACCAAAATTTTGCGCGAATTTGTATTGACGTGGAAGGGCAAACACCCGCATCCATTCGATTTCTACAATATGTGCAGCACGATTTCGGGCAAGGATTTGAAAGAATTTTTCCATTCGTGGATGTACACCGACGATTACTCCGACCTCGCAATCGTTAATGTAGATGGCAACAAGGTAACTATCCGCAATGTCGGCAGGCTGATGGTGCCGGTGGATTTGATGGTAAGTTATGACGACGGCACTGTGGCGCGTGAACGCCGCGATGCTCTCGTATGGGGCAATGGCACACGCGAAATCACCATCGAAATGCCCAAGAATGTAAAGACGGCGGTGGTTGGCGATGCTTATTTTCCCGATGTTGATGAGAGCAACAATAGCAATTAGTGGATTTTTTATTGACAATCCGTAAAAAATGTTTAATTTTGCGCTGTTTTACAATCACGACTAAGCGAAAATGTCTCTTGTCAACACATTAACTTCCCTGTACCTGCGGGGCAACCTCAATAGGACTGAACTCTACCTGAAATACCCGGACGAGACTCAGTTCAAGGTTTTCAGCACTTTGGTCAAGAAGGCGGCTAAGACAGAATTTGGCCGTCAGTATGGCTTTGACGAAATATTGAAGGTGGGGCCCTCCGAATTTGCCGCCCGTGTGCCGCTCAACCCCTACGAATCGCTCAAACCATACATAATGCGTGTGGCGCAGGGCGAAAACAATGTATTGTGGCCCACCAAGACCAAATGGTTTGCAATGAGTAGCGGCACCACCGACGACCGTTCCAAATATATACCCATCACCGACGAAAGCCTCCGCAAATGCCATTTTGCGGGCGGCGAGGACGTATTGTCGGTGTATCTCAATAGTTTTCCCGATACCAAGGCGTTCACCGGCAAGGCGTTGGTCATTGGCGGCTCTCGTCAGGTAAACAGGATGGGCAGCGAGGCATTTTGCGGCGACCTTTCGGCGGTATTGATTAGCAACCTGCCGCGTTGGGTGCGCGGACACAGGACTCCAGACATCTCCATAGCCCTGATGGAAAATTGGGACAAGAAAATCGAGGCTATGGCTCAGGCGGTCTGCAAGGAGGACGTTACTTCTATGTCGGGCGTGCCGTCGTGGACGCTTGTGCTCTTGCGCAAAATCCTCGAAATCACCGGCAAGAGCAACATCACGGAAGTATGGCCAAATCTCTGCCTATTTATGCATGGCGGAGTAAGTTTTAAGCCGTACCGCGCTCAATATGAAAAACTTATCCCCTCCGACAAGATGACTTATCTCGAAACTTACAATGCCTCGGAGGGTTTCTTCGCGTTCCAAAACGACCAACAGACCGACGATATGCTCCTGATGTTGGACAATGGGATTTATTACGAATTTATCCCGATGTCGGATTTCAACAACGCCGACCGTGCCGCAATCCCGCTGTGCGATGTCAAGACGGGCGTCAATTATGCCGTTGTCATCAGTACCAACGGCGGTCTGTGGCGTTACATCATCGGCGACACGGTGGAATTTACGTCTGTTCGCCCTTACAAAATCCGCATCACGGGTCGCACAAAGCATTTCATCAACGCTTTTGGCGAGGAGTTGGTGGAAGACAATGCCTCACGCGCCATCCGCGCCGCCTGCAACGCCACCGGTGCCGACATCCGCGACTACACCGCTGCCCCGGTCTATATGCAGACCAACAAGCGCGGTTGTCATCAGTGGTTGATAGAATTTAATGTGCAGCCCAACGACTTGCAGGCGTTTGCAAATACGTTGGATTTTGAGTTGCGCCGCCTCAATTCCGATTACGACGCCAAGCGTTACAAGGATCTTTCGCTCACCGCTCCCGAAATCACCCTTGCCCGCGAAAATCTCTTTGAGGATTGGCTCCGCAGCAAAGGTCGCGTAGGCGGTCAAAACAAAATCCCGCGCTTGGAGAATAATCGGACGATCATAGAGGAGATGTTGGAGATGAATAAATGAAAAAAGATTATGCCACAGTCGCTCTGTAAAAATTATATCCATTTGGTATTCAGCACCAAAAGACGGCAAGATTTGATTCCGACGGATTCGTTGGGAGGATTTTTCCATTATATTGGTGGCGTTGTCAATGGCATTGGGTGTCAGACGGTGGTGGTTGGTGGCATAGAAAATCACGTGCATATTCTCTTTGAACTTTCGCGTACAATGGCGTTGTCCGCCGCCGTCAACAAGATAAAATCCAATTCGTCAAAATGGATTCGCAGCGAAAAAGAGGTTTTTGATTTTGATTGGCAGGACGGCTACGCGGCATTTTCGGTGGCACAATCCAACGTAGAAGCCGTCAGAAAATATATCGACAATCAACGCGTACATCATCAAAAAGAAGATTATCAAGCCGAATTTAGGAGATATTGTCAAATATATAAAGTAAATTATGATGAGAGGTATGTGTGGGATTGATGATGCACGGAATGGGGGCGTGCGGATGGGGGGCGCACGGAATGTTGGCGCACGTATTGGTGTCGCGCGGTTTGTAGCCCTCACGGACTACCCTTGGCGTTGTCGCGCCGTTGGCGCTAATTGGAATGGAAATATGCGGAAATGTAATTCAATCGCTGCGAATAGCGCCAAGGGCGCGACATCACAAAGGGTGGTCCGTGAGGGCTACCATACGTGGCGAACGCATACGTGGCGAACACATACGTGGCGAATACATACGTGGCGCCCCCATACGTGGCGAACACATATCTCCCACATTTTATTTTTTTTTCTAACCCTCCTCACCCTTCCCGCCGCCGCGCAAATCCGCGACGATTGCGATTCTCAAAAAATGCCGACCGACAGCTCTGTTATTGCGGCGTTGCAGGGAAAGCTCATAGACCCTGTTTATGTCGCCCAAATCCGCGACGATTACGATTACCTCAAAGTCCCGACGTTGTTGTCCGACATTGCCACCACTGATGCCGCGCACCATAAATTTGCCGCACGGTTTTATTGCCATACGTTTTTCAAAAACAACGAATATTTTGGCGATTTCGTGAAGGGATATACGCTGACGGGGTATCATTTGCAGCCCGAATTTTCGTACAGTCCAAATCGCAAACTCTGGGTGCAGGCTCTGTGGGACGTTTTGAAATATCATGGTTACGACAAATTTTCCAAAAACAAACCATATTTCCGCATTGTTTTTCAGCCGACGGAGAGTTTCAGGCTGATTTGTGGTTATCTTGATGGCAATGTGCGGCACGGATTGATAGAGCCAATCTACGACCCGGAGCGTTACCTCACCGCCGAGATGGAAAACGGGTTGCAAATCAATCTTCTGCGCCCGCATTATGACGGAGATTTGTGGTTGAATTGGGAAAAAATGATACTTTGGGGCGACCCGTGGCAGGAGCGGCTTGTGGTGGGACATTTGTCAAAATTCCACGTGGCTGATAGAGAACGTTTTAAGGCGGATATTTTGGGTGAATTTCTCGTGGCGCACCGTGGCGGTCAGATAGATTCGTGCGATGGTCAGGTGCAGAGCCTCTCAAACGCCGCCGCCGGTATGGATTTTTATTGGATTGGCAATGGCGGATGTTTCCGACAATTGAGCGTCAGGGCGATGGCTGTTGGTTATCACGCCATAGACGAGACGCCCGACCTGCCCTGGACTGACGGCTGCGGCACATTTGTAAAGGCGCATTTGAGGTTGTCTGATTTTGGATTGACGGCGGGGCATTGGTTTGGCTATCAGTTTGTTAACTTCCGTGGCGACCTTCTTTACACGTGTTGGGCTATCGACCCCGAAAACAACCGCAAACATCGTTACGTTACATTTTTCGGCGGTTATTATTCCAAACGTTATTTTAATGACACCTTCGTCCTCCGCACCGGCGTTGACGCTTGGTACGACCTCGCAGCTGGCAACGTAGAATATTCCTATATGTTGAGCATGGCGGTTAATTTCAGAAAATTTTGGCGATAATCAACGGAATCTACCTAAAAAAAAGTGCGATTCCGTTAATTATCCATCAAAAAACGCCGTTTTTCGCAAGATAGTCAACGGAATCTACCTAAAAAAAGTGCGATTCCGTTGATTATCTCAAAAATGTTTTGTAATTTTGCCCCGTAACCAAATACAAAACATTATGCTCATTGGACGTAAAAAAGAACAAAAGACGCTCAAAAGCCTCCTGAAAAGTGACAAATCGGAGTTTGTGGCTATTTATGGGCGGCGACGTGTAGGCAAGACATATCTCGTAAGGGAGACCTTCAATTACGATTTTGCCTTCCAACATACTGGCACTCAAAACGGTAGTAAAACCGTTCAGATGGAAGAGTTCACCAAGTCGCTCCGCATTGCAGGTATGAAAGAAGTGCCGGTGATGAAGGATTGGTATGACGCGTTTTTTGTGTTGGGCAATTTCTTGGCGCAGTTGCCCGATGGCAAAAAGGTGATTTTCATAGACGAATTGCCGTGGATGGACACTCCAAAATCTGACTTCGTGCCGGCTCTCGAACATTTTTGGAACGGGTGGGCTACTATGCGTACCGATATTGTGTTGATAGTTTGCGGCAGTGCTACATCGTGGATTGTGAGCAAAATCATCAAAAACTATGGCGGACTGCACAACCGATTGACTCGCAAAATATTCCTTGAGCCTTTTTCATTGTACGAATGTGAATTACTGGTAAAAAGTCGTGAGATTGTAATGACACGGAGGCAGATTCTTGAAACTTTTATGGTGCTTGGCGGCATTCCATACTATTGGACATTCCTGTCCCCGGAATTGTCGTGGTCGCAAAATATCGACGCTATGTTTTTCGACAAGAACGCCGAACTCAAAGATGAGTTCAATGCTCTGTTTTCGTCGTTGTTCCGCAATCCCGCACCTTATATTGGTACTGTTGAAATCTTGGGAACCAAAAAAGCCGGAATGACACGCAGCGAAATTGTCAAAGCGATTGGCTCCGATACTGGCAGCACGTTTACTAAGGTGCTTGACGACTTGGAGTTATGCGGATTTATCACGGCATACAATTCGATTGGCAAATCAAAAAAAGACACTGTTTTTCAACTTACTGACAATTTCACGTTGTTTTATTTCAAATATATATTCAACAATCGCAAACAAGACAATCAGTTTTGGAGTCATTCACTCAAAAAAAACGTCTATGCGGCGTGGAGTGGGCTTGCATTTGAAAGGGTTTGTTTTCAACACATCGAACAAATCAAAAAGGCTCTCGGCATTTCGGGTGTTGTAAGTAGTGCTTATTCTTGGGTTTACCGTCCTCAAAACGAGTATGAAACAGGTGTTCAGATTGATATGCTTCTCGACCGCGATGATGATGTTATCAATCTTTGCGAGATGAAGTTTTCGTCGGACGAATACGAAATCAACAAAAGTTACGATGCCGAACTCCGCCGCAAGGCTCGCATTTTTAAGGAAAAAACATCCACCAAAAAAGCCGTAACTACTGTAATGATAACAACATACGGTCTTGTTCCCAACGCCTACGCCGGCGACATTCAAAGTCAGGTAACTATGGATGATTTGTTTGAGAAATAGGTTTTTGTGGATAAAAATAACGGACGGCAATAAATAATTTCGCCGTCCGTTTGTTCAATTAGTATAATCAAGTGGTTATTTCTTAAAACTCCACCAATCAAGCCTTACCTCGCCATTTGCATTCTGGAATGTGATGTAGAGGTCGTGGACGCCGGATGCGCCGGATACTTTGCCGGTGAAAGCCTTATACTTCTCTACGCTGCCGGTGGGTTTTACGAGTACTCTGCCGATTTCCTTGCCGGTGGGCGAATCGAGGCGGAGCGAGATTTCAACGCTGCCCGTCGCTGCCGCTGTGATCGAGAACGAAGACGCGCCGCTTGCAAAATCAACGCCGCGCAGACGGATGTATTCGCCGTTGTCGATGTCGTTTACATACATATTGCGCTTGCCGGTGGAGTAGGGCATATCCTTTACGACGCCAGTGTTGGGGATGCCGATTTTGGCGGTTTTGAGACCGTAGCCCCAAGCCATTGTTTCTGCCTCGACGCGGCGGAAAGGATTGAGCCACTGAATCTGTTTAACAGGCTCTTGGTCAAGCCAATAAGGAACTTCCTTGATAGTGCCGTCGGGATTGTATTCCATTTCCGTTACCGATACGGAACGACGCTCGTGATGCTCCTGAATGTCGATGTGCATCAGGTCGTAACTCTGTCCGAACACGTAGGTCTTGCCCTTGAAATCAGCAATGCCGGGATGGTTGCCACGGTCGCGGAATGTCGGGCGCATAATGTAGCCGGTGCTTTTCCAAGGTCCAGTAGGACTGTCGCTCATTGCATATCCGAGAGCCTCGGGGCAGCAAGTGGACGCAAAACCGAGGTAATACTTGTCGCCGCGACGATAAAACCACGGGCCTTCCTGATAATTTTCAATGTGGGGAAGTTGTACTACGCTGTCTTTCAGTGAAATCATATCGTCGTTCAAGCGAGCGTAGAATGTGTGAGGATTGCCCCAATACATATAAGCCTGTCCGTCCTTGTCGGTATATACGGAGGGGTCGATGTCGTACCAGTGATTTTGATTCCAATAGAGCGGCTTGCCGAGCGGGTCTTTGTAAGGGCCGTATGGCGAATCTGCAACCAAAACTCCGATGCCGTGTCCGTGCAGGGGGGCGTAGAGATAATATTTGCCGTTGCGCTCAACCACTTGGATAGCCCATCCGCCATTGTCGCGGCTGCGCCATTCAAAATCTTTGAGCGATGCGGGTGCGCCGTGCTCTGTCCAATTGACCATATCAGTTGTAGAATAGAGCAACCAATCATACATAAAGAATCCGGCAGAACTCCTTTCATTGGGGTCAACGATGTGTTCGGGCGATGCGTCGTGCGAACAGAACAGGAACAGCGTGTCGCCAATTACGAGCGGTGAGGGGTCGGCTGTAAACTTGGTCTGGAATATCGGCATATTGCATTGCTCGATGCCGCGCATCTGCCACCAGTCGAGGTTGAAGAGTTGCGGGCCTTTCCTGCCAACAAATGCAAAATATACGTCCCTTACGCCCTCTGCCTTGCCGATGAAGTCGGTGGAAAACTCCTTGAAATTCTCCCAGCCGCCTGTGCCGTCGATTTTGAGTTCGGCAACCTTTGCGCCGTGGAGGCTGTCTAAGTGAATCTCAATCTTGCCGCCGCGAAGTCCGCTTGCCGCCGATACGGTGAAAGTCCTTGGGAAATTTTTGCCAAAATCGACAGACTGCAATTTGATGTAGTCGCCATTGTGGATTTGCGATACATAAACACCCTGATTGTCATTCTGATAGGTCTTGACGCCCGACGAGAATGCCATTGTCTCCGCCTGAACTTTGCGGAAGGGGTTGAAGTTTGCGATTGGCTTCACGCCTTCGTCTGTCGGCATTATCTTGGGGAACGAGCCGTCGGGATTGTACTTGAACTCCTCAACAGCCACGCTCCTGCCAAATCCGCCCCCCTTGGGCAACTTGCCGGTGTGGTAGAAGAAATACGAATGACCCTTGTAGTCGATGACGCCGCAATGGTTTGTGAATGAGTTGGTTTCGCAGAGCGGCATTATTTCGCCCGCGTAAGTCCAGGGGCCGGGCAACTTGTCTGCCGTGGAGTACGAAATGTGTTCGGGAACGCCGCCCGCTGCGTAGAGCAACTGATATTTGCCGTTGCGCTTGGTGAGCCACGGGCCTTCCACGTATGAATCTTTGTATTTCTTGTTTTTGTCGCGCTCGTTCATCTTGGGCGAGCCAAATGCCTCCTCGGTCATATCGAGCCTGCCGAGGTCGCCCGAATACGAAATCATATCTTCGTTGAGTTTCAGGTAATAACACTGCGGATTGCCCCACATAAGCCACGCCTGATTGTCGTCGTCGATGAATACGGTGGGGTCGATGTGGTCCCAACTGCCGTTTTCAAAGAGCGGCTTGCCGAGTGCGTCCTTGAAACCCTTTGTGGGATTGTCGGAGACCGCCACGCCGATAGCCATGCCGCCCGAAATCTTGGAATGTGCGCACACGTACCAATAGAATTTGCCGTTGCGGTAGATGGTCTGAGCCGCCCAGGCGCGGTCGTCAGCCCAGGAGAATGTTTCGAGGGCGAGCGGCGAGCCGTGGTCGGTGTAATTGACCATATCGGTGGTGGAATACACGCGCCATTCCTGCATCCAGAAGAAGTCGGCGTTGTCCTCGTCGTGTCCTGTATAGACATAGAGGGTGTCGTTGTGAACCATCGGCGCAGGGTCGGAGGTAAACCACGTCTGCACGATGGGATTTTGGGCGTTGACGGCTGTTGCTGCCGCCGCCAATGCAAATGTAAACAGTTGCTTTTTCATACGGATTTGGTGTAGATTTTACAATGAATTTGTGGGACAAAGTTAGAGTTTTTTTCGCAAAATCATTTTTGTTTTTGTATCATAATGTTGCTGAAATGTTACGAAAATGTTTTTTTTATGTTTTTTGTTGTATTATTTTCCATTTGGCATCAATTTTTCTGAAAAAATTATTATATCTTTGACCAAAATAATATTAAAGCATATTGTATGGCGAACAAGTTGCGTATGATGTTGTTAATAATCCTGTTTGCAATGCCGTTTGGCGTGTATTCGCAGACGGATACCCTTCCTATCAACATACGCGAACTATTGGACAAGTCGAGCATCGTCTATGACACTACCACAAACGACAAACTTTTTATTTCTGTGGGTCGTGGCTCCAAAAGTGTTGATGAACTGCCTGTGACGGTGTATATTATTTCACACGACGACATCGTGCGTAATGGGTACGTTACACTTGGCGACGTACTGAAAACTGTGCCGGGCATCAGGATTTCGCAGCCTCATTCGGGCGACTTTGGCGAGGCGTTTATGCAGCGTGGTATGATTGGCAATACTTACACAAAAATCCTCCTCAACGGTGTTGACATCAAGCCGTCGGCACCAACAGGAATGCCCTTGGGCGCAAATTTGCCAATCCGTCAGGCGGTGCGCATCGAAATCATTTATGGCCCCGCAGCCGCCAACTACGGCAACGATGCTTGTGGCGGTGTCATCAACATCGTTACACAGCGCAAGTTGGACAAGACTTCCGCCTCAGCCTCCGCCATCACGGGTCCGGGCGGCTATCATTACATAGATTTTGGCATCGGCGGCAAGTTTGGCAGGGGCAAGCACGTGGCTCAATATTCAATCTACGGCACCAACCTCCGCTATGACGATATGCCTGTCAAGGATTATGACAAGGACGACATCTACAACCGTTGGAATTATTTTGAACAGCGCGAGGAAAAGTTTGTTTACAAGGATGCCGATGGCAACGTCCATTCGATGATGCCCAAGGAGATAACGTCCGAATTTCTCGGCAACTTGCGGTATATGAGCCAATTGACCCAATTCACGGAGATAGAGGGTTACAGCGCGGGCTGGCACGGCGATGCGCAGTATCCCGATATTGCCAAAATCTCGCAGGAGGCGGCGCAGACCGGCATCGAACTCAAATATCAAAACATCACAATGACGTACAACTATCTGTACCGCAAGGATTTTTCCGCGTTGGGTATGACGCCGATGTTTTTTGATTATTCCGACCCCGACAATATGATGGGCGAAAAGATAATACGGGCATCTGTCGCGGGCGATTGGGATTTTGGTCAATTGTCCCTAAATACCATTATAAAATACCTGCGTTACCGTATGGACGAAAATTCGCAACGCCACGTTACTTACTCGCCTCTCGTTCAATACGGTTATTCAGCCGGCGACGACATCGGTTTTGAGCAAAATATCACGTATCAACCTTATAAAAATCTCAATCTATCGGCAGGCTTGTCGTACCAATACAGCGGCATATTGCCCTACACCAACGAGTCGCCTTATAAATTTGATTTTGATTCATACAAGAGTTTCGCCAAGACGGTCGATTATAAAGACCCGCTCTTTGGCGATTTTGGCATTTATCCATATACGTATTCCACCACGAGCGCATACGGTCAGGTGGTTTTCGATTGGAAACGGCTGTCGCTCACCGGCGGCGCAAGGTACGATTACAATACGTTGTTTGGCAGTTTTGTAACGCCAAGGATTGCGGGACTTGTGAAAATCAACGACCGCCTTACATTCCGCGCCTCGCGTGGATACGCCTACAAGATTCCGGCGGCTCAACAGTTGTATGGCACTACGGCTGTGGACGCCTCGATTACACTCAATACGATACGCGGTTTGATGGGTGCGCCGCCTATCGACACCATTCTCATCGCCTACCATCAGACGCCCGCCAAAAAACTCGGCACGGAAAAGATTGCCTCCACGGAGTTTGGGCTTAGGTATTATTTCACTAATACTAATTATATGGAGGTTGTGGCTTACACCAACCGCATCAAAAATCCGTTGGTGCGCGATTGGTGTCCGCTCGACCCGTCGCTGCCAAATGCAATTGTCAGGGACGAAGACGCCGAAGATTACACCAACACTCGCACATACATAACGCAAAAGGATGCGGAAGTGAAACTCCGTGGCTACCAGTTGATTGCCGTGTTGAGAGATTGCGTACAGCCGATGCACCTTAATGTAAGGGGCGCGCTGACTCTATCCACCGGCGGCGAAAATATCTACGGCGACAATGCGCAGGCAACATCCATCGACCATATCAAATACATCCGCCAAACTCCCAAATATATGGCGCAGTTGGCATTGGATTTCGACGTGCTAAAATTAATGCATTTCAGCATTGAAAACGTCTATTGCAGCAAGTGGGCGCGCAAATATTACCGTGGCAACGACAACCAGTATTTCTGGTCAACACCATACTACAACCTCGACCTTATGTTCACACTCAAAATCGGAAAATATCTTTCCGGTTCTATAAAAGTCAACAACGTTTTCAATACACAATACGGTGGAATCGACGTTAAAGATATGGACGTAGATTTGCCCTACAATCCGCAACTATTGCGAACCATCAGGTTTATACTGACGTATGAGTTCAAGTAGGAACGATTTGTTGAGGAATGATTAAACGATTAACAATGTTACAACGTTTGACAAAAATATTATTAATCACGGTGATGGTTTGTGCGAGTCAGTGGCTCAATGCGCAGACCACGGATGATATTTTGCGTCAGGCTGATAGCATTGTTGATGCGGCACATGGCGTACACGATACGGCTCAATTGGCTTCTATGTACAATCAGGCGGCTTACAAGTACCTCGCCGCCGAACAATACGAAAAGTCCATCACTTATGCCGAAAAGTCGCTTACAAACGCCCGATTGAAAGACCTAAAAAATCTCATTTATGAAGACGACCTCCTTTTGGCGCGTACCAACTACAAAATCAACGAGACGGAAGTGGCATTGTATTATTACATTGCAGCCAAGTCTGTACTCGACAAGAAAACCAAAGAGGGCACGATTGCCATTGCCGACATCGACACAGAAATGGGTCTGTTGTATTTTGGTCGCCGACATTACAGCCGTGCCGCCGACTTTTTTTCGCAGGCTCTCGATACCTACAAGAAGGAAAACGAACCCGAAAAGATAAAGCAAAACACCAATCATCTTGCCGTATGCACTTATTTGACAGGTAATTATGAAGGCGCGGCGAGATATTACCGCGATTTGCTTTCGTTTAGTCAACGAGACGGCGACCACGAAGCCGAAAAACAATATATGAAGCGTCTTGCCGACATTTACCAAAAAATAAAACAATACGACAAGGCACTGGACATCAATTATTCCTTGTATGATATGTGTGCGGAAGATGGCGACACACCGTCTGCCGTCAACGCCCTCAACAACATCGCCTACTGCCAGACAATGAGCGGCAAGCCGATGGACGCTGTGAAGATTTTCAAGCAAATCAGCGATTTGGATATCAATGGCAATGTATCTGACGACCTTCTTGCCGGCACGTACAGCAACATTGGACTTTGTTATCAAAATTTGGGCAATACCAAGGAGTGTTATGTTTACCTCGACAAAGCCGCCGACCTCCGCCTCAAAAACAACCAATTGGCTGAGTATTCGCAGATTTGCAACATTATGGCTCTCCTGTACCTCAAAGACCGAGACCTCCATAACGCCACCATCTACTGCAACGAGGCTGTGAAAGCCGCCGAATCTACCAACGACCCACAACTCAAACTCGACGCATACCAGACTCTCAACCAGTTGTTGCAGGCAAAGGGCGAATACGACGAGGCGTTGGGTGTTTACCAAAAATACCTCAGCATCCGCGATTCTGTACAACTCCAACAGACCATCAACAACCGTGAACTTGCCGAAGACCTCGACAAACTCGACGAGACATCGCAGCACTATTCGGAAGAAATAGTTGAAAACGAACTCAACGAACTCACCCACAAGCAACTCGAACTCCTCGCCGAACAACGCAAACAGGAAAACGAACTCCTCCAAAAAGACATCGAAAACAGACGATTGAGGCAAGAGGCGGCGGAGCAAGATCTTCGCTTGGCTAAACAACAAACAGAAGCGTTGCTCCGTCAGAGCGAAATCGACAAACTAAGAGCCGAACAAGCCGATTCTGCCCGCAAACTCGCCGAACAGCGAAACAAAGAGATGGAGAACGCGCGGGCTATCAGTGATTTGGAAAACGAAAAACAGCGTCAGGCTCTCGAATTGCAGAACGAAAAAAATGAAAAACAAAAATTAATCTCTATCGTCGCCTTGTTTGGCGTGATGCTCGGTGTGTTCGTCGTTTTCTTCATCATCGTCCACAAGAAAAACAATCTCCTCAAAGCCCAGAAGGAGGAAATCGTTTCCAAAAATGCCGACCTGATGCACAAGAACGAGGAAATTATGATTCAGAAAGAGAACCTCCAAATGGCTAACGATGAGATTATGAACATCAACGAGGAACTCTCTAAGCAAAAGGGCATCATCGAGGCAAAAAACAAGTCCATCACCGACAGTATAGTATATGCTCAGCGCATACAACAGGCTGTATGTCCGATGCCCGACTTCTTGGAAGATTACAATATCGAGTATTTCTTATTCTACCGCCCCAAGGAGATTGTAAGCGGCGATTATTATTGGTTTTATCACGAGGGCGACACCATTTTTGCCGTGGCTGCCGACTGCACGGGACACGGCGTGCCGGGCGCATTTATGAGTATGTTGGGCGTGTCGCTGTTCAATAAAATTGTGAGCGAAAGGCGGATTTTTGACCCGGCGCAGATTCTCAACGATATGCGCGACGAGGTGAAGAAGGCTCTACATCAAGACAGCATCTACGCCAAAAACAAGGACGGTATGGATCTGTCGCTCGTAAAGATAGACACCGCCAATATGACCGTGGAATTTGCCGGTGCCAACAACAACGGCTACATCGTAACCCACTATTCCAAGGACGAGGAAGACCTTGCGCGTCAAAATTTGGAAAAGAAAGAACAATTGAAGGAGACGCCCGACGGATTTCTGAGACTGCAAATATTGCCGGCAGACAGGATGCCAATCGGCGTTTATCTTGGCGACGACAGGAGGTTTACATCCAAGACCGCCCGTCTTCGCCACGGCGATGCCATCTATCTCACCTCCGACGGCTACATCGACCAGTTTGGCGGGTCGGACGGCAGAAAATTCCTTTTCGCCAATTTTTACCAGTTGCTATTAGACATCAACTCCCTGCCTATGCAGAAACAGTGCGACACGGTGAAGGAGACCCACGAAAAGTGGATTGGAGATCAATATCGACAACTCGACGACATCATCGTGATGGGCTTGAAGATTTTGTAACGGTGTTTTGTTAATCACAAATACAAAAAACGACTATGAACCGATTGTTAATCAAAATATTATTCTCAATCATACTGACGGCGACGGCTGGTGTTGCATTTTCCCAAAAAACAATTACGGGAATGGTGTATGACAACAACCACCAGCCGCTCATCGGCGCGTCTATCTCGGTGAAAGGCACGCCCATAATGACGCTTTCCAAATCCAACGGCTCGTATTCGCTCACAATTCCCCCGGAACACGCAAACGACTCTATCGAGGTGCGCTATGTCGGTTTTGTAAGCCAAAATTTTTTGCCAACGGATTCCAATCACGATGTTTATTTTGAGGCAGAGGGCATCAAGGCTGTGGAAGTGATTGTGGTAAGTACCCAAAAGAGATTGCAGTCGAGCCTCGAAGTGCCGATAGCGATTACGGCATTTGACCAAAACCGCCTCGACGAACTCTACGCGACGCAGATAGACGAGATAAGTGGTTATGTATCAGGATTCAACAACATCATCCAAGGTCAAAACAAGGCTGGATATTCCATTCGTGGCGTTACGTCCGATGGTATGGAGAGTTTTTTTCAGCCGAGGATTTCTGTGTTCTTGAATAATATTTCCGTGTCGAGGGAACAGGTTTCGGCATTGGAACCATTTGACATTGAGCGTATTGAGGTCGTCAAAGGCCCGCAAGGAACGCTTTTTGGACGTGGTGCGGAGATTGGCGCGGTTCATTTCATCACCAAGCATCCCGTGAATATGTTTTCGGCAAATTTGAGGCTCAATTATGGCGGCTACAATCAGCGCGGCGCACAGGGTTATGTCAATTTGCCAATCAGCGAAAAGGTCGCCGACAGGCTTGCTTTTAGTTATGATTATCACGACGGCTACATCAAAAATCTCGCTGGCGGTCGTCTCAACGGCAAGAATGCATTTGCAATCCGCAACACCCTCAGCATCCGCAACAACGATGTTTCGTCGCTCAGTCTCATTCTCGATTTTCAGATGGACGATGCGCCCGGCGTTAGTTTCAAGTCAAAAAAAATTGCGCCCATTGGCGGCGACACTTCGCCATTCTCCGATGCTTACCTCAACAAAGGCACAGATCTCGGTCTTGTGCGTCAACTCGGCGGCGCAACGGTGGAATTTGAGCGCAAAATCAACGACCGGCTCTATATCACCAACAATTTGGGCGCACGTGGTGCATACGCCGACGAATATTTTGATGGCGATGGCACGTATCTCTACTTGCTCGAAGCCCGCGAAATGGCTAAACAGATGCAGTTTAGCGAGGAGTTCAGGCTCAACTGGCGGCGCGGCTCGCGATTGTCGGGTTTTGTGGGAATGGGCGCGCTGTACGAGTATTGCGAACATTATATGAACATACACACCGACCTCGGAATCTTGTTTCCGTCGAGTGTGGCACCGTCCATCAAGGCATCGCTCCAAAATCTTCCTACGCAGGTTTCCACGGGCGTGCAAGGCGGCATCGAAGCCTTCAAGCAACAGTTGGTGTCGCAATATCCAGCCGAATACGCCGACCTGATTTCGCAAAATCTTGATGAATTTAGCGCGGCGGTGTGCAGTCAGATAGAATCGGCAATGGCTGAAAATCTCGACACGTGGTTTCAAGGCAACGAATGGAGCAATACTCCCGATTTTTTCACCGACACCCGCAACACCGTGCAAGGCGTCTTGTTAAATACGTTGGACGCCGTGATTAAAGCCAAGCCCGAAATCGCGATGCTCCTCAATGGAATGACCGCCGAACAGGTTGTGGGCGCGATGGATATTGAGAGCGGACTGTCGGATTTGAAGCCGCTTTCCAACATCCAATTGGAGAGGGATTACATTGAGAGCCATTCCAACTATACGCACAATTTTGAGACCGACATTTTCGCCGATGTTACGTGGAATATTGTTAAAAAACTATACCTAACTCTCGGTCTTAGAACTACTTACGAAAGGCAAAAAACTGGTTATGAATCCAATTCGATGACTGCGCCGATAGTTGGATATATGGTTTATAAAAATTCTGGCGGCAAGACCTATTGGATTGACGACGACAATTTTTCGTGGGTGGGTCGTGTAGTATTCAATTATATGCTCGATAGGTTCAACAACGTCTATCTGTCGGTTGCCAAGGGACGGCGACCGGGTGTTGTGTATTTCAATTATACACCCGACAAGCCCATCCGCCTCCGCCCCGAGGAGATTTTCAGTTATGAATTTGGCATCAAGGGCAATATCTTCAAAAACACGCTCTCGTATGCTGCGGCGGCATATTATTATAAGTGGCAACATTTTCAGAGTAGTGCCGCCAATACCGCCGAAAATGGTGCGCTCGAATACATCAACAACGACAAGGGCATCGCCAATTGTTACGGCGCGGAATTGTCGCTGAAATATTATTGCAAGCGTTTTGTAACGTTGTTTGGCGATTATACATACTTCAACGGCAAATTCGCCGACAAGGACGAGGACGGCAACCCGCTCGAACTCGCCGGACATAGTTTCCGCCTTGCGCCTGACCACGCGATAGATTTTGGAGCGGATTTCGAGTTTCCCATCAAGAGCAAATGCACGTTGTATTTCCGCCCAAATTACACTTACAAGAGCAAGCATTATTTTGAAGACAGCAACAAGGAAGACATCTCGCAGGACGGTTGCGGCATCGTAAATGCGACACTCGGCGTCAAGTTTTCCAAACGACGCTTGTCATACGATTTTGGCTTGTGGGGCAAAAACATCACCGACACCGAATATCTCATAGACGCCGGCAACGCTGGCGAAACTATCGGTTTCCCGACATTCGTGGCAGGTGCGCCCGCCAATTTCGGAGTTAAGTTGTCGGTGACGTTCAGGTAGGGTAGGGGGGAAACTACTTCTTGACTTTTCGTTTTCTGTATCCTTTTCTGTACCCTTTTCTGTTGCCTTTTCGTTTTCTGTATCCTTTTCTGTACCCTTTTCACCCAACCAACCACCGCTGTCTGGCTCCAATGCATCGAAAGAATACAGTTCGTCCAAGGGCACGGTGATCCTGAAAATGTCGCTTTCGGCAAACGTCGGGTTGTCGCCCGAATAGAGTTTTGTGTAACGGAATATTTTCCTGACGCCCGAACCAAGTTGGTCGGCGTAGCCTATCGTCCTGAAAAACGACGCTATAATCGGATTTTTGGGATAAGGTTCGAGGTTGTCGGGCGTGATGTAGCCGTCCTTCCCTCCACGGTGCCGTCGTCGTTGACACCGAGAAAAATGTCGCCGCCAAAACGGTTGGAAAACGAGCACACGGTTTCATAAACATCGCCTTCGATGTTTCCTCCGCAGCGTTTGAACTCCACCGCAACGGTTTCGCCAATCATCAATATCGTTGCTAATCTGTCAGTTGTCATTAATTGCGCTTTTTAATCCGTGGTAAAGGTAATATTTTTTTGAAAATCATTGAAAAATATTGCGGAAAAATTTGGCGGTTTCCTCAACAATTATTTTCTTTGCGTCTGAAAATATTGACAAAAACGAAAGAGTGTTTGCTTGAACCGGCTTCAAAGAAAAAGACCAACAAATTAGAATATCGCCGGTTCTTGCAAATACTCGCATCTGCATAAGGTGTGGGCTTTCTTTGTAGTGGTATTCGGGCTTTGGTCGGCCTTCTTTGAACTATGAGGAAGTCTGCACCCTTTCTTTTTGCCACATTGTTCAACAATCAAAAAACTAATATCGTGGCACTTTATCAAGTAACTGTAAAAAAAGAATGGCGTTCCGCCGGTCAAGTGATTGAACCCGGTATGAGCGTCCAAGTGACGAGTGACATCCTCGCCGACCCGATTTTGATTCAAGGCGGTCAACTCGTCAGGAATGCTTTTCTGCGCATCTATGGTGTAGATTTGCAGGAAATGAGAGCGTTGAATGGATTGGTTTTGGAATCGAAAAGGATTGTATAATATTTAGTTGTTGAACATCATTCAATAAACAAGAAACGAAATGGAAGAGTTAGTAGAGAAATATGCAGACCATTTAATGTCTGAGCCTATCTCCAAAAAGATGCAGTCGATAATCAATGGTCGTTCTGTAATCTGCGGATTAGTGCTAATGATACCGTTCCCGCTTTTGGACGAAATTGTGTACGGAATTTTACTATGGACAATGTATGGTAAAATTGCGGATGCTGCCGGTGTTCCATTCCGCGAACATTTTGTCAAAAATGTTGTTGGCGGATTTATCGTTAACATCATAAGTGTTATTATCATTGATTCGATATGTGATGCCTTGTCAGCCATTGGTATAGGTTTTGTCTTAGCTTTTATTGCGGGTGTTGCAGGAACACAAATAAGCGGAAAAATGTATGTCAACCAATTGAAACTTTTTCACGGTAAAAAAGTGGCTGAACATCCCAATGTCCGTGTTGAAGGTGCACAAACAACAGGACAACAGCAAATTAACCCGAACAATGGTGTTCAATATAATGCTATTCCACCAATGTATAACTCGCAGACTATTCCCCCACTATACAATAGGCAAGTGTCGCCACCTGTGTATAATCAGCAAGTAGCTCAACAGGTTTATAGCCAACCTCAGAGTCAAAATTCCAACTTGCTGACCTGTCCCGACTGTGGACAAATGGTGTCTCGGCGCGCGGATGCGTGTCCCAATTGCGGGTGTCCAATTTCTGAAATGAACTAATCAAAAGGAGGTGTATCATGGCATTATTAACTTGTCCTGACTGCGGTAACAAAGTTTCGAGCAAGGCGGCAAAATGTCCGCATTGCGGCTGTCCTGTGTCTGTAATGATTCAGGAGGAGCAAAAAAATGAAAAAAAGCAAGAACATGAACAGCAAGTCGATGAATCTGTTCAAAATATGGCGACAGAACGTTCATCCTTTGAAGGTACTCAAATACTTGAACCTGAACAGCCAAAAATCGAGCAAAAGCAAAACGTAGGAAATGCAGAAATAATTAATGATAATGTCAAATGGTTGCAGGGTGCGTTAATTAGTGGTGTTCTAATTGCTGTTATCGTTATAAGCATTTACTTTTACAAGCAACCGTCAAAAGACAACGATTATACTAACGCACAATACGAGCCACATAATACAGAAACAATAACCTCAACCACCACACCCGCCAAAATTCACAATCCGGCGGAAGCAAAACTAAGGCTGAATGATTTTCAAAAGAAAATCACATCGGCTCCGTTTTCAAACGGAGCAGTGGAAATTGTGAAAGTAATTGACAATGATTATGCAAAATGTATTGTATTTTTAAGCAATATTTTGTATTATAATGCTTATATTGCAAATGCAGAAGAAGGCGGAGAAGATAAAATAACATCTAAGGTTTGCACATTATTTTTGTATGATGCAGCGAATGATGACTTATACGAATTCAGCGATGATCATTTCGTAAATTATGATGTAAATCAATTGCCTCATAAAAAAAATTATTACGAAGACTATAATCATTATGAATTTTCATTTGATGAAGGTGTCGTCGTTTCGTATTATAAAATGTTAGGGTACAAATCAGACAACATTTTTCACAATGATGGTTTAGAAATAGCAGACTATTCTACCAATAATTTTCTTATTATACAAGAATCATCGCAATACAATGGAAATATTCTAAAAATCAATTTGTCTAATTTTACAGCCAAAAAAATGGAAGGAAAGGGAACGATATATGAGGACAAATATATTGTGATTCCTAACTCTGGAAATGACGGATACAAGGTAATAGACTTATACTCAGATAAAGAAATCGAAAATCCATTTTGGACACCCGGCACGTATTCGCTTTATGGAAAAGACTATGAATTTGATTTAACAGTTTTCAATAATGGACAAGTTACAGGCAAATGTGTTATGGAAGGACACGAATACAATCTTGATGGCTCTTTGGGTTATTGCAATGTAATCGGTAATGGAGTAATTCACCTACCTTTTACGTATTTCTTTATTCAAAAAAAAGCCAATCGTTTTTTCTTGTATGAAATAAAATCATTAGAAGAAAGGTATGGACCGGAATATGACGAATACGCAACAATCGGCGGAAGTAAATACGGATACACGGACGAGTATGCTTACAGTTTCTTTGATCATAAGGCAGAAAATATCAAATCGTCAGACATCAAAAAAACTACTGAACTATATCAGAAATAAAAATACATAGTATGCCACTTATAGGTTGCATTTTTTCGCTAAAAGTTGCAACCTATAAGTGGCACAAGAAGAAACGGAATGCAACGGCACAAAAATCAGTGTGACTCCTGTTTGGAAATTTTTGATTGAGAATGAGTAATTTTTATTGGCATTTTACCACCTCAATCTTTTCGTTGAGCGGGTTGTCGATATGTGTAGCAATTATTTTGCCGTCTTTCCACTCGCAATCTACCGTGATGCCGCCACGTGCCCGGAGTCCTTTGAAATGTCCGCTTTGCCAACAATCTGGTATTGCGGGCAGTATTCTGATGATGCGTGTGCCGTCTGCCTTTACTTCGTGGCTCTGCAATAGCATCTCCATCAATCCCGCGCTGCCGCCAAAATTGCCGTCTATCTGGAACGGCGGATGCGAGCAAAACATATTTTTGAAAGTTCCCGCGCCTGAGCCTGAATACGAAACTGTGTTGCCCCATTGGTCGGGGGCGCATTTGGTGGTGGTTACGGGGTGCATCAGGTTTTTAAACAATTTGTAAGCGTGGTTGCCGTCGCCGAGACGCGCCCAAAAATTGATTTTCCACGCCCTCGACCAGCCTGTGCCTTCGTCGCCGCGACGTTGCAAGGTCTGACGTGCCGCCTCGTAAAGCTCTGGCGTATTGATGGTTGTGCCTGGATAAAGTCCAAACAAATGGCTCACGTGTCGGTGATGAGGCTCTATTTCGTCGTAATCTTCCATCCATTCTTGCAGGTAGCCTTTTGGCGAAATTTTCATTGGTGGTAATCGTAATGCGGTGGTTTTCAGTGTGTTGATGCAATCACCATCGATGCCCAAAACCTCCGCCGCCTTGCAAACTGCCCCAAAAATTTCCTGACAAATCTGCGTGTCCATTGCCGGGCCGGCGCAGACGCAGCAACGTTTGCCGTCTTTGAGAAATGCGTTTTCGGGCGAGGTGCTGGGACCCGTTACCAAAAATCCCTGATATTCAAATAGATTGGCTCTCAAAAACTCCGCCGCGCCCTTCAAAATCGGGTAGATTCGTGTCAAGTATGCTTTGTCTTTTGTAAAAAGATAATGCTCCCAAAGTTGCAACGCAATCCACGCGCCGCCGGTGAAGGTTGCGCCCCAAGTGGGATTTTCGGCGGGCGCGGTGAAATGCCAAGCATTTGCCAATACGTGTCCCGCCCAACCGCCTGTGCCATAGAAAGTTTTGGCGGTCTGGCTGCCCGACGGCACGATGCCTTCCACGTATTTGGTGATAGGTTCGTACAAGTCGGAGAGATTGCCCGGCTCCATCGGCCAATGATTCATTTGTACGTTGATATTCAGGTGGTAATCGCCATTCCAAGCGGTGTGGATTGCGTCTGCCCAAATGCCTTGAAGATTTGGCGGCAAATCGGCATTGACGCTCGAACATATAAACAGATACCTGCCAAACTGCAAATACAACGCCGCCGAGTCAACAGCCTGAATTTCTCCGTTTTCGCCCGTTTTGCCCATTGCCACATACACACGGTTGTAATATTTTTGATATTCGTGGATATGGTTGTTTTTTAGGTGTTGATAATCAATACGCGCCGCATCGTCCAATGTTCGTTGTACGCTGTTGCTAATCTCCGTGAAATCTTTATGCTCTTCGTTGGCGATTATTCGTACATAGTCGGTGGCGGCGGCAATCATTATTATTGCCTGATTGTCAGATTGTTGGGTGATTTTTGCCTTTGCAAAATACCTGACGCCGTCCTTCTGTTCGTCGCCGCTGTCGAGGATGCCTTGCATCACCATTGTAGAATCGGTTTTGCTGAAATCGGCTCTCTCGTCGCGCAAAAAGTCGATGTCGAATTTCAAAGGCGCGTTTTCTGTTGTCAACCGTATGACAATTACATTTTGCGGAATCGACACAAAATATTCGCGATTGAATTTGGCGACCTTGCCGTTGCAATTGAATGAAAATGAGGTGTTTGCAATGGCGTTGTCGAGCGACAAATTGCGGCTGTAATTCTCGTAACTCGTGTCTGCACCCATCATTTCCGAAAAGTCGATTACAAACTTGCCGAGCGTTTGGTAGCAGCCGTAACGCGGATTTTCGCTGCCCCTTCCTGTACACGTAAAGTGTTGCTGCATAATGGCTTCGGCGGCGAGATTGTCGCCCTCGATGAGTTTTTTGCGGATTTCGGGCAGGTATTTTTGGGCGTCAGGATTGGAAGCGTCCCATTCGCAGCCGCTCCACATCGTTTCCTCGTTGAGCACGATGGTTTCCTTCTTGATGCCGCCGTCGGGCATCGCGCCAAGTGAGCCGTTGCCGAGCGGCAATGTTTCCTCCCACATTTCGGCGGGGGGGCTGAATGTAATGCTCAGTGAATCAGCAGTTTCTGTGGTTGGCTTTTGCGAACATCCCACCAATAGACAAATACCGAAAATTATAGATTTTGTTCTCATAATAATTAATAATTGGATTTCTATTTGGATACAAAAATTGATTCCAGGGCGTAAAGTTATGATTTATTTGCAATAATGCAAAATTCTTTTTGATGAAAAACCTTTGCCAACATATTTTTTTTCTCCCAAATACTGATTATCTTTGTCGAAAAAGCAAAAGTATGGAAATTGAAAGATTATATGCTGACAACGCCTTGAAAATCAATGAAATGTCAGAAATGGCGACGGCGATTGTCAGAGAATATTACGACCCCGTGATTGGCGAGGCGCAGAATACTTATATGCTCCAAAAGTTTCAGACCCCCGATTCCATTGTCGGACAGATTGAGCATGGAGCGCGTTATTATTTTTTCAAAAACAACGGCTCCAACGTCGGTTTTATGTCGTTTTATCCAAGAAACGACGCTATGTATCTGAGCAAGTGGTATTTATATAAGCAATATCGTAACAGCGGTTTTGGCAGGGAGTGTCTCAAATTCATCATCGAAGAAGCCCGTAAGGAACATTTGGTGGCGATAGAACTCAATGTCAACCGTCACAACCCCACGCAGCGCATATACGAGCATTTGGGTTTTCGTCGCATCCGTGAAGAAAAGATTGATATTGGTGATGGATTTTTTATGGACGATTTTGTGTATCGTCTTGATTTCAACGCCGATGCAGAACGCCTGAAATCGTTGGTAGCCAATGGTTTGGCAGATGATGACATCAAACAAATTGCCTACAAAGTCCTCGACGGCTCCCGCATTACCGACGATGAGGCTCTCGCGCTGTACACCCGCGCCGACCTTGGTTTGTTGGGAATGTTGGCGTTTGAGATTAAGCGCAGAAAATCAGGCGATAAGGTATATTATAACCGTAATTTCCACATCGAGCCTACCAACGTCTGCATCAACAATTGCAAGTTTTGCAGTTACAAAAAACCGAAGGACGACCCGCAGGCGTGGGAACTTTCGATGGACGAAATTTTGCACCGCGTGGCTGTCTATAAGGGCAGCAAAGCCACTGAGGTTCATATAGTTGGCGGTGTGCATCCCGACCGCGACATCGATTATTATTGTCGTCTTATTCGCGAAGTAAAAAAGATAATTCCCGGCATCGTTGTCAAGGCTTTTACGGCGGTGGAGATCGAATATATGATTAATAAGGCGGGACTTTCGATTGAGGACGGTCTCAAAAAACTGATTGACAGCGGTTTGCAGTGCATACCTGGTGGTGGAGCGGAAATTTTTGACGAGAAACTCCGCGCCGAGATTTGTCCCGAAAAGACCAAATCGTCCGTCTGGCTCGACATCCATCGCACGGCGCATAAACTTGGCATAAGCACCAATGCAACAATGCTTTACGGTCACAAGGAAACTTACGCCCACCGCATCGACCATCTCTCGCGGCTGCGCAAATTGCAGGACGAGACTGGCGGTTTCAGTGCGTTCATACCGTTGAAATTCCGCAAAGAAAACAATTCTATGCACGATTTCGGTGAAGTGCCGTTGACGGAAGATTTGCGCAATTATGCTGTTTCGCGGATTTACCTCGACAACTTCCCACACGTGAAGGCATATTGGGTGATGTCGGGATTGGAAACCACCAAACTCGCCCTCCAATACGGCGCGGACGACATTGATGGTACAGTTGACGACTCCACCAAAATCTACACTATGGCAGGAGTTGACGGCAAACCCTCAATGACCGTCGAACAAATCCGTCAACTCATTGAATCTGTTGGCTTGAAGCCCGTAGAGCGCGATACTTTTTACAATGAAATCAAGTAATTGAAATAATTGAAGTAATTGAAAGAATTGAAGGAATTGAAATAATTGAAAACCAAATATTTGTAAGATTTTGAAAAGATTTGTGAGATTTCTGCCCGCAGGGCATTCCTATAATGCCGCCGAAGGCGGGAAATCGCACAAATCGAAACAAATCTTTCAAATCATAATCAAAATAATAATACATTATGAAAAGACTACACACTTTTGGCATTATTACCACGTTCATTGTCAGTATGTTGGCAATGATTGGCTGCGACGAGAAAAACTACATCTGTACCTCGCCCGACAACAACATCGCCTTGTTTGCAGATTCGGGCAAGTGCGTCATCACTTACAAAAATCAAAAGATTTTTGCAGTGGAAAAGTTTGGTTACGACGGCTGCGCGGCTCCCAATTTCAATTTCGTACAGTCAATAACTGACGAATACACAATGCTCGCGGGCAAGCGTAGCAAGTGCGAGAACCTTGGCAGCGAGTATTCAGCCGCATTGAGTCCAAACATCGACCTCATCCTGCGCGTCTATAACAACGGCGTTGCCTTCCGTTATCGTCTGCACGGAATGGACGGCGCGGCAATTCCCGCCGAACAGACCGCCTACCGCATCCCCGAAGGCGTCAACCGCTGGATGCAGCAGTGGTGCGAATCTTACGAGGGATTTTTCCCGTTGTCAACTACCGCCAAGCAACAGCCTGTGCCGAGTTTTTCGGGCATCAACAAGTCTGCCGACGGCTACAATTTCCGTTGGGGCTACCCGGCGTTGATAGAGCCGGTGAAGGATGTTTTTGTATTGTTGAGCGAGGCTGATGTCGCCGCCAATAACAGTGCGTCAAGTCTTTGGAACGACCAAAATATAGAGACCTACGAGGTGCGTCCCGACAAAAATGAACAGAAAATCTCTGGCGACTACTTCACGCCGTGGCGCGTTGCAATCATTGGTCAACTCGCTGACATTGTGGAGAGTACGTTGATTACAGACCTCGCCGCTCCGTCCAAATTAACCGATGTTTCGTGGATACAGCCGGGCGTGGTTTCGTGGATTTATTGGGCTTACAATCACGGCTCCAACGATTACGAAATCATCAAGAAATATGTGGATTTGGCTGTTGCTCTGAAACTTCCATACGTGCTCATCGACGCCGAATGGGACACGATGAAGGACGGCAAGACCATCGAAGACGCTGTTAAATATGCAGTTGACAACAAAATCAAACCTCTGATTTGGTACAATTCGTCTGTTGGTTGGGTGGACGGTGCACCCACGCCAAAATTCCGCCTCAACAAGCCCGAAGACCGCGAAAAAGAATTTGCTTGGCTTGAAAAGATTGGCGTGGCGGGCGTTAAAATCGACTTTTTCTCCGGCGACAATCAAATGAATATGTCTTATTGCATCGACCTTTTGGAATCTGCCGCCAAGCATCATCTTACTGTCAACTTCCACGGTGCAACTATCCCTCGCGGATGGCAGCGCACTTACCCGAATTTGCTTAGTACAGAGGGAGTTTACGGTGCGGAGTGGTACAACAATGTGCCAACATTCACCGACAAGGCGGCTTGTCATAATGCAACGTTGCCTTTTACCCGCAATGTAATTGGCCCGATGGACTACACGCCGTGCGCTTTTTCGGATTCGCAGCATCCTCACAATACTACCAACCCTCACGAACTGGCTCTTACGGTTTTGTTTGAATCTGGTTTGCAGCACATTGCCGACCGTCCCGAAAGCCTTTTGGCACAGCCGCAGGAGGTCAAGGATTTCTTCTCCGAACTGCCTGCTGCTTGGGACGACACCAAATTTGTCTGTGGCTATCCTGGTGAATATGTGGTACTTGCGCGTCGCAAGGGCAATACTTGGTACATTGCCGGCATCAATGGCACCAACGAAGTCAAATCAATTGATGTAAACCTTGATTTTATAGATCAATTTGCTAACGTACAGGGCTTTTATGAGAGTGTTGACGGCACTGGTTGGACTATCTCCGACCGCGCTTTTCGCCCGGCATCGTTTGCAATGGCTCCGAGAGGTGGTTTTGTGGTTGTCGTGAAGAAATAATTGTGATACGCAAAGCATTGACAATCAAATTATTATTAACATCATCCCTATCCTGCGGCTCACAAGAATTTTTCAACCGAGAAGTGCCGCAGGATATGAGGACGATATTTTTTTGCATCGTATCATCCGCAGAAAATAGTCGCTCGCAGACCTCTCCCGCATCGTCGCCCAACAAAAATTAATCTCCGAACAAAATTGGCAGATGACATTGCCGATAAGATGGGAGATGTATGGGGATGGGGTTGAGTTGATTCCGTTGCGATGATTATTTTGTGTATTTTTGTAATTATATTATATGAAATTTTTTTTTTTTGAAAAATAGATTTACATTTGCGGAAAGAAACAACAAAAATGACGAACAATGAGTAGAGAATCAATAATAAAATTTTTGGGAGAGCTTTCCCAAGACGATTTGAAGTGGTTGAAGGAGACACTGTTTGCCGACAGCGGACAGCCACTCAGACGCGATACGTTGGACGAATACCGCAATGACATTGAAGAAGGCATCCGACAAGTACAAGCAGGAAAATTTTATTCTACTGAAGATGTATTTAGGATGTGTATGGAAGATGAAATATTACAGGAGGCGGTATGATGAACGTAATTTGGTCTGAAAAAGCGGCAGAAACCGTCCGAGATATTGCAGCTTACATTCAGAGAGAGTTTGGCGAGCAAACAAAAGCCAAGTTTTTAAGCGAAATCGACGCTACTGTTTCCGTACTAGTCCTTAATCCAAAAATGGGAGCAAAAGATCCATTTCTAAAAGACTTCTCCGTTGAGTTAAGGAGTGTCCGTGTCAATCGTCTGAACCGAATTGTCTATTACATAGACGGTCAGCGCATTGTTATTGCCTCTTTCAGAGATAACCGTCGCGACCCCAAAAAATTTGCCGATGATGTTGAGTTGGCGGATTAAGGTATCCGTCCTCAACGTAATACTCACAATCCAAATCATAAAACAAGCATCCCTTACACGACCACTTCCACAATCTCCCTGTCGCCAATTTTAATCGTCTTGGCGGCGGGGATTTTCTTTTTGTTGAAACAGAAACTGAGCAGGTAGCCTTTTGTAATGTTGTAAAAATCAAGATATTCGGCGAGTTGCTGTTCGCCGCGCTCGTTGTACGAATTGCCGCGCCAAATCTTCATTTCGATGATGTATTGCTTGCCCAAATAGTCGATTACCATATCGGTGCGGGAGCGGTCGCGGGTCTGCGCCTCGATGTAGTAATTGCCTGTGCCGTTGATGATTGGGCGGACGTACAGCATAAAATAACGCCGTGCCTCCTCCTCCTTGAACTCCTTGGTCTGTTTGCCGTAGATTTGGTTGAAGTGGAAGGCAAACCGTTCCAAAATCAAATCCATTTTGAGAGAGCCGTTTTCTATGAATTGCGACTTTTCTATCTCGCCCGCATCAAACATTTTGCCGCGCACATCCACCGCCATAAACTTGTTGTAAAGGCGGGTTTCGATTATGCGGTTGGAGATTTTTACATAACCATTGTTGTTGGCTATGTAATTGAACATCTGCGCGATGTCTATTATCTTGATGTCCAAATTGAATGGGCAGGGCTTGCCGTAATACAGAATGTCTTTCAAGAGCGATTCCAATTCTGGAAAGTCGTCCAACTTCTTATTGAGGTCGTCGAAGAAGGTGTTTTTTTCAACGAGCAGGATTTTCACCGCCTCGATGACGCCTTCGGTAGTCCAGCCGAGTTTTTCTTCGTCGATGGTAAGGCATATTTTTGACACCAAAAATGGGTATCCCGAAGTATAATCCTCTATCAACGAGGCAATTCCATTGATGTCCATGCCCGTATGATGGTCGTTTTCGTAGTCGCCGAGCATTTGGGCAATCTGTTCTTTTGAAAAAGACATCCTCTCCTTGAAAGCCACCGCAATGTTCCACGGACTATTGTATTGATGGTCGCTGTCGGGGCGCACTTTGAGTTTGAGGTTTTTGATGTCGTAAACCCCCGCAAGGATTACGGATTGGAATGTCGGAACGCTATCGCGTTTGAGGTATTTGTCGCGCAAAAATCTCAACAAATTTATGAACGAATCGTAGTTGCTCGCGTTGTCAACCTCGTCGATAAACACAACAATCGGTTTTGACGATTGGGAACAAATGTCGAATATCAGTTTGGAAAAATCGTTTTGGGAAATTTCCCTTTTCTCAGAATTGGCTTTAAGAATGTCAGACAGCGATTTTTTTACACAGTCGTCGGCATTGCGGGTTACATTGAAAGATATTTGAGTCTGCAACGCCTCCACAAAAGAGTATGCGAGGGTGTCGTTGTTGCGAAAATGATCCCCGCTAAACGCCTCAAAACTAATCGAAAACACCACATACTTCTCGCTCAGCCGCTTCGCCAAGAGGAAAAGCGTGGTGGTCTTGCCGAATTGTCTGCCACGGTTGATGGTGAGGTATTTGCCCATAGCCACTTGTTTTTCGATTTCGTCAAGTCGGTCGGTGATGTCCACCATATAGTGCTTGTTGGGAATGCACGTCCCTGTGATGTTGAATGTGCGCATAGTATTCGATGTTTTGATGGCTTTGTTGTGAGGGCAAAGTTAATGATTTTTTTCCTGAAAAAGAAAAAATATTGTTAATCCGCCGATATTTCCGCAAAAATTTTTTATATTTGCCCAAAACAATTACAACTATGTCCACCAACAAACTCAAAATAGTAAATGACCCCGTGTATGGCCTTATCAACATCGACAATGAGTTGATATTCGACATCATAGAGCATCCGCTGTTTCAGCGTCAGAGGCGCATCAAACAGTTGGGTCTCAGTTATTTGGTGCATCCAGGCGCGATGCACACACGATTTCAACACGCATTGGGCGCCACTCATTTGATGCAGGACGCATTGTCGGTGCTTGGGCGCAAAGGCTTCATTATCAATGATGACGACCGCGAGGCGGCGATGATTGCGATACTCCTGCACGACCTCGGACACGGCCCTTTTTCCCACACGTTGGAGAATAGTTTTTTCTGCAACGTGTCGCATGAGCGGATTTCGGAGGAGTTTATGAAGATAATCGACAATGATTTTCACGGTCGTCTTGCGGGCGGCATTATGGTTTTCAACAATACGTATCCCTGCCGACTGCTGCACAAACTCGTTAGCAGTCAGTTGGATATGGATAGGTTGGACTACTTGAACAGGGACAGCTTTTTCACGGGCGTGAGCGACGGCGTGATAGGCAGCGCGAGGATTATACAGATGCTTTCGTGTTACAACGACGAACCAGTCATCGAGGCTAAGGGCATCTATTCCGTCGAAAAATTCCTCGTGGCGCGTCGTCTGATGTATTGGCAGGTGTATCTGCACAAAACAGTTGTCGCTGCGGAAGAAATGTTGAAGGCGATTATCAGCCGTGCCAAAGAGTTGATGGGCAAGGGCGTGGATTTGTTTGCCTCGCCGTCGTTAAAATTTTTCCTCGCCAATAGCGTTACAGATAGCGATTTGCACACCAAATACGATGGACTTACACCGTTGGAGCATTTTGCGCAGTTGGACGATTCCGACATTGTGTCGGCAATCAAGGTTTGGCGCAGTGCCGACGATTATGTACTCTCCAACCTTTGCAAACGGCTCATTGACAGGCGGTTGTTTAAGATAGAAGTATCCCATGTCGAGATTGGTGATTCCCGCATCCAAGAAATAAAGGCTCAGATGCGTGAGCGCAAGACAGTGCCGGATGAATACATCGACAATTTTGTTATCACAGGTGCATTGTATAACAAGGCATACTCGCGCAATCACAACGAATCCATCAAGGTAATCCACAAGGACGGCACCATCCAAGAAATCGCCGCCGCCTCCGATATGGCAAACGTCTCCGCAATGAGCAAGACGGTAAAAAAGTTTTTCGTTTGCTACGCGGTGTAAGGAAGGGAAACTTTTTTCCCGTTATCAAAATTTTTTCAAAAAAAACATTCTCCATAAAAAAAATTTTATAACTTTACCGCCGGAATATTTTTTTCCGAAACGTAATAATAACAATTAAAAACTTCAATATTATGATAGTAAGCATTATCGTCACATGTTTGATTGGTTGCTTGTGCGGCTTTCTCGCTGGCAAACTCTTCAAGGGGTCGGGCAACGGTCTGATTATGAACATTGTCATCGGCATCGTTGGCAGTTGGGTAGGCAATTGGTTGCTTGGCGGTTTCATCAGCAAACTCGTTGGCGAAGGTCTGCTCAACGCAATCATCACCGGCACACTCGGCGCATTGATTATCCTGTTTGTCGCATCGTTGATTATCGGCAAGAAGTAACACAGAATGTACCAATCACACACTACAAAACAAGGCAAGGGCTGTCCGATTCAAAAAAAGACAGCCTTTGTCGTTTCCTTTTTTTTGAATATCACTTAAAATTTTTATAACAAACAGAAATGAAAAGAGTTCTACTAACTACTGCGCTGATTTTGGGAATGTTGGCGACCTCCAACGCCCAAGACAGCAAGACTTTGACAAGCCCTGACGGCAAAATCTCCGTCAGCATCACGGCGCAAAACGGCGCGCCAAAGTATTCGGTCTCCTACGACGGCAAGACCATCGTTGCTCCGTCGTCTTTGGGCGTACAGACCAACATCGGCGATTTTACATCTGGAATGTCGCTCGACAAGGCATCCGCAGTTTCCGACATCAACGAGACCTACTCTCTGCCCAACATCAAGCAGAGCAACGTCAACTATACAGCCAAAGCCTTGACGGTGGATTTCACCAAGGGCGACAACAGGATGGCTGTCGAATTTCGCGTAAGCAACCGCGACGTGGCGTTCCGTTACGTCATCTACGACACCAAGCAGACCAAAGTATGTGTCATCAACAGCGAGGCTACTGCGTTCAACCTGCCCGACGCAACCACGACATTCCTCTGCCCGCAGTCTAAACCGATGGGCGGATTTGCGAGGACATCGCCGAGTTACGAGACACCTTACACTGTCGATGACCAAAACGGCAAAAATGGTTGGGGCAACGGTTACACATTCCCCTGCCTTTTCAAGGTGGCCGACAACACTTGGACTCTCATCAGCGAGACCGGCACAGACGGCGGTTATGTTGGTTGCCGACTCCTCAATATTGGCGGTGCAAAATATCAAATTGGCTTCCCGCAGGAGGAGGAGTTGAACGGATTTGGCAGCACGTCAGTACAGATGGCGTTGCCGGGCAAAACTCCTTGGCGCACAATCACTTTGGGCGGTCTCAACAATATCGTGGAAACCACCGTACCATTCGACCTCACCGAACAAAAATATAAAGCATCGCAGCAATACATCTACGGCAAGGGCTCGTGGAGTTGGATTATCGGTATGGATCCAAGTTGCAACTACGACGAGCAGAAACGCTACATCGATTTTTCCGCCGCGATGGGCTATCAGAGTGTTTTGATTGACGCATTCTGGGACACCGCAATTGGTTATGAAAAGATAGCCGACCTTGCTAAATATGGCAAGACCAAGGGTGTGGGACTTTTCCTTTGGTACAATTCCAACGGCTCTTGGAACGACGCTCCGCAGACCCCGATTGGCAAGATGAACAATTCGCGCATACGTCGTCAGGAGATGAAATGGATGCAGGACAATGGCATCCGTGGCATCAAGGTGGATTTCTTTGGCGGCGACAAGCAGCAAATGATGCAACTCTACGAAGACATTCTCGCCGACGCCAACGATTTTGGTCTGTTGGTGATTTTCCACGGCTGCACCTTGCCTCGCGGTTGGGAAAAGATGTATCCTAACTACGCCGCATCTGAGGCTGTCCTCGCGTCCGAAAATCTGCATTTTGGTCAGGGCGCGTGCGACAACGAGGCTTTCAACGCCTGCTTGCATCCCTTCATCCGCAATACCGTGGGTTCTATGGACTTCGGTGGTTCTGCCCTCAACAAACGTTACAGCGCAGACAATCAGCACGGCACTACACGCCGCACGAGCGATGTATTTGCATTGGCGGTTGCTACATTGTTCCAAAGCGCGGTGCAGCACTTCGCCCTTGCGCCCAACAACCTCACCGACGCACCCGCTTGGGCTATCGACTTTATGAAAACTGTTCCCACCACTTGGGACGAGGTTAAGTTTATCGACGGCTACCCGGGCAAATACGTAATCATCGCCCGTCGCAGTGGCAGCAAGTGGATTGTTGCTGGCATCAACGCTCAGAAGGAGACTCTCAAAACCACATTGACCCTCCCGATGTTTGCCGCCGGCAGCACTGTGAAGGTATATTCTGACGACGACCAACTCAACGGCAGCGTCAAGGATTTGAAAATCAACAAGAAACAGCAAGTAGCCATCACAATACCTTGCAACGGCGGCGTGGTGATTACACAATAAAAGAATTATTCACTTAAATTCCCCGCTTATAGGTTGGGGGTGAAAAAAATATCGTCTTCCAAACGCCTCGCAGACGTCAGGAAGACGATATTTCGTTTTGTAGCATACTTTTAATGCTTACGAAACCGCTTCTGCAACAATTCTATCGTCAATTCTGCCGTTGCGTCCACACCAAGCAGAGCGACATTGAGGCAAGCGTCGTAACTTGATGCCGCGCCCCAAGTCTTGCCGGTAAAATAGTTGTAATACTTGGCACGGCGGCTGTCTTCGCGCTCAATGAGTTGACGCACCTTGTCGCGGTCGTCGGTGCCAAGACGCTGCGATACGCGGAGGATGCGGTCGTCGATTGGAGCCCAATAAAATACGCTCATACAATATTCGTAATCGCGGAGAATGTAGTCGGAGCAACGACCAATAATCACACAATCGCTCTCAACAGCCGCCTTGCGTATTGCGTCAGACTGAATCTTAAAAATGTTTTCGTCGCTCACGGGCGAATCGTTGCCGGCAATAAGGTGATTGATATTTTGGAAAAAACTGCTCGTTACCGGTTTCTCGTCTTTTTCGGCAAGGAGTTTTTTGTCGATGCCGCTGTGCTGCGCCGCATACGACAACAATTCGTCGTCATAATACTTCATACCAAGGCGGTCGGCAATGGCTCGTCCAAGAACCCTGCCGCCACTGCCAAACTGCCTTCCTATGCTCAATACAATCTTCGGGGTCATGATTAAGAACGATTTGTTGATTCCTCACTAAATTAACTTGACAAACTCGTCGAACAAAAACTCTGTATCAACTGGGCCGCCGCACGCTTCTGGGTGGAATTGTGTGGAGAATATCGGACGGGTCTTGTGGCGGATGCCTTCGCAAGTGCCGTCGTTGACGTTTACAAACCACGCCGTCCAATCGTCGGAGATTGTTTTCATATCAATTGCAAAACCGTGATTCTGACTCGTGATGTAGCAACGGTCGGTGCCTTCGCGCAATACTGGCTGATTGTGGCTGCGGTGTCCGTATTTGAGTTTGTAGGTATCGAATCCGGCGGCAAGTGCAAGCAACTGATTGCCAAGGCAGATGCCATATATCGGCTTGTCTTGCTGCAACGCCTTGCGGAGGTTTTCGATGGTGGCAACGCACATTTTTGGGTCGCCGGGTCCATTGGAGATAAACAAGCCGTCGTACTCCAACGTCGTAAAATCATAATCCCACGGCACGCGGATTACCTTGACGCCGCGCTTGGTGAAGCAGCGGATTATATTGTTTTTGACGCCGCAGTCAACGAGTACCACGGTCTTATTGCCGTCGCCGTAGGTGCTTACTTCCTTGCAAGAAACTTGCGCCACGAGGTTGTCCTTGTTGGGGTCGTAGTCGGCGGGGATGTTGTCGTCGATGATTATCTTGCCGAGCATAGAACCCTTTTCGCGCAGACGCTTGGTGAGGGCGCGGGTGTCGATGCCAAAAATTCCCGGCACGTCGTTCTCTTTGAGGTATTGGTCGAGGCTTTTGGCGGCGTTCCAATGGCTGTATTCAAAGGAATAGTCGTCAACTACGAAACCCTGCACGTGAATCCTGTCAGACTCGAAAAAGTCGGGGATATTGTCGGTGGTCTTGTCGCCCGGGATTCCGTAATTGCCCTCCATAGGGTACGTAGCCACGAGAATCTGACCCTTGTAACTTGGGTCGGTGAGGCTCTCGGTGTAGCCGGTCATAGCGGTATTGAAAACCACCTCGCCCGCCTTCGACTTTTCGCTGCCAAACGAAAAGCCCTGATATTTGGTGCCGTCTTCGAGGAGAAGCACGGCTTTTTTGAGGTTATTCATTTAAAAACTTGTCTTTAATGTAAGGGAACTCGGAAATTAGCGTCTGCTTTACCTGCTTGCGCGTATAGCCGTCGCGGATGGCGATCATAATGGTGTCGTCGCCGGACACAGTACCCGCAAAGAGTTGTATGTTTCTCGAATCGATGAGCGCGCTCACGGCATTGGCAAATCCGCCGCCGGTGCGTATCACCACCAACGACGAACCCGCAAACTCCACCGAAATCACTTCCGACGCTATCCCGCCGCCCTGCGACTGCCCTGCGCCGTCGGGAAGTTTGTATATGTATCCGCCCGCGCCGTCAGGTATGCGCGACGCCTGAATTTCTTTGAGGTAACGGGAGAGGCTCGCCTGTGTAACTTCGATGCCACGCTCACTCAACCGCGAGATGATGTCCTGCTGCGAACGTACCACCTCGCTCTCGATGATGTGCGAAATCTCCGATATACGGTTTTGCTTGCTGTTCATTTAGTGGAATTTTATACAATTTTAATCACGCAAAATTATCAATTTTTTTTCGATGTAAAAAAAGAATTAAACACTATTTGAAAAAATGTAGCAGGAAAGTAGTGCGACTCGTATCATTATGGATGTTTAGAAATAGTTAAAACAAATTCGATTTAAAATTAAATTCAAATTTTTTCAAATTTTTTTGCGGTGTCAACCGTTTGATTATTAGTGTATTAATAAAATATCAAAAAAAAAAATTTTTCGACCGTTAAAAAAAGTCGAAAAATTTATATACATTTGCAGTCGGATTGCAAACCATATTTGCGCCGCTATTACGACACAACAAAAACAAGAAAAAATAACATGGAGGTTACAAGAATATTCGACCTGCTCGACTACGCGTGCGAGAATTACCCCCGCCCCGACTGCCTCGTATCGAAGGTGGACGGCGAGTGGAAGCCCGTAAGCACCGACGAATACCGCCGGATGTCCACGCTTTTGGCATACGGACTGCTCGCGCTCGGTGTCAAGAAGGGCGACAAGATTGCATCGGTGTCCAACAACCGCCCCGAATGGAATTTTATAGATATGGCGATTGCTATGACTGGTGCAGTGCATGTACCTGTATATCCGACAATTAGTAGCAACGACTACGACTTCATACTCAATCATAGCGAAGTAAAGTTTGCTTTTATCTCCGATGCAATAGCCTATCGCCGCGTGAGTGCGGTAAAAGACAATATCAAGTCGCTTGAACGCATATTCTCATTCAACGACATTGAGGGCGTAGAAAGTTGGAACGCGGTGCTCGAACTCGGCAAGCAAAACGCCGACAAGTTGCACAAGATACTCGAAATGTCGAAGGCGGCTGTGGATACCGACGACGTTTGCTCCATCATCTACACATCTGGCACTACGGGCATTTCCAAGGGCGCGATGCTCACTCACAAGAATTTTACAAGCAACGCCATTGCATCCTGCGAAATTCTTGGTCTCGACCATAACGATAAGGTGCTCAGCGTGTTGCCGTTGTGCCACGTATATGAGCGTTGTTTCATATATCAATATCAATACCTCGGCATCGGCATCTATTATGCCCAAAACCTCGGCACCATCGTACAAAACCTCTGCGAAATCAAGGCAAACGGCGTGAACACAGTGCCCCGCGTCGCCGAAAAGATAGTGGAAGGCTTCATAAAGGAAGGCGCAAAATTCACTGGCGAGCAGAAGGAACTCTTTGACAAGGCTGTCGCCCTCGGTCGCGAGTGGGATCACGACAAGCCCGACTCTTATTATAAAGAGATTGCGGCTTTGGACGAGCCGGTTTATAAGCATTGGAGGGAAGATTTCTTTGGCGGACACATAAAATTTTTCGGATGCGGCGGCGCGGCTATTTCGCCAAACCTGAGCCGTATGCTCTGGGCTGCAGGAGTGAAGGTCTGCGAAGGCTACGGATTGACGGAAACTTCCCCAGTTGTGGCTCATGCTTCGGTAAAGAATCACAAGTTCACATCCGTGGGACCCGTCATCAGCAATGAAATTGTAAAGATTGCCGAAGATGGCGAAATCCTCGTCAAAGGTCCTAATGTGATGAAGGGTTACTATAAAAATCCCGAAGCCACGGCAGAAGCCATCGACAAGGACGGATTTTTCCACACCGGCGACGTTGGATATTTGTCGGAGGGCAATTATCTCCACATCACCGACAGGAAAAAGGAGATTTTCAAAACCTCGTCAGGCAAATACATCGCCCCGGCAATGATAGAAGGCAAGGCCAAGGAATCGCAATACATCTCGCAAATCTGCATGGTGGGCGAAAATCAAAAATTTGCCTCCGCGCTCATCTCGCCCGATTTTGAGGCGTTGAAGATTTACTTGGGTGGCATTGGCATCGACGCCAACAGTCTTTCCAACAGCGACATAGCCGCCCGTCCCGAGGTAATCGCCCTTATTGACGATGAAATCCAAAAGGTCAACAAAACCATCGGCAAGGTTGAGCAGATTGCGAAATTCCACGTTGTGCCGGACGTTTGGACAGCCGACGGCGGCGAACTCACGCAGACCCAAAAGCTCAAACGCAAAGCCATCGCCACCAAGTACAAGGACATCATCGATGCCATCTACTTGCAGGACAGGGCTTCAAAATAAGTATTTTTAGTTGCATTCATGATAGATAAATTGTCGAAGGGACGGCTGCTGAACGGTGGGCGTCCCTTTTTTTTGTTAGTTTTTTGAAGATTTGACGGCAATAATGCACAAAAAAAGCAAAAAAAATATTAAATTTGCACCCGAATATTAATCGGAAATCCTAAATACCATGAAAAAGCGACTTTTACTAATATCAATGGTGCTTGCATTTGCAGGCGCGACGGCTCAAAACAACACCGTACCCGGCAAGACCGACATAGAACAACAAGAATACCTCAAAACGGAGGAGGTGCCCAACAGCCTCTACATTCTTCCTGTGCATCCTGAATTTAATAGCGTTCAATTCCTCAACGACCAATTCCAGTATTATTGGGGCAAAAATCTCCGCAACACCGAACGTGGACAGCAGGCGATTTCTGACGTTACCCTCGACGGACTCCAAGGCATGAACAATGCATTCGGCGAAGTGTTTGGCACGCCCATCACTCTCGAAAACGCACCTGAAATATTCACACTTGTCCGTTCCATTGGTCGCGATGCGGGTGGCATTGCACCCAAGGCTGCCAAAAACTATTACAAGAGGACGCGTCCGTTTGTATTCTTCAACGACCACACCAGCACACCAGACGAGGAAGAACACATGCGCAACAGTGGTTCGTATCCGTCGGGACACAGTTGCTATGGTTTTGCAGCGGCTTTGATTCTTGCCGAAATCAATCCTGAACATCAGAACGAAATCATCAAGCGTGGTTACGAAATAGGCGAGAGCCGCAAAATCGTAGGTGCTCATTACGACTCCGACATTCAGGCTGGTCGCATCATGGCAGCCGCCACAGTAGCCGCCCTCCATTCAAACGCCGCCTTCCAAAAACAACTCGCAAAAGCCAAGGAAGAGTTCGCAAAACTCAAAAAAGCTGGCAAGATTAAGCCAAGTACGGTGGAATTGAAATAGGCGGAGATTTGTATTTAACTGTCAAGGAATACTTGACAGTTAAGTTTGCCAACTCTCACGACAGATTCTTATGCATTGACGATATTGTCTATCACATTGGAGCGTCGCTCAAAGACCTCGGCAAAAAATGGTTCGCTTTTAACAAAATGTCCATCTCCGCCGACCAATATAAGTATTAACTTAAAAAACACGACACAACGACACAGACAAAACATTAAACTAACATATTAAAACATTGGGCTTTACGCTCTTATTCTCGACTTAGAGGAATCGCCAATTTTTTTATGTACACGGGAATAAGTATAGCGAAAGGTTCACGCTGTACAGCGTGGGTCGTTTCGTGCTTATTAGTGTACATAGGTGTTTGGCGATACCTTCTAAGATTAATAAGCGTATGATAAAAGCGACTACACGCTTTTATTATACGCTTTTGGGAAGGCATATTACCAAAAACGTGTACTCAAATGAACACAATACACATAGGACACAAAATACAGGAGGTATTTGAAGCGACGGAACATTCGATCTCTTGGTTTGCCAAGAAACTGAATTTTGACCGCTCCAATATTTACAGCATCTTCAACCGCAAAAGCATTGACACTGACCTCCTTTTTGAGATTTCGGAAATACTGCACTACGATTTCTTCTCGATTTACAAGCCCCAAGTGTGATTTATTTTCACGATTTTATAGAAAAATTTCCACGAAAGTATAGAAATATATTCACGAAAAACGCTTTGCAGTTGGGAGGATAGGGCATAACTTTGCAAGCGATAATGCAATGTTTAACCAGAGACGTGGGAAATACGTGTCGCAAAAGAATCAACAATGGAAGGAAACAACAAAGAGTTGAAAGCATATTTTAACGGTTTCATTAACCGCCCCTTCGTAAAGAGAAGATTTGCAGTAGTTCTCTTCTGTGTACTGATATGTCAGATTGTGAGTGCGCAGGTTCCGGATGTGAACGCATCGGTAGAGTTTGGACATCAAAAGAAATATTATGTTGATTTTCCATACAATATCCAACCGTCAGAATTGGATATTAAGGGTAAAATCAGCAAAGTTGAATATGCTGATTACGAACTCGAATACAAATTTGGTGAGTTCCAAAAAGGTAGTCTAATTGGCTATGCGATGTATCAATACAACGCAAATGGTCAATTGACTGGACTTTACAAAAAAAGATCTGGATTTGTCAATTACAATTGGAAATTACAATACGATGCCAATGGTAACATCGTATCAAATAATTACTTTTACGAAAACGGCAAGTTATCCAAAGTAAATTATGGCGGAAGTGTAATTCGTATGTATTACACTAATGGTGGAGTGTTAGATAAAGTGATTGACTATACTTATGATGGGGATGAAAGATATACAGTATATTATCAAAATGGAGATGCAATAAAACAAGTAACGCCACCACGTCCATGGAATGATAATAAAGTTGAAACAACAACATATTCTTACTACAACCACAAGTTAACTAAGGGCAATGGTAAAACATATACCTACAACGCAAAAGGACTTGTTTCTCGTATAGTAGATCGTCGTAGAGAAATTGTTAATGAATACGAGTTCATAACCGGTAGTAAAGGCCAGGGTACTAAGGTTGTCGAATATATATATGAATACACTTATGAATTCGATAGCAAAGGCAATTGGATTACAAGAACTTGTACCCAGAAAGATGTAAATGGATATATCCAAAAGGGTATATTAACCGAGAGGATAATCATTTACGAAAGCGGCATGTAGATCAGAACCGGGGTAAAAAGCATTTCAAACATGGAAAAAGCACCTGCCCCGAAGTATTTATCGCAACCAGGAAGCAATTATAATTAAAGCACCAGCCGCGATTTTCGTCGCGGCTGGTTTTTGTATAAAAATGTATAAATCTTTTCATTATACCAAAAATTATCTTAACTTTGCAGTGTCTAATAAAATCAAAAATAAGGAGGACTTTAAAATGAAAACGAACTATGAAGAAACTGAGGCAATGGACGACGCTGTAACAACGGCAGTTGCAACTAACAACACGACAGATATTGCAGAATCCACTGAGTCGGGAAAGAGAGTTTCTAAGGGATGGGCGTGGGCAGTAGCGCACAAAGGTTTCATCTCCGAAGTAACTGACCCAGAACTTAGGTCACAGTTGGCGTATTACAGGAAAAAGGACAAGCAATTGATGCAAATAGCAATTCAGGAGGAGGTCGCAAGATGAGACGTTTGCTCCTTGATACTTGCATTGTGGTTGATATGTTGCTTGATGCAGAAGGCATTGACAAAAATGTTGCAGCCTTGTTGCAAAGTTATGATTGTACTCTGTACACAAGTTTTGAAACCTTACGCGAACTTGTTGTATTGTTCAATAATAATAGAATCCGTGCAAAGAAATGGAAAACGGCAGAAGATGTGTTGAATACTGTCAAAAACGACCTTGACATAAAAATACTTCCTCTTCGAGAGGATGTAGCGTTTACATATTCCCGACTCCAACTCAATGAGGCGATGAACCACCACGATCCGTCAGACCATATCATTATTTCACATGCTATCACCGAGCGTCTGCCGTTAATATCAAGCGATTTGAAATTTCCATTTTATCGAGAACAGGGACTTGAATTGATTGAATCTTAATTAAACATTTCCGAGATAATCAACGGAATCGCATATTTTTTAGGTAGATTCCGTTGATTATCTGTGTAAATATAGCCTACAACTATCCTTATCCCATCCTTACCACCTCGCCGCATTCATACCGCGACGCGAGGATTATCTTGTATTTGTCCTTGAACGGATTGAAGGCGTCGAGGACTTTTTCTGAATTGTTGTTGTCCGCAGAAATGTGCGAAAGTATCAGGCACGTCAAATTAGGGTTGGCGTGGTCGCGGACAAGAGTATAGGATTGCTCGTTGGAAAGATGCCCTACATTGGATGCGATGCGCTCTTTTAGGTATGTTTCGTAAGGGCCTTCGGCGAGCATCTTTGGGTCATAATTAGATTCAAGGAAACAAGCGTCGCACTTGCTGAAATTTTTGCAAACTTCGTCGTCGGCAACACCAATGTCTGTCATAACGCCAATGCAATGATTGCCAATTTCTATGCGGAAACTAATTGGCTCGGCGGCGTCGTGCTGTTTCGGAAATGAAAATACACGGATATTATTGCCAACATTTGTAACCGACGCCGGTGCGATGGAACGGCAGTCAACGGGGCGGTGATGCTTGTAAATACGGTTGTAAGTGCCGAAAGTCGTATAGACGGGGATGGCGAGTTTGTGAGAAATCACCTTTGCGCTGCCGCTGTGGTCGCGGTGTTCGTGAGTAACAAACAACGCCCGGACACGGCATACGTCAAGCCCGGCGGCTTTCATTCTCTCTGAAAACCGCCTCCAACCTATCCCCGCGTCAATGATTACCGCCTCGTTGTCGTCGCCTATATAATAACAATTGCCGTTGCTGCCGGATGCAAGGCTGCAAATCTCCACCATCGTTTATTAGTCGAGTTTTGGGCCTTTGAGTATGCCGTGCTGCGATGTTGCGATAAAATTGAGGATTTCGTCGCGCTCCTCGCACTGAGGAATTTCCTCTTTGATTTTTTCGACAGCCTTGGTCAAGTTCAGTCCGCTCTGATAGATGATGCGATAGATATTCTTGACAGCCTCTATCTGTTCGGGCTTGAATCCACGGCGCGTCATGCCGACGATGTTGATGCCGCAATACTGTATCGGCGTGCGTCCTGCGTATGCAAACGGCGGCACGTCCTTATTGACGCCCGACATGCCGGAAGTCATTGAGTGCTTGCCAATCATCGAAAATTGCGGTATGCACGTGCCTCCGCCGATTACAGCCCAATCGTCGATGTGAACCTCGCCGGCTACTTGTGTGGCGTTGCTCATCACAATCTTGTTGCCGAGCACGCAGTCGTGTCCGATGTGGCAGTACGCCATGATGAGGTTGTTGGAGCCTATTACGGTCTTGCCCTTGGACGCCGTGCCACGGTTGAGGGTTACGCACTCGCGGATGGTGTTGTTGTCGCCGACTTCGAGCGTGGTGTATTCGCCCACAAACTTCAAGTCCTGCGGCACTGCGCCGATGGACGCGCCCGGGAAAATACGGTTGTTTTTGCCGAGGCGCGTGCCGGGGAAGATGTGGACGTGGCTGATAATCTTGCAGCCGTCGCCTATCTCCACGTCGTCGTCGATGACGCAAAAGGGGCCAATCTCAACGTCCTTGCCGATTTTGGCGTTTGGGTTTATTTCGGTTAATTGGTGTATCATTTGATTATCTGTTTTTGGTTACCATTGCAACAAATTCGCCCTCGCAGACCACAGAGCCGTTCACGAAGGTCTGTCCCTTCATCATCACGATGCCACGGCGGATGGGTTCGGTAAATTCGAGGTGGAACACGAGCGTGTCGCCCGGAACGACCTTGTTTTTAAACTTCACCTTGTCGATCTTGGCGAAATATGTGGAGTAATGCTCCGGCTCGTCAACGCTATTGAGCACGAGGATGCCGCCAGTCTGAGCCATTGCCTCGATGAGAAGCACGCCCGGCATTACTGGTTCGTCGGGGAAGTGTCCCATAAACTGAGGCTCGTTGAAGGTGATATTCTTGATGCCAACGATGTCGTGGTCGGAGATTTCGATGATTTTGTCAACGAGGAGGAAGGGGTAGCGGTGCGGCATCAACTGTTTGATTCTGTTGATGTCGATGATTGCCGGCTTTGAGAGGTCAAAATATACTTTTGGGTTTTTCAACTGCTTCTTGATGTCGGCGCGGATGAGTTTTGCAAACTCGGTGTTTGAAGCGTGTCCTGGGCGCGTTGCGATGATTTTGCCCTTGATTGGCATACCTGCAAGCGCAAGGTCGCCCATAAGGTCGAGGAGTTTGTGACGGGCGGGTTCGTTGCTGAAAATCAAATCTTGTGCGTTGAGGATGCCCTGACCCTTGCCGTCAACATGAGGACGTTTGAGAAGGTCGGCAATCTTGTCGAGTTCTGACTGCGGGAAGTCGCGGTCGATTATGACGAGCGCGCTGTCGATGGTGCCGCCCTTGATGAGGTTGTTTTGGGCGAGGAACGCGAGTTCCGATGCAAAAACGAATGTCTTGCAGGGGGCGATTTCCTTCACGTAGTCGCCGTTGAAATCGAAGGAGGCAAACTGCTGTGCCAATGCCGACGAGTTGTAATCGACCATTACATTGAAACTCAACTCCTTGTCGGGAAACGCCAAAATTTCCACGCCTTTTTCAGGATTGGAGAATTTGTAATTTTCGCGGATTTCAAAATATTGTTTTTCAGCCTCTTGCTCCACGATGCCAGCGTCCAAGATTGCCTTTGCAAACTGTGCCGCGCTGCCGTCGAGAATCGGGGTTTCGGGTGCGTCAACCTCTATAATAATATTGTCGATGCCAAGCGCATAGACAGCCGACAAAACGTGCTCCACAGTGCCTACACGCGCACCTTTTTCTTCGAGGGCGGTGCTGCGCGAGGTGTCCGCCACGTTCTCTACAACGGCGCGTACTTCGGGCTGACCTTCGAGGTCGATGCGCTTGAAACGGTAGCCGGTGTTTTCGGCGGCGGGCTTGAATGTAAGGTTTACTTTAACGCCCGTATGAAGGCCGAAGCCGCTGAGCGTCACGCTGTCCTGCTTGATGGTTTTCTGTTTTTCTGACATTTTGGGTTATTTATTGTTTTCGTTTTGTTTCATTTCTGCGACCAACTTCTTGAGGTCTTCGAGGTCTTTGTAGATTTCGGGCAGACGTCCAAAGAGGACGTGAGCCTTGAAAAATTTGGTTTTGGGCATCACGTATGAGCCAACGTATGTGCCGGGTTCGGTGATTTTGTGTGTAACGCCGGTCTTGGCTGCAAAGGTGCAATTGTCGGGCACGGTCATGTGTCCGGCAAATCCAGCCTGTCCGCCCACAAAACAGTTTTTGCCCAAGATGGTGCTGCCCGCGAGTCCTACCTGCGCGGCAATCACGGTGTTGCTGCCTACGACGCAGTTGTGGGCTACTTGGATGAGGTTGTCGAGTTTTACGCCCTTCTCGATGACGGTGCTGCCCATTGTGGAGCGGTCGATGGTGGTATTGGCGCCAATCTCCACGTCGTCTTGGATTACAACATTGCCAATCTGCGGAATCTTGTCGAATGTACCGTCGGCCTTGGGCGCAAATCCGAAACCGTCGCTGCCTACCACACAGCCTGCGTGGAGTGTTACATTGTTGCCAAGGACGCATCCGTGGTAAATCTTGACGCCCGGATAGAGGGTTACATTGTCGCCGATGGTAACATTTTCGCCGATATAGACCTGCGGGTAGCAAAGAAAGTTTTTGCCCACGGTAACGCCTTTTGCTATGTATGCAAATGCGCCGACGTATGCATCGTCGTGGATTTCAACGCCTTCCGCGATGTGGCTCGGCTGTTCGATGCCCTGCGGACGTGAGGCGATGGCGGCATTGTACATCTGCATAAGTTGTGCGAGAGCCTCGTATGCGTTGGGGACGCGGAGAAGTGTGGCCTCAATTGGCTTTTCGGGCTTGAAGTCGCTGTTTACCAACACAATAGATGCCTTGGTAGTGTAGATGTACTGCACATATTTCATATTTGACAGGAAGGTGAGGCTTCCCGGCGTGCCTTCCTCAATCTTTGAGAAGGAAGACACCTTTATATTCTCGTCGCCGTCCACAGTGCCGTGGAGCAAGTCGGCTAACATTTTTGCTGTAAATTCCATAGTAAAAGTAATTTTGCACAAAACTAAAAAATAATGTTTAAAACAACAAAAAATTTTGCAGAAAACAATATTTCAACCCCTAAAAACAAAAAACCGTCTTTCGACGGTTCTTCGTTTTGTCCTGACTTTAAAAAAATCTCGGCAATTATTGTTACCCAAAAAAAATTATACATTGAACCTGAAATGCATTATGTCGCCGTCCTGCACGACATAATCCTTGCCTTCGATGTGGATTTTGCCGGCGTCGCGGCAGGCGGCTTCTGAACCGAGGGTGATGTAATCGTCCATCTTGATGACCTCTGCCTTGATGAAACCCTTCTCAAAGTCGGAGTGGATTACGCCGGCGGCCTGTGGTGCCAATGCGCCCTTGTGGAATGTCCAGGCGCGGCTTTCCTTGGGACCAGAGGTGAAGAAAGTTTCGAGGTTGAGCAGTTTGTAAGCCGATCGGATGAGTTTTACTACGCCCGATTCGGTGAGTCCGAGGTCGTCGAGAAACATCTTGCGGTCGTCGTAGGATTCCATTTCGGCGATTTCTTCCTCGGTCTTGGCTGCGATGACGAGGATTTCGGCATCCTCATCCTTGACGGCTTCGCGAACAGCGTCCACGTGTTTGTTGCCGGTCAATACCGACTTCTCGTCAACGTTGCAAACATACATTACTGGTTTGCTCGTCAGGAGAAACAATTGCTTGGCGGCGGCTTGCTCGTTTTCGTCGAGATCTACGCTGCGGGCAGATTTCCCCTGCTCCAACGCCGCCTTAATCTTGTCCATCACCTGCAAGAGTAACGCTGCGTCCTTGTCCTTTGCGGTTTTGGCAATCTTTTCGGTCTTGGCGTAACGCTGTTCGATGGTTTCGAGATCCTTAATCTGCAATTCGGCGTCGATGATTTCCTTGTCGCGCACGGGGTTTACAGAGCCGTCAACGTGCGTAACGTTCTCGTCCTCAAAACACCTCAAAACGTGGATGATGGCGTCGGTCTCGCGGATGTTGGCGAGGAATTTGTTGCCGAGGCCCTCGCCCTTGCTTGCGCCTTTCACGAGTCCGGCGATGTCCACAATCTCCACCGTCGCGGGAACTACCTGCGCGGGGTGGTCGATTTTTTCGAGGGCAATCAGACGGTCGTCAGGCACGGATACAACGCCCACATTGGGTTCTATCGTGCAAAACGGAAAGTTGGCAGCCTGAGCCTTTGCGCTCGAAAGGCAGTTGAATAACGTTGACTTGCCCACGTTGGGAAGTCCTACAATGCCACATTGAAGTCCCATATCTTATTGTTTTTTAACGTCTTCTACGATTGAATTTTTTGATTTGAAATACATTACCGCAAACGCCAACAACGCCAATAATATCAGTGATGAGGCTATGGCGGCGATTATCTTGCCGATGCGCACCGACGACGGGTCAAATTTAAACTCTATCGTGTGGTCGCCCTGCGGTATCACCATTGCGCGGAGGATATAGTCGGCGCAGATGTGCTCCACTTCCTTGCCGTCGAGGTAAGCCTGCCAACCCTTGGGATAATAAATCTCCGAGAACACGGCGAGCCTGTCCCTGAACGCACGAGCCTGGTATGTGATGTGGTTGGGCTTGTATTCCGTCAATACCACCAAACTGGAATCCTCGGCGTATATCTGGTCGGAAGGCAATGTCGCCATATAATCCTTGAATGTGTTTTTGTTGATGATTGCCGTCTTGGAGAGGTCGTTTTTCCTGAGCGACGAAATTTCTTGGTCGGCGTTCTCCACCATATCAAACTTGTTGACAAACCAGGCGTTGCCGTATGCGTTCATATTGACGTAAGGCATCTGCGAGGGGTTGAGGATGATAAACTTGGTATTGAGCATATTGAGAGCCTGGCTCGACTTCACAAAATTGTCAAACTGTGTCATATCCTGACCTGCCAACTGCCTTGCATAACTTACCGTCGGGGCGAGCAACGTGTCGATAAATTCCTGATAGCGACGCATCTTAGCACCGTGATAGCCGCCAATCGACTTGTGGAAATACGACGTGCGGGCGTCGTTGAACACGTTGGCGGAGAGGTTCAATACGCGGAAGTCGGGGTCGGTGTCCTTCTGTATGAATTGGTCTGCCGCCGATGGACGGAGCATATTGCTTACATCGGATGCATTGTGGTAATCCTTGCTGCTGAGGTAGCGCATATCAACAGTCCAAAGGTCGAATACTATCAATATGCCAAGCGTGATGATGAGGGTTTGCGCCTTTAAAACTTTCTTGAAGAATAAGAACATCAACAATCCGGCTATCACTATCAGAGCCAACGACCTGAAAGCGTCGCTGCGGAGGATTGATTTGCGGACGTCGGTCAGATTGTCGGTGAGTGAGTTGATTTGAGAGGCGGCTTCGGGATGTTCGGAGGCGTATTGCGCATAACCAGCGGTTTCCTCGTTGGAAAGGAACGAACCCGACAGCGAGGGTGCAATCCAAAACAGCAAGCACAGACCGCCAGTGATGCCAACTGCCCAGTAGAGTTTCTTGATGTCAAACTTGTAATCCTCGCCCTTATCGGTGATTTCTTTGATTGCCATCATTGCGAGGAAGGGAATGCAGACCTGCGCGATTACGAGTGCCATCGACACAGAGCGGAATTTGTTGTACAGCGGGAAGTAATTGAACATCAGGTCGGAGAACGCGCTGAAATTGTTGCCCCACGACATCAGGAGCGACAATATTGTGGCGGCGAGCATCCACCATTTTGCGCTGTTGCTCACAACAAACAATCCCAGTACAAAGAGGAAAATGATTACCGCGCCCACGTACACGGGACCCGATGTGAACGGCTGGTCGCCCCAATAATGATTTTGCTGAGCCACCATCTGCGCCATCTGCTTGTCCTGGATGTCGTTGACGGCATCGATGTTGCCGATTACGTCAGATGCGCCACCCTTGAAATCGGGTATCATCAGATTGAAACTTTCACTTACGCCGTAACTCCAAGCCATCGCGTAATCCTTGTCAAGACCCGACGACTGCTGGCGCGAGGTCAATTCGCTCTGGCTGCGAGTGGAAAATTTGCCGTATTCCCAAGTGGTCCAGAGGTTTGTGATATTGGGCAGCACTGCAAATACAACCGCAATTGCAGCCACAGCGGTAGCCTTGCCGAAGTCGCGGAGGGCGTTTTTATTGTCGGGGTTGGCCTCGTCCTTCTTGGTGCGGAATGCCTCGATTGCCTTCCAAACGAAGAACACGCCGCACAAGATTGCCAAATAATAGAGTATCTGCGGGTGGTTGCAGGCTATCTCGATGCCCAGTGCAAATGCTGTGAGGAAGAATCCGAGGACGTAATTTTTGTTGTAACAATGAATGATGCCCGCCAACACCGGTGCCATATATGCTATTGCATAACATTTGGTGATGTGGCCGGCGGCTATTATTATTATATTGTAACTCGAAAATGCAAACGCCAATGCGCCCACGATTGCGATGCCCTGCTTGAATTTTAGGCTCGTCAAGAGCAGATAAAATCCCAACAGATAGACGAAGAAAATTGCCATTGTGCTGTAAGGCAGACCGATATGGAGCCAACGTTGGAGAGTCAGATGTATGTTGAACGATTCTGGCGATTTGATTTGATACGCCGGCATACCGCCAAACATTGAGTTGGTCCACGACGAATATTCGCCGCTTTGCTCCTCATACTGAGTGATTTCGTGCGCCATACCGAGGGCCTGAATGTTGTCGCTCTGCACGAGAGCCTTGCCCCCAAGCACGGGGTAGAAGTATATCGCGCTCAATATTATGAACGCCACTATCGCGATGATGTGCGGGACTAATCCCTTTAATTTTTCTTTCATTTGTGGTTTTGGTGAAATGTGTTTTATAACAAGGTGCAAAGTTAAAAAACTTTGGCGGGAAAATCAAAAATATTTGCACCGTCCGATATAAAAGATGCCGATACTCAACGGAATCTATCAAAAAAAAAGCGATTTCGTTGAGTATTGACCCAAAAACCGCCATTTTTGCCCCGATACTCAACGGAATCTGTCAAAAAAAAGGCGATTCCGTTGAGTATTGAAAGATTTTTTATTATCTTTGCGGCAGGATAATTTTAAAGGACAACGCTATGATAATAGGACGCGAATACGAACAGCAAAGGCTTTTGGATTTTTTCAAGAGCGAATATTCCGAATTTGTGGCTGTCTATGGACGGCGGCGCATCGGCAAGACATACCTCGTGAAAGAAACTTTTGATTACAAGTTTTCGTTTCAGCATACCGGAGTGCAGGGTGGCGACAAGGCGCGGCAGTTGTCGGAGTTTGCGCAGTCGCTGAAAAATGCAGGAGCTGTGGGAGGCTTGAAGTTGAAGGACTGGTTTGAAGCTTTCCATGCTTTGGAGGATTTGCTCTCAAAACTGCCAGATGGCAAAAAGGTGGTTTTTATTGACGAACTGCCGTGGATGGATACCCAGAAATCCGGTTTTGTGTCAGCATTGGAGCATTTTTGGAATGGCTGGGCTACAATGCGGAAGGATATTCTGCTCATAGTGTGCGGCAGTGCGGCGTTGTGGATTGTGAGCAAGATTGTAAAGAATTACGACGGACTTCACAACCGGCTCTCGGCACAGTTGTATCTGAAACCTTTTACCCTCCATGAGTGCGAACTATATGTAAAAAGCCGCGAAATCAATATGACGCGCCGCCAAATACTTGAAACTTATATGGTTTTGGGTGGAGTGCCGTATTACTGGTCGTTTTTGCAACGTAGGTTTTCATATTCGCAAAACATTGATAATATGTTTTTTGCCGAGGGGGCCGAACTCAGGAATGAGTTTGACGCGCTATACGCATCGCTTTTCAAAAATCCGTCGCCATACGTTGATTTGGTGACGTTGTTGGGCAAAAAAAAAATCGGAATGACGCGCAATGAGATTGTCAAAAATTTTGGCAAGGATACTGGCGGCACTTTGACGACTGTATTGAGGGATTTGGAGCTATGTGGCTTCCTGCGCGCCTACAATTCGATTGGTAAAACTGCCAAAGATACTGTTTATCAACTGATTGACAATTTTACGTTGTTCTATTTCAAGTTTATGCAGGAAAACCGCCGGCACGATTCCCAGTTTTGGTCTCATTCGGTTTCCAAGCAATTCTATGCCGTGTGGAGCGGTCTTGCGTTTGAGCGTGTCTGTCTGCAACATACGGCACAGATAAAGAGGGCTTTAGGCATTTCGGGCGTTGTTAGCAGCGATTATTCGTGGGTCTATCGTCCGCAAAATGCCGATGAGACTGGCGTTCAGATAGATCTGCTCATTGACCGCGATGACGATACAATTAACCTCTGCGAAATGAAGTTTACAAAAGACAAGTACGAAATCACCAAACAGTACAGCGAGGCACTATGGCGCAAGGTGACGGTCTTTGAGCAAAAAAGTGGCTCAAAAAAATCCGTCTTCCCCGTTATGATAACGGTCTATGGCCTCCTGCGCAACGCATACGCCGACGACATACAGCATCAGGTGGTGATGGATGACTTGTTTGAGAGGGGATGATGGGGACTGGAACGATTTGTTGCCAGTACACTTTCTTATTAGCCTCCACCCCAACCAATAGTGTTGTCTCAAAATGGGTTAAGTTCAATTACCACCAAATATTATATGGCATAATATACTCTTTATCAATAACATCAATCGGTGAATAATACTCAGCCACATCCATCTTCCATGCAAAATTGGTCTGCAAACTCGAACAATTGCTTTTTACAACCTCTATGCCATCAATTTTAATACAGATATTATCAATGTAAATTTTATTATACATTGTTGCGTCGTCTTCTACTATACGTAATACAAGATATGAACCATCACTGTTAAATGAGCCATTTGTGTGTAATACTGTCCACTCTGTATAGTCAAATGGAACAAAATCTTCTACAATAATTCCATCACCGTTTTCATATCCGTCTAATTCGTCACAAATACTTATATACGGACAATAACAACCGTATTGAGATTTGACAGACATTGAAATCTCATAATATTGACCTTTATAATAATTGTCCGTGAAAATACAAAAACTACTAACGCCAAAATTTGATGGATCCCAAATCGGCGTATATTCTAACGAAAAACAATAATCCACTTCCTGCGTAGAACTGTCGTCGTCAATATCGTCCATTCTATATACTAACCTGATTGGACACAAATCTTGTCGTTCATCCCCTGGGAAAAAAACACAAGGTAAATCTGTCGTCAATACCACTTGACAGTTTTTTACAGGAATGTTTCCTTTAGTTTTAGACCAGTATCGCAGTAAATCATCCATCTCGACATTAACCATCCCTTCAGAATATAAACCAGTACGAGGCAAAAAAACAGCACCAGCAGATTCCATTTCTTGCCATTCAATGGCAGTATACTTTTCTTTAATATTTGTTGGCAAATTCCAATCGTCAGGCAATATGACAATACCGTCATTACCACCCACGTTAGCATGTCCGAATTTATTTTCCGCATTTTCCCGTCTATGCAACAAATAATCCCATTCATAATAAGAAAGGACATCCCATTCTGCACCATAAACACATTTACCCAATAGATTGCCATAACTGTCAATCTCTTTCCTATCTAATTCATCTATCCAATAATCACCATTAAAAATGTCTACCCAAATATCAGTATCCAAAAAATCAGAAATGGAGCCGAAATAAACCCCTGTATAATTACACGTATGGTATTGTTTTGGAGCCAAACGCCATTCTCCGACGCTTGGTCTGTATTGCAAATTGCCTTTGCTAAAATAAACCTGTTTGCCCTTACCAATGGTAAACACACCGGGAATACAATCTTTGGGCACTCCACTAATTTTGTAAAAATGTTTCCCTTTTTTGTCCATTGTAGTTCCGATACAATTTATACCAAAAGGCAAAGCAAACAAAGTGGTACTTTTGTCTAATTGCTCGTTGCCAAACCCATTGTCTAACGTCATTTCAACTATCGTACCTTCTGCAAAATTAGTAAGTTCAGCAAAAACTGTTTTTTGCTCAAGGTTGATTGCCGTGGCATCGCCATTATAAGTGAAATTTTCATAAGCCCAGTAGCTGTATTTTTCCAATCCTTCTTTATACGAATTGATTTCCTTTACATCGACGAAAGGTCTGCCATCGTTATAAAGGTGCAATGTGGAATCGGTGTTTTTCAGTGCTGCGGTGAGGGTTGTAGTACCCGATGTAAGCGTTTGCCCAAGTTTCACTTTCAGTGTGCCGGTGAATGTAGCCTTATCCTTGCCTTCGCAACCGTTGGATGTGAGTATTGCGGGTTCGGCGAGAATTTTTGAATTGGTGATTTCTATGATGTCGCCCTCCTTGAAAGTTGTCTTCAATTCTACGTCGGCTATCTTGTCGGTCATTGGTGTGATGCCTACGGTAATTGAGAATGGCGTTGTTTGGTATCTGATGTCTTCATCCGGCTGCGGCGAGGGCAGATATTCTGCGGTTTCGCTGCAAGATGCTGCGAAAAATACTGCCGCAACAATGAATAATAACATATAAGTATTTGCTTTCATAATATGTAGATTAATGATCGTTTAATTGAAGTTTGCGCAGATCGTCGGTGTGATAGACAAACAACTTGCCACTTATTTCGTCTGTATTGCCATTGCTGTTGGTGTAATCGTGCTGCACTAAGGCAAATATGTCGTATTCGCCGTTGTCGTCAGGTGTTATTACGCATGGCATTACGGCATATTGGTTGTAGTCTAATTCGATTTTTCCTTTGACAGTTCCGCTGTTGTTATCATCCAGTAAGAATATTGCGCCACGTTTTGTCTTGTTGTTTTTTACTAACCCAGGAATCATAAGTGTGCCGTTGTCTATTGTGATGTTTCCAAGCAGAGAGTATGTGTCTATTGCAGATGTGTAGATAGCATTGCCGGATTTGTCCATTTTGGTAATACACCATTTATATACATCAGAAGTTCCTTTATATGCGATGTCGCTGGTGATTATATAAATATTGTCATCTACGTGCTTAACATATATGATTGGCAATTCACATTTGCCTGAATTGACGCTGGTGCCGTCGGTGTTTAGTATGTAGTATTCATTGTAATCGTTTTGTAGCTCAATTTCATCGTCATTTACTATGTTTCCCGGATAGTATTCATTGTATAAAATTATCCTATTGTCAAAGGATACAACATTGGTGCAAAAAAAGTTACCTTCTGTTTCTATTTTATACGTGAATGCTTTGAATTTATCATCATCTACTTCAATATCGTCATCATATCTGCTGCCCTTCCATTCCCTGCTCTCTTTATAGTAGTTGTCAAGGAATTTGAGGCAATATTCAGATGTAAGTGTTTGTGATATATTCATGCGAATAATTGCGATTTCGTCGGAGTCAAGTTTTGTGTAAAAATCATGGAAAACTGACGAGCCGGATTCATCCGAATTTCGCCGGAACCCTGATGATTCATCTTGATATATTAGATCCCCATATTTGTTGAGTTCCCTAATAGCATCACATTCTAAATTAGAAATATGCTGTTTGACAAAAAACTCGCCTGAAGAAGTTATATATATATGATTAGACGCTGTAAGACTGTCTTCTTCATAAGATTCTTTGTTATATAAAAAAAAAGTTTCTGATAGTATATAGGTGCCGTTTTTGTCCATTACAGCAATGGTATATGGAGCTTCGCTTCCGTATCTTTGTCTGTTAGGGTTCACAAGAGCCGCCGCCCTGCCATCGGGCATTGCAAATACTTCACTAAGATTAACTTCCAAATCCAACCCCTTTATAGACTCCACCTTCTCGTCTACATAGACTGTATTGTCATTGCAGGCGAAGAGGGTTGTCGATATGATTAACGCAATTATTATGTTTGTGGTTTTCATTTTAGTATTCGTAGTTGTGTTTAGCAATAGTTTTGTATTTGATGTTTACCTTGATGCCAAATTTTATTGTGGTCTCCAATATCCGATATATGTCGGGGATGTAGAAGTTTTGGTAAAACAGGTCGAGGTTTTGGTATTTTTTGTTTTGGTTGCTGTATGTCCGCATGTCGATAGCCCATCCGAGGTCGGCGAAAAATGTCATGCGCCGGTGGTTGTAGTTGATGCGGAAGCCGCCAAGCAGGGAGTAGTTGTTTTTGTTTTTGACGTCGGTATTTTCCACGGACTCTTTTTTGATATCCTTGATGCTGACGGTTTGGGTATATGCCTCGTATTCGGAATATAGAACGGTCTTCAGTTGTGCGCCTGCATATACTGATGGCACTAAGATTTCGCGCTTTCTGTACCAGGACGCTTCTACCAGCAGCGGCAATGTGAATACAGTGCTTGATTCGTTGTAGTGGAATGTGGCGATGTCGGTGCGCTGTATGGTTCGGTTGAGGGTGTAGGATACCAATGATGGCGCGATTGATATGGAGAAAATTTTGAGAGGGCGATATTCAAAACCGAATTGCACCGTAAGGCCGTTCATTTTATATTTCGGTGTGCGGAATGTGGTGTCGATGATAGTGCGTATGGTGTCGTTGAATGGTTCTACGTTGTGCCAGCCGCCCGCCATCCATACCGAAAACATTGGTCTTGTGGTGTAGCCGTTTAATACATTCTGGAATGGCACCGGATCGTCGTTAGTCGGGACGTAGAATGGGTCTTTTTTGAGGAAAAGTTTTGCGATGCTGTCGGCTTCGTTGTCGTAGTCGAGCAACTTGAAGGCGGCGAGGGTGTATTTGAGGCGTTCCTGTTTTTGGTCTTTTGTGAGGTGCGGCTGGTTTTGTATTTCCTCCGAAAGTTGCAGTACGTCGTGGTATTTGTCGGCTTCATACAGAGTCTGCAGGCGTTGGAATAATGTGGATATTGTGTCGGTGTCGGCTTTGCTGGTGCGCGCCGAGCCTTGTGGTAAATCGTTCTGCGCGAGGACATTGCTAGATGTCGCCGCGATGAGGATTAGGGTTGTGAGGAGTATGTTGATGAGTGTCTTCATTATCTTTGAGTTGCCCATTGTCGGCAGATTTTGTCTTTGCTGTCCAACATTGCGCAAAGGTAGTTCAAAATTTTTAAATTTACAAAAAAATATTTAAAATATCTTGTTCGATTCATTTAGCCGTGCACATGCAATAAAAATTTTTGCGTTTACGTTTCTTTTTGTAAATTTGCGGCGTAATTTATCAACAATATGGTACATTTAAAAGCAATTTTTTTGGATTTTGACGGCGTCATCTGCGAGAGTTGCCAGATTAAAAACGACGCTTATTACAATTCTTACAAGGAGTTTGGCGACGAGATTGCCTCCAAGGTGCTCGAATATCACTTGCAGCACGGCGGCGTATCGAGGGTGAAGATATTCCCGATAGCGCACCGTATGTTTCTCAACCGCGAGATAGGGGAGGAGGAGCACAAGATGATGTGCGAAAGGTTCACCGCGTGGGTGGAGCAGGAGGTCGTGAAAGCTCCGCTCGTGGCTGGCGTGGAGGATTTTTTGAAAGAGTGGCATGGCAAGGCGAAGATTTTTGTGTCGTCGGGCACGCCGCAGGACGAGATGAGGCGTATTGTGGCTGCAAAAGGCCTTGACAAATATTTTACCGAGGTGCTCGGCTCGCCGACCCTCAAGGCGGAACACGTGCGCACCATGCTCCAAAAATATTCCATCTCCAAGTCCGACGCGCTCTTTGTGGGCGACGCAATCACTGACCGTGATGCTGCGGCGGATGCGGGAGTCAGGTTCATAGCGCGGATTTCGCAGGATTCCCGTTTACAAAAAGAACCTTATACCATACAAGATTTCCGTGAAATTGGCAATTTGGTAGGGGAGTTGTTTGCATAATGTCAGTAATGCACAAAAAAATGCAACAATAGTTGAAAAAATAACAACCGTACTTGTTTAATGGTATGGTATTTGCGAAAGTACAACCAAATAATTATATGTAAAAACAAATTAATACTCTCTATTATGGAAAATACGATACGAGTGGAGCGTGCTAAGAAGAAAATCACGCAGGCCGAATTGGCGGAGCGCGTTGACGTTTCACGTCAGACCATACACGCGATAGAGACCGGCAAGTTTATCCCCAACACCGTGCTTGCCCTCAAAATCGCCCGGTATTTCAAAGTGAGGCTCGAAGACATCTTCACGCTCGAAGAGACTGACTAACAATGTCTTTGGCTTTACGTTAGGCGCACGACCGTCGCCCAAAGAATTGCCTAAAAAGAAGTTCGGGAATGACCGGCGTCTTTTTAGACAGTTCTTTTTTTTGTGTCTGGATGATGTGCGTGAAAATTGTGCTAATTGTGCCGCCCCGCCGCCGTAGAGACGCAAAATTTTGCGTCTCTACATAATATTCGTTACAAATCCGTGTCTTATTCCAAATAATACTTCCGACGCTCTTCGGGTGTAAGTTCACGGTTTTGGAAACGCTCTTGGGTTGATTCGATTAACTCCTGGTAGGGCGGAAAGTCCCATATTTTGATTTCGTCCTTGGATGCCGAGACGATGTATCTGCCGTCGGGACTGAATGAGGCTGACACTACGCCGCCAATTTGCCCCTCCAATGGGCTGCCCACCTGTTGCCCGGTCGCCGCGTCCCAAATCCTTACCGTCTTGTCCTTGGATGCCGAGACGATGTATTTGCCGTCGGGACTGAATGAGGCTGAATTTACTATGTCGTCATGTCCTTTGAGAGTAGTTCCCACTTGCTGACCTGTCTTTGTGTCCCAAATCCTGACGGTCTTGTCCCAAGATGCCGTCACGATGTATCTGCCGTCTGTGCTGAAAGAGGCGGAGTTGACATAATCTGTATGTCCCACCAATGATGAACCCACCTGCTGTCCCGTCTTGGCGTCCCATATCCTTGCAGTCTTGTCCCAGGACGCCGAGACGATGTATTTGCCGTCGGGACTGAATGAGGCGGATTCCACCCAGTCGGTATGGCTTTCCAATGGGTTGCCCACCTGTTGTCCTGTCTTTGCGTCCCAAATCCTGACCGTTTTGTCCCATGATGCTGTAACGATGTATTTGCCGTCAGGACTGAATGTGGCGGAGCGTACAAAGTCTGTGTGTCCCTCCAATGGTGAGCCTACCTGATGACCCGACTTGGCGTCCCAAATCCTTGCGGTCTTGTCCCATGATGCCGTCACTATGTACTTGCCGTCGGGACTGAACGAGGCAAAACGTACAGGCCCTGTATGTCCAGCCAATGTTGTTCCCGCCTGCTGTCCCGTCTTGGCGTCCCAAATCCTTGCCGTGCTGTCAGCGGATGACGACACGATGTTTTTGCCGTCGGGGCTGAAAGCTGCGTACGTTACTTCGCCTGAATGTCCGTCCATTGCGCTTCCCACTTGCAGTCCGGTCTTTGCGTCCCAAATCCTTACCGTCTTGTCGTATGATGACGACACGATGTATTTGCCGTCGGGACTGAATGTTACAGAAAAGACAGCTCCTGTATGGCCTTCCAGCGGCTTACCCACTTGCTGACCCGTTTTTGTGTCCCATATCCTTACCGTCTCATCCCTGGAACCCGATACGACGTATCTGCCGTCGGGGCTGAAAGCAGCTGAATACACCTTGTCGGTGTGACCTTTCAATGTTTTTCCCACTTGCAGACCGGTTTTTGCGTCCCAAATCCTGACGGTCTTGTCCCAGGATGCCGACACGATGCGTTTGCCGTTGGGACTGAAAGCTGCGGAATTGACCCTGTCGGTATGCCCCTTCAATGTTTTGCCCGATTGCTGCTCTGCCTTCGCATCCCAGATTTTGACGGTCTTGTCCATGGATGCCGATGCGATGTATTTGCCGTCGGGGCTGAATGTGGCGGAATATACTTCTTCTGAATGTCCATACAACGGTTTTCCCACTTGTTGACCGGTCTTTGCGTCCCAAATCCTGACTGTGGTGTCCTTGGATGCCGACACGATGTATTTGCCGTCGGGGCTGAATGTGGCGGAATATATCCAGTCGTCATGTCCTTTCAATGGGCTTCCCACTTGACGTCCTGTCTTGGCGTCCCAAATTTTGAGGGTGTTGTCGTTGGTTGCCGACACGATTTGTCTGCCGTCGGGGCTGAACGATGCCGCGTGACCATCCACTGGGTCGCCCATCTGCTGTCCCGTCTTGGAATCCCAAACCCTTACCGTCTCGTCTTTGGATGCCGACACGATGTATTTGCCGTCGTTACTGAAAGAGACTGTAGGCACCCAGTCGGTATGCCCGCGAAGGATGGCGTTGTCGTATTGCGACGCTTTGCGCAATGCGTATTCGGCTTCATTGGTGTATGGCCTGTTGGGCGGCAATGCCTGCAATGCAAGCAACCTTGCAAGATAGGAGTCGCCTTGGTCAGCCAAATCATTCGCTTTGTCCGCGAGGATCCTCGATTCGTTGGTGCGAAGTTTTTGCCCTTGCAGATCCAAGACTGTATTTGCACTGTCCATTTGTCGGTTTTTGATTTGCAACTCGGCGTTCTTGCTGTCCATCTGAATGTTTGCAAGTTGCAATGCACTGTTCGCGCTCTCCATTTGAAGGTTTACGAGTTGCAGTTGTTTGTTTGCGCTGTCCGACCTACGATTTGCAATTGCCAAGTTCTGCAAAGTTGTATTTAGATTCTCATTCATTCGCCTCAGCGAATCTCGCTCACGGAGAAGGTCTTCATTGTATTGGTCGATGGTGCTTTGTTGTTGGACGATTGTGGTATCTTGATGGCTGATGCGATTGGATTGGTATAGTATGTAACTTGCAACGCCAATGCACAGCAATGCCACGCCAAGTACGGTGGCCACCAATAATAAGCGTTTCCTGCGTATCCTTTTTTCTTTTAGTTTCAATAGCGGATCACAGAATGAGTCGTGAATCAATTCCACCCTGTTGTTTTTGCCATCAGACGATGTACTGGTGCGTTGGAGGATGCGTTTGTCGCCTTCGAGGAGTGTCGCGCCGTTGGGGACGTGCTTTAAGAAATTGCTCTCTGGGATGGAGTTGCGGCGGCCGTTGCTGTCCACGAAATTGTCTTCGATGTATGATTTTTCACGGTCGGAGAATCCGCGTGTAGCCTCGTTGTAAAATTTTTCAAAGGGGTTGCCTTTCAGGAAGTTGTCAACGAGCAATGGCGAAATGTGGTTTTCGCCGGATTTTTTGAAATCGACATAAATTCGGCTGCAAAGCAGTGAAATGATGTTGGTGCTTATGCTGCCGTCGTCGTTGCGCGATTTGCTGATGATGGCGTCGGTTATAGGTTGCTTGTCGTTGTCATTGAACAGACCTTTGCCCGGAATCAGGATGGCGTCGCGTGCCCCTTCTTCGGTGAGGCTGCGGAGACGGTAGCGGCAGCGTTTGAGGGCGGGCAGGTAGCAATTGTCTATGCTGTCTTCCAGGAGGTAGAGGTCGTCTTCTCGGATTGATACTACAAAACGAAAATTTTGTTCGTAGCGGTATGTCTGTCCGTCGATTTCGCAACGGTCGAGGGCGTGGTCTTTGTCGTTGAGGTAGTCTAATTGTTTCAAAAGGATTTCTGCCTCGTCGCGATGCCCGCGAAACACTTCTTCAAACTGGTCGAACACAAATACAGGCGTGGTTGGGTCGTCGTTTTTGTCGTAGAAACGATGGCGGGCGAAGTAGTTCCAGAGGTAATCGATGGCTTGCGGGTCTTTCTGCTCGGCGATTACGTTGATGGTATTGGTCTTGGTGGCAATGCGCTCTGCGGCTTCTATAATCATTGCCTGATATGATTGGGGATGCTCCTCGTCCCTGATGCCGAGGCGCAGGCTGTCGGGGGAGTATTGCTCCTGTCTCAATTCGGGGAACACACCGGCATTGAGCAACGAGGTCTTGCCTATGCCGCTCTTTCCGTACAAGGTAACAAAAACGTTGCCCATGATGAGGCGAGCGAGGTCGTAACTATCGTCGTCTCGTCCGCAGAATTTCAGTTTTTGTTTGGCGGTCTTCGGGTCTTCGTATGAGGCGAGTCCCGCCCAAGGGTTGTATGTGTCGGTCATTTTCTTACAAGTGTTCGTCGATTGAATCAATTAGTTTGGAGAATCCCTCGGGATCCATAAGGTCTATGCCAGACGCCTTCTGGTTCACTATCTTTTTATATACCTGGTGGTAGCCGTCGCGCAGGTCGTAGCCGTTGACAGCCAATGGGATTATTGTCTTGTCGTCAAACTGCTGCGCTATGCGCCATTCTTTGTTGTAATAATGGTTTGTGGAGTCGTTTTTGAGGTCTTCGGCTACGTTGGGCGAAAGCACGGTAATCACCACCTTGGCTGCGCTGATGGCGTCGGCTATCACAGTTTCGTATTTGTCGCCGCCATATAGTCGCGCATTGTCGAGCCATACGTCGTATTTCTTGTCGCTGAGTTGGTAAAACAGTTGGCATGCGGTAAGCGCGTCCTTGCTGCAATACGAAATGAACACACCGCCCTGCCGGCGGGCGTCCTCTATCTGTTTGCGGAAAGGTGCGTCCTCGGTGTCTTCTGTAAGTGTTTTGGTGATGTTGGTGATGAAATCGGTGGCGTCGCCAAGTACGCAGATGTCGGTTTGGTTAAGGAATTGGTACAGTCGGCTCTCCGTCTTGTCTTCCTTGTCGATGGTGAAAGCCACTTCGCCCATGCCGTCGTAATTGTTTTCCTCGCCGCTCTTGGTGACGCCCGTCAAGACGTACCAGAAAAAATGGAAGTACCAGTTGTCGAATTTGCAACCAAGTGCCAGATGACGCTTGCTGCGGATAAATTCGAGCATCTCATTGTTTGCCTCCACGTCCATGCGCATCCATTTTTCGATGAGCAGGATGGCGTCGGCGTCGGTCTTGATGTATTTTTTGGCGAGGTCTTCTTCGTCGAGTTTGCCAAATACGTATATCAGGGTAGGCTGAATGTATTTTTTGCCACGGCGGCAGTTTTTCAATGCCGTTTGCAATTCGTCCACGGTCTCCTTGTCGTAGATATTGACTACGCGGAGGTCTTTGCCCCATATCTTTTTCATTGCGGCTTCCTAGTATCCGTCTGTTGTGGTAGTCAATACGGTGGTGAACAGGCGAGTTTCGAGCAGAGCCATCAGTTCTTTGGAGACGTCAGATGCGCGAAACTTGATTTCGCCGTCGTCTATCAGTTGCCTGATGGGGTTGGAGCGTTCGTTTTTGTCGATGGCTATATCGTAATAGTTGTCATATTGCACCCTGGAGTTTTCGTTCACCATCCTCAAAAGATACTGGTGAACGTCCCTCGTAGGCTCAATCTTGGGGTCAAGTATGTTTTCGTTGCCGATTACAAGCGCATACTTGTTGTTAAGCACATCTTTTAAAAATTTTTTGGTATTGAACTTTCTGCTCATGGTCAAGCCAAAATGTTTAAGTATTTAATGCTACAAAATTATTTACTATTTTGGATTTATGCAAATTTATGTTAACATTTTCGGTCTTTTTTGTACAATTTCCATTTTGTCGCCTGCGAAGCGACATCCGCCGCCCAAAACCGCTGTATATTTGCAATCGAAAACAGACAACAATTTTATCAACCATTAAAACTTGAATCATTATGGCAACAACAGTAAACAACGCACAGACCAACGACGCACAGAAGGACATCGCACAGAACGACGGCATCACCGAACTCGTAATCATCATCGACAAATCTGGCTCGATGTCGGGATTGGAATCCGACACCATCGGCGGATTCAATTCGATGCTCAATCAGCACAAGAAGGGCGAGGGCTTGTGCAGGCTCACCACCATCTTCTTCTCCGACAATGCGAAGATAATACACGACCGCGTGGACATCTCCACCGTGAAGCCTCTCACCGCCGCCGACTACATCCCCGGCGGATGCACCGCGCTCCTCGACACCGTTGGCAACGCCATCAGCCATACAAAGGCCATTCAAGCCGGTGCCACCGACGACACCCGCGCCAACAAGGTGGTCTTTGTGATAATCACCGACGGTTACGAAAACGCCTCCCGCGAGTACAATGCGTTGCAAATCAAGCATATGATTACTCTGCTGCAGGACAAGGAAGGCTGGGATTTCATCTTCCTCGGCGCAAATATCGACGCTGTGCAGACTGCTTCGTCATACGGCATCCGCAGCAATATGTCGGCAAATATCACCGCCGATTCGGAAGGCATACAATCGTCGTACCGTGTTATGCATAAGGCAGTGAGCGCGGCGCGTCTTGCGTCCAAATGTGCCGCAAGAAGCAAAGGTGCTGCTCCCGCACGGTCGTTGAGCGAAGATGTGGCTTTCTTGCAGGAATTGTTGGATCTCGACAGCCAGTCTGCCTCCAATTAAAAATAATTCGTGTGCCGACTTTGCCGAGTGTTGCATTTTTTGTAATTTTGCGCCCTGAAACAATCAAGGTAAAAACTCTATCAAAATGTCCTCACAGGCAAAGTCGCCTACCGAATTAGGCACTGCAAATATAGGGCGGCTGCTCATCAGTTACGCGCTGCCCGCGATAGCCGCACAGATGGCGGCAAGTATTTATAATGTAGTAGATAGCATCTTCATCGGGCGTGGTGTGGAGCCTATGGCGCTTGCCGGGCTGGGCATCACGCTTCCTCTTATGAACTTGGCGGCTGCGTTTGGCTCGCTCGTGGGCGCGGGCGGCGCGGCGTTGCTAAGCATCAAGCTCGGACAAAAAGACCACCGTGCGGCAAGCCTCGTACTCGGCAATGTGGTGATACTCAATGTAATCATCGGCCTTACGGTAATGCTGTTTGGCTTGGTATTCATGGACAAAATTCTCTATCTTTTTGGAGCGTCAGACGAATCGTTGCCATACGCCAGAGATTTTATGCAGGTGATTCTTATCGGCAACGTCATCACCCATATGTACTTTGGGTTGAGTTGCTTATTGAGGAGTTGCGGATTTCCCAAGAAGGCGATGGCGATTACGATGATGTCTGTGGGCGTCAATGTGATGCTTGCCCCGCTGTTTATATTTGTGTTTCATTGGGGCATAGCGGGCGCGGCGTGGGCTACGGTCATCAGCCAGCTCTCGGCGTTGGTGGTGCTGCTGTTGCATTTTGTCGACCGTAAAAAATACATCCACTTCGAGCGCGAAATTTTCCACGTCGATTGGGGCATCATCAAGGGCATTATTTCTGTGGGCATGAGTCCCTTTATGATGAATATTTGCGCTTGTCTTGTGGTAATCATCATCAACAATCAGCTCTTCACCTACGGCGGCGATTACGCCATAGGCGCGTATGGCATTGTCAATAGGGTATTGATGCTCTTTGCTATGCTTGTGCTCGGGCTCAATCAAGGTATGCAGCCCATTGCGGGATACAATTACGGAGCGCAGCAGTATGACCGCGTGAAGGAAGTGCTCAAAAAGACCATCATTTATGCGACGGCGGTCATGTGCGTCGCCTTTGCGGTGTGCGAACTTTTCCCGCAGTTGATATGCGGCATGTTTACCGACGACGACGAGATGACCCGGATTTCGTCGTCGGCGATGCGCATTATGATAGCCACGTTCCCGATAGTGGGTTTTCAGATGGTAACGTCCAATTTTTTCCAGTCGATAGGACGTGCCGGCATAGCCGTGATACTTTCCACGACGCGGCAGATTTTGTTTTTGATACCGTCGTTGCTGGTGCTGCCAAGTTTTTTTCAGCTCAATGGCGTATGGCTGTCGATTCCTGTGTCAGATACTCTCAGCACGATAGTAACGGCTTGTTTCTTGGTCTATGAATACCGGAGGATAGGGAAGGAACGTTAGAAAATGGTGGACATCGCGAATAGTGGAACAATATCTATGTCCCTGTCGCCGCCAGTTATTCTGCCAAAATTTTCTAATGAACAGCGGATTGCATTGCCAAGGTTGCTATTGTCGGCGCGCTGTCTGAGAAAATAATGTAGGCTTGCCATTGAGCCTTTGATACCCGATTTTACTTCGATGGGTACAATCTTGCCTCTTTTGGCAATGATGTAATCAATCTCGCTTTGCGAACCTTTGGCAAGGTTTTCCCAATAATACAGGCTGTGCCGAGAGTGAGGATTCATATATTTGAGGATTTCGAGACCCGCAACCATTTCCGTAATGCTGCCTTTATCTACAAGGTCGATGTTGTCGGCAACAAGAATGTCTTTGATGTTAGTATTAGAAGCGTCGTCTATTCCAAGCATGGTTAATGCTATTGCCGAATCGAGCAGCAAGTATTTGACAAATTTGAAGTTGGTTTCAGCACCAAGTGGCACACCGTGGGCGGCTGTATGAGTGGTAGGTATCAATAGTCCAGCGTCAACAAGCAGCTGGAGGGCAAGTTTCACATTTTCTGTTCGATATGAACCGTCCACCTTATTGAATATGAATTTGCCTCCTATCTGGCTCGCCGCGCTCAATAACACCTGTCGAAGCAAAGTTGGAGTTGCAAGTTTGGAATATTTGGAAAAATCGTCGCTGTATGTTTGTACGATGTCTCCGATTATTCGCGAACACCCTGCAATTTTACCTGTTTTGACGTATTCATCCACAGCAGCCGGCATTCCGCCTACAAGGATGAACACCTTAAACAAATCAGCAAGTTTTTTGTGGAAAATTTCAGGAAGTGGATTTTCGGCATTGCATCTGGATTTGAGTTCGAGTAGTTTGGCATTGCCTGTTGCCAACAAAAATTCATCAAACGACATTGGGTAGATGAACAATGAACTGATGCGCCCAACACCGAATGTCGGCATGTCTTTGAGTGCAAATTCCAATAGAGATCCTGCTGCAATCACATGGAGCTGTCGTATATCTTCGCAAAAAAACCACAAGGCATGCACAGCCTCTGGGCAAGCCTGTATTTCGTCGAAAAATAGCAATGTTTCGCCAGGGATGATTTCGGTTTGATAGTTGATTGACAACATATCTACAATCTCGCTTGCTTTTGCATTGCCTTTAAAAAAAGATTGCGCGTCGCGGTCTTTTTCAAAATTGATTTCCACGAAATACCTAAACGATTTGCCAAGGTTGCGTATAGCGGTAGATTTGCCCACTTGCCGTGCACCACGAAGAAGGAGCGGCTTGTGGTTAGGGTCGTTTTTCCATTCAAGAAGATAATGGTCTATTTGTCGTGAATAATACTTCATATTTTGATGTTTTTATGTTTTTGCAAATGTATAAAAAAATCTCGAATTTTTAAATAAAAATATCTTTTTTTGATAGTATTTGATTTTCAATGTGTTGTTATTGATTCATGTAAAAATACAGACAAATATGCTTTACTTTTCCGTAAAAAGATAGAGAGATGGATATCAAAATCCGTAAAAATACAGACAAATATGCTTTACTTTTCCGTAAAAAGATAGAGAGATGGTTATGTTATTTTATTTGATTACATATTCAGCCACTTTTCTTGTCTTGCTCGAAAAACTTACGCCGATTTTGAACAGTTTGCGTCCATCCACGCTGAACGGCAGCATATATTCCTTGTTGTCAATCTGTTCCAATGCCTCTTGTGCGGGTTTGTCGAGTTTGAACTCAAAGACGAAGATGTAATCTTGGGTTTTGACGACAGCATCAATCCTTCCGTCCGAAGTGCGCCGCTCTGCCTCGATGTAGAATCCCAACAGTTTGAATATCAAATATGTAACATTCTGAAAATACAACTCTGCATCGCCCACAATCTCGTAAGTGCTGTCGGCAAGCAGAGCGGAGAAACGTTTCATAAACTGTTGGCAGTTGCCGTCACGGACATCGCTGGCAAAACTCCAAATGTCGAACGGAGAATTTTCTGTTTTTGGGAAACCAAAATTGAGCAAAAACGTCGGGAATGCCTCGCTGACCTCTTGGTTTGGCATCGTGAGCGTGTATTTTTTTGAAATTGGATTGTAGCTCTTGATTGTGAGATACCCGCTCTGATACAGCAACGGCACTGGACTCTCGTCGAAGTTGTCAACCTTAGACAACATTGTTTCTGTACATTCCACGCTATCGAGCGATATGTACGGCATTCTGTTTTTCTTGATAATTTCTACAAGAAAAGTAGGTGTGCCAGACTCAAACCAATATCCCTTGAACTCCTTGTCGTTCAACGCTTTCATCAAGCCAAACGGATTATAAGTGTCCTCGGCGTTTGGATGAAAATGATAGCCCTCGTACCAGCGTTTAAGTTCGGCGTAGCATTGATCCGTGGTCATTTTGTTGGCGTCCGACATTATCTTGATGTATGGATCGAGTTGAGCGTGAAGTTCTTTTTCTGTGATGCCGCAGATAGTTGCGTAGTCAATGTTCATCGAAATGTCGTCAAGATTGTTGACATCGCTGAAAAGACTCACCTTGCTGAATTTTGTAACGCCCGTGATAAATGCTAACTTGATATACTTGTCGCAGGTTTTCAGCATCGTGTAAAAAGATTTCAGGCTCTTGCGTATATCGTTCTGAAGTTTTGGCTTGTGGATGTTGGATAGGAGAGGTTTGTCGTATTCGTCCACCAATACCACCACTTCCCGTCCAGTAACTTCAAAGGCGGACTTCAAAAGCGCGGCGAAACGCGACGACAGAGTGCGACGTGCCGGTATTGGATATTCCTCTGCAATTTCGTCTAACTGGTCGCTGAGTTTGTCGCGGAAATCTTTTACCGAGCCGTATTCCGAACCGTTGAAATCAAAATGAAACACTGGATACTTGATCCAATCCTTCTCCAACTGTTCCATCTTAGTGCCGACGAAATATTCCTTCAAACCATCGAAATAAGCATGCAATGTACTGAGCGTTAGGCTTTTGCCAAAACGCCTCGGACGGGAGAGGAAGTAGCACGCCTTGCGGTTGGCGATTCTGTATATCATCTCGGTCTTGTCGATATAGACGAAATTATGCTTTATCAACGATGTGTATGCCTGTATGCCTACTGGTAAGAATTTCATGGTGCTCGATGTTTTGGTTTTGACATTGCAAAGTTAAAAAAATAATAATACAAAATAAAAATATCGCACTATTTTCGTTCTGTTTAGTTTTTGCAAGTATTGGCGGGGGATTAATGTAGATTGCTCTTGTTGCTTCCATTCAAGCAGACGTTTGTAAATTTTTCTTTCCATTTTGCACCATTCCAAGATTTTTATTTTCGCAAAATTACACCATTCCAAAGATTTTTGCAAATGATTTTTGCACCATTCCAAAAAAAATATATAGAATGTATTGATAATGAGCGATATAATACAAATAAAAAAGCCGCTGCGGACATATCGTCGCAGCGGCTTAATAATGTTGCTTGTTATACGCTTGTCAGCGTATCAGATTTTATACTACCTGTAAGCCTTGTTCTGAGTCAAATTCGGATTCCTGAGCAATTCCTGTGCGGGAATCGGGAAGTTCATCTTATCCTCGCTGTACTCGTATGCACGCGGGCACCACGGATAGTTGGCAAGTTCCGAAACTTGAGTTGCATCCATCGGGTAGTTTACACGGATGTGCTCGCCCAAGACACCAGAGCGGTGGAGTGCGGGAGCCAATACCCATTCGCAGTTGAACTCCTTGCGGCGTTCCTGGAGAAGTGCGACCTCCCATGTTTCGAGGTTGAAGCCGAGTTTTGTCTTCACAGTACCGTAGTATGTCTCGCCTTTAACGAAGTCAGACATGTTGGAGCCGAAAGGCAACGGATATTTTGCATTGCCATCAGCATCTTTGTAGTGGTCTGGACCATAGGTGCCGGCATGGCCAGATTCAGCTGTGGCGTATGCAAGGTAATACGGTGCGTATTTTGCAGTCAAAGCGGCTTCATTGCCCTCTTCGAGTTTGCCGAAGGCGCGTTCGCGAACCATATCGACATACTGCCATCCTGTTGCAGCGTCGCCGGTGCGGAAGCAACATTCTGCGTATGTGAGGAGAACGTCAGCGTAGCGTTTCCAGTAGATGTGAACAGGGCTCCAGATGTTGGACCACCAGGTGTTTTGACCAGTACGCCACCATTTGATCGAATATACGTTGGGTGCACGGTCGCCGCCGTTGTCCCAGTGGTATGTCTGGTGTTCAGGTGAGTTGTTCACGGTGTTCAGATACGGGTTTTGACCGTAGCAGTAGTCTGACTTGTCGCACTGCTCGAGAGGCTCGTCGGTGATGCGGTTTTTGAAATCGCCCCAGTTGGAGATTATGCTTGTACAAGCCGAGCCGTCGCGGCGTTTGTCGCCTTTTTCGTAGCAGGAGTACCATTCCCAAGAAAGGAAGAGTGTACCCCAGCCGCCGTTGCCGTCAGGACAAGCGGCGTAGTTGTCGGTCCAGCCGTGGGCGTTGGTGTGGAAGTTGCCCCATTGGTTAGACTGTCCGCCTTCGTCCATTACTTCTTCCCAGATACATTCCTTGTTCCATGCGAGGGGGTCGAAGAGTGTGGTGAATGATTCCTGCAACTGGTAAGTGCCGGATTTGATGATGTCTTCGAGCTGAGTCTTTGCGCTTGTTACTTCTTCGCCGTTGCCGTTGGGATTTCCCTTGCGGTATGCCTTCCAGAGGTAAGCCTCGGCGAGGAATGATTTTGCCATACCCTTGGTGGCGCGTCCGTATTGACCGTTGCGAGGAGCCCAGTCGAGGTTGTCGGCTGCGAATTTGAGGTCTTCGATGATGAAGTCGAGCACCTCTACAGCGTTGCCTTCGGTACCGCCGTTGCCGGGGAGGTCGCGGTAATCCTGTCCATCTTTGAGGATAGGCACATTGCCCCATGTTTGTGCGGCGAGGAAGAGGTAGAAACCTCTCATTGCGCGAGCCTCTGCCAATGCTTGTTTCTTCATTGTCTCCGACAATTTGCCATTCTGTTCGGGGTCGTTGCACATTTCAATGACTTTGTTGCAGAGCGAGATGCCGTCGTAGAGACGTTTCCATTCTGCGTACATCTCCTGCTGGTCTGCAGACCAGGATTGAGTGAGCCACGATTTGTCCCAGCCAGTGGCTTGGGTGTCCATCGTCGGGTGTCCAGAAAACCAGAGCCAAGGCTTCATAGAGTCCTCGTTGATCAACTGGTTCATATTGGCGTAGCACGACAAAACGCCGTCTTCGAATGTTTCGTCTGAACTCGTCGTGTAGTTGGGGCTCAAGATGTCGTAGTGGTCGACATCAAGAAAGCTTTCCTTGCAGGACTGAGCTGTAAGCATTGCCCCCGCGCCGAGGGCTAATGCTAATATTTTATTTAAGTTTTTCATGCTTTACTGCAATTAATGTTAAGTTAAATTAGAAAGAGAAACTTACGCCGAATTGGAATGTCCTCGGGTTGGGGTAACGGCCGGAATCCAAACCGGTGTACAATACGCAGCCCTGACCACATTCGGGATCGCCGTACTTCTTATACGGAGAGAACAATGCAACGTTGGAGATTGCGAAGTAAACTCTTGCATTGGTGAGTTTGAGAGGCTCGATGAGCTTCTTGTCGAATGTGTAGCCAATCTGAATGTTGCTCAACTTGAAGTAGTCTGCTTTCTTTACCCATGCGGAGGATACCCTTCTGTTCCAGTTGCCGTCCACGTATGTAGCACGGGGAAGTTCAGCACCAGTGTTGGTGGGAGTCCAGTAGTCGTTGTCTTTGAGAGTGTTGGGCACACAGCCGTCGTCGCCCTGATATGCGATAGCGAGACGCATCGAGGAGTAGGAGAGGAGGTCGAGACCTGCCACGCCATAGCCGTAGAGCGAGAAGTCGAAGTTTTTCCATGCAACGTTGAGGTTGATGCCGTAGTTGAATTTCGGGAAGCCGTTGCCGAGGATTGTACGGTCAGCATCGGTAATTTTGCCGTCGCCGTTGAGGTCTTTGTATTTGAAGTCGCCTACGAGTGTACGTTCGTCTGCACCGTCTTTGTCGTGCTTTTTCTGGTAGAACAGGTTCGGGTCTTCTGTGCCGTCGGGACGGATGTTTTCGCTTCTTTGACGCAATGCTTTGTCGAGGTCTTCCATTTCTTTTTCGGATTGGAAGATGCCTTCTACAACGTAGCCGTAGTAAGAGCCTACAGCCTCGCCTTCCATTGCAACAGAGTGGTCGCCCCACTTGTAGCCAGATGCAGCACCGATACAGCCTTGGTTTGTACCGTCGTTGTTGGTCATAGCCGGGTCGGTGGTGCCGTGGTCGTTGGTGAAGAACTGAGGGTCGCCCATCTTCTTAACCTTGTTCTTCAAAGTAGAGCCGGTGAAGGATGCGCTGAAGTTCCAGTCGCGGATGCGCTTCTGCCAGTTGATTTGGAACTCGAAGCCTTTGTTTTCGATTTCGCCATAGTTGGTGTAGATGCTCTGAACGCCAGAAGATGCTGCGAAGTTTCTGGTGAGGAGGAGGTCTTTGGACTTACGGATGAAGTAGTCCATTGTTACGTTGATTTGACCGTCGAGAAGGCCGAGGTCGATGCCGACGTTGGTCTGCTCGTTGGTTTCCCATTTGAGGTCTGTGTCCACTGCCACTACCTTCGTACCAGAAGTGGTGGTGTTGATACCGTTGCCAAATTGACCCATACCGCCGTCCTGCTGGTAGAAGCCGTAGAGGAGTTGCTTGCCATTGTATGTGGTCATAGAGGTCTGGTAAGAAGAGAGCGAAGTAGCGCCACCCGAGTTACCAGTCTGACCCCAACCGAGGCGGAGCTTGAGGTTAGAGATGATTTCGTTGTCTTTCAAGAAGTCTTCCTGCGAAATTCTCCATGCCAATGCAGCTGAGGGGAATACACCGAAGCGGTTGCCAGAACCGAAGTTGGATGAACCGTCGCGACGTACAGTTGCTGTCAATACGTACTTGTCGAAGAGGCTTGCTGTTACACGACCGAAGTAGGATACGCCCCTAACTTTTGCATTGAAAGCGCCGCTACCGTTCTTGGTGTCGTCGGAAAGTCCAATCTGACGCATTGTTTGCTCTTTGAAGCCCTGAGTGTTTGCGCTAACCCATGCGCCCCAAGAGTTGGATGCTTCCTGACCGAGCATGAGGTTGAGGTTTACGATGTCGTTCTTCCAGTTGTAGTTGAAGTAGTTTTCGATGCCAATGGTTGTAGATTGGCTCTGCGAAAGGCTAAATGTGTTGGTGGTGTGATCCTTGGGAACGTTGCCTGCGTCCACTTTGTATTTGTTGGCATAGACATCGCGTTGGGTGTCGTATGCGTCCCAATATTCGCCGGTAAGGGGGTCCATATTGAAGCGGTTTTGCAGATATGTGAAGTTGTTGCCGTCAGAGGAGTAGAAGTTGAACAAGCCCACGGTCTTGAATGTAAGACCTTTTACGATGTTGATCTGAGCGTATGCGGAAGTGAATACGCGGTTAGACCTGTTGAGGTTGTTGTTTTCCTGAACGATTGCGTAGGGGTTGTTGAGTGTACCAGGGTTGAATTCAAGGTTCTTCTGACCCAAGAGGCCAATGCCGTAAGAGCCGTCGGGGTTTTCGGGATATACGTGCTGGATATTGCCATTGCCATCGATGTAGTCCATAGACGGCGAGAGGAATGCCAAGTCCCTCTGAGAAGAGAGGTTGAATGTATTGCCCTGACGACCGTATGCGCCGTTGCTCCTTGTGTAAACGTAGTTGATGTCGCCGCCAACTTCGAGGAAGTTGTTGATTTCGGTCTTGTTGTTGACGCGGGCGGTGAGCCTTTCATATTGAGAGTTTACAATGATACCCTTGTTTTTGAGGTAAGAAGCGGAGAAAGAGGTCTGGCTCTTATCGTTGCCACCAGCTACAGACATTGTATATTGCTGTTTCAAAGCGGCGTCGGTGAATTGGTCTTGCCAATCGATGCTATTGCGCTTGCCGTCATATTTGGCATCCCAAATTTCGTTGAACAAGCCCTGGCTGTCATTAGCGTGCATATCGCGGATGAATTGTGCGTACTCGTCAACGCTAAGCACGTCGAGTTTGTAAGCCAAAGTCTGGATGCCGAAGTCGGCGGAGAAGTCGAAGCGAGCTTTGCCCTTGGTGCCGTGCTTTGTGGTGATCATGATGACACCGTTGGCACCAGCAGAACCGTAGATTGCGGTAGCGGATGCGTCCTTCAATACTTCCATAGACTCGATGTCGGCGGGGGTGAGGAAGTCGGCGTTGGTACCTACCTGTACGCCGTCAACGACGTAGAGAGGCTGTGCGCTACCGTTGATGGTGGCGACACCACGAATGCGCACCTGCGACTTACCTTCCGGCGAACCGTCCTGTGCAGTTACCATAACGCCGGCGGCTGCACCCTGCAAGCCCTGGTTTACGTTGACGGGGGCGCGTTTCATCATGTCTTTGGTATCTACGGAAACAACAGAACCCGACACGTCGGATTTTTTCATTGTACCGTAACCAACGACTACGACTTGTTCGATCTCTTTGTCGTCGGATTCGAGTGTAACGGGCGGGATGTTGGTGCGTCCGTTTACGTTCTCCACGTGATTGGTGAAACCAATGTAGGAGAATGTAAGGGTTGCGTCAGACGGCACGCTGAGGGAGTATTTGCCGTCGAGATCTGTGATTGTGCCGTTGGTTGTTCCCGTCTGAACGACGTTGACACCCGGCAGAGGTTCGTTGTTTGCGTCAAGCACAGTACCAGTTACCTGGATATTCTGCGCGTACAACGCAAATGGGATCATCAGAAGGAATAATCCCAACAAAAGCAATCTTCTCATAAGTGATGTAATTTGGTAAATTTAGTAAATAATAGTTTGTTGGCTACAAATTGCAGCAGTAGCCATCTTTGAGCAACAAATTTAGTGTGAGATTTTAATAAAAACAACACTTTTTGATTTTTTTTTGTGCTTTTTTTTAGGTTTTGGGCGTAAAATGTTAATATTCAGAGATAATTATTTTGAAAATAAAATGTTTTTTGTGTGTTAAATTAAAGTAAAATGTAAAGTTTGATATTCTTTTGCACCGTTTTTTGTGTAATGTTTGCTTTACCAAAACGTCGATTTTAACATTGGTGTTAATTTAATGTAAAATTAACAACCATTTTTTTTTGCCATTAATTATTGTTAACTTTGCACCGTCGTTAACATTAAAATAAGTATTATGAAATTTACAAAGTTTTTGTCCGTGTTGGTGCTAATTGCTATTGCGGCATCCACGGCGCGAGCCGACGAGGGTATGTGGCTGCTCAACCTCATTGGCAAGAATTACAAGCAGATGAAGGCGCAGGGCTTCCGCCTGAAGCCGGAGGACGTGTATAGCGTCAATAAGTCGAGCCTCAAGGATGCCGTAGTGGTGTTTGGCGGCTATTGCACCGGCGAGATTGTGTCGGATCAGGGATTGATTTTCACCAATCACCACTGCGGCTACCAGAGCATACAGCAGCACAGTACTGTGGCTCACGACTACCTCAAGGACGGATTCTGGGCTATGTCGTTTGATGAGGAAATATCCACGCCCGACCTCTACGTGAGCATCTTGCAGGAGATTGCCGACGTTACCGACGATGTACTGAAAGGTGTCAACAATCACAGCGAGGAACAGATTGACGCCAACATCGAGAAAATCACCGCTGAATATAAGAAGAAGTATTCGTCGGAATTTCACAGGATTGAGATAAAGCCTTTTTTCGAGGGCAATTCGTATTTTCTCTGCGTCTATCTCGATTATAAGGATGTGCGCCTTGTAGGTACTCCGCCCGATGCTATCGGCAAGTTTGGCGGCGACACCGACAATTGGATGTGGCCACGCCATACTTGCGACTTCTCCGTGTTCCGCGTGTATGTGGACAAGGACGGCAACCCCGCAGAATACAATGCTTCCAATGTTCCGATGAAGCCAAAGTACCATTTGCCCATCAGCCTCAAGGGGTACAAGAAGGGCGATTTTGCAATGGTGATGGGATTCCCTGGTACTACGCAGAGGTATTCCACGAGTTACGAAATCTACAACGATATGCTCTCCAACGACGACCGCGCCAAGATACGCGGCATCCGTCAAGACGTATTGCACGCCGACATGGAGGCAAGCGACGAGATTCGCATCAAGTATGCCACCAAGTATTCGCACTCGTCCAATTATTGGAAAAATTCAATCGAGGCGAATAAATCTCTCAAAGCCCTCAACATCGTTGGCGAGAAGCAGAAGCAGGAGCGCGAGTTTGAAAACTGGTACCGCGCCAACTCACAGCGTCAGAATGAGTATCAGGACGCTCTCTCTCAAATACAGAAGGCTTGTGATGCCGACCGCGACAATGCACACGTCTTGATGTACGTCAATGAGTGTTTCTTCAACGGCATGGAGCTACTGATGCACGGCTACCACATCATCGATTATATACTCGACCCCGATGGCAAGACCAAGGAGGAGTTCATCAAGGAAGGACACAATTTTTATAAGGATTACAGCTACAGCACCGACTACAAATCGTCGCTCGCCATGGCTAAGCTCTACATGGAGGACATCGATGAGAAATATTATCCGAGTTTCCTCAAAGAGATGCCTGCCGATTCGGCTGTAGCCTACATGTTTACCTCGCAGTTTGCAACTCAGGAAGGTTTCGACAAGTTTATGGAGAATCCTACCCGCGAGGCGTTGCTCACCGACCCAGTCATCAGCAATTTCTTGGCTGTGCTTGATATTTATCGCGAATTGTTGACTGCAAGCCGTGCCAACGAATCTATGCTCAACAACGCCCGCCGTATATATACTAAAGGTGTCAACGAGATGAATGCAGGTGCCAATCCTTATCCTGACGCCAATTTCACCGAAAGGCTCACATTCGGCACTGTTCAGGATTACAAGCCCAAAGACGGCGTTTTGATGAATTATTTCACCACCACCGACGGCGTTTTGGAGAAGGAAATCCCTGGCGACTACGAGTTTGACGTGCCAGCCAAATTGAAGACCCTCCTGCAAAACAAAGACTTCGGTCGTTATGCAGACAAGGATGGTTCGTTGCATGCATGTTTTATTACCGACAACGACATCACCGGCGGCAATTCTGGCAGCCCTGTTATCGACGGACGCGGCAACCTCATCGGTCTCGCCTTCGACGGCAACTCCGAGGCAATGTGTGGCGACTGGTATTTCAACACAAAACTTCAGCGTTGCATCAATGTTGACATTCGCTACGTCCTCTTCATCATCGAAAAGTACGGCAATTGCCATAGGCTCATCAACGAATTGACATTCGCAAAATAGTGGAGTGCGGGTGTCTCGCCCGCTTGCAGGCGTGTCGCCTGCCCACAACATCCATAAAATAGAAAACCGCAGATTCAAAACATAATTGAATCTGCGGTTTATTGTTTTATCGTGGTGTGGAGACGCACGGCCGTGCGTCTCATTATTTCAATTCAATCGTTACCACGCTCATTGGCGGCAATTTCACCGTCAATTCGCCTTTCTTTACTGTTGCGCCGTTGAAGGGCACAGCCTTGATTACGTTAGGATTGTCGAAAGAATTGTAGTCGGCAAAACTCTTGGACGTGATGATTTCGGCCTTGCTGGTGGTGGTGGCGTTGATGGCTGAGAGGTCGAGAGTTACGGTGTTTTCCTTCTTGGAATCTACGTTGGTAACGGAGAGGTGATATACGCCGTCCTTCTTGGAGAGTGTTGCGCTGATTGCGTCGATGCTTTCGCCGTTGAAGGTGTATTTGGGCGAATGGAACGACAGCGGGATGTACTTGGCGTTTTGGTGAACGGCGTACATCTTGAATACGTGGTAGGTAGGCGTGAGAATCATCTTGTCGCCTTTGGTCAATACCATCGATTGCAATACGTTGACTACCTGCGCGATGTTGCACATGCCGAGGCCGTATGCATATTTGTGGAAAATGTCGAATGTGGTGCTTGCCAAGAGTGCGTCGCGGAGGGTGTTTTGCTGATAGAGGTGTCCGGGGATAGTGCCTGGCTCTTGGTCAGTCCAGATGCCCCATTCGTCCACGTCGAGTTTTACGTTTTTGTTGTACTTGGCGATGATGTCGAGGTGTTTGGGAATCATTTCGCCCATCTTGTAGCCATCGCGGATGACGCCGAAGTAGTGGTCTTCACCAAAACCACGGTCAGGACCTTTCGAACCGTTCCAATCGCGGATGGGCAGCACGTAGTAGTGCAGGGATATGTGCTCCATATTGTTGCCGGCGTTTTTGAGGAGTACTTCGGTCCAGTTGTAGTCGAAGTCGTTGGAACCCGACGCCACGCGCACGGGATTGGTGTTGTTGGAATAGAGGTGCGCGTAGCCCGAATATTGCCTGTATATGTCGGCATAATACTCCGGGCGCATGTTGCCGCCGCAGCCCCATGATTCGTTGCCGATGCCCATATAGTCAATCTTGTATGGTTTTTCGCGGCCGTTCTGCTTGCGGAGGTTTACGTTGGGACAGTCCTCAGTGCCGGTGATGTATTCGAGCCAGTTGTTCATGTCCTTCACCGTGCCGGAGCCGACGTTCACGGAGAGATAGGTCTTGCAGCCGAGACGTTCGCAGAGCGTGAAAAATTCGTCGGTGCCGAAAGAATTGTCCTCCATAGTGCCGCCCCAGAATACATTCTTGATTTTGGGACGCTTGGTGGCGGGGCCTACGCCGTCCCTCCAGTGGTACGTGTCGGCAAAACAGCCGCCTGGCCACCTGAGTACGGGGATTTGGAGGTCTTTCAATGCGTTGAATACGTCGGTGCGGTAGCCGTCTTGGTTGGGTATGTTGCTGTTTTTGCCCACCCAGATGCCGTCGTAGATGCAGCGTCCGAGGTGCTCGGCAAACTGTCCGTAGATTTCGGCGGGGATTTGGAATTCTTCTTGTCCGTCGGTCAGGAGCTTGGTCTGCGCCGATGACGACAGCGTGAGCGCGAGTGCCGCGCCAAATAGTAGTTGTCGTTTCATTATTTGTTACTGTTTTTTGATGTTAATATATATTATAAGGTGTAGCGGATAATCCGTCAGGTGCAAAGTTAATATTATTTTGCGTAAAACTCACCTAATATTTGCATTTTGTTTGGCAATAGTTTATATTTGCAGTCATAGATTTGCTTACAGAGCAATATCCTTCTTCACACATTAATATATATAAGGTATGGATACAATAGACCAACTTGCATTATACGAAAAACTTGACGGCTATATCTCGCGCCATTATGATTATGGTGACGAGGAAGTGCTGTGCGACGCCATAATATCGGAGGAGGCATGTTATAATGTTGCAAGGTCTGCCCAACAATGCACCACAGTTGGCGGCGCCAATTTTTTTAAGCGTTTTATCAATAAAAGCCGAAAGAAAGAGGCTGCGCGACAAGTTGCCCCTTCGATGTTGCCATCCGACTTTTCATCCTCGGTGATTGATAGGCTCGAAGATTCATTTGGCACTCTGCTCATAAAAGCCATCAACAAGCGCGGACTCAATAACGCCGAAGTTTACAAGGACGCCAACATCGACCGCCGCCTGTTTTCCAAGATAATATCCAACGAAGGCTACTCGCCCACCAAAGGCACTGTGCTTGCATTGGCAATTGCCTTGAAACTTAATCTCGACGAGACCACCTCGTTTCTCAAAAGTGCAGGTTACGCATTGTCTCATTCGTCGAAGTCGGATCTTGTGGTGGAGTACTTCATAGGTGAAACTGGCGGCAATTATAATATAGACATCGTAAATGACGCTCTCGAACACTTCGGACAGCCGCCGCTTGGCAGCCGGTTGTAGCGTCAATAATTTGACAATCAATACTGTACAAGTAACGCAAAATAATTTTCAAAAAAAAGTTAAATTATTTTGCAGATTAGAAATATATTTCATATATTTACGTAAAAATAATGGAAGAAGAAATCGCCAGGTTCAGGGATTATTTGTTGCATGAGCGACGGTACAGCCAACACACTGTAAAGGCGTATGTTACCGATATGCAAGCCTTCGCGGAGTATTGCTTGGAGGCGACGCAGCAAGACACACTTGCCGACATCGAGCCCAAGATAGTGCGACGCTGGGTGATGTCGCTCAAGGCAGAGGGGCTCAATGCCACGAGCATCAACCGAAAAATATCCACCGTGCGTGGTTTTTACAAGTGGATGCTCAAAAAAGACCTGATATTGCGGAGTCCGGCGTTAGGAGTCAAAAATCTCCGCAAGCCGAGGCACCTGCCGGAGTTTGTGACGGAAGATAAGATGGCAGACATCTTGGACGACGACGCGGCATTTGCCGACAGCAAGGACGGCGGACGCGACAGGCTCATCCTGGAGCTCTTTTATGACACCGGCATCCGCGAGACCGAGCTTATAGAGCTGCGGTGCGGCGACGTGGATGTTGCAAGGCGCACGATTACCGTGCATGGCAAGGGTGGCAAGACGCGCATGGTGCCGATAAGCGAATCGCTTTGCAAAAGGCTCTCCGCAATAATGACCGAGCCCGACGAACCAATCTTCAAGACCGGCAAGGGCAGCAAGATGTATCCGAGGTTGGTGTACAGGATAGTGCACAAGTACCTCGAAAAGGCTCAGACTGTGTCGCAGAGCAGTCCGCACACGCTGAGGCACAGTTTTGCGACGGCGATGCTCAACAACGGTGCGCCGATAGAGGCGATAAAGGAGTTGCTCGGACACGCCAATCTTACTGCCACGCAGATTTACACTCATACCACGTATGAGAAATTGAACAAGATTTACAAACAAGCTCATCCAAGAGCATAAGCAAATTAATAACTAAACTAACAGGAGGACAATTTATGAATGTTACAATCGAAGCAATCCACTTCAACCCTTCTTCGGATCTCGAAGAGTTCATCCAGGAGAAGGTGAGCAAGCTCTCGCAGGTCGCCGACGACATCATCAAGGCAGAGGTTTTCCTCTCACTTGAGCGTTCGCAGAGCGTCAACTACGACAGCAAGGTCGCAAAAGTGCGGATCGAAGTGCCCGGCGGAGCGATTTTTGCAGAGAAGAGATCGAAGTCGTTCGAGGAGTCAACTGACACAGCCTTAGAGGCTTTGCGTGTCCAGTTGCTCAAGCGAAAAGAGAAGCAGCAATAATTTTTGAAAAAAAGTTGCAAAAAAGTTGCAAAAAAATTTGGTGGTTCCAAAAATAGTATATAATTTTGTGTCGTCAAAAAAAACAAAGGGGGTTCACCCCGGAGACGACACAAAATTTTTTGACGGAAGTTCTTCGACAGATTACAACGTTCAAGCAATAAAATGCCGGCGTAGCTCAGTTGGCCAGAGCAGCTGATTTGTAATCAGCGGGTCGGGGGTTCGAATCCCTCCGCCGGCTCCAACTTAACGCCTCATTGTTGCAAGAAATAATAAAGATATTTTGGGAAGTTCGTATAGTGGTCAATTACGGGAGACTGTAAATCTCTTGCTTCGGCTTCGGTGGTTCGAATCCATCACTTCCCACTAACATAGCATGCGGGAGTAGCTCAATTGGCAGAGCGTCAGCCTTCCAAGCTGAAGGTTGCGGGTTCGAGACTCGTCTCCCGCTCAAAAAGACAACGAAAGGGCAACATCTTTCGCAAGAATGCCGAAGTAGCTCAGTGGTAGAGCACTTCCTTGGTAAGGAAGGGGTCATGAGTTCAACTCTCATCTTTGGCTCTTTTTTTATGCGCACATTTCGTATGCCATTATGGGATGTGCGCGTAAACTATGATAATAAGGAATAATCATATAATTTAATCAATTTAATACTATGGCAAAAGAGAATTTCGATAGGTCCAAACCGCACGTTAACATCGGTACTATTGGCCACGTTGACCACGGCAAGACCACTTTGACCGCCGCTATCACAACGGTGCTCGCTAAGAAAGGTCTTTCGGAAGTAAGAAGCTTCGATTCTATTGATAACGCACCTGAAGAGAAGGAGCGTGGTATAACCATCAATACAGCTCACGTAGAGTATCAGACAGCAAAGCGTCACTACGCTCACGTTGACTGCCCTGGCCACGCCGACTACGTAAAGAACATGGTTACTGGTGCTGCTCAGATGGACGGTGCAATCCTCGTCTGCGCTGCTACCGATGGTCCTATGCCTCAGACCCGCGAGCACATCCTCCTCGCACGTCAGGTAAACGTTCCCCGTATCGTTGTATTCATGAACAAGTGCGATATGGTAGATGACCCCGAGTTGCTCGACCTCGTTGAGATGGAGCTCCGCGAACTTCTTACTTCTTACGATTACGATGGCGACAACACCCCCATCATCCGTGGCTCCGCACTCGGCGCTCTCAATGGCGAACCCAAGTGGGAAGAAAAGATTATGGAACTTATGGACGCTGTTGACAACTATATCCAGCAGCCTACTCGTGACGTTGATAAGCCCTTCTTGATGCCGGTTGAAGACATCTTCTCTATCACTGGCCGTGGTACAGTAGCTACCGGTAGGATTGAGACTGGCGTCATCAATATGAACGACCCCGTAGAAATCGTAGGTCTCCAGAAGGAAGGCGAACCTCCGTTGAAGTCTGTTGTTACAGGCATCGAGATGTTCCGCAAGCTCCTCGACAAGGGTGAAGCTGGCGACAACGCAGGTCTTCTCCTCCGTGGTATTGAAAAGGATCAGATCAAGCGTGGTATGGTAATTGCTAAGCCTGGTTCGATTACTCCTCACATGGTGTTCAAGGCAGAAATCTATGTATTGAAGAAAGAGGAAGGTGGTCGTCACACTCCTTTCCACAACCACTACCGTCCTCAGTTCTATCTCCGTACCCTCGACGTTACCGGTGAAATCATGCTCCCGGAAGGCACCGAGATGGTAATGCCTGGTGACCACGTAACAATCACCGTAACCCTCATCTACCCTGTAGCTCTCAACAAGGGTCTCCGTTTCGCAATCCGCGAAGGTGGCCGTACCGTTGGTTCGGGTCAGATCATCGAGATTGTTAAGTAAGAAACCTCCAATAATCAAAATAAATGTAGAGGCGTAAGCCTTACGCCTCTACTATACACGGGTGTAGCTCAGTTGGTAGAGCACTGGTCTCCAAAACCAGGTGTCGGGAGTTCGAGCCTCTCCACCCGTGCTAATTTTTTTTGTATAAAAAATGGCAAACATAAAGACATACCTGCAAGAAACATACGATGAGCTTGTCAACAAGGTCTCCTGGCCCACAAGGCAGGAGCTGATGAACAGTGCTGTCATTGTTATGGTAGCTACATTCATAATAGCACTGGTAGTATTCGGAATGGATATCTGCCTCAAGGGGATTATGCAATTTATCTACGGGCTCTTTAAGTAATTTTTTTATCGTCGAATCCAAGATTTGTTACGACAATGGAAGAAAAAGATAACAGCGTCAAGAAGACTAAGGAGTACAAGTGGTATGTTCTCCGCGCCATTGGCGGACAGGAGAAGAAGGTAAAGGAATATATCGACAACAGAATACAGGTACTCAAGTTAGGCGAATTGGTTCCTCAGGTCTTGATACCAAGCGAAAAGGTTTATCAAGTGCGCAACGGAAAGAAGTACACCACAGAGCGTACATTCTTCCCGGGTTACGTGCTTGTAGAGTGTATGCTCACACAACAGATTTCGGGCATTCTGAGGGATGTGCCGGGCGGTCTTGGTTTCCTTGGCGAGACCAAATATGGCGACCCGCTTCCATTGAGGGAGGCAGAGGTCAATCGTATTTTGGGTCGTGTTGACGAGGTTGCTACCGACGGCGAGGTCATCGACACACCGTTCTCCGTTGGTGAGCAGGTGAAGGTTACAGACGGTGCTTTCAACGGTTTTGTGGGCATCATCGAGGAAGTCAACGACGAGAAGAAGAAACTGAAGGTAATGGTCAAGATATTCGGCAGGAAGACACCGCTTGAGCTTGGCTATATTCAGGTTGACAAGATAAAAGAATAATTATAACTTGGATAATTCGACATTGTGCGGCGGAAAAAAATATTTTACCTCTCAAAAATATACAAAATGCTTCCAATTGTACCGCAGCGCAAGGTTGGTTATTATACAACAAATCAATTTTTTAAGTTAAAAAATGGCTAAAGAAGTTACAGGATTTGTTAAGTTGGAAATCAAAGGCGGCGCGGCCAACCCCGCACCTCCGATTGGTCCTGCACTCGGTTCTAAGGGTGTCAACATTATGGAATTCTGCAAGGCTTTCAACGCTAAGACCAAAGATAAGGCTGGCAAAGTAGTGCCTGTTGTTATCACGGTTTATAACGACAAGTCTTTTGATTTCGTATTGAAGACCTCTCCCGCCGGCGCCCAGCTCAAGGAAGTTCTCAAGCTTAAATCCGGTTCGGCAGAGCCCAACAGGAAGAAGGTGGGAACAGTTACTTGGGATCAGGTAAAGGCAATCGCCGAGGACAAGCTTCCCGATTTGAATTGTTTCACGGTTGAATCGGCTATGAAGATGGTGGCAGGAACGGCTAAAAGCATGGGTATCGTGGTAAGCGGTCCTTCGCCTTTTGATAACTAATAAATAACAAAATCAAAATGGGAAAAGTAAGTAAGAATTATAAAGCTGCGCTTGCCAAGATAGAGGACGGCAAACAATATCAGCTCCTGGACGCCTGCAATTTGGTGAAGACTTTGGTTACCACCAAGTTCGACTCCTCGGTTGACATTGATATCCGCCTTGGCGTTGACCCTAAGAAGGCCAACCAGATGGTCAGGGGCGTCGTTACTCTTCCTAATGGTACTGGCAAGGACAAGAAGGTGCTTGTACTCTGTACTCCCGACAAGGAGGAGGAGGCCAAGGCAGCCGGAGCCGATTACGTAGGTCTCGATGAGTATGTCGATAAGATTCAGAAAGGCTGGACCGACGTTGATGTAATCATCACTATGCCTTCGTGCATGGGCAAGGTCGGCAAGCTCGGTAGGATTCTCGGTCCTCGCGGTCTTATGCCTAACCCCAAGACCGGTACTGTTACGATGGAAATTGCGCAAGCAGTAAAAGATGTAAAACTCGGTAAGATAGATTTCAAGGTTGATAAGTTTGGCATCATCCACTGCCCCGTCGGCAAGGCATCTTTCGACGGACAGAAGCTCTTCGAGAACGCTCGCGAATTTTTGCGTACCGTTATCAAATTGAAGCCCCAGGCTTCCAAGGGTACGTATGTAAAGAGCGTGTTCATGAGCGCAACAATGTCGCCCAGCATCGAGATCGACCCTAAATCTATTGATTCGGCCAACTAATAAAGCGTAAAAGATGAAAAAAGCAGATAAAGGTACTATCATTGACGTTTTGTCAGAGAAAATAGCAAATTCTTCGAATTTCTATTTGGCCGATATATCCGACCTCAACGCAGATGCCACCTACAAGCTCCGTAAGGCGTGCTTTGAGAAGAAGATTACTTTGCAGGTAGTGAAGAACTCGCTTCTCAGAAAAGCTTTGGAGAAGAGTGGCAAGCAGGTGGACGAATTGCTCCCTGTCCTCAATCACAATACATCGGTGATGTTTTGCGAGACAGCAAACGCTCCGGCACAGTTGATTAAGGAACTCAGGAAGACGGCAGACAAGCCAATCCTCAAGGGTGCATACGTACAGGAGAGCATTTATGTTGGCGACGACCAGCTCAACGCCCTCGCGTCCATCAAGTCTAAGGAAGAACTCCTCGGAGACATCATCGGCTTGCTCCAGTCGCCGATCAAGAATGTTATTTCTTGCCTGCAGTCTGGACAGAACAATCTCACGGGTCTCGTGAAGGCTCTCGAAGAAAGGGCCAACTAACTAATCAAATTACAAAAAAAACAATTTCAAAATTACAAATAAAATGGCAGATTTGAAAGCATTAGCAGAACAATTGGTTAACTTGACAGTTAAGGAAGTTAGCGAACTTGCAAAGATATTCAAGGAAGAATACGGCATCGAGCCCGCTGCAGCAGCAGTAGCAGTAGCCGCTCCCGCAGCAGGTGATGGCGCAGCAGCCGCAGCCGCTGAGCAGACTGAGTTCGACGTAATCCTCAAGTCGGCAGGCGCAGCAAAGCTCCAGATCGTTAAGCTCGTTAAGGAACTCTGCGGTCTTGGTCTCAAGGAGGCTAAGGATCTCGTTGACGCAGCTCCGAAGGCTATCAAGGAGAAGGTTTCTAAGGAAGACGCTGAGGCTATCAAGGCTAAGCTCGTAGAAGCCGGTGCTGAGATTGAACTGAAGTAAGGCTGAAGGCTCTTTCAGGCACTGAAAAGAGTATGGGTTTAGTGTCCCCTGACGGGGATGCTAAGCCTTTTTGTCATATTCGTTCAATTTCCAATTTTCCTTTCAACAACACTTTTTAATAACAATCAGATGGCTCTGAATAACGTTAGAACTAGTTTCGCTTCAACAAAAAATCAGATGGAGTATCCTGATTTCCTGGATATTCAGTTGAAGTCGTTCCACGACTTCTTTCAGTTGGAAACCACTCCCGAAAAAAGAAAGCAGGAGGGTCTGTTTAGGGTTTTCAACGAGAATTTCCCAATAGCTGATACTCGCAACAATTTCCAGCTTGAGTTTATCGACTACTACATCGATCCCTCAAGGTATTCAATTGCGGAATGTCTCGACCGTGGCCTCACGTACAGCGTTCCCTTGAAAGCAAAGCTAAAACTTTATTGTACCGATCCCGAGCATGAGGATTTCGATACGGTTATTCAGGATGTCTATCTTGGTACCGTACCGTACATGACTCCGAGCGGCACATTCGTCATCAACGGAGCTGAGCGCGTGGTGGTTTCGCAGCTGCACCGCTCGCCGGGCGTGTTCTTCGGCTCGAGCATACATTCCAACGGTACCAAGCTCTATTCAGCAAGGATTATCCCCTTCAAGGGTTCGTGGATCGAGTTTGCTACCGACATCAACAATGTCATGTATGCTTACATCGACCGCAAGAAAAAACTGCCCGTCACCACATTGCTCCGTGCAATTGGTTTTGAGAGCGACAAGGACATCCTCCAGATTTTCGACCTTTCGGAGGAAATCAAGGTCAATAAGGCAGCTCTCAAGAAGGTTGTGGGCAGAAAGCTCGCTGCACGTGTACTCAAGACCTGGACGGAAGATTTCGTCGATGAGGACACCGGCGAGGTGGTATCCATCGAGCGCAACGAGGTTATCATCGACCGTGAGACCGAACTCCTCGACGAGCACGTGGACCAGATTATCGATTCCGGCGCGAAGACCATTCTCTTGCACAAGGACTTGACCGGCCGCGTCGATTATTCCATTATCTACAATACTTTGCAGAAAGACCCCTGCAACTCCGAGAAGGAGGCTGTAGTGCATATCTACCGTCAGCTCCGCAATGCTGAGCCGGCTGACGAGGCTACCGCACGCGACGCTATCGACAAGCTCTTCTTCTCCGAAAAACGCTACGACCTTGGCGACGTGGGACGTTACAAGATCAACAAGAAGTTGGCTCTTGACATCGACCCCAGCATCAAGGTTCTCACCAAAGAAGATATTATCGCGATTATAAAATATCTGATCGAACTCATCAATTCCAAGGCTGATGTCGATGATATTGACCACTTGAGCAACCGCCGCGTCCGCACCGTCGGCGAGCAGCTTTACGACCAGTTTGGCGTGGGCCTCGCTCGTATGGCGCGTACCATCCGCGAGCGTATGAACGTGAGGGACAACGAGGTGTTTACCCCGACCGACCTCATCAATTCCAAGACTCTTGCTTCGGTTATCAATTCGTTCTTCGGCACCAACCAGCTTTCGCAGTTTATGGACCAGACCAACCCGCTTGCCGAGGTTACTCACAAGCGTCGTCTGTCTGCACTCGGTCCTGGCGGTCTGTCTCGCGACAGGGCAGGTTTTGAGGTTCGTGACGTACACTATACACACTATGGCCGTCTCTGTCCTATCGAGACGCCTGAAGGTCCTAACATCGGTCTTATTTCGTCGCTCTGCGTATATGCCAAGATTGACGAACTCGGTTTCATCGAGACTCCTTACCATCACGTGAAAGACGGCGTTGTTGACTTCTCGCCCGAGGGTATGCAGTATATGACTGCCGAGGACGAAGACAATAAGCTCGTTGCCCAGGCCACAACCAAGATGGACGACAATGGTCGCATCATCGAGAAGAGGGTAACGGCGCGCAAGAATGCCGACTTCCCGGTTGTTACTCCGGAAGAGGTGGAATTGATGGACGTTGCGCCCAATCAGATTTCGTCGCTCGCTGCATCGCTCATTCCCTTCTTGGAGCACGACGATGCTCACCGCGCCCTCATGGGTAGCAACATGATGCGTCAGGCAGTGCCGATTCTCCAGCCCGAAGCTCCTATCGTGGGCACCGGCATCGAGGGTCGCTGCGCTTACGACTCGCGCACTCAGCTGATTGCCGAGGACGACGGCGTGGTTCAGTACGTGGACGGCAACAAGATTGTGGTTCGTTACAATAAGACCGAAGACGAAAGGTTCGTTGACTTCAACGATGAAAATGTTACATACATGCTCACCAAGTTCAAGAAGACCAACCAGAGCATGTGCATCAATATACGCCCGATTGTCCGCAAGGGACAGGAAGTGAAGAAGGGCGAGATTATGACCGAAGGCTACGCCACACGTGACGGCGAGCTTGCCTTGGGTCGCAATATGAAGGTGGCGTTCATGCCTTGGAAGGGTTACAACTACGAGGACGCCATCGTAATATCCGAGCGTGTTGTCCGCGAAGATTTGTTTACTTCTATCCACATCGATGAGTATCAGCTCGAAGTGCGCGATACCAAGCGCGGTATGGAGGAACTCACCGCCGACATCCCCAACGTGAGCGAGGACGCTACCAAAAACCTCGACGAAAACGGTCTTATCCGCGTTGGTGCTGAGGTGGTACAGGGCGACATTCTCATCGGCAAAATCACGCCTAAGGGCGAGAGCGACCCCTCTCCGGAGGAGAAGCTGCTCCGTGCAATCTTCGGCGACAAGGCTGGCGACGTAAAGGATGCATCCTTGAAGACCCCGCCATCGGTGAAGGGTGTTGTAATCGAAAAACGCCTCTTCTCCCGTCAGATGAAGGATCGCAAGGGCAAGGCCGCCGACAAACCGCAGATTATGAAGATCGACAAGGATTTCGAGACTGTTACCACCGAACTCCGCAACAAGCTCATCGAGCGTCTCTTCGTGCTTACCAACGGCAAGGCTTCGCAGGGTGTGAAGGATTACTTCAACAACGACATCATCCCCAAGAGCGTCAAGTTCACGATGAAGATTTTGCAGGATGTAAGGGACTACATCGAAATCAACCCCAATAAGTGGACTACCGACAAGAAGAAGAACGACATGATTCGTTCGCTCATCCTCAATTACGTAATCAAGTACAAGGAGGAGGAAGCGGCTTACCGTCGTCAAAAATACAACCTTATGATTGGCGACGAATTGCCAATCGGCATTGTTCAGCTTGCCAAGGTATATGTTGCCATGAAGCGTAAGCTCCGTGTGGGCGACAAGATGGCAGGCCGTCACGGCAACAAGGGTATTGTATCGCGTATTGTCCGCGCAGAAGATATGCCGTTCCTCGAGGATGGTACTCCAGTGGACATTGTATTGAACCCGCTTGGTGTGCCTTCGCGAATGAACCTCGGACAGATTTACGAGACAGTACTCGGATGGGCAGGCAAGGTGATGGGCTGCAAGTTTGCGACCCCGATTTTCGACGGTGCGACAGCAGACCAGATTGGCGACCTTATGGAGCAGAACGGACTTCCGCGTTTTGGCAAGACCTACCTCTACGACGGTGGTACTGGCGAGAGGTTCGACCAGCCGGCTACGGTGGGCGTCATCTACATGCTCAAGCTCGGACACATGGTGGACGACAAGATGCACGCACGTTCCATCGGTCCTTACTCTCTCATTACGCAGCAGCCGTTGGGCGGTAAAGCCCAGTTTGGTGGTCAGCGTTTTGGTGAGATGGAGGTTTGGGCAATCGAGGCATTCGGCGCTGCAAACGTTCTTCAGGAAATCCTCACCGTCAAGTCTGACGACGTTGTGGGACGTGCCAAGGCATACGAGGCCATCGTCAAGGGCGACCCGATGCCTACTCCGGGCATTCCCGAATCCTTCAACGTATTGTTGCACGAGCTCAGGGGTCTCGGCCTCAGCGTAACGCTCTCATAATTAAGATTAATTGTAAAAAAACAATATATAAACAAAGGCAACGAACATGGTAGCATTTCGTAAAGACAACAAGATAAAAACAAACTTCACAAAGATTTCGATTGGACTTGCCTCCCCGGAGGAAATCCTTGAGAGGTCAAGTGGTGAGGTGCTCAAGCCGGAGACCATCAACTACCGCACCTACAAGCCCGAACGCGACGGCTTGTTCTGCGAGCGCATCTTCGGTCCTGTAAAGGACTATGAGTGCCACTGCGGAAAGTACAAGCGCATCCGCTACAAAGGTATCGTCTGCGACCGTTGTGGCGTGGAAGTTACCGAGAAGAAGGTAAGGCGCGAGAGGATGGGACACATCTCGCTCGTAGTGCCCGTTGCTCATATTTGGTACTTCAGGTCGCTGCCCAACAAGATTGGTTATCTGTTGGGACTTCAGACCAAGAAACTCGATTCTGTAATCTATTACGAGAAATATATAGTAATTCAGCCGGGCGTGGCTGAGGGTGTCAAGAAGCTCGACCTCCTCGCTGAGGAGGAGTATCTCCAGGTGATTGACAATCTCCCCCACGACAATCAGCTCCTCGACGACAGCGATCCCAACAAGTTTATCGCCAAGATGGGTGCAGAGGCTATTTATGACCTCCTCAAGGAAATCGACCTCGACGAACTTGCGTACTCGCTCCGCGACAAGGCCAACAAGGATACTTCACAGCAACGCCGTCAGGAAGCTCTCAAAAGGCTTCAGGTGGTGCAAATGTTCCGTTCTGCCCCGGAGACCAACCGTCCTGAATACATGATATTGAAGGTGGTGCCGGTGATTCCGCCGGAGCTCCGCCCGTTGGTGCCGTTGGACGGTGGCCGTTTTGCGACATCAGACCTCAACGACCTCTACCGCCGCGTCATCATCCGCAACAACCGTCTCAAACGCCTTATCGAAATCAAGGCTCCCGAGGTGATTCTCCGCAACGAGAAACGTATGTTGCAGGAGGCTGTGGATTCTTTGCTCGACAATTCACGCAAGTCAAATGCCGTAAAGAGCGATGCAAACCGTCCGTTGAAATCACTCAGCGACAGCTTGAAAGGCAAGCAGGGTCGTTTCCGTCAAAACTTGCTCGGTAAGCGTGTCGATTATTCAGCACGTTCGGTAATTATCGTAGGTCCCGAGCTCAAGATGCACGAATGCGGTCTGCCCAAATTGATGGCTGCGGAACTTTACAAGCCGTATATCATCCGCAAGCTCATTGAGCGTGGCATCGTAAAGACCGTCAAGAGTGCCAAGAAGATTGTTGACCGCAAGGATCCCGTCGTTTACGACATCCTCGAAAATGTCATCAAAGGTCACCCCGTATTGCTCAACCGTGCTCCTACGTTGCACAGGCTCGGTATCCAGGCGTTCCAGCCCAAACTCATCGAAGGCAAGGCCATCCAGCTCCACCCGTTGGTATGTACCGCGTTCAACGCCGACTTCGACGGCGACCAGATGGCTGTTCACTTGCCGCTCGGCAATGCTGCAATTTTGGAAGCTCAGGTGCTTATGTTGGCATCTCACAATATTCTCAACCCTGCGAGTGGCGAGCCTATCGCCGTGCCGTCTCAGGATATGATTCTTGGTCTTTACTACATGACCAAGGAACGCAAACTCGAAAACGGTAAGCCGGTGAAGGGTGCTGGTCTTACATTCTACAGCCCCGAGGAGACAATCATCGCCTACAACGAAGGCAAGGCTGCATTGCAGGCTGCCTGCAAGATAAAGGTGGATGTCCTTGAAGGCGACGCCATCATCAACAAGATGATAGAGACCACTGTAGGTCGCGTGCTCTTCAATCAGCTTGTACCCAAGGAGGTTGGCTTCATCAACGAGGTCATCAAGAAGAAAAACCTCAAGTCGATTATTGCTCGCGTCATCAAGCGTTGTGGTATGGCAAGGGCTGCACAATTCCTCGACGACATCAAGGCGATGGGATATTACCGTGCGTTTAAGGGCGGTCTTTCGTTCAACCTGGAGGATGTAGTAGTGCCCAAGGAGAAGGAGGCGTTCATCGCCGAAGGTCATGAGAAGGCGGACGAAATCATGATGAACTACAGCATGGGTATGATTACCAACAACGAGCGTTATCAGCAGGTAGTCGATACTTGGAACTACATCAACGACAAGCTCTCCGATACCGTGATGAAGACTTTGAGTGCCAACAACGACGGTTTCAACTCGGTATTCATGATGCTCGATTCGGGTGCGCGTGGTTCCAAGGACCAGATTCGTCAGCTCTCGGGTATGCGTGGTCTTATGGCTAAACCGCAGAAGTCTGGTACAGCTGCTTCCGCCGAGATCATCGAAAACCCGATTATCTCCAACTTCAAGGAAGGTATGTCGGTGCTCGAATACTTCATCTCTACTCACGGTGCGCGCAAGGGTCTTGCCGATACCGCGTTGAAGACTGCCGATGCAGGATATTTGACACGTCGTCTTGTGGACGTTGCGCAGGATGTAATCATCACTCAGGAAGACTGCGGCACAATCCGTGGTTTGATTGCAACACCTCTCCGCAAGAAGGACGAGATTGTAGAGAGCCTTGGCGACAGGGTGCTCGGTCGCAATCCCGTATATGACGTTGTAAACCCCTTGACTGGCAAGGTTATCGTGAAGGCAGGCGAGGAAATTACTGATTCTATAGCTGCCGAAATCGATGCATCGCCCATTGAGCAGATCGAAATTCGCTCGGTGCTCACTTGCGAGTCGCGTCGTGGTGTATGCGCCAAGTGTTATGGTCGCAATCTCGCCACCAACCGCAAGGTGCAGATTGGCGAGGCTGTCGGCACTATCGCAGCACAGTCGATCGGTGAGCCTGGTACACAGCTTACGCTCCGTACATTCCACGGTGGTGGTGTGGCTGGTACTCTTAATTCAGAAAATACGTATTCGTCACGTTACGACGGTTACATCCAGATAAGCGACTTGAAGGCAGTGCCTGGCAAGGACACCGAAGGCAGGGATTGCCAGGTTGTAATCTCTCGTCTCACCGAGGCAAGGATTGTTGATGCTAATACCAAGATTATCCTTACCACAACGCCTATCCAATACGGTTCGCTCCTCTATTTCAAGGACGGCGACGCTGTGAAGAAAGGCGATACGATTTTCATGTGGGATGCGTTCAACGCTCCTATTATCACGGAGTTTGATGGTAAGGTCAGGTTTGAGGACATGGCTGCAGGCATCACTTACAAGGAGGAGCGCGACGAGCAGACCGGACATGTTGACAAGATAATCATCGAATCCAAGGACAAGACCAAGATTCCGTCGATTAAGATTGTTGACGGGGAAGACAATGTGCTCGCTTCGTACAACCTTCCCGTTACAGCCATCCTCTTGAAGGACGATGGCGAAGCAGTGAAGGCGGGCGAATCGCTCGTGAAGATTCCTCGTACCGTTGGTTCGCAGGGCGACATCACCGGTGGTCTGCCCCGTGTTACGGAATTGTTTGAGGCAAGGAATCCTTCGTTCCCGGCAGTTGTTTCGGAGGTGGACGGTATAGTTACTATGGGTCGCGTAAAACGTGGTAATCGTGAAATCACCATCACTCCGCGTGCTGGCGAACCCAAGAAGTATCTCGTTTCGCTCTCCAAGCAGATTGTGGTACAGGACAACGACTTCGTGAAGGCTGGTACACCGCTTTCTGATGGTGCTGTTACTCCCGCCGATATTCTCGACATCCTCGGTCCCACAGCCGTTCAGGAATACATTGTCAACGAAATTCAGGAAGTTTATCGTCTCCAGGGCGTTAAGATCAACGACAAGCACTTTGAGGTGATTGTACGTCAGATGATGCGCAAGGTGAAGATTCTCGATCCGGGCGACACCAACTTCCTTGAGTCTGAGGTGGTTGACAAGTGGGATTTCATCGACGAAAACGACCGTATGTTTGGCAAGAAGCTCATCGAGGACGCTGGCGATTCCACCAACCTCAAGGCAGGACAGATTGTTACCCTCCGCAAGCTGCGCGATGAAAATTCGGCACTTGTCCGCAAGGGTCTCAAGCCTGTTTCGGCACGTGACGCTCAGCCCGCTACATCCTGCCAGATTCTCCAGGGTATCACAAGGGCATCGTTGCAGACTTCTTCGTTCATGTCGGCTGCATCCTTCCAGGAGACCACCCGCGTGCTCAACGAGGCTGCAATCTCCGGCAAGGTCGATTATATGGAAGGCCTCAAAGAGAACGTCATCGTAGGTCACCTCATCCCCGCCGGTACTGGTATGCGTCGCTACGACCACATCCAAGTAAGCCCCAAGGCAGGCGTGGTTGACTAAGAATAATTGATGTATTAGTATAAAAAAGACGGAAAGTTTTAGAATTTTCCGTCTTTTTTTGTGAATTATTATTGAAAAAAACAGCCTTTTATTTTGCGGTGAACGGCAGTTTTTGTTTCTCACCGCAAAATAAAACGGGTATAATTTTATGTAACAAACAGATTATCAAGCGTTATTACTTTTACAAAGTCGCCAAAATATTCATTGTACGACAAGCCATAAGTTGTTATCAAAGTGCTATGGATGATGGTCTTGCGGCTGACGTGCTCCGACAGCATTATGGTGCGCTGAATCAGTTTTCTATCGTATGCCTTGTCAACGGCGAAATCATCGCTGTAAAACTTCATTTCGCACATATTAATTACATTGTCGTTGCGCAAAATCAGAAGGTCAATCTGTGCACCATCTGCCTCGCCGTCGCCGGGAACAGTCCACGCCGATTGCCGAGTAGAAACGCCGGCAATTTGGAGGGCGCGTTTGATTTGGTCGATATGCCTAAGGCACAAATCTTCAAAGGCATAGCCGCGCCAAGCGTTGACTTTGGACGACGAGACATTGTTGGTCCAAAAATTAGGTTCCATATCTTTCTGTCCTTCCACAAAACGTAAATAAAACAGACAGAATGGATCTATCAATTTGTAATACCAAATCCGTCCATTCTTGCCAAACGGTATATACTTGTCTATAAAATCACTTGCAATCAATGCTTTGAGCCATTTGGAGAGTTCGCCGTTGTCGTTGATTTTAAGACTGTTGATAATGTCGTCGCGAGTAAAACCGCAGCGGCGTTTCGACAAAAACCTTACAATCCTCATCATTTCGTCAGGCTTGGTGAAAACCGACGAAAACAGCCGCAAAAATTCATTTTCGAGTGTCGCTCCGCCCGCAAAAAACATTCTGTCGATGTTTTGGGCAAGGCTTTTGCCTTTCTCAAAATAATTGAGATAATAAGGTATGCCGCCCACAATCATATTGGCCTGTGCGATGTCGTAGCGTGACATTTTGACGCCGCGCTTTTTGAAAAACAGCTCACATTCGGCAAGCGAAAATGGCGAAAGCCTTATTTCGTATGTCAACCGACCGTAAAGACCTCCGTGATTGTTAACAAGTTTGTCCAACATCCACGAATTTGCACTGCCGCACACCACAAGCATTACATTATGCCTCGCACACGCCCAACCGTTCCAAAAAGCCTCCAACGCGGTGATAAATCCGCTCCTCGGCGTATCCATCCACGGCAGTTCGTCGAGGAAAACCAATTGACGGCTGCCGTTGTCGATGCGTTGCAAGTGCATTTCGAGCATAAAAAACGCCTCCAACCAATCCTTCGGGCAGTGGCTTTTCTTCATCCCCTGCAACTGCAACGACTGATAAAACGCTTGCAACTGCCGTGGCATATTGTTAGATTTTCCCTCGTCGTCCACGGGGCTTAGTCCGGCGTGTCGAAATGTGATTTTTCCTGCAAAAACACTGTCAACGAGGAAGGTCTTGCCCACACGACGGCGTCCATATATCGCCACGAACTCAGCCCTATTGCTTAAGTACAAGTCTTTCAGTTCGTTAACCTCGTTTTGTCTGCCAATAACATTGTTCATAGTAGCCTTTTATTTTGCGGTGAACGGAGTTTTTTGCCTTTCACCGCAGATTTAAACGGTGTTTTATCAGCGCAAAGATAAATATTATTCTCGAAATAGGTGGCATATTTATTCTAAAAAATAGGGTAGTTTTGGCAAGTTATAATTTTTTTTTCATATCCCGCCAAAAATCCTTATCTTTGCCCAAAATTACAAATTACCAAAAGTGAAAATCGCAATTATAGACTACAAGGCCGGCAACATCAAGAGTGTGGAGGCGGCTTTGCAACGGCTTGGTTGTCAGACCGTTCTGACTAAGAGCCACGACATAATTAAATCCGCCGACAAGGTGATTTTTCCGGGCGTGGGCAATGCGGGCGCGGCTATGGAGGCGTTAAGGGCAGAAAAACTCGATGCTCTCATCCCGACGCTCCGTCAGCCTGTATTGGGCATTTGCCTTGGGATGCAGCTGATGTGCCGACATTCCGAGGAGGAGAATACCGACGCATTGGGAATTTTTGACGTCGATGTGGTGAAATTTGTCCCAAAAAACGGCGAAAAAATTCCACAGATGGGTTGGAACCAAATTTTTGGGCTGAGGACGCCGCTGTATGACGGCGTGAGTGAAAATAGTTTCGTGTATTTCGTGCATAGTTATATGGTGCCGGTATTTGACGGTACGGCGGCTAAGTGCGATTATACGGTGCAATTCTCGGCGTCGATAGCAAAAAACAATTTCTACGGCACGCAATTCCATCCCGAAAAGAGCGGCGTTGTGGGTCATAAAATCCTTGAAAACTTCTTGAAAATATGATAGTAATACCGGCAATAGACATTATCGGCGGGCGTTGCGTGAGATTGGAGCAGGGCAAGTACGAAAATGTGAAAAAATACGACCTCGATCCCAAGAAGGTGGCTGAGGAATATCAGGAGGCGGGGCTTACGCACCTGCATTTGGTGGATCTTGATGGCGCGAAGGCGGGCAAACTCGTAAATACCTCCGTACTTTACGAAATCGCTCAGGCTACCGCGCTCCAAATCGACTGCGGCGGCGGCATCAAGACTCTCGGCGATGTTGAGATGCTCTTTTCCGTGGGCGCATACGCTGTAAACCTCGGCAGCGCGGCGGTAAAAAATCCCGCACTTTTGGAGAGTTGCCTCGCAAAATACGGCGCGGACAAGGTGATACTTTCCGCCGATGTGATGGGCGAAATGGTGAAAATTCGCGGTTGGCAGGACGATGCGGGAGTTACAATCTATGAACTCATCGACAAATTCCTCCCCGCAGGATTGCAGCGTGTTTGCGTTACGGCGATTAAGTGCGACGGAATGTTGCAAGGCCCTGATTTTGCGCTTTATAAGGGATTGATGGAGCGTTATCCGAAGTTGAAAATCACGGCGAGCGGCGGCGTGTCGTCTATCACCGACCTCGAACGCCTGCGCGATATGGACGTTCATTCGGTGATTGTGGGCAAGGCAATTTACGAAAAGCGCGTTACAATCGCTCAATTGGCTAACCTAACATCTGAATAAAAATGTTGGCAAAAAGAATTATAGCGTGCCTCGACGTCAAGGACGGACAGACGGTGAAAGGCGTTAGTTTTGAGAACCTTAGGTACGCGGGCGACCCCGTGGAACTCGGCAAGGCGTATTCGGAGCAAGGCGTTGACGAACTTGTGTATCTCGACATCACCGCCACCAACGAGGGCAGAAAACAGATTTATTCGCTCGTGGAATCTGTAGCCAAAAACCTCTCGATTCCATTCACCATCGGCGGCGGCATCACGAGCGTTGAGGATGCCGAAAATCTCTTGATTCATGGTGCCGACAAGATTTCTGTAAATTCTGCCGCAGTGCGCAACCCTCAGTTGGTGAGCGACTTGGCGTTGAAATTCGGCAAACAGTTTGTTGTTGTTGCCATCGACGCCAAAACTATTGACAATCAATGGATAGTGCATACTCACGGTGGCAAACGTCCCACGGAAAAAGAACTTTTCAGTTGGGCGCGTGAAATGGAAGACCGTGGCGCGGGCGAGATTTTGTTTACGTCGATGGATCACGACGGACATCAGACGGGATTTGCTAACGAGGCGTTGGCGCGGCTGTCGGAGATGCTTTCGATACCAGTGATTGCATCTGGCGGCGCGGGCGAGATGGAGCATTTCAAGGATGTTTTCAATATCGGCAAGGCAGACGCAGCGTTGGCGGCAAGCATCTTCCATTTTGGTAAAATCGCCATCCCCGACCTCAAAAAATATCTGCGCGACAATAACATCAATGTCCGCATATAATATATTACGCCGCCTTACGGCGACGGGGTTTTAGAACAAAAATTACCGTCAATTTTTTCGTTAATTATCATCAATTTTTTTGGGAAATTGACGGAAATTGACGGCGAAATTGACGGTAATTGACGTTAATTAGTTTGATTTGGCGGATTTATTTAGCAAGGGATTGCTGGATGTTTCTGTTTTCTTGCTATGCGTCCAAGTGCTATTAGCGGCAAGGCCGTCTTTGTCTTTGAACACACGGTAAACGCCTTCTTCCATAAGTTCGTCGTCCTTGTCGCCAACTTTTTTGACCATAGTGAAGGCGTATTTGATGTTGCTGATGCCCGACGAGGTCTTTGTGCCGGAGATGACAAGAGCCATTGTGGTTTTTATAGTGCCGTATTCGCCCTCTGTCTCGCCGTCGGTGTCAAAATAGGCTGTAAAATTGTTGCCGTCGCCACTTACAAATGCTCCTTTACCAACTTGTCGGTCGCTACCCTCAATGTCTTCATAATCAATTGTGCCATTGCTGTCGTTTTGATTAGTAAAGCGAATTTTAGTTTCTGTTACTTCGTCGCCAGGCTTATAGCCACCGTCTTCGCAGTAAACTGCAACCATCGGTTTTATTAAATAACATCCCTCGATGTTTGGCGGATTGTCGCCCTCGTATATCGGCATGTATTCTTTGAGGGCGTTGACTGTGTGCTGCGGCACTGCACGGTAGATGCCTGTCATCTCCACTTTTTCGTCCTCCATGATGATTGTCTCTTTGCCTTCGTCGAGGCACGACGACAAGAACATGAGGATTAACGCAGCAACAATTATCTTTCCTTTCATAGTTTTTTATAGTTTTGTGTTTCAAACAATTGTAGAGACGTAACGCGCGCTACGTCTCTACATGGGTTGTATTGTTCCTATGAGAAAATTATTTACTTACTGTTTTTTGTATGTGTAAACGGTCTTGTACCAGTCGCCTTCATCTGTTTCTTCATAAGTGATAGTTAGCGTGTTGCCATTGACCGAGAAAGTTGTATGATGTCCTTCTGTACTGTCATCGAAATAATCCTTTCCCTTAATGTCGTCACGATCTGTGTAATCCGTCCATGTGTATTTTGTCCAGTCAAATGAAATTACACCATTGTCAATGGATGCAACCGCATCGGTTGAACGTCCAGAATAATTTTGCGGCGTTTTGAGTACGTTACCGCTGACAGTGTAGGTTCCTGATGTATGGTAGAACATTTTTTTGTAGGATCCCCAAGAATCACTCGTCCAAGTTCCATCTTCCTTAAAAGTTATGAGTTCCCATTCTACATCAGGATTGTCAAAGATGTCTTTGTCATGGGAAGATTCGCCATCATCTTCACGGTCCCAATCTTCTTCAGAAACCGCCCTCCATGTTCCGACGAGTGCAGCCGGGTCAGAAGAGCCTTCATCGTCGTCGTCATCGCCACAGGAAGTGAACGATGTTGTGGCAAGCATCGCAAGCATGCAGATGAATGCCATCAGTCTGAATTTTGTTTTCATTTTTTCGTGTTTTTTGATTAGTTATTATTATTCTTCGTCAAGGATTTCAAACTCTACACGGCGGTTCATGGCGCGACCTTCATCGGTCTCGTTGGTTGTGAGGGGACGGTTTGGTCCGTAGCCTTCCGAGGAGAGTTTTTCCTTGGCAATGCCTTTGTTTGTCAAGTAGTTGACCACGGATTTTGCGCGGTCACGTGAGAGTTTGAGGTTGTATTCCACAGTGCCGATGCTGTCGGTGTGTCCGTTTACCTTGATGTTTGCGCCAGTGGATTTAAGGATTTCGGCGAGTTTGTCGAGGTAGTCGAAGGATTCTTCCTTGATTTTCGCGCTGCCAAAGTCGAAGTTGATGGTGTTGATGGCGCATATTGTCTTGCCTTTCACGGACTTGCCGTCCGCTATCATCTGCGAGATTTCTTCGAGTTCGTAGCATGGTTTTTCGGGCTCATGGATTGGCTCGTCGATTATTACTTCCTCGATTACCGGTGGCTCTTTCTTCTTGCGCTTGTGCTTGAATAGGCTCATTGGCACACATGCCGTTACCTGAAATTCGAGCCCCGAAAACCTGCGTTTGCCGTCCAATGGGTAGTTGGTGTAGTTGACGAGGTAGCCGACGTCCTCCGCCTTGCCGTCCTTCTCGTTTTTGCCGTAGGTGTTTGAGATACCGTAATCGAACATCATCTCGAAACTTGCAAAGCATTTTTCGCCCATGATGTCGAATTTGTACCTCGCGCCCACGCCGAGCCCCGCACCGAGATAGAACGATGCCAAGTTGGATTTGGCGGCATCCATCGAGATGGTTACGGCGTCTTCGGGGTCTTCGGTCTCGTCGGTAAGCGAGAGTTCGCCGCCTGTAGCCGCACCTAAGATAGGCGTGATATAGACGTATGGTTGTATCGGCTGTCCGCTTATCTCAAACTCGTTGAGATTGAGTATCAACGGCATACGGAGGTCGAGGTAGTTGGCTTTCACATCATACGTGGCGTTTTCCCAGTACTTTGACTCTATGCCGGTGTATTTGGCGCCACGACTCAGGAGCGACAATTGCGGGCGGATGCCGTATTTGCCGTCCTTGAACTCGCGGTACGCAAACACCGAGAACACAAAGTTGCTGCGGGCGGCCTTGGTTCCGTTGATGTCGGGCGAAAGGTTTGTGAATTTCATGAAATTGGTTCTCGGTCCAAAATTAAGTCCCACGCTCCATACGCTCGGCTCAATGACCTCGCTTTCCGTTGTATCAACATCCGTCTCTTGCGCTGAGACATTCAGCGCAAGAGTTGCCGCCGTCAACGCTAATAGAATTTTTCTTTTCTTCATAGCGTGTCAGGATGATTAGAACTTGTAGGTTACAGCAATGCCGAAGACGCCGGTCTTTACCTCGCCTTTGCTGTATTGGGACAGATTGTTGAGACCTATTTCGTAGGTGAGTCTTGCGCCAATGTTGTTTGACAATTCGTAACCTGCACCAAGAAGAAGTCCAACATTCATGCGTTTTGCGAATGCTCCTCCTTCGATAGGATCGCCGTCTTCATCCACTTTGGGTTTTTCGAATTTGATTGTGATGTCTTCTGATTTTCCATCCTCTTCATATTTGTTTTTTCCAGAGAGCGCAATGCCGAATGTTGGTCCTGCGAGGAAGTAGATGTTGTTGTCGCCCATTGCCAAGTTCACCCTTGCGTTGATGGGAATCGTGAAATAGTTGATGGTGTACTTGTCTGACCATGAGCCGCCATCATTACCTTCGGCTTTGCTGCCCTTCTGGTCAAACTGCAAGCCAGACTCAATCGCCAGCAAATCGCTGAGGGTGTAGTCGGCGTACACACCGAGGCTGATTCCCGGTTTAGATTTGTGAGCAGAGCTGTAATCATATCCCTCTTCATCCTTTTCAACCGTGAACTTCGAGAAGTTCAGTCCCGCCTTCACTCCGAAGCTGAGGTCCTGCGCCATGGCGCAGGACGAGACGGCAACCGCTGCCGCCACCAGCATTAGTTTGAACACTTTCATAATTAATTGTAATTTAATTGGTTAGAAATTATTGTTAATTAAAACATTAGTCCGAAATGTATGCAGAAATATTTTTCTGTCTTTTTTACTTTTTCTTCAACAGTTTTTCTGCCCTGTTTTTTGGGCTGGACATCTTCGTATGGGTGCAGCCAGTATTGTGCGCCGAGGAAAACTTTCGTTGCAAAACAGAAACCTACACCGATGCTGTGCTCCAATCCGCGCTTCTTGGTATCGGTGTTTTCCAGCCAATACAGATTGTATTCTGCGTATGGGCGGACATTGATGTTAGTGTATGTGTAGCGCAATTTTAAGTCAGCACCCACGTTGTATGACGCTTTGGCACCGTTGCCCCAACCTATGGCACCGCTCGGACCAAGACCAACATAAAGCCCCGGGATTACATTGGCACCAAAAGTGAAGTTGAGTTGGTCGCACATCGTTGGGAACGAAATTTTGTTGCCATTGCCATCATCAACATCATCTCTTTTTTCGAGGAACCCATGCAATACATCCATGCAGACACGGAATCCCGTTCCTCCTGTTTTGTCTTTTTTGTTGGGTCGGTTGGTTGTTGATGTACCGCCGGTGGAGATAATTTCTATTATGAGGTCGTCGTCCTTGTCCTTGTACTGCACGTCCACCTGCGCGCCATGCTGTTTGGCATCGCCGCTTTCTATCACCAGACGGAGGTTGACGCCAAGAAAACGAGACAGGCCATTGTCAGAAAATTTCATCACTGTGTTGTCGTCTTTTGGCGCAAGGTTTTGACAATCGGCGATTTTAGTGTCATTTTCATACACTGAGACGCTGTTGATGATGTAAGGAGTGGCATTTTTGATTATCATATTGTCCTCCAAATCAAAATCATGCGGCACAATGCGCTCCACCGTAAACGTGTTTTGCGCGAATGTCGCAGACTGCATCACAAGTAAGAAAAATAACAAAGTGAAATACTTTTTCATTTAATTCTCCTTATTTTAAGTTAATACTATAAGCATTCATTTTTGTGGAGAATTATTTGAAAGATAGGAAAAAAAGAAAGCACAGCTTACTTCGTTACATCCTGTGAATGATGGTCGTAGGAAACCTGAAAGTCAAGACATAACACAGCAAACCATGCCCTTATACAGAGCCGGATGCTGTACTATATCCCAACTTTCTAAGAATTTCCTACGTTCTCATTCATAGGGATACAGTACAACTTCCAAATAATCTATTTATCTTGGCCGCGGACTGCCTGAGCCCACAACTTTTATGACGCAAATTTGATTCAATAATTTTAATTAAACAAATTTAAAGTATTAAAAAATGTTAATTGCTTGAAATTTTGCAACGGCACCCTGCAGACGCATATTAAAGGCATTTCGTATTTCAAAAATCAAATAAAGTTGTGTCATCCAAAAAAAATCAATAATTTTGCCCTTTGAAAAAGATTCTTGCATAAATTGACGGAAATTGACGAAAAAATTGACGAAAATTTTTGTTTAAAAATAAAGAACGCCGTAAGGCGTTCCAAAAATTAATAATTAACGTTAACGAAAAATGACATTGGATTTTGAAAAAATGGGCGGGTTGATTCCTGCCATTGTACAGGATTACGAGACATTGCAGGTGCTGATGCTCGGATATATGAACGAGGAGAGTTTCAAGAAAACTCAGGAGACCAAGAAGGTAACATTTTGGTCGCGTAGTCGCAACTGCCTTTGGACTAAGGGCGAAACTTCCGGCAACTTCCTGCACCTCAAAGAGATGTATGTGGATTGCGACAACGACACCATCCTCATCAAAGCCAAACCCGACGGCCCCACTTGTCACAAGGGAACTACTTCGTGTTTTGATTTTGAGGAGAGCAACATCGGATTCTTGTCGTATCTCCAAAAATTCATCGACAAGCGCAACGAGGAGCGTCCGGCTGGCAGCTACACCACAAAACTTTTCCGCGAGGGCGTCAACAAAATCGCCAAGAAGGTCGGCGAGGAGGCTGTGGAGCTCGTCATCGAATCCAAGGACAACAACGATTCGCTCTTCCTCAACGAGGCTGCCGACTTGCTGTACCACGTGATTGTGCTACTGAGTTCCCGTGGCAAAAAAATCGAGGACGTGGTGGCTGTTTTGAAGGGCAGGCATCAGGAGTAAAAAATGAAACACATTATGAGAAGGATATTTATATTAATCGTCGCCATAATAATATGCGTATCCAACGCGGTGGCGCAGGGCGGGATGTGGCTGCCGGTATTGGCGCAGCAACGCATCGCCGATATGCAGAAAAACGGTTTCAAACTCAAAGCCGAAGACATCTATTCCGTCAACAAGGCTTGTATGAAGGATGCCGTGGTGTTGTTTGGCGGCGGCTGTACGGGCGAATTTGTGTCGAAAGACGGCTTGATATTCACCAACCACCATTGCGGACGGTCGTTCATTCAGCAACATTCGACCTTGATGCACGACTATTTGGCGGACGGATTTTGGGCTAAAAACATCACCGAAGAACTCCCCTGCGAGGGTCTCGAAATCCAAATCCTCGACCGTATGGAACTCGTTCCCGAAAAATACGGCGATATGTCCGACGACGACAACCGCAGGGCTGTCATTGCCGATTATCAGTCCAAATACGGCGACAATTTGGAGTATTCGGTGGAAGGTTTTTATGGTGGCAATGTCTATTATGTATTTGTGTACAAAGTATTTAGGGATGTTAGGCTTGTGGCGGCACCGCCATCGTCGGTTGGCAATTATTATTCCGACACCGACAACTGGATGTGGCCGCGTCATTCGGGCGACTTTTCGGTGTTTAGGGTTTATGCCGACAAGTACAACAATCCGACCGATTTTTCAAACGCCAATGTGCCTTACCACCCGAAATCGCATTTCAAAATTTCGCTCAAAGGCTTGAACGATGGCGACTTCACGATGGTGTTTGGCTATCCGGGCGTTACAGAATCATACTTGCCGTCGTGCGCAGTAAAATTTCGTCAAGATGTGGATTTGCCCGCGAGGGTCTGCGTCCGTCAGTTGGAGATGGATTTGATGGAGGAGGCTATGAATCACGACCGTCAAATCAAGATAGACTACGCGTCGAGGTATTCGGGCGTTGAAAACGGCAAGAAAAAATGGGAGGGCGCAATAGCTGGTCTCCTCAGTTGCAACGCCGTGGGACGCAAACAGGAATTGGAACGCGAATTTCAATCACGGCTCTCCACAAGCGAATTGCGTGGCAAATACAGCAACATTGTGAGGGCTTTTTGTTCTATTTACAACGCCACCAACATCAAGGCAGCACGTTGCGTTACGTATTTTACGGAATCGATTTATGGATTGTCGCAATTCAAGGCGGGCGAGCAACTCACGCGCCTGAAAAATTCTATGGCTAATCCGTCCTCCAACATCGACAACGAAATCAACAACGTGGAATCCAAACTCCGCTCGGTTTTTGACAAGAGAGACAGCACCCTAGAGCGCAATCTTTTTAGCGCACTTTATAAGATATATTGCGACTCCTGTCCCGACTTCCTGCCCGACGACCTCGACAGCCTTTACGCATCGCACGACATCGCCGACGCTCAGGATTTTGTGAATTGCTTCTATCACGGCTCGGCGGCGGCGCAGTTGCAGACGGCGTTGAATGTGGTTGCTGAATGTCGCGAGGCTCTCAAACTCACCGGCAAAAAGCGCGAGGTTAAGATAGAATCCATCGTGGAGACGCTCAAACACGACATCGGCGTGTATTTCTATGATAGTAACATCAAGATGCTGTTTCAGAAGGCATATTTCACCTACCGCGATATGATACAGGCTGAGGACGATATGTACAAGCGTTATCAGGCGGCGTTGTTGGAGGTGATGCCGGAGGTGATTCCGTTTCCCGACGCCAACAGCACGTTGCGTTTCACATACGGCAAGGTAGGCGGTTTTGAGCCTCGGGACGCGGTGGTGTACAAGAGTTTTACTACGTTGGACGGCGTGATAGCCAAAGACCGACCCGCCCCCGCCGACTATGATGCGCCGTCGGCTCTCGAAGCTCTCCACCGCAACCGCGATTATGGTCGCTACGCCGACAAGGACGGCTCGTTGCACGTATGTTTTGTAGCCTCCAACCGCACCACCGGCGGCAATTCGGGCAGCCCCGTCATCAATGGCGATGGTCATTTGGTAGGCATTAATTTCGACCGCTGTTGGGAAGGCACAATGAGCGACATTATGTACGACCCCAGCATCTGCCGCAATATCTCCGTTGACATCCGCTACGTGCTCTTCCTGATAGACAAATTGGGCGGCGCACAGAATATTATAAAGGAGTTGGAGGTGGTGAAATAAAAAAAACTGCAATTTTTTTTCAAATATCTTTTGGTATCAAAAAAATCTTTTATAACTTTGCACCCTGTATAAAAGTGATACAAATTTAAAATTTTAAATTAAACAAATTAAAAAACACTATGATCATAGTACCAGTAAAAGAAGGCGAAAACATCGAAAGAGCCCTCAAGAAATTCAAGAGGAAATTCGAAAAGACTGGTGTCGTAAGGGAGCTTCGCGAGAGGCAGGCGTTCACCAAGTTTTCGGTAAAGAGAAGAGAGCAAATTAAAAAGGCTATCTACATCCAGAAACTCAGAAGGGAAGAGGAGGACGTTTAGCTACCGTCCGAGTTTCTTTCTACGAAGAGACACCGCTGATGCGAATCAGCAAGGCAAACCCGCACAAGCGAAAAACTTGCGCGGGTTTTGTGTTTTTTTTGACGATTGACGGCAATAAATACAATTTTTATTTGCAATATTTCTGTAAAGTGCATATCTTTGCCACCACAAAACAAATATATCCAATTTGCTAAAAACTAATTCTATCTATGGCTTCATTAAAAGAAAAAATTGGCTACGCGCTTGGTGACGCAGCCGCCGGCGGCATCACTTGGAAGGTGATGTCGATAGCATTCCCGCTATTTTTCACCAATGTATTCGGACTCTCGCTCGCCGATGCGGCTGTCCTGATGCTCATTGCAAGGCTTTTTGACGTAGTTACCGACCCGCTTATGGGCAGTCTCTCAGACCGCACGCAGTCAAAATGGGGCACTTACCGACCGTGGCTCATCATTGGCGCGATTCCGTTTGGGTTGATATTCGCCCTGCTGCTCTACACGCCCGACTTTGGCGACACTGGCAAGCGCGTCTATGCCTACACGCTCTATCTGCTGATGATGGCAGTCTATACAGCCGTCAATGTCCCCTACGGCTCGCTCCTCGGCGTGATGACCGACGACGACAACGAGAAAAACCAATTCTCATCTTTCCGTATGGTGGGCGCGTATGCGATGGGATTCATAACATTGCTCTCGTTCCCCTACATCCAAAATTGGATTGGCGGCGACGAATACACAGCCCTCAACACACAGCTCGCCGACCTCAAAAACATCGCCAATCCCTCTGACGCCGAAAAAGGTCAAATTCAGACATTGAGCCAGCAACTCGTGCCGATGCTCCAACACCAATATGCCGTCATCGGTGTCCTGTTTGGCGCGCTTGCCGCCGCTATGACACTCGCCTGCGGCTTGCTCACCAAAGAACGTCTCCAACCCAAACGCGCCGAAAAATTCTCCTTCAAGCAGTTTGCCGACTTGGTGAAAAACAAGCCGTGGGTGTATCTCACGTTGATTGGCGTCTGCACCAACTTCTTCAACGGATTCCGCTACGCCGTGGCGGGCTACATGTTTACATACTGCCTCAATGGCGACGTTACGCTCGGCTCGTTCATTATCAATTACACTGTATTTATGGCGTTTGGCGAAGTAGTCTGCATGATATTTGGCGGCGTTTCGCCCAAATTCACCGAATGGGCTGGCAGCAAGAAAAAGGCGTTTACCCTTGCGGCTATCATCTGCACGGTTACATCCATTCTATTCTTCTTCATTCCGATGCAGCCCGGCTATATGTGGCTGATGATTACAATAGTAGTGCTCACCTCCATTGGCGTGGGTCTCTACTCGCCGCTCCTGTGGTCGATGTACGCCGATGTCGCCGACTACGCCACCGAAAAGAACGGCACTTCGTCCACCGGTCTCATCTTCTCGTCAGGCACAATGGCTCAGAAGCTCGGCGGCGCAGTGTCTGGTTCGCTGATTGCATTGCTCCTCGGAGTTGCCGGCGCAACGATGATAGAGGACGCAATGGGCAATACCACCATCGACCCCGCATCTGTAACTGATTCAGTCAAGAATATGATTTGGATGCTCTTCTCCATCTTCCCGGCTATAATGGCGGGATTGATGATTCTGCTATTGAAGCTCTATCCGATAAAGAAGTAATAGTGTTCGCTCTATAAAATAATAATCCCGTACATCTGCGGCTTGTGTTGGATGTGCGGGATTATTTTTTTGTTGATACGATTTTGTGCTTTTGGAAATTTGACGATGATTTCAGATTTCAACTGACGACTTGTCGGAGGACGAGAATTGCTACAACTCTCTCTACAAACTACAAAAAATACCGAAGACATTGCAGTAATCAAACAAAATCCCAATACAAATATCACTTTTACAAAGACTTGTGGCATTTTGCATGACCGCTATATTGTGATTGACTACAAAACGCCAACGGAAAAAATATATCATTGTGGTGCGTCCTCAAAAGATGCCGGTAGCAAGGTTACGTCCATAACTCTGATTGCCGAAATGAACGTCTATCATTAAATAATAGACTCGCTAATGCTAAATCCAGCGTTGGTATGGAATTAAATGCAAGGCGGACACGTGAAAGCGTCCGCCTCGTTTTTTCAGTTTTCCTCCTTGTCCATCTCCTTCCAAATTTTCTGGTATATCGACCGTCTGAAATTTAGCACACCACTCATAATCCCCGGCATTGTGTGCATACTGCCGCATCGGGGACATTGCATCGGCATACTCAATGCCGTCGCAAGATATTCGATGTTTGGCGCGACGAAACGTTTGCCGCAGTCGTCGCAGGTGAAGATGGTAGAGCCGAGGTGCATGGTGTGTCGTTATTATTTTTCAGTCAATTTGTTAGCGTCAAGATTGTAAAACTTTGTGTTGTAAGTTTTTCCGTCAGCGGCAGTTTGTCGGAATTTCCGACAAACTGAATTTTCATCAAGTTCGTTTTCATTAAATATCGCATTCAAATGTTCGGCAATTGTAGAACGTCCTTTGTCGAACAACCTTGCAATTCCGTCCTGTGTCAGCCAAACGTCTTCGTCCTGAACACGTACTTCAATCGTGTCTTGCGAGTTCTGTTTGGTAAAAACCAAGAAGTCAGCCGTGCTGTTGCGTATTTGTAGTGTTTGGGGCTTCATTTTGTATGAGATTTTGTCAACATTGCAAAAATAGTTTTTTTCTGCGGTAGTGCAAAATTTTCAGGGAAGTTTTTTTCGAGAAAAATGCGATGTCAGTTCGTGCAATTTTTGCACATACTAAAAACGACAAAGGGCGGACACTTGTGCATCCGCCTTGTTACTTGGTTTGTGAATTGTTACCTTTTACTTCGTTTTGGGAAAGGCAATAAAATCTTTGTGTGCTTTGTCCCATTTTTCAATGGCAGACTTGAAATTATCAAGTAACCGCTCTTCTTCAGCCTTTTGTTTGTCAGTCAATTTCCAATCGTTTGGCTTGGCCTCTTTCTCATTGAATTGATTGCACTCATCTAAAGCCTTGGACATTTCGTCAAAGCATTTACGCTCGTAATCCAGTCTTTTGTTGAACTCATCTCTGTACAGTTCAAATTCCTTGCTTAGAATGTTTTCCATAATTAGTGCCTGTTATTAGTGAAACATAGATTTATCTCTCAAACCTTTTCGTTTGACTTTCCGCTTTTTTTGTTCCGCGAACTCCTTGGGCATGCGTTTTTCCGATGGTTTTCCATCATCCTGATACTGATTCAATTTTGGACCAGTATCAAGACTTGGGTCGTTCCATCAAAACACAATGTACGCAATCAATCCTGCGATTGCAATTAGAAGAATTAATACGCTGAAGCAACCAGCGCAGCCGCCTTTTTCCCTAATCTTTTCATCTGCATGATGCGCTATTTGATGCGCTATTACATGTAAGAATTGCATAGATTACCTTCTTTTATAATGTTAGACAAATTATTTTTTTAATCTACCTCTTCGCATTCTGCATCTTCTGTGATGTCGTCATACGATTTCTTCTGCTGGTTTTTGAACAGTCCCGACTGTTCGCTTAGTTTCTCTTTCAGGCGTTTTGCTTGCGGTTTGAATGTTGTGTATGTCAGGACACCGGATATGCCACCGCCAAGGAATGGAACGATTTTGCCCAGTCCTTTTGCAAAACTATCTTTTGTCACTTTGATGCCAAGCCATTTAGCCACTTGTTTGACAATGGGATAAATGACCGTTTTTGTCAAGGCCATTTTGGGCAATCGCTTGACCACTTCTTTCGACAGATTTCGCGCCAAAAGATTGATGCCTTCATTTGCTGCCGCAACGCCACTCATTACCCCGATGAACAAGGTGAGTACATTAGTAGATTCTTCTGTCAGATTCCCCTCTTTGTCTGTCAAATCAGGCCATCCGTAGATATAACCCAATTTTTGCGCGAGGACAAGAACGTGCCAATAATACTGCATCGTGTCCGCTGGTATTGTTCCAATCATTGCGAAACCTCCTGGTACTCCTGCAACGGCTGAAGTCGTCGTTACAATTCTTGTATGATAAGAGATGACCGAATCGGCAATCTTGTCTAAAATCTCTCTTGACACTTTGGTTGTCGGATTGGAATTTATCGCTTCCAACAATTTTGTATCGTCCAAATAAGGATTCAATTTGTTGAATAGGAACTCTCTTCTATCGACTTTGACCCCTGGGATTTTCATGGCGCCTGCAAGTATGTTGTTCCATACAGCGATGCCGTCTTCTTTGTTTTCTGCCATTTGCAATTATGTTGAATTATAGGTTAAACTCGTATGTGTTGCCATTGCAACGGATGACGATTTTTGAAATTATGTTTGAGACATCTATATACTCAATGTTTGCAAAAATGTATGGATTATCCATTTTTGCAATCTCCTTGTTCAGGGCTTTTGATGCTTTTTTGTTTGCTTTGGATTTTTGAATTGGATAGACGTTGGCAATGCACAGCGGACCCATATATTTTTGGGGAACAACATATAAAAGTTTTTTCCCTGACAATGCCAAGTCTTTTTTTGTTATTTCTGTTTTGGTCTTGTTTTTCCCTTTCTTCAAAAAATTTGCAGAAATCGACTTGATTCTTCCTATGCGGTCGCTTGTATACACGCAATTGGTTCCGTTGTATGCGTAACTGATTTCACACAAAGGGATCATTTGGTGGTTGAGCAACGATAAGTCGTGGAGTCTGACTTTATTTGTCGTGATGTTAGAAATCGTTAATAGTATGTTGCCGTACATATCTTTTATGGAAGAAAAGCCTTCTGTCTGATCAAAAAAGAGATCGTTGTTTTTGTATTTGAACACCTTGTTTTCTGGCCATCTGTCAGGTAGTTTGTCAAAAGTGTCACTAAGGTAACACATCCAATTCTTTTTGTTCTTCAGGTGGGTGCCGCTTGTCCTTTTGTAATAATCGAGGTATTTTTGGGGCGAGAGGTTGATTAACATTCCGAACGTGGGGTCGCGTTTGGTTTCGTCATTTACGAATGTCTTGATGTCGCTGTACTTGTCGTCCAACAAGTGCATTGTTTGGTCTGACAATACAGTATAGTCGGCGTATTTCGCTTTTGACAGGCGTATGCTGTTGTCGATGTGTCGCGCGATTTTTCCATTTCCCATTTCCGATATGCTTTTAACGCTGTAATTCTCGTAAAAGGTATTGACGTCGTCGCTGAGCGATGACACGATGGTATTGTAAGCCCATGCCGGATTGGTTCTACCATATTTATAGTCGATAGCGGAAAGTTTCGACGTGTCTATCTCAATTTCCATCAATTGCTTAGCATTTTCGGAAACGTTTTCCCAATATTTGTCGCCAGCGTAATCGAGTCCGTCAACGACCGCATTGCTGAAATCGCCCGTCAGCAAGTCCCAGATAAAACCGACTTGGGCATTGGTAGTTGACGCGAAAAGCATCAACACCACGATTAGTATGTATTTATTTTTCCAAATCATTTCTAAATTGTATTTCATTGTCAGACAATTGCTGTTTTAGTGAATTTTCAACTGTTGAAAACTGGTTTTCGGTATTTTCTTCCAAAGATTTGAGTACTTTGGATAAATACTCTTTCCGTGCTTCCAAGACGTTTTCCGCCATATCGTCGGCAAGGCTTGAAGTTACAAGGTGTTTTGCTCCAGTGATTAAAGCATTTGATAGGAAACCACCGTCAAAAAAACTTGCAACCACGCTAGCTCCTGTTGCAATCCAATCTGCCGTCTTTGTATTTTCCTTGTAACTCTTTCTCTCGTCAACGATTTTAAGGAGAGACTCTGTGGACACAGAATAGTTGGACAATTTCACGTCTGGCATTTTTAGTGCTAATTTCACGTAATTACTTTTCCCGCATTGGTGAGCGTAACTACTCCTTGCTTTGTTGATTTCTGCACAGAATTTATCAAGTTCATTTTGCATAAATGACTTGAATTTAGCATCGGAGACCTCTGCCTTCACCAGCGATTTGTATTGGGATTCCATTTCGTCCGTAGTCTCGGGAAGTGCTGTGTTGGCGTATGCCACAATCACCTTGCCATAGTTGAGATACAGGTATTCCATGACGCTTTTCTCGAACACGTAGTACAGATTGTCTATGTGTTCTTTTTCGAGGTCGCAGTAATGATTTGCATTGGATTTTGCAATCATTTGTTTTTCGACCGTCCTGCCGTCTCGTTCGCTTTGTACTGCATAACTCATGTAACCAGGCACTTCGTGTCTCAGATATGTTAGTTCGTCGTATGATAGTTCGTCCAGATGGTCACCGATGTTAGTTTTTAGAAACTCATTCACCAACTCTCGTTTTTCAGGGTAATAATTGGCTTCGTTAATGACATCCTTGACTGTTTTGTATTTGTACTTGGCATATAAATTCTGTTTCACATCTTCATATTTCTCGTCAAACAGAGGTCTCAAGGTTGGGTTGTATTTGGTTAGGTCATGGTATTTTACAATATCGTTCAGCGAGAGATCGGTCAAGTCAGAATACACATACAATGCCTTGTATGCTTCGTCAGCAATGTTTTTGTCTCTGCTATTGCAATAGTTTAACAGCGCGGTGATGTCATTGTTGTACTGCGCTTGGAGGACATCGATGCTTGACTGACCGTATGTGGTCGCGACAGTAAATGTCGCTATTAGTAATAATGAAAGTCTTTTTTTCATATTCTACATATTAGAAAGTTTGTTAAAGATTTTTATTGCTTTGCTTGCGCCGTTTATAGCATCCATTGCGTCAAACCTCTTTCCTGTAATTTTGTCTGCTCTACGTGTTTCTCCGCAATACGTTAGATAACCGAATATATCATCCCATTCTTGTTCGGTGAATATATAGTCGTAATATCTGATTGTAACTTTTGTGCCATTGTAACTCACATACGCTTCAACGAGTCCGTATTTAGGCAAAACCTCGAATTTTGCGCAAAACTGGCGGATTGGTCCAGACAATGTTTTTCCGTTTTTCATTCTAATTGTCAAGATGCCATTGTTGAATGAAAAACAATTCAGCAATACAGAGTCACTGGGCCATAAGTTCAATGCTTTCTCTCCGCCGGTCATTTCCCGTGCTTGGTATGTCGCGTTGGGCAGTTCGTTGATTTGTTGGTCGTAGTTCGCTGGCTTTTTGTCTTTTTTGTTGCCTGAAATCGTTAAAATAATTATAACGACAACGATTACGAATATTGCTGTGCACATCTTTTTTACCGTTTGTAACTCTTTTTTGCAGAATCAATGAAATCCTTTATCTTTGATTTGCTGTTGTTCAGTACCTCGTTGACGCTGTTTTTCAGGTCGGATTCGGAAATGTTTTTTCCTTGTTTTCTCTCCGCCAATTTGGTCAGGGCGGAAAGATAAATCCAGCCCGACGCCAAGGTAGCGGCGTACATCGCTGCACTCATCAACACGGCTCCGCCTATTGTGCCGATTCCGGGAATGCATTTGATTAGTGAGCCCGCCGCTGAAACTGCTGCAAAACTTGCAAGGTTGGTCGCCACGCCAGAACCAATAGATTTCATGACATTTTCGCCAAAAGGCAGGTTGATTTTGTTGTTAATCCTCACGTACATGCCCCATATTGATGCCGCAGATGCTGCGATGTCCACTCCCGGTACAGGAATCCATGCTGAACCGACAGCCAATTTGGCATGTGTTTTCACAATGTCCACAATCTGTTGTGGCAATGTGTTGTCCGCTATCAGATCGAGTAGTTTTACCAACCTTTTAGCGTTGTCCAATAATACTTGATTTACATCCATTGCAATATGAATTTTGAATTATTAAATTTGCCTTTTCTCTGACCTCATTGAGGAAGGAAAATTTACCAGATTTTGCCTAAAAAGAGAAAGTCAAATTTTCTTATTGTTTCTTTGCAAAAATTTTGCCGATTCTTGCGGTTTTAGCCGATTCTTTCCGATTCCAAAATCACTCCGTTCAATGCCCGCATCTGCTGCAAATCCACGCCATAGACGCGCAGGAAGGCATCGCGGACGAGTTGACCTCCGTTGATTAGAATGGGGTCGGCGAGAATCATCGACGACACTTGGACGCTCATACCAGGTTCAAGTACCTGACCGGCAGCGTACCATAGCTTCTTTACTGTTATTTTGTACAGTGCCATAATAAGTAGGTTTAAGTAATTAAACAATTGTCCTCCGTGTACAACAAAGGCGCGAAACACCTTTATCCTTGTAGGAGGCTCTGGTAAACCTTTGTCAGAGATAAAAAGAATGGTATTCCGCGCCGAAATATATTCCGCCCACGTCAACGGGCAAAACTACTTCCATTTATATCCGCATCCGCCGCCCTGACAAAAAATTTACCAGATTTTCCTACAAGGCTGCGGATTTGTTGCCGCAAATATAAATCCAAAGAACGGAATACCAAAATTTTTTTGCAACTTTTTTTAGTCGCAAATTTCGATACAAAGAAAATGCAAGTTTTTCTGTCCTCAAAATTTTTTGCCGATGTTTTGTGTGATTTGGCAGTATTTCGTAAATAATCACACTAAATGCGAGGGTTTGGGGAAATTTTTTATAACTTTGCGCAAAAATCCACCGACAATGATACCAAACGACTTCATCACAGACCTCAACGCCATTAACCGCACCTATCTGTATTTCAACGATAGGAAGGAGTTGGAAGATTTTACGGGCATTAGTTTTTCCAACAACAATACTGCTGCAAAAGCAAGTTTTGAAAAGCGTTACACCGCCTTCCAAAAACTCGCTGACGACGCGCAAAAGATATACGGCATCGACCTGAAACAACTGCTCGAAATCTATGCAGAATTATCCGAAACGATAGCGGCAGAAAAACCGTCATTGTCCAAGAAATCAAATATTTACGAATTGTTGGATTCTTTCATATTTGACGGCGAAATTGCGGATTACAGTCTCAGGATGGCGGTTATGATTTTGATATTGACCAAACTTCTGCCAAAATTCAATTCGCGCATGGGTTCGGTGGAAAATTTGCTGGAGGATTTTGAAAAGTTTTATGCTTTGATGGACGATTATTGCAAGGCTACTGGCAAAATTACGTATGGTTATATCGACATTCACCGTGAAGCTTTGTATGCGGCAGACCCCAAAAAATTGTCGAGGATAATGCTGATTTCTATTGCGGCGGATGTGTTGTTGACGATTCGCAATTACAACAATGAAAAGTCCAAATATGCCGCCGCCGCAAAGTTCCGAAACGAAGTCTATGATTTGACCGGCATTTATTGTAATTATGACGGAGACAACACCCGCGATTTTTGGCTTTTGGAATATGACGACGATGAGCGCAAAAACTATTTCTTGTCGCATTATGTAAAAGTCGATGAGCATTATGAATATACTATATATCAGATGTTTATAAAAGATTTTCGCGGATTGAATCATTTCACAATAATGAGCGAAAAGTACGCCCGAAAATGGTGCGAGAACGGCTATTCACAAGACGAAGAAGCCTCGTTTTGGGTTGATTTTTCCCGCAAGCCTACCAATATTTACAAATCTGACGACAAGACAATCAAAAAACTCACTTTTGACCGTGTCAGCAGCATGGGATTCGACATCAATTTGACTGAACTTTACCGTGTGGAAAATTCAGACCCTTACGTGAAATTAATCGAAAATGCTGTCTTGACCACCGACCCTAAATATCTATACTTCAAGTCGGGCAAACTCACTGCCATAACGGAGGATTATTTGTGTTTTGACTTGCCCGACGATGTCCGCGCCGCACTCAATACAAATCAGACCTCTATAAAAATCCGCCGCGAAAACGAATTGGCGTGTTACGAAAGCATCAATTCTGATGTTTGTTTCGCGGTGTTTGCCGATGGTGCGGTGTATTTGGCGTTTTACAATTTAAACAAGTTTTACGATGTGAGGAAGATTATTGACTCTATAGAATAACCGTGTTCCGTGAAAAAAAATTGCGGGAAACATTGAATAATTAAAAGATAATATTTACATTTGCGGACACTAAATTTGATTGCATTATGAATACAGCAGTGTCATATAATCTTAAACCTTATACACGTGAGGAACTGATAGCACGTGCGGAGGAAGGTCGCCGTCAGATTGCTATGGGCAATTATCTGACCAATGATGAGGTATTTAGGGAAATTGCAGAGGAACTTGGCATCGAATTGCCTGAATTGGAAATGCAACTTGAAGAAGCCGTATGAAAAAGGTAAAATGGAATCCTCGTGCCAAAGATAAATTTAGCGATACGGCACTTTTTATTAAGAAAACATTTGGGGCTTTGGTCGCAACTAATTTTGTGAAAGAAGTTCATCAGACAGTAAGGTATATTCGTAATAATCCTGGTATTGGAGCAGCCGAAAGATACCTTGAAGGAACTTCTGTTTTGTATAGAAGTATAGTGGTGCAACGACTTAACAAAATAATCTATTGGGTGAATGATGATGTCATTGAAATAGTTGATTTTTGGGATTGTCGCCGTGAACCAATAGCACAAGCGGCGCATCTTAAATAGTTGTTATAAAAAAAGCCCAGAACGATGCATCTAAACATCTTCTGGGCTTTTTGTATGTAGGCTCTGAATAAAAAAAACTATTTTCCTATCAGTTCCACGCTGCGTTTAACGAACTTCGTGAGGTCTTCGCCACGGAGCATGTTGTTGGCGAGGAGGGCGAGGTCGATGAGCTGCTTGACGAGCTTGTTGCCGGCTGCAAAATTCTCAAAGAGTCCTTTGCGGCGGTTGTCGATTTCGTCGATTTTCTTCTGCAACTCGTTTTTCTTGTCCTTTTCCTCGGTGGAGATTTCCTCGTCTTTCTTGTCCTTGGTGAGTTTTTCGAGGCTTTCGAGATCCGATTTGAGCGGCGCGAGTTCTTTTTCGAGACCTGACACTTCGTCAGCGGTGGCAGCCTTGGCGTCGGCGATGAGCTGCTTAACGAGCGGGTGCGCTTCGTTGACAACGAGGTTGAGATTGTCGGGCAGGTTGTTGTAGAAGCTTGATTCGGGACCGCCGAGTTTGCCCATATCCTTCATACGGCGCATAAATTCGCTCTGTGTGATTATGACAGGCATGTCGTCGGCAGAGAGTGTGTCAAACTCCACTGTGAAATTCTTCTTGGAATCCTTGGGCGTCTGGCTGTCGAAGATGGCTGAATAGTCCTTCTTCTCTGCGTCGGTGAGTTGCGAAACGGGGTTGTCGTCCTTGCGGATGAGTTTGTCCAACGTGTCGGAATCCACGCGCATGAAACGGATGTCCTGGTTCTTTTGTTCGATTTGGTTGATGAAATGGGCGTCGAAAGCCGAATCCATCACCAAAACATCGTAGCCCTTCTCCTTGGCGGCGGATACAAATGAATATTGCTCCTCCTTGTCGGTGGCGTAGAGCGCGATTACGGTCTTGTTTTTGTCGGTCTGGTTGTCCTTGATGATGTTTTTGTACTCGTCGAATGTGAAATACTTGCCCTCTGTGTTCTTGTAGAGGAAGAAGTCCTTAGCCGACTCGTAAAACTTGTCGTTGGTCAACATGCCGTACTGTATAAAGAGTTTGAGGTCGTCCCATTTCTTCTCGAAGTCGTCGCGGTGGTTTTTGAAGAGGTCGGTGAGTTTGTCCGAAACCTTTTTGGTGATATGGTTGCTGATTTTCTTGACGTTGGAATCGCTCTGCAAGTAGCTCCTCGATACGTTCAATGGAATGTCGGGCGAATCCAAAACGCCGTGCAGCAATGTCAAGAACTCAGGCACGATGCCTTCCACGCTGTCCGTTACGAATACCTGGTTGCAGTAGAGTTGGATTTTATTCTTCTGTACTTCGAGGTTGGTGCGGATTTTCGGGAAGTAGAGTATGCCCGTCAGGTTGAACGGGTAATCTACGTTCAAGTGGATATTGAAGAGCGGGTCTTCGTATGTGCCGGGGTAGAGTTTCTTGTAGAACGCCTTGTAGTCCTCGTCCTTGAGGTCGGCGGGTTTCTTGAGCCAGAGAGGTTCGGTGTCGTTTACAATCTTGTCCTTGCCGGTCTCCACGTATTTGTCGTCCTTCCATTCCTTCTCCTTGCCAAATCCGATGGCAACGGGCAAAAACATGCAATACTTTTTGAGCAGACCCTCGATTTTGCTGTCTTCGAGGTATTCGGTAGAATCTGCGTCGATGTGGAGTATGATGTCGGTGCCGCGGTCGGTGCGGTCGGCGTCTTCCATTGTGTATTCAGGGCTGCCGTCGCAAGTCCATTTAACAGCCTTTGTGTCTGGCTGCCAGCTCTTTGTGATTATTTCTACCTTCTCTGACACCATGAATGCGGAATAGAAACCGAGGCCGAAGTGTCCGATGATGGCGTCGATGGAGTCCTTGTATTTTTCGAGGAAGTCGCCCGCCGACGAGAATGCAATCTGGTTGATGTACTTATCAACTTCTTCGGCTGTCATACCGATGCCGTGGTCTGATACGGTGATGGTCTTGGCTTCCTTGTCAACCTTTACCCTTACGGTAAGGTCGCCGAGTTCTTCCTTGAGTTCGCCTTTGCGGGCGAGAGCCTTTACTTTTGTGGTGGCGTCCACTGCGTTGGAGACAAGCTCCCTCAGAAATATTTCTTGCTCCGAATAGAGAAATTTTTTGATTACCGGGAATATGTTTTCACTGGTAACGCCTATTTTTCCTGTTGACATTTTTTCTTATTTAATGATTTGTTGATTATCTGATTTGTTGATTTGCAATGGTTGTGCCGAAGTAATTTTTATGACAGGATGGCAGAAGATGGCGAGTTTTTGGCAGTGAGCGTGGCAGAAACTCTGACAAAAGGGCGTGCATTTTTGCGATTTCCGTGCGCGTGCGATTTCCGTGCGCGTGCGATTTCCGTGCGCTTACGCACACGGCTTAGATATGCCGCCCCTTTGGGGCTACACGGCAAGGCAAAGCCCCAAAGGGGCGAAAACGCCAAGCCGTGTGCGTGAGCGCACGGAAATAAAAACGCACACGGCAATAAAAATGTACGGCAATAAAAATGCATGGCAATAAAAATGCATGGCAATAAAAATGCATGGCAATAAAAAACGCACGGAAACAAATAATTACAATTTCTGTCCGTAGCAGAGGTCGCCAGCGTCGCCGAGGCCGGGCACGATGTAGCCGTGGCTGTTGATGATAGGGTCGCAGGCGGCGGTCCATATTTCGCAGTGGTCGCCAAAATTTTTCTGTATGGTCTCCACGCCCTGACGGCTGCTGATGATGGACGCAAAAAAGATTTTGTTTGGCTTGCCGTTGCGGAGCAGGCAGTTGACGGCGGTAACGATGCTTGCGCCTGTTGCGAGCATCGGGTCCACGAGCAGGAGAGTCTTGCCATCGATGTTGGGGCACGCCATGTATTCGGCTTTTATCTCAAAACTGCCGTCGTCCTTGTAACTGCGATAGGCGGAGAGGAAGGCGTTTTCGGCATTGTCAAAAACATCCAAAAATCCCTCGTGCATTGGCAGGGCGGCGCGCAGGATGCTTGCAATTACTATCGAGTCCGATACTACGTCGCATTTGGCTGTGCCGAGAGGAGTGGTAACGTCGATATTTTTGTAATTCAACGACTTGCCAATCTCGTATGCAAGAGTATGGGAGATACGGCGGATGTTGTTGCGGAATCTCTGTGAATCCTTCTGGATATTGACGTCGCGGAGCTGCATTATCCAGTTGCTCACGGGCGACGGGGTGTCTGTAAGGCAATGTAACATGATTATGGGTGGTGTTTGATGTTTGCAATTGTGTTTGTGTTTACACGCCCCAAATTTACAACAAATTGGAATATTGTGAAACTTTTATTTGTTGCCGCCGTGAAAAAAAAGTTGGATAACTCGCCAAAACTCATTAATATTGTACTCCCAAAAAAAATCAGTGATTGCATCTTGAAACGACTCATCATAATCCTCGGCCCCACAGCCTCGGGCAAGACCGACATGGCGGTGAATATTGCGCAACAACTTGATACAGAAATAATTTCGGCAGATTCTCGCCAAATATTCAAGGAAATGCGCATTGGGACAGCCGTGCCCGACCGAGAAACTCTGCGCAAGGTCAAGCATCATCTCATCCAAAATCATTCTGTAACAGAATATTACAATGTCTATAAATACGAGCAGGAAGTGCTCCATCTGTTGCAAAACGACATTTTCAGACGCAAGGACGTAGCCGTAATGTGCGGAGGGTCGATGCTTTATATTGATGCTGTCTGTAACGGCATCGACCTCGCGCCCGACCCCGACGAAAATCTCCGTGCAGCACTTTGGCAACGATTTGAAACGGAAGGTTTGGAGCCATTGAAATCACAATTGAAGCTCCTCGACCCCGCGTATTACGACACCTGCGACCTCCACAACCATACACGCATCATCAAGGCGTTGGAAGTATGCATTCAGACTGGCAAACCGTATTCGAGTTTCAGGACGGGTGTCAAGAAGGAGCGCGATTTTGAGATAATTAAGATAGGCATCAATTATCCGCGCGAAATCCTCCACGACCGCATCAACCGCCGTGTAGATATGATGATGGGGGAGGGGCTTTTGGACGAGGTGCGCTCGCTCGTGCAATACCGCAATCTGATGCCGCTCAATACCGTGGGTTACAAGGAGTTGTTTGATTATCTCGACGGCAATACCGACCTCGATACAGCCGTCAATCTCATCAAACGCAACACCCGCCGATACGCCAAAAAACAGATTACGTGGTTCAATAAGACCATCGCCGGACATTGGTACAATCCGGCAGAGGATGAGGCGGCGATAATGGAGTTGTGCAAATGACGTATTTTTCGCGGAGGATTTTGCCCTCTATCTCAAAAAAAATTACTATCTTTGGCGCGCAAAAATTAATGGATTATGACAGAACAAGATATTATCGAGGCGTTGAAATTGATTATCAACCCTCAGAACCAAAAGGACATTGTGTCTTCGGGCATCGTGGACAAGGTGCAGATAGGCGGCAATGGCGTCGAGGTGTTCCTCAAAATCAACAATTCCGTGAAGCCAATCCTCAATTCTATCCGCAAGGCAATCCGCAAGGTCATCAACGTCCAATTGAACCCCGAAATCAACGTGGAGACCTACGTGGAGAATGTAGAAACGCCCAAAAACGACAAGCCCGAACCTCTCGCCAAGGTCAAGAACATAATCGCCGTGGCATCGGGCAAAGGTGGAGTGGGCAAGAGCACTGTAACCGCAAATCTCGCTGTCGCCCTCGCAAAATTGGGCTACAAGGTTGGATTGATTGATGCCGACGTTTTTGGACCCTCGATGCCCAAAATGTTTGGGCTTGAAGGCTACAAGCCGCTTGGCTCCACCTCAGAAGACGGGCGCGAATTGATAGAGCCCGCCGAAAAATACGGCGTCAAGATGTTGTCGATGGGATTTTTCATCGACCCCGACAGCCCCGCAATTTGGCGTGGACCTATGGCGTCCAACTTCCTCAATCAAATCATCAACGACGGCGATTGGGGCGAATTGGATTATCTGTTGTTTGACCTACCCCCTGGCACGAGCGACATACATCTCACCGTGGTGCAGACACTCAAGCTCCGTGGCGCAATCATCGTCTCTACGCCGCAGCAAGTGGCTATTGCCGACGTTGTGAAGGGCATCAATATGTTCCGCAACGACAAAATCAACGTTCCAATCCTTGGCATCGTGGAGAATATGGCGTGGTTTACGCCCGCCGAGTTGCCCAACAACCGCTATTACATTTTTGGCAAAGACGGCAACCGCCCCATCGCCGAAAAATACGGCATCCCGCTCCTCGCGCAAATTCCTCTCATACAGTCGATTTGCGAGAATGGCGACGCCGGCACTCCGTCTGTACTCGACGACAATTCGCCACAGGCGCAGTACTTTATGGAACTCGCAAAGGCGATTGTCAATTAACAATTATTTAAGCCTCGCATGTGTTTTTACAACGGAAAACACAGAAAATACGGAAGTTATAAAAGCACAGAGAACAAAAAACAAATGTTTTTTGTTCCATTGGAACCCACGAAAAAAAAGTTTCAGAAGATTTATTACGCAATGTGGTTCCGTTTTTTCCGTAATATCTCAAAAACTTGTTTTTGAGATTGTATTTCCCGATTTTTTTCCGTGACTTCCGTGTTTTCCGTTGTTGGTTATATGCGAACTTGATTTGATTTTTTAATAAAAAAAATGCAGGAATCTCTCGATCTCGAAAACATCCACGTCTATGGGGCGCGTGTCCACAACCTCAAAAACATAGACGTTACCATACCGCGCAACAGCCTCACCGTAATCACCGGGCTTAGTGGCAGCGGCAAAAGTTCGCTTGCCTTCGACACAATATTTGCCGAGGGCAGGCGTCGTTATATGGAGACCTTCAACGCATATGCACGTCAGTTCATGGGCGACATGGAACGCCCTGACGTTGACAAGATTACGGGTCTCAGCCCTGTCATCAGCATCGAGCAAAAAAGCACCAACCGCAATCCCCGCTCGTCGGTGGGTACAATTACGGAAATATATGATTTCCTGCGAGTTTGGTACGCTCGGGCGGCTGAGGCGTTCAGTTACGAGACCGGCGAGAAGATGGTTCGTTATACCGAAGACCAAATCTGCGAACTCATCATCAAGCAATACGGCGGCAAAAAGGTGGTGGTGCTTGCGCCCGCAATCCGTGGCAGAAAAGGCCATTACCGCGAACTCTTTGAGCAAATCCGCCGCAAGGGTTATCTCCAGGTGCGTGTGGACGGCGAAATCAAGGACATCATCATCAATATGAAGACCGACCGTTACAAGGTGCATAATATTGAGATAGTCGTTGACAAAATAATTGTGCCCACCAATGGCGCGGAGAAGGGCGGCGGTATGGAACGGATGCGCAAATCTGTGAAAACCGCCCTTGCGCTCGGCAAGGATATAATTATGCTCCTTGATGCCGAGTCTGGCGAGGTGCGTCATTATTCCAAGCTCCTGATGTGTCCCACGACGGGCATTTCGTACAAAGACCCCGCGCCCGCAAATTTTTCGTACAATTCGCCGTCGGGATTCTGCCCCACGTGCAAGGGGTTGGGCGTGGTCAATAGGATCGACGTTACCAAAATAATCCCAAATCCAAAACTCTCCATCAAGAAGGGCGCAATAGAGCCGTTGGGCAAATACAAGGACAATTTTGTGTTCCGACAGCTGGAGGCGTTGGCGGAGCGGGAAGGTTTTAGCCTTGATACGCCTTTTGAACAGCTCTCGCCCGAGGCTCAGGACATTGTGCTCAATGGTTCGCCAGAGCCTTTGCACATGGATTGGATGCGGATGTATGGCGCGGGCGCATCTACATACGACGGCATCGTCAAGTATATAGAGAATGCAGCCGACGACGATGAGGACGACGACATCGTGCAAAAATACGCCGCAGAATGTACTTGTCCCGATTGCAAAGGCAACCGTCTCAATAAGGAGGCGTTGAGTTTTCGCATTGCCGACAAGAATATTGCCGAACTCGCCATGATGGATATTTCAGACCTGCGCACATTCCTCGACGAAATAGACCCTAAACTCACCGACCGTCAAAGGAGAATCTCCGCCGAAATTCTCAAGGAAATCAAGACGCGCGTAGGTTTTATGCACGACGTGGGTCTCGACTACCTGAGCCTTTTCCGTTCGGCTCAGACGCTTTCGGGCGGCGAGGCTCAGCGCATCAGGCTTGCCACGCAGATAGGCAGCAAACTCGTTAATGTACTCTACATCCTCGACGAGCCGAGCATCGGTCTTCATCAGCGCGATAATGACAAACTCATCCATTCCCTCAAAACTCTCCGCGACGCTGGCAATTCGGTGATTGTCGTTGAGCACGACAAGGATATGATTCTCAATGCCGATTATGTAATCGACATCGGCCCCGGCGCGGGAAGGCTTGGCGGCTATCTCGTGGCGGCGTGCACTCCCAAAGAACTCGCCAAACTCGATACCAAGACCGCGCAGTGCATCAGCGGTGCTCTCGATGTGGAGCTTCCGCCGATGCGTCGTCCCGGCAATGGCAAATTTTTGACTATAAAAGGCTGCCGTGGCAACAATCTCAAAAACGTGGACCTTACAATCCCGCTTGGCAAATTGGTTTTGGTGACGGGCGTATCGGGCAGCGGCAAATCTACGTTGATCAACGAGACTCTTCACCCGATTTTGTCGCAAAAGTTTTATCGCTCTTTGCAAGCCCCCAAGGAATACGACAGCATCGAGGGCATCGAAAATATCGACAAGGTTATAGAGGTCAATCAGGATGCCATCGGACGCTCGCCGCGTAGCAATCCTTGCACTTACACTGGACTTTTTACGGAAATCAGGGCGTTGTTTGCCGAACTGCCGCAATCCAAGATAATGGGCTACAAGCCGGGGCGTTTTTCCTTCAACGTGAAGGGCGGACGCTGCGAGGAGTGTATGGGCGCAGGTGTCAAGACCATCGAAATGAACTTTTTGCCAGATGTTTACGTCAAGTGCGACACTTGCGGCGGTCGTCGTTACAATCGTGAGACGTTGGCGGTGAAATACAAGGGCAAATCCATCAGCGAAGTTCTCGACATGACCATCAACCGCGCCGCAGAATTTTTTGAGAACGTCCCCAAAATCCTCAAAAAACTCCGCGCCCTCCAAAATGTCGGTATGGGCTATGTAACTCTCGGTCAGGCGGCAACCACACTGTCGGGCGGCGAGGCTCAGCGCATAAAACTCGCCACCGAACTCGCCAAGACCGATACTGGCAAGACTCTCTACATCCTCGACGAACCCACCACGGGTCTCCATTTGGACGACATCCGTGTATTGATGCGCGTATTGAACGCCTTAGTTGACAAGGGCAACACTGTCGTAATCATTGAGCACAATCTCGACGTCATCAAATCCGCCGACCACATCATCGATATGGGACCCGAAGGCGGCAAAAATGGCGGTCTCATCATCGCCGAAGGCACTCCCGAAGATATTTGCGCCAAGGGTGTGGGATATACGGCGAAGTATTTGAAGGAATACATAAACAATGCATAATGCATAATTCATAATTCATAATTCATAATTCATAATTCATAATTCATAATTAGGGCGTCCGCCGGATGGCAATTATGCATTATGCATTGTGAATTATGCATTATATTTTACCAAATCTGTATATTTTTAGGTAGATTTGGTAAATAATTTTGATGTGGCTTAATTTTCTGATTTATAATTGTTTATAGCGATTTCTGAAAAAATAGTTTACCAAATCTATGTTTTTTGTTGTAGATTTGGTAAACTATTTTTATATTTGTGGGCAGAATTAACTGAAAATCAGCGATTATGATAGGAAGAGAAAAAGAGCAAAAATTGCTGTTGGAAACCTTGGAAAGCGACGAGTCGCAGTTTGTGGCTGTGTATGGGCGGCGACGTGTGGGTAAGACATACCTTATCAGGGAGACTTTTGGGTACAATTTCGCTTTTCAGCACACTGGATTACAAAATGGCAGCAAAGCGGAGCAACTCAAAGAGTTTAAGCGGTCGCTTAAAAATGCTGGGATGAAAAATATTCCCACGTTGTCAGATTGGTCGGATGCTTTTTTTGCATTGTGGGAGTTTTTGAAAACTCTTCCCGAAGGCAAGAAAGTAATTTTTATCGACGAATTGCCGTGGCTCGATACTCCAAAATCAAAGATGGTGAGCGCGCTCGACCATTTTTGGAATGCGTGGGCGACCACTCGCAAAGACATTGTGCTTGTGGTATGCGGCAGTGCTACTTCGTGGATTATCAGCAAGATTGTCAAAAATTATGGAGGACTGCACAACCGGCTTACGCGGCAGATATATCTCGAACCGTTTACGCTCCACGAATGTGAGTTGTTTGCCAAGTCTAAACATTTGGGTATGAGCCGTCGTAATATTTTGGAAACTTATATGGTGTTGGGCGGAATACCTTATTATTGGAGTTTTTTGAACAAGGGCGATAGTCAGGCTCAAAGTCTCGACAAGTTGTTTTTTAGCAAAAACGGCGAGTTGGTTGACGAGTATAATGCACTTTACGCATCGCTGTTTAAGAATCCGCAGCCATATATAGAGGTGGTGTCTGCCTTGGGACGCAAAAAAGCTGGAATGACACGTCAGGAAATCATAGATGCTATCAAAAAAAACGAGGGTGGCAAACTGACTGCCATTCTTGAAGAATTGGAGCAATGCGATTTTATTCGCTCTTACCAATCTATCGGCAAAAGGAAGAAAGACACTATGTTTCAGTTGATTGACAATTTTACATTGTTTTACTTCAAGTTTATGGACGGCACTAAGACAGTGGAAAAGGGGCATTGGTCCAAGGTTATGCAGAAATCCGTCTATTCGACTTGGAGCGGATTGGCTTTTGAGAGAATTTGTTTGCAACACGTCGAGCAAATTAAGAAGGCTTTGGGCATTTCGGGTGTCATCAGCAATGTCTATTCGTGGAATTATCGACCCAAAAATGCCGGCGAAAAAGGAGTTCAGATAGATTTGCTCATCGACCGCGACGACAATGTAATCAATCTTTGTGAAATCAAGTTTTCAAAGTCGGAATATGCAATCGACGCAGAATACGACCGCGAACTGCGTCGTAAGTCAGACATATTCGCTCAACAGACCGAGACACAAAAAGGTGTTTCAATAGTGATGATTACCACAGTTGGTCTTGTAAAAAACGAATGGTCAAACGATATTAACAATCAAATTGTAATGGATGATTTGTTTGATGAATAATACAATAAAAAAACGGCTCCAATAACCTATTGAAACCGTTTTTTTATTAAGTAGTAAGACGAAAAATACTGTGAAGTCAATTCCTTAGTTGATTTTGATAAGATTGCCAAGACCCAAGTTCATCTCCTTCTTTGCGCGGGTTTGTATAGTAACCCTTTGGTCTTGACTTTTTGCTTTGACTATTTCCTCGCCGCCCTTGTTGACCTTGCAGGTAGCACGATTTTTGCCATTGACTTCGGTTACTGTGATTTCACCGATGTGCTTCTCGGAGATTTCGCCGGCGATGTCCTCTTCCTTGAACACCATGATTTTTTGTCCAGCCGCGATGCCATCATCAGAGCCGATATTGACATAAACGACCACAGCCTTGACACCTTTCTTGTCGGTGTCCACCTTGATGATCTCGCCCTTCACGGGGAAACACTCTTCGATGAACTTCTTCATACTGCCCGATGCACCGTTTACGGCGTTGGCGCGGGACGATTCGGCAGTGTCGTCGGTAGAGCTTGACGAATAGTCGTGAACGCTCTCGGTGGCTCCAGTGGCGGGGTTGATGAGCGTGATGGAGAAGTCAATCGTTGTTGTGTATTGCCTTTGTGTTCTTACCGCGCCACTGCTGACGTCCTTCACTTGTATGTCCTTGGCCTCAGTACCGACACTTTTGATTAGACCCGAAAGAATGTAGTTGGCTTGCAACGTTGTTACTTCGCCTACCTGGCGCGTGTCGCCCATAGCAGAGGCAGCCTTTCTGCGCTCTGCCTCATCGTCCGTCATGCCTTCGTTGGCAAGATCCACTACGATTACGCGCTTGGTTGCTTGCAATGCACTGATTAGGTTTTGGCGAATGATGAATACCTCGCCAGAGTTCAAGTCGCTGGCATTGCGCCAACCTTGTACATTCACGACAGGTTTTGTGACATCCTGTGCGAATGAAAACGCTGCGGTGAGCACCGCTGCTACTGTCAGTAGAAACTTTTTCATAATTTGATTTTGATTTATTAGTTATTAATGAACGATATATATATCCTTGTTATCTTTTTGAGATTCATAGTATGCCGCAACAATCGCAGCCATCGAGCGATACTCTTCTTTTTTGAGGTCGGTGTAGGCATCAATTGCTTTTTCTTCTAATTTGCGCTCGTACTCCTTGTCGTCGCTTACGTTAGCCTGAATTTGTGAAATCAGTTTGTTGGCGTCCGATGCGCATGAACTGCTTGCATCAAGACCAGAAATGATGTCGAGGGCGATGCTATAATGCTGTTCGGCTGCGGCTGCCTTGGCCTGTTGTAACATCTGGGCGCAGTGCTGGGTTTGATATTTCTTGTATATCGACACCATTGCCTTTTCCACGTCGGCGTATCCGTCAACGTTGGGCGGATAGCCAAACAACAGCGCAAGCGCGGCGTCGAATTTTTGCGTGCTTGCCAACGTGTTGGCGCGGGCTATGAGTGCCGCTTTGTTCTTGACGTAGTAGTCGTTGACCTTTTGCTTGGTCTCGGCTACGAACTCCTTGAACGCCTTGCTGTCGGCGTTCAGGTTTTTGATGGCGTTTTTGGCGGCTTCTGTGCGGCTGAATCCCGAACCCGATATGCTCCACGTATATGTGTTGAACACGTCGTTTGTGGTGCCTTGTATTACATTGGCGGTGATGTCCATCTGTATTTTGTCCATTGTACGAAGACCTGTTTCCAATTTGTCCTCATGCAAGATGTCTACCTGAGGCACAAGGTAAAAATCACCAGTGTAGTTGCTTGTGAAGCCCGATTTTGTGAGCAGGCTTTTCAGGCGCGAGTCGAGCAGTTTGTAGAAATCGTTGTTGAACCCGATTTCCTTGTCTTGCGGCACTACCACGCCGATGTTGATTTCCTGTGCTGCGGCTGTGAGGAATGTAGAGATTCCTAACAGCAATGTGATGAGTACTTTCTTCATAATCATTCTCTTATTCCTGTTATTATTACTTGTGCATTAGATCCTGACACACTTGCCCTTGCAGAATAACCGATGCTTCTCAGGTAAAGCCTCAGTTCTTTCAAAAACCTATCTTTGACACTGTAATTATTGCCTTCCTCATCCCTGATTGGGACCTGAACATATTTGTATTTTATTATTTTACCTGATTCAGAAGCCTTGGTGTCATAGTTGTTTTTATATGCATGCTTTGACACCCAAGATGAAATGGCTTCGCTAATTAGGTCTCCTGTTGCATCGACTTCTGTTTCCAAAAAATCGACATCCACACCTTCTTTTATGCGAAACTCAAGTTTGATAGGTCTTCCCACCAAAAGCATATTGTTGAATTTTTGCTGGATCAAGTCAAGAAACTCATCCGCAACCCTTGCCAGCGCTCTAACAGCAAGTGCAGCAACATCATTGGAATACATTTCTCCTGAAAAACCAGTTGTTTCTCCAAGCACCTGACTTGTGCCTCCTGCATCGTATGCTTGCAACATAATTCTCACCGAATTTCCAGAAGATGAGAAATTGGTAATAATTTTTGCGGTAACGTAAATGTCAGCACCTGTAAGTTCCGCAATCATAGTAGCCAAGTCACCTTGTGTGCCATCTCCATACACAGCACCATCGGTCTCTGCTTGTTCCAAAGCAGACCTAAAATTGATAAGTTCAGCATTTTTTTTGCTAAACACATTATTGATTTGGGACATAACGATTTGTATGTTCTCGTCCTCCTCATATACAGTCCTGTAATCCTGACCTTTATTTATGAAAGGAACGACTACTATTCTGGGCTGTGACGATTCCACCTGCGCCGAGAGCATCAGCGAGCCCAAAATGAAGAGCAATGTTAGATAGATTTTTTTCATAGTCTTGATTATTAATAGATTCCGAATGTGTTGATTTTGTTGTTTCGGGCGAGCGAGGCTTAGAGTGCCTTCATGTTGACGTTGACAGTAACGTTGTAGTACTTCTGCTTGTCTTTGGTCTTGCCCTTGTCGCCCATCTTGTTGGAAACGATGAAGGAGTTGAACCCGCCGTTGTTGAACAATCCTTGTAGATATGGGTCGTCCTCCTGCGCCGACGACAGGAACGGCTTTGCATACCGCTTGGAATCCACGATGCCAATGAACAGCACTTCATAAATGGCGTCCATATTCGCATAATAGATACATTCCTTGGGCTTGCAGTTATAGACTGTAACGTCTAAGAGCATCGAATTTTCCGTCTCCGAGATGTACGCTACCTGGCTTGGATACGGCAATTTGATTTTTTGTGCACACGCAATATTTGCGAATGATATTGCACACACAAATAGTAATAGCAATTTTTTTGTCATAACAGCAATCTTTTTAGATTAGTTTTGATGACAAAGTTATGTTATATCTATCTAAAAATCAAGAGTTTGGTATCGGAATTTTATAACAGAATTGTAATTTTTTTCCGACGCTGATAAGTGTTTTGTTACATAATTGTATTATTTTTCCGACAGAGGGGAAGATAAGTTGTCAGAGAGGATTTTGAAGAAATCGTAGTTTAGCACTCGGCTTATTGTTTCAAGCAATTCGGTGTCAATTGCTGGATTGTCAAAAATGTCATAGCAAGTAGGTCGTGAACGGTTGATTTTTTTGCTGAACCATGTAACGCTTTGCCCTTGCGCTTTCAGCCGTTCTCGTATTGCCTTTCCAATATGTATGCCCATAGTTAGGAGTTTTTTTTTAGGACTGACGAGATTCCGATTTCAGTCCAAATAAAAAAAAGCGTGGAATCCTTATTCTGCTCGTCTCCACGTTCTGAGGTCTTCGCATTACCCGTACTGTCAATCCGAGCAGCGAACCCCCACGCCGTAAATGTATAATAACAAAAGTACACACCAAAACCGTGCGTACAGATGCTACACACCCACGGTCGTTTATCGCTGCTAAGTCTTCGACAGCACATTTCTTGAAAGTTGCGAAGTTTCAGAACGTCAAAAACATAGCGTCATAAACGCCTTCTATATATTTTCATAGTGTTCCACCGCCATTGTATGGCGTAAGAATCAATGCAAAGATATAACAAATCTTTGCATTATGGAACAAATAAAAAAAAATAGTTTACCAAATCTATGTTTTTTGTTGTAGATTTGGTAAACTATTTTTATATTTGTGGGCAGAATTAACTGAAAATCAGTGAATTGTATTTTTGCATTTTTTGCAAACTCCTTTCACCACGCAATTCACTGTTCTTATGTCGAAGCCTTCTGGTGCGTCGATGTGTGGCAATTTGATTTCGTGAAGGCAGAATGTCTGTCGGCAGACCTCGCAATAAAAATGCGGGTGGAGGTCGTCGTCGTTGTGGTCGTCATCGTCGTCGTGATGATGATGACTGTGGCAAATTTCGTAACGGACGCAGCCCGAGCCGTCCTCGATGACGTGTACGAGATGATTGTCGGCAAAAAGACGCAACGTGCGGAAAATCACCGACTTGTCGATGCTCAGGAGCGTGTCCTCGATTTCGATGAGCGACATCGGCTTGTCGGATTGCAGCATCGTCCGCGCCACGAGAATGCGGTTGGCGGTTGCGCGTATGCCGGAGGATTGCAGGAGGTCGTCTATTGAGGTGTCCATAATAGAGATTATTGTTGTTTCATTATCTTGCTGCCAATGAAGCCTGCTGCCACAAGACCGCCTATGAGCACCACTACTGCAAGCCAATAAATGTGCGTGAACCCTACAAGTCCGCTAATGACAAATGCAAGTCCTATCAATGCCATCAGTTTTGCAAATTTGCGGGCGTAAGGCTTCTTTTTTTCCTTGTCGGTGGGGATTGAGTATGTTTTTTGGGGCATTATTATCGTGTCGCCGCTCAGGTAGGCGATGATGGCGTAGAGCAATATGCCCCCGCCCATTGCAAGCATTATTATAGAATAGACGTCTTCCATATTGGAAATGGTTTTATCGGGTTTTGCAGCAAATATAATCCATTTTCCTGTCATTACAAAATTTTGCCCATAAAAAAACTGCGCCAACAGTTCAAAAAGTCTGTTGGCGCAGCGATTTGCCGATTTGTTGTCGTCTGATTACTATGAAATTATGATGCGCGTAGCCTTTGCTGATGATTTTAATAAATTTTGTCGTGTCTCTATTACGGTTTAACACCCCCAAAATGCCTTTTTTGGGAATTTCGCTATCGTTTTGCACCGCCTTTGGCACCGGCACTGAATCCCGCGCCCATGGCGAAGATGTTTTGGTCGAAACTCGACAGCAACTTGTGCTTGGCTTCCGATTCCTTGACGGCGATATTGATGATTTCGTCGAGGACGTCCACAAACTTCTTGCCCGTAGCCTCCCAGAGGTAGAACGACAAAGAGCCGGGTATGGCGTTGATTTCGTTGACATATACATCGCCGCTCACCGAATCGCGCATGAAGTCGATGCGGATGATGCCCGATGCGTTCATTTCCTTGAATGTCTTGATGGCGAGAGCCTGAATCTTCTTCGTTACGTCTTCGGGAAGGTCGGCGGGACACTTGCGCTGCGAACCCGACATGCCCTTGCTGCCGGCTGATTTTGCGCCGCCAAATTTGCCGCCCATCTTCATGCCTTTGCTGCCGCCTTTTGCCGAGCCGCTGCCCATGTATTTGTCTTGATAACTGAGGATTTCGCCGCTGCGGATAGGCTCTTCGAGTACCGAGGCGTGGCAGTCGTGGTAACTGCCATAGACGGAGCAGTTGATTTCTTGGAGATTCTGCACCATCTTTTCGATGATGATTTTGTCGGTGAATTTGGCTGCGAGATCTACGGCGCGGTCGAGTTCCTCGGCGTTTGCCGCCTTGGAAATGCCAACAGACGAACCCAGTCCGGCTGGCTTCACGATGAGCGGATAGCCAATCTTTTCGGCGCGAGCCTTCTCCGCGTCGTGCTGCTCAAACCATTCGCGGTCGGTGGTCCACATATAATCGACGCACGGTATGTCGTTGGCCTTGCACATATATTTGGTGGCTATCTTGTCCATGGCGATATTGCAGGCGCGGAGATTGCTGCCTACGTAGGGAATGCCAATCATCTCAAACAAGCCCTGCAACGAGCCGTCTTCGCCGTAACTGCCGTGCAAAATTGGGAATGCAACGTCAATTTTTGTAACCACCTTGCTCTTAAACATGTTGGTCTTGGAGCGGTAGAGATTGAAGTCGCCGCGAGTGGGCGTCATATACACCTGTTCGCACCACGAGAGGAGTTTCTTCATGTTGCGGTAGTTGGACATGTTGGTAAGTCCGGGGCCGGTGTACCATGCGCCCTCCTTGGATATGTAGATTGGAACGATGTTGTATTTGAACTCCGGGAATGCCTTGATGGTCTGCACCGCCGAAATTACCGAGATTTCGTGTTCCACCGAAACCCCGCCAAATAATACTGCTAATGTTATCATGGTGTTACAATTAATAATTCAAAATTTAAAATTTAAAATTTGAAATTTAAAATTTAAAATGGCATCCGCCGGATGGCAATTATGCATTATGCATTATGCATTATGCATTATGAATTATGCATTAAAACAAATCCGGCAAGTCGTTCTCAAACAATACCACGTCGCCGGGATTGGTGCGGGCAAATGCCCATGTGGCTGCATCGTTGAGGTTTTGGGCGATGTAGATTTTGTCGGTTGGGAACGATTTTTTGATGAGGCCGTCGTATATTGGGGCGGTCTGTTTTGCGCCCACCAATATGGCAAAATCCACGCTGTCGGCTATCTGTTCGCCGAGTTGTTCGTTGTAGAAATACTGCTTGTCGCCGAGTTCGATGATGCCGGGGGTAATCACAAAACGCTGTCCAGGGAATCCCGCCAAAGTTTCCAACGCCATCTTTGCGCCCTTGGGGTTGGAATTGAAGGCGTCGTCGATGATTACAACGCCCGCGCCGTTGCGCTTAATCTCCATGCGGTGTTCCACGGGGCGGAGTTTGTGGATGCCAAATGAAATCTGGTCTTTGGTGAGTCCGAGTTTGAATGCGCAGGCTACACAGGCGAGGATGTTGCTGATGTTATAATCGCCGAGTAGGGGAGTGCGCATTTGCAGAGTTTCGCCGCCGCTTGTGATGACGCTGAAATCCGTGCCGTCCTGCGAATATGCCAATTGTTGCATATCAACATAGTAATTCGCAGTCTTGTCGGTTGTGGAATAGTATTCGGCGGGCTTGCCGTGGTTGGTGTTGCGGATGATTTCGTAGTCGGCATTGAGGAAGGCGCAACCGTCCTGCGGCAGGGAGTCGATGAGTTCAAATTTGGTCTTGCGGACGTTCTCGATGTTTTTGAAAGTGTCGAGATGCTGCTCGGCGACGGAAGTAAGGATGCCGTATTTGGGATGCACGAGGTCACAGATTTCCTTGATGTCGCCAATCTGTTTTGCGCCCATCTCGCAGATGAAGACTTCGTGCGTGGGTTTCAGGTATTCGCGGATGGTGCGCACAACGCCCATCGTTGTATTGAAACTGCCCGGAGTCATCAGCACGTTGTATTTTTGCGAAAGGATGGTTTCGAGGAAGTGTTTGGTGCTTGTCTTGCCATAACTACCTGTAATGCCGACAATTATCAGTCCCGGATGCTCCTTCAAAATGCGCTTGGCATCGTTGATGTACCAATTGTTGATGCGGCGTTCCACGGGTTTGAGGATGATGTTGGCAATCGGGAGGATGATGCACGTCAATACGCCGTTAGCAGCGGTGGTCAGCAATCCGCCCATCATTCCGGTATATATTACATTGGCTACTACGCCTATTACGATTATCGCCAACGACGTGAAATACAGCCTCTTGGCGCGTGAGGTGAATTTGAGTTTCACCTTTGATTTGCGCGTCAGGGTTTTTATTGTCAATAATAATTGCATCAATGACGGCAACAAGAGCCACCACTTGTTGATGCCTGTAAACCAAATGATTGCGATGGCAACCAAAGCCGCGAGTTCCACAACGCGGTCGATGGAGGCGTAATTTTTGGCGAGCCATTTGAAGTAACGCTCGTTGCGGTAACTATTTTGCTGAAACATCTGCAACTCGTAGCCGAGTTTTACGCAGACCCAGACCGCCGCCACCGCCAAAAATACTATTGTCAAAACTGTTTCCATAATACGTTGATTGTTAACTTTTTAAGAAGTTTTCTGCTACTGTGAGAAAAAACGGCGAGTTTTCCAAAAATGCAAAGTGAGTGCATCCAGGCATCACCACGAGACCCGCGTCGGGGATTAGTTTTTCCATAATCTGCGCATCGGCAACTGGTGTAGCGGTGTCGTTAGCCCCCCAAATGAGTAGGGTGGGGGCTTTGATGGACGGCATCACGTGTTGGAGGTCTTCGTCCACCACTTTTTTGAGCACTTCTTTCATAATGCCCGATGCGTTTTTGTAATCTTCTGACGCCAAGGAGTTTACAAAAGGGCGCACGAGTTTTTCGGTTGCCGCTTCGCCTATTACTTTGGCGGTTACTTTTTTGAGTTTTGAGAAAATTCGCGACACTGATATTTTGGTGCTTTGCGGCTTGACGCCTGCTGCGTCGGTGAGTATCACTTTGTTGACGTAATTATTCCTCGACGACAACAATATTGACACCCTTCCGCCAAACGAATGTCCCACAAGCGTAAGATTTTGGAGATTCAATTCTTTGATTAACTGTTCGGTGCATTGAGTGTATTGCTCCACGCCCCACACTTCGGGCGGCTCTTGGCTCTGTCCAAATCCGGGAAAGTCGATAGCCGTTACGCGGTGCGTCTTAGAGAGACCGTCCTGTATTGGCTTCCAAATCTCTATGTTGCAACCCCATCCGTGCAGGAGCAACACGTCGTCGCCCTCGCCGGTGGTCTTGTAGCGGATATTTACGCCGTTGATATTTATGATGTTTTCCATTATTGTACGCGGTGTGTTTGTTTCATCGTGCAAAGTTAAAAACTTTTTGTCATAATGTAACATTTTTTTTATCAAGTTGACCGCCTAAATCCAAAAAAAAGGCGCAGCCACATAATTCCGTGTGCCGCGCCTCTTTATTATATTAATTATTATAAATGAGACTTAGTAGAATTTCACCCTCCTGTCGTCGATGTTTGCCTGTTCGATAATCGACTGGTAAACTTGATACGAAGCCCTGTTTTTGAGGTCGTTTTCCAACATACGCTTGTCGGTGGTGATGTTGATAGGTTGGATTGCCTGTGCCGGGGTGAAGGATGTATTTTGGATTACGTAAACGCCGGTTTCACCTTTGATGGGTGCGGATACTTGTCCCTGCTGCAATGCAGCCGCTGCTGCGATTACTTTGGGTTCAAAGCCAATGCCGGGTATCTGGTTCATGTCGAGGTGGATGGATGTTGCGTCCTTCACTTCCTTGCCCATCTTGTTGGCGGCTTCGTCAACGCTGCTTACGCTGCCAAGTTTGTTGAGGATTGCGTCGCCCTTTGCGTCGTTTGTAGCGAGGCGTGTAACTTCGTTCTTGACGGATGCAAGGCTCTGTGTGCCTTTGGGGTGTACGCCAGTCAATACTGCAACGATGAACATATCGCCCATTTCGTAAACGCCCGATACTTCCTTTGACTTCTCGTCGTTGAAAGCGTCGCGGATGATTTCGCGGGAGTTGGAGATGCCAGGGATTTGGCTTGTATTGGAAGTGATGCCAGGTGCTATGCGGGCAGTGAGTTTTTGCTCTGTAACTGCTTGCTCAAACTGCTGGCGTGTCCTGTTGCGACCTGCAAATTCGCTTGCGAGTGCGTATGCTGCTTGGCGTGTTTGGTTGCTCGGGCGAATGTCAACAGATGCGATGCCTACCGAAACTTTTTGCTTGGGGGCGGTCTTGCCAGTTACCTTTATGATATGATAGCCGTATGCTGTCTTTACAATGGTGGTCTTGCCCTTTTCGGTGGCGAAACAAGCATTCTTGAATTCGGGGATGAAGTTGGTGCGCTCTGTAATCCAGCCGAGTTTGCCAGAATCGGCTGCTGAGCCTTGGTCGTCGCTAAACTGAGCAGCCAATGCACCGAAGTCGATGCCCGAATTGTAAACGCCCAAAAGGCTGTCGGCTTTTGCCTTTACTTTGAGCGAGTCGGCAGGGTTGTTGACGAGAAGGAGAAGGTGCGATGCTTCCACGGAGTCAGCAAGCATTTCCTTGCTGATAAGGCGTGCAACGTTGTAATACGCTCCATCTACGTATGGACCGTAAACGTAGCCCGGTTCCTGTGCAAACATCATTTCGTCCACGGTGGGGTTGGAGAGTTCGCCTTTGCCGTAATGGTAGGGAGTGTAAGGAACGTCAGACTTGGAGTTGATGTACGATTCCACTTCAGCTGCGGTCGCGGTTTCGAGTCCAGATTTGATAGAGTTGGCGATTTTGAGAGCCTCTGCGCTGTCCTTGTCGGTGGGTATCACGTCAAATACTACGTATGAAAGATCGCGTGTCTCTGTGCTGGATACATAACGCTTGATGTTGTCGTTATAAAAAGCCTTGAGCTTGTCGTCCGATACAGAAACTTCTTCGTCTTTGATTTCGGAGTAGGGGATAGCGACGTACTTGATGTCAGAGAGTTGCGTGCGCTGTGCAAATTCGCGCTCCACTTCGGCTGTTGTTACATACAGACCAGCGTTTACCATGCTGAGGTATTTGTTGAATTGACGGCTCTGACGGAGTTCGTCTTCCATGTTTTGCCAAAGGAAGCGATACTGGGAGTTGTTGCTGCCCTGTACAATGAAATCATTGACCACCTGCGGGTTGTACATACCTGTCTGTGGATCTGTGGCTATCTGACGGATTACGTTGGTAACGTATCCGGTCTGGATGAGGTGAGCCACTTCGTCATCTGTTACGATGAGGCCCTGGTCGTTGGCGTTTTTGAGGATAGTATTTTCCATCACAGCCTGCTGCCATACTTGGTCGCGAATCTCGTCGGCCATGTTGCCGTTGAGCGCGCTTTGGTTGTATAAGGATTTCATGTAGGCTTCTTTGGACTCTACCTGCAGCTGAAACTGCTGATAATCTATCGTAGTGCCGTTGATGTCGCCCATCTTGGTCTGGCTCGCTCCAAAAATGGTTGCGCCCGACGAGATGAAGTCGCCGAGAACGAAGGCGAGCAGGGCGCCACCCACGCATATTGCAATCAACTTGCCTTTGCTCCTGATGGATGAAAGTACTGCCATTATCTGATGTCTTGTGTTGTAGTTTTCTTATTGTTGTTGCATAAATCAAAAAACCCCAATCCCGCTACGAATTGAGGGCTTTGAATCTCCTTAGTATTAGAGATTGTACCGATTCTAATAGTGTCCCTGGCATGTAGCCTCGGATGATACGGTAAGTTTTTTTCTGCCTTTTCTGCGGCGAGCGGCCAATACCTTGCGACCGTTGGCGGTCTTCATACGCTCTCTAAAACCATGCTTGTGCTTGCGCTTCTTGATAGAAGGCTGGAATGTACGCTTCATTTGTTTTTATGTATTAATGTTTTTATTGTTTTATTATCGTCTCGGAAAGCGTCTCAACGTAATTTCGCTTTGATGCTTTTCGGGGGGCAAAGTTATGACATATTTTTTGAACTGCAAAATTTTTTTTTGAAAAAAACTCAAAAAAATCACCGCCTTATTTTTTATATATGGCGGTGATTATTTTTGGATTGCAATTCTATGTCGTTAGAATATGTATTTCAAGCCAATCTGACCACGCCAGCGGGAGTAGTAGTCGGCGTATGAGCGCATATTGTAATCGGCGGGATGTAGGAATTGATACTGACCTTTGCCCACGTATGTGATGGGCGAGTAGTAGCCAGATGTTCCCGAATAGCGTCCCCATTTTGCGCTAAACATGTTGGAGATGTTCATCACGTCGAATGAGAGTTCGATGGCGTGGGTCTGCTTGCCAGCCTTGAAACTGAATCTCTGTGCGAAGTGGAAGTCGAAGTGGTTTTCAAACTTCTCGTTGTCGGCGTAACGCTCGAAGTATTCGCCCCTGTGGTCTGCCAAATAGTCTTCGGATGCAATCCACGCCTTCATGTTGGCACGTTGCTGGTCTTCGGTGTATTTGTCGTTGGCCTTGAAGCTCATTTGGTCTATCTGTGCGTCTGTCGGGATGAAAATCAGGTCGTTTTCGTTGGAGCCTTCGCCGTTGAGGTCGCCATAATAATATATGCTGTATGCATTGCCAGATACGCCGGTGTAGATGAGCGAAATGGTTGATTTCCAATGCCCGGCATATTCTTTGGCGTATGTAGCCGATGCTGTGATGCGGTGTGGAATGTTGTAGGCGGAGAATCCAAGTTCCGGTTTGTTGGGGTTTTGGTAGGTGTAGTTGTAATTGTAATTGGACTGAGCAACGCTCGAACTACCGTTGTTGACCGACTTAGACCTCGTGAAGGTGTATGACGCCGAGAGGTTGAGTCCGCAATTGAAGGTCTTGCTGCCACGGAGCGAGAGGCTTGTGGAGTAGCCCTTGCTGGTGTTGTCGAGGAGGTACATATTGCTGAGGGTCTTGTTGAAGTAGTCGTCGGTTGTGGACGGTTTTTCAAACAGTGGACGGTTGTCGAAGTCAAGATCGTATTCTTGACCGAATGTGGTGCCTGTCATGTGGCGCGTCCAGTTGCGATATACTACGTCGTTGATTACTTTGGAGAGCAACCATTCTGCCGTCCAATCGATGCCGCCAAGGTGGAAGTCGAATCCGAGGTTGAATTTTACGCTCTGCGCAAATTTGAAGTCGTCGGCGAATACGTTGACGGTCTGGGAACCCGATGCGCTGAGTGTGTTGTACATAGCTTCCTGAGAGTTGGGATCTACGCTCAAGACGGCGTTGCCGAGGTTTTTCTTTTCGTCGAATGTTACGAGTTGTATGCCGGTGTTGGAGAAGCTGTTGGAGAGCCATACAAACGGAATCCTGCCGGAGAATACGCCGATGCCGCCACGGAGCGTGAAGTTGCCTTTGTCGTCAAATTCATAACGGAATCCGGCACGGGGCGACCAAAGCGGTGCGCTGCTGAGCTTTTGGTTGGTCTTTACCTTCCAGCCAACTTTTTGTGCGTATGCGTTGAAATCGGCATTGTCGGCGGGGGTGTCGAAGAATACGGGGATGTCTATGCGGACGCCGTATGTTACGTCAAAATGGTCGCTGATAATCACCTTGTCCTGCGCGTAGATGCCAAATTGTGCTGCGCCAAACTGAGCCGCCCAGCGTTTGTCGCCGGTTACGGTTTCGTTTGCCATTCCAAAACGGTAACGGGTGAGCGTGTTGTATGTCTTGCCGTCTTTTTCGTAAGATGCCACGCCGTTGGCAAATTGGTAGAAGTCGTCGGGCGATGAGAAATAGTATGAGCCGTATGGGTCTTGGATGAAAAGGTTTTTGAATTTGTAAAATTCGTTGTGAGTGCCGAAGGTGAGAGTGTGCTTGCCGGCGTAGATTGTGAGATTGTCGGTGATGGTGAGGATGTTTTGGTCGAGGCCGTTGGCTGCCGAACTGCGTTCTGTGCCGAATGTTACCGAGCCGCCGCCCACGTTGTTTACCTGTATCATCGGCGCGATGCCGTAGGGGTCGCGTTTGTCGCGCACCATTACGTATGACGCTTTCAATTCGTTGGATACCTTGTCGCTAAAACGGCTTTGGAGTTCGCCCGCGATGGTGTTGGTCTTGGACGAGAAGTCGTAGGCGTAGGACTTGGAATCAAGGTATGACGCGGTGCTTGTGCCGCTGAGTTGTTTAGCATTTACCATGCGCCAACTTACTGATGCCTTGTGCTTTGTGCTGATGTTCCAATCGAGTTTGATGCCAGCCTTGTCGGATTTGGTGTAGTTGTCGAGGTCGGAGAACGTGTCGTTGTAACCTTTTGATTGGAGAACGTCGAGGATTTTTTGCGCCTCAGTGGCATCTACTTTGGACGCCGGCGAGCCGAGTCCGTAGTTGTTGGGATATTCCTTGTCGGTGTGTTCGTAGTTGGCGAAGAAGAAGAGTTTGTTTTTGACGATAGGGCCGCCGAGAGTGAATCCCAGACGGTATTCTGATTCGTCGTCGTATTTTTCGCTATTCTTGCCGTTCATCAATTCGTAGCGTTTGCCGATGAGGTTTTGATTATTAAAATCATAATAAACGCTGCCGTGAATGGTGTTGGTGCCCGATTTGGTGATGGCGTTGATGGAGCCGCCGGTGAATCCGCTCTGCCTTACGTCAAAGGGAGCCACGCTCACTTGGATTTGGTCGAGTGTCTCGATGGAAATCGGCTGTGCGCCAGCCTGTCCGCCGTTGGAGCCGTTGGGGGTGAGACCAAAGACATCGTTGTTCATCGCGCCGTCCACTTGGAATGCGTTGTAGCGGTTGTTGACACCTGCAAAAGACATTGCGCCGTTGTTGGAGGTGGAGATGAGAGGATTGAGCCTTGCAGCGTCGGCTATGGAGTGCGACATGGAGGGCATATTCTCGATGTCTTCTGCCTTGACGCGGCTCGATGCTCCGGTCTTGGATGCGTCAAATTTGTTTTTGGCAACTACGACTACTTCCTGCAATTCTTTGGTCTCGTCGCTGAGCGAGGCGTTGAGTTTGAATGTCTCGCCGAGCGAGAGGAAGATGCCTTCTTGCTTGTAGGGCGACATTCCCACAAACTGCACCGTTACTTCGTAAGGACCGCCCGGCTTCATGCCTTGGATGATGTAGCGTCCGTTGATGTCGGTGATTACCGCGTATTGCGCGGAGGTCTCGGTATGCACCGCCACGACTGTTGCGCCGGGGAGGGTCTCGCCGTTGTTGCCGCTTACGATGCCCGTGAGCGAAGATGTCGTTACCTGCGAGGTCGCGACGCCCGCAGCAAACAGCATTATCAGCGTTAAAATCAATGATTTGAATGTATTCATATATGAAATTGCTTTGTGTTTGAAAATTATGCCGCAAATTAATACAAAAAATTTAGATTTTATGTTTTTTTAATATTTTTTTTACGTTATATTGTGCAAATATTTCGCGAGAATGTATTTTCTTTGCATCAGAAATAATAATTGTATGTCAGCAAGCCAATTAATATCATCAGGAATACCAACTATAAGTCCGATGGAGACCGTCAAAAAGGCTCTCCGCATTATGGACGGCTATAAGTATGAGCATCTTCCCGTGGTATCGGATGGGATGCAGTATGTGGGGGTCGTGTCCGAGGATTTGCTCCGCAACGCCCTCAGTCCCAATTCGTTGGTGGAATCGTTGATGCTGGAAAAGCCGTCGGCGGATGATGGGGAGGATATTTATGCTGTGCTTCGATTGATGTCGCAGCACCATTATTCTATATTGCCAGTAGCCGACGGCGATGGCAAATATCTCGGCTGCATCACCCGCGAAAGTTTGATAGACCAACTCGCCGACTTGACGGCTGCGCACGTGCCGGGCGGCGTGATAGAGTTGGAGACCGAAAGCCGCAATTTTTCGCCGGCGGTGATTGCCAATGTCGCCGAATACAATTCTATGAAAATTCTCTCGATGCTCTCGCAGCCGCTTGGCACTCACGGCGTGAGGGCTGTACTCAAACTCAATGGCCACGAGACCACTTCCGTAATCCAGGGACTCGAACGCCACGGCTACCGCGTCCGCAATGTCCGTGGCGGCGATAGCAAATACACTGATATGTTGGAGGAGAGGTACGATGCGTTGGTGAGGTATATGAAGGTGTAATTATCCCTGAATATTATCCACATACACCTCGTCGAATCCGGCGATGAGTTCGGCGATGCGTTTTTCGTAGTCGGTGCGTTTGATTTTGACATCGAGGGTTATAATATACACCTTTTTTTCGTCTTTCATCGACATCTCTATATTATAAGTGTCGATGCTAAACCCCGCCGCCTTCATTTTGTCGAGGATAGAATTTACTTCATAACGCGATTTGGCGGTGATGGCGAGCGAAACGGTCTTTTTGCCCATCTTGCTGAGTATAAAATTGAATGTCTCCAATCCGATGAGCACCAGCACGGTAGTAGCCACCGAGAGCGCGTAATGTCCGCCGCCGCAAGCCATACCAATTGCCGCAGTAACCCAGATGCCCGCCGCCGTGGTGATGCCGCGCACGATGTGTTTTTGGAAGATGATTGCGCCCGCGCCGATAAAACCTATGCCCGTAACGATGTTGGCGGCAATACGCGCCGGGTCGAGCGAATAGTTGGTCTTGTCTAATAGCGGCAGGGCGCTGTCGAAGCCGTGAATAGACATTAGCATAAAAATCGCGCTGCCCAACGCCACAAGGAAGTGCGTGCGAAATCCCGCCATCTTCGACCTGTATTCGCGCTCCAATCCAATGACGCCGCCCAGCATTGCCGCAATGAATATCCTCAGTAAGTGTTCGTATTCCATAATGTTAGATTCTTTTGACGCAAAGTTAATTATAATATGTGAAAAAAACAATTTTTATGGCGTTAATATTTTAACGTAGCATTGCAGGCGATGCCATGAGTAATTCACGCAAAAATGCTACGTATGCAACGTATGTTTTTTTTACTTTAAATACGTTTTTTCATTAGGGCAACTCTGAAAACTTATTCATATCTTTGCATCGTAAAAAAATAATAATCACCAAACCCTAAAAAAAATGAGTGGATTAAGATTTCAAGTAGTAGGCGCGGCTTTCAGTAAGTCGCCGCTGCCTGTAGAGACACCCGAAGAGCCCACGTCGGTGTATTTCGGCAAGTACGTCTTTGGCAGGGAACAGATGTCCAAGTACCTGTCTAAGGAGACTTTGAAGAAGTTTGACGACATTACCCGCAATGGCAAGCCCCTCGACCGCGGACTTGCAGACCACATAGCCGCCGGCATCAAGCAGTGGGCGATAGAGCACGGTGCTACCCACTATACCCACTGGTTTCAGCCGTTGACCGACGGCACGGCCGAGAAGCACGATTCCTTCATCGAATACGCCGGCAAGCCGGGCGAAGGCGTCATAGAGGAATTTTCGGGCAAGTTGCTCGCTCAGCAGGAGCCAGACGCATCGAGTTTCCCGAGCGGCGGACTTCGCAACACATTCGAGGCGCGTGGTTATTCGGCGTGGGACCCCTCGTCGCCGGCGTTCATCGTGGACGACACGCTCTGCATCCCCACCATTTTCATTTCTTATACCGGCGAGAGCCTCGATTACAAAGCTCCGTTGCTCAAAGCACTTGCCTCTGTCGATAAGGCGGCTACCGAGGTTTGCCAGTATTTCGACGACAATGTTAAGAAAGTGTATTCGTATCTCGGATGGGAGCAGGAATATTTCCTCGTGGACGAAGGCCTCTATGCCGCCCGCCCAGACCTGTTGCTTACGGGACGCACCCTCATCGGTCACGAATCCGCCAAAAACCAGCAACTCGAAGACCACTACTTCGGCGCAATACCCGAGCGCGTGCAGGCGTATATGAAGGAAGTGGAATTTGAGGCTTACAAATACGGCATCCCCTGCAAGACCAGGCACAACGAGGTGGCTCCCAACCAGTTTGAGCTCGCGCCCATCTTCGGCGAGACCAACCTTGCCAACGACCAGAACCTCCTCATAATGTCTATTATGAAGCGTGTGGCGCGCAAGCACGGTTTCCGCGTCCTCTTGCACGAGAAACCATTTGCCGGCATCAACGGTTCGGGCAAGCACAACAACTGGTCGCTCGGCACCGACACTGGCGTAGGACTCTTCACGCCCGGCAAGACCCCGGAGGAGAATTTGCAGTTCGTTACCTTCATCGTAAATATCCTGATGGCTGTTTATAAAAACAACGCTCTCCTCAAGGCGTCGGTAATGACCGCAATGAACGCCCACCGTCTCGGAGCCAACGAGGCACCGCCTGCCATCATCTCCGTATTTCTTGGCACTCAGCTCACGTCGTTGCTCGACAAGATAGAAAACTCCACTTCGGAGGACGGCATCATCCTCGACGACAAGAAAAAAATGCAACTCGGCATCGGCAGTATCCCCGAAGTGCTCGTGGACAATACCGACCGCAACCGTACCTCGCCATTCGCCTTTACGGGCAATAGGTTTGAGTTCCGCGCCGTAGGTTCGTCCGCCAACTGTGCGTCGGCTATGATTGCCATCAATACCGCCGTTGCCGCTCAACTCGAAGAGTTCAAGAACACCGTAGATGCCAAGATAGCCGCCGGACAATCTAAGGAGCACGCCATCTTTGAGGTCATCAAGCAGTACATCAAGGAATCCAAAGCTATCCGTTTTGATGGCAACGGGTATTCCGACGAGTGGAAGGCAGAGGCTGCCAAGCGCGGTCTCGACTGCGAGACTTCCGTGCCGAAGATTTACGACGCATACACCACGCCCGAATCTATCGCAATGTTTGAGAAGTTGGGCGTATTCACAGCCAAGGAACTTGCCGCCCGCAACGAGGTCAAGTGGGACATCTACACCAAGAAAATCCAGATTGAGGCGCGTGTGCTCGGCGATTTGGTATTGAGTTCTATTGTGCCTGTTGCCACCAAGTACCAGGCTTTGCTCCTCGACAGTGCCAACAAGATGGTGAAGGTGTTTGGCGAAGAAAAGGCCACCAAACTCGGTGCGCAGACCTTGAAGACCATCGAGAAGATTTCGGAATACATCGACAGTCTCAAGACCAACGTAGAGGCTATGGTGGAAGCCCGCCGCAAGGCCAACCGCATCGAATCGGAGAAGGAGAAGGCGTTGGCATACCACGACACCGTGCTGCCCTTCTTCGACGTCATCCGCGACAATGTAGATAATCTCGAACTCATCGTTGACGACGAGATGTGGCCCTTGCCCAAGTACCGCGAATTGCTGTTCATCAGGTAGTTTACCTAAAATTCTCCATAATTACAATGATGCCGCCGCGAATGTATGTTTCGTGGCGGCATTTTTTGTGTGTTAACAACTTTTAACTTATTATTTTTCTAAACTAATCTTCATTTTATTTATATTTGTGCCATAATCAAAAAACCTAAGACTTGGCAAATATCAAGAACATAATACGCAACAGATGGTGCGGGATATTGATGGCGATGTTGACGGCAATGGGCTTCGGGGCGTGTCACAGGACGCAGAAGGTAGTCATTGACGACAGCAACGCGCCTATTGTTGATACCATCCGCGCCGACAAACCGCCCATATTCCACGGTGGCGGCGAAATAATTGCCCTTTATGGTGTGCCTCCGTCTAAATTCAAAAACTTGAAACAGCAAAATATTAAACCTCAAAATAAATAATCCAAATGAAACAAATAAAGAAGTATTTTACAATGAAATGGTGCGCGATGATTTCGGCACTGCTTGGAATGTTGGGCTATTCAGCCTGTGGCAGCAAGGACGAGGAAGATGACAGAATGGTCTGTCTGTATGGTCAGCCGCACGCCAATTTTAGGGTGGAAGGCTCTGTCCTCAATGAAGATGGCTCTCCTATTGCGGGAGTCAAAGTCTATGTCCGCGACCATTACGGCGACACTACCAAGACCGACCGAAATGGCAAGTACGTATTCGAGGACAACTTTTTTGAGCCCTTCAACAATATTTGGGTTATGGCGGAAGACCCGTTTGGCATCTATGCTGCCGATTCTGTAAATGTTGCAACTGATTTCAAGGGCGGCGAAGGCAGTATGTGGGACTGCGGCAGTTTTTCCACCACACAAGACATCACGCTCAAAGTGAAGCCCGCCCAACCTGAACCTCCCGAGCTGCCGTCAGACCCAGAAGAACCTGAAACTCCCGAACAGCCGTCAGACCCAGAGTCTCCTGAGCTGCCGTCAGAACCCGAAACAGAAACAACAAAATAATAATCTCCAAAACAAATAATTGAAATGAAACAAATTAAGAAGTATTTGACTGTGAAGTGGTGCGCGATGATTTCGGCACTGCTTGGAATGTTGGGATTTGCAGCCTGTGGCAGCAAAGACGATGACGATAGTGTTGCCTCTCGTAACGTCGATTCGCCCAATCCTAATACACCCAAGGAGGTGATTATCGAAGAGGGTCCATGTCTCTATGGTCAGCCATACGCCAAATTCAAGGTGGAAGGCGCAGTGTTCAATGAAGAAGGCTTGGTTGTCGAAGGCGTAAAAATCTATGTCCGTGACAATTACGGCGACACTACCAAGACTGACCAAGATGGCAAGTTTGAATTCAAGTCCGATGACATTATGCCATTCAACGATTTATGGGTGATAGCGGAAGATCCGTCGGGTGTGTATGAAGCCGATTCAGTACAAGTGGATGCCAAATTTGAGGGCGGCGATCGCGATTGGTACTACGGCAGTTATTCTACAACGCAAAACTTCACGCTCAAAAAGAAACCCGCCGAACCGTCAGAGCCTGAGAATCCCGAGAAAATCGACACTCCTCAGGACCCCGAAACACCACAGGAAGCTGAATCTTCCGAAACTCCGTCAACCCCCGAAGAATAAGATGGAACTTTCGCTGAAAAAACGCATCGGTCTTGAACTTGCCCGCAGCCTCAAAAACAATCGCAAAAAACTCCACGAACTCCGTCAGTTGTTTTGGGAATGTACTCTGCGGTGCAACCTTCGATGTCGTCATTGCGGCAGTGCGTGTCTGCCAAAATCTCAAATCAAAGATATGCCCGCTGATGATTTTCTTGCGGTGGTTGACAAACTGACTCCGCACGTCAACAACCACGAATTGATGGTAATCATCACCGGGGGCGAGCCGTTGTTGCGCGACGACATAGAATATGTTGGCAAGCAACTCTACAAACGCGAATATCCGTGGGGTTTTGTCAGCAATGGTATGTTATTGAGTGTTGACCGTCTCAAAGCGTTGATAGACAGCGGACTTAGGAGCGCGACTATAAGTCTCGATGGCAACGAGGACGACCACAATTTTATGCGCGGCAGTAGCGATAGTTGGCGACGCGCCTTCAATGCAATCAGGCTTTTGGGAATGACTTCGGGGCTCAATTGGGACGTAGCCACCTGTGTAACGCCACGGAGTTTGGACGGTCTCCACGAACTGAAAAAAATGTTGTTTGACGTAGGCGTTGAGAGTTGGCGCGTATTTTCGGCATTCCCTGCGGGACGCGCCGCCGAGAATAAGGAACTTCTTCTCGACGGTGCGCAGATGCGCCGCCTGATGGAGTTTATCAAGGAGTGCCGCGCCGAGGGCAAGCACGTAAGTTACAGTTGCGAAGGCTTTTTGGGACGTTACGAGAGCGACGTCCGCGACTTGTTTTACAGTTGCGAGGCGGGAGTTTCGGTGGCGTCGGTGATGAGCAACGGCGACATTTCGGCGTGTCCGGGCATCCGTGCGGTATTCAGTCAGGGCAATATTTACAAGGATGATTTTTGGGAGGTCTGGAACACCAAATTCCAAAAATTCCGCAACCGCGATTGGGCAAAGACCGGCATCTGCGCCGACTGCAAATTTTTCCGCTACTGCGAAGGCGGCGGTATGCACCTGCACAACGCCGACGATTCATTGATGATGTGCCATTTGGAGAAGCTAAATAGCTGAATAGCTGTTGGGGAGGCGGTGGAGAAAAACTATTTGACAAGGTATTGCACCCCTGTCATTTTGTGTTTTGCAAGGTCAACCAAGCGTCGCCTTATTGACATTGATATAAAACTTGCCGCCTCTCCAACTTTCAGTATTTCAAAAACTTTTTTACCGCTGCCTTCCAATGGAATGTCATTGAGTTTTATAAAAATGCCACAATGCGATGGAAAAATTTCAGATTTGGCTTCATCAACTTTATATTTTACTGTTATGTCTTTGATTTTTAGATTGATAGTGTTAATGTCGCCAACATTCAGTACGCAACAAGGTAGATTTCTTTTACGGTCAAATTTTTTGATGTCGTCATCGAAAGTTTCATAAAACTGACGGAAAACGGAAATACATTTTTCTGCGCCATCTTTCAACTCCCGAAGATTGAATGCTGCGGGCAACAATTCACCGTTGTTCATCATTGTAGATGGGAAAATTACCCTTACAACATTTTCTATATCAGATATTGGGTTCATTTGTATCCGTTAATAGTCTTTATGGTGTCAATCAGAGCCTCAGTCGAATATGGAATATTGTCCTGTCCCGAAACCTCGTCATTTTCAGTGATAAAATATGAAAAAGCATCGTCGCCCAAGCATATACCTGCCTCTTGCACGGTGGAATCTATCAGTAATGTACCATTGATTTCGGGGAAAATCGTCAATCCTTCTAAATATCTCTTGTCGATTTTGTTTAAGACGTCAGAAAAATTTGCTTTTACCTTTTCTGTGAGTGGAACAGCAGACACACCATCCCATTTTTCTCTGTAATTGCTGTATGTCAGGAACTTGTTGAGAATGTCATAATAACTTTTTTGCTCTTGTTTCTTCCCGGCGTCGGATTTTTTTTCGGACTTCAACGAATCCTGCAACAGGTTCACGAGCGCGCTTTTTACCGTGCTACTCACGCCTTTCAGTAGGTTCCAATACATCCCTACCTCCGAATTGTAGTTTAATGTTGCCGCTGTTGCCATATCGTTTATTTTTGAGCAAATTTAGAAGTTAATTCTGCCACGAAGTTACAATTTTTCCATTTCGTGGCAAAATTTTAGCTCATTTTTTTGCCACGAAATCAAAATTTTTCGTTTCGTGGCAGAATTTTAGCCTAAAAATCTGCCACGAAATTTATTTTTTTCGTTTCGTGGCAGAATTTTGGATGTTTAGAAAAATTATATTATTTTTGGGACGAAGATTTTAAGCAATTATACTAAACCTAAACCCATCATCAATTATGAAAAGATTTCATTCTATAATATTATCGGCGGCTACGCTCCTTGCCGCTGCTACTGCCGCAAACGCGCAGGAATTTAAGGCTGCAGAATCGGGATGTCTGAGAAATTACGGCGTGGATGTGGCTGTATTTGAGGATTATTATCCCGAAGGACATCAAGGCGGCGTGTGCATCATTATGAACGGCAAGCGCATCGCCACCAACGGCGACATTAGGCTCGAACCTACGCCTGGTCAGTGGCAGCCTGTACCTAAAAAAGTGTCGCGCCAAGCCGACGGCAATACTATCACCGCTCGTATGTGCTACCCCGACACAAGCCGGCATTTGAGGGGATTCAACCCCGCCGTATATCCTGATTTGGCTTTTTATTATAATGTGCAGACCAAGGCGGTGGGCAAGTCGATAGAAGTGACTGTATCTCTCGATAGTCCCATTCCGTCCAAATATAAAGGCAAGGTGGGTTTCAACCTCGAATTTTTCCCGGGCGAAATGTTTGGCGAGCCGTGGATTATGGACGACAAGTCAGGCATCTTTCCGCAGCAGCCAAATGCGCCGTTGGAGTTTGCAAAGTCCAACATCGAATACAAGGGCAACTTTGAGGGCGAAAAGGGGACTACCGTCAACCTCAAAAAGTTTTTGGCGACGGGTTACAGCCCGCTTATCGCCGACGACATTGTTGCCGCGCCATACGCCGAGGGCAACAGGTTTGTGGTATGCCCCAACGACCCGCTCAAAAAAATCAGCGTCGTATCGCCCAACATTCCGCTCAAATTGTACGACGGACGTATGAACCACAACAACGGCTGGTTTGTGCTGAGGAGCGAATTGCCGGTGGAGCAAAAGGGCGTTGTGTTGAAATGGACGATAACACCTAACGCCGAGCCGTCGTGTATTTACGTGCCGGTGGTGCAGACTTCGCAGGTTGGTTACAAGACATTGCAACCCAAACGCGCCGTCATCGAGACCGACGTCCGCGACAATTCCACCGCCGAGGCACGTCTCATAAAAATCACTGCCGACGGCGAGCAGACCGTCCTCCAACAGTCGCCCAAATCGTGGGGCAAATTTTTGAGGTACAATTATTTGACATTTGATTTTTCGAGCGTTACGACGCCCGGACTTTACAAAATTGTGTATAAGGATAGCGAGTCGGTTGTCTTCAAAATCGACGATGATGTATATCAACGTGGCGTTTGGCAGCCTGTAATCGAGTATTTTTTGCCGGTGCAGATGTGCCACGTCAGGGTCAACGAAAAATATAAGGTTTGGCACGACGCCTGTCATCTCGACGATGCGCTTGTGGCAGAGAAGGGCAACCTCTTTGACGGTTACGACCAGACGGACGATTTTCCTGGCGTTGTCCCCAACACCGAAAAAGCCGTCAACGTGGGCGGTTGGCACGATGCGGGCGATTTTGACCTTAGGGTGGAGTCGCAGGCCAATGAATGTTATAACCTCACGCTCGCTTACGAATGTTTTAAGCCCGAAATCGACGTTACTGCCATCGATTGGAAAAACCGCGTTGTGGAGATTCATCAGCCCGACGGCAAAAACGACATCCTACAACAGATTGAGAATGGCGCAATGACCATTGTGGCTGGCTACAATGCGTTGGGAAGGCTATACAGGGGCATCATTTGCAATTCGTTGCGTCAATACACACTCCTTGGCGACGCTTCCGCAATGACCGACAACATCCCCGGCAACGACGACGACCGCCGCGTCTATACCGAAAAAAATCCTTCCCGCGAACTCTCCACTGCGGCTGGTTTGGCGGCGGCTTACCGCACGTTGAAGGGTTTCAACGACACCCTCGCCAACCGTTGTTTGCTGATAGCGGAGAATGTTTACAATCAACACAAAGATGTGAAAGGTTATGCGTCGTTTGCAAAGTATCAGGCTGACGCAGAATTGTTTTTGGCTACGGGCAAGCGTCCTTATCTCGACCATATTTTGACGTTGACGGATTCTATCGGCAAGTACATTGGATATTGCGGATGGTATTTGGCGAGGATTGAGGATTATTGCAAGGGTCAATCTAAAGACAAAAAATGTCAGGCGTTTTCCAAGGCGTACCGCGCCGCGTTGCCGCAATACGCCGCTCAACTTAAGGGTTCCACATCGGAAAATCCATACGGTGTGCCTTACCGTCCTAACATCTGGGGCGCGGGTTGGGATATTCAGAGGTTTGGATTCCAACATTATTTCTTTGCGTCGCAATACCCCGACGTGTTCTCCAAAGAGCCTGTCTTTGACGCGCTCAATTTCATTTTGGGCTGTCATCCGGGCTTAAATAGGTCGTCGTTTGCATCGGGCGTTGGCGTGGAATCTGCCACCGTCGGTTATGGTCTCAACCGTGCCGATTGGTCTTACATACCGGGCGGCGTGGTCTCCGGCACGGGGTTGATACGCCCCGACTTCCCCGAACTCCTGCGTTTCCCGTATCTCTGGCAGCAAGTGGAATACGTCATCGGCGGCGGCTCGTCGCACTATATGTTTTTGGTATTGGCGGCGGAAAAGTTGGGGGAGAGGTAATTAAAACTCGTTTTCGTTCAGGAAGCTGATGGCGTCTTCATATTCCTGAGCCGCAGCAAGCTCGAAGTATTCTTTGGCTTTTTTGAGGTTTTGCTTTACACCTTCGCCATTGTAATAACATTTGCCGAGAGAAAACTGAGCCTCCGCATATTGTTGATTGGCAGCCTTCATGAACCACTTTACAGCTTCGGCTTCGTCTTCACGCACCCCAGTGCCATAGTAATAGCAATTGCCAACATTGTGCTGCGCCTCGGCAATGCCCTGGTCGGCTGCTTCCTTGTACCATCTGAACATTTCCTTTTGGTTTCCTTTGATGTAGCCTAAATCATAGTAATCGCCGAGTTTTAATTGTGCGTCGGCATTGCCCTGTTCTGCTGCAAGCTTGTACCATTGAGCCGCCTTATTATAATTTTGTTTGACGTCGCAGCCGAGGTCATAACGGTCACCAAGTTCCACCTGTGCGTAAGGGTTGCCATCTTCGGCGGCTGCAATTACGTCGTCGAGTTCTGCTTCCTCCCAATTGACGGATTCTTCGTCTTCCACGTTATCGTCTTCGTGATTGTCATAATCGTCGTCCTCCACTTGTTCGCGTGTCGGCGACTGGACGTTTTTGGCGGGTGTGGTGGCGTCGAGTCCAAAATGATGGAAAAATTCGTCCTTGAAATATTTGGCGTATTCTGCGACGTATTTCACCACCTGACAGGAACGCAAACCACGGTTTTTGAGCGATTCGGGAAGGATGTCCTCATTGAAACTGCCGCTGAAAACCACTGGCGTTATTCTGTCGAGACCCACGGTTTCTATCGCGAGACCAATCTCTTCGTAATACCAATCGCGCTTGCCGGGCACTTCGGGGCGGTCGAATGAGCCTTCTGTTACCACGAGGATAAAACGCTCTGTATTTTGTAATGCCTCGCGTATCTGCGTGTCAAATGTGCCTTCCGTTATAGAATCGACATCATAAAACACATTGTAATCGCTGAGCAATCCTACGAGATAACTGCCGCACACTGTGCCGTTATTTGCCCTGCGGTAACTGATGAAAAAGTCGTATTCCTTTTTTGCTGCCATTTTTCAGTTTTTTTGTTTTGATTGTGCAAATGTAATAATTAAAATTTAATTGTAAAAAACAAATGTTATCTTTGCAGTATGAAAAATTTTATTCCCATATTGAGCATTACGGGTTCCGATTCGACGGGCGGTTCGGGCATTCAGGCGGATGTCAAGACCATTTCGTCGCTCGGTGGGTACGCCGTTACCGCAATTACAGCCATTACCGTCCAAAATTCTCGGCAGATAGTTTCTATTCAAAACATTGATACTGAATTGGTAATGGCACAGATAAAGACCGTCTTTGAGGAAATCCACCCCAAAGCCGTCAAGATAGGCCTTGTCCGCGAAAAGGAAACTGTAAGGCGGCTTTCTCAGGAGATTATCAGGACAGAAAACATCGTCGTTGATGCTGGTTTCCTGAGTTCGAGGGACGAACAACTTGTGAGCGAGGACGTGGCAAATGCTTTTATAGAATACGTATTGCCAATTACCAAAGTGTTGATTATCAAATGCAAAGAAGCGGAAGCATTGCTCAAAACCAAAATACAGACCGCGCAGGAAATGCACGATGCTGCCGTAAGATTTTTGGATTATGGCGTAAAGACTGTGTTATTGCAGGGCGGGCATTGCGCGAAGGGGATTTTGACTGATATTTTCGTTGATTCTCAGGATGTTGATAAGCCGATGTATTTCACGTCGAGCGACACATCGGGTTGGAATTTTCACGGTGTGGGCGGCACGTTGTCGTCGGCGGTAGCAACATTTTTGGCGAGCGGCGAGCCGGTGGCTGTTGCCGTCAAAAAAGCCCACGATTATATCCGCAATTTGGTGGTTTATTCTGTTGCCATTGATGCCACCAATATCATCCAACACTATCGTAATAAAAATGTAAGTGGCAGACACGTAGAGATTTACAATAAGATGATGTCGCTTGTTGCCGCGCATTATGTGGAGGCTAAGGATGTAAATTTTTATGCCGAAAAACTCAATATCACCCCGCGTTATCTGTCGGGCGTCATCGCTAAGATGGTCAACGAATCGCCCAAACAATTGATTGACAATTATATAATCAAGGAAATAGAAGAAACTCTGTTGTCAACGTCGCTTTCGCTTCAAGAAGTGGCGTACAAATTTGGATTTGTGTCGCAAGCGGCGTTTTGTAAGTTTTTTATGAGGCAGAAAGGCGTCTCGGCAAAGGAATTTCGGAAGAAAGTTTAATTAAAAATTTTGAAGGACTTTTTTAGCAAATTCGATTTTTGTTAATTCTTTAATTATCAACTATTTAACTTAAAAATCATCGTTTTTATTCCGCCAAAACAGGTATTTTTTACCCTATTTTGGCGGAATAAAATTTTTTTATGTCGCCAAAACACTGTATTTTTGCATTGTTTTGGCGATATAAAACTTTTGAATTATGGCAGAAATGATAGGAAGAAAAGACGAATGTCGCGAATTGGAGCGTTGCCTCAAATCTCCAAAAAGTGAGTTCGTGGTGGTCTATGGTCGCAGACGAATCGGTAAGACGTTCTTAATCAGGAACTTCTTTAAGGACAAGTATGATTTTTCGTTTGTCGGACAGCACAACTGCACCAAGGAAGAGCAACTTGCAAATTTTGCGGACGCAATCAAAAGTTACGGCAATTCTAATTTTGACTTGCAATTGAAGACGTGGAAGGATGCCTTCAAGCAATTGCGTATCTTGTTGGAAAACAGTAGAGTACGACGCAAAAAAATAGTTTTCATCGACGAAATGCCGTGGCTTGATAGCCGCCGGAGCGATTTTGTGTCCGCATTGGAATATTTTTGGAACTCGTGGGCGGGCAATCGCAGCGACATAATGTTTGTGGCGTGTGGCTCGTCAACGTCGTGGATTGTAGAAAAAATCCTGAAAAATCGTGGCGGACTTTTCAACCGCATAACGATGCAGATATATCTGAGTCCGTTTACGCTTCGCGAGGTGAAAGAATTTCTCAAAAGTCAAAATTTTACTTGGGACAATTATCAGATAGCGCAGGCGTATATGATTTTGGGCGGCGTGCCTTTCTATTACAGCCTTATTAACAAGAGTTTGCCGCTCGCCAAAAATATCGACAACCTATTTTTCTCGTCCAAAAATGCGGTTCTTCGTACAGAATTTGACGAACTGTTTGCCGCATTGTTTTCCAATTATGAAAAGCATATTGACGTCATAAAAGTGCTTACAGCGTGTTCTGAAGGATACACGCGCACCGAAATCGCCCAGAAGGCGGGTTTTGGCGGCTCGGAGATGACCAAAATCCTCGACAACCTTGAACGATGCGATTTCATTATGTCGAGTTTCAAGACTGGCGGCGGCAAAAAAAACAAAATTTACAGGATTTGCGATTTTTACACGCTGTTTTATTATAAGTTTGTGGACAACAATCGGACATCAAATGCCAATTTTTGGCAAAAACTTTCCTTGACGCCCAAGTTGTACACGTGGCAGGGATTTAGTTTTGAATTGTTGTGTTTGCTGCATATCAAACAGATTCAGAAGGCGTTAGGAATCGACGGCGTAATGACCGAAGTGAGCACTTGGCGCAGCAAAAATCGTGATGCGCAGATTGACCTCGTGATTGAGCGTTCTGACCGCGTGGTCCACCTCTGCGAAATGAAATTTTCCAAGAATGAGTATGTCATCACGTCCGACTACGAAAACACGCTACGAAGGCGTATGGGGGCTTTTGAGGCTGAAACGGGTATTGAACGTGGCGTAAATCTCTCATTTGTAACTACATACGGTGTTGCAAATGTCAACAGCCACTCCATCGTAAATGACAATATTGTATTGAGTGATTTGTTTGAAAATCAATAAGTTATCAATTTTTTAGGCGTTTTTATTCCGCCAAAACAGATGATTTTTACCCTGTTTTGGCGGAATAAAATTTTTTTATGTCGCCAAAACTAAAACCTCACCAAAAATTTCCCAAATCGGAACAGAAATTTTGTACATATTTTCCCCCTTCCTACTTTTGCAGCGAAATCAATAAATCAACAAATCATTAAATCAGCAAATCAACAAATGGAAAACAGAGAACAACTCAACAGAAATTTGGCCCAGATGTTGAAAGGTGGTGTCATTATGGACGTTACTACGCCCGAACAAGCAAAAATCGCAGAATCCGCAGGTGCTTGCGCAGTGATGGCGTTGGAAAAAACCCCCGCCGACATCCGTGCCGCCGGCGGCGTGGCAAGAATGAGCGACCCAAAGATGATTAAGTCGATCCAATCGGCGGTTACGATTCCCGTAATGGCAAAATGTAGGATTGGTCATTTTGTGGAGGCTCAGATACTTGAAGCCATCGAAATAGACTACATCGACGAATCGGAAGTCCTGTCGCCCGCCGATGATGTTTATCACATCGACAAGCGCAAATTCAAAGTGCCTTTCGTGTGCGGCGCGAGGGATTTGGGCGAGGCGTTGAGGCGCATCAACGAGGGTGCAACGATGATTCGCACCAAGGGCGAACCCGGCACGGGCGACATCATTCAGGCTGTAAGGCATTTGCGCAAGATGCAGAGCGAAATCCGCCGCATCAAGTCGCTCTCCGAAGACGAACTTTACGAAGCCGCCAAACAGTTGCAAGTGCCGTTTGACCTGGTGAATTTTGTGCACGTCAACGGAAAACTCCCCGTGGTAAACTTTGCAGCCGGTGGTGTGGCAACTCCAGCCGACGCGGCGTTGATGATGCAACTCGGCGCGGAAGGCGTGTTTGTGGGAAGTGGCATTTTCAAATCCGGCAATCCCGAAAAACGCGCTCAGGCCATCGTAAAAGCCGTTACTAACTACGACAAGCCCAATATCATCGCCGAACTTTCGGAGGATCTTGGCGGTGCGATGGTAGGCATCAACGAACAAGAAATCCAACTATTAATGGCTGAACGCGGAAAATGAAAATTGCAATTTTGGCACTCCAAGGAGCATTTGAGGAACACCGTCAGATGCTCCTTCGGATTGGAGTGGAGAGTTTTTTTATACGTAATGCCAACGATTGGCAGCAACACAAGGACGCGCTCATCATTCCGGGCGGCGAGAGTACCACGATGCTCAAATTGCTCCGCGACCTTTCGCTGTTTGATTCGGTGAGGGACGCGATATTGTCAGGATTGCCGGTATTTGGTACGTGCGCCGGGCTTATAATGCTGGATTCCAATCATTTGGGTACGATGAACATCGACGCCAAGCGCAACGCCTACGGCCGTCAGTTGGGAAGTTTTTTCACGGAAGGCGATTTCAAGGGCATCGACCGCAAAATCCCAATGACTTTCATCCGTGCGCCGTACATCGCATCTACGGGCGAAGGCGTTGACGTACTGTCAATTATAGACGGCAATATCGTCGCCGCCCGACAAGGAAAACAGTTGGTGACTGCCTTCCATCCCGAACTCAACGACGATACTGCCGTCCACGAATATTTTTTGAAGATGATTAACGAATAAAATTGGTCATCTTCCACTGTTCGCGTTTGGGAGGTTGCGCGGTGCCGGTTGCAAACTGCGTGAGCATGTAGGCGAGATTGTCGGCGAGGGTGCGCATGGTCTGCAAACCTTCCTCGTCCTTGGCAACTTCGCCTGGTGCCGCGCCGTAGCCGATGTTCCAATATTGTGATGTTACAATCGGCATATTCAACATCTGAAACGCCATTTGCAACGACATGAACGCCGATGTCGCGCCGCCCCTGCGACATACTGTAACGGCTGCGGCGGGCTTGCCCTGCATATATTTTCCGGCGGAATATCCGAGCCTTTGCAATACCGACAATACCTGTCCGGCGGGCATTCCGTAATACACCGGCGAGCCAACCACGAGGGCGTCGCAGGTAGCGAGTTTTTCGGCGATTTGGTTGCAAACGTCATCATCAAAAACGCACTTGTCCAACCCCTTCGCGTGGCATTGTCCGCAAGCCACACAGCCGCGTATCGGGCGGTTGCCGAGTTGGAAAATTTCGCTTTCGATTTTGTTTTTGTTCAATTGCGATGCTATTTCGGAGAGCAACGTGAATGTGTTGCCGTTGCGCCTCGGGCTACCGTTGAGGAGCAACACTTTGAGCGGTCGGTCGAGACCTGCGGCAACAGTTTCGGCGCAAGATGCGAGCGCGCCAACGCCCGACATTGATATTGCAGCCGTCGCCGCCACCGCGCCCATTTTTTTCACCGCTTCGCGGCGAGAGATTTTGTTAGAAGAGTCCATATTTTCGAGATTTATGATTGTAATTAATAGACGCGGCGAGGCGGGAAACCGTTTAAATTTTTTTTCTGGAATTTGTTGAGGAAACGCTCAAAACACCGTTTTTTTGTGTATCTTTGTCCCCGAATCAATCAATACAGATATAAATGAACAGTTTTGCAGTAATTGTGCGCTATCTTGCGCCGTTTAAGAAATATGCGTTTCTCAATATCGTCCTCAACGCGCTGGGGACGGCGTTTTCGTTGTTTAGTTTCACGATGTTCATACCGTTTTTGGATACGTTGTTCAATACCAACAGCGGCGTCGTGGCAGACCCGGGCGAATTTGAGTGGAGTTACCGGAGTTTTATGGATCATTTTAATTATCAGGTGTATCAGATAGGCGAGGAGCACGGCAAATTCCACGCATTATTGTTCCTCGGCGGCGCGGTTTTGTTTGGCGCGTTTTTCAGAAATTTCTTCGCGTATATGGGCAGTTTCTTTATGGCGCCAATCAGCAACGGTACCGTGATGCAATTCCAGCGGAGGATTTACAACAAGATTTTGGACTTGCCGTTGAGGTATTTTTCGGAATCGAAAAAAGGCGACATTCTCAGCCGCTTTACCTCTGACGTTCAGGAAATTAGGACGAGCATTTCGGGAAGTTTGGATATGTTGTTCAAAGACCCGATACAAATAATCGTGTTCCTGAGTTATATGATTTATACAAGTTGGGAATTGACTTGCGTGTCGTTCCTTGTATTGCCTTTCATTGCAATTGTGATAGGCAGGATTGGCAAGAGCCTCAAAGACACCTCTGGCAAAGGTCAGGCTGCGGCGGGCGAGATGTTGACAATAATGGAAGAAACCCTCGGTGGACTTCGCATCATCAAAGCATTTGTGGCAGAGGGCAAGATGAAGGAGCGTTTCAAGAAAATCAACGACAAGGTTTACCGCCTACAAAACAAGATTATGCGCAAACATTCGTTGGCGTCGCCGCTGAGCGAATTTTTGGGAATATTGGCGTTCACGTTCATCTTGGTGATTGGCGGCTACCTGATTCTTGTAAAAGGCGACAATTCTTTCACCTCGTCCGAATTTATCGCTTACTTGGTGATTTTCACGCAGATATTGAACCCCGCCAAGGATCTTGCTCGCACCTTCAACACCATCCAGAAAGGTATGGCGTCGCTCGACCGCGTAAATGCAATCCTCGACGATATGTCCACCGTTCCCGAAATCGAAAAGCCCGTGCGCATCAACGATTTCAATTCGTCGATTGAGTTTCGCAATGTTTCGTTCCGTTACAATGAAAAATATGTACTCCGCAATATCAACCTCAAAATCGAGAAGGGCAAGACTGTCGCGCTCGTCGGTCAGTCGGGCTCTGGCAAATCCACGCTTGTAGATTTGTTGCCGAGATTTTGGGACGTTGAGGAAGGCGAGATTTTGATTGACGGCATCAACATCAAAAATTATAAACTCTCCGATCTCCGCGCCTTGATGGGCAACGTCAATCAGGAGTCGATTTTATTCAACGACACCATCCGCAACAACATTGCTTTTGGCGTGGAAAGTGCGACAGATGAGGAAGTTACGGCGGCGGCGCAGGTTGCCAATGCTACTGATTTCATCAAAGAAAAGATTGACGGCTACGATTACACCGTCGGCGACCGTGGCGGCAAACTTTCTGGCGGTCAGCGTCAACGAATTTCCATCGCCCGCGCCGTCCTGAAAAATCCGCCCATCCTGATTCTCGACGAGGCAACTTCCGCGCTTGACACTGAGAGCGAGCGACTTGTACAGGATGCGCTTGTCAACCTGATGAAAAACCGCACGTCCATTGTAATTGCTCACCGCCTCTCGACAATCCGCAACGCCGACGAGATTTGCGTCCTCCAAAACGGCGAAATCATCGAGCGCGGTCGCCACGACGAACTTCTCGCCAAAAACGGTACGTACAAGAAATTGTGCGAGTTGCAAGGGTTTGGAAATTAAATTATGCGTCGATTCATTAGATATTGTTTTGAGGAGAAGCCGTTGTTGTTTTGTATATGGATGGGCTTCTTTTTCAGGCTGTTGGCGGTGCTGTTTGGACGGGGCATTGCCTTCGGTTTCGACCATTATGCCTATCTCGAAACGGCGCAGCACATCGTAAGCGGCGACCTTACTTTGCAACAGTTGATAATGAACGACGATATTTACAGTTTTATCCGTCACGGCAATAGCGTCGTTTATCTCTACATCAACGCCGGGATTCTGTATCTGTGCGAGTTTTTCAATCTTTTTGACGCTCGGAGCAAGATGTTCATAATGAGGCTCGCGCACGGATTGTTGTCAATGTTGACTATATATTATTGTTACAGAATCACTTACCGCCTTGCCAACCGCCGCGCCGCCCTCGCAATTGGCGTATTGACATCGATGTTGTGGTTTTATCCTTATCTGTGCGTCAAAAATATGCCCGAATGTGTGGCGTCGGTCATTATGCTTGCCGCCGTCTATCGCCTCGCCAAAACTCGCAAACAGACTTACAAGATTGCCGACGATATTTTTACGGGATTTTTGCTCGGAGTGTCGGTGTCGTTTTGTTATAATCTGATGATTATCCTCATCGGTTGTGCCATCTGTTATATCCTCAAATCGGGATTTACGCGTGCTGTGATGATATTGTTTGGGGCGGCGATTGCGTTTTTTGCGTTGGAAGGGCTTGTGGATACAATCGCCTTTGGCACACCGTTTTACGTGTTTGGGGAGTATGTGGCTGATGTCGTCAACGGCTACCAAAACAATGAATGGGAATTCCGCAGTATTTATATGTACATCTCGATTTTGGCGATGGTGATACCCTTTCCGTGGGGCTTGCTCGGATTGTATGGCTACGTGAAGTCGTGGCGGCATTGTTTTCTGTTGTTTTTTCCCGTAACGTTCTATGTAATAGTGTCGTACCTACTGCCAAACAAGGAGGAGAAATTTATGGTGTCGATATTGCCGCTGTTTTTTATGCTTTGCGTCACGGGGTGGTTTAGGTTTGAGCGCGAATCGCGTTTTATCAGCACCCGACCGTGGCTCAGGCGGTGGAGCGTCGCGTTGTTTTTTGCCGTTAATACTCCGATGTTGGTGCTTACGTCAATGTCTTATATGCGCCGTCCGCAGGTGGAGACTATGGTTTGGCTGTCGCATTACAAGTCGGACATCTCGTCTATTTTTGTGGAAGACCGTGGTCATACGTGCGGCAAGTCGCTGCCGTTGTTTTATTTGGGCAAGGATATTGAGGTTTACAGATTGCGAAAGACGTATCCCGACCTCGACCCGTCGCTGTATTTTTCGTCGGAATCCGCCGACATTTCGCTGCACGAACACAATATTTATTCCGAAAAATATTTTCTCAATCCCGCATTCGCCGACCGCCGACCGCAATACGTAATCATTTGCGGCGATTACGATATGCCCGACCGCCTCGCAACTTTGCGCGAAATTTTCCCGCAGTTGACCTACGAAACCACCTGTTCGCCATCGTTTTCCGATAGGGTAATGGAATTTTTCAATCCGTCCAATAATAATGTTAATCTACATATTTATCGGACGGAATGAAAAAATATTCACGCCTTCGCCCAAATGTCGGGGATGAAACTTGAATCCAACCCACCCCAAAAAACACAACAAGCCCCGCCATTGCTGGCGGGGCTGTGTTGTAATAAATGTGGTGTGGTGTGTGGAATTAGTCTTCGCGGACTACGGTGAGAAGTAAGGTGTTGGTGGTTTTGGAAGCATCGGTGGCGGCAACGGAAAATGTAGGATTGCCTGGATTTGGCGTTAGCGTCTGCAAGGCGTAGGGGATGCCGTTGGCGTCTGTGGACTGCGACCAATAGTATTGGGTAATGTCAGGATCAACATAAGGCAACATGAGGTAATCTTCAGTAGTCGTATTATAGGGGTTGTCTTGGAAACTTTTGTCGGCGGTGCCGGATTGCGGCATGTGATCCGGATGGGCCTTGAATATGTAAAATTTGCTGTTTACCCCCACCCAATGGCATTGATTACAGAGGGCGTCCAACTCGTCTTTGGTGGGCAGGGCGGCTTTCTGTTCGTCGGTAAGGTCTGACCAGGCCGTTGTGGTGGCGGTGGGGTTGGTAGAGAAAAAGATTCGCTTGCCGCCGACAGTGATGCCGAGGTCGATGTAGCCGACGGGGGCGGCCTTCTCAGCCTTGCCGCCTGTGATTGCATTGTCGTCGGTCCAGTCGGTTACCTCTACTTCGCCGACCTTGATGACGTCTTTGCCGACTTTGAGGGTCATCTTGTAACTCTTGCCTTTTTCAAATTCAAAGTTGGTGGGCAGAGAGGACTTCTGCACTGTCTTTGGGTTGTCGTCGCCGTCGATAAGAGTGATGAAGTCGTTGGCGAAGTTGGCGTCGTTGACGGAACCGGGGTTAATGAGCGCGGTGTAGGTGTTGTGGTTGTCGGCATCGGTGGATTGGTAGGGGGTGATGCCGAGGATTTTGAAGTCGCTGACGGTCTGGTTGTCGGTGTCGTACTGATTGCCGTAGGATGTGATGGCAACGGTCAAGCGCGCCGTCTGACGTTCGAGGGTGAGGGTGATGTCGGTGCCTTTGTTGTCGGGGCGGGTGATGGTTGAGGTGACGGACATATAGTCGGCGGCGGCGATGAGGTCGAGGTTGCTTTGGTCGGGGGGCAGGGTGAAGTTGCCGTTGTACGAGGCGGGGTATGTGGCGGTGAAGGTTTGCTCGCTGGCCTTCCAAAGAAGGTAGGTGGGCTTTCCGTCCACGGGGTCCTCGGTCCAGGCGCCGTCGGATTGCAGGGTGTAGTTAACGGGCGACTGGTTCGTGGTGCTCACTTGGATTTTGTCGCCGGGGTTGAACTTAGCCTGAACCTCTTGGTCGCTGCTGAGGGGGTTGCTGCGGGTGAGGGGTGTGGATGCGTTGCGCACAGAGAATGTGATGTTTACAGCGTCGGCGGGTCTGTATGGCGACGCGGATTCGTCGTCCTTGTTGCAGTTGGCGAAGAGCATCGCGCCCGCCAATACCGCTGCCGACAGGTATTTTGAAATTTCCATAATTGTTTGCTGTTTTTTGGGTGATTAATATGTGTTGAGGTTGGCGGGGTTGGATTCCTGCTCTGCGTTCCACGGGGTTGCGGTGATGCCGTCCGGGGCGAGGGTTACGGCGTCGTCGCCTACTTCGAGGGCGATGGCGTACCGGTGTCCCGATGCCAAAGCGGTCTCGGCGGATGTCCACGAGTAATACTTGTCGCCGATGGCAAACCGCACGGTCAGCGTGGTCTTGTCGGATGATTTGTCGAGGGTGGGTACTACGATGCACTCGTAGGTGGCGGTGGAACGGCTGCTCTCGGCGGTGGCGTCGGTGTGCGCCGACTGGAACGCCTTGACGGGGATAGTGGACAGGTTGCCGTCATTATATTCAAATGCTGTTTGTTTGGTAGGACTAACACAAAATTTGTTGTAACTGGTTACCGTGAAATCCGAGATGTCGGCGGGGAACAGGTGGTCCTTGAAGAACTGGGTGTTGAGCGTGAGCGTCACGTCAATCTTGGCGAGGCCGTGGGTGAGGGTTACTTTGATTGCGCCGTTTCCGTCGAGGTCGGTTTGCGGGTCCACGGTAGTGGGCTTCATTATCAGAAGGTCTGCATTGTTGAGTTTGTCTTGGGTCGATTGGTCGTCGATATGGGGCAATATCCTGCCTTGGCTGGTAAAATGGTTAGCCGAAAAAACTGCTGAGCCATATTGCAACGCCGTTACTTGGATGGTCGTCTTGTCGTCCTTCCAGAGCATAGGGTCGCCCTTGGTCTTCCATTCGCCGTCGGCGGATTGTCTCTCGATTTCTCTCACGTAGTTGTAGGTGGGGTCTGAGCCGTCGCCGGTAGTTACGTTCAGCCAAAAGTGGCTGACGGTCTCTGTGGTGAGGCTCGCGCGGGTTAGCACCGCCTCGTTGACGCTGGTGGTTACGCGGATGATTCCGTCCTCGGGGAAGTGCGAGGTGGCGGCGGTGTCGGTGCCGTCGTCTTTGTTGCAGGCGGACAGCATCAGGGATGCCGTGGCTGCCATGAGTAGTGATTTTTTCATTGTTTTTTGTGGTTTTATGGGTTTACGATTTTTCGAGGTTTTTACATTGCCTGGCCGCCGTCGATGGTTTCGCCCTCGGTCCAGTCGTTGATGGACACTTCGCCGATTTCGATTTTGTTGCGGCCGACGATGAGGTTGAGGGTCGTGAATTTGCCCGAGACGAGGGGGATGTCGTCGGTGTGGGTGTAGGTGTAGTTTCGGCCGTCGATGGTGATGGTGACGGTGCGGAAACCCGACTGCGGTATCATCAGCGCGGCGTATCTGGCGGCGAAGTTGTCATTGGCGGTGACGGACTGCGCGGTGAGGCTTACGGTGGCGTCGGCTTCGACGGTCGGGGTGATTGACTTCGCCAAATAGTTGATGGTGCATTTCCTGGCGGCGTTGGCGGTGCAGGCGGTGATTTTGGGCGTTTCGTCCCACTGCGTGCGGAAGTTCATATTGACGTACAACTTCGCCATCGCGTGGTCAAAGACGAGCGGCACGGGGTTTTGCGTGGCGGTCCTTCCGTTGAGGACGAGCGCGTAGAGAAGGTCGCTCTTTTCGTAGTCGGCGTCGTCGAGGGTGAATGGGTCGGCGGTGAAGTCGTTGACGGTTCGGGCGGGGTAGATGCCGAGGAAGTAGTGCAGTGTGACCATATCCTGCCACAGCATTTCCTGTGCGGGCACCCATTTGCCGTTGGTGAGGGTGTTGGTCACGCCGTCCACTACGAGGGTCTGCGGGACGGTGGTCTGGTCGTCGGTCCAGGCATAGAGCGAGAGCTGGTCGCCTTCGTCGAATGTTGTGGCGTTGCCGTTGGTGGTGGCGCGGGTCATTGCGCCTACCGATGCCTCTACGGTGATGTGCGTGGGGGCGGTTTCTTCTGCGCCGCCGGTCGAACTCTTGTCGCACGAGGCGAGAAGAAGAGCGAGGGACGCGATGGTCAAAATGGTTCTTTTCATAATTGTAACTGTTTAATTTGTTTATGTTTTTCAGTTTTTTTTGCCCTACGGGCAATGTTTTTGAGTGCCCTACGGGCAGAAATCTTTCAAAT
>ODAI012526558.1_pt1 | contig 207808 bp, 169 predicted proteins | sample 1539321 | NCBI WGS metagenome assembly ODAI01 (sample SAMN02144231, study PRJEB22623) | gut metagenome | biome: sheep rumen | host: Ovis aries | place: New Zealand | reverse complement strand
CCGGCACTGGCAAGACCACCCTTTCCACCGACCCGAAGCGTCTCCTCATCGGCGACGACGAGCACGGCTGGGACGACGAAGGCGGATTCAACCTCGAAGGCGGCTGCTACGCTAAGGTCATCAACCTCTCTAAGGAGAACGAGCCCGACATCTACGGCGCAATCAAGAGGAACGCACTCCTCGAGAACGTTACTGTGGACGCCAACGGCAAAATCGACTTTGCAGACAAGACCGTTACCGAAAACACCCGTGTATCTTACCCGATCGACCACATCACCAACATCGCTAAGAAAGTGGCTGGCAAGAGCGCAGGTCCTGCTGCTAAGAATGTAATCTTCCTCTCGGCTGATGCATTCGGCGTATTGCCCCCTGTATCTATCCTCACCCCGGAGCAGACTCAGTACTACTTCCTCTCTGGCTTCACCGCAAAACTCGCCGGCACAGAGCGTGGTATCACCGAACCGACCCCGACATTCTCGGCTTGCTTCGGCCAGGCATTCCTCGAACTCCATCCGACCAAGTACGCAGAGGAACTCGTTAAGAAGATGCAGAAGTCTGGTGCTAAGGCTTACCTCGTTAATACCGGCTGGAACGGTACTGGCAAGCGTATCTCCATTCCTGATACCCGTGGTATCATCGACGCCATCCTCAATGGCTCTATCCTCAAGGCTCCTACCAAGCAGATTCCTTACTTCAACTTCACCGTTCCGACCCAGCTCGACGGCGTTGCTTGGGGCATCCTCGATCCCCGCGACACCTACCAGGATCGCAGCAAGTGGGATGAGAAGGCTAAGGATCTCGCTGCCCGCTTCATCAAAAACTTCGGCAAGTACACCACCAACGAAGCTGGCAAGGCTCTCGTTTCCGCTGGTCCTCAGCTCTAAGATGATGATTGCAGCATAGGCTGAAAATCTTATCCGACTAATTAAACACCCGCCCCATACCAATTGGAGCGGGTGTTTTTTTATATAATTAATGCATTAATTAACAAAAAAATATATATTGCGCAAAATTATAGCCCAATATTTGTATTTGTCAATAAAAAACCTTAAATTTACACCGAATTTTATAAAACGACTAAAACCAACTGAGATGAAAAAGATTATATTCACAATAATAGCCCTCGCCACGCTGCTATCCACCACAGCAATGGCGCAATACGGCATCACCAAGGAGTCCTACAAGGTGGCGGTGAAAAAATTCCCCACCTACTACGTGCCACCGGAGCAGCGCACCTATTGCATCAAGATTGACAACAAGATGCAAAGCATGTACAACGACACCTACATCACCGGCGACATCGAGTTGCCAGGCTGGACGGAGATTGACAACGACAGCCTCGCATACATCGTGATTTCAATGGACGTGCAGCAATTCAAGATGATTGGCATCGACCTCAAGGACAACCGCACCGAAAAGATGACAGCCGACGGTCTGCAAATAAACCACAACTACTTCCCGACAGTCAAGTACATCTTCAACATCAAGTGCAACATCAAGTCGCCCGTGGAGACCATTGAGCGCAGGAGCAACCCCGCCGGCTCATCAATCGAAAAGTATTACCCAATCAAAATCAGCTTCCCAACGGAAGAAGAAGCCCGCAAATACGTAAACGACGACAAGGAATCAATCACCAAAAAAGTGGCGGAGAGCACCTTTGAATTTATGAGCAAAGAAATCAACACTGCACTCGGCGAGAGATTCTACCCCATGGACACGGAAGACGAAATATCAATAGGCTACCTCCTCGACGAGGAAAGCCCCTTCAAGGACGATATGCTCGCCGCCAAGGAAGGCATCGCCGCCGTGCTTGCAAAAATTGATTCTGAAAAGAGTCCACAATACCTTGAGGCGGAGCTCGACCCCTGGATTGAAAAAATAAAATTCGTTGCCGGAGAACTCTCCAACACCGACCCCGTGCAGCGCAAGGCTAAGGAAGAAATGCTGCGCAACCTCGCCGCCTTGTACCTCATCGTAGAAGATTTTGACCAATGCTCGCTCTATTCGCAGATACTGCGCGACACTTTCAAGAGCAAAGAAGGCGAAAAACACATCAGGCAAATTAAGGAGTTGCAGGCCGACTACGACAAACACCACAAAAATTCGAGGCATTTCACCGAATACTAAAAAAAATATAACACTTTTATAACGAAATTTCAAAAAGAAAACATATATTTGCAGTCAGATTTACAAGTCTGAAAAACAAGTACACAAGCATATAAAATGAAGGTTTTAAAATTTGGAGGCACATCGGTTTCCTCCGTCGAGACAGTAAAAAACATAAGCGCGATACTCAAACGCACCACCGAGAAGCAGATTGTCGTCTGCTCCGCACTCAGCAAAGTGACCAACATGCTCACAGAGGCGGGCGACAAGGCTGCCGCTGGCGATATTAGCTACAGAGAAATAAGCGCACAGATCGAGAAGCGTCATTACGACTTCATCGACGCGCTCATCGAACCAAGCCAGCAGAACGATCTCAAAGGCAAGATACACAATTACATCACAAGGCTCGACAAAGTGCTCGAATCCATCTATTTCCTCAACGAGCTGTCTGAGCGTGCCTACTACATCATCGTAAGCTTCGGCGAGAGAATGTCAAACGACATCATATACAGATACTTGCAGATTCACAACGGCAATGTGGACTTCCTCGATTCGTCGCAGATAATCATCACGCGACCCGTAGGCGGCAAGGAGCACGTGAACCGCACTGTTACATACGAAAACATCCGCAAAAATTGGAACCCTAACGCCGACATCACAGTGGCTCCGGGATTCATCTCCAAATCTGAAAAGGGCTATGCAACCACCCTCGGACGCGGCGGCAGCGACTACACTGCGGCTCTCTATGCGGCTGCTCTCGATGCTTCGATGCTCGAGATTTGGACCGACGTGAGCGGCATCTACACATCCGACCCGCGCAAAGTGGCAAAGGCATATCCGCTCGACAAGGTAAGCTACCGCGAGGCTCTAGAACTCAGCAACTTTGGCGCAAAGGTAATCTACGCGCCCACCGTGCAGCCCGTGATGGAGAAGAAGATACCGATGAAAATCCTCAACACCTTCCAACCCGACGACGAAGGCACACTCGTATCCACAGAGACATCGCACGACATTCCAATCAAGGCAATATCCACAATGGAAAACATTGCCATGATTACATTCTCCGGCACTGGTCTCGTAGGCACCACCGGCATTGCGGGCAGGCTGTTCAGCATGCTCAGCCGCAACAATATCAATATCACAATCATCTGCCAGGCAAGCTCCGAAATGTCGATTTGTCTTGCAATTGATTCAAAAGACGCCGACAAGGCTGTAAAGGCAATCAACGAGGAATTTGACTTTGAAATCCGCAAAGACACTGTAAACAAGACAGTTGCAGAAAACGACTATGCGATTGTGGCAATGGTGGGCGAAGGCATGAAAAACTACGCCGGACTCACCGGCAAGGCATTCACAGCACTTGGCAACGCCAACATCAACATCCACGCCATCGTGCAGGACAGCACCGAGGTCAATGTTTCCATCATTGTGAAAAAGGTGGACGCCACCAACGCACTCAATGTATTACACGACGTTTTTTTCAACAATTAACAATCCTAAACAACAGAGATGCAGTACATTAGCACAAGGGACAACAACCTGAAGGTAACATTCGAGCAGGCGGTGAAACGCGGTCTGGCTCCCAACAAAGGACTCTTTGTCCCCGAACACTATATAACGTTGCCCAAATCATTTTGGGACAACCTCTACGGCATGAGCCTACAGGAAATCGGCTACCAAGTGGGACGCCAATACGTCGGCGACGAAATACCCGACGATGATTTCCGCAAACTCTGCGAAGACGTACTCAGCTTCGACATCCCCCTTGTAAAGGTAAAGGACAACATCTACTCGCTCGAACTCTTCCACGGCCCCACGTGTGCATTCAAGGACGTTGGAGCAAGGTTTATGGCGAGGTGTCTGGGCTACTTCTCACGCCAGCGCAACGAAAAGACCGTAATCCTCGTGGCTACCTCCGGCGACACCGGCAGCGCAGTTGCCAACGGATTCCTCAACGTGCCGGGCGTGGATGTCATCATCCTCTACCCCAGCGGCAAGGTAAGCGAAATACAGGAGAAGCAGCTCACCACCAACGGCAACAACATCACCGCCCTCGAAGTCAATGGCGTGTTCGACGACTGCCAGGCTCTCGTCAAGACTGCTTTCGCCAATTTCGATACCAAGGACAGAATCAAGCTGACCTCTGCAAATTCCATCAACATTGCAAGGTTGATACCACAGTCGTTCTATTATTATTATGCGGTATCGCAGATTAAGAGAGACGACGCAGTAATATGCGTACCAAGCGGCAACTTCGGCAACATCACCGGCGGCATATTAGCATTGAAATCGGGATTGAAGGTAAAACACTTCGTAGCCGCCACCAATGCCAACGACACCGTGCCTCAGTACCTGCAATCTGGAGTTTACACACCCAAACCGTCAGTACAGACCATCTCAAACGCAATGGACGTAGGCGACCCGAGCAACTTCGAGCGTCTCGATATGATTTTTGGACACAACTGCAAAAACTTCGGCACCACAATATCAAGCTACTCTTTCACCGACGACGCCACACGCGCCAAGATGAAGGAAACATACCAACAGCACGGCTACATCCTCGACCCGCACGGCGCGGTAGGCATGTTGGGCATAGAGAAACAGCTCGCCGGCGACCGCGATACGCCGGGCATCTTCCTCGAAACCGCCCACCCGTGCAAATTCCTTGACGTGGTGCAGGAGGCAACAGGAATCACGCCGCCACTGCCAGAGACTTTGAAAAGCTGCCTCAACAAACAGAAGGAGTCGATAAAAATCGACAACGACTACAAGCAGCTCGAAAAAATATTGGCTGACAGGTACTTATAATTTTTTTGGGGAAAATATTGTAAAAAAAACAACAATTTCCCCAAAAAAACGTTAATATAGATAGACAACAATTTTTTTATGCACCCAAAAATGTCAGAAAATATCATTCATGACAACATAGCATATCCGCTGTACAAGCATACCAAGGGAGGACGCCTTGAATACTCGTACAGAGGGATTGTTGACTCTACCATCGTGGAGCACATCTTGGCGTTGGCGGAAGCTAATTTCTCCGACACCAAGGAGCAGATACTGGTGAGGAAGAGGGTGTATTTTATAATGGTGGAGGCGTTGCAAAACATCACGCGCCACCAAGATGTCTATAACGACCCAGACTTCGACCAAAGCGCGCTCTTCATCCTCAAGCGCAAAGAGCAGTCGTACTCCATCACCACGGCAAATCTCATCTTCGACACGGCGATAGAATCGTTGCGCAGCAAGATAGACAAAATCAACGCGATGGACGCCGACCAACTCAAGGCATACGCCAAGGAGATATTGAGCAACGGCACATTCTCCAGCAAAGGCGGTGCTGGCCTCGGTCTCATTGAGATGGCGCGTAAGTCGGGCAGCAAGTTCCAATACGAATTTGTACCTGCCAAATATGGGATGTCGATGTTTTATATGAACATCGAAGTCCCGATGTCGAAGGACATAACGCTCGTCCGCGACCCTCAGCGCATACACAAAATCCGCGAATACCGCTCGCTGCTCCAACAATGCCACGTTGCGCTCATGTACAGCGGCACACTCACGCAGAGCAACCTCAAAAACCTGCTCTCGATACTTGCAAAGCAAATAAACACCACCAAGCTCCTCAAAGCCAAAGTCAACAACCTGATGATAGAGATGCTCCAAAACATACTCAGATTCGGCGGCAGGCGCGAGGGCGACACAGAAAATGGATGTTTTGGAATGTTTGTGGTGTGCGAAGACAAGAAAGTGCTCAAACTCACCTCGGCAAACCTCATCGAAAATTCAAAAATAGAGTACACAAAGCAGATACTCGACATCGTGAACAACGCCGACAAGAATCAACGCATTGAGATGTACCACGACGATTCGCCAGGCAAGGCATTCATCGCCATCGCCAACAAGAGCCGCAATAAGTACACGTACTTCTTCGACCAAATTGACGATACTCATTCGCTGTACTCTCTCAACGTTTTCATCACCAAGGAAAACGAGAAAACGGTAACAATGTAATGCACTGAAATACAGCAGAAACAAAAAAATATAAAAAAAAGATTCAAAAAGATTTTGTACTATCAAAAATTAAACGTACCTTTGTAGCCGAATTTAAAAAACGATGGTTTCGGCCCCTTAGCTCAACTGAATAGAGCATCTGACTACGGATCAGAAGGTTGCAGGTTTGAATCCTGCAGGGGTCACAAAAAAAGGGAATTTTTTTTAGTTAGACAATAAGGAGGCCCCTTAGCTCAACTGAATAGAGCATTTGACTACGGATCAAAAGGTTGCAGGTTTGAATCCTGCAGGGGTCACAAAACGGAGCAGAATTAAAAAAACTGCTCCGTTTTTTTGTGCAAAAAAATATTTGCATTATTGCAAAAAAATAATTTCCTTTGTGAAAACGTTATACACTTATGGAAAAGAAAAATTACATCAAAATAGGGCTTCTGGCAGTAACTGCCATCGTGATACTCGTTTGGGGGCTCAGCTTCCTCAAAGGGGAAAGCCTATTCAAGGCGGAAAACCACTACATCGCCATCTACAACAAGCTCGACGGCCTCGCCGAAAGCAATCCCGTGATGCTATCGGGATACAGGATTGGCTCTGTGGAAAACATCAGTTTCGTTGAGGAAAACAACGAACTCAAAATCATCGTCAAGATGAAAATCAGCAACGACTTCCAGCTCCCAGTTGGCACCACAGCCAAAATAGTCAACATCGACATTATGGGAACCAAAGGCATAGACATCATCCGTCCCAAAACTGTAAACGGCTACTACGGCAACGGCGACACGCTGCGCTCGTCGATAGATGGCGGCATCATAGACCAAATACTTGACTTTGTACTGCCGATGAAGGAAGATTTGGCGGGATTTCTCACCACGTCCGATTCGGTGATGCACGCCCTCAATCAACTCCTCAACGAAAAAAATCTCAACAATCTCTCGCACAGTCTTGAAGGCCTCAGCGACGTGGCATCGCACCTCAGCAAAAACGCAAATTCCATCGACTCGATAATGCGCAATTTTGACAAGGCGGCGCGGATGCTCGGACGCAACACCGGCACACTGGAACGCGCAATTGCCAATTTTGCGACAGTGAGCGACACACTCGCCACTCTTGAACTCTCAAAGACCCTCAGCGAGGCGCAGGAAGCCCTCAAAAAAGCCAACCGCCTTCTCGCCACAATCAACGAGAGCAACGGCACGGCTCAAAAAATCCTCACCAACGACACCCTCTACAACAATCTCGAAGAGGCTACGGTGCGCATAAACCGCATCCTCGACGAATTTGAAAAACATCCCAAAAAATACATCAACCTATCAATCTTCGGTGGAAAAGAAGACAAGAAAAAGAACAAACAATAAACAATCAACACAATGAAAACCAAACAATTAGCATCCGCTCTGGCATTGACGGCACTTCTGCCGCTATCGCTTATGACGGTTTCATGCAACAACAACGAGTCTGACAAAACCGATGCAGACACAACCCAAAACACAACCAACTCACAACCGGCGGCAATCTTGGACTGCGACCTTGGTAGCTCTACGGACGATCTATTTGCGCTCACAATGCTCTACGACGCACACAAGAAGGGTCTCATTGACTTCAAGGCGGTGATGATAGACCGTGGCGGACTCGAAAACCTCCGCCTCGCCGACATTATGAACACCTATTACGGATTTGCCGAAATGCCAATTGGCAAGGTTCACGACGCGCCCAAAAGTCCGCAAGTGTTCATTCCTTACTGGAAGATGGCAAAACCCGAGGAATACAACGAAATGCCCACATTCAAGCGCACATACACCGACGATCAACTCCAACAACTCCCCGACGCCGAGACGCTCTACCGCCAGATTCTCGCCAAGGAACCCGACTCCTCTGTGGTGGTATTTTCGATTGGATTTCCCACCAACATTGCCCATCTGCTCGATTCTAAGGCCGACCAATTCTCTGACCTCGACGGCGTGGCTCTCGTGAAGAAAAAGGTGAAAGCCCTCTACATCATGGGCGGCGAGCTCTCTCTCGACACTCCCGAACCCGACTACAACCTCAAACAAGACCCGCAAAACGCGCAGACAATGATGGACAAGTGGCCTGTGAAAATCTATTTTTCACCGGGCTCGACAGGTCAGAAAATCGACTACGTGCCTGAACGTGTAATTGCTGACCAGAAAAACTTCAAACTCGAAGACAGCCCCGTATGCAAAACCTACGAACTCTTTGACTGCAACACGGGTCAGCGCATGTGGGACGCTTGCGCCGTTCAGCAGTATCTGCACCCCGAATTTTACGAATTGCACGGCCCCGTCAAGTACACCGTGGACAGCGATATGGTACTGCACGAACAGCCCGGCACGCTCCATTTCATGACCTACACCAAGACCGCCGCACAGGACACTATAATCCTCAATCACATCCGTAAAACCGCACACGGCGGCATTCAAAAACAATAAATACCAGCCGAAAACGCAAGTGAATCCTTCGGTGTCAGCGACAAGTAGCCGCCAACGAGTTTTCCATTGGAAAACACTGGCTTCTGCGCTGATACCGAAGGTTTTGCATTATTTGGGAATACAACGAACTCCGCCCTCGCGCCCACTAAATCTTCTATTTTCATCGCAAGCCGCCCCATCGAATGACGGCAATTGATTTCAATGCAAGGGTTAATCTTCAATCTGCCACCCTCGCGATAGACCATACAATCGATGCCCAATGGTCCACAATAATATTTGGTGTAAGGCGACTCCATAAGCGCGACGGTCTGCAAGTGCGCGACATCTTCCGGAGTCAAATCTTTCATAAATGGAATTTCGGCACACCGTCCCACGATGCTGCCAATGTAGGCACCAGTTTCGGACGTATCGAATGTGGAAATCCCTACGAATTTTGCCCGACCGTCCACAATATCATAATGACACGAAAAATCAGCCACTTTCTCAAAAAAATGTTCACATTCAATCGCGCCTTGGGCTTTGATGATTGAACGAATCCAGTTTTCGAGGTTTGAGGTCATTTCATTGTTTTTCAGGATTCTAACGCCACGACCACTCGACCCAAAAATAGCCTTGAAGACCGCGCCATTGACAGAACTATCAAAAAATTCCAAAGCCTCATCCCAAGATTTAGCGATTTTTGGAAGTTGATTTTTTAGTATGAAAATTTCATCATCATAGCCTTCCATGCCTGCCATTCGCCTGAAAATTTCGGATGAAGTCGCCCTCGAAAACAATTGTTTGTGTTCGTCTTTCCATTGTCCGACAGGCGAATTATGATACGTAGAAGAAAAATTATACTTCTCCCCAATCCTCAAAATCCTCGGCGAAATGCCCCACGGCTTAAAGAAGTCAAACTCCCGAGACATCGCCCTCCTGTCGTCCGCCCCGACAAACTCACATCCAAAATAATCTCTCCAAAACGCCTTGAAATCAGCATCTTGCGTCGGCGACGTAACCACACAATCCCCCCGCTCGGCGAAGCACATCGGCAACACCGAAAGGTCGCGTTCAAGCATTGCGGGATACTTCGGCAAACTATAAACCGCCTTCCCCGCCGCCACCTCAATTTCACACCCAGGGTTAAAATAATAAAGGTTCACGAGAAAAAAATATTAACATTTTAATGTTCTAATCCGATTTTGTAATTCTTCCATCCTTCTCATCAACATATCAAAGTCCAATGACTTACCATATATGAAAAATTTTCTCATATCAACATAGTCGGCTTTCCAAGCTTCAATTTCAGACTTTGGAATCATAAAACATATAGAATCAGATTTGACATTGTAATCCACATACTTCAAAGCATAATACACTCTGCGGTGCTGCATAATAGCATCATAAAGTGAGTGGTCAAACAAGGCTTCTCGTCCATACTTAGTGTCCATCAGTTTTTCCAAATCATATAGGTGACGCGACATCCGTGTGCTGCGCGGCTTGTCTTTTTGGAACTCTTCGGACAACAAAAAGATTTTTTCTAAGAATGTTCGTGTAGGCACTACGGTTCTTATGGTACTATTGGCTCCAGAATCCTCATTCCCAAAGCTATCTCCAATCAATGAATGGATTGAGCATTTTTGTGTCGGTTCATCCATAGAGAGGCAACTGACCTCAATCCTTACACGTGGCGGGATATAACTTATTGAATTTTCCACAATGGAAGGATAATGCAATAAAATAACTGTTGGATCTTTGTCTGAATCAATCGGTTTCCATTCTCCATTATTATCTTGGAAATGCGTCACGTTTTCAATAGTGAAACCTTCGACACCATTTCCCTTCAACCGAGCTGACAATTGGACAGAAAGGGTTTCATGGATATACTTTCGTGCAGCCTTTCGCAATTTGTCACGCTGACTTTTGCTCGTATTCTCAATGCCAAAGAATGAATGACTGATAGACAAATCAATGTCTTCAGAAAAGCGCTCAATAAGATTGAAGCACTTTGAAAGTGATGTCCCGCCTTTGAAAGACAAATATTGGTGACAATCGGTTTGAAACAATGCTTTTAGTGTCATTGTAACCCACCAATCTTTTTCAATCGCAACCTGATTTATGCCAGGGTGGTCTATTTCCGCTTGTTGAAGCATCGCCAAACGATCAACAAGACTATTATTTAGCCATATTTTGCCTTCCATTTTCATTAGTTTTTAGCATTGGTTTCACAATTCGTTTCATCCATGCAGGCATCATGTCCACATCCTTTGCCAAAGATATTTTATCCGGTTCTTTGCTTATCAGGTTGCGAATTGTCTGTAACTCTTCTTGTCCAACCTTTTCCTGTTTCAAAGCTTTCAACGCCTGAACCATCAATGCAATCAATTGCGTCGAATAACAGAAATTTTTTGCAACTCCACGTTTCAAAAGGACTTGCTGATTTTTCAGTTTTACAGTCCTCTCGCTACCTGTCGTCAGATATGTATAGTTCATCGGAACCTGAGTAGAAAGCCCCAAAACGTTCAACGCAGTCATGCCTGAGGGCAAGACATCGGCATTATCACGGGTAGCAATGGCATGAACAATTTTCTCCACAGACGGCAAAACCAAACCAAAACGGCTTTTCCTTGGCTTTGCATATATGCCCTGCGCAAGTTTTATAAGCACGCCTTCATTTGTTAACTCCGCCAATGTTCCGCCCACAAATTCAGAATGATATTCAGGAAAGTCGGAACGGAAAATTATGCTGTCTTCCGGCAACGCCTCAATGCGTTGTCTTAGAGTATAATTACCATTATCAACCAGATGTTCTTTAACCATACGACCTTTGAAATTTTGATGATTTTTCAAATGCAAAAATAAGAAAAATAATTCAAATGAGAAACATTTTAACGAATCAATCTTACAAAATATTTTGCCATTTACGAATGATTATTTTTTTCAGAATACAACAATAAAAAAAGCGTGTGATTTTCACCACGCGCTTTTTTTTATTGTAAATCCCAAAAGGAAAACGTTCCTACTTGTTTACCTGGAATTTCTTGTTGCCGGTCTTGAAGAAATCAACAATCTGGTTTGCAGCGGCGAGACCAGCGTTGATGTTTGCCTCGGCGGTCTGTGCGCCCATCTTCTTGGGTGTAGCGAAGTAGCGGCCTTCAAATTTAGCCTTGAAGTCGGCGTCGGCATCGGGAGCGATGTCGGTGATGTATTTGAGGTCGGTGCGCTCTTCCATGAGTTTGAGGAGCTCAGGCTCGTTGATGACTTCCTTGCGGGCGGTGTTGATGACGATGCCGCCTTTCTTCATCTTGTTGACGAGGGCGTAGTTGATGCTCTGCTTTGTCTCGGGAGTTGCAGGAATGTGGAGCGAAACGATGTCGCACTGCTCAAAGAGGGCGTCCTGATTGTCAACAGCCTTCACGCCTGCAGCCTCGATAACGTCCTTCGGGCAGAATGCGTCGTATGCGTAGATGTCCATGTCGAAACCTTTGGCGATGCGGGCAACATTACGGCCAACCTGACCAAATGCAAGGATGCCGAGTTTCTTGCCTTTGAGCTCGGAGCCAGACTTGCCGTTGTAGAAATTGCGAACGGCGAAAACGAGCAAACCAAATACCAATTCGGCAACTGCGTTTGAGTTCTGACCCGGAGTGTTCATCACAACGATGTTGCGCTTTGTAGCGGCTTCGAGGTCCACATTGTCATAACCTGCGCCTGCGCGAACAACAATCTTGAGGTTTTTGCCAGCAGCCATTACCTCGTCGGTAACTTTGTCGGAGCGGATGATGATTGCATCGGCGTCGGCTACAGCGTCGAGGAGCTGCTGCTTGTCGGTGTAGTTTTCGAGGAGGGCAAAAGTGTTGCCGGATTTCTCCACAATATCTTTGATGCCATTCACAGCGGCGGCTGCAAACGGCTTTTCAGTTGCTACTAAAATCTTCATTTTAAAAACGTAAATTATCTGTTATTCAACACCTTGCGGCGTTGTTTTTATCCAAAAATTCAAAGAATTAGAAAGAATTAAAAGAATCACCTTAATTAATAAGAAAATTCTTTTAATTCTTTTCCATTCTTTTAATTTATGTTTAGTAACCCAGCCGTAGGCGGTTTAGTTGGCTTTCTCGAAGTCCTGCATTGCCTGTACGAGTGCGTCAACGCTTGCTTCGGGGAGCGCGTTGTAGAGGGAGGCGCGGAAACCACCTACCGAGCGGTGTCCCTTCAAGCCTACCATGTCGCGGCTCTTAACGAAGTCGAGGAACTTGGCTTCGAGTTCCTTGTATTCCTCGTTCATCACGAAGCATACGCTCATCCTCGAACGCGAACCTGCCTGAACAGTGCCTTTGAAGAGTTTGTTGCGGTCGATTTCGTCGTAGAGTTTTGTGGATTTGATGATTGCACGACGCTCCATTTCCTTTACGCCGCCTTCGTTCTGAATCCATTCGAGGGTCTTCATTGCAGCGAAGATGGGCACTACCGGAGGAGTGTTGAACATCGAATTGCCGTCGATGTGGGTCTTGTAGTTGAGCATTGTGGGAATCGGGCGGTCAACCTTGCCGAGGAGTTCGTCCTTTACGATTACGAATGTCACACCGGCGCATGAGAGGTTCTTCTGTGCGCCGCCGTAGATAAGGCCGTACTTGCTTACGTCCATGGGACGGCTGAAAATGTCGGAGCTTGTGTCGGCTACAACGGGAATCGGCGAATTGAAGTCTTCCAAGATTTCAGTACCGAAGATTGTGTTGTTAGTGGTGATGTGCATGTAGTCGCAGTCCGTAGGAATCGTGAAGCCCTTGGGAATGTAGGTGTAGTTGTCGGGTTTGCTGGAAACCTCAACAACCTCGCCGAAGAGTTTTGCCTCTTTTTCAGCCTTGTTAGCCCACGTGCCGGTATTGAGGTAGAAAGCCTTGGTGCGCAGGAGGTTCATCGGAACCATTGCGAACTGGAGGCTTGCGCCGCCGCCAAGGAAAATCACTGAGTATCCGGCGGGAATGTCAAGCACTTGCTTGAAGAGTTCCACGGTCTTGTTCATCACTGCGTCAAATGACTTGTCTCTGTGAGACATGCACATGAGCGAGATGCCTGTGCCGTTGAAGTCCTTGAGTGCTTTTGCAGTCTCCTCCACGGTGTAGTCGGGAAGGATAGACGGTCCTGCGAAAAAATTATGCTTTGCCATTTTTCTATTTTATGTAATTGATTTTTTATGTTTTTCGTTAATACTAAGGCGTATCGTACTGCCGCCTGAAATTCGCTGCAAATATGCAAAATTCTTTTGGATTTACAGAATTTTTTTAATGCTTTTTTGATTATAAGATTTTTTTTAATAAAATTTTGCATCTTATTGGTTTATGTATCAAAATATTACAATTACAATCAACAAAAAAAATGAAGTCAAAAGCAAAAAAAATTTGGAGATTCCAAAAATAACATATACCTTTGCACCGCAAAATCAAAATAATGGCAGACCAAGTAGCTCAGCTGGTAGAGCACATCCCTTTTAAGGATGGGGTCCTGGGTTCGAACCCCAGCTTGGTCACATTTGATTATGTTAACTGTTGGTTAGACCAAGTAGCTCAGCTGGTAGAGCACATCCCTTTTAAGGATGGGGTCCTGGGTTCGAACCCCAGCTTGGTCACTATTATCTTTCCTAATCATAATCCCAAATGATAGTTTCCGATGTCGAAGTCCAAGCTCAATATTAATATCTCGTGGCAAGATGTGGTGAAACATCTCGTGAGGATTGTAGCGGCTGTAATCGCCGTAATCGCCTTCAACAAGTATTTTCCTCAGCACCTAATCCCAAAGGACACCGTATTCAAGATTTTGATTTATATGTGCATTTATATCTTGGTAAGCCTGATAGTTGACAGTTTTTTCAAGGGCAAAAAGGACAAGAAGCGCAGATAGAATCAATTATTAGCAGGCATCCGCGTCTGACAAATTTTTTTGGATTTTTCAATGCAATGAATTATATTTGCAGTTGGAAAAAACAAACTAACATCGGACATGAGGCTTTTTATCGTCATATTAATTTCAATGCTAACCACATTGCCCGCCCTCGCACAGGAAGACAGCGAGGACGAGGTTGACATTGTGCAAATCAAGATAGACAGCCTACTCTCGCTCATCAAGCCCGACACGCCCGACAGCCTAAAGAAACATTGGTACTACAGCGTCGGTGTTGTCGCCGACAATTCAGACACCGCCATCAAATACGCCAACCTTTCATTGGAATTGTGCCGCGAAAACGACTATTTATATATCGGCGACAACCATTACAACATCGGCGTCTCGTATTTTATGCAGGACAAGGCAAGCGAGGCGTTGAAATTTTTTTTCAAGGCGGAGCCATATTTCGAGAAGCTGTCCAACAAGGAGAAAATCGCCGACAACAACATCGCCATCGGCAAATGTTACCACGACCTCAATCTCAATGACAGTAGCCTTGCGTACCTCGGCAGGGCGTTGGAGATTTTCACGGAGCTTAATGACACCGCCAACATCACCTACGCTTACCAGTCGATTGGCAATGTGAATATGGATTTGCATTTTTACGAAACAGCCAAGGAGTACTTCACAAAGGCGTTGATGATGGATTCGGCGAGTTGCACCTATCTCAACCAGGCTTACGACTACCAGCTGCTCGGCTATATAGAACTCGAAACAGGCACGCCAAAGGACGCGCTGCTCTACCTCAGCAAATCCGCCTACATTTTCGACACCATACCGACCGACGACGCATATTTCATCAACCTCAAATACGAGACATACCTGTATATAGCGCAGGCATACATCACCTACGCCGAAATTAACAACGACACCGCATACGCCAAATGCTGCTACGACTACATCAAAAAAATCGGCGATTTTTTCATCAACACCAATTACAACAACAACCAGATATCAACTATGCAATGTTATGCTCGGTATCTTTCGTTTGTCGGGAGGGACAAGGAAGCCATCGACGTATTGCTCGAATGTAAACAATACTTGGAAACCGACCAGCGCGACATTTTCATCTCAGCGTATTACAATCATCTTGTAAAAGTCTATAAAAAAATTGGCGACTACAAGAACGCCCTCGAAGCCACCGAAATGATGAACCATTACAAAGAATCGTCCATCAACGACAGCACTATGAAGATTGTTGCAAAATTCCAGGCGGAGCAAGAGGTGAAAATCCACAAGGCAGAGACCGCCGCGAAACAACGTCAGATGAGCATAATAATATTTTCATTGATTGTGGTGCTGATTTTGGTGACGTTGTTGGTGATTTTCATTTACAAATCACTGAAAATCAAGCGCAAAGCCAATGAAGACTTGATGCAAAAAAATCATATCCTCGATCAGCAAAAATCAGAAATTGAGGCTCAACGCGACGAGATTTGGAACCAAAAATCGGAAATTGAGGCACAGAAAGACATCATCACCAAACAGTGGCACGCCGTGGAGCAAGTGAACAACAAACTCCTGTCGAGCATCAACTATGCGCAGCGCATCCAAAACGCCGCAATCTCGCCACAATCCGAGATTGACGCGCTGTTCCCCAACAATTTTGTCTTTTATAAGCCACGCGACATCGTGAGCGGCGACTATTACCGCGTTGCCAAGTGTGGAAAATATAATGTGCTCATCACAGCCGACTGCACGGGACACGGCATTCCGGGCGGCTTCCTCTCGATGCTCGGCATTTCGGCTTTGAAGGAATTTTGCGTCACGGAGGACGACGCCGCACACCCCGGCACAATCCTCGACCGTATGAGGGCTTTTGTGAAAACTACATTGGTGTCGGAACAAAACGCCATCATCGACGACGGTATGGATATGACGATATGTTGTTATGATTTTGAGGCTATGGAAATGCGCTACGCCGCTGCAAACCAGTCGATTATAATCATTAGGAACGGCGAAGCGATACGTCTCAATGGCGACCACATGCCGGTAGGAAGGTACGTTGCGGAGAAGGAACATTTTGAGTCGCTGTTGTTCCCAATCCAGCACGGCGACATCATTTACACATTCTCCGACGGCATCCAAGACCAGACCGGCGGCGACCCGTCAGTAATCTACGGCTGCAAATTCCTTCTCAAAAGTCTTATCGACCTCCTCGTCCAAATCCACGACAAGCCCCTCGCCATGCAGCGCGAAATCCTCGACAAGACCATCACCGAATGGCGCGGCGCAAGACCACAAGTGGATGATATGACGCTGATTGCTATTAAAGTGTAAGGCTTAATATATTCTTATCTAACAAAAATTGCTTTCTGCAAAAAGCAAAATTAATAAAAAATTGCTTTCTGCAAAAAGCAAAATTAATAAAATTTTTTTTCTGCAAAAAGAGATTTCAAAATTTTTTTCCCCTTATTCCTAAATTGTTTGCTATTCTCGAAAATTATATCTACCTTTGCGGCCTGAAACGTTTAAAAATTATAAACTTAAATGAAACACAAACTAATCCTACTCTTTATTTTGCTGAATTTCAGCGCAATAGCGCAGAAGAAGGTAACTATTAGCGGTTACATCACCGACCAAAAATCGTCTGAAACGCTCATCGGAGCAACTATCTATGACGAAAATTCTAAACACGGCGCGATAACCAATGTTTTTGGTTTTTATTCGCTGACACTCTCCGAAGGCAGCCACGCCCTCAAATTCTCTTACGTGGGCTACACGCCTCAAAATCTTGCACTTACGCTCCACAATGACACCACAATCAACATCGCACTCGCCGAAATGGGCGAACTCGAAGAAGTGGTAGTTACGGGCGTGAAAGAGGACGCCGGAATCGCCTCAACAAGGATGGGCAGCCTCGATGTGCCAGTGAAATTTATTGAACACACGCCCACAATCCTCGGCGAGACCGACGTGATGCGCACCGTGCAACTCATGCCGGGCGTTCAGCAAGGCTCGGCGGGTTCGTCGGCAATCTATGTGCGCGGCGGCGGTGGCGATGAAAACCTCATCCTCTTGGACGGTGCGCCGGTCTATAAGGTTGACCATTTGTTTGGATTCTTCTCGGTGTTCACGCCCGAAGCCATCAAGAAGGTAACATTCTATAAATCATCATTTCCGGCACGTTACAACGGCAGGGCGTCGTCGGTGATCGACGTGCGCACAAAGGACGGCGATATGCAGAAATTTTCCAATAGTTTTTCAATCGGACTCCTGACCTCGCGCTTCACTTTTGAAGGACCAATCAAGAAAGACAAGACCTCATATTCAATCTCTGGCAGGACGACATACATCTCGCTCCTGACCGCGCCCGTGATGTCAGTAATGAAAATCGACGGCGAAAAAATCAACGTCGGCTACTGGTTTTACGACTTCAACGCAAAGGTCAACCACAAATTTTCCGACAAGGACAGGCTCTACGTAAGTTTCTACCGTGGTGTTGACAAACTTTGGGTGCGCGACAAGTACGAATGGAACGACAGTTATGAACAAAGCAAAGACGACGAAAAATACTATCTCCGCTGGGGCAACCTCATCAGCACAGTCCGTTGGAACCACGTGTATTCGCCGAGGCTGTTCTCAAACGCCACTTTTACTTTCAATAAGTACAAGATGGCAATCGGCGACGATTACAAAACCGACGCTACACGCAGGGAGTACATTGATTACAAAACCGACAAATATGAAACCGTGCACCGCAAGGAGCATTACGAATCCGAATATAATTCCTCAATCGTGGATCTTGGCATCGCCGACGACTTCGATTTTATGGTCAACAACAACCACACGTTGCGTTTTGGCTTCAATTACACCAACCATAATTTTGACCCGCAGACCGCGCACACCAAGACATCCGACCATTCGTCTAACGGCAACAATTCCGACACCCTCATCCGCAACGGCGCATCAAACATCCACGCCAACGAGCTTTCTATCTACGCCGAAGATGAATGGAAAATCACTGACAATCTGCATTTTAACCCAGGATTTGCATACACATTGTTTGCAGTTGGCAAGAAGACATACTCCAACTTCCAGCCGCGTGTTTCCGTGAAATATTCGCCGTGGAAGGATGTGGCGTTCAAGGCTTCATACACACGTATGTCGCAATGCGTCCATCTCCTGACTTCCACGCCAATATCCTTGCCCACAGACCTTTGGGTACCGATTACTGAGGACATCAAACCCGAAATTGCCCAACAATATTCACTCGGCGCGTATTACACCGGCATCAAAATGTGGGAACTATCCGTGGAAGGCTATTACAAGACGCTCGACAATGTTTTGGAATACAAGGACGGAATGAGTTTTATGGGATTTTCGCCCAACTGGCAGGAACTCGTCTCGATGGGCAAAGGTACGTCAAAGGGCATCGAGTTTATGGCTAAGAAAGTAACGGGCAATGCAACTGGCTGGATTACATACACTTTGAGCAAGACAGACCGCGATTTCGACAGCGATTCACAGGTCAACAATGGCGACCCGTTCCCCTTCACTTACGACCGCCGCCACAACATTGGCATTGTTTATAATCAAAAGTTCAACGACCGCATCGACCTCGACGTTACGTGGACGTATTACAGCGGCGCACACGCCACAATCTCCGTTTCAAAGGAGGAAATCGTGTTCCCCGAAGACCGCTTTACGGATTCATGGGGATATTATGGAAATATGGCAGACCGCGTAAACACTTCATACACCGAGTATGTCGACAACCGCAACAATTACACCCTGCCCGCCACTCACCTGATGTGCATTGGCGTCAACTTCCACAAACAGAAAAAACGTTGCGAGAGGATTTTCAATCTTTCCATCTACAACGCCTACAACTCAAAGAACCCCGATTTCTGTTTCTCGAAGGCTCATACTGACGCCAACGGCAATGAATACTACAAACTCCGCAAAATCACAATTTTGCCCATAATTCCTTCATTTACATTTACTTACAAATTCTAACGAACTATGAAACACTTATCATACATCATTGCGGCGTTGATGCTCATCATCGCGTCGTGCAAAGAGGACATCGACCTCGACATCAAGGACACCACAGGCACATTGTGCGTGAATGGTTTTCTGTATTCTGACTGCGACACCAACCTACTCTACATCACCAAGACCGGCGTCGCCTACCCGGAAAACGTCAAGAACGCCCACGTCAAAATGTTTGTGAACGGCGTATTAACGGAGGAGAAGTCGCAGTCTGACACCTCGATTGGCAAGTTGTATTATCTTCATACCAAATTCTCTGAGGGCGACCTCGTGAGGATTGAGGTTGACTGCGACGGACAGCACGTTTGGAGCGAATCCACCGTGCCACAATCCCCGAAAAACCTTGAAGCAAAGGTGACTTTCGAGCCTAAGAAAACCTACTACGACATCGATATGGAGGATTTTCAGACGGAAGATTTTTACAGGATTGACGTCTCTTTCAGCGACATTTCGGCAGACAAGAATTACTACCGACTCTACACCAACAAGGATGTGAATATGAGACGGCAAGAAATCATCACTGAGCCTAAATATGAAACAGTCTATGACGAATTCTATGGCGATACGTATGAACAGTACGTAGGAGACTCTGTGGTGGATTACAAATGGCACTCCTACTACTGCCCCAACTATGAACTATACATCCGCGAATCTCCCGAACTCGTGGACGAGGAAATGACCGCCAACAACGAGCTTTTGGACATTAGCACCCGCAATTATTACAAGATTTTCACTAATTCGCGTTTTGCTGGTGGCAAATGCAGTATGAGGGTCTATGAGAAGGTGCAGTTTAGAACTGGTTATGATTATTATTATGATTCAAGTACCTCCGATGCCACACCGCCCGAGACCGAGACCATTCGCAATTTGGCGGATACAGTCTCAATTACTGAATACAACTACACCGAATACGTCGGCATCGAGTCCATCGACGAAGACACATATTTTTATGTGAAGGCATTGAACGGCTTTGAATCCGGCAATTTTGACGAACAGGAACTCACTGGCGCAATCAAGATGCGCCGCAACGTCCACGGCGGCAGCGGCAATATCTCCCTCATCGCCCGCTCCATCAAAAAAATCGTTATCTATGACCATTATAAACCAAAATGGGTGTATAAGGAGTACGACGACAATTACTATTAATTACTGTCCCAATGCCTTGCGGGCATCTTTGATGTCCATTCGTTTGTTGCCCTTGGTGGCGATTACGAAGGCGTCGGGGATGGTTTTGCGGACTTCTGATTGTTTGTTGACAATATCCTTATAATTCTGCGTTTTGCCAATGGTGTATTTATAAACGCCATCGATTTGGATTTCGTCAACATTCTTCAACCCCTTGAACTCCTTGCTGTTCAGGGGGATTTTTTTAGGACTTGATTTTATCTGAACACGAAAATAAATCTTGTCGGAATCCTTCACTGCACTTGCACCGCCAGGAGTGGATTTATTATTTGTTGATTTGTTGACTTGTTGATTTGATGATTGGTTGAGTTGTTGATTTGTTGATTGTTGATTGGATGATTTGTTGGGCTGTTGATTGGTTGATTGTTTTGGAACGGTGGATTTGGGTTCGGTGGATTTTGGTTCGGTGGCGGGCTGGGTCTGGACGGGGGTGTTGCCGGAGGTTTCTGCGGCGTTTTTGTAGGCGCGGAATCCACGGAAAATTGATGAGGCGATGTTGGTCTGACCGAGGTCGCTGGCTAAGTATCGTTCCTCGTCCTGATTGCTGATATATCCACACTCCACAAGCACCGCCGGCATATACGCCCTCCACAAAACCGCAAATGACGCCGCCTTCACGCCAAGATTTTGGGTCTTTTGCTTCTTGAACCATTGAGTATTTGAAAAATGCTCCTGTATTTTGTTTGCAAGCAATTCGCTGTTGCTATGATTGGAGGCCTGAACGATTTTCATATTGATAATTTCATCGTCGGAAACATCCTCGCCGCCGTTTTCCTTTTTCTGAATCTCTAATTGTGCTTCGTCCTTGGCTGTGCCGTTCACGTAAGTCGTGAAACCCTTGACTTTCTTGTTTTTACAGGAATTGATATGCACCGAAATGAAAACATCGGGCATAATTTTGTTAGTCATCTCGGCGCGTTCTTTGAGCGAGAGGAATACGTCGGTGGTTCGGGTATAGACGACCTCCACGCCCGGAATGAGCGAGTCGATATAATGACCGAGTTTGAGCGCGATTTTGAGGGTCAAGTCCTTTTCCTTTGAGACTTTTCCGATTGCGCCCGGGTCTTTGCCGCCGTGTCCGGCATCTATCAAAACTTTTGAAACGTGGTACGCCGAGTCTTGCTGCGCATAGCAATCAAGACTATAAATCACTGTCAATAATATACATATAATAATTGTTCTCATTGTCTTAAAAAGATGTTTGATATGATTTTGAGTTGCAAAGTTACTCAAATTATCGTCAATAATGCAAAAATTATTCCCACAATGTCGGCTTATTTGCCAAAAAATACTTACTTTTGTGGCGTTTTTCAGGACAATGAAGTCAAACACAAAACTTTTTAAGTGAACAAAACACTTTTCATACTCTTTATATTGATGTTGACCGCCACCACGGTGTACGGGCAGCGGCGCGCCACGAGGGATTCGTTGCGGAGGGCGCATCGTATGGAGGAGAGAATGTTAAACGACTCCATCCCTACCGACAGCCTTGGCGTTGCAGTCGATTCCATAGACCTCAACCAGCCCAAAAAACCGAAGTCGATTGTGGACGTGCCTATTGAATACGAATGCAGTGACTCATTGATGGTGTCATTCGACGACAAACAGGTGTTTCTCTACGGCAAATCTGACGTGGAGACCGACGGCATGAGCCTCAAAGCCGACCACATCACAATGGATATGGACAGCAACATCGTATTTGCGGAGGGCAAGCTCGATACCACCACCAACGAAATCGAAGGCAAGCCGGAGTTCAAGGACGGCAAGGACGAATTTACAGCCGTCACCATCAAATATAACGTGAAGACCAAAAAAGGCATTGTGCGCGACGTGAACACCGAACAGCAAAACGGCTACATCTTCGGCGGACTTACTAAGATGCACGCCAACAATGAGATACACCTCAAAAACGGCCGCTACACCACCTGCGACCTCGACCACCCGCACTTCTACCTCCAACTCACAAAAGCCAAGGTAATCCCCAACGACAAAATCGTCTCGGGACCAGTGTATTTTGTGTTCTTGGACGTGCCGGTGTTTGTGTTGGGATTGCCGTTTGTGATATTTCCAAGCACAAAAAAGCATCAGAGCGGCGTCATAATCCCCAAATACGGCGAGGAATCCCGTCGCGGCTTCTACCTCAGCGACGGCGGATATTATTTTGCATTCAGCGACTACGCCGACTTGGAACTCTTAGGCAGTTATTACACCTACGGCTCATGGTCTGCCAGAGCCAGCAGCAAATTCAAATTGAGATACAAGTTTTCGGGAAATTTCGACTTCTTCTTTTCCAAAAACGTGATGGGCGAGAAGGAGTTTGTGAAGTCCACCAATCCCGACATCAGTTACAATAGCACCAATTCATATAAATTGTCGTTGAACTTCAATCAAGACCCGAAGGCAAATCCTACGAGCAGTTTCAATGTCAATATTTCTTACGACAAATCCAACTACGACAAATATAACGCGAGGTCGGTGCAAGATTTTGCGAGGAGCACCACGTCGTCGTCCATCAGTTACCAAAAACAATTGTTTGGCGGCAAGGTAAACCTCAGTGCGGCGGGCAATATGACCCAAAACTTGTATGACAGCACATTGTCATTTTCCGCGCCCAACATCTCGCTCAACGTACAGAGATTTTTCCCGTTTAAGCGCAAGCATCAGACCGGCTCCGCCAAATGGTACGAGAAGATAGGTTCGTCGTTCTCCGCCAATTTCACCAACACGGTGCCAACGATGCAGGATTCGTTGCTCTTTAAGCAGGAAATGTTTGACAAGATGCGCTACGGCCTCAAATACGCAATGCCGCTCAATACGTCGTTCAACCTGTTTAAATACATTCAGGTATCGCCGTCGGTCAATTATACTGGTCGTCTGTATCCCAATTACCTTCTCAAGTACGCCGACGGCTACGATGCCGCCACCGACCGTTATACATACACAACAGACACCGTAAATGCCATACGCCATTGTTTCGATTTTTCGACATCAATCTCGGCAAGCACCAAACTGTACGGCATTTTCCAATTCAACAAAGCCAAGCACATCAAGGCGTTCCGCCACGTGCTGTCGCCAAGCATCGGCGTAAGTTGGAGGCCCGACTTTTCGGAGGAGTTTTGGGGATTTTACCGCGACGAACCCGGCGACACCACTGGCACCAGGCGTTACAGCATATTCCAAAACGGCGTTTATGGTTCGCCATCGTCGGGCAAGAGCGCATCGCTCAACTTCTCCCTCGGCAACAATTTTGAGATGAAGGTAAAGGGCAAGAAGGACACCATCGACGGTCAATACACAAAAATAAAACTATTGGAAAACCTTTCGTTTTCAGGTAGTTACAATATGGCTGCCGACAGTATGAAACTCAGCAACATCTCTGTATCGGGAAGCACGAGGCTTTTTGAAAAGATGACTCTTTCATTTGGCGGTACGCTCGATCCTTACAAGCTCGACGAAAACGGTCGCCGCACAAAATATTACCTTATGAAAGAGACCCACGGACGCAAATGGGCAAGGCTCACGTCGTTCCACGCAAGTACAGGTTTCTCGTTGGATTCCAAGACGTTGGGCAAGAAAAAAATGGACGAAAAGGAAGAAGCCGCCCGACAATTTGGCGAGGACGAGACCCAGGCGGAAGTCGATGAGGACGGCAACATCATCACTACTGCCGAAGAAGTAGAGGAAGACAAGAAACGTCCCAAATCGTCCATCTCCAAGAAGGAAAAGGACGGCGAATTTGATTATTATTCCGTTCCGTGGAACCTCTCTGCAAGTTATAGTTTCAATTATTCCCACAACAATAACAAGGCGCCCGTAATCACACAGACGCTCAACCTCAACGGCTCGATTTCCTTCACCGACAAGTGGCAGATGTCAATATCGTCGGGTTATGACTTCGACGCCAAGAAGATGACTTCCACAAGACTCTCAGTGTCAAGAGATTTGCACTGCTTCAACTTGAGTTTTTACATCATCCCCTTCGGACGCTTGAAGAGTTACAACTTCACATTGGCAATCAATTCGTCGATGTTCCAAGGCTTGGACTTCAAGCGCAACCAGAGTTGGAGGGACAATTAAAAACTTGCGCAGCCAACCCAACTTTTGTACAATTTTTGCAACGTCTGACGCAAATGACTCGCCGCTGCCAAATATCGACCCTGATGCTGTTGCTCGTGGTGCTGCAAGCCACGGCGCAGAACGACTACCGTTTTTACAGTTTCCTGGAAAAAGACGGTCTGTCCGACAATGCAATCACCTGCATCGCCGAAGATGGCAACGGGTTTATGTGGATAGGGAGCGCGTCGGGTCTTATGTATTACGACGGATATACATTCCATCCCATCAATTCCGGCAACGACACCCTCAGCCTGCGGGGCAACCACATCAACGACCTCGCCACCGACAATGCCGGCAACCTCTGGATAGCCACCGAAAGTGCGGTCTGCAAATATGACATCAACACCGAAACATACACCCCTTATAAGACCGTCAGGGACGGCTGCGAAGAAAACAGTTACCAAGCCGACAAACTGTTTGCAATGTCGGACGGCAGGATAAGGTATTTTGCGGCGCGTATGTACCAACTCGACACGACTACCAAATGTTTTGTCCCCGTCCACGACGACATCATCCTGCGCCACCAAATACGCGATTGTTTCCAATGTTCGCAAGACCGATTCCTATTGGTGTCGCCGTCCGAAAAATCTATCTTCCTCATCGACGGCAACGGCAACGAACTATCGCGCATCACGGGCGGCGACACCCCAGACAGCAACCCTTACAGCCGACCATACGGCATTGTAGAAATTAATGACGACATATTTTATATAGGCGGCGACAACGGCATATTCCTGGCGGACACCAAAGCCCGCACCATCAAGAAGATAGAGCGCGTTGGCAATAAAAAAATGCCTTCGGAAATCTCTACGCTCTACAAGGACAACCTCACGGGCGATATTTGGATGGGCACCAACGGCGAGGAACTCCAAATCCTCTCCGCCGACCACAAGACGCTCTCTGTAATCCCGTCCAGCACGAGCAACTACTCGTCGCAGATGCTCAATAGTTCCACGGTATTGAGGATATTCAAGGACAGCCGCAATATGATATGGCTCTGCACGTGGCACGGATTGTCGATACTCAATGCCAACTGCAATCGCCCCTTCCAAAACCTCATCCACCCCGAATGTGACGACATCATCCCGACAAGCACCATCCGCAGCATCGCCGAAAGTCCCAACGGACTACTCGCAATAGCAACCGACGGCGGAGGCGTATCGTTTTGGAACAAGCACAGCCCACGATACACCGACATCAAAAACGCCGGCGAAAACAACCACATGCCCAATCAGTCGCTGCTCGCCATCGCCTACGACAGCAAGGGCAACCTCTACAACGGCGGCTACAAACATCCGCTGCACCGTTTTTCGCCCGACCGCAAATCCGACGAACTCTACGCCATCGACCCCGACAATCCCGACGCGCTCGAAAACGATTTCATCACCAGCATCCTCGTCCAAAACGACACTGCAATCTGGGTATTAACCAACGGCGGCGGGCTGTCGTTGTTCAATCCCAACACAAAGAAATTCAAGCGCATCAAAGCCGACCGACTTGGCACCGAGCCTTGCTCCAAATACGGCATTTGTATGGCGCAAGACACCGACGGGACACTTTTGGTGGGCACTTACGACGGACTTTTCACATACGACCACGCCCAAAACATCATCCATAATTACCGCCACGACTACCAGACTGCCAACTCGCTGAGCCACAATTGGGTTTACAGCATCTATCAGGACAATGGCGGGAGCATTTGGGTAGGCACATGTTCGGGGCTAAACCTTTTTGACAAGGCAAGCGGCACTTTCACAATCTACGACCAAAATGCGGGCTTCCGAAACGCCGTTTGCAATGCCATTTTGGAAGACAACGACGGATACTTGTGGGTGGCAACCTCCAACGGCATCGCAAAATTTTCGATTGAAGAACGCAAGGTAAAACGCATTTACGACAAAAACGACGGCTTGCTCACCAACAATTTCACACGGTGCGCATACTTCAAGGACAAGGCGGGCGTATTTTATTTTGGCACGGGAGGTGGATTGGCATACTTCGACCCAAGCAAAATAAAGCCAAGCACCACCGTACAAAAACCGTTGATTACCAAACTATTGATAGACTACAAGCCCATACAGCCCTGCGCCGAAGGCTCGCCGGTGCAACAGTCGATGCTAATGACCGACCAGATAACCCTCACCAGCCGTCAATCCACGTTCACACTGCAATACGCCTCGCCCGCATACCCCGACGCCGTGTCATACACATACGAATACCAGACCATCGGCGACGGCAAAGGCTGGCTCGACAGGGGCGACCGCCGCGAGATTGATTTCCCAAACACCGCGCCCGGCACTCACCGCATATCAATCGTTGCCCGCAACCGCGACGGCTACAAGAGTCAGCCGACAACCATCACCGTCATCGTGCTGCCACCGTGGTATCAAACTTGGACTGCCAAAATAGCACTCGTTGCGTTGCTCACCCTTACAATCACAATCATTGTCCGTCAACGATTCAAAAACCTCAAACTCCAAAAAGCCACGCTCGAAGCCGAGGTGCAACTCCGCACCCAGGAAATCAACGACGCTCTTACAATCATCAAATCCAAAAACATAGCCATCAGAGGCTCAATCACTTACGCACAGACCATACAAGCCGCGCTCTTGACCAAAGAAACCGACTTCTACAAATATTTTGAGACGTCATTTGTCTATCACCCAAAAGACATCATCTCCGGCGACTTCTACTGGCTCAAAGCGATAGAGCAGGACGGCGGCTCGATGATATTTGCATCCGTCATCGACTGCACAGGACACGGCGTGCCGGGGGCTTTTATGTCGATAATTGCCAACTCCGTACTCAACGAAATCGTGGATACCCTCCGCATCTACGACCCGGCGGCGATATTGTCGGAATTGTCGTATAAGATAGCCACAATGCTTGCCCAAGATTGCTCCGACAACAAGGACGGAATGGATATGGCTCTTTGTAGGTTCGATACTGATATTGACGGCAACTACCACAGCCTCACATTCTCCGGCGCAAAAAATCCGTTGTACATTTGGCGGCAGGGCGACACCGAATACCAAATCATCAAGGCCGACCGCAAGTCGGTGGCGGGCGGCATCCGCAACCAAGGCGACATACAGAGGGTTGAGTTCCAAAAATCAGAACTCACAATCTCAAAGGGCGACACTTTATATATGGTGAGCGACGGCATTTTGGATATGTGCGACGCGCGCCGCAAACGCTATTCGCGCACACGTTTTTTACAACTCATCAACAGCATCCACCCGCTCGCGATGGACTGTCAGGCGGCGGAAATCGAAAAAGCCATCGAGCGGTATTCGCAAGGCACGGAGCAACGAGACGACATCTCCGTGCTTGGTCTCAGGCTGTAATCATTTTTTATGCGACCACCCGCCTACAAAACATTCATTTCCAAACATCAAAATCATCAAAAAAGAAAAACAGCAAAGAATACCAACATTATAAAAAACTTTTTGTACCTTTGCCGAATAATTTTTAACTACAAAAACAATGTCCACAGTAAAACCATTCAGGGGTCTCCGTCCCCAAAAAGATATAGCTGCAAGGCTCTCGTGCCTGCCTTACGACGTGATGAACACACAGGAAGCCGCGCAGATGGCGCAGGGCAACCCGCAATCGTTCCTGCACATCACACGCGCCGAGATAGACCTTCCCGAAGGCATCGACCCGCACTCCAAGCAAGTGTATGACAAGTCGTTGCAAAATTTCAACGACTTCCAGCAAAAGGGCTGGCTCTTCCAGGACGATGCGCCACGATTCTACATCTACGCCCAGACTATGGACGGCAGGACGCAATACGGCATCGCTGGTGCGGCATTTTGCGAGGATTACCAGAATGGCATCATCAAAAAGCACGAACTCACCCGCCCCGACAAAGAGGACGACCGTATGGTACACGTCAACACCTTGGACGCCAACGCCGAGCCGGTGTTTCTGAGTTACCGCGCAGTGCCGGAGATAGACGCAATCGTGGACAATATCGTCCGCAATCAGCAGCCCGAATACGATTTTGTGTCGGCAGACGGATTTGGACACAAGTTTTGGGTTATTAATGATTCAGCCATTAATGCAAAAATCGAAAAAATCTTTGCCGAGCAAGTGCCCGCGCTCTACGTAGCCGACGGCCACCACCGCACTGCCGCCGCCGCACGTGTTGGACTCGAACGCAAGGCCAACAATCCCAACCACACCGGCAATGAGGAGTACAACTACTTCCTCGCCGTCATATTCCCCGACAGCCAACTCAAAATTATGGACTACAACCGCGTCATCAAGGATCTCAACGGCAACACCGAAAGCGAGTTTCTCGATAAAATTTCCACTGCATTTGCAGTCAAAGATATGGGCACGGAGATATACAAGCCGCAACGCCTCCACCAGATGTCGCTCTACATGGGCGGACATTGGTACAGCCTTGACGCCAAGCCCGGCACCTACGACGACACCGATCCGATTGGCGTATTGGACGTTACGATATTGACCCGCCAAGTACTCGACCCAATCCTCGGCATCACCGACCTCCGCACCTCCAAGCGCATCGACTTCGTTGGCGGCATACGCGGCCTCGGCGAACTCAAACGTCGAGTTGACAACGGCGAAATGCAATGCGCCTTTGCGATGTACCCCGTCTCGATGTCGCAACTCCTCGACATTGCCGACACGGGCAACATCATGCCGCCCAAGACCACATGGTTTGAACCCAAGCTCCGCAGCGGCCTCGTGGTACACAAATTGAAGTAATTGAAATAACTGAAGTAATTGAAGTAATTGACATTACAAAAATTACTACCAGCCCCAACGGGGCGTCATCACCAAGCCGTGTGCGTGAGCGCACGGATACAAAAAAACGGATACAAAAAAACGAAATCCCAAAATAACGGATACAAAAAAACGGATACAAAAAAACAGGGTTAGTTACCCCCGACAACAACAAATAAAAAACATACCGCTATGAAAAAATTTATATTTATGCTCGCAGTCGCGATTATGGCGGCGGCAATGTTCTGCCCCGCAGCCGACGCACAGGAAATGACAAAGAAGGAATTCAAAAGTTACGTTGACTCCGTTGCCACCGCCGACAACAAGAGCAAGAAAGATGTAAGGGACTCATTGATAAAACTCGACGCATCTCTCGCCGAAAAAGCCGAGATGACTTTCAAATATACCGACCACAACTTCGGCAGCGTTGAAAGTGGCTCCGACGTGTCATACGACTTCGAGTTCATCAATACTGGCAAAGAGCCCCTCGTAATCAACAATGTATCAACATCTTGCGGATGCACCACTCCTTCGTGGCCCCGCGAGCCGATACCGAGCAAAGGGCGCGCCACTATCAAGGTGAGGTACGATTCCAACCGAATCGGCAACTTCTCCAAGACTATCACGGTGTACTCCAACTCCACCAACTCTCCTGTGGTGCTATCCATTAAGGGTAGCGTCCAATACAAACAAAAATAGTAGTTAACAAAAAACTGACACAAAAAACAAAATGCCCAAAATATCGCAGATAGGCAAGTTGATGCCTGCCTCGCCAATCAGAAAACTCGTTCCCTACGCCGAGCAAGCCAAAAAATCCGGCGTCAAGGTCTATCACCTCAACATCGGACAGCCCGACATCGAGACACCCAAAAACGCCCTCGAAGTATTGAAAAAATACAACGGCAAAGTGGTAGAATACTGTCACTCGGCTGGTCTCGAACAATACCGCCGCGCACTCTCCAAGTATTACGACTCCATCGGCATCAATGTCGATTACAACCAGATAATGGTAACATTCGGTGGCTCAGAAGGATTCATCTACGTATTGATGAGTTGCATGAACCCCGGCGACGAAATCATCATCCCGGAGCCGTTCTACACCAACTACAACAGTTTTGCGGCGATGGCGGGCATCAAGGTGGTGCCGGTGAAATCGAGTTTCGACAACGGCTTCGCCCTGCCTCCAATCAGCGAATTTGAGAAAGTAATCACGCCCCGCACAAGGGCAATACTCATCTCCAACCCCAACAACCCGACGGGCTACCTCTACTCGCTCGACGAACTGCTGCAAATACGCGACCTGGCGTTGAAATACGACCTCTATGTAATTTCAGACGAGGTTTACCGCGATTTTTGCTACGACGGCACACGCCACATATCCATAATGCAGATGGGCGGCCTCGAGCAACACGCCATCCTCATCGACAGCACGTCCAAGCGTTACAGCGAGTGCGGCATCAGGGTAGGATTTGTAGTAACTAAAAATCAGGAACTGCTCGACACGATAATGAAATTTGCGATGGCAAGGCTCTCCCCGCCCTACTTCGGACAATTGGTGGGAATGGCATCGCTCGACACCCCGGCAGAATACTTCCAGGAAGTACGCGCCGAATACGTCAAGCGTCGCAACTGCCTTATCAACGGCCTTAACAAAATTCCAGGAGTTCGCAGCCCGATGCCCAAAGGCAGTTTCTACACAATGGCAAAATTGCCCATCGACGATTCTGACGTATTCTGCCGCTGGATGCTCGAGACGTTCCGTTATGAAAACCAGACCGTGATGATGGCGCCCGCCGCCGGATTCTACGCAACACCGGGACTTGGCCGCGACGAAGTGCGCCTTGCCTACGTCATCAACTGCGACGACCTCACCAAAGCACTCAAATGCCTTGAAGAAGGCCTCCGCGAATATCCGGGCAACACACTCCACCACAAATAAAAACGCCGCCTCCGGCGACGGATAGATAAACAAAAATTTAAGCGAATTAGAACGAATTAAAACGAATTATTTTTGTTATTAATTCGTTTTAATTCGCTTAAATTCGTTTTAATTTACGTTTTGGATAGAAGCCGCCGCAAGGCGGTTTTGTCGTTAATAGACGTTTACAACGGTACATTGTAATGATTGAGGGCAAACAGCGCGCCAAAACTCAGCAGATTGCCGATGATTGCGCTCGCGAGGAAATAGCCGTTGCTGATGCGCACCTCGTTGTTGCGGAAATAGCCCACATCCACGAGCCACTCAAATGTCGCCGAAATCAGGAAGGCGACGCCCAGCCAGGCATAATAGCCAAAGCCAGCCTCCGCTACCGGAATGAAGAGGCACATCACCGTGGTGATGGCGTTGCCAGTCAAGACGGCGAGCAAAATACGGATGATGTTGAGGCGTTTTTTAGCCACAATTATCAGAAATACAATGAATTCCAATAATACCATACCCGCAAAAATATACAGGGTGTTGAAGTTGGTGTTTAAAATATTTGCCATTTTCTTTAAACATTAAATTTTTTATAGCGCAAAAGTAATAAAAAATCATTATATTTGCGGCAAAGTTTTAAAAAAGAAATGGCAAAAATCCAAAAAAGCCGCGAAGATGTCATCAGCGACGTCCTAAGGCGGCTGCACGAGGCGCAGGACGGGCTCACGATAGACAAGCCGTCCAAAAAACAAGGTATGGAGTTCACAATGGAGTGCTTCAACATCCTCTTTCCCATAAATGCAAGGAAGACAAGGTGTTGCACTGAAGACGAATCCGCGCTCTACCGTCTCAGCAACCTATTGACGGTGATGCTCCTGCCAGTACGCAATGAAATAGAAGACACGCCCGAGACCATCGGACTCAAATTCATCGCGCAACTGCCCGACATATACAACAGCCTTATGAAGGACGCACAAGCAATCTGCGACTTCGACCCCGCCTCGGCAAGCATCGAGGAGGTGATAATCACGTATCCGGGATTCTTCGCCATCACAGCATACCGCATCGCCCACGCTATCAAGAAGTTAGGCGTGCCGATAGTGCCGCGCCTCATTAGCGAGTACGCCCACTCTGTTACGGGCATCGACATCAACCCCGGCGCGGAGATTGGCGAAAGTTTCTTCATCGACCACGGCACAGGCGTAGTAATTGGCGAAACCACCGTCATCAAAAACAACGTAAAACTCTATCAGGGCGTCACGCTCGGAGCGTTGCAGGTACGCAAAGACCTCGCCTCCACCAAACGACATCCCACCGTGGAAGACAATGTAATCATCTACGCAAACGCCACAATCCTCGGCGGCGAAACTGTAATTGGCAAAGGCTCTATCATCGGCGGCAATGTATGGATAACGAGTTCTGTACCAGAAAATTCGCTCGTATATCACACCAACGAAATCAAGATAAAAACCCACGCCAACAAATCTACAAATCACTAAAACGACAAATAATGGGAAAAGTAACCTGCGGAATAATCCGCCAAGACAATAAATATTTTGCCGCCAAACGTCCCGAACACAAGCAGATGGGCGGCATGTGGGAATTTCCGGGCGGCAAGGTTGAGGAAGGAGAATTTGAGAGCGAATGTCTGCACCGCGAGTTCCAGGAGGAACTTGGAGTGAGCATCATCATACTCAAAGAATATATGCCGGTAGAATACGACTACCCAAAATTTCACATCACACTATACCCATACGAAGTCGCGCTCTTTGAGGGCGAGCTCACCCTCAAAGAACACACCGACTCCGGGTATTTCACCAAGGAAGAGTTACTCAATATGAAACTCACCCCGGCAGATAGAATTATTGTGGAGAGGTATTTGGATTAGTCCCTTCTTGAGAGAATCGCCAGCAGTCTCAGTATCTCCATGTAAATCCATACGAGAGTTACCATTAGGCCAAAAGCGTAATACCACTCAAATTGTGCCGGAACGCCGTTGGCTGCGCCATTTTCGATGTTGTTGAAATCGAGCACAAGATTGAGGGCTGCGACGCCTACGATTATGAGCTGTATTACAATACCAAAGGCACCCATATTGAACACCGTGATATTGATGCCAAAGAAGCCGAGTATGAAGCTCAGCAAGTAGAACGCGGCGATGCCAAGCGTCGCAAAGGTTATTACCTTTACGAATGTATTGGAGGCGCGGAGGAGTCCAAATCTATAGCACAGGAACACCACGCCGCTCACAGCCAATGTAAGGAACAATGCCGATGTAATGATGCCCTCGTATGCGGCGGCATACATCGCCGATACAGCACCTATCAGGAGACCTTCGCACAGAGCGTACAATGGTCCGAAGATGTAGGCCTTGTCGGGTTTTACACAGGCCACGATAGCCATAATCACTGCTCCAATAGCACCGCCAATGATGCACGGCATGAGGGCAGAGCTTCCCACACCCGCCATTTTCCAGGTGATGGATGCAGTCAAGATGAGCAGACCAAAGAGCAACAGCGTCTTTGTTGCCGCGCCAGCCACGGTCATCTGTCCCGTACCTGCAAAATCTCCCGCCAACTTGCGGAGACGGCTCTCTGAAAACGCAGGATTTGATGTCTTTTCAAAATTCATAATCGTTTGGTATAAAGATTTTTACATAAATTACTATCTAAACGCCGTCTTACGACGGCTATTTTGTATCCAAAAATACAAAGAATAAGAAAGAATTAAAAGAATGGCTCTATAAAAAAATTCTTTTCATTCTTTGATAATTCTTTTAATTAATGGTCTTACGCCATCTTCACCTTATAATTGTGCTCAAACTTGCCTTTGGAGATGTTGGCGAGTTTGTTGCGGATGAGTTTGCGGCGGAGCATGCCAACCTTGTCGGTGAATAGGACGCCGTCCAAGTGGTCGTATTCGTGCTGCACCACGCGGGCGCAATTGCCGGTGAGAGTTTCCTCGTGGAGTTCAAAGTTTTCGTCGTAATAGCGAATTTTCACGCCATCGGGACGCACCACATTCTCGTGAAGTCCCGGAATAGAGAGACAGCCTTCGTTGTACGAAACGTTGGCTCCAAAAGTTTCAATAATCTCGGGATTGAGCATTGCACGCTTGAAACTCTTGGTGAAAGTGTCGTTGTCGTCGTCGGTCATCGGCGCGGCGTCGCACACAAACAGCCTTATCGAATGTCCAACCTGCGGCGCGGCAAGTCCCACGCCCTCAGTCTTGTACATCGTCTCAAACATATCGTCAATCAATTTTTGAAGGTCGGGATAGTCTTTCGTAACCGTCTCCGCCTTCTTCCTCAGCACCGAAGTGCCAATGATGCTTATTGGTAATATCATTTTATATAGTTTTGTTTTAATACATTCCTCTCTCCTCCATCCAGCCCTGCAAAATGAGTGCCGCAGCCAATTTGTCAGTGTTTCCTTTCTCCTGACGCTTCTTTTTCTTGATGCCAGCTGCCAACATGGCAGAGTATGCGTCTCTTGAAGTGTATTGCTCGTCATAAAAATCGAGCGGAATGTCGGGGAAAATCTTTTTGAGATTGTCGGTGAAAAGCAAGATTTGTTTTACGATAGGGTTTTCGTGTCCTTCGGGATTCACGGGATAGCCCACGACTATTTGATCCACTTTGTTTTTCGGGATGTAATCCTTTAAATAAGGTGTCAGCACCGTGGTCTGCACGGTCTCTAATGGCGACACAATAATCCTACTCGGATCCGTTGCCGCAAGACCCGTCCTCACGCCGCCATAATCTATCGCAAGTATTCTGCCCATTGGTTGTTGTTTTTATATTCGACAAAGGTATAATAAAATTTGGTTTTAGACAAATTTTTTTGCTGCCGACAGCCATAAGAAAAAATTTTTCACTTTTTTTTGTCAACATACAATACTTTTGTTTATATTTGTGGAAAATTTTAAGTACAACACTTAACAAAACATCAATAAAATGAGTAAAGTAACAGTAGTAGGAGCAGGCAACGTAGGTGCTACGTGCGCTAACGTGCTTGCATTTAACGAAGTAGCCGACGAGGTTGTAATGCTCGACATCAAGGAAGGCATCTCGGAAGGCAAGGCAATGGACATGATGCAGACCGCTCAACTTTTGGGCTTCGACACCCGTCTCGTAGGCTGCACCAACGATTATTCGCAGACCGCCAATTCTGACGTAGTGGTAATCACATCCGGCATCCCCCGCAAGCCCGGTATGACTCGCGAGGAACTCCTCGGCGTTAACGCTGGCATCGTTAAGAGCGTTGCTGAGCAAATCCTCAAATATTCTCCTAACGCCATCATCGTGTGCATCTCCAACCCGATGGACACCATGACATACCTGACGCTCAAAGCCCTCGGCCTCCCCAAAAACCGCGTTATCGGCATGGGCGGCGCATTGGACAGCTCGAGGTTCAAGTATTTCCTCTCGCAGGCTCTCGGCTGCAATGCCAACGAAGTGGAAGGCTTTGTAATCGGCGGCCACGGCGACACCACAATGATTCCTTTGGCTCGTTTCGCCACATACAAGGGCATGCCCGTAAGCAACTTCCTCTCCGCTGAAAAGATTGACGAGGTTGTTAAATCTACCATGGTAGGCGGCGCAACCCTCACCAAATTCCTCGGCACATCGGCTTGGTACGCACCTGGCGCAGCAGGAGCATTCGTTGTTGAGAGCATCATCCACGACCAGAAGAAGATGATACCTTGCTCTGTATTGCTCGAAGGCGAGTACGGCGAGAAGGATCTCTGCATCGGCGTTCCTGTAATCCTCGGCAAGAATGGCATCGAGAAGATTGTTGAACTCGACCTCAACGCCGACGAGAAGGCTAAGTTCGCCGCAAGCGCACAGTCTGTTCGCGGCAACGTTGACGCCTTGAAGAGCCTCAATCTCGTATAAGACACTAATTTGTTTGTCAACAATACATTATGAAAAGATGGCGGGAAACTGTAATTTATATTTCGGTTTTCCGCCTTTTTTTTGACATAATATTTGCAACTATAAAAAAAATTACATATAATTGCAGTTGTAAATCATAAAAAAGGCAAGCCATGAAAAAGAGCATAGAAAAACTCATACCAAAGATTCAGGATTTCTTTGAGACACAGCCAATCAACAAAGCATGGCTGTTTGGTTCGTGCGCTCGTGGCGAAAACAAACGCAACAGCGACGTAGATCTTTTGGTGCAGTACGACAAGGATGCCAACTTGTCATTGTTTCGTATGATAGAAATAATGAACAATTTGGAAGATATAATCCACAAACCTGTTGACATTGTAGAAGATGGAAGGCTGATGTGGTTTGCCGTAAAAAGTGTTAACAAAGACAAAATACTAATCTATGAGAGAGGAAATAAGGAATGTTGGTCGCCTCGACCACATGTTGCAAGCAATCAACGTGCTGCTGGAGTATAGGGACAAATACCCTGAGAAGACAATCCAAGACGACCCGATAATTTTCTTTGGTTTTGTGAAACACCTCGAAATTATCGGAGAAGCCGCGTATAAACTTACATTAGACTACAAGGCTAAACATACGGAAATCACTTGGAGAACAGTAGAAGGATTGCGGCACGTATTGGTACATGGATACTATAAAATCGACAAAAACACCATTATGAGAATCCTCAAAGAGGACATCGAACCCCTAAAACCAATTATTCAAAAACTCTTTAATGAGGAATTGAAAAAATACAAAGAAGATATATAAAAACGGGGCTGTCTAAAAAGGTGGAGTGCAGGCTGCCAGCCTGCCTTACAGATAGTTGCAGACAAATAGTCTACATTCTAACCTGCCTTTTTAGACAGCTTCTTTTTTTTATTCTCCCCTCACCAATAGCAGCTCCACCCGGCGATTCAATGCGCGCCCCTTGTCGGTGTCGTTGGATGCCATTGGCGTTGACATACCGAAGCCCTGCAAGGTGATGCGCTTGCGATCTACACCGCTCTTTACGAGTTGGTCATATACTGCACGACAACGACGTTGGCTGAGCACCATGTTGGCTTCTACATTGCCAATGCCGTCGGTATGTCCGAGAAGTTCCACGTTGTATTGGGGATACTCATTGAGGAATGTCGCAAGGCGGGTCAAGTAACCTTGGGTGTGGGCGGAGAGCTTAGACGAATTGAAGTCAAAATTGATGTCCTCCAATTCTATCGCGCCGCCGTGTCTTTTGTTGCCTTGGTCGCCAGTTGTATTTTTCTTCTTGAAATAATCAATGTATTCGACTTCCGTGGACGGTTTTTTGCGCCATTCTTCATATACTGTGGTATTCTTGCCGCCAAACCTCACAGTATCAACAATAGTAGTATTGCCAGTCCTGCCAAAAGGCACGGTGGTTTCCACTATCTGAGGGTTGCCCTTTGGCAGCACCACCGGGTCGGGACGGTTGTCAGACGAAAGCTCGGCGCAGTAGATGTCCCAGCCGCCGATGCCACTCAACATCTTGGCTGAAAAGTAGATGCGCTGTCCGTCGGCACTTACGACATACGCCACTTCGTCGCTCTCTGTATTGAGGGGATAGCCCATATTCTTGGGTTTGGTAAAATTGCCATTGTCGTCGATGCGGGAATGGAAAATATCAAATCCGCCCACGCCGCCGTGTCCATTGGACGAAAAATAAAGCGTCTTGCCGTCGCAGTGCATGTAGGGCGTCTTTTCGTCAAACTCGGTGTTGATGGTTGGACCAAGGTTGACGGGTGCGCTCCACGCCATATCGGCTGTTTTGCGTTCCACTTTATAAATATCGTAGCCACCGTATCCGCCAGGACGGTTGGAGGCAAAATAAAGCACATTGCCAGTGGGGTCGATGGACGGTTGACCATCAAAAAACTCCGTATTGATGGTATTGGTGAGCTTGACGAGCGGCTGCCACTCGCCGTTTACATTACGACTAAAATGAATGTCGCAATTGTCGCCATGGCATATTGTGATATAGATGATACGATTGTCGATAGATAGCGACGCACCGCCCTGAAGGTCGCCCATATTGAATGGAGGCCCCATCTTGATGCCCGGCGCGAATACTTCGCCTTCCTCGTCGACATGATCCAACGTACTCATCATAAGCTCCTCGATGGCTGTGCCGTTGCGCCTGCCCTGACGCCTCGTGTAGAGCATTATCGTGCCGTCGTGCGAAATCAACGGCAAAAACTCGTCGTCCTTGGTGGAGACATCCCTCAACATCTTGGAATCAAACTTGATGGGATTTGCCATAATCTCATTGTAATCGTCAATCATGGAGAGACGTTTTTTTGCGAGGGCAACACAAGAGCCGGCGGGATTGTCGTTGTTCAAGAAGTTGGTGAGCAACGTCTTGGCGAGGTCGTACTTGCGCGAGAGATAATAACACTCGCCTATCAAAAACGTAGCTCGGCTGCTATCGTAACTACTGCATGTATTGTAACTCTGCTGGAGGTATTTTTCCGCGCTCTTGGAGTATGTCAAAGCGTCCTTCTGCTCAAACCTTATCTGCGCGTCCTTCGTCTTATCAAGGTAATACTCACCAAGGATGAGCGTCGCCTGATAAAAATCTGGGGCAACGTTTACAAGAGCCGTCAGCGACTTTATGGCGGCATCCTTGTCGGTTTCCATCTGCTCGCATGCCTCGGCATAGCGTTTCTGCAAATCCTTAGACTTGATGGTGGGGCAATTGCTCTGCGCCATCATTGCAGACGGAGCAGCAACGAGTGCTAATATGACAGCAAGTTTTTTCATGATTAGTTGTTTGTTTTTTTATTTAACGCTTTCGGCTTTTTTGTTGGCTTCAGCAGTAATTTTGTCGGCTTCCCTCTGAGCAGCGGCTATGAGCTGGTCGCCCTTCTTTTCAGCTTCCGTTACAAGTGCGTCTGCCTTGGCATTGGCGGCGGCGAGGGTCTTGTCTGCCTCCTTGGTGGCTTTCTTTACCGATTCGTCGGCAGCCTTCTTGGCGGCGGTCTTGGCGACAGGGTTGTTGGCTTTTGCTACCAACTTGTCTGCCTCTTCCTGCGCCTTCTTCACTGCGGCATCTCGCACCCGCTGCGCTTCTGACTTAGCTTTTTCGGCTGCAGCGCGGGCTTCTTGCACAAGTTTTTCCTTCTGCGCCTTGGCGTCGGCTACGAGTTTGTCTGCCTTTGCCTTGGCATCGGCAATTATTTTTTTGGCTTCGTCAGACATTTTTTCTTTCACCTCGGCAATTTTTTCGTCCACTACTTGCTTCAATGCGTCGGTGGCTGAGGTGCTGAATCCCGTCAACTTTGGGTCGGTAACAGTACCGCCAATTTTTGCAAGTACATTGATGGTGCTTGCAGCCTCGCCGCCAACCACCTTGCCAAGCATTTCGTTAGCTATTGTACCTGCAACTGGTATGCCAACGCTCATATCAAGCGATTGGTCGAGTGATAGTTTGCCGTAGAATTTGCCTTCTACGTCGCTAATCTTGAAATCTGTGGTGTCCACGTTCACCGTACCATCCACAATCTTGAATCCAAGGTCGAGGCTTTTCATGGTCGGGTTGATGAGTTTGGGATTGTTGGAAGCCTTGCCTATCAGCTGAAACACTTTGGAATCCCTGATGCTTATCTCTTTGGTAATCAGACGACCGCCGCCATTGACGGTATTATAAATCGGATTGAGGTAGGCGTCCATATCTGACGAAAAATTCACCTTCGCCGAGAGTGTGCCGTGCGTGGATTTTGCAATTGGCGCAAGGCGTTCCACGGTGTTGAATGTATTGGCAGCCGACTGTATGCTGATATTATTGAGGTCGAGCTGGAGATCCACTTTGGGATGGTTGGCATTTGAGCCGTCGTAGAGACCACTGCAAAGCGTATTGCCGCCCAACATGTCAAATTTGAGGTTTTGGAGCGAGGCGACGCCTTTTTTAAGTCCAACGCGACCGGAGAGATTGTCGATGACAAGCGAATCGTACAATATTTTGCCGATGGAAGTATTGAGGGCAAAATCGATGTTTGTAGGAATTTCAGGTGCTTGGGTCGGCGATTCAGGCTGAACGTCGGCTGATGGTGCTGAGGCTGCTGCTGGTTGCGAATGGTCATACGAGTATATATCGTTGACATCCAAGAGATTGCTCTTGAAATTGAAGGCAGCCTTCAATGTGCTGTCTGCAAAGATGTACTGGAAGATGTTGTCAATCTTGCCGTCGAGAGCAAAATCCGATTTGCCAAGGTTCATATTGAGGTATTCGAGATTGCCAGCCTGCGGAGATATTATAAGGTGAGCCTTGTGAATGTCAACGGGCGGCAGGTCGTCCATGACGGTGCGGAAGTTGGCAAGAGTGATGTCGCCCTCGGCAGCAAACCTGTCGTAACGCTCCTCCTCAATGTCGGAGAGGTTGCCCTTGAACGAAATACCAGCCTTGACAAGTCCGGCAACTGTCATGCCATCGAGCGGCACCACGTCCTTCACTACACCAAGATCGAGATTGGCATCGACATTGCCATCGAGGGAGATGTCTTTTGCAGAGGTCTGCACGATGATTTTGGCATCCACTGGGTTGTCAGCCATTTCAAGGTGGAATTTTTTGACGTCGATATTGATACTGTCGAGATTTCCATTAGGACACTTGATGTGCGCATCGATGTTGATATTCTCGGCGGATTTTGGCAGGTCGGGATATTGGAAACGTGCATTGTCAACTATAAAATCGACCCAAAACCTCGGGAACGAAACAGCATTGAAATCGCCCTGTGCACCGCCATCAAAACTAAACTTGCCCGCCGTCTTCACGCCCTCCAAATCTTTGGCGTACTCTGCCGGTATCATACTCAGGACGCTCAGGAAGTCGGTATTTTTTGCCCCAAACTTCAAATCCATCCTTACGTTGGTATCGGGTACGGCAATCCAGCCGTCGAGTTCGAGACCGAGTTCGTTGATGCGGAATAGATTCTCCTTGAATGTGAATTTCATCTTCTGCATATCGGCGTCGAGGTCAGATTTGAGACTTACGACAGCATCGTTGATATAGATGATGGGACCCATGCGGACGTTGAGTTTTGCAATATCCATCAACGCCGAGAGTATTGTCTCTGTGTCGCTGAGGTCGCCGCGCAGGTCAAAATTGAGGTGGTCTATCAACGCATGAACATCCGTAACAGAATCGGTGTAGGTAACATACAAATTGTTGACTTTCAGTTTCTTGAGTGCCAATGCAAACTTGGAAGCCACAGTATCTTCCTCCACGGTTTCTTCTGGCGTTTCCTCGTCGTCTGGCATCGATATGTCATAATTGGGCTTGCCCTGCTTGGTTACGATGATATTTACCTTAGGATTGTTGAGCTCCACAGACTTCACCTTGATTTTGCCGCCAAAAAGCGACATCACGTTCATCGTCAGCTCAAAGTTGTCAAATGCCGCCAGCGTGTCGCCCTTAAACTCATTGCGACCCACTACCGACACATCGTCCAACACGACTGTCGCGCCGGGAAAATTGGAAATCAAACTGAGGTCGAGGTTGCCGATATTGATGTCGGCATCCACATAATGCCCTGCCACTTCTGTGACCGTCTTCAAGACCTTGTCCTTGAAGAATATAGGGATAATTATCAGCAATATAAGTATTGCCAATATGCTAAATCCGATAATCTTGACTATCTTTTTCATAATAAAAAATGATTAAAAATCGAGAGCGAAATTAAGAAAAATTTTCGTATTGCTAAAAAAATTGGTGTTTTATTTGTAATTTTGTATCGAAAAATACATCGATTAAAAATGTCAGAACTATTGTTAAGCACGGCTTATCTGCCCAACATTCAGTATATCAGGGCAATAGCCAACAAAAAGGCGGCTGTGGTAGAGCAATGGGAATCGTTTCCCAAACAGACCTACCGCAACCGCTGCGAAATAGCCACGTCGGGCGGCAGGATGACGCTCACCGTACCAGTGGTGAAGGCGTGCAGCAAGCAGCTCACACGCGACGTCAAGATAAGCTACGATGTGCCGTGGCAGTCAAAACATTGGCACGCAATAGCTTCGGCATACGGTTCGGCACCGTTTTTCATGTATTTCAGGGACGAATTGGAGCCGTTTTTCAGGCAGAAGACGGAGTATTTGATTGACTTCAACAACCAAATCACCGAAACCATCCTGTCGATACTCGGCATCAAGGCAGAGATTAAGCTCTCCGACGATTACATCCGCAACAACTCCCCGCAATACGAAGACCTTCGGAATGTGATTCACCCAAAAGTGGCGCAGCTCCAAGGGCAAAATTACTACGACGCGACGCCATATCCACAGGTGTTTGATTCGCGGATGCCATTCGAGCCAAACCTCAGCGCGATAGATGCAATTTTCAATTGCGGAAGGATTGAGGTGTGAGAGAGATTAGAAATTAGAAATTAGAGATTAGAAATTAGAGATTAAAGATTAAAGTCGAGATATAAAAAACTTTCGTATGCGTGATGCGTGAGGATGCTGCCGAAGGGCAATTATGCATTATGCATTATGAATTATGCATAAAAAAAATGTACAAACAAAAATTTTACATACCTTTGGTAATTGCGGTGGCAATGTTGCTGGCGGTATCGTTGCCGCTGCTTGGGTTGCCGTATTGCTACAGCGAGACAAGGCTGCTGGGCGATTCTATTTTCTATATGAAAAACCACGGCATCGGACTCGTTTTCAATGGCGATAGCGTGGAGCTGCCCGACTTTTTCTCGCTGATATACAGTCTATTGGCAATGATTACCACCAATCAAATAGCATTGCACCTATTTGCGATGGTATTCCCGGCGTTGGCGATATATGTAGCCTTCCAATTTGGCAAATATTTCTTCTCTATACAGGGCGGCGTGATTGCAGCCTCCATCATGACGGTACAAAATGTATTCATCGCCCAAAGCGGTCTCGTGCTGCCAACTATGATGCTCACATCCTGCATATTGGGCGGCATATACCTATTCTTCCGCGAACAATACAAAGGCTGCACTGTGTTGATGTGCGCGGCAACTCTCACCGACATCACCGGACTTATAGTAGCCACATTTCTACTGATTGCATACTTCCGCATCAAATACAAGGAGTGGAACGCCAAGAGCAACTTCATGATGGCGTTGCCCATAGCATTGTGGTTTTTCTATCAGGCATTAAGCCTTGGCATCTGCGGCAAATTTTCGATGCGCCACTGCGACTTTTCATTTGCCAATTTTGCACACAATGCATGGTTCATCTTCATAGCGCAACACCGTTGGGCGATGACGGCGGTGCTATTGGCTGTGCTTGCCGTAAATACCGCCAATAAAAACATGCTCTACTTCGTCAAGGAAATGGCGTGGAAGGGCGCGGCAATATTCGCGTTGCTGTATATCACCAATTCGATATTGTCGTCGGAGGAGAGCTACTGCCTCATGCCCATATCGCTGATGGCTGTATATACCGGCTGCGCAATATCCACACTGCACACGAGTTATCACAGCAAATACATCGTGGCGTGCGCCGTGATGGCGGCGGCTGCACTCGGTGTAGCCGACCGGTCAAGCGTTACTGATGCATACGTCAATTACAAATCGAAGGTGAAGGTTGACCAAAAGACCGTGGCCCTCTTATCAACACGCGCCAAAAGCTACGAGCCGATACTCTGCGACAGATATTTCACCAAATACATCAGCAGCCGCGATTATGGCTACCTCGACGACAATGTGATGCCGCTGCATAGTTTCATGCCCGACGAAAAATTGCAGCCGCAATGGTTGATATACACCAATTTTGAGTCAGACGCCCACATCCAACTCCTCCGCGAATACGATACCTACGAGAAAAAACACACTATATATATAGGTGAATGTCTCAACGAAATATTCTGCCTGAAGTAGGCAATAATTTTTTGAATTGTCGAAAAAAAATATTAAATTTGCTGCGTAAAGAAACAAAAAGATATGAATACATACAGACTGAAAATAGAAAACTACCATTCAATATCCAAAGCCGACATCGCCCTCAACGGCATCACGGTCTTGGCAGGCATCAATGGCTGCGGCAAAAGCACATTGGCAAGGTGGCTGTATTATATTGTGAAAGGTGCAAACGGGTATGATCAAAACCTTTTCGAGGATTATCGAACAGATATGGATGAAATAGTATCACAATACATTACAACACAAAAAGACGTATATTATTATCCGAACTTGAATAAAATTCTTGGAAAAGCAAAAGGAGCAATTATAAATTCTACATACACGGATTTAGAATCTTTTGACAAAATAGAGAAAATTGTATTAGATATGACTTCTCATTTTTCAAAAACAGTGCGAAATATTTATATTTCTATGAACAATGATTACAAGATTCGGCTACTAAAATACTTAAACATAGAACGTAAAAATGGAGAAACAGACGATGAAATGCTTAAAAATTTTTTTGCTGAAAAGACAAGCGAAATAAAGGAAACATCAAAGTATTATTTAAATTTAAAAGACAGGCGACCAATAAAAAGATTCTTTGAACATATCAATTTCTATTATACAGAAAGTGATTTCCCGTCTGTAATGTCTTTCAAAGAAGATGGCGTAGAAATATTTAATAATGAAAATATTGGAACAATTTTAGGACTTAAAACTGCAATTTATGTAGACACCCCAATGTCTGTAAACGCAGTATCTAATAATCCGTTATGGGAAGAATTTCGTACATATTTACAGAATAAAGTAAGCTCCACAAAGAACAACGAAGTTGCGCAAAGATTATTGGCAAGGATTAGGAATATTGCGGGAGGAAGTGTAATAGACGAGGAAGACTTCTTCGGAGACAAAGAACTCGCCTTCAAAAGAGCAAGCGACAACCTCTCCATAAAACTTGAACAGATGGCGACGGGCATAAAGTCATTCGCCTACCTCGACAGGCTTTTGGAATATGGCTACCTGACACAAGGCAACATCCTCATACTTGACGAGCCGGAAGCACATTTGCATCCGCAGTGGATTGTTGAGTTTGCGAGGATGCTCGTGAAAATCCACAAGGAGACAGGGCTTTTCATCATGTTGGCGAGCCACGACCCCGACATGGTTTCGGCAATCAGATACATTGCTGAGAAAGAGGAAGTGCTCGACGACACAACATTCTATCTCGCAGAACAGGACAAGAATGCTGAAACGTTCAGCTACAAAGAATTGGGACACGACATCGAACCAATCTTTGCATCGTTCAACAAATCGTTTGACCTAATCGAAAAATATGGGGTTGACAATGGAAAGTAAATACAAAATAGACAATCCAACAAATATCCGCATCAACGGACTGTTGCCCGCCGACATCAAAGGTCTGCGCACAATCCTCAAAAATGAGGGCTGTATAGACAGTGAAAACAAATTCACCGACAAAGAAAAGGCGATAGCCCTCGATGACGTTCAAAAACATTTGTCACAAAAAAACAGCAACAACAAAAAATCCTCAGCCGACATATTAATATGTGTCGTCAAAAACAAATATCTCCTTGCAGACGCAAAATTCAATCAGAAGAACGTTGAAAACCTCGACGACAAAGAACTCAAAAAGAAACTCAACGACTCAAAAAGCCTCATCCAAAGTGATGATTTTCAGTTTATGAACGCCTTTTATGTCTTGTTCAAAGGGAAAATTCTCACAGAAAAAGCCCGCAGGAAACTGAAACAAATGTTCATAAGCAGCCCCACATACCGATTCTTAAATGCGATAGAGTTCCACAATCTATTTGAATAATTTTTTATGAAACTAACGCCAAATATTCCAACTTTTTTATTTATATTTGCGCCGTGCTAACCAACCAACTTTCAACAATGAAAAGTTTTAACATAATCTCAATTATATTTTTGGCAATCGTCGCTTGCATTGCGGCGGCATGCGGCGGCAGTGTGTCTGGTGGAAAGATTAGCGAAGGCGTCATAACATACAAGCTCGATTATTCCGAGAGCAAGAGCATTCTCGTGCCATTGCTCCCCGACTACATGACAATGACATTCAAGGACAACAACACATCAATGCTCATCAAGGGGTTGGGCGGTTGCTTCATGCTCAATGCCATAGCCAACAAAACCCAAAATCAAAACTACACCGCCTTTTCTACAGTGATGGGCGACAAGGACGTACTCATTTCTGATTTTGGCGACACTCCATTTGGCACCGAACCAATGTCAGACATCGCAATCTCACAGCAACCAGACACGATGACAATATGCGGCTACCTCTGCCACAAGGCTGTGGGATACAGCAAACAATGCGACCGCAACTTCACATTCTGGTACACCAAAGACATCGACATCTCCAGCGACTGCATACTATCGCCAATAAAATCGATAGACGGCGTACTGATGGCATTCGACATAGTGATGATGGGCATCTACATGAAAGCAAAGGCAGTGTCTGTGAACCACGAAAAAGTGCCTGACGAGACCTTTGAAAAACCCACAGGTCTCAACGAAGTATCAAGGAGCGAACTCGAAAACAAGATACACACCTTTTACGACCCGACACAAAACTAATCAAACCAACCCTCCCCCATTGACTTCAATGCGGCATAGTCGGTACAATCTACTGTAACCGGCTGCACTGTGATGTAACCATTGTCGAGCATCCAGGTATCTGTATCTGTGGATTCAGGCTCCAAATCGTGAAAACCGCCGGTAAGCCAATAATAAGGCCTCTTGTTGGACGGGTGAAAATGCCGCACAAAATCCTCTATCCACTCGCCCTTGCCCTGACGCACCACCTTGACGCCCTTGATTTCCGATTCGGGAAGACAAGGTATGTTTACATTGAGACACGTAAAAGGCAACGAGCCGAGATTTTCGATAGTCTTGGCGGTAATCCGTGCTGCATACAAGGCGGCGGCGGCAAAATCGGCGTCGCTATTGAAACTCAACAACGAAAAACCTATCGACGGTATGCCATGTATCGCGCCTTCCATCGCCGCGCCCATCGTACCAGAATACAAGATGTTGACGCTCGAATTGGAGCCGTGGTTGATGCCCGATATAATGAGGTCGGGCTTACGCTCCATGATGCGGTAGAGCGCGATTTTCACACAGTCGGACGGAGTGCCGGTGCACTTGTAGGCGCGGTCGGCGTCGTCAAATTTGGATACCATATACCACAACGGCGCATCGAGGGTAACGGCGTGTCCCCTGCCGCTCTGAGGCTTGTCGGGCGCCACCACCACTATCTCGCCGTAAGGACGCAAAGCCTTCACGAGCTCGCGTATGCCCTTGGCAAAGATGCCGTCGTCGTTGGTAATCAACATCAACGGACGGCGAGGCGCATTGTCAGCCGTGCCAATAGCTGTTGCTTCTGTTTCTTCCATAATCCCAAAAATTTTTTACAAATATACGCTTTTTTTGAAAATAAATTCCTAAATTGCGCACAATTTTTACACAGGAAAACCACTAACCACTATAAAAATGAAACTTAAACACTTGATGGCCGGTGCATTGCTGACTTTTTCGTTGGCGGCGGCGGCTCACGTCAACGAATGTAACATCCACATTCCTAACATTATGGATACAAAAATCATCAACAGTTTTGACTACGCGAAGGCGTGGCAGGAAGTGGAAAAACTCGACCACGACCTCAAGCCACGCGAAGCCCTCGCAAAGGTGAAGGAAATCAGGACGCAAGCCCTTAAAGAGAAAAACTACCAGCAGGTATCACGGGCGTTCATCTACATCATCGGCTACTCCACCCGTCTGGAAGAATCCGAGGATTGGAAAGCGGAAATCAAGCAACTCCGCGCCGCAGCCGACGACGCGCCCGAAGCTCCAAAAGCGTTCCTCAACTACCTAATTGCGCGCTATTACGCCTACTTCCGCGATGCCAACCTCCGCAAAAACTTTGGACGCACCGACGTAGAAGACGACCAAAGCGACGACATCGAGACATGGAGCCGGGCAAGGCTCGACCGCGAAATTGCCGACTATTGCCGCAAGGCGGTAGCCAACCCAAAGGCAACGCAGGCTGTGCAGCTCGACGCTTGGAAAGATGCAATTGAGAGAGCCGACCGCGACGCCACTAATACGCTCTACTGCAAGACCCTCTACGATTTCATAGCGTGGAACATCATCGACAACTACTGCGCCAAATCGCCCAACTACCACGGCGACTTCAGCTACAAGGACATCGAACTTGTGAGCAACGACAATACATTCATCAACTTCCAGCCCAAAAACAACGACACATGGTCGTCGGAAAATCTCAGGCTCTCGCTCTATCAGGAACTCCTCCGCGCACACAAAAACGACAAGACGCCGGTGGCTTACGCCTTCAACAACATTTTGCGACTCAATTACTTCAAGGAGCACAGCGTAAACGAAAACGCCGACGACACCTACCTGAAAACATTGCAGGACATCAAGTCGCGCTATGCCAACGACCCAGAGATTGCGCCGATGGTGTCATACTACATCGCCAAGGAATACCGCAACCGTGGAATGTTGAAGGAGGCTCACGACATAGCCGCCGAAACATACAAAAAATTCCCCAAATCATCAGCTAATTTCGGCGAAGCGTGCAACACCCTCGCCCGCGAACTCGAACTAAAATCGCTCACTTTCAGATCCGAAAACATCGTAGCCGCCGACCTGCCATTCCCAATGAGGCTCGAATACACCAACCTCGCGAAAGTGTACCTGCACATCTACAAGATTGCAGACCTCGAAGCCTACAACCACAACAGCTACGAACGCACCGAATACATCAAAAACAAGCTCGAAGAAGTGCGCGCCATAGATATTGACCTCATAGACCGACACGACTACAAGCGCCTCAATTCAGAAATCATAATCGACGGACTGCCCAAAGGCTGCTACGTAATCCTCGGCAGCAACGACAAAGATTTCATCCCCAAAAAATCGGATGTGATTTCGTACCTGATGGTAAAGGTCTCCAACATATCTGTATTGACGATGACCGAAAAAATCGGACACCGCAAATTTTACGTCGTGGACCGCACCTCAGGTCGCGGCATCGCCTCTGCCAAGATTACACTCTACTCCAACGACAAGGCTGTATGGAACGCCACCACCAACAACGACGGCATGGCGGACATGGACATCAAGCAAATCAACTTCAAATATTGGAGCACCGACGTAGAAGTAACACTCCCGGACGGCGACGTTATGGAATTTCACGATTATTTTTCCTACAACGACCCCGACCACTCCTCACACCTCACCTCGGCAATATTCACCGACAGGAAGATATACCGCCCAGGACAGACAGTATATTATAAGGAGATATTCTACAATGGCAACGGCAAAGAGGCTCAGGTGGCTGCCAACATGAAAGGTCGCATAGAACTCCGCGACGTCAACCACAAGGTAGTGGCGCAGAAAGACTTCACCACCAACGAATTTGGCAGCATACACGGCGAATTTACATTGCCAGTGGGACTTGCCAACGGACGTTTTACATTGGTGGACAATCTCACCAACAACCATTACACCATCAACGTCGAGGAATACAAACGCCCGACATTTGAAGTGAAAATCAACACACCCGAAGGCGAGGTGAAAATCAACGACCGAGTAACCCTCAACGGCTCGGCGGCCACATACGCCGGCACCAAGATTGCTGGAGGCAAGGTGCGCTACGAAGTAACCCGCATACCCGAATGGCGCGGCTGGTGGCATTGGAATTTCAATTACAAAGAGACCGTAATCGAAACCGGCGAAACCACCACCGACGACGACGGCGCATTCAAGGTGTCGTTCACAGCCCAGCCCGATGTCAACGCCAAGGAAAGCGAATACCTCGTGTACAACTACCGTGTAAAAGTGTCCGTTACAGACACCAACGGCGAGACCCGCGAGGCTACCACAATCACCTCCGCAGGATTCAAGAGCATGTTTATATCAGTATCGATGCCGTCAGACTTCAATGTGATGGACAAGGCAAAACTCGACGAATCCATGATATACTGCAACAGCGCAAACGGCAGCCCAATCACCGCCAACGTTACGGTGAAGGTGTCGCGCCTCGCCAACTACGACAAGCCTCGATTCACCAAAGAATGGCAGTCATGCGACAACCCGCTGCCCACCGTTACACGCGAGATTTGGGATAGCAAGTTGCCCAACCTCGAATACAGCGCGGCAGACCTCAGCATCGACAGCCTTGCAGTTGTCAAAGAAATAAAAAACCTCCAAGTGCATTGCGTCGATGGCGAAGGCAAGGTGGATCTCAGTTTCCTGTCCAAGGAAGGTTCGGGACATTATCTCGTGCAGATAGAATCGCAAGACCGCGAGGGTCGCCCCGTAAAATTCGAGCGCAGGTTCACCGTTTACAATCCCAAAGACCGAATCACCGACGTCAACAAGGTATTCTTCTCCAACGTTGACAAGTCGTCATACGAACCCGGCGAAACCGCCATCGTGCAGATTGGCTCGGCATTGAGCGGGCTCAAAGTGTACTACCAAGTACAATGCGGCGACGACATTTTGGATTCGGGCATCAAGACATTGGACCAGTCGGTGGAAAAAATACTAATCCCCATCAAGGAAAATATGCGCGGCGGACTTGCTGTAAAGATGTTTTACGTGCGCAACAACCATTATGACACGCCCTCAGAATACATCAACGTGCCATACTCCAACAAGAAACTCACCGCCAAATTTGAGACTTTCCGCGACAAGCTCTACCCAGGCGACACCGAAAAATGGAAAATCCGCATCACCGACTACCAAAACAAGGCTGTTCGCGCCGAATTTGCAGCCACTCTATTCGACGCATCTGTAAACGCCCTCGCCGCCAACCATTGGTATCTCAACGCCTTCAACGGCAATTACAACAGCAATTGGTTTGGCACGCAGACCTTTGGCAGCTCCTATACAAGCGAGTTTGTCGGCGACAACAACCACGCACCGCAATCTTCCACGCATTACAGCCATCCGGTGCTCAATTGGTACGGACACGCGCCGAGATTCCCGAGATTCATGATGGACGAAGAGCCGGTGTATATGATGATGGACGCGGCAGCCACCAATGGACGCGGCGTAGTGGAATCGCAGCCGATGTTGATGAAGAAAGCCGCAATCGTCAACGCAGAAGCCGCAGACGTAGCTGTTGCAGAAGAAGCAGTGGCTACCGACGAAGACTTCTCCAACGCCGAAATCCGCACCAATTTTGCCGAGACTGCATTCTTCAAGGCGGATATTGTTACAGATTACAACGGCGACTTGTTCGTAGAATTTACAGTGCCACAGAGCATCACCCGTTGGAAAATGCTCGGCATCGCCCACACCAAAGATATGGCTGTTGGCACATTGACCAACGAACTTGTTACCAACAAGGATTTCAGCATCATCCCCAATCTGCCTCGCTTCATGCGCTGCGGCGACAAGGTGGAAATCCCCATCAAATTCTCCAACCTCGGCGAAAACGACGTTGTGCGCGGACAGATAAAGATGGAAGTGCTCGACGTGGAGACCATGCGCCCGCTCAAGCAATTCAAGATTTGGGAGCCGTTGCAGGCGTTTGAAGTGTTCAAGGGCAAGACCGAGGCTTCTAAGTTTGTGGTTGACGTGCCGCAATACGAAAAGCCTGTCGTAATCCGCATCATGGGCGTGAGCGGCGTACACAGCGACGGCGAGCAGCACATCATCCCCATCCTCACCGACAAGACTCTTGTTACCGAGGCAATGACGCTCTCCGTCCGTGGCAACGAGACCCGCACGTTTGAATTTAAGGATTGGACCAACAACACCTCTACAACGGCAATAGACCACAGCCTCACGCTCGAATATTCCAGCAACCCCGCATGGTACGCCGTGAGCAGCCTGCCGTGGCTGTCGCAGAATCCTTACGACTGCTACGAGCAGACATTCTCCAAGCTCTTTGCCAATTCGGTGTCTAAGCTCATCCTCGACAACAATCCCGAAATCCCCACAATACTCGCCGATTGGTTGGCAAAGAACAGTCAGGTGCTCACCTCGCCGCTGCTCAAAAATCAGGAACTCAAAACCATTCTCATCGACGAAACCCCGTGGGCTATAGACGGCGACAACGAGACCGACCGTATGCACAATCTCATTCAGCTCCTCGACGCCAACCGTATCGCCACAGAAAACCAAAAGTTCATCACCAAACTTTCCGACGGACAATTGCCAAGCGGTGCATGGCCCTGGTTTGCAGGCATGGTGGAAAGCACATGGATTACTCAGCACATCGTGGCAGGATTTGGCAAGCTGCGCCACATTGGTGTTGACATCAATAAAGACCCGCGCATCACACAGATGATAGACCGCGCCATCAGCTACCTCGACGAGGAGGAGGCAGAACGATTCAATCTGTACATCAAGAAAGACAAACTTGCGCCGGGCTACTACGGCTACCAATACCTCTACATGCGCTCCTTCTTCCCCGAATACAAGCTCACAAAATCGAAGGAAGCATACGACTACTACCTCAAATACGCCAAGGATCACTGGCAAGAGTTCAGCATCTACTACCAGGCGGTACTCTGCACGGTATTCAAGCGCACCGGCGACATCGAAATCGCCAAAAAAATAATCGCCTCCTTCCAAGACCGCGCACAGCGCAGCGACGAATTTGGCATGTATTTCAATGAGAATGTCAATGGCTTCCTCTGGCACGAAAACAACATCGAAACCCAATCGCTGATTGTGGAGGCGTTCCAAGAGATGGGCATGAAAGACGAAGTGGAGGAATTGAAAATCTGGCTCATCAAAAACCGACAGTCAAACCGTTGGAGCACCACCAAGGCTACGACCGAGGCATGCTACGCAATGTTTCTCTGCGGCAACAAAATCAAAGCCAACGAACCGCTCTGCAAGATAATCGTAGGTGGCATTGCCGCCGACACCAAAAACGCCGAGGCTGGCACGGGCTATTTCAAGCAATCCTGGCAAGGACACGAGATGGACAAGAAGATGGCTAAAATCACCGTCGAAAACCCCAACAACCACATCAGCTACGGCGCGGTGTACCGTCAATACTTTGAAGAATTGGACAAGGTGGTATCCACCGACAACAAGCTCCAGATCGAAAAACAGATGTACCTCAATGTCAAGGACAAAGCCGGCAACACCGTGCTCCGCGAGATAACGCCCGATACCGAGGTGCACCCCGGCGACAAGGTAACTGCAAGATTCATCATCCGCACCGACCGCGACCTCGACTACGTACACCTCAAAGACATGAGGGCGGCAGGTTTTGAACCTCTCAATGTAATCAGCCGCACCAAATCTCAGGGCGGCATTTACTACTACGAATCCACAAAGGACGCAAGCGAAAATTTCTTCATCGAGCACCTCAACAAAGGCACATACGTCTTTGAGTACCAGCTCATCGCCGTACACGCGGGCAACTTCTCCAACGGCATTGCCACAATACAGTGCATGTACGCGCCAGAATTTACCGCCCACAGCGCGGGCATGAGGTTCAAGATTGTGAAATAGTCTTCGCCAATCACATAACAAGCGTGTAATTATACATAAAGTGGCTGTCTAAAAGGAAAATTTTTTGGACAGCCGCTTTTTTATACGTGTTGCTTTGTTATAAGAATTGATTTTCAATAATTATCAAAAAAAATGTAAAATAGATGCCCTAATTGTTAAAAAAAGTGTATCTTTACGCCGAGAAACATAACCATCAAATGACAAATACAATATGAAACAACTCAGATTCCTGGCAGTCATCTTGGCGATGATTGCAATGGCGGCGTGCTTTGGCGGCGACACTTCCACCGGCAAAAAACACGTCGGCATCCTCCGCAACGGTGCTAAAATGGAAAAAAAGGTAATTTTCAAGACCAAAGGCATCAATCCGACCAAGGTAATTGTGCGCGCCGACGGCACAAGAATAAGGCTCGGCGGCTGCAATAGACCCGACAAACAGGTATTCTCCAAGGCTCCATCATACAGAGCCAAATACAAGGGAGGCCAGCTGCCCAAAAAGGTGGATCTCCGCCAGTACATGACCAAAGTAGAAGACCAGGGCGACATAGGTTCCTGCACCGCCAACGCCACCGCTGGCGCATACGAGTACATCCTCAAGCGTTACAAGGGCATCAACTTCGACATCAGCCGTCTGTTCCTTTACTACAATTCGAGGGCTATCGAAAACGAGGTCAACGACGACTGCGGCGCTATCATTGCCAACGTCATCAAGACCATCTCCAAGGACGGCGTGTGCGACGAAAAAAAGTGGCCATACTCCAATGTAACCAAAAACTTCAAGAAAAAACCGTCTCAGGATTGCTACACCGACGCCAAAAACAATAGGGTAATCAAGTGCCAGCACGTAAATACCAACCTCGAAGAGTGGAAAAGCGCATTGGCTGAGGGTCATCCAATCATCTTTGGCGTGGATGTATTCGGCGACATCTACAATGCTCGCAATGGCAAAGTGCCAACCCCCAGTGGCAACAAGCGTTCCGACGGCGGACACGCAATGTGCTGCGTAGGATATTCTGACGTTGACAGGGTGTTTATCGTCCGCAATTCGTGGGGTGTGCAGTGGGGCGACAAGGGCTACGGCTACTTCTCCTACGACTACCTGATGAACAAGAAATTCAACAGCGGCGATAGTTGGATTATCTTTGAAGTCTCCACAGGCGGCAACGACAAAAACAACAACGATTCCGACGCCTGGAGCAACGACAACAACTCCATCTTCACATACGACGACGAATTTTCCAAGATGGACGACGCCACCTGGAAAAAACTCAATGACGAGTGCGGCGATTACGATATGAGCTACCGCCTTGCAGCCCTCTGCATCGCTGGCGGCGCAGGCGACGAGACTCTCTCCGACGAGGAGGCAAAAGTGGCAGAGACCAAGCTCCAGCATCTCTACAAACTCTTCAATCTCAACTACTCCGCATCTAAGGTCATCGACAAGTGCATAGACGTATTCGACGAAGACTTCATCAACGAGACGGTAAAAATCGTAACCCGTTACTTCTCCAAAAACGCCCGCAACGCCATCGCCAAAGATATGTACGCGATAGCCAAGGCTGACGAACTCCTCGATTCTGAAGACGAATGGCTCAAGCAGCTCATCGGCAATTGGATCATCCAGACCAACGACGACAACAACGACAACGACGACAACGGCGGCCGCGATAATGACGATGATTATAGCTATGACGACGACAATGACGACGATTATGGCTATGATGACGACGACGACGATTATGGCTACGACGACGATGACGACGAAGACTTCTGGGGCAACGACGACGAAGACTTCTGGGACGACGACTACGACGATTATGATTATGATTACGACGACTACTACGACGATTATGATTATGACGACTATTATGATTACGATGATGATGATTACGACGACTACTACGATGATTATGATTATTGTGACGATGAAGATTATTATGACGACGAGGATTATGAATATGATTATTATGACGATTACGAGGATTATTACAATTACGACGACGAGTATTACGACGACTACTACGACGATTACAGCGGCTACGACTGCTGTACCGACGGCTACTACTACGGCAGCAAGAGCAAGAGTAAGAGCAAGGGCACTATCAAGCGGAAAGAGGCAAAGATTCCTCAATCCAAGTAGCTACAGCAACAGCCTAAGACTAAACGCAGCGGCATAATAATTACTATCCATCTATCACAAAGGCGGCGGGAAGCATTGTTTCCCACCGCCTTTTATATTATGTACCAGCGCACTTTTTTGACAATCTATTAAAACGTGGCAAAGTAATTGATATTGCATATTAACAACGCAAAATCAAAACCTTTGCAACCAGCTATGAAACTGTTTACAAACATAAAAGGACGTGTGCTCAACATACTGTTTTGGTCGATAATCTCGGCGGCATTCATAGGGCCTGGCACAGTAACCACCGCCACGAAAGCGGGGGCAGACTGTGGTTTCCAGCTGCTGTGGACGCTTGGGTTTGCCACCATCGCCTGCCTTGTATTGCAGGAGGCGAGCGCACGCGCCACGATATATTCGGGGCTCAACCTTGGACAAGCCATCAAAAAACATTTCCAAGGCACAAAGATGGAGCTTCCCGCCATTATACTCGTGGTGGGCGCCATTATACTCGGCTGCGCGGCATACGAAACAGGCAACATTCTCGGCTCTGTGGAAGGCGTGGCGTTGATGTTTCCTGGCGTCAAAAAATGGATGATTGTGGCTGTATTGGGCATACTATCAGCCATCGTGCTTGCAATGAAAGACATCAAGATAATCTCCAACATAATGGGGGCATTCGTATTCCTGATGGGATTCACATTCATTGCCGTGGCGATACTCGGACATCCATCGGCTGGCGAGATAACAAGCGGCTTTGTGCCGTCGCTTCCAGACGTGGACGGTGTGAGCCTGCTTGTGCTTGGGCTTATCGGCACCACGATAGTACCTTACGACATCTTCTTGGGGTCCAACGTCGTGCAAAAAGATACCACAATCCGCGATATGAGGATAGGCGTTACGACTTCGGTCGTAATCGGCGGTCTTATCTCGATGGCGATACTCGTGGTAGGCACGCAGATGAGCGCAGACGCACAGACCCAAGGTTTTTCATACGAATTGCTCTCCCAAACACTACAATCGCACATAGGACAGGGCGCGGTATATGTTTTTGGAGTGGGACTCTTTGCCGCAGGATTCACGAGCGCAATCACATCGCCGCTCATCTCAGCACTCACAGCCAAGAGCCTTTTTAGCAAAGACAACGACAAAAAAAGCGGACGCGATTTCACCGCCGTATCATACGCCGTGTTGAGCATAGGTCTTATTTTCGGATTCCTACAAGTGGAGCCAGTACCTGCCATCATTATGGCTCAGGCTTTCAACGGATTGATATTGCCATTCGTGAGCATTTTCTTATTCACAATCATCAACGACGAAAAGATAATGGGGCGCGAACACGTCAACAACTTATTCTCCAACATCGCGATGATACTCGTAACATGGATGACCCTCGTACTCGGACTTGTAAAAGCAATCAGGGCATTCTGGAGCATAGATTGGGTGCAACACATCTGCCGCGCAGTATTAGGACACAGCATCCCATCTTCCGACGAATTTTTTGTAATATCGGCAATACTCGCCATACTCATCACATTGACTGTGGTATGGTACATCGTCCGCCGGAGAAAAAGCGGCAGCAACATCGGAAAAATTAAATTCGTATAATCAAAATTTTTCGCTAACTTTGCAGCGGTTGTTTTATCCAAAAATTTTAAGAATGGCAAAGAATTAAAAGAATATCTTTTCCATACGAAAAAAATTCTTAAAATTCTTCCTTATTCTTGTAATTTTTGTAGAAGAAAAAAGCCGCCGCAAGGCGGTGGGTAACATACAAATTAATGTTCATAAAGATATGACAGAAAAAATAGAACGCAAGAAAGTTACCACGCAGACTTTCCAAGCGATGAAGCAAAACGGCGAGAAGATAGCCATGCTTACAAGTTACGATTATTCGATAGCCGGACTCGTGGACGCCGGTGGCATAGACGCAATACTTGTTGGCGATTCGGCAGCCAACGTGATGTCTGGCTACGACACCACCCTCCGCATCAGCCTCGACGAAATGATATACTACGCCGCAAGTGTGGTGAGGGCTGTCAAATACGCCATGGTGGTGGTCGATATGCCGTTTGGAACATATCAAGGCGACCCATACGCCGCAGTCCGCAACGCCGCACGAATAATGCGCGAGACGGGCGCACAAGCCGTGAAAATAGAAGGCGGCATCGAAATAGAAGAATCCTACAAAGCAATACTCTCCGCCGGCATACCAATCATGGGACACCTCGGACTTACCCCTCAATCTGTCAACAAGTTTGGCGGCTACGGCCTCCGTGCCAACAATCACAACGAGGCAGAACAACTGGTGTCAAACGCGCAGTTGTTGGAGCGGCTCGGCTGTTTTTCAGTAGTCCTCGAAAAAATTCCCGCGCATCTCGCCGCCAAAGTTACCAAAGAACTCACGATACCTACAATCGGCATCGGTGCGGGCAACGAGTGCGACGGTCAGGTGCTTGTATTCCACGACATGATAGGCATCAACGACGCCTTCAAGCCCAAATTTCTACGCCGCTACGCCAACCTCGCCGACACAATCCGCACAGCGGTAAGCAGTTACGTGGCAGACGTGAAGTCGAGCGATTTTCCCAACGAATCCGAATCTTACTAACAGATGAAAAAAATATTTGTATTGGCAGCCACAACGGCAATGCTTGCGTCGTGCGGCACAAAAGAGCCTGAATTTCAATCGCTTGGTGATGGAGTTGAAGCCTGTTTTGTGGAAGTGAACGCCGATTCGGCAGTAGCCAAGCCGGGCGACGTTTGGAATATGGATTTTGATTATTACAATTCCAACGACTCCCTCATATACACGAGCCGCGACGTAGCTCAGGATTTTCTGATGTACGCGCCCAAGGATATTGCAAAAGGCAGCGTCGAAAAAGGCATCATGATGATGCACAAGGGCGACAGCGCAGTATTCAAGGCGAGTGCCGAAGTATTTTTCCGCGAAGTGAGGAAGATGAAAAAAATGCCAAAATTCGTAAAGCCCGGCGACCTGCTCACATTCCACGTCCGCATGAAAAACATCTACGACGGCAAGGAATACCAACGCCAGATAGACGAATACAACGAGCGCATGGAGGCTCAGGAATTGCTGATTCTCCACGATTATATCCGCAACGAAGGCATCAAGGTACAGCCCTCTAAGACAGGACTTTACAAGATAATCAACAAGCAGGGCTACGGTGCAGACACCGCCGCCGGCAAGACCGTAACAGTACATTTTGTGGGCAGTTTCATAGACGGCCGGGAGTTTGACAATTCCTACACGCGCCGCGAGCCATACACCTTCAAACTTGGCGAAGGCAAGTCGATACCCGGCTTCGAGGAAGGCATCGCCACAATGCGCAAAGGCGAAATCTGCCGCCTCATCATGCCCTCAACACTCGGCTACGGCTCTCGCGGCATCAGCGGACGCATCTCCCCCTTCGCCACGCTGATATTCGACGTAGAACTCGTAGACATGAAGTAACAACATTGCCGCCGCCTTACGGCGACGGGATTTTTTGAACGAAAAATTAAACGAATTTCAATGGAATTAAAACGAATTACTTTCCTAAAAAATTCGTTTTAATTCGTTCTAATTCGCTTTCATTCGCGTTGAAAAAAGAAAAAATTGACGTTTAATTGACGGTAATTGATGTTTTACAAGCCGCCGCAAGGCGGTGCAAATAAATATAAAAAATGAAAAAATTTTTGTTAATTATCGTTGCCTTCACAGCAATGATATTTGCGTCGTGCAACAAGGAAAATGACGCCAACGACAAGGAAAAAGAAGTAATCGAAAAAATCCTCGCCCGCTATGGCGACACGTGTTTTGTGGAGCACAACGGCATCTACCTCTATATTATGGAGGAAGGCGACAAGGAATATGGCAACAGCGATGTCGTAAAGATGATATACACGGGACAATCACTGCAAGACAACAACACCTTTGCCAAAAACGACACGATGAAATTTTTTTATGGCAAACCGGGACTTATCTCGGGATTTCAGAGGGCGTTGCCATACATCAAGCGCAACAGCAAAGGTCAACTCCTCATCCCCTATCAATACGGCTACGGCTCCCGCCGCGTAGGCACCATCGAGCCATACAGCACGCTGCTGTTCACGTATGAGATGCAATAGAAGTCAACTCATTATCTATTTTCCTCCAATCACCTCCATCTCCACTTCGTGCTTCGAGGTCGCCTTGTTGTAATTGATGCCGCAGAGGATAATGCGCTTTGAAAAACCTTTGAGGCTCTTAGGGTAATCTTTGCGACGGATTTGGTCGATGGCAGAATCGGCGGTCTTGTCGTATTTGAGTTCAACGACAATGGCAGGACGCGGCGACCTCGGCAACGGCACGAATACCAAATCCGCATTTGGAAACCCAAGTTTCCACTGTCTATGAATCGTGGCATAATTGTTTTTTTTAGTATTTTGCAAATATAACCATTATATTCGATTCTATGAAAATATTCCTAAAAATTTTCTTTGCAAATTCCTAAAAGAATTATAAGCAAGCCGACGACGACAAACATTGGCGACAATTACGAAATCAAATCTTTTATGTGATGCAATAGACAAGCTGCAACAATCTCTACAATATAAACCCCTCCGACTTAAACACTTGTATATCATTGTCGATGTCGGTGGATTTGGCGGCGACGAGGATTTCGCCGACGGCGGAGGCGTTGATGCCAGCCTGCAACGCCTCCTTCTCTATGATTTTGATTTGCGAGCGTCCACGCGCAAACCTTATCTGCGCCCTCGGATTTATAAACCTAAACAGCGCAAATGTTGTCAAAATCTCCTGACTGCCAAGTATTTGGTGAGTCTCGAATGGTGTGCCGTTGAAGGCAAAAAGAATGTTCAACGATATGGAATTTACCCCAAGTTCGCGGAGTTTCAGAGCCAAGTCGATGCGGTCTTCCATAGTTTCGCCCATGCCGATGATGCCGCCCGAACAGATTTCAAAACCAGCTTTTGCGGCGTCTTGGAGAGTGCGGTATTTTTCGTGAATGTCGTTGGTGGTGCACACCTTTGGATAATAACGCTCCGAAGTCTCGATGTTGCAATGATAACGAGTAACTTTGGTCTTTGCTTTCAGACGTTGGAGCTGCGGCAAGGTGAGCGTGCCGAGCGACGCGCACAGCCCAATGTCGCATTTTGCGCTGATGGCATTATAATAATTGATAGCCTCATCAAGCTGCTCGTCGGTTAATGAGCTGTGAACGGCAGAAAGTTCAATACGTTTCACGCCCTTGCCGTGAAGCTCCGACACACGCTCAATCACCTTGTCGAGTTCAAAAGTCTGATAGGCGGCATAGTCGATGGTGGCGAGTTTGGAGAGCGGACACCAATGGCAATCCTCCTCGCACACACCATTTACAATATTGAACATCGAACACATCTCAAACCTGAACCCACAGAATTTGGCGCGGAGTTGGTTTGCACTATAATACAACGCCTCGATGTGGCCGCTCTTAGAAAGCTCCAACGCCTCTGCACGGGTAATCTGGTAGCCGCACATTATCTTGTCCTTGAGTGTCTTAATCTCCTTAAAATTCATAGCAAATCCTTTATTTTGACAAACTCCTTCTCAAAATTGGGCGTGAATACACCCTTGCCGATATTTTGCTCAATCTCGTCCAATGTCCAAAACCTTGCGTCATCTATCTCCGCCACGGCAACCGGCTTTGGGTTTTCATAACGACACTTGAAAACATTGATGTACTCCGATTCACGCTGACACTCCCACAAGTATTGTGTCAACGGTACAAACTCGCCGTCCACGACACCAGCCTCCTCCCAAGCCTCGCGCCTGAGAGCCTCCTCTATGGGTTCGCCGTAAGTGATGTGTCCGCCGACGGAAGTATCCCACTTGCCGGGCTGAATGAGTTTCTGCATACTGCGTTTTTGCAAAAACAACTCGCCCCTGCCGTTTACGATGTGAACGTGTACGACAGGATGCGTCAAAGTGTTGTCCTTGTGGCACTGGCTGCGCATAGCCTTGCCAATGATTTTGCCGGTGCTGTCCACGAGAGGAAGGAGTTCCTCGGCATCGGCAGGAATTTGAGTGGTGTTCATAATAAAATCTTCAATTATACCGCAAATTTGGGAATTTTTTTGAGAAAATACAAAAAAATTTCTGTAGTAGAAAAACATTTTTTAACTTTACGGCGTTGTAAAAACAAAGTTTGCGGGCGCAGAAGAAAGCCCTCAGTCAAAATCAGCAAAATATAAAATATTAAAAATGGCATTGACAATAACAAAGCCCAATCCAAATGCCAAATTAATGGCGATGATACGCAACCTTCATAAACAGGGTTTGTTGGATAGTCCAAGTTACAGACAGACACTGAAAGATGAGGCGGAAAAACTGCGTATATCAGATGAGGAACTTGAAAGGCTGATTGTGGAGGTGAAAGCTCCAATGTTCAGGCTAAAAGAAATGATACGCAAGTTCCATAAAGAAGGTTCATTGGACAAGCCAAGTAATCGACAGAAGCTGAAAGATGAAGCGTCTAAATCGAGTATGTCTGATGATGAACTTGAAAGGCTAATTGCGGAGGTGAAAGACCAAATGTTCAGGCTAAAAGAAATGATACGCAAGTTTCATAAAGAAGGTTCATTGGATAAGCCAAGTAATCAACAGACACTAAAAGATGAGGCTTCTAAATCGGGAATGTCTGATGATGAACTTAAAAGTCTGATTGCGGAGGTGAAAGGAGAACAACAAGGCGATTATTCAGGAGGTACTACGGAAGGAGGCGGCACAATAACTGGAGGCGACGGGGAAAACGTCAAAAATGATAATGATAGAAAATATACCCCTTATATTATAGGTGCAGCAATCATAATTGCAGTGGCATGTCTGTTGTTTTGGCAACCGTGGAAAAACGGACCCGTCGAACCACCGCCACCACATCCGTGCGATACCGTTGTCAAAATCAAAAACATTGCACGTGCGAAGGCCAACTATGTTAATTTGCTTAGGCAAAAACCTGACGACAGCGTGAACATCAAGGAATGTATCGACAAGTGCGACGAGATACTCGAAACCGCAAAATACTCTACCTTGTCCGCGAAAAGAGGAACTTCACCGAATGGAGAGCAAAACAAACTCGGCTTTGAAGATGAGAGAGGGTACATTGTCATAGATTTCCTTTATGACGAGGAGATTGGCAGACATTCGGAAATAATTGCTTTGAAAAACAAAGGCAAATGCGGCGTTGTCGGCGGGACTTTGAAAGACGGAGTATCGGAGTTCAAATACATGGAAGTATTTTGGATTTCGGGCAATAGGAGTTACTATCGTCTTGTCAAAAACAATTCTGGCGACGCGGACGAAGCCAAAGTGAAAGACGGCAAACTGATTATTAACGAACACATAATAGACTAAAATGAAAACAAAGAATCTGATTCTAATGCTTCTTCTGACATTATTGTTTGCATTTCAGGCTAATGCACAATACCAAGACAGCATTCCACGGGCACAACGCCGTAATTGTCCTGAGATTCCGTCCTTTGTTGACATTGACAACATGGACGATATTGAGTATTTATTGAAAATAATTGTCTGCAATAAAAAAGACATGCCAAACAGAAACCAATTCTTCGATGCAAATTGCATCGTCAGGATTCTCGGAGAAGACGGCATGACACAGTTGGACAGGGTATCAATAAGCACCTACATGCTGCGTATCAGGACAAGCGACGAATTGCAGCAAGTTGTACCAATTACAACTCATGTTGACAATGGAAAAATAAGGGAACTTCATGTAAGAGAATATTATAAAGGAAGGAGGTAGTTATGAACAAATTTTTGTTTATTCTGATTGCGGTTTGCATCTTCGGATTTCCGCATGTATCGACCGCACAAAATGGTGATGACATTGGCGATGACATTGTCCTTGGAATACTTCGTTTACCTGATTTGCAAAACGAGGCCGATCAACAATTACTAAAACAGCGTGCTAAGGAGTGTGTTAAGCAAATGAACTCATACATTACATCTATGACAAAAAAGGCCGAAAGAGACGAAGATGGGGAAATGCATCCTACACGACAAGACCGAGAAGATCGCCGCCTTGCAGCACTGCAACTGTTTTTGAATGATGGAGAACCCATTATTCTGCCTGATGGTACAGTCGGGAAACCGGTGCAAATGGAAACGAGCGTAATTAATCAAGGCCGAACCACAACCAAACGCCAACCTGTAAAAGACTATTTCACTCGACTAATCAACTTGATATATGGCAATCCGCCTTACTACGCGGAACTGACAATTACAAGTTGCGACATTGAAAGTATGGACGTTACGAACATACAGCGCGTAGGCGACAAATACGAATGCGTTGTTACCTATTATCAGGATTTTATAGGTAGACGACCTGATTTCAGATCATACGCCGATTGGACGAAAAAACAGATTAAAGTTTTCTTTGTTCCAATAATATCTCCGTGGGGCGATGAGATTGTGCCGAGACTTGGCGATATTTCTGTAAAAGAAACCCAAAGAAGATAACTATTTATCAGGCTTTAACAATTAACATTGCCAAATGCCTTAATATAAAAAAAAGAAATATGACAAAAAAGTTATTTTTCTCTTTATTGGCAATAATGATGTGCAATATTTGGTGTAACGCACAGGTGGTTGTCAATTCAGAACTTGAAAAAGAACTATTTAAATCACGTGTAAAACTGGTAGAAGGTTTTATGCGCAGATTTAATTGCAAGGAAATCCTGCATACCATCGACACAACAAAAGCCAACTACAAACTTCAAAATATTCTCGCGCTTTTTGACGGTCTATTGTTCGGCACAAAAGACGTGAATGACTCGTTATACAAAACCGCTCAAAGTTTTGCAAACGATGTTTTGGAATCAAATACTAAACTCAATTATGCAGATACCACTTGGCTCGCCATCGCACCCTGTCATGGTCAATTGAAAGGGAAAGATGTAGATTTCGTATTGTTTCTTAACGTCGAAAAATACGATACGCTTTCATACAAGTGGGTTATTGCCAAGGCGCAAGGTGAAGTTTTTAAACTAAAACCCTCTTTTACAAGCAAAGAACTTTTGATAACGCCGCTGGATCACGAAACCAATTTTATGGAACTCAACAACATAACCACGCAAAAAGACGACTGGATTTTGAACTATGCGCAAAAACAATATGAATTGGACGAAACGGCGGTTTTTTATACGTATGTATATAATGGTATGCTTGATATAGAATATGTTAGAGATTTGCAGTTTATGTTTTTGCAAGTGCCTGGATGGACGTTTACAATCCAAGACTTTGACCGTCAAACAAAGAATGCTGGCTGGCTCATAACGTCTTTTGCAAGAATGAATGATAATGACAAGAAAAAGTTTTTAGACAATGTATATAATCAAAAATAAATATTTGCTAACGCTTGTTTTATGCATTTTAACGTTTGTTGTTAAAGCGCAAACTACGCCTGAACAGGTGGTGGAAAATTATGTCAACTTGTTAAACGAGTGGCAGAGGTCGCCCGACAATACGGAAAAAAGGAAAAAAGTTTTGGCATCGTTGCAAACAGAAGGAGACGGCTGCGGAATGAAAGACGAGATTGTACAAAACTACAATACTGGCACAAAGCATTGTTTGCCCAATGAGTATCTAACTATTTTTTACGATGAAGGACATCGAAACCACATCAAAGTGGAAATTGTTGGGAATCTCAAAAAGAATTCCGATGATGACATAACAATAGTTACCGCTGTTTTGTCATATTCAGGCGGAATATCATTAACAACGGTCTCTGACTTTTGGATTGTTGGTGGTAAGATTTCAGGGATAGTTTCCAATGAACTGGAAATAACCAAGATACGCAAAAAAGGCGGAAATATCACAAAACGCGTTGATAATATTCAACCCAAAGATCCTGAAAAAGAAATTGTTTCAACTAAAACAGACAACAAACCAACCAATTCGTCAAATCATTCATACGTTGACCTCGGACTTCCATCAGGCACTCTTTGGGCTACTTGTAATGTTGGGGCTAATAATCCGTGGGAATATGGAGATTATTTTGCATGGGGGGAAACGAAACCGAAAACAGAGTATTCGTGGGCTAATTACAAATTTGCCAATGGAGACCTTTACTCTCTTAAAAAGTATTGTAATATGTCGATTTTTGGTAACAATGTCTTTTCTGATAGTTTGACAATCCTCGAACAATCCGATGATGTGGGTTATTCCCAATGGAATAGCGATTGGTGCATGCCCACGAGAACTCAATGGCTAGAACTGGAAAATGAATGTATATGGAAATGGACAAAACATAATGGCAAAAGTGGTTATTCTATCACTGGTAGAAATGACAATACAATATTTCTTCCTGCTGAACGATACAATAGGTTTGGCAATTATTGGTCGTCCTCGCTTAATACTGATAACCCGAATAAAGCATGGTCCTTAAACTTCGATTCCACGAAACAAAACATAGGAGGCAACTATCGATATTTAGGTCAAGCAGTTAGAGCAGTGATGGTTAGAAGAGGCAAAACCTTTTTAAAAGAGGCAATAAGAGGATGCATTTATGATAAAAAAAGACATCCTTTACCTGGTGTAGTTATAGTTGAAAAAGGAACTAAAAATGGAACAATGACCGGTTTTGATGGTAGATTTGAAATTTTTACAAATTCATCGCATATACTTGTCATTTCACATCCTGATTATAAAACACAAGAAGTAACATATAATTACGAACCAATAATTTTAATAAAAAAATGGTGGAAATGGAAAAAGCATTATCATTCATATTACTAACCATTTGCACTTTATCCATGAAAGCGCAAACTACGCCTAAACAGGTGGTGGAAAACTATGTCAACTTGTTAAACGAGTGGCAGAGGTCGCCCGACAATACAGAAAAAAGAAAAAAGGTTTTGGCAATGTTTCAAACGGAAGGAGACGGTTGCGGAATGAAAGACGAAATTGTAGAAAAATATTATGAACGGAAAAGTAATTGTATTCCTGATGAATATATGAGGATATTATATGATGAAGGAAGCAAAAAACATATCAAAGTTGAAATTGTTGGCAAACTTACCGACAATTCAGATAAATATGGCACCATCATTACTGCTGTTCTTAGATATTCAGGCGGAATATCATTTACAACCGTATCCGATTTTTGGATTTCGGGGAATAAAATAACAGGAATTGTATCTAACGAAAGGGAGATAACAAAATTGAATATTGACAAAGTTATATATAGCAATCCTCCTATTCAACACGAAGAGCCTAAAAACGAAATTGTTGCAATAAATTCTGTTAATCAATCAACAACTATATATAAATACGTTGACCTCGGACTTCCATCAGGCACTCTATGGGCTACTTGTAATGTTGGGGCTAATAATCCGTGGGAATATGGCGATTATTTCGCGTGGGGGGAAACGAAACCGAAAAAAAATTATACGCGGAGTTCATACAAATTTTTCGCAAAAAAATATTACTACCTTACAAAATATTGCGACAACTATTCGTTTGGGCATGGATTTATCGACAACATTTCCATCTTAGAGCGAATAGACGATGCTGCGACTGCCAATATGGGTGCATACTGGCGTATGCCAACACAAGAAGAATGGTTGGAATTGTATAATAATTGCAACTGGGAATGGACTGATAATTACAAACACTCTGGAATTGCAGGAAGGATTGCAAGCAGTAAAAAGGACCCTGAACAATCTGTTTTTTTCCCATGTGGTGGGTTGAAAGCAGGCGAGGAGACTGATAACCAATTAGTGGGTTATTACTGGACATCTACTCTCGATAAAAATTTTTATGCGTTTGCTTGTAATTTTTGGGAAGTAACATCTTATTATCGAGACTATGGAATGCTAATTCGTGCCGTTTGGCAAAATAGAAGTGCGGATTTTGGTAATGTGCTCAACGATAATAAAAGAATTCGTGGTTATATTTATGATAAATTTAACAATCCATTAGCTGGCGTTTATATAGTTGAAAAAGGAACTAAAAATGGAACAGTTACTGATTTAGATGGTAAATTTGAATTAAGTATACAGGCATCGCCAGTGATAGTCGTTTCATGTCCGGGCTATAAAACAGAAAAAATCACATATAATTTTGACAAAATAATTCTAAAAGGGAAATAATAAAAATGAATAAAATATTGATACTCAAATTATTAATTATTTGCTCTCTCCCATTATACGCGCAGACATCGCCTGAACAGGTGGTGGAAAACTATGTCAACTTGTTAAACGAGTGGCAGAGGTCGCCCGACAATACAGATAAACAGAAAAAAGTTTTGGCATCGTTTCAAACGGCAGGAGACGGTTGCGGAATGAAAGACGAAATTGTAGAAAAATATTATGAACGAAAAAGTAATTGTATTCCTGATGAATATATGAGGATATTATATGATGAAGGAAGCAAAAAACATATCAAAGTTGAAATTGTTGGCAAACTAAAAAACAATTCCGATAAGAAGGAACAATCATTACTGCTGTATTGGCGTATTCTGGCGGAATATCTTTGACAACAGCCTCTGATTTTTGGATTGTTGACAACAAAATTACCGGAATTGTATCTAATGAACGAGAAATAACAAAAATACGCAAGAAAAATAGTAATGAGTCTGTACCTGTAAAAAGAACTGAATCGGAGCAAAAAATTGTTGTACAAGCATCTGATAATGAGGACATCTCAAATGCAATCACCTTGCCTGAATTATCTGAAAAAGAAACAGAAATGACTATTACTGAGGGAGACAAATATGCTATCAAAGTGATATACGGGAACCATGTTGGGCAAAACCACAATGACAGCCTTGCGTCAGAATACTATCGAAAAGCTATTTGGAAAGGCGGCAGTGTTTTGGCTGCGTTGAAATTTGGTTTTTATCATTTATACAACTCACGATATGTTAATCCTGAACTTTCCTTTTTCAAAGCAATAGAAAACTATCACAAGTATCCTCAAAGGAATGCTTATTATCACAAAGAAATTGATAATGACTATTTAATTAGTTTCGCTTATTTGGGATTGGCTATTTGTTATTATTACAAGATTCCACCGTATGGGAAAGAAGCAAAAAAATTCAAATTAAGCGAGGAAGATACGGAAAAATTGCGAGAAATAGGCATCACACATAATGTAGTTGTCAATCTTTTGGAAAAAGCGGCATCGTATGGAAATGAAGACGCAATGATAAAACTCGGGGTTATAGACTATAACAATGGATATATAGAACGTGCCATGAGCTTGTTTCAAAAAGTTTGTCAATCAGAAACAACAATATTACCATGCTGCATTGCCGATGCCAAATGTCTTTTGGGAATTTGTTATTACAAACAAAAAGACAAAGAAACAGCATTAAAGTATTTCAAAGAAGCTGAAGAAACAGGATTCACGCAATCATGTTCTTTTCATCCAAATTCTGGATGTGAGGGTGAATTTGCGGAGCGCGCTACGAGCATAATTAACAATTGGCATAGACAACATTTTGTAAGAGAACTACTCAACATACCATTGCGTATTTATATGTGTAGATATTTCGGAATATTCACCGCTATTAAACTAAAATGATGACAAAAAAGCACTTTATATTGTTGTTGATGTTTCTTCTGTTTGCGGCAAGCGCATACGGACAGACGCAACATATCGATGTCGTGAAGGAATACATTCGTCTGACTAATATGTATTTCTCTACAAACGATGCCAAATATCGAGATTCAATACAAATGAAATTGACAAAATATTGCAACTTTGAAGATAAAATTGCAAAAAGAATTGCAATAGAGAACAATTTTAAAATTTCTGAAATAACATTTGCTACATATTTCAATACTTTGCAAAATGAAAACAAGGCTTGTAATCAATGTTTAAAGGTTAAAATATTGGAAATTAAGGAAATTGAAGGGGATGATCTTCCTATTGTATCCACAAAAATGCTTTTCCGTGGCGATACACTAAGAACTAAATACGGATTCGATGGAAATCTTATATGCTCTATTGACGAGAACAAAGTCGGTATTATTGCGGATTTTATAAAAGACAGACAGGAATATGATATAGTGGAAAATCCTCATATTCAACGCGAAGAACCTGAAAACGAAATTGTTGAAATAGATTCTGTTAATAAATCAACAATTATATATGAATACGTTGACCTCGGACTTCCTTCAGGCACACTTTGGGCGACATGTAATGTTGGAGCGAATAATCCATGGGAATATGGTGATTATTTTGCATGGGGCGAAACAAAAGCCAAAAAAAATTATACATGGAAATCATATAAATTTTTTCAAAGAAGTGATACAGTTATTAAAAAGTATTCAAACAATGAGATTACTATTTTAGCTCCGAAGGATGATGCAGCAACCATTAACATGGGAAATGACTGGCGAATGCCAACATCAGCAGAATGGTATGAATTGGATAACAATTGCAATTGGGAATGGACTGATAATTATGAAGGTTCAGGTCATGCAGGCAGAATCGCACGAAGTAAAATCAATCCAGACAAATTCATTTTCTTTCCTTATGGAGGATTGCGTGAAAAAACTTCACTGTTAGCGCCTAATTTAAATGGCAAATACTGGTCATCTTCTCTATGCACTCAAAAACCGAATAATGCTTTGGCGTATAGTTACGACATGCCTACATCTTACCCATGTTACTACGGATTATTAGTTCGCGCTGTTCGTTCAAATACTGAACAGAATTTGAAATTGACAGAATATGAACTTAACCAAAATGAAATAAATATACCAACGATAAATACAGAAAATTTCACATATAAACTAATAACAGTCAATGGTTATAGTTTTAAAATGGTTGTAGTTGAAGGAGGACGTTTTTGGATGGGTGCACAAAACACAAATCCTAATGAAAAGAATTATGATGCAGATGCATCCAACGATGAACAACCTGTTCATTTGGTTGAATTAAAAAGTTATTACATCGGAGAAACAGAAGTAACACAGCGTTTGTGGAGCACAATCATGGATGATGGAACGCCCCAATCCATGTTACCCAAAATTGATGTATCATGGCATGGCTGCAACCGATTCATTTCCAAACTGAATCAAAAAACAGGATTAAAATTTCGCTTGCCAACAGAAGCTGAATGGGAGTATGCAGCAAAAGGTGGCATCATAAATTCAAATGCAAAATTCAGTGGCAGTGATAGCATTGATGACGTTGCAGTTTATGATAAAAACGCATACAAACTAGGTCTTGGTGTAAAATATGTAAAATCCAAAAATTGTAATGCATTAGGCATTTATGATATGTCAGGAAATGTATGGGAATGGTGTGAAGACATCTATGGTACATATACTTCTCAATATGTTTCAGGAGAAAACCGTGTTTTGCGCGGAGGCAGTTGGAATGAAAATGCGAAATATGCTCGTGTTACATCTCGATATTTTGATTTAGGGGGAATACGAAGAAATAGCTATGGTTTTCGTTTAGTTCTCGATTTGCAATAAAATATATTCACTAATACACCTCAATTTTTTCCAAAAAAGTAATTTGCAGCACTTTCGGGCATAGACAAAAGGACATTTTTGCCAATTTCCACCACATCAAAAACTTTTTTTCCAAAAAAGTTTGAATTTTCCCCGATTTAATTATAACTTTGCAGCGAACATTACTTACACAACATGGAATTAACAGAACTTACAGCCATTTCGCCGGTGGACGGTCGTTACAGGAGCAAGACTGACGACCTCGCCGAGTATTTTTCGGAATTTGGCCTTATTAAATATAGGGTGCTTGTGGAGGTGGAATATTTCATCGCCTTGTGCGAGATTCCCCTGCCGCAACTCAAGGGTTTTGACCGCAAACTATTGAAGCCGTTGAGGGCGATATACCGCAAATTTACAACAACGGACGCGCTCAGAATCAAGGAGATAGAGAAGACCACCAACCACGACGTGAAGGCGGTGGAGTATTTCCTGAGGGAGAAGTTTGACGCATTGAACATCCCGCAGTACAAGTCGTTTATACACTTCGGCTTGACATCTCAGGACATCAACAATACCTCCATCCCCTACTCTCTCCAGATGGCGACAAACAACGTTTATCTCCCGCTGATGGAGAAACTCACGTTCACGCTCACCAACCGCGCAAGCGAATGGGCGGATGTGCCGATGCTCGCACGCACACACGGTCAGCCGGCAAGCCCCACGAGGCTCGGCAAGGAGATTGAGGTATATATCGAAAGGCTCAACAACCAGATAGGCCTCCTCAAACTCGTGCCTTATTCGGCTAAATTTGGCGGCGCAACAGGCAATTTCAACGCGCACGCCGTGGCATACCCCGACATCGACTGGACAAAATTTGCCAATTCGTTTGTAAACCACGTGCTGAGCCTCGACCGCTCGCAAGTAACCACACAGATAGAGCATTACGACAATTTTGCAGCGTTCTGCGACGCTATGAAGCGCATCAACACCATCCTCATCGACCTCTGCCGCGACATCTGGATGTACATATCCCTCAATTACTTCAAGCAAAAACTCAAAGCCGGCGAAGTGGGCTCCTCGGCGATGCCGCACAAGGTAAACCCAATCGACTTTGAGAATGCGGAAGGCAACCTCGGCATGGCAAACGCCGTGCTTACATTCCTCGCACAGAAACTCCCGATTTCGCGCCTACAACGCGACCTCACCGATAGCACCGTATTGAGAAATATCGGCGTGCCATTCGGTCATACCGTGGTGGCTATCAAATCGTTGCTCAAAGGCCTTGACAAACTCATCCTCCACAAGGAATCCATCGACGCCGACCTCGAAGCCAACTGGGCGGTATGCGCGGAGGCTATCCAGACCATCATGCGCCGCGAGGAAATACCCAACGCTTACGAAAAACTCAAAGAACTCACCCGCGTCAACCGCCAAATCACCAAAGAAGACATCCACGGATTCATCGACAACCTCGACGTCGCCGAATCTGTAAAAGAGGAGATGAGGAAGATTACGCCTTTCAACTATACGGGAATATAGAGGAGAGAGGAGTGTTTTATAGAGGAAAGAGGAAAGTTTAGAGTAGAATTTTAAAGTCTAAATTGGACAATTTGTAATTAAAAATACACAATTGATAGAAAACGGCGGGTTCTGACAGACGAAATCCGCCGTTTTCGATATAAGCAACAAAAATGAAGTTTCTTTTTGCCATATTATTGACGCTTGCATCGCTTACCTCACAAGCGCAGCAATTGAAAATCGCCCTTATGAAATATTCTGGCGGGGGCGATTGGTATGCCAACCCAACCTCGCTGCCCAACCTCGTCAAATTTTGCAATCAGGAACTCCACACCAACATCTCCGACGACATCCCTACCGTGGAGCCGGGCAGCGTGGAGATTTTCAATTATCCATACATCCACGCCACGGGGCACGGCAACGTCATCTTTTCGCCGTCAGACGTTGACAATCTGAGACGCTACCTGCTGTCGGGCGGTTTTTTTCATTTTGACGACAACTACGGCACCAAAGACTTCGTATTCAGGGAGATGGCAAAAGTGTTTCCCGAAGCGGAGATGGTGGAATTGCCCACGAGTTTTGAGATTTTTCATCAGAAATACGACTTCCCAAACGGACTTCCCAAGATCCACGAACACGACAACCACGCGCCCGTGGCATACGCAATGTTTCACGAAGGGCGGCTCGTATTCCTCTACACATGGGAGTGCGACCTCGGCGACGGCTGGGAAGACCCGCAAGTGCACAACGACACGCAGGAGGCGCACCTGAAAGCATTGAAGATGGGCGCCAACATCATACAGTACGTTTTTAATCACAATTAATTATAAGTTTTATGAGGATAACACTATTGTTAATTGTAATATTATTATCTCTGACATCATCGGCGCAAAAATCCGACCCCGAGTTCCGAGAATTTGGCAAAGTGTCAGAAAGCGACTTCCAGCACACTTACCTTGACGACCTCGGATATGACGCAGTTGTTCTCCAAAACGAAAAAAGGATGTACTTTGATATTTACAACGAACAATTGCGTCTCTACAACGTATTCCACATCCGCATTAAAGCATTGAAAGACGGGTTCAAGGACGACGACATTTTCACTGTAAAATATTCAGGACGTTTCAATTACGAATATGTCCACATGGCAAGATGTTGGATCTTTAGCCAGCACGGCTCCCAAATCAATCACAAAAAGTTGAAATACAAAAATTTCAAGTATTACGACCGGGATTCTATGGAGAGCCGGATGACAGTATCGCTGCCCGAAATACATGCCGGCGACATCATTGACTTTGAATACACGCTTATAACATTCGACTTCATTCTGCCGCCCATCTGGAAATCCAACTGCAAATACCCGTGCGCCGCGTCAAGGCTCATTACGAATTTTCCAGAATTTATGCAATACAAGTACGACTGCAAGGGCGCATTTGCCGACGACATCAAGCACGGCAGCGGCGACGAGTTCATAAGCATGATATACCACTTCACGCCGCAAGACAATCCAAATTCTATGTACTACATGACGGGGCCAATGCGCAGGGCGTCGATAGTATATAAGTTTATGGGACGTATCGACACATTCTCGGTAGCCCGCACAATGCCTACCGACATGTACGAAGACCATCAAGTAAGCCAGCTCTACGGCACTGCGGCTGTAAGGATGCGCGCCGCCAAATTCACACAAAACATCGGCTACTCAGGCATATATTACACGGCATGGCAGCAACTTACTCACCTTTTATATTCATACGCCGACCCCGACAACCGCGAACTATCGCAATCCGAAGCCTGGCACAAGCCATACAACCCCGGCTACGTCCTCGTAGCCTCCAACAGCTGGAGCCGTCTATTCAAGCAACAGAGGAAAAACCCTCAATTCTGGAAAGCGATGGTCAAGTCCATAACATTGCCCGACGAGCTCAAGCCGCTCACCGACCCCGACGAACCGCTCGACACTCTCGCCGCCGCCGAAAAGGTTTACAACTACGTAATCAACAATATCACCTGGGATTCCACCTTCGACAACCATACCACCCGCTCTATCGAAAACATCATACAATCCAAACGTGGCAACAGCGCGGAAATCAACATGACGCTCGTGGCTCTGATGAGGCGCGTCGGCGTAAGCGGAATCTCGGCAATGACCTGCACCTCCGACTTCGGCGAGATAGACACGGCATACGCCAACACAGCACAATTCAACACCGTGCTCGCCTGTCTGCCATACGAGGAACGCTTAATTTTGATGGACGCCACCGACCCCAAAAAACAGTTTGGAAAGGTAACACCCGGACGCTACGACCGTATAATGTGGTTTATGTCGCCCTTCAAGTACTTTTTTGGCGATGCGGAATATACCGACGACAAGAATTACCAACTCAAAAAAATCACTGAGGATATGTAAAAGTCAGAAATTTTTTATAATTTTGCAGTCAGAATCAAAAAAATTGTAAAAAATCATGACGGTCAATCTAAAAAACAGGAGCCTGCTCACGCTGCTCGACTTCACACCCGAAGAAATCAACTACATGCTTCAACTGAGTGCTGAACTCAAAGAGCAGAAAAAGCAAGGCTCTGAAAAACAACATCTTATTGGCAAAAACATAGCCCTGATATTTGAAAAAACATCCACCCGCACCCGTTGCGCCTTTGAGGTTGCGGCGGCAGACCAGGGAGCAAGGACGGTATATATCACGCCGTCGGGCAGTCAGATAGGACACAAGGAATCGGCAGAAGATTCCGCACGTGTGTTTGGAAGGATGTTTGACGCGATAGAATACCGTGGTTTTGCACAAAAGACCGTGGAAATCCTCGCCGAATATTCCAAGAAGCCCGTCTGGAACGGTCTCACAAACGAATATCACCCCACACAGGCACTCGCCGACCTGCTCACTATGCGCGAGCATAGCAGCAAGCCCGACAATGAAATCCGCTTTGCGTTCCTCGGCGACATTCACGGCAACATGGCAAGTTCGCTGATGGTAATCGCCGCAAAACTTGGCATGGACGTAAGGCTCGTTGGCCCCAAGTCGCTGAATCCGCGTCAGGCACTCGTGGAGCGTTGCCAAGCAATCGCCAAAACCACCGGCGCACGCATCACGATCACCGACGACGTGGCTGTAGGAGTAAAGGATTGCGACTTTCTCTACACCGACGTATGGGTCTCCATGGGCGAACCCGACGAGGTATGGGCAGACCGCATCAAACTCCTCACGCCCTACCGCATCGACGCCAACATGATGACCCTCACCGGCAACCGCGACGTCAAGTTTATGCACTGCCTGCCCGCCTTCCACGACACCAAGACCACCAAAGGCAAGGAAATCGCCGAAAAATTTGGCATCGACTGCATGGAAGTAACCAACGAAGTGTTTGAAAGCCCCGCGTCAATCGTCTTCGACGAAGCTGAAAACCGCCTCCACACCATCAAGGCTGTAATGGTTGCCACATTGGGAGATTAACACAAAAAAAAAACGTCTAATATACAAAAAATGAAAAAAATCACAATCTTGATGCTGCTCGTAATGATGAGCGGCATCAATGTGCTTTTTGCACAATCGAAAGGCGACATGTACGTAGGTACATTGCTCGGCATGGGCATCAGCAAGTCGTCAACCAAAGTCGGTGACACCAAGACTTCCGACAAACCGTATGTAACTATGGAAATTGACCCAGGCTTCCATTACTTTGTAGCCGACAATTTCCGCATTGGTCTTCAAATGGGTCTCAGAACCTCCTGGCATAAAGATGAGAACGACAACAAGAACAGCGACAACTACTTGCTTGTAGGCCCGACATTCGCCTACTATTTTGAAATCGCTGACAAGTTCTACCTCACGCCAGAACTCGGATTCTACTTTGCCCATGCAAAATCCAAAGACAAAACCGGCAATATTACCAACGAATCCAAAGGCAACGGCTTCAACATGCAAATACTGCCTGTAATGCTGGAATTCCGCCCCACCGACCACTTCGGATTCTCAGCAAGTCTGCTTGGCATCGACATAGCACACCTCAAAGCAAAGGATGCTGATGTCAAAAGCACTGGTTTCACCTTCGATTTGGGTCTCAGCCCCCATATCGGCTTGAAGTATTACTTCTAACAACCCAACCGTTTGGAAAACGGTATTTCCATAACCCCGTACATCTCGCAACTTGTTGCGAAGATGTGCGGGGTTTCTATATGCGAGGATTTTATAAAAATAAATTTGCACCATTCAAAAAATATCCATACCTTTGCATCGTTAAAAACAAAATATTAACTAAGTTTTCATCTAATATGGACGGAGACCCTTATAATTCCAACACATTAACTTTGCTTTCCCACCGTAAATAAGGAGAGATGCCCCATTGTGCCGCTCCGAAAGACGTGGGCGGGCGTTAAACAATTGGAGGTATCAGACAATGATTCAGATGTACAGAAGCTTCCTGGGTACTGAAAAAATCCAGGAAATCGAAAGCGGATGCTGGATTCACTGTGTCCAGCCCGACAGCGAGGAAGTCAACATTCTTCAAGAGGAGTACAAAGTGCCGCAGGACGTCATCCAAGACATCCTCGATAACGACGAGAGACCGCGTTATGAGGTGGACGACGATTGGAGCATGATAATCCTCCGCATCCCCGTGGAGACACCACAGAGCAGCATGCTTTATAGTACATACCCGCTCGGCGTGTTTATGTGCGACGATTACACAGTAACAATCTGCAACGTGCAAAACAACGTACTGCCCGTGGCACAGCCGTCGGTATATCGCAATGCAAGTCAGCCGGTGTATGACGTATTGAACTTCACGCTCAACCTATTCATCCGTAGCGCAAATTCTTTCATGTATTATCTGCGACAGATTTACCAGCATACATCGTTGATAGAAAAGGAAATTGAACGCTCCATTAGAAACAAGGAACTCTCCCGACTCCTCAAATTGGAGAAGTGCCTCGTATTCTTCCAGACATCATTGAAATCCAACGAACTCGTACTCGCCAAATTCAAAAACAGCAAAAAGTCCACGTTCAGCGAAATGAACGAGGACTTGATAGAAGACGCCTTCATCGAGACCAAGCAGGCTATAGAGATGGCACAGATATACCCCAACATCCAGAGCGGCATGATGGATACATTTGCCTCCGTAATCTCCAACAACCTCAACCGAGTGATGAAACAGATGACACTCGCATCCATCATCCTGATGATTCCCACGTTGATAGCGAGCTTCCTCGGCATGAACGTACCTAACTACATGGAAGAAAACCTCTTTGCCATGCCGGTAGTAGTGGTTTCATCAATTGCATTTGCGCTGCTCGGCATTTGGATTTCACGAAAGGTCGGATGGTTGTCGTAGGGACGCGGCGCGCCACGTCCCTACAATCCCGAAATTTATTTGAACGACGGACATGTGCCGCATTTGTTGCTCTTCCTTGTAAACCAATATTTGATGCCCAAGGCAAATCCCATTCCCTTGGGCGTCATGTGCGTCATTGCAAAGGAGATGTCTGTAAACCTGCCAATTATATAATTGTACTCCAACTCGGTGCTTAGCCAGGCTATCTTGTGCTGATACGTGCCGTCCTCATAAATGCCATCATCTACATAGCCGCCAATGTTGCTCCACGACTTGCGGTAAAAAGCCGTCGGACCCACGCCGAGCGACACAGAATGTTTATAGACCTTGAAAACCCTAAACCTCAGCATCAGCTGCGTGCTCATCGACATACGATCCATCACATCGCAACGCAACGTCTGTACAGCCTTGATGCTTGTGGCAGGCGAGGCATACCCCTCCGCGCCAATCCTCAGACCCGGCTCAAATATTGGACTCTTGCCGTCGGAGATTTTGTGGGTGTATAGCGCAACATTCTCGCCCTTGCCAAAATCGAACCCAAATCCAGTGAATGCGACGCTTATATTGCTCTGTGCCACAGCCAACGACGACGCCAGCATTATGGCGCACAACGCCGCAAATAATCTAATTTTTGTCATTCTTTTAGTGCTTTTTTAGTTAACGACTGCAAATATAACGGAAATTTCACAAAAAATATTTATAAAATCGACGTTAACTATTCTAAAAATCGAAAAATTCTTACTAATTTTACAATCGAAAACTAAGAAGAATTGCATCATGTACACATCCATCATAAGCAACACGGCACGATCCGTAAAAGAAAAGATGATTGAGAACTACTACATTCTCAATCAGATAGTGCAGTCTATCGACACCGGGATACTCATCATATTCGACCGCAAACTCCTGTTTGTGAACAATGAGACGCGCCGCATCGCGCAACGCACATACAAGGACATCGAATCGCACCTGATAGAAAGCGTAGCCCCAAAGCACCGCGTACCAGTGCTGAGGGCGTACCTCTCTGTCCAAAACTTCCTCAGCGACCGCGAAGAGCTGTTTATGGACATCCATCTGCCCAACGGAGAACGCAAGACGCTCAGGTGCAGATTTTCACGAATCAAAATCAAGGAAAGCGACGCCGTATTTGTTACGCTTCACGATGTTGTGGAGCCCAATTACAGAAACAACCTCACGCGCCCGATAAGCATCCTGTGGCGCAGGTACGCCGACGAATATGCCGACGTATTCCAGAAGAAGTACGACTTCCTCATGATGGTGGACGAATTTTACATCCTCACCAACATCGGGCGCAAGTTTACCAAAATCACCGGCTACCGCCGCACCGAATACATCGGACGCCGTTTTGACACCCTGCCCGGCATCGACCCATACGTAGAGCTTGTGCAGGCGTTGCAAAACTGCAAGGCGGGATACGGCTCAGGTCGCGTGGCAAGGACCATACAGATAAAGATGACATCGCGGCAAGGCGACACGCTCAAATTTTCCGTAACACTCACCCCGATTTTTTTCCGTGGCGTAAGGCAGAAGGTGTGCGCGTCGTTCAAACTGATAGGCCAGGAGCCCGCCAGATATAGCACAGAAGGCGGCACACGCTGCACAATGTCGGTGCCAGATATGTCGGGCAAGAGCATCCTCATCGCCGAAGACGCCGAAATCAACTTCATCCTGCTGCGCAAACTCCTCGAAAAAACCAACGCGGAAATCATCTGGGCAAAAAATGGCGCGGAATGTGTAGAATATTTCAAAGCAAAGCCAGACGTGTCGATAATCCTAATGGACATGCAGATGCCCATTATAGACGGATACAAGGCTGTGGAGCAAATCCTCGCCATCGACCCGGCGGTGCCAATCATCGCGCAGACAGCATTCGGATTTATGGAGGAACGTGCAAGAATCCTCAATATCGGATGCGTTGACATACTCTTCAAGCCAATCGACAAAAAGGTGCTTTACGAAAAGGTGTCGGCTCTCGCGAGATAGCAAAACTATTTTTGACAATTATACAAAAACATTATGGGAACTTCTATCGAGTGGTTTTCGCTCATTACAGGCATCTTAGGCGGACTCGTATTCTTCCTATACGGCATGGAGCTCATGAGCAACGCGCTCAAGAGCGGCCTCGGCGACTATATCAGGGTGCTGATTACCAAATTCAATTCCAGCAACTTCAAGATGATGTTCACTGGAATACTCGTAACGGTAATCACGCAATCGACGGGCGCCACTACCGTGATGCTTATGAGCTTCGTGGAAGCCAACATAATGAAATTTGCCGAGACCGTGCCAGTAATACTTGGAGCGTGCATCGGCTCATCAGTTACAAGCCAGATTATAGCCTTCGACGTCGCAGGATACGCCATCGTGCCGGTCATAGCGGGCTTCTTTATGAAATCGAGCAAGAAAGACGGTCTCCGCGACACAGGAAACGCCATCTTTGGATTTGGTCTCGTATTTTTTGGAATGCAATTTCTCGGCAAGTCGGTGTCCATACTCAAAGACATACCCGAATTTACCAACGCGATAGCCTCCGCCGACAATCCCCTACTCGGACTGCTCGTAGGCACCATCGGCACATGCATAATGCAGAGTACAGGTATGTTTGCAGGCATTTTGATGGTGTTTGCCAAGGAAGGACTCATCGACATCTCGCAAGCATACCCGCTTGTAATCGGCTCCACGCTCGGCACATGCCTGCTCATCGTCATTGCGTCCGTGGGCGGCACCACGCAGAGCAAACGCACAATGATGGCGCACGTGCTCACCAAATGCGCCGGCGCGGCAATATTCATGCTGCTGATGCCATTGATGGTAACATTCATCGAATGGGTGTGCAACGCGGTAGGCTGTTCGCCAGAGCGCAGAATAGCCAACATACACCTCATCTTCAATATCGGCGAGGCATTCGTGCTGCTGCCATTCTGCAACGTATTTGTAAAATTAATCGAAAAATGGGTGACGCCCACCAAAAACACCTCCAAAGACAAGGTGAAAACATCGGGCTACCTCAAATACATCGACCTCAACGTCATCTCCGTACCGCAGACCGCAATAGAATCGTCAATATCGGAAACCGCAATGCTCATCAAACTGTGTTCGAGGATATTCGACAAGGCTACCAGCGTCTTCGAAGATTACAACCCCGACAACATCGACGCCAAGCGGCTCAACCAGAAGACACTCAAAAGGCTCGTGGACAAGCAGCAGACATTCAAGTACGTACAGGAGGAAGTGAGCAAATACCTCTTCATCGTGGGGCGCAAAGACATACAACAATCCACCTCCAAACAGATATACGGCATAATGTCGGTGCTCGAACAATTGGAACGAATCGTAGAAAACATAATGGGCAGGCTCGTGCCGTTGTACGACAAGCTGTGCCGGCTCGACATGACCTTCTCCACCGAAGGCGTATCGGAAATCAGAGTGTTTATCTGGGCTCTCAACAAACACTTCCGCGAACTCTTCACCGCAATAGAAAAACACGACGCCAAACAAATAGCGTCGGTGGCTCAGGCGATAGAACTCACGCGGCACAACACCGAATCGCTCCGTATGTCGCACATCAAGCGACTCTGGAACGACCAGGAATCCGTGGCAGCCACCCACGAAGTACACACACAACTGATAGACACGCTCGCAAGCATCACGTCTATATTGTCGTCGATAACAGCCACGTTGTCTAAGTCGATCATCACCGACGACAGCACCAAATGACCGCAAAAACGAAATTTTTTTCACCAAACATAATTACAATCACGATTTTTTGCTAAATTTGCGCTATATTACAACAACAAAAAAAACGACCATGAAAATTAAAACAACACTTATAGTAATGGCATTGATACTGGCGATGACGTCGCTCATCTCGTGCAATCAGACACCCCGGGAGATGCTCACCGGCGAATTCAAAATATCGTCAATCTCCACCGACCGCAAGATGCCCGCCTCTGAAACAGAAATTTGGCAACAAGCCATGGAAGACCTCAAAAAATCCACGGTACTCATCCTCAATGCCGACGGCTCCATGCAGGAAACAATCAGCGGCGTTACCACCAAAGGTATCTGGGAAGTAATCGGCGAAGAAGGCGAGGACGGCGAATCGATGGTGCTCAAGCTCGTCAAGGAAGACAAATCAACCGTCAATATGAAACTCAGCGAGCTGACCGCCAGCGGATTCACATACATTGTGCCTGACAAAGCCACTCAATCACAAACGGTAATCACCTACACAAAAAAATAAATAACAAAAAATTGGAACGGATACTCATCACATATTCACACGACGGCAAAGACGCCGCCAACAAAATCTACGAAACTCTCCGCAAAGCCGGTTTCAAAAGCACGTTGGGCGCAATATGGATAGACGAAAACGGCGAAACACCCGAAGCTGTAATAGCCGTAATTACCAACGACTCCATCAACGACCCCGAAATGGCTGACATCCTGCGCCAATGCGAGCAGAGATGCATCACCGTAGTGCCTTTCGTGGCTGAAAACCTCCCCCAAAACCTCCTCACCAACTTCTTCCTCGACGAACACGTGTGGATAGACGGGGCGTCGCAGCCGTTCAATACAGCCCTCACCGACATCAGCGACCTATTCAAGCGCAACTACAAAGAGCTGTCGAAACCTGCCACAAAGAAAAAAGACGAATACGGCAAAAAAAAGACCGCGCAGACCAAGCCTTCGTCCCAAAAAGCCGACAATAAGGCGCAGCAACCTTCCGAAAAAGAAAAACTATACAGAAACCTATTCTTCGTGAGCCTTGCGGTGATTGCGGTGATATTGTTCATACTCGTAAGCGGCGGCACCAAGCAGGAAAACCGCGAAGCCCTCAATCAGCAGGCTAATTACCAAAACTCGCTCGGCAATTCCAACATCAAGATAGAGCTCAGCCAAGACCTCAAGAAAAGCGAAAGCGCGCTCGTGGGACACTGGCAAATGACCGACTACTCCGACAACCAATTCCGCGCCACACACGAAGACAGCCTGAGACTTCAGGAGATGATTACATCGCTCATAAGCAGAGTGAGCCTCACCTTCAATGCCGACAAGACTTTCTCGCGCACAGGCTACACCGACACGCCCGAACAAGGCAGCTGGGAATACGACCCGCAGTCAAAATACCTGAAGCTAAAACCCGCAAATGTCAATCAATACGACATCGTGCAGATTCAGGAAATAACGCCTACACAACTCATCATCGTAGTAACTGAAAAAGTGGACAACAATTCAATAATCACAAAACTGATATTCACCAAAGTAAACTAAGACAGCGACATGCAAACGAAGATTGTCAAAATAATAACAACTGCTGCAGCGGCGATAATGCTGGCGTCGTGTTCCAACCCGCTCGAAACACAACTCATGGGCTCGTGGACGCTTCAGGAATGTGAAATACCCAAACTCGACTCGGTATGCGCAGCAACGGCGGCAGAAGACGTGGAATCCACCAACAAGGCAATCGAGCTGCTGCACCATCAGCTCGACTCCACCAAATCTGCCGACAAGCAGAAGGAACTCCTCGAACAAGAAAAACAGCTCAAGGCAGACCTCGACAACTGCACCCCCGACAAAGTCAAAGAAGAATACCAAGCTCTCTGCAAGAAGCAGATTAATGCGTTCAACATCAACTTCAACGACAAAAAACAAATACAGATACACGTACCGGGCGTTGACGTACAATATGGCACATGGAGGGTTACAGGCGACACGATAATCACGCTATTTGACAACCAACCCGCCGAAATAATGATTGTAAAAGACATTACATCCAAAAATCTCACACTCTTTATACCATCGCCAGGCGACAGGCTTGTGGATTTGGTAATGAAATTTGGCAAAAACTAAACTTTTTCACAATTATTAAGTCTAATGGATTTGAAACATGGTTTTCAAATCCATTTTTTTTATAATTTTGCAAGCATCAAACAAACATCAAACAAACAATCATGCTAAAAACAATACGTAAAATCCTTGGGGTAATATTCCTCGTGTGCATCACGGCGATGTTCCTCGACTTTACTGGCACGCTGCACTGCTGGCTGTCGTGGATGGCAGACCTGCAATTCCTGCCCGCCGTCTTGGGGCTCAACCTCGCCGCCATCGCCATTGTCCTCGCCATTACACTACTATTTGGACGCATCTACTGCTCGGTGATATGTCCGGCGGGCACATTCCAAGATGCAGTGTCGCACATCGCCGCCAAGCGCAAGAAAAACCGTTTTGTCTTCCTCCCCGAAAACAAAATCCTAAGGTTTTCTGTGTTAGGCGTATTTGTAATCCTGCTTTTGGTAGGTCTCAACGGACTTGCGATCCTCATCGCGCCCTACAGCGCATACGGACGCATGGTGCAAAACCTCTTTCAACCTATTTATATAGGTGTCAACAACCTCCTCGCCAAAGCCGCCGAGCATTATGACTCCTACGCCTTCTATGAGAAGGAAGTATGGATTAAGTCGATGCCGGTGTTCATAGTAGCCATCGTTACGTTGATAACATTCACCGTCCTCGCATGGCGCGGCGGCCGCACATGGTGCAACAACATCTGCCCCGTCGGAACCGTGCTCGGCTACTTGTCAAAATTCTCCCTCTACAAAATCCGCATCGACGCCTCCAAGTGCATCAACTGCAAGCTCTGCGAGAAAAACTGCAAAGCATCATGCATCGACATCGAAAATCACACCGTGGACTATACCCGCTGCGTATCCTGCATGAACTGCATCGGCAAATGCAAAAAAGATGCAATCCAATACGCCCTCGCGCCAAAATCGCAGCCCACTTCCGCCAAGGAAGACAAGCCCAACGCATCACTCCGCGCAATGCTCACAGCAACGGCTACATTGGCGGCTACGTCGGCACTCCACGCCCAAGACAAGACCACAGACGGCGGACTTGCAGTGATTGAAGACAAGAAAATCCCTGAACGCGAAATTCCCGTAAAACCCGCTGGTTCATTGAGTGTCAGCTCATTCTCCAAAAAATGCACCGGCTGCCAGTTGTGCGTTGCAGCCTGCCCGAATGGAGTCCTGAGGCCTTCCACCAAACTCTCGACCTTCATGCAGCCTGAAATGGGATTTGAACACGGCTACTGCCGCCCCGAATGTACAAAATGCGGCGAAGTTTGCCCCGCCGGCGCCATCAACCCCATCACACGCGAGCAGAAAACCTCAATCCGCGCCGGACACGCAGTTTGGATAAAGGACAACTGCCTCCCACAAAAAGACGGCGTGGCGTGTGGAAACTGTGCAAAACACTGTCCTTCAGGCGCAATCACAATGGTACCCAAGCCCGACGACCCAAAAGTGCAAATACCGTCCATCGACATTGAACGGTGCATCGGTTGCGGCGCATGTGAACACCTCTGCCCCGTCCGCCCATTCTCCGCAATCTACGTAGAAGGCAACCTCGTGCATGGAGACATGTAATTAATGCATAATGCATAATGCATAATGCATAATTGCCATCCGGCGGATGCTAATTTTCAATTTTTAATTTTCAATTTTTAATTAAAAAACATGGACAACATCAACAGGCGCGACTTCCTCAAAATTGCCGGTACAGCGGCGGCGGTTACAGCCGTAGCAGCAAGCTGTGGGGACGCCGTAAATACTGGCAAAATAGCCGATACAACAACGTCGGTATCAAAGAACATCCCTACCGACAAGATGACATACCGCACAAACCCCAAAACCGGCGACAAGATTTCCATTCTTGGCTACGGAATGATGAGGCTCCCCACCATAAGCAACCAAAGCGCACGTGAGAGCGGCGACGAAATCGACCAGGAAACAGTCAACAAACTCGTTGACTACGCCATCGAACACGGCGTCAATCTTTTTGACACGTCGCCTGCGTACTGCCGTGGAATGTCTGAACACTCCATGGGCATCGCGTTGAGCCGCTACCCGAGAGACAAGTATTTTGTTTCCACCAAGTTGTCGAATTTTGCGCCGCAGCAGTGGGCATTTGAAGAATCAAAGGCAATCTACCAAAAGTCGCTCAAAGAGCTTCAAGTGGATTACATCGACTACCTGCACCTCCACGCAGTCGGCAACGGTGGCATGGAAACATTTAAGCAGCGTTACATGGACAATGGAATGCTCGATTACCTCATGAAAGAGCGCGAGGCTGGCAGAATCAAGAACCTCGGTTTCTCGTATCACGGCGACATCAAGGTGTTTGACTATCTGGTGGACAATCACGAAACCTACAAATGGGATTTTGTGATGATTCAGATGAACTATGTGGATTGGCGCCACGCAAAGCAGGTGAACCCTTCAAACACCGACGCAGAATACCTCTACAACCGTCTTGACGAAAAGCATATCCCCGTTTTTGTGATGGAGCCCATCCTCGGCGGACGACTTGCAAAACTGCCAACTCACGTGCAGGACATTTTGCGCGAGCGTCGCCCTGAAAACAGCATCGCCTCGTGGTCGTTCCGTTGGATAGCGTCGCACCCAAACATCCTTACGATACTTTCGGGCATGACCTACATGGAGCATCTTCAAGACAACCTTTCGACGCTCTGCCCCCTCGACCCTTGCACCGAGGAGGACAACAAATTCCTTGAACACGTCGCCGACGAGTTCATACAGTTCCCGCTCATACCCTGCACAGCGTGTCAGTATTGTATGCCGTGTCCGTATGGCGTTGACATCCCGACGTCCTTCACGCATTATAACAAGTGTGTGAACGAAGGCTACATCGCAGTCTCCACTCAAGATGAGAACTTTGCGAAAGCCCGCCGCCGTTTCCTCATCGGCTACGACCGCGTCGTTGAACCCAAACGCCAAGCCGCCCACTGCATCGGCTGCGGCACCTGCGTGTCCCACTGCCCGCAGAACATCCGCATCCCCGACAAACTCCGCGACATCAACGAATACATGGAGAAATTGAAACAAGAGACGCTATAAAACTTTAATAATCAATAAAATCGGAAATTCAGGAAAACTGAGTTTCCGATTTTTTATTAAAATTCGTTAAAAAAGTTGCATACTATTACAACTTTTACTATAATTGCACAACAAAAAATAGTAAAATGGAATTAACAATGAGAAACGCTACAATACCTCAAGACATAAAAAAGCCAAAACGCAAAACAATTATTGCGTACAAAACATACTTTGATGATTTTATGGATAAACTGTCTGTGGATGAACAAGATAAAATAGAAGATTGTTTATTGCTCCTTGAAACTGAGGACAAAATACCACGTCATTATATCAAATACATAAAAGATGGCATCTATGAGTTCAGAGTAACATATAAAAACAATGAATTCAGAATACTATTTATATACGACGGCGAACAAATTGTGGTATTGTTCAACAGTTTTAAGAAAAAAACGCAAAAAACACCACAAAACGAAATTGAAAAAGCAATAAGATTAAAGAAAGAATACTATGAAGACAAACGAAACAATGACAGAAAACAGTAACATTTATGACATCAGTAAGCGACTTGCCGAAAAATACGGTGAGATTGGCTCTGAGAAACGTCAGAAGGCAATTGAACACGCATGGGAGGAATACAATGCGCAAATCCTCTATGAAGCGAGGAAAAACGCAAAAATGACTCAGGAAGCCCTTGCTAAGAAGATGAACGTCAACAAGAGTTACATCTCACGCATTGAACGTGGTTTGATAATTCCAACTGTTGCAACGCTCTATAGACTTGCATCCGCAATGGGCATGTCTGTGGAACTGACACCTATCAAGCCTCAACCTAATTACTAATAAAAACGGTGCAAATTCCTTCGTAATTTGCACCGTTTTTATTTAACATATCTATTATTTTTCCTATTTAACAATTATTAACATAAAAAATAATTGTTTTCTCTAAAAAAATTACAATTTTTGAACTAAAATTTGCCAAGAATAATTGGAAAAATTATTAACTAATATAAACTCTTGAAAATGAGAAAGATTTCACTTCTTAAATTGGGCTTCATGCTTGTACTCTGCGGCCTATTGGCGGTATCATGCGGCAAAGGCAGCAGCGGCGGCAGCGACGAACCCGAACCCGAACCTACGCCAAACAACGGCGGCAATGGTAAAGAAAACCAGGGCAATGGCAACGAAAACCAGGGCAACGAAAACGAAAACCAAGGTAACGGCAACGAAAACCAAGGTAACGGCAACGAAAACCAAGGTGGAAACGAAAACCAAGGCGGAAACGAAAACCAGGGCGGAAACGAAAACCAGGGCGGAAACGAAACTACCACCTACACCTTGACCTTTGACGTCAACGGCGCAACTGGTAAAATCGATGAAATCAAATTCACTGACGAGGCTACAATGCCCGATGCATCGGTTCTCACCTACGAAAACTTCTCCTTCCTCGGATGGAGCACCGACAAAACCTCTACCACGGCACAATACGCCGCAGGAAGCAAGTACACCGGCAAGACTGCAACATTCTACGCCGTATGGACTCCAATCTACAAAATCATCTACCACTACGACCCCAAAGTACCAAACACAAAGGCTGAAAACTCCGTTACAGGCGTTGATTTTGCCAACGGCAACGTAAAAATCCACTACGACATCACCCTGAAACCCAACCAGATTCTTGTTTGGAAAGACAAAAACGGCAAAACCTACTCCGATGGTGAGTCTGTGCAAACTGCCGGCGACCTCGAAGTCTGGGCAGACATTTCAGACCAATTGGAGGGCAACGCCACATCCGAAGGTTGGCAATACAAGCAGTATTAATTTTCACTAACAAAACATTATTCCCATAAACCATGAATATTAACATAGCAAAATATACACTGCTTGCTGCCGCAGTATCACTTGCCGCCTGCAAGCACGACGACGACGATGGATATGTACAACAACAGTCGTCGCAGGAGGAAGGCACTATTACATTTGCCACATCCTTCGAGCAGTCGCTCTCCAAGGCGGCTCTGCACATCGACGGCGACAATATTGCCAATGCATCGTCGATACAGACCTACTTCCTGAGCACTGACGCGCTCACAATATTCGACGGCGTGGCAAACAACAAGTTCACCACCAAAGACAAAGGAGCAAGCGTATCATTCTCAGGCATTGCCAAAGCTTCTGACAACGGATACTACGCGCTCTTCCCATACAACGAATCGGCTACACTCAACGAGGACGGCACAATCAGCACCCAAATCCCTGAAAAACAAAGCCATAAGTCAGATGCTTTGACAGGACTTTCGGGCGTTAACAGTGCGCTTGAAGGCATTGTGGCTGTGGCTCACACCAACGACAATTCGCTCTCGCTCAAAAACGCAACAGCAATCGCCGGATTCCATATCGTCAACGGCTCTACGTCCAATATCAAAATCGAGGCAAGCAAGCCTATCGCCGGCAACATCAAGATAACAATCGAAAACAACGGCACCCCCACAGCTACGGGCGCAACATCGAATGTTATCGAACTCTCCGACGCTCCTAACGGCGGCTTCGTATCGCTGATGCCTGTCAACAACGTCAACCTCAAAGTCTCCTACACCACCAAGGACAACGAGAAGAAAGTGGCATACTTCAACAACGTTTCGTTCAAACGTTCGGAAATCTTAGACTTCGGCAACCTTGACGAGCTTCTCTCCATCACATACGACGTTTCTGGAATCAACGGCGCATCTGTGGAAAACACTACCAAAAAAGTAAACGACAAACTCACATTGCCCTCCAACATCGGCGATGGCATCACGTTTACAGGCTGGGTGGACAATCAAGGCAATGTACGCGAAGGCGGCGAAATAATCACCGTGACCAAAGACATGAGTTTTGTGGCAGTAGCATCCAACGAAAAAGTGCTTGTACTCAACCACCAAGGCATCACAACATTCATCAAGTTTAAGGCAGGCGACCCGGTAACGCTGCCCGCCACTGTCGAACTTGCAGAAGGCTACTACCTCGTAGGCTGGGATGCAAGCGCAAACACCTCTACACCTGCCTACAAAGCGGGCGCAACGATCACTATCGATTTCACCACACCGTCAAAGACACTCAACGCCATCACCGACCTCAAAAACATAAAAGTAACTTTGGATGCCAACGGAGGCAAGTTTGACGGCAACGCAACCACCAAAGAAATCACCCACAAATGGGGCACTGAAGTATCCATAACCGACGAACCCACCCGCGAAGGCTTCTGGTTCAAAGGTTGGGACACCGACCAAATCAACAAGAAAGAAGATGTTACGGTAAAGGCTGTTTGGGGCAATTACGCCAAGATTATCTACCACGATTTTGACGGCAACGCTCTTGCGGCATACGAGCAGACATACAAGGACGGCGGCAAGGCAACAATCCGCACCGACATCAAGCTTAATAAGCTGATAGCATCGTGGAACCTCAAGCAAGACGGCTCCGGCACAGAAGAATACATCCCCGGACAAGAATACGAGTTCAACGGCAACATCAACCTATATCCCGTCAAGTCAAACCAGCAACCGTCTGGCATCGACGACTGGACGATAAAGGACTTCTAACAGTTAACCATATTCAAAACGACAAAACAATATCAAAGCCATGAAATTCAGCAAAATTTCGATATACACACTGTTGCTCGCCGGACTTGGCATCTCGTCATGCAACCGGGACGAGTACAGCGACACCGATTCAGGGCTCGACACCTCTGTCGGCGAAGTAAGCTCCGTAACATTCAAAGCGTCGATGGGCAAACAGCTCTCCAAGAGCACAATGTCGCGCGAAACAGGCGCCACCAAATTTGAAGAAACCGACAACCTCAAAGTGTTCCCGCTCCAAGGCGACGGCGCAGAGTTCAAATACGCTGGCGGCAACGACGACAACACGGAGGCATATTTCCAAGGTTATATCGGCTCGTCCAACGGCTACTACGCGATGCTGCCCTACCAGGAAAAAGCAAGCATCAGCGGCGATGTCATCTCCATGAATCTCCCGACAGAGCAGAAGGACATCTACGAAGAATTGATGGTAAGCTATGCTAACAGCAACGACATGGCGTTCCAGTTTAAACACGTGGGCGCAATGGTGAAATTCACCACCTACAAGAAGTACAAGAAAATCACAATCGAGGCCACCGACGGCACCAAAATCGCCGGCGACATCCAAGTGAAAGTAAGCAAGAACGGCGGCGCACCCGTTGTTACAGGCGGTACTTCGAGCGTAGTATCCATCGAACGCGAAATGGAAACCACCGATGCAGTGCTCATTACACTGAAGCCCGGCAAAATAGACGCAGGACAACTCAAAATCACCTTCACCAAGACCGACGGTTCTTCATTCTCGCACATCATCGCCAAGGAGATGAACTTTGAAAGCGGCGTCATGTACACCTACGGCAATGTTGGTCAGTACAAGGTAACATGCTGGAAAGACTACACCAAGAGCGAAAAAATCTTTGAACTCTACGCAGCAGACTACGAAAACAAGCACCAACTCTACCTGCCCACACTGCCCGCCCCGGAAGGCAAGATGTACGGTTTCAGCACAATGCCCAACGCCACAACGCCGCAGTTCACCACCATCATGAACATCGACGACAACACGGAGGTATATCCCGTCCTTTGCGAAGGCAAAACCGTTACCGTATATAACAACGGCAACGACGCTCAACCTACAGTAATTACGGGATTCGCCAACGAGCAGGTAAAACTGCCCACCATCGGACTCACAGCCGAAGAAGGCTACTGCTACGGCTATTCCAGCAACAAGGACGATGTAATCCTCTTTAAGTCGGGCGACATGATGCAGTTGCTGAGCAACACGACATTGTACTTAGTGAAGAAAAAGTTGTTTACCTTCAACATCTTTATCAACGGCGCCAACGAGGATCCCATCACCGAGACGGCAATCCCGACAGCAAGCGGCACTATCTTCACCCTGCCCGAGCTGCCCATCATCAACGGCAAATTCGGCGGATACAGCAAATCGGCAAACGACCAATACTTCACCTACTACGAAGGTGCTACATTCACCTACGACAATTTGGACGGCAGCCCTGTAACCAACTTCTACGCAGTTTACCGCGACAAAGTAGCCACAAGCGCACCTGAAGCATACACCGGATTCGCGGGCAAAACTGTGGGCTACACCAGCATGAGCGGCAATGCAGTTTCTGAAAGCGTCAAGGTGGAAAGAGGCAAATGCTTAGAATTTACCTTCACCAACCATTGCGGCACAAGCACATCGTCGAGCCAAAGAGCAAACAACGTGGGCATCATCCTCTCTGCAGACGGCAACACAAATTCGCAGCTGAAGAAGGAAATGCGCCTCGACCTCAGCAATTACGGTCAGGTAATGCGCACTCCAGAAAACGTTACCAGCTCATTCCTGAAAAACACCAACGGCGCTGTAATTACTGTACAAATCTACAACAACGGCGGAGTAGCTGACGTAGTATGCAGTTGGACTGGCTCAAGCGACCAGAAGCAATACAATGTCCACTACAACAACATCTGTACTTGGGACAATTTGTACGTAACATTCTCCGTCAAGAACTCTTACATAGAGTTTTAACCAAGCCTACAGGCACATCCTCACATAAAAAAAGCCGCGTTGCAAGCACTACGAGCAGCGCGGCTTTTTTAGGGCTATACTCAACGCATTGATATTCACACACTTTCATCAATGTTAAAAAAATGTTTATTTTATGAGAATTTTTATGCAAAAATATTTTGAAATTATAAAAAATTGCAATAACTTTGACAAATTCAAAAAACGTCATCAATCAACATAAATATAATTATGGCAAAAGAGAGAGAAAACAAAGAACTATTCCAAAAGACGATGCTATTCGAATGTGCATGGGAAGTCTGCAACCAGGTGGGCGGCATATATACCGTCATCAGGTCCAAGATTCCCGCAATCGTCGATAATTGGAACTCAAACAACTATTTCCTACTCGGCCCCTACTTCGAGGAGCAGGCAGCGGCGGTATTCGACCCCATCGAAGACCTCACCGACTCCGTGGGATACGCCGTACACACAATGAGGGAGAGAGGCATCGACGTCCACTACGGCACATGGCTCGTTACCGGCAAGCCAAAGGCGATACTCTTCAACGTATTCTCGGTATTCCCCAGGCTCGGCGAAATCAAGTATTTCCTCAATGAAAACCACTACATCCAAGTACACGACGACGACCTCACCAACAAGGTGCTCGCTTTCGGATACTGCGTCACAGAATTTCTGAGGATACTCACCAACAACATCGAGCAGCCCACCAACATCATAGCGCACTTCCACGAATGGATGGCGGGAATGCCAATCATGGACATCAGAAGAGAAAATATGCCCATAAAGACGGTATTCACCACACATGCGACGATGCTCGGCAGATACCTCGCAATGAACGACGACAATTTCTACGGCAACCTCCCATTCTACAACTGGGAAGACGAAGCCAAGCACTTCAACATCTTCCCTACCGTACAGCTCGAACGCGCCGCAGCCCACGGCTCGCACGTATTCACAACAGTATCCGACGTTACCGCCAAAGAATGTATCCACCTGCTCGGACGCAAGCCCGACTTCATACTGCCAAACGGCCTTAACATCCAGAGATTTGAGGCGTCGCACGAATTCCAAAACCTGCACTTCCAATACAAGAAGCAAATCAACGACTTCACTCGCGGACACTTCTTCCAGTCGTACTCATTCGACTTGGACAAGACGCTGTACTTCTTCACATCGGGCAGGTTTGAATTCCACAACAAGGGATTCGACCTCACCCTCGAAGCACTCGCCCGCCTCAATTACAAGATGAAAGTGGAAAAAATTGATGCAACAGTGGTATTCTTCCTCGTAACCAAGCAAGATTACTACTCCATCAACCCGACCGTCCTCCACAAGAGGGCGATGATTGAGGAAATCCACCGCAACACCGAAGAGATAGAACGCGACCTCGGCGACAAACTCTACGACTACATCACCTCCAACAACGGCGCATTTGGCATCCCCGACCTCAGCAAGATGATTTCGGAGACCATGGAACTCAAGCTCCGCCGCAATGTCCAGAGCTGGAAGAGCGGTTCGCAGCCCACAGTCGTAACCCACAACCTCGTAAACGACGGCAAGGATCCCGTGCTCAACTTCCTGCGCGGCAGCAACCTCCTCAACGGTCGCGACGACAAAGTGAAGATAGTATATCATCCCGACTTCATCAACACCACAAACCCGCTGTTCCGCATGGAATACAACCAGTTTGTGCGCGGATGCCACCTCGGACTCTTCCCAAGCTACTACGAGCCATGGGGATACACCCCGCTCGAATGTATGGCAAGCGGCGTGCCGAGCGTCACCAGCGACTTCTCTGGATTCGGCGCATACGTACAATCCAACTTCGACGACTGCGAGAAGATGGGCATCTACATCGTCAACCGCGAAATCAACTACTTCGACGCCGCAGAACAACTCGCAAACATCATGCTCAGGTTCGTAAAGCTCAACCGCCGCGACCGCATCAGCATGAGAAACAACGTAGAGGAAAACTCCTTCGCATTCGACTGGAGCAAACTCGCTGAATACTATTTCCAAGCTTACGAAGAAGCTGCTAAGAGATAATCCCTACCCTACTCTATGCGACTTTATGCAAAAATAATGGCGGCGATGCTAATAAACATCGCCGCATTTTTTCCCGTAATGGCACAGGACGCCTCAACGCTGCCAACATCCGGCACTGCGCTGCAAGATACCATTGCCCCTGCACAAGACACCACGCTCGCGCAGCAGGACACCACCGTAAGCAGCAACCCCGTACTTGCCAAATACAATGTGAACACCGCCTTTGAACCTGGCGAGGAGCTGATATACGACCTCAAATACGGCATCATAAAAGGTGGCGAACTCAAAATCAACGTCTATCTTGAGCCAGTAGGATACGACTACCTATTCCACGTCAGGGCGCGATGCTACACCACGGGAATGGTTTCCAAAATGGCAACAGTTAACGACATATACGAGAGCTACTTCGACATCGTTAACGGACTGCCAATGAAGGCGATACGCAATGTTACCGAAAATAATTACAAACGATACAACGAGGACCTATTCTTCCAAGATTCGTCGGTAGTCTATAGCATGAAAAGCGGACGCCATCAAGTGGCGTACCACACATTCGACCTCATCTCGGCGTTTTTCTACGCCCGGCGTTTCATCTTCGACAAGAAGTACGAAAAGAATGAGACAATGGGGCTCGACACCTGGTTCAACGAAAAACTCTACCACATCAAGCTCAAATACAAGTCAACCGAAAAATTCAAGACCAAATTCGGCAAGATGGAGTGCCTGCACTTTGTCCCCGTCCTCGAAGACAAATCCACATTCAAGAAGGAGGAAGACCTCGGCGCATGGTTCACCAACGACGGCAACTACGTCCCCGTAGAAATCCGCGTCAAGATGCCATTCGCCGACATTCACTGCATCCTGCGCAGTTACAAGAATCTCAAAAACAAAGACGGATTCTTGAAGGAATCTCACTAATCACAATAAAAACAAAGATTAACGCGACCGCCCAGTCATTTGCTGCCATCCACCACCTCGATTTTCACATCGTGATGACTTTTGCGCTTGCTCCAACCGATGCCAACCAAGAGAATCTTCTTTGAGAAGCCTTTCAAAGCCGCCGGGTAATTCTTGTTTTTGATTTGGTCGATTGCGCCTTGTGCTGATTTTTTTGCTTTGAGTTCGATGACGATGGCGGGGCGGGTGGATTTTGGCAGCGGCAAGAAAATCATATCCGCAAACCCCTTGCCCGCAGGCTGTTCACGGAAAATCTTGTAGTACCTTTTGGCGGCATAATACGCCAAAGTTATGGCACACGCCATTGAGTTTTCGTCCTTGTATTTGATAATCGACGACGCCTCAAAACGGTATTTGTCGAAAGCCTCCGAAATGTAGTCAACATCCTCGGCTATCGTCTTGTTAATCAGCGTCAGAGAATCGTCCAAAGCCTTCGACACCTCGCCCCAACCTGCGCGGCTTATCGAAAGTTCAAACTCCTGCGCAACCTCAGTATTAGGAATCCTGACGGTGCTGTCTTCGGGGTTGAAGGAAAGGTAGCCAAGATGCGCAAGCAAAGTGAGAACGTCGTCGCTTGTGTCGATATTTTTCATATCGTTGCGGAAACTTGCCGTTCTAATTGTAACGCTCTCGCCATTGAGCATCTTGATGATTTTTTGCTGAACATCATCGTGGTCAATTTCGATGTAATGCTCAATGGTTGTGTAAGATGCGGATTTTGACCAATGGCTGTTATAATTTCTTTTTTCTATCGACAACATCACCGAATTTGGATTGAACATTGATTTTTCATCACCGATGACGTAGCCGTCGTAGGCGTGTTTCATCAATTCAAAATCCATATTGAACTGGTCGCAGAGGGCTTTTACTTGATTGGCTGTAAAACCGTAAAACTGCGCTGTCCTACCCGGATCCACAACACTATACTCATCAAAATTATTCAACGCCGACTGCGCCTCAACCTTGATAATCGGCAGAATACCAGTCATATACACCAACAGGAACACATCGTCGGCAGTGTTGGATTTGAACATCGAGCGCAGAAAATTTACATACTTCTTTTGCGTCTTTTCATCAATTTCGCGCACCAACTTGTCCCACTCGTCGATGATAAGGATGAAACGGTCGCCAGTTTCTTGATGGATTTCGTCAAGCGCCTTGCTCAACAATTCTGTTTCTTTCAAAAACGGATACGACTCTTTTATGTCTTTAATCACTTCTTTTTGAGCCTCTTCCACAACACTTTGCTCATCCAATTCCGAAAATTTGTTCCAATCAATATAAATTATCGGATATTTGTTGAGATGCGTTTTGTAACTTGGAAGTTTGGCGATTTCTAAGTCATCAAACAATGACGCGGAATCTGATTTTCTATCGTAATAGGCATAAATCATCTTTGCGGCGACAGACTTGCCGAAACGCCGTGGGCGCGACACACATATATAGCGGTGTGGAGTGTCAATACATTCGTTCAGAATCTCCAACAGCCCCGACTTGTCTATGAAATCGGAGTTTCTGATGCCCTTAAAGGCAATATTGCCCTTGTCGATGAAAATGCCCATAATCTTGTGAATTAAGTTTTGGGCAAAGATAAAAATAATTTTTGAAAAAACTTTTTTGTTGTAACATGTTTTTGTATATTTGCTATCGGAATCTCGGCATATATTATTCCGATTTTCCGACGTATAATATTGTTACCGAAAGCGTTATGCTATTCTTATATTCGGAAATGTGAGAAACTTCTGATTTAGTGTAAGAGATTGCATGACGGTTTCGCCTACCGTGTAGGCGTAAATCGTTGTTGTATCTTTACACTAAGGTCATTCTCACAACCTCCGAATATGGATGCATATATGCGGTTTGCGCTTTTTGTGTATATAATCCTCCTTTCTAAACCGCAAAAGGAAAAAACTGATTGTTATGCGTAACCTTTCTGCCATTTTCGACACTAATGATCAAACATCAAAAGTTAAAGAAATGGCAATACACGTCGGACATCTTATAAAGGAGGTCTTTGACCGCCAAGGACGCCGCGCCACATGGTTCGCGTCGGAATTGAATTGCAACCGCGCCAACATATATAACATCTTCAACCGCGAGAATATCGACGTTGAAATGTTGATAAAGATTTCGTTGGTGTTGCAGCACAACTTTTTCCAAGACATTGCCAATCTGATAGATGACAAAACTTGTCAAAAATCATTAGACAATATGTCTGAAAATTTGATACAAAATGTCTAAAATCTCGATACGGAAAAATTTGGAGATGGAGGAGGATAGAGAGTAAATTTGAGGTTAGAAAATTTTAATGTTAAACCATTAAAACAGATAAAGAAAATGAAATTATTATGCATACTCTGGGATCTTGGGTGTCTTATTGGGACGTTCAGGGTGATTGCAAGTAGTAAAGGTGATGGTGCTGTTATCATTGGTGCTTTAATTGCCTTTGTATTGATTGCAGTGTTGCCGACCTGTTACTGTTTCAGAGAAAAAGATGATTCCTCCAAACGCCACCAACCAAAGTCATCTTCTCACGGAGAATCAAAAACAAATAGGAAACAACCTTCCTATCCAACTAACGGACTTGTATCCAAAGCATATCGCAATGAAACATATTATAAACGGTTAAAACGTCTTTGTAATCCCGAAAACTTTATGATTGATTATGATAAAGATAAGGTGGACATTGCCAACAATTTGTATTCTAAAATATTGAATACAAAATCAGATGATAAGTCAACTATAATTGAACTGATTGAAGAAGCGGAAGAAAATCTGCATATCAATTTTTTGGACGAAGTGGAGCTTACCCGACTGATAGACAAATTGAATCCAAAAAATTATATGAATCCATATGATGCAGAAAAAGTTTCGTTGGCAAATGAATTGTATGACAAAATCACCTGTTCTGATGTCAATCTGACGATCTACCTTCACATAAAGGAACAAGCCAAGCCTTTAACAGACTATTTAGAGCTGGTTCGTAAAACGCAACAAGAAGAAAACTGGAAGCGTCAAGTTGCAGCAAGACGCAAACAGGAAGAAGCTGAGTGCAATTTAACGATGGCAATAATAGGTCTTATAGCTGTTGCATTGGTGGTAGCTGTGGCGATTGTTGTTTTCCTCACTAAATAATTTTTCGCTTCCACCTGTAACCTTTCCGCCATTCCTGACACTAAGAGGAAAAGGAACAATGTCAAACCATTAAACTTTTACGACAATGAAAAGGATTGTAATTATGTTGATGATGATGATCGCTGCGCTGAACGTGTCGGCGCAGGAGGAGTTGTATGCGATTTTTGATTACAAGGATTCTGTATTGACGTTGTATTTTGGACGGTGCAACAATTGTAACGGAAGCATAGATAAAAATGATTTTTATCCAACGGATTGTATAAGGAAAATAGTAATCGATTCAACAGTAAAAAACTATTGGCCGAAAAGTTATAAAAATTTTTTTAGATGGTGCGACAGCGTTGAAGAAATTGTTGGTCTTAAATATCTTAATCCTCCATTGGATGGCGATATGTCTGAGATGTTTGCAAATTGTGCTAATATCGAAACTCTTGATTTAGAAGGTTTTGATACTCACGGTGTTAAAAATATGGAAGGAATGTTCTATGGGTGCAAAAAACTGAAAAAAATAGATTTGAGCGGTTTTGACACAGAAATGGTTACAAATTTGGCTTGGATGTTCAAGTGCTGCATAAGTATTGACTCTCTTGATCTTAGAAGTTTTGACACACGTAGTGTGTATAGAATGGAAGATATGTTCGAGGGATGCAGCAACTTGAAATCTGTTGACGTTAGTAGTTTCAACACCGAAAATATAGTCGTTATGTGCGGAATGTTCGCTAATTGCACATCTCTGAAAACAATAGATTTGAGCAACTTTACAAGATGGAGAGAATACACGAGGTATTCTAATATCGACAAAATGTTTTCAGGATGTCATTCACTTACAACAATCTATGCAAGTTGCAATTGGAATATGGAAGGTTTTCAAGATTTTGGAATATTTACAGATTGTTATAGTCTTTACGGTGGACAAGGCACACATTACATTGGATACAGCAATGGCGATGAGTACGCTCGAATCGACAAAGGCGCGGAATGTCCTGGCTATTTTACTCTCAAAGGACAACCATTGTTTTGGTCAAAGGCTTACACAGTCTTAAAAGATTCAGTACTTACCTTTCGTTATTCTGACACAAAGCCCATTGATAATGATTATTACCTTTTGGGAGGATACTGTAACAACAACAGCAAAATCAAGACCGTTGTTTTTGACAAATCATTCAAAAAATACTATCCAAAGTCATGTGCCAATTGGTTCAGTGGCTTCAACAATCTAATTGAAATTATTGGTATGAACAAATATCTCAATACCGACAGCGTTACGGATATGCAAAAGATGTTTTATGGATGCAATAGTATCAAGACGGTTGATTTAAGCGAATTTAACACTTCTGATGTACGCAAAATGTCATCGATGTTTGAAGATTGCCATAACCTACAAACTATTTTTGTTGATGGTGATTGGAAGACAGATTCCGTAGTCAGTTCCAAATATATGTTTGCCGGTTGTTGGAATCTTTACGGTGGTCAAGGCACTAAATACAAATGGGTTGACGGTAACAATGAGTTTGGCAGTGGCAACGAACCAATTAAATATGCACATATTGACGGAGGCGAAGACAATCCGGGATTTTTGACAGCAATCGGACAGCAACCTTACGAACCGCCTACAACAAAGGAAGAATCCATAATTGAAGTAATTCAAAATAATAAACCAATTGATTATAGTTACTTATTTTCTCCTGTGATTGATTCTTTGGCATACGCAGTGTTGAAAGATTCTGTTTTGACATTTTATTATGGAGGTGGCAGACCCGAAGACGCATTTGAAATCAAATCGTATAAACCGTTATACAATGATGATTTGCCAAATGAAGATTTTATTGTAGATAAGTATGACCTTAACGTGCGGACGCCGAAATGGAACACCCGTAGCAACGAAATTAAAAGAGTAGTTTTTGATTCTACGTTCAAAAACTTTCGCCCGACATCTTGTTATGAATGGTTTTCGAGATGTTGCAATCTGACTGAAATTGTTGGAATGAAAGAAAACCTCAACACTGAGGACGTTGTGTATATGTCGGCGATGTTTTTGGGCTGTATCAAATTGAAAGACATAGATTTAAGCGGTTTTTATACGCAAAAAGTCAAAACGATGCATAGTATGTTTTCATGTTGCGAGTCAATTGAAAGTCTTGATTTAAGCAATTTTAAAACTGATAGCCTAAAAAGCACTGTTTTTATGTTTGATAATTGTACCAATCTTAAATATCTTAATTTAAACGGGTTCAACACATCTAATGTCAAGAATATGGGCAGTATGTTTTATGGTTGCAAGAGCCTTGAAACAATTGATTTGAGCGGGTTCAATATTGATAATTGTGAAAACATGTCGTTTATGTTTGCGGAAAGCGGAATCAAGCAAATTGATTTAAGCGGATTCCAATTCAAAGAACGTAAAGCACATAATTTTATGGAAGGATTGTTTATGAATTGCAAAAATCTTAAATCGTTAGACATCAGTCATTTTAAGAATGTCGGTTATGGCAAAGGAATGTTTTTCGGATGCAGCAACCTTAAAGATTTGAAGTTGTTCGCACCTTGTTTTGACGACGATGACGAATACTATTTTGGTGATTTTACGGGCTTGTTTTATGGGTGCGAAAGTTTGGAAGAATTAGATTTAAGCGTCCTAAAAAGAGTTGATTGTCCGTTAATGTCGTATATGTTTGCCAATTGTTTCAATCTAAAAACCATCTTCGTGGACAATGATTGGAATTATCATTTTGCAACACCTGTATATTATGATGACAGTAGTTCAGAACAATATGTCTACAATACTATGGAAACAACTGATATTTTCAAAAATTGCTATAATCTTGTCGGAGGCTGTGGCACGAAATATAGTCCCGCAAATAAAAGTAACTTTTTGTATGCGCAAATTGATTATGGTGATGGTAGTCAAGGATATTTCACAAAGAAAACACCGATTTCAAAATCTAACCACAAATCAAAAGTGTGGATCCCTGCGCAATCAAAAGAGATTACGTATTTTGATGATGTAGAAAGAAAATATGTAGAAATCAGCAAATGGGGTTTTGTCAATCAGAACGGAGAATGGATTGTAACACCAAAATACGACAAAGTTGAGAAGTATAATAATGACGGCTATGCCAAAGTTTTTTTTAACGGACAGTCCAAGTATATCGACAAGGACGGCAATTATGTTGATTACGAAGGAAAAAAGGATGAAACGGGACAGCATAATTGGGATTCTGGTAATGTCAAAAAATTCAAAGTTATTCAAGAAAATGGCAGATACGGTTACATAAAAGACGAAACAGATACAATCGTAAAGCCGATGTTTGATTATGCTTGGAATTTTGACCGTTACGGATACGCACAGATAAAAATCAACGACAAATTAGGATTTATAGACACATTGGGAGCAATTGTCGCAGAACCGATATTTGACGTTGTGAAAGAAGAATATTGGGAAGATTGTCTTGTTGTATCTGTAATGATTGACGGCAAATGGTGTTTCTTCAACAAAAAAGGACACTACTTTTTTGAACTAAACGCGGATGAGGTTTGCTCTTTTGACAAATATGGTTTTGCTCGTGTCAAAATTGATGGTAAATGGGGTTTTGTTGACACGGCAGGGAAATATACCATTGAACCGATAATCGAAGAATTGTCCACTTCGGACAATAATTGTTATTTGTCGGTTATGATAGACGGCAAATGGGGTGTGGTAGATAGTACTCGCAGAATAGTAGTCCAACCTCAATTTGAGGACGTGGATTGTTATATGCTCGAAGACTTTGGTCTTGCACCTGCAAAAATCAATGGTAAGTGGGGATATGTCAATGCAAAAGGCAAGTGGATTATAAAGCCAAAATTTGATTGGGCGTATAATTTTTATAATTCATACACAACTATCAAGCTAAATGAAAGAAAAGGAATTATCAATAAAAAAGGAAAGTATTATTTGTTTCCCTCAGAACCCGCATTTGATTATATTGAAAAAAGGGATTTTGACCATCTGCCTTATGCAAGAATTTCAAAACGTAACAAGTATAATTCGACTTATGACAAGATTGGGCTGGTAGACAAAAAAGGAAACATACTTATAGAGCCGAAGTTTGCAAAAATCAAGTTTTTCAAAGGTGTAATTTTGGCAAAAGAAGCATACAACGGCAAGTGGGGCATTATTGACAAACGTGGGAATTGGATTCAAAAGCCTATATTTATAGAGATTGGTAATGAATACGATTGGTATTATGATTGATTGCACCAATTTGATTTGCAAATTGAAATATTATTGTCTAACTTTGTGTCAAATGAAGTAATCCAAACAAAAACCCAAACTTATGATATATCTTGAAAATTTTTCATTGGTTTCGGAAGATATGGAGTGGGATGTTCTTCGCAATATGACCCACGCCTTATATGATTCGTTTTATCCGTTTCAAATTTTTCCGCACGACAAAAAATTGGGAAAAATTGTATTTGCCGACATAACAATCTTTTGTGGCAGCAACGGTTCTGGCAAAAGTACCGTCCTCAACATTATTGCCGAAAAACTTAGGCTAAACCGTGAAACGCCTTACAACAAAACGGATTTTTTTGACCCTTACATCGAAAGGTGCGGATACAATATGTTTAGCAACAACAGAGAAAAATTGTACAATTTGATGAAAATTTCTCGGATAATTACAAGCGACGATGTATTCAATCACATTATTTCTGTACGAAAGCGTAACGAGGACAAAAATTTTAAACGAAGTTTGATTTTCGACGAATCATCAGACAGCGATTTTAGACAAAATATTCGACGTCAAGGTTTTGATGCCACCGACCCAAAAAGCATTAAAACCTATCAGGATAATTACGAAAAATTCAAAAATCCTGTCAAATATATCCGCAAATCCGGCAATGTTGACGAGCGGACATATTCCAACGGCGAAACAGGGTTCAGATATTTTACAGATGCCATTCAGCCCGGCGGACTTTATCTTTTGGACGAACCCGAAAACTCACTCTCGGCTGAAATGCAGATTGAACTTATGCATTTTTTGCACGGAATGGCAGGTCGTTACGAGTGTCAGTTTATAGTTTCTACACATAGTCCGTTTTTGCTATCGTTGCCCGGAGCTAAGATTTTCAATATGGATTCAGAACCCGTAAAAACTTGCAAATGGACAGATTTGCCCAATGTCAGGATTTTTTTCGATTTTTTTATCGAGAGAAAGGAAGAGTTTTGAATTGGTCCGTCATAAGCGATGTCGAATTTGAAATTTCCTTATACATATCCAAGAACATCTGCTCGTCAATCTGTTGCTTGGCGGTGTCGTCTATTGCATCCTCAAAGCCGGTGAGGGCGGAGAATGGCGCAAACTGTGCGGCACGCGCCTCCATCGACATCTGCGGATGACGTGTGGAAACGTGGTGCGGCAGGTTTATAATATCTGAATAATCGTCGTTCATGCCTTGTGTCCTCCTATCTGTTGGTTGCGTTGTATGGCTGTGGCGCCGTCGCCGAAGTTGAGCCCTTTGAGGATGGCGTTGTTGCCAAAACGATGTTTTATGGCGAGCCGCGCCTCCTGCATACGTCGCTCCTTGTCGAGAGCTTCTTGGTGCTGTTGTCGTTGATATTCAAGCATTTTATAATCAGTAAAAAGATCAAGCTGCACTGCCGACGGCTTTTGCATGGCGATCTTTTCGAGGGTAACATTGGCGGCAATGGTGATGCGCCTCACCAATAGCAACGGATTTACTATGCGGTCGTAGAGGTCGAGTATTGCGTCTATTATCATCTTCGACGACGATGTTGGCTCTGGCGGCGTAGCTGTGCCGTGGGCGTATTTTGGCACTTGACGACCGTAATGGTCGATGCGTATTTCGCCGTGGTACTTGGCGCGGACATCGGGATTGGCAAGGCTCTCGCGGTCGTAGCCGATGGTGAGTGTCATCTTGTTGGTGACGATGCGCCTTTCCACAAGCTGCAACGACAATGCATCAGCCATCTCCTCCATCACAATACGCGCCTTCTTAAATGTATATGGCGACTGCAACACCTGTCCGCTGCTTATTGAATTGGTGGCGGGGCGGTACGACTTTATGTAATCCATCGTGCAAGGCTCCCAGCCCCAGGCGTGGTCGATAAGGAGTTCGGCATTGACGCCAAACATTCTGTAAAGCAATTCTTCGTGCTGGAGCGACAGCCTTGCTATCTGCCCCATAGTTTCGATGCCAATGGCGGCGAGCTTGGCGGCAGTTCCCTGCCCCACCCTCCAAAAACTCGTCAACGGCCTGTGATTCCAGAGTTGCTGACGGTAAGAGAGCTCGTCGAGTTCGGCAATGCGCACACCGTCCTTGTCGGCGGGGATGTGCTTGGCTACTATGTCCATGGCGATTTTGCAGAGGTACATATTGGTGCCAATACCAGCCGTGGCGGTGATTCCGGTGCGACTAAGCACGTCGCGGATTATCTTGGCGGCGAGCTGATGGGCAGTCATCTTATATATGCGCATATATGACGTTACATCCATAAAAACCTCGTCGATGCTATATACATGGATGTCTTCGGGCGCAACGTATTGAAGGTAAGTATTATAGACTTGCGTGCTTACCTCGATGTAATGCGCCATTCTCGGCGTGGCGGCAATGTAGTCGAGCTGCCAATCAGGATGCTGGCGCAGTTCGTTGGCGTCTATCGACTTGCCCGCAAATTCGGTGATGCCGGCGCGGCGTTTGCGCTCGGTGTTGATTTGCCTCACCCGTTGCACTACTTCAAAAAGCCTTGCCCGTCCCGGTATGCCGTATTCCTTGAGCGACGGCGACACGGCGAGACAAATCGTCTTGTCGGTGCGGGAGGTGTCTGCCACCACAAGGTTGGCAACAAGCGGGTCGAGCCCTCTGTCCACACATTCTGCCGAGGCGTAAAACGATTTGAGGTCGATAGCTATGTATGTGCGTTGATTTTCCATACCGCCACGATGCATAATGATTGTTGTATTTACTTGTAAAAAAGCGCAATCCGGTTATGGTTGGTGATACCCGGAATTGCGCCAAAAATAAAAAAATAACTCGACTAATAAAAAAAATATCCTTTGCGTCAGCCTTGCGGCGACTTTATCTTGTTTTCAATCTCAAATGCCATGTCCCTGAACTTTTCGTCGGTCTCTATCTGCTTGGCAACGGTCTTGCAGGCGTACAGCACCGTGCTGTGGTCTCGATTGCCAATTGCAATACCTATCTGCTTGTACGGCAAATCGGTAAGCTGTTTGGCGAAGTACATTGCCAATTGTCGTGCCGTTGCAATCTCCTTGGCGCGTGATTTGGAGCTCAACACCTGTTCCTTGATGCCAAAATGACCGCACACAACCTTTATGATGTGCTCCACGGTGTATTTTTCGGGTTCGGAATTTTTGGTGATTTTGCCGAGAAGCTGCTTGGCGACATCGAGAGACAGCTCCGTGCGGCTGAATGTGCTATGTGCAAGCAGCGAAATCAACGCCCCCTCGAGGTCGCGGACATTGGAGACCACTGTTTCGGCAATGTATTGCAATATGTCTTCCGAAATCACCATGCCGTCGTTGTAAGCCTTGCGCTTGAGTATGTTGAGGCGCGTGGCGTAGTCGGGCATAGTAACCTCCACCGTAAGACCGCACCTAAACCTTGTAAGCAGCCTTTCGTTGAGCCCCTTGAGCTCCACGGGCTTGGTATCGCAAGTGAGGATTATCTGCTTGCCGCTCATATAGAACGAATTGAATATGGCGAAGAATGTGTCCTGTGTGCCTACTTTGCCCGCAAACTCCTGCACATCGTCGATGATGAGCACATCAAGCATCTGGTAAAAATGCACAAAATCATTGCGGGTGTTGTTGCGGCAGGCATCGGTATATTGCGTCTGAAATTTGTTGGCCTCCACATAAAGCACTACCTTGTCGGGGAATTTTTCCTTGATGGAATTGCCAATCGCCTGGGCGAGGTGCGTCTTTCCCATTCCAGAATTGCCAAAAATCATGAAGGGGTTGAATGGATTGTGCCCCGGCTTGCTTGCGATGGATTCGGCGGCGCGGCGTCCGAGCTTGTTGCACTCGCCCTCCACAAAATTCTCCATCGTGTAGTTGGGATTGAGGCGCGAATCGAGCGACACTTTCTTGATACCCGGCGTGGAAAATGGGTTGGGAATCTCGTGTCCAGGCTGCGGCGCGGGATTGGGCGGCGGCAAAGCGTTGTTGCGGTTGCCCGATACGCTGAGCGAACCCTTGTCGGCACTCTTGTCCATGATGATATTGTACCTGAGCTTTGCGTTGACACCAAGCTCCTGCTGCAACGCCTTGCGAAGCAATTCTACATAATTGGCCTCGATATACTCATAGACGTATGCCGACGGCACTTGTACGGTAAGGGTACAATCCTCCACCTTCAAGGGCACTATCGGCGCAAACCAAATCCTGAAACTGTTTGCGTTGATATTGTTCTTGATAAATTGTAAACAATTGTCCCATATTTGACGTACAGAGTTGTCCATTGTCGGTGTTTTCCTTTGTAAGTTCGTTGCTAAATTAACAATAAAATTGCAATCGCGAAAATGCTTTTTTGGTATTTTTTTTCTGACGGTTTTTATATGTATAACAATCAGAATGTTATCGGCGAAAAAATTTTTTGATATTTTTTTCAGGCGTGTCTTGGAAGCTCGCATATTTCGAGGTCGGAAATTTCGCCCTTGTCAATCTTGAATCTTACCGCCGTGCGCCTGTCATGGAATCCCGACAAGCCCGCCGCACCCGGGTTCATTGCGATGCATCCGTATTTTTGGTCGTATATAATTCGCAGGATGTGAGAATGTCCGCACACGAAAATTTTGGGAGGATTGCTGGCGAGCAAAGTCCTCACTCTCGGATCATAATGCCCCGGGTAGCCGCCAATATGCGTCATGTAAACGTCGGCACCCTCCACCTCAAAACGTTGCTCCAACGGATACACGAGCCTTGTCTTTTGGTCGTCCATATTGCCGCATACAGCGGTGAGCGGCTTATAATCGGCTATGCGCTGCGCCAATTCGAGCGAGCCAATGTCGCCGGCGTGCCATAGCATATCGCATGGCGCAAAAAAGTCATAAAACTTGCTGTCCAAGTGTCCGTGTGTATCTGAGAGTAGTCCTATTGTCTTCATTTTGAGGTGATTGTGATGTCTTCCACGGTGGATGTTGCCGAGCCGTCGCGGAAGATTGTAGTTATTTTTTGTCCTTTTTCCAATTGTGCGGCAGAGGTCAATGGCTTGCCGTCGATGGTTACGTAAGTATAGCCGCGCCTTAGTATCTTGTCAGGGCTACTTGCCTCTATGCGCGCCTCAGCCATTTTAAGCCGTGCGTCGGCCCGCACAAGTCGGTTTTTGATACGGCTAATGATTCTATCCCACGCCCTATCGATGTACGCCACTTTGCCCGCCATAGTCATCGACACCTTGCGCATAATTGCAGCCGCCTTGGCGTCCACAGCCATATCGCAGCCATGCGCTCTGTCAATGAGATATTGCGCCACAGCCGTCGGTGTCTTGAGCGGGGTATTGGCAACGAGATCGGCGATGGATTCGTCCCTGTCGTGCCCTATGCCCGTAATCACCGGCAATGGAAATTGGCAGATGTGTTGACATATCGACAATTGGTCGAAGCACGCGAGGTCGGTCTTGCTGCCGCCGCCACGGATTATTACCACGCAGTCGTATTGGCTGCGAAGTTCGGCAATGGCGTCGAGCTGTTGTATAATCGACGACGCCGCACCGTCGCCCTGTACCGACGCTTCAAACAATGTTGTCGCAAATTTGTAACCGTATTGATTGCCGTGCAGCTGCTTGGCAAAATCGCCGAAGCCCGCCGCTGTGGCAGACGATATTACGGCTATCCGCTGCACAAGCCTTGGCAAGGAGAGGCCCTTGTTCATATCAAAAATACCATCAGCCTTGAGCTGATTGATGGTGCGCTGTCGCTGCATGGCTATTTCGCCCGCGGTGTATTCTGGGAGTATGTCGGTGATATTGAGGCTAAGGCCGTAAATCTCGTGGAATGTTACTTTGGCCTTCACCATTATCTTGATGCCCGTCTGGAGCTGCCGCCCCGTAGTTGACTCAAAATAAGCCTTTATCATCCTGAATTGCGACGCCCAAATCGTTGCACGTGCTTGCGCGATGATTTGGTCGCCGCCTTCGGACTTCTCCACGAGGTCAAGGTAGGCGTGTCCGCTACGGTTGACACTGAGCGAATGTATCTCGGCGATTACGATATATGCATTGGGTAAGCCTTGGTCTATTGTACGACGTATGAGCGTGGTAAGCCCATACAGAGAGATGGCGTTGTCGGGAGTGGGCTGCATGTTGGGTTATTGTTCTACGATTTCAAAAACATCTTCGTCGGCAGCCTTCATGAAATACTGCTCACGTGCAAACTTTTCGAGGTTGTTGTCGTTGGTCTGCAATTCGGAATACATTGTCGAGTCGTTTTGAATCTTATTGACATAGTATTGCTTTTCGACCGTGAGCGCGTTGATGCTCTGTTTTATCTTCCATTGCAACAGCCAGCTGTATTGGTCAAAAAAAGCAACCCATACCACAAATATGATGATGGCACACCATATTTTATGCTTCAAGGCGACTGAAATGATATTTTTTATTTTTCCGTAAGTAGTCATGACATTTGGCTTTTTTATCGGTTGCAAATATAATAAAAAAAGTGTTTACTGCGAAAAAAATTTCAAAAAAAAACTTCCGATTTTTTTATCAATATTTTTTCAATAAAAAAGTTTTGTCGTTTGCAACAAATGGCATAATTTAGCCGCAAAATTGAAAACTTCAAAATAAGATGAAACAGATACAGAATCTAATGAATTACCGTCCGAGCGTGAAGGTTGTTGACGCGACGCTCAGGGACGGCGGACTTGTCAACGAGTTCAGGTTCAGCGATGAATTTGTTGACGCGCTCTACAAAACCAACCTCGCCGCCGGCGTGGATTATATGGAGTTTGGCTATAAGGCCGACAAGAATATGTTTGACGTCAATGCTTTCGGCAAATGGAAATTTTGCAACGACGACGACATCCGCGCCGTTGTGGGCGAAAACGACACGCCGCTCAAAATCGCCGTGATGGCTGACGCGGGCCGTTGTAACTACAAACAGGACATCATCAACCGCGCCGACAGCCCTATCGACCTCATCCGCGTGGCTACTTACATCCATCAGATGCCCACCGCAATTGATATGATTGAGGACGCGAAGAAGAAAGGTTACGAGGTAAGCTGCAACATTATGGCGGTCTCCACGGCTCAGGAGAGCGACGTGAAGACCGCCTTGGAAATGCTGGGCAAGTCGCCAGTGGACTGCGTGTATATCGTTGATAGCTACGGCTCTCTGTACCCCGAACAGATTCAGAGGCTTGCGGCTTTTTACAAGACTTACACCGAGCAATACGGCAAAATCCTCGGCATCCATGCCCACAACAATCAACAACTCGCCTTTGCCAACACCATCGAGGCTGTGGCTGACGACGTTGATTGGCTCGATGCCACCTACGGCGGAATGGGTCGCGGCGCGGGCAACTGTGCAATGGAACTCCTACTCGGCTTCCTCAAAAATCCGAAGTACGATGTGTTCCCGGTATTGAAGTTCATCGAAAAATACACCGCACAAGCCAAGGCAGAGGGCGCAGTATGGGGCTATGACGTTCAGTATATGATTACAGGACTCCTCAATCAGCACCCCCGCACCGCAATCGCCTTCACGAAGGAGAAGCGCGGCGACTACTCCAATTTCTATAGCGAAACGGTTAATCACGAATAAATTTAGTTATTTTTTTGGTAACTATAATTTAATTGTGTAAATTTGCAGTGCCGGGGCGGTTGAGAGCCACCCGACTTAGAGCCACGAAAGGGGCAACCCCAGAGTGGCTCGTTTTTAATATGAAAAATATTAATTATGATGACCGTAAAATTAGACAAAAAAGAAAACACGCTTGGTGATGCGCTGTGGGGTTTTTATATCTTGCAGAATGTCAATGTCAAAAAGGCGTTTCTTCAGAGGATTGAATCAGAGGACTACAACGAAACAGAAGACGCTTTGACATTAAGTCAACAAGAAATGGTTAAAGAAAGCTTTACAAACGCTTACGCCGACCTCCTCGCCGGAAAGGTAAAACATAATGCACGTAATTTATTCGCTAACAAATGAATGTTATACAATTAATCCGCTAAATTCTTCTGCAAATTTAGCGGATTAATTATTTCTACTCCTCCACCCATACCAGTGCGCAGACTTCTATCGTGATGTAGATGTCATTGTCGGAGGCAGGGTTTTCGAGGCCGAGATACCACGATGCGCCTTCGTCAACGGGTTCGTCAACGGCTACAAAACCGCTGTTGATGTTGGTGCGGGTGGCGTCGGTGAAATACTCAAACGAACCGCTCTTGTCGGTGAAAACATCGATTGCGTGATTGTCCTTGATTAAGAAAATATTGCAATCGGTGTCGCCGGTTGGCACGTAGAGCGAACTCATTGCGTCGAGGTTGATGCCGTTGTCGAGATCCACGGTGCGGCTCAATGCGTCGTAAAAACGCAGATTGGGCGAACTATTTTGCTTGGACGTTACCGAAACCGCATAAAACCACTGTTCGGTGTTCCTCGGCAACTTGATTGTGAGGAAATTCCTATTGTTGGCGTCGCCGGTGTAATTGAGACCGTGGATAGTCATAAGCGTCTGATTGACAACAGGTTTCAATGTGTAATAACCGTGCTGAACGCCGCCGAGATTCAATTCCACACTTTTGGTGTCGCCATCTACAACGCTCACGGCAACATATTCGATGTAGCGGTCATCACTGTCAAAAATCGCGAAATAATACATCTCGTCGTCGCCATTGAAATCCACATCAAAAGTTACCTCGCCGTAATCGTCGCTCTCGGCATGTCCGTCGGCGTAAAACGGCTTGAAGAAATGCGAATCGGGAGAATGCCTCGATTCAAACATATAGACGGTCTCGCCCCTCAAATTTGCGTTGCGATCCTTTACCGTAACGTGGATTCGTGCCGTGCCCCTGTCGCCCCAGTCGTCGTCGCAACCCGACCATACGGCGCACATTATCAGGCAGATGCAGATGAAAAGTTTTTGTTTCATAATCAAAAAAATTGGTTTAAATATTTAGATGCAAAAATATAAAAAAAATGAATAAAACAATCCGCCACATCTGCAATTAATACAGGTATGGCGGATTATAATTAATAATTAATAATTAATAATTAAAAATTGAAAATTGAAAATTGAAAATTGAAAAGTCAATAATTCAAAAATCAACTAATCTCCAAATCACTTCTCCACATCCACCAACCTCAGATAGAAAATGCTTGGAGCCATTGTTCCGTTGTTGGCTTTGAGGGTGAAACGTATTGATTGTTTGGGTTTTCCGTCGGCGTCGAGGAGCATTTCTTCGGGTATCGGGAACTCCTGATTGAAGAAGCCCGAACTCTCAATAGAGGGATGCGTGGCGGGTGTTACCCAATTCTCTGCGAGCGGCTTGCCGTCGATGTAAATGCTGCAACGGCGGTTGCGGTCGTTGTTGGTGAAACGGAGCATCAACGCAATGTTTTTGGTTGGCAGGGGCTGAGTATTGTTGCTGCGGAGATTGGTGAGTGTGAACGAAACTTCCTGATTGTTAGGAATTTCGCGGTAACTTTCGCTGTTCCAATTGCCCTTTCTGCCAGGGTCGGATGCGTAGATGACGTGTCCAGCCTCGCTCTGTTGTTCGCCTGCCGCCACAAAATCTATCGTCCTCGCTTCGAGCGCGGCGGCAATGCTATCTGCCTTTACCATAGGACTTTGCGCATATTTTTCTGGCGTCTGGGCGTACCAATAACAAGAATAGCGGGCGTGTTGGATTTCATAAAACGGTTGCAAAGTGAGCGTGGGCCACTTGCTGCGTCCAACTTCCGACGGCTGAATCGTGTATTGCAACTTGCTGACATCCTTGGGGTTGATGCGGCTGAGCAATTTGCCACGGTCGCCAATCAACATCGGTGCAAACGACAGCGACTTCTTGGTGCCAACTGCGCCCGGCGAGTGTCCCATGCGGCTGTCGTCGGCGTATTCGTTGCGGAGTTTTTCGTAGGGAAGACCGGTCTTTGTGGCTTCCGATTCATTCTCGGCGGTAGTCTTAGCGGCAAGGAGGATGGGGCCAACCTTAAACGCCACATAATCAGTGTAGTTGGGGCAATCCTCAACCCTCAATGTCATCGGCAGCGAAACCTTCACAACCTCGCCAGCCTTCCATTTGCGGGTGATTTTTACGTAGCCAGCCTTGCCGTTGTCCTGAATGTTGGATTTTGCCGGTGCTTCCACCTTGTAACCGCTTGTAACCCAGGACGGACGGCGGATTGCGAGAGTGAATTTGCCGCCCTTGGTGATGCGGATTGTTGTGGCTTGTTCGTAGGGGAAATTGGTGGTCTGTTCCACGCCAAAACGTTGATTTTCAAGCCTTGACGGTGTAAACAAGTTGACAAAGAGCGTGTCCTTGTCGTGGGTGTAGATGAAATGTCCGTATTTGCTGTGATTTTCCATGCCTGTGCCAACGCAGCACCACATACCGCTATTTACCTGAGAATAAATGCGATAGCCCTGCGGACGGAGTGTCGTGAAATACACATAACCGCCCGTCTGGGGGTCTTGCGTGGAGAGAATGTGATTCCACATTGCAGCCTCATAAAAATCGGCGTACCTCACGTCGTGGGTGTCGTCAAAGAGGTTTTCCGAAAGTTTCAACATATTGTTGGTGTTGCAAGATTCGGGGCCTTCGAGGTTGGTCATGTAACTCTCGCAACGGTCGGCGGGCAAGAAATGTTCGCCCACGGAATTGCCGCCGATGCATACTGTGCGGTGCGTAGCCACGTCGTCCCAAAAATTGAGTACCGAAGCCGCGTAGTCGCCGTGATTGTGGTTAGAATTGTTGGCGTCCACTTGGTCAATGCGCTCAAAACCAATGTATTTGGGGACTTGGGTGTTGGCGTGTTTGCGGTCGAGAAAAGTCTTGCTGTATGCGCCAGCCTTGCCCTGCATACCGTCAATCATCTGACGGTGAGAGAATTTCACCGCACCGTCGAGGTACTTCTTGTCGCCAAAAATCTTGTAAGCGTCCGCCAAAGTTTCATTGACACCGCCGTGCTCCCATCCGAGGATGCCCTGCATCTGTTGATCGTCGAGTTTGGAGACCACATTGATGGTCCAATCGCTCAACCTCCTGAACAATTCCTTGCCCAACTCGCTGCCGGCATAGACATACGCATCTCTCAGACCTGCAAGCACTTTGTGTTGACAATAGAACGGCACCATACCGCCAAATTTGCGGAAAGCGTCGAGTTCGCCCTTGTAAAGTCCGCGCCACATTTCTGTATAAGGCTGACCGCCAATGAAGCCCTCCATACCTTCAGTGTTGCCGTTGTAAGCGTCCTGACAATCCTTCATGATTTCGAGACAGTAGTTCATACGGTCGAGGCATTTTTGGGCGAGCGGCGCAAGCTCGGCATCGTTTTTCATAGCCGAATACGCAAGCGCGAGAGCCGTAATGTAATGACCTCCAACGTGTCCCTCCAGCGACCACGAATAATCGCCCCAGTTGCGGAACGACGGATGTTTGGTCAGAAAATCCTGATACTTGCCGCTGTTCAAATGCGCCTCACGCACAAACGGCGCCATCAGCCTGTCGGCATCATAACGGAGCAAGAGTTCCGCATTGACCTTCATTGCGTTGCGCATCGGTCCACCCGTCAGAATCACCTCGTTGAGGTCAAAATGCTGCGGATACAGGATGCTCTGCGCGTCGGCAACGCAGCCTCCCGCCATGCAAGCCGCAACCAATACAGTCTTCAATAACTTGTTTTTCATTTGTTAAATTTAAGTGTTTGTAGTGTAATATGAATAATTTAAATCTGGTCGAGCGTTTTGCCAAGCAAGTCTACCGCCTCCTCAATTTGCTCATTTTCAATGATAAGCGGCGGCGTGAATCGAAAACAATGGTCCTTGAAAATGAACAAATCCATCAAAATGCCGTTCTCGATGCACTTATGAAGGAATTTGAACATATCAATATTTTCATCGACCTCGGCGGCGCGAAAAAGTCCGAGCCCCCACGTGCGCTTCACTTTGGGATGTTTAGCCATCAATTGCTCAAAATAGTCGCCCTTTGCATTGGCTTTTTCGGCGAGATTTTCGTCGATGATTACATTGAGACTCGCCAAACCAGCCGCCGCGCTCACGGGATGACCGCCAAAAGTTGTGATGTGTCCGAGTGGCGGCGTGCAGAGATCCTGCATGATATTTTTGTTGGCGACGAAAGCACCGATTGGCATACCGCCGCCCATTCCCTTGGCAAAATTCACGATGTCGGGCACAACGTCAAAATGTTGAAAACCAAACATTTTGCCCGTGCGACCAAATCCCATCTGCACCTCGTCAAAAATGAGCAACGCGCCAGTTTCGGTGCATTTTTTTCTCAATGCCAACACCCATTCCTTGTCGGGAATCACAAGTCCGCCCTCGCTCTGAATCGCTTCCGTAATCACACAGGCGGTCTGTTCTGTGATTTGGGAGAGGTCATCCATGTTGTTGAAATTCAGCCTCTTGACATCTTCCAACAGCGGTTTGTAAGCCTGATTGTATTCATCTGCGCCCCAAATGCTCATCGCTCCAATCGTGGAGCCGTGGTAAGCGTTTTTGAAAGAAATGATTTCCTTTCTGCCAGTATGACGCTTGGCGAGTTTAAGAGACCCGTCCGTAGCCTCCGAGCCGCTGTTAACGAAGAAAACATTGTTCAGCTCCGGCGGCAACACTTCCGTAAGTCGCTTTGCAAAAAGCACTTGCGGACTTTGCACGATTTCACCATAGACAGTGAGGTGCAAATATTTGTCAATCTGATTTTTGATGGCTTTCACGACTTCGGGATGCCTGTGTCCAACATTGGAGACCGACACGCCCGACACCACGTCGATGATGCGGCTGCCGTCGGGACGATACATATAGATGCCCTCGGCGCGTTCCACCTCCGCCAAAAGCGGTGTAAACGACGTCTGCGCCACGTGGCTGAGGAAAAGCTGACGGTTAGTTGCTAACATATTGATTTATAACTAATGTTATTGTTGTTATTCTTACAATTATTTTCGATTTGCAAAGTAACAAATAAAAAACGACATATCAAAAAAAGATTTCAATAATAAAAAACATAAGTTGTAACGCACTGACAATCAAGAATGAAAATTTTTTTTAAAAAAAATATGTCTAAAAATTTTGTAGGAATCCAAAAACTATCTACCTTTGCAGCGCAAAACAAAACAATGGAGAGATGGCCGAGTGGTTTATGGCACCGGTCTTGAAAACCGACGAGGGTAACACCTCCGGGGGTTCGAATCCCTCTCTCTCCGCTTTTTTTATGTACCTACCTTTCGGAAAAACATTCGGGGCATAGCGCAGTCCGGTTAGCGTATCTGCTTTGGGAGCAGAGGGTCGTGAGTTCGAATCTCACTGCCCCGACTTTTTAAAGTGGCATATCCTCAGGAACAACTTCAGGAACAAATCCATCGGAACTAAAATACAATTTTGCAACTATCGCCAACGCAATTGCAAGACGTGCAACAAGTTCCAAATGTGAATATCTTTCACCGAACCATTTGAACAAGACCGTATTAACATTCTGATTGACTGACGACGGAACGCCTCTAAGCGGTTTTTCTCCATGCGGGTCATACGCCGGCGGCGTCATTTTTGGGTCTTTATCCTTGTCCTTGTTTATATTAAAAAGATGGTAAAACAAAATTGCAACACCAGGCAAACCGCTTACCATGAGCATTACACTCGCTCCCGGATAGTGTTGAATCCTGAATAAAATTCCCATCGACATAATCGAGAAAACCAATGTTTGAGATGTCGCTACTGACGAAACGCCTACTCCCTGACGCCTACATTGGCAGCGCACCCATCTCCGGCACATCCGCCGAATCCGAAAAAAAAATCCAAAATTTCAAAGAAAAAAATTGGCAAAATGGATTTAATGATGTAACTTTGGAGCAATTAGATAACATCATAAATGACATCCAAAATGGCAGAATCGAAACAGACACAGGCAGAAGACTTAGGCGAATTGCAAGCCAATCCTCACGCATTCAATTGCCACGAACTGACAACGGAAGAATGGTTGGAAATAATTACCGACCCAGAAGTGAGAGCGTCCCTCTTATCGCCGCCCAAATCTGCGGAGGAAGTAGCGGAGCGGCTTATAAAGTCCCACACAGCTACTACAGAGAAAATTGTTTAGCTGAATGGGCAAAGCACTGAGGAATGGGAAATGTAGGGGCGTAACTCGTTTACGCTCCGCAAACAAATTTCGCCCCTGCAATGCGGTTATTTCCCCTCGCCGAAAATTTCTTCGAGTTTCATTCTAATAGAAGTACCGTGAAGCCAACGCGCCAAAATAGTGCCGTCGGGGGCAAAAAGCATTATTTCAGGAATGGCGTTGATGCCGTAGAGGTCGGTGGCGATGCTTTGCGCATTGATAATCTGCGGATAAAGCGGGTTGTCTTTGCTGATGGCTTTGAGAGTGGCTTCGGGTTTGTCCCACACGGCAATACCAACTACCTGCAAACCTTTTGAGTGATACTTTTCGTATGCTTCATTGAGGTTGGGAATCTCCATACGACAAGCACCGCACCACGATGCCCAAAAATCAACAAGAACATATTGTCCGCGCCCCACGTAATCGCTCAGACGTGTTGTCTTGCCGTCATACTCCACAGCAAAATCCTTGAACATCGTGCCAATTTGAGTGGTAAGTTGAGTTTCAAACCTTCGCCTTTCATTTTGGATTACAGTAAGATCTCTCCATTTTTTGGCAAGTGCGTCGATGTATTCGATACCACGCTGATAACTACCAACGTGATTTGCAAAATCGCACTCCAATTGCAATCCCAACGGGTCGTCTGCGTGTTTTTGCAAAACAGGGAATACAATACTGTCGATTTTTGCCGTCAATTCGCCTTTGCTGAGGTTGAGTTCGTCGAGTTTAATCACCTCAATATACACACGTGTAGATTCGTCGTTCAGGGGAGTACCCGTAAAAAATACTTCTTCAAGTTCCTGATTATAACCGGCTACAATAGTTCCTGATTCCACTAACGGCTGATACTGTATGGTATTGTCTGCACTAATCATAATCGCAAAAAACATACTGTCAGCAACAGCGTCGTGAGGAATGATTTTGCCGTTTTTTACCTGAATCGTATCAACGACAGTCATCTCAAAATTGTTCTGATTTATCAAATAGAACGGTTGCGTTATACCCGCATCACCCAAATCGCCTTCGAAGCGATAATGGATTTGTCCCTGCGCCGCCATTGCAACAACGGCGAAAAGAATGGTCAGAAAGAAGTGTTTCATATTGTAAGAGTTTAGTTTTTTATCGGCGCAAAGATAATGAAGTTTTTGGAAATAGGCAAATAATTATTTTTGCAATTATCAAAAAAATGTACCTAAAACACAAAATTCACCGCCGCCGCAAACTGAAAACCTCGTAAATATAAATTATCAGTAAAAGGAAGCATATAAGTCATTTTTGTGTCGATGAGCATAAAATTGTTTTTAAACAATTCAATGCCAATGGCAGGGCTTACGTAAAAGTTTTTGAGCGAACTCTTTTTGCCTGAATACATCAAATAGCCGATATTGTAACCTGAATACAAATTGAGGAACTTCCTTCCGCCGCGACCCAAATGACGTGAATAGAAATCCTGTCCAAAACTGAAATTGAAAATATCGGAATACATTAGCGTATCGTTTTGCGGCACTTCATCAGCCTTAAACGCGCCAACGGTTATGTACGATTTGCCCTTGGTGAACAGATATTTCAACATATATCCGTAATACAAATCAGCCGAAATGCCTTCCTTGGAATTTTCGGGCTTAAAAACGCTAAATTCAAATCCCGGCATATTCACAAACCTAATTTTCATTGAGGCACTTGGAGTTGTAGGCTCACGCATCAATCTAATGTCAAGTACTACGGTTCCGTTTTTAGACTCCAATTCGCGTATTTCGTTTTGATATTCGCGGATTCTGTCCTCATCATCTGAATAACGGTCTTCCAAACGGATTTTTTCCTGCGGAATGTATCGAGTGGTTTCTTTCAACTTGATTGTTTGACATTTCCATTCATCCAACTTGGTTTTAAGGTCGGCAAATTGCGATTTCTTCATCACCAAGGTATAGGTTATCACAAAATAATCCTTAGTTTTTTCTTCAATTCTCACGCAATTTTGCTCCACGAATTGTTCAAATTGAGGCGACACCTTTTCAAAATTCGGCGTATAAGTTTCCACAGTAGCATCGATAAACGTGCTGTCGGCTCTGTCTTGTGCAACCGCACTATTTGCTAACATTACCAAAGCACAAAGGCATATCACTAATAGGTTTGTTTTCATAGCAAAAGTTTTTAAATAATTCCCTTTTGCAAAGATAACAACGATTTTTTGCACTATCAAATTTATTTTTGTAATACTAATAAAAATTTGCGAGAAAGGCAAAAATAATTTATGTGTTTATAATTTGCAAGTTCTAATTTTCGGATTTTTATAATAATTACCCCAACATGTTCCCAATATAGTTAACCAATGTGCGTTAAAATTTTTGTTGTAAATAATTTGTCCATTTTGTTTGTCATAAAGGTCACGACAAAAACATATTTCATAAGAATACATCACAAACGGATGCACCCTTCGCATTACATTTATCTCAATCATTAATCCTGGACGTATGCCAAAGCTTCGTTTATTTGTCCAAGTTAAAAAACTTGCTTCATTTTTAGACAACCAGTTTTCTTTTTTTATTTCTATATTGATACACGAAAAAAATACTGGCGTAGAAACCCTTATAGGCAATTTTTTCAAGTTAAAACATGGGCGGAAATAAGTGCCGAAACTTCTTCCGTAAATAGAATAACGTGGATAATCGGTTATGTCATCACTGAAATCTTCATACATTATTCCGTCCCCAAAAAAAGGAGTGCCACAAATACCAACATAAAAACGATTATAAAATTCTGCCGCTCCATAAAACGTGGATAGATTTTGTAATTCGTTTGTTCCTAAATCGAACAGTGTCATTCCCACCGACCATCCGGTAACGATTTTTTTAGGCTCTATACTATCGTTCTGTGCATTAGTAACTTCTGCGGACAGGAGTAACAACATTAATATTATGTACACGATGCTTTTCATGTTATCTTTTGCGGCAAAAATAATAAAATTTAGATATTTCCATCGTTAATTTTTTTTAATTTTTCCCCGAAACTTTGATAATGTTGTTTGTGGTTTACACATTTCTCCCTATCTTTACCCCCACAATTATTAACCATTTATATCAATGACAAATCCCTTAGGCTCAGAGATAACAATCGGTGGCATACGCTTGAAATCCAATGTTTTGATGGCGCCGCTTGCCGGATATACCTGTTTTCCGTTTCGACTGATGGTAGAGCGGCTCGGGGCGGGAAGTGCCTATACAGAAATGGTGAGCGCAGACGCCTTGAAATACAACAACCGCGCTACCACACAACTCCTCTACACCGATAATCGCGAAAAATTGAAGTGCGTTCAACTCTTGGGCTCAATCCCGACGGTGTTTGAACGTGCGGCAAAAAGCGAACTCTTGGCACCGTTCCAAATCATCGACATCAATATGGGATGTCCTGTGCCTCAGGTGGTTAAGGCCGGCGAAGGCGTTGCGTTGATGGAAGATTTGCCAAAGGCTTCAAAAATCATTGAGGCTTGCAAACGCAGCGGAAAGGTAGTTTCCGTGAAATGTCGCATTGGAATGAACCCCGAAAAGATTGTGATTGAGGAGTTTGCGCGGATGTGTGAATCCTCAGGCGCAGATATGATTACCGTTCACGGACGCACTCGCAGTATGATGTACGAGGGTGAACCTCTCTACGATTACATCCGAATTGCCAAAAATGCTGTTAAAATTCCCGTTTTTGCCAACGGTGGCATTGATTCAAAAGAAAAGGCAGAGATGACGATGTCAAAAACCGGAGCCGACGGCGTAATGCTTGCCCGTTTTGGCTTTGAAAATCCGTTGCTCTTTGCCGAACTCACCAACACTAAAACCCCCGACACCAAATACACTCTGATAATGGAGCAATTAGACATTGCCACAGAATGTTTCGACGAACTTTTTGCGCTCACCTACATCAAAAAACTCTCGTCGTATTTTATGAAAAAACTCCCTGGAACAAAAAAGTACAAACAAGATTTGTATAAATGCGGCAGCGTGGGGCTAGTAAGGGAAGTGTTGGGGAGGATATTTTGGGGATAAGGAAAAATAATTGCTGATATGTTTCCGTAATTAAATAAAAATCCCTACCTTTACGCCGTAAAAAACAGAGTATTATGGTAAAAGTCTATAATCCGATATACGATACGGTATTCAAATACTTGATGGAGGACGACAGAGCCGCTAAGGTGCTGTTAGGCAGCATTTTGGACAAAAAGATAAAAGTTCTCTCGCTCAAAAACAACGACTATACAATCGTCACGGAAGACGGCGTAAAAATAGTTCGTTTGGATTTCTGCGCCACGATTATAGACAAAAAGACCAAGACTGAGGAAGTTGTTACCATCGAACTGCAAAAGGCTTTTGACGAGGAGGAAGTTGTTAGATTCAGAAAATACCTCGGTCGTCAATATCAGGACGAGGCCAACACCATCAAAATCACCAAGAAACGCCGCAACAAGGACGAAGAATATGTTGTACACAAACCAATGCATATCTACGCCATCTATATTTTGGGGCACGGATTAGGTGCGGGGTTGGAATATTCAGTTCTGAAAGGCAAATACATTTTTGAAGACTTGGACGGCAAAACGGTGGAAATACCCAAGCACCACGAATTTCCCAACGGTCTCACTCACGACCTCTATATCGTTCAGATACCGCATTTGTCAGACAAACCCAAAAAACACGTCGAAAAACTACTCAGCATTTTCGACCAACGTCAGGTAATCGACAAGAACAATCCCAAATTCGTCAACATTGATGAAGATAAGGATTCGTCGGAAGATTATAAGACGTTGATAACAAGGCTCTACAAAGCCACCGTTGACGAAGATATGCGCGGCAAGATAGAGTTTGAGGAGGAAATGGAGCGCAGATTCAAACGCGAACGCTACGAACGTGCAGAACTTACCGACGCACTCAACGAGGCTCGCGGAATGATTACCAACCAACACAACCAAATCGTTGAGCAACAGAATCAGATAGCGGAGCAACAAAATCAGTTGGCAGAGAAGGACAGTCAGTTGGCAGAGAAAGATAATGTAATTGCATTGTCAATCAAAGCATTCTATTCAAACGGACAATCCTCCGAACAAATTGCAGCACTACTCAACATTCCAATTTTCGAAGTGGAAACTGTAATAAAAAGTCTAACATAATAATGATGTCATTATGATTACAATCTATAACCCGATGTATAGTGCTGTCTATAAACGTCTTATAGATGATAACGAAGTCTCTAAGACATTGATAGACACCTTGTTTCATAGCAAGTTATGCGTAAAAAAAATTGATGGTTGCGACGATCATTATATTTCCAAGTCAAATAGTTTCGTGTATTACTCGAAATTTGATGCTGTATTCCTCGAAGGACCCAACAAGTTGGATAAAATAGTGTTGGAATTGTATCGTGAGGTGAAACCTGACTTCAAAATTAGTTTTATGATGGAGTTTATAGGAGAAAAAGGGCATTACAGAGGATTGGTAGAAGGTAAAGAAAAAAATAATTCCCAAACACACTTAGATAAGGTTATTTCCATTTTTTGCGGTGGTTTCAGCAAAAGTTGGGAACTCAAAGTTGAAATAGACGAACAGTACGACGATTCTCCGGAATACAAAACAATTATCAACGCACTTCAACGTATTTCTTGTGATGAAAAACTTCGTGAAGAAATGCTTCCCGAGCATATTGACGATTTGTTGGTAGCCCGACAAAAACAGTTAGCAGAAATGATTAAATTTTCTGCATCCTTGGGCGCAACGCCCGAGCAAATCGCCACCAAACTCAACATCCCAATCTCCGAAGTGGAAACTGTAATAAAAGGGCGAACTAAATAAAAAAAATACTTGATTGCCACTGAGTTTCTTTATGACATTGGGGTAGATGAAAATATTTGCTGTTTTTGTTGATATTCTATCCATTCACGTATAAAACGCTGAAAATGTTCGGCTTTTTCGTTAGCATCAACTGCGTTGCACATCTGTTCTGCAATATGTGACGGCATATTGTTTCTAATGATTGTCTTGCTCATTTCATTAGATATTTTTTTGCCAACAATGTCATATAAATCTTGTATTGTTATCATTTTATGTCTTTTAAAACTGATTACACCCACAATTCCAATCAATACAATTTGCTCTCATAAACCCATTTTTTTCTCCACTCCTCCAATTCGTCTGTTTTTAGGACGTCGGGCAGAGGATACGGCCCGTCTTGGTGGCTGAGAATTTCGATGGCTTGCGACACTTGTTCGTCCTCGATGAAGGGATAGACTGACACAAAATGACCTTCAAGACCGCGCGAAAGATTGCGGTCATCGAGAGCCACGTATGCATCAATTTCTGTGTGTCGATCAAGAAACTCCCTGATTTCGCCAGTGCGCGGGTCATAGCCATCAAACCATTTGTTTGGGTCGCCAGGATATAGTTCGTGCATCTTTTTGTCAATCATTTGATGGATTTTCATTGTATCACTTTGCATTTCACATCTCTGTTTTAGGTTGTAAGCATCCTCAAAAAATTTTCCGTATGGAACACAGAACGGTGCGTAAGGATACAGGTATTTGCCAAGTCCGTGGATGTCAAGGAGTCCACGCATATTGTGGAGACCTTTTTCGCGCCAATCTGACGAAAGGACGATTTTTGCTCCCGTAGTGTCAAGTATATGGCGCAGACGCTCCACCACGACTGGCCGCCAATCGTAATAGACTGCCGCAATGTCGTATTGAGTTGCAGGTGCGCTGCGAAAGTTACCATCGTAGTAATCACCGCCAAACTTGTAATAGTCGAACCCGTTGTTGAGTTCCTTGGTGAGGCGCTTGCTCAGGTCAACGAACTCCTCAACGTGTTTGAACCTGTTTTGATCGCTCGGAGACTGTATCACACCGTCTATATCGAGAAACAATGCTTTCATAATGATGCCGTTAGTTATTTGATGGCAAAGATACATTTTTATTTGTACTTTCGCAATTTTTTTTGCAAATTTGCGGTGCGATAATTTAATTGCTATTAACTATGATTACCAAACTTCGCTTAAAAAATTGGAAGAGTTTCAAGGACTCGACCTTATATATAGACCCTTTGACCATCCTCATAGGGATTAATGCAAGTGGAAAGTCTAACGTGCTTGATGCGTTGGATTTTCTGAAAAAAATTTCTACCCCCAATTGGAGTATCAATGATGCAGCTGGCAGTATCAGAGGTGGATTTGATTTCATTATTAAACGTGGTGAAAAAAAATGTCAGTTGGAAGTTACCGTTACTGATAATGACAAGGAATCTGTCACAAAAATAAATTTCCCAAACGAAAAGACTTGGTATAAAGGTCAGATTGTCAAAGATTTACAAAATATTACAATCTTCAACCCCGTTCCAGAAAAAATGCGTGGCTACTCGCCGGTTTCGAGCGAATTGAAACCCGATGGCAGCAACATCGCGGGCGTTATTGCATCGTTGCCAAAAGACGAAAAGGAAAAACTCGAAGCCGAACTCACAAAATATGTAAGTCCCCTGCCCGAAAAGGACATCCGTAAAATTCAGTCTGTTACCGTTGGGCTAAACAACAGTGATGCAATGCTTTACTGTTATGAGGAATGGAATCCCGACAAGCCGATTGATGCCCGTGGAATGAGCGATGGAACACTGCGATTTGCGGCTATTGTGCTTGCGCTTCTCACCGCCAAACCGCACAGTCTTTTGGTGATTGAGGAAATCGACAACGGTCTGCACCCCTCACGCGCCAAAGAGTTGGTAAAAGTGATGAAAGAATTGTCGCAAAAACGCAGCGTGGATATTCTTTGCACCACTCATAATCCTGTGTTGATTAATGAGTTAGGCAATGATATGATACCTTTCATTAGTTATGTGAAGCGCGACAGCGAGGGCAACAGCGTTATCGAACTTTTGGAAGAAAAGGACAATCTCGCCAAACTGATGGCATCGTCCACCATTGGCGGCATAATGACGGAGGACAAACTATGAAGAAGGTTCTGATTATAGATACGAGCATCCTTTGTGTTTGGCTCAAAGTCCCCGGCAAAGAGACCTGCGGCACAAAAGAGCATCCAATTACATTTGAAATGGTAAATTCTAAGATCGAGGCAGAAAAGAAATCCGGGACAACTTTTGTGCTTCCAATAGCCTCAATTATCGAAACCGGCAACCACATTGCCCACGTCAAAAAAGGTGATAAAAAGGTTTTGGGAAATAGTTTTGCTCAAATTTTGATTGATGCAGCCGACGAAAAAAGTCCTTGGGCGGCTTTTTCGGCACAGAGCAATCTTTGGAAACCCGAAAAACTCAAAAGCCTTGCAGAAAAGTGGCGAGAAACCGTTATTTCAGGACAATCAATTGGCGACGCATCCATTGTAGATGTTGCAGAATACTATTTCCAATCTGGTTTTGCAACAGAGATTTTTACAGGCGACGAGGGCTTGAAATCGTATGAACCGCAAAGCGAAAGGAAGTTTGTGCCTCGAAGAAGGAAGAATTAACAACTACATTGTTTGTACTCATCTACGTTCATCATATTTTACAAATTAGCCATGCAACAACCCACTCATATAGAAATCCGTGGTGCTAAAGCCCACAATCTCAAGAATATAGACGTTGACATTCCTCTGCATCAGATAGTTGGCATTGCGGGAGTGTCGGGCAGCGGCAAATCGTCGCTCGCCCTCGGTGTGCTTTATTCAGAAGGCAGCCGCCGCTACCTCGAATCGCTATCCACCTACACCCGCCGCCGTATGACCGAGGCGAGCCGCGCTCAAGTGGATGACGTGAGGTATGTGCCGGCAAGTCTTGCGCTTCACCAACGCCCCGGAGTGCCGGGCATCCGCAGCACTTTTGGCACGTCAACCGAGTTGCTCAACAGCCTGAGGCTCATGTTTTCGCGATTGGCAAGCCACCGCTGTCCAAACGGACACTATGCGCCGCCGTCGCTCGCTGTTGCCGCCGAACAAGAAATCGTCTGTTCCGAATGTGGGGCGCATTTTTACGGGCCCGGGGCGGAGGATTTGGCGTTCAATTCGGGCGGAGCGTGCAAAAAATGCGACGGCACTGGCGTGGTGCGCACCGTTGACGAAAGCACACTCGTTCCCGACGAAAACCTCACCATCGACCAAGGCGCAGTTGCCCCGTGGAACAGCCTGATGTGGAGCCTGATGACCGACGTTTGCAGGGCGATGGGCGTAAGAACCAACATCCCGTTCAAAGACCTCACCGACAAGGAGAAAGATATTGTTTTTCACGGTCCCGCCGAGAAAAAACGCATTTTTTACAAGGCAAAAACCACAAATGTGGCAGGTGAAATGGACTTTACATTTTTTAACGCTGTCTATACCGTGGAAAACGCCCTCTCGAAGGTGAAGGACGAAAAAGGCATGAAACGTGTCGAGAAATTTCTCCACGAGGGTACTTGCCCGTGCTGCCACGGCACAAGGCTTTCTGACGAGGCTCGCGCGCCAAAAATCATGGGTCTTTCGCTCGACGAGGTTTGCACGATGACGCTTTCGGAACTCATCGAATGGGTAAACCGCGTGCCGGATTCTTTGCCCGAAGAGATGCGCGACATGGCGCTGCGGATTTGCGAATCGTTCAACGACACCGCCAAAAGGCTTGTTGACCTTGGACTTTCGTATATTTCGATAGACCGCGCGTCGTCCACACTTTCCACCGGCGAGAGGCAGCGTATGCAACTTGCCCGCGCCGTCCGCAACCGCACAACGGGTGTTCTCTACGTGTTGGACGAACCGTCAATTGGTCTGCATCCGTCTAATCTTGAGGGACTTATCGGCGTAATGGACGACCTCGTGGCAGACGGCAACAGCGTTGTGCTCGTGGACCACGACACGCAGGTACTCTCCCACTCCGACTACATAATCGAACTCGGTCCCGAGGCGGGCGCAAAGGGCGGCAACATCATCGCCCAAGGCACTGTAAAAGAGATTGTTAACAACAATCAAAGTCGCATAGGAAAATTCCTGACCAACCAAACCTCCATTGCTCAATCCGCAAGCCCAATCACCGACAACGACCTATTTGCCGAGGGCGTTATTTCGATGAAAACATCTGAAATCCATACCGTTAAGCCATTAGAAGTAAAAATCCCCAAAGGACGGCTCACGGTGGTAACGGGCGTATCGGGCAGCGGCAAAACCACAATGATTCTCGAAAGTCTGATTCCGGCGTTGGAGGCTCGGCTCAACGGCAAAAAACTCCCCGCCCACGTTTTGGAAATCAACGCCGACGGCATTGCGCACGTCAAACTCATCGACGCAACGCCGATTGGCATCAATATACGCTCTACTGTAGCCACTTACGCCAACATTCACGACGAACTGCGTAAAATTTATGCCAAATCGGCGGCGGCAAAGGCGGGCGGCTGGAAGGCGGGCGATTTTTCGTACAACACTGGCAATCTGCGCTGTCCTACTTGCGACGGCACAGGCTCGATAAGCCTCGACGTCCAGTTTTTGCCAGACGTTGACATTCCGTGTCCCGACTGCCATGGCTCGCGTTACGGCAAAGAGGCGTTCAGAATCCGGCGCACAAAAAAAGTCGGCGGCAAAACCACCGAAGGCTCGTCGCTGCCCGCACTTATGGATATGAGCGTTGACGAGGCGTTAGAAGAATGTGCTGATTTGCCGACAGTTACACCGCGCATCAAGACACTCCACGACATCGGGCTCGGCTACTTGACATTGGGAGAACAGACTCCCGGACTTTCGGGCGGCGAGGCTCAACGCCTGAAACTTGCAAGCGAAATGGGACGCACCCAAAGTGACAGCATTTTTGTTTTTGACGAACCCACAATTGGACTTCATCCGCTTGACGTACAGACACTTCTGAAAGTTTTTTATCACCTCATCGACAACGGGGCTACGGTAATTGTCATCGAGCACGACCTCGATGTAATCCGCTCAGCCGACTACATCGTAGATATGGGACCCGGCGGCGGCATACAAGGCGGCACAATCGTAGCAAGCGGCACTCCCGAACAAATCAAACAGTGCAAGGAGAGCATTACAGGGCGGTATTTGTAATACTGTCCCTAACGCCCCTTGGCGAACTGCCGAAATGTTGCTTGACATATTTTCCAAAAAAGGAAAGATTGTCGAAACCCAAAGTGTCCGCAATTTCCTTGATGCTTTTGGTGGTGTTTTTGAGATAATAGTTGATGTCTTGCACAACATATTCGTTGAGCAACAGAATCAGATAGCGGAGCAACAGAATCAGTTGTCGACAATGATTAAATTTTCTGCATCCTTGGGCGCAACGTCCGAGCAAATCGCCAACCAACTTAACATTCCAATCTCCGATGTGAAAACGGTAATAAAAGGGCTAACTAAATAAAAGATATGAAATTCCATCGATTTTTGATTCTTTAAACCGATGGGTTTGTTTTTTATAAAAATATCTTCAAAAATATTTCCCCATTTCAACAACTTTTCCTATCTTTGCGAAAACAAACAAAACATATACTATATGAAGTAAAAACAAAGAACTAACATATTATAAATCATAGCGTTTGCTATCATTCGAATCATCTGAAATGTGAGAAGTTTCTAAGATTAAAATCGAAGGAAGACAGCAGATGCCACGTCGTATGGCGTGGGTCTGACTTTCGGTTTTATGGCACTTCTCACAGCCACAGATGATAAGTTTAAGGCTCACGCCTTGCTTTTTGTCTGATTTTTAGCAAATATAGTTAACGAAATAAAAATACTAACAGAATGGATATAAACAAAATAACCACAATTTGCCTATGGGTGATAGGAGTAGTTTGCCTTGTGTCGTTGGGTTATACCATATACGCTAAAAAAACTAAAAAACTATTCAAAAATCGACGCATAATCGATTCTCTGCCGAACATTGTGTCGGCTCTCGGCGTAATTGGAACATTCTTAGGAATCACAATGGGTTTGATGGATTTCAATCCTTCGCCTGACAAAATTGATGCGAGCATTTCAACGCTCCTCAACGGCTTGAAAACTGCATTTTATACCTCACTTGCAGGTATGGCGGGTTCGTTACTTCTTCGTTTTTTTGTGACAGACAAAGTTTTTGACAAAGAGGAAGAAGGAATTTCGTCAGCAGAACAGGCATCAATAAACATCTGTAAGGAAATTCAACAGATGAGCAAAGAAATGATTGCAGCAATTCAAGGCAGTTCTGCATCACAACAGCAACTTGTATCGGAAATAAAAGCAATAAAAAGTTCACAAGTAACATTTTTCAATAGTGTTCAGTCGCAACTCGACAAAATGAACGCTGACAGTATCGAAACAATGAAAACCAATTTCGACACATTGGTTTTGCTCGGAAGGAATCAGGATGCAAATATTTCGGGCATTAAAAATAATGTCGAAAAACAGTTGGACGAAACAAAAAAATACAGCGAAGTCCTCAAAAACGAAGTTGGCAGCATCAAGGACAAAATGACCGAAACCAACAACCTGTTAACGGCTAAATTTGACGAATTCTCTGAACTTCTGAAAAAAAGCAACACAGAGGCTCTCGTAGAAGTTATGAAAAAAGTAACAGAAGAGTTCCAAAAGCAAATGAACCAATTAATCAGCAAACTTGTTCAGGAGAACTTTGCACAGTTAAACAAGTCAGTAGAAAAACTGAATGTTTGGCAGCAGGAAAACAAAGAAATGATTTCGCGTCTGACATCTCAATACAATAAAATGGCAACAGAATTTGAGAAAACATCAAACATTCTCAATAATGTTGCTACTGACACACAAGCACTTGCAAGTGATGGAGGAAAACTTTCGCAGTTGATAGCACAACTCAGAAAAGTGATGATTGACGACAAGAAATTTGTGGAAATTGCCTCGAAACTGGAACAGTCGGCATCGCTTACAAAAGACAGCATTGTAAAATTCGACCAATCCAACAAGTCACTCGACAGTTGGATTCAACAACATAAAAACTTCGTCGGCGGAGTTGAAAAACTTATTGCCAAACTTGAAGAACTTGACAAAATGCGCGACTACAATGAGCAATTTTGGAAAGACACCAAAAAGGGTATGAACGAAGGTGTTGCTATTATCAAACAAGGCTCTCAAACACTTCACAACCAACTCACCGAACTTGACAAACAATTCTATGCACGGTTGAGTGCTACATTGAGTGAATTGGACGCTTGTATTCAGGCAATGGTTAACAATAACAAACGGTTTTAATGATGAAACATAATGTTTGGATGTCGGTTTCTGACCTGATGACAGGTTTGATGGTCATTTTCCTTTTCATTGCGATTTCCTACATTCGCAAAGTTCAGGAAAACCAAACCGTCCTTACCGATTATGTCGAAACCAAAACAAAATTACACGATAAACTTGTAGAAGAATTTAAAAACGATACCGAACGTTGGCAGATGACAATCGGCAAAGATTTGTCAATGCGTTTCAACAATCCGCAGGTGCTTTTTGCATCGGGCAAGGCGGATTTAACGCCGGAATTCAAACAAATTTTGGACGAATTTCTGCCAAAATATTTTCACATTCTTTTAAATGATAGTCTTCGTTCAAAAATACTTGAAATCAGAATAGAAGGACACACTGACAACGTTCCCGCGCCACAATTTGACCAAGATGCGTACATCGCAAATGTTATTTTATCACAACAAAGGTCTCTTAGTGTTTTGCGCTATTTCCGATCAATGCCCGATTTTGCGACATACACTGACGAACAAAAGAAACTATTGGAATATTGGTTTACCGCCAACGGACTTTCTTACGGGAAATCCGTTGACGAAGACGGAGAATACACAATAGTGTCCCAAAAAGAGATAGACAAAGAGCGTTCTCGCCGTGTGGAGTTCCGCATAGTTACTTCGGGCGAAGAAGTGCTTGAAAATTTTGTTAACGGCTTAAAATAGAGCAATATGGACGAGACTCCGATATATGATTTTCGTGGATTGAAGGCACTATTACAACACAAAGGCATACGTGTCGGCAAAGCCGAGCCTTGGCGAGAAATCAACAGTGAGGAAGTTCGCCTAAAAGAAGGCAAACTTGAATTCACTGATGACGGCATTTATGTAGATGACAATGGAATTAAACGGCAAGTTTTCCTTTATAAAAGACGTTACAAACTGCAACAATACGGGAAGCCTCGGTATCACGTATGCAAGTGTTCAACTATCGAAGAGTTTTTAGTAAACGACAGGGATATTCCTGAATACAGGTCGGCAAATGTTGATACAGTAAAAGTTTTGAATTGGGATAATTTTAATAAAGAAGAAGAAGTTTCTAATTTGCCACTTTGTAAAAACTGTGCCGCAAAATTATATAAATATAGGAATATGGACTCATCAGAATTTGCTGAAATTCTGCGTAATGCGGCATCTGCAAAAGAACCTCCAAAACCAAAAGTTGAGGTTGATGTAAATGGTTATACAAAGGATTGGCAAATTATAAGTTCGAGTTTCCGCGAAAAACACAATTATACTTGCGAAAAATGTAAAGTTCAAGTATCTCCGTTAGATTCTGCATTTATGAATGTTCATCACAAAAATGGAGATAAAACAGATAACCGTTCAAGCAATCTTCAATGTCTTTGCGTCAAATGTCATTCGGAAATCAACCCTACACATATTCATAATTTTTCAACACCAAGCAAAAGGCTGTTAATCAAATTGTTTGAAGAAAAATACAAAAAAAATGATTTGCCGTTTTAACATTAATAATAACAAAAAACATTGTAGGGGCGTACCTCGTGTACGCTCCTTTATTATAGAACCCACCAACATAACGGATTGTTTATATCAATGTTCATATTAATTTCGGTATTTATTGCGGAGCGTACACAAGGTACGACCCTACGCCACAACAAAATCTATTTTGCCATTTCCTCTTTTATTCTTATCTTTACCCCCGAAATTATTAACCACAATGCAACACAACCAAATCATCATATCTAACGGCGTATTAGAGTTATACCAAACTTACGATTCCGAAATTACCATCCCTGAGGGCGTGCACACAATCGCGGAGGGGGCGTTGAAGGGTAATGCGGGATTGCGGAGGGTGGTGCTGCCTTCAACGTTGAAAACTATCTGTGCGTCAGCGTTTAAGGGTTGCCGACAACTGCACGATATTCAGTTTCCCGAGGGTTTGGAGGAGGTGGGCGATTATGCTTTCAATCGTTGCCACAATCTCGAAGAACTGGTTTTTCCGAAGTCGATGACCAAAATCGGGGCGTTCGCGTTTCTCTATTGCGACAACCTCAAAAAAGTGGTTATGGAGGGTCCTGAGCACCTTTCAAAGGCGGTTTTTTCGCATTGTTGGATGTTGGAGGATGTGGCGTTGAACCGCAATGTTGACAATTCTAATTTTTCGCAGGAGGTGTTTGAGGGCTGCATACGGCTTTCGCGGATAACGCTTTCGGGCGAGGTTTTTGAGATAAAAAATCTCGTTGCCGCGATGGACTCACACTCTGATTTTCCGCAAGTTATACGTTCTTTGGCGAAAAACGTCTATCATTTGATAACCATCGAAGACGGTGGCGTGCTCAAATCGTTCAATATCAACCTCAAATCCGTGCTTCTGCCAGACGGAATCGTTACGATTGCCAAGCGTTGTTTTTTCAATAAAAAGGGAATCGTGAGCATTTCGCTGCCCAAATCCTTGAAGGAAATCAAAGCTAATGCGTTTTTGAATTGCCTCAGTCTCGAAGAAATTTCGTTTCAAGACGACGATGTGGCGTTGGATCCTGAGGCGTTTCGTGGCTGTAACAATCTGAAAAAGGTGCATTTACGTGGCGAAACTTTTTTGCTCGAAAACGAAACCCAAAATCCGCTCGTTGGCGCAATCCGCGATCAGGTGTTGGGCGATTTTTATATCAGCGGCAAAATTCTTATGAAATACACGGGCAACGAGGAGCAAATCCGCATCCCTAACGGCGTGGAAATCATTGGAGAACGTTGTTTTTTTGGTAACGAACAATTGAAAACCGTGCTCTGTCCCGACGGTCTTAGAGAGATTCGCGAACAGGCTTTTTTGGGGTGCGTAACATTGCAAAATATTGTGCTGCCCGAAACACTGAAAACCATTGAGCGTGAGGCGTTTGCCGAGTGTAAAAAACTTTTGAAATGCAACATTCCAAACACTTTGGAATTTATCGGCGAATATGCCTTCCGTCGGTGTTTTACGCTGCCGACATTTGAGCCGTGGCCCGATAATGTCGAAATCAATCCATACGCATTTTACCGCGCTAAAAATTTCGCTGAAATTTCATCAAAGTTGCAACAATCGGAACCCTCCGTCGCGACTCCCGATTATGATATTGAGCCCTATTCTTTTAGCGGTAACGGCGATGTTACTATTCTGAAACTCAGCAATATAAAGCGAATTGGCAAATACAGTTATGCATCGTGCCCAAACCTTGAAGAAATTATTATCGACGCGCCCGAATGTGTTATCGAAAACAATGCGTTTGCCACGTGTCCAAATTTAAAGAAAATCCATCTTAATGTCAAGGAGTTAGGCAAGGGCGTTTTTTCGTATTGCAGAGAATTGAAAGAAGTTTTCATTTCAGGCGTTTCGGTTTTGCCGGCGGAATGTTTTGCGGGATGCTACTCGCTGTCGGGTTTTGAGGCAAAGGAAATTACCACGATGGAGGCAAGGTGTTTTGACGAATGTATCCACCTCAATTCGTTTGATTTTCAAGGAATTAAAAAGATTGGCGAACGAGCCTTTGAACGCTGCGATTCTCTCACGAGCGTAAAACTCGGCGCGGTGGAATGTGGCTATCACGCTTTTGCCGATTGCGCCTCGTTGCAGACGGTGGAATTTTCTGACGAAACCATTTTGAAAAGCGGCGCGTTTATCGGTTGTACGCAGATTAAAGATGTGATTTACAACGGTTTGCAATATAGTTTCAGCAAATTTTCCGACAGCATCAATCACGTTGGCAATCCATATCCGTATGCGGTGCGCGAACTTATTGCGTCGGTTTACTCTTGTTTTGAAATCGCTGACCATCAGATTATTACAGCATATCTTCAAGATGCTACCCGAATCACCATTCCCGAAGACGTGGAGGAAATCGGTCAGGATGTCTTTGCTAACCACGTCAGGCTCAGCGAGATAAACATTCCTCCGTCGATAAAGATTTTTGGTCCACGTGCGTTTTTTATGACGGCTTGGATTGAAAACCAACGCAAACTTTCAGGAATGGTTATCGTCAACAATGTGCTTTTAGACGGCGCAGTTTGCAAGGGTAAAGTGGTGATTCCGAGCGGAGTACGTCGTCTTGGCAGTTGGTGCTTTGCGGGCAATATCGACATCACCGAGGTGGAGTTTCCGCCGTATCACATTGGCGTTGACAACCTTGCTTTCCGCAACTGTCACAACCTGAAAAAAATCATCGACAGCGACCGTAACGAATACCATTTCAACCACGTTTCCGACCTTTCTACGGCTAATTATCCCGAGTTGATAAAGATGTTTTTTTCGGAATGTATCAATTGTTTCAAACTCGATGAAAATCAAAACCTTATAGAAAGTACCGGCAACATCACGCGCCTCACTTTTCCCGAAGGCATCCGCTCCATTGGCGACGGCGTTTATCAAGATTGCCACCTTTTGGAAACCATTTCGCTCTCGTCCGAAACCGAAAAAATCGGCAAATCAGCCTTTGAAAACAGCAAATGGTTGCGCACCGTTACCAATTCAAAATCAGTTACTTCCATCGGTGCAATGGCGTTTTCGGGCTGTATATCGTTGCAATCCATCGACCTCTCCGACAATTTAACCGAATTGGGCAAACGCTGTTTTGAGCATTGCTGCAACCTTCAAGAAATCTACTTCTCCACCCACCTCACCACCATCCCCGAACGCGCCTTCTTCCGCTGCAAATCTCTGAAAAAAGTGGTTATCCCACCATCCGTGCGAGTAATTGAGTCAGAGGCATTTGCATTTTGCGAGGCATTGGAAGAAGTGGTTTTGAGTAAGGATACAGAAGTGGCTGACGGAGCGTTTGGGTATTGTGGGGAGGTGAGGATGGTAATTATTCCGTAAACATTGAAATACAATTTGACACCTATTGCCAACGTGTCATTTGGGGATCTTTGTCTTTATCCTTGTTGATATTAAAAAGATTGTAAATCAAAATTGCTACACCAGTCAAACCGCTTACCAACAATTCCCGGATAGTGTTTAATCCTGAATAATCTTCATTGTCAGGCTGTTTTATGATTATAATTATTCCATCGCCTCCGCCACCACGTAATTGCTGCCGCCGAGGAAAATGAAATCGTCTGGGGAAGCGTCGGCGTTGGCGGCTGCAAATGCTTCTTTTACAGATTGATACGCATTGCCTGAGAGACCGTAGTTTGCAGCGGCGGATTGAAGGGCGGCAGCGGATAACGCCCTCTTGCTCTGTGCGTTGCAAAAATAATATACGGCATTTTTGGGGAGCAGTTTCAATATACCCGAAATGTCCTTGTCGGCAACAAAACCGACTACCATCCTCAAAGTTTTGCAGGGCTGCTGCTCTATCTGCGCCACAGTGTAGGAAAGTCCGGCGGGATTGTGTCCCGTGTCGCAAATTGTAAGCGGTTGATTCTTAATCACTTGCCAACGGCCATAAAATCCAGTGTTGCTATTGACATTCTCAAAACCGTCGTAAATATTTTGTTTGGTGATGTTGATGCCCTGACGTTGCAACTGCTCGACGGCGGCAACGGCTGTAACGATGTTTTTTTCCTGATATTTGCCGGTCTGACCGCATTTGATGCCCGTGTAGTAAGGCTCGCCGCATTTGAAAACGTTGAAATTTTGTTTGCCACCGTCGGTGATGCCACCCATTGTTGCGCTCAACTTGTTGGATGCAAGGATGATGGGCGATTCCATCTGCGACGCCTTGTCGATGAATACTGAGTTGGTGCGCGAATCGCTTTCGCCAACAACTACAGGCACGCCACGCTTGATGATGCCCGCTTTTTCGGCGGCAATTTCTTTGAGGGTGTTGCCAAGAAATTGGCAGTGGTCTAATGCAATATTGGTGATGACGCTTAGGATTGGCGAAATGATGTTGGTAGAATCCAACCGACCGCCCATACCTGTCTCTATTACAGCGATTTGGACATTTTTCTGACGGAAATATTCAAACGCCATCGCCGTTGTCAATTCAAAAAAAGTAGGCTGCAAATGTTTGAATTTAACGGCGTATTGATTGACGAAATCCGTTACGAACTGCTCGTCAATTTTTTTGCCATTAACCCTTATACGCTCCTTGAAATCAACGATATGCGGCGACGTGAACAGTCCCGTTCGATAACCCGCCTCCTGTAATATCGATGCCAAAAAGTTGGAAACCGACCCCTTGCCGTTGGTGCCGGCGATGTGGATGGTCTTATATTTAAGGTGCGGATTGCCGAAAGCATTGTCCATCGTAGTAGCCGTCCCGAGACCGGGTTTGTAAGCGTCGCCACCTGTCTTTTCAAATACCGGCAACTGCGTAAACAGGTAATTTACAGCCTCTTGATAGTTCATTTTTTTAATTCATAATTCATAATGCATAATTCATAATTGCCATTCGGCAGTTGTTACATTGCGGATGCCTTATTATGCATTATGAATTATGCATTATGCATTGTTAATATGTGCATTGTTAATATCCTCTCTTGGTCAGTATTTTGTGTGCGAGTTCAAAATCGGGGATTCCGTAGCCGTATTGCACATCGGGATGGTCGTAGATGTCGCCCGCAGCCCTCACAGCCTGCAAAATCTCCATTACAGGTGCGTCTGGGTGAGCTTGCATGAGGCAGAGAACGCTTCCTGCCATTATGGGGCCTGAGAACGAAGTGCCGTTTGAGTGCGTGATGTGGTTGCTCGGTCCCTGGACGGCGGCCATGAAGCCTATTGCGCAAACATCGGGTTTTACGCGACCGTCAACTGTGTTGCCTATTGAGCTGAAATATGCAATCTTACGGCGTTTATCTACTGCGCCAACCGCCAAAACGCTGTCCGCGTCTGCGGGTGATGTCACCCACGGATATGCCAGGTCGTCGCCGCCGTTTCCGCCGCTGACTGTAACCACGATGCCTTTTGAGGCGGCGCGGTCGGCTGCAATGTCGGCGATTGTGGTGTTGCCGTCGCCCTGTTCGCGGGTGTAGCTTACGCTCTTGTCATCAAATTTTTGATAGCCAAGGCTGCTATGAATCATGTCAACTCCAAGGCTGTCAGCAACTTCTGCTGCAAACGCCCACAGAAATTCCTCAACGATGTTTTCCGATGAACTAATCTCCGTCCTGAACAAGTACGCGCTTGCTTCGGGCGCAGTGCCGACGAGTTGACCGCTCCAATTGCCTGCAATACAACTTAATACGTTCATGCCGTGGTTGTCGGCGTCATAGACTACGCTGTCATTGTCGGCAAAATCCCTCACACCGAGTATCCTGCCTTCCTCAAACATTTTTGTAAAGCAGTTGAGCTGGTCAGCCTTGTAGAATCCGGCGTCAAACACCGCAATCGTCATCCCCTTGCCGGTGTAGCCGAGGGCGTGGAGTTTGGGGATGTTGAGCATTTCAGCCTGATTCAATCCCTCGCCGTAGTCATAAACGTATTTGACTGTTTCGGGATTCTTGTTTTTCTTTTCTTTGATTTTGGGACGCTCAACAGGCGGAAGCGATGTAGTCTTCTCCTTGACTTGAAGCCACTTGTAGCCGGTGTCAATGAAACTCAAATTGTTCAATTTTGCAAGTTCGGTGGAGTCGTCGGTTTGAATGACGGCGCAGTTGAGCCATTTTGAAACGCCTTGCACCTTGAAGCCCAACGCCTTCAACGAATCCACATAAGCCCAGTTTACGGGCAGGTCGAAGTCGTCGAGGTTGATTTGGAACTTTGCGCGGCGGTCGAGAGCCTTCTTTGTGAGGAACTCCTCGGGGCGGTCAAGCGAATAGCCGTTGTTGTTCTTGTCCGTGAATTTCACGGCGTACTTGTCGGGCGACACTTTAAACTGCGCCTCCGCCATCTGCGGAATTGCAAGTGCAGTAACTGCCGCCATTGCTATTATCTTGCTGAATGTCTTCATATTACGTTACCTTTTTAGTTTGTTGATGACGGCGAGTATTATGATTGCGCCGATGAGACCTTGGAGAAACCATCCCCAGACGTTGTCGGTGAATGTGATGCCGATTTTCGGGAAAAGCCAGCCCGCCAAAAGGCTGCCCAATACGCCCACGGTAACGTTTGCGATGAGACCAAGGCGGCTGCTTGAATGAGTCATCAGTTTGCTCGCCACATATCCCGAGGCAAGGCCTATCAAGATGAATATCAGCGGATGGTCGATGTCACCAAATATTGATTTGAACGATACTTGTAGTGTGTCCATAGTTTTTTTTGTTATGTTTGTTATTACAGCGCAAAAATAAGTATTTCTGTCGTATTAAAAAATTTTTTTGGAGGTAAAAAATAATTACTGTAATTTTGTGGGTGAATACATAATTAAAAAAGTCACTCAAAATGCAGTATATCAACCCTGACACACCAGTTTATATTTCATACGCATGGGCTAATGAAGCCAATCCTGACCTTGAAGCGGATGTAAACAACCTTTGCCAAATTATGGAGCGCAATGGTATCTATTATAAACGCGACAAGGAAAACCTTTGTCCCTACCGCTGGAGCATCCACAAGGCGGAGGAGGAAATTGGCGAGGGCTGCGCGGTGATTGTGGTTGTCAGTGAAAAGTATATCAAGTCGCTACATTGTATGCATGAGTGGCATCTTATTAGGGAGAATGGCAAAATTAGTCAGCGCGTATTCCCGATTGTGATGCCTGGCGCAGACATCACTGTAAAGTCCAAGTATAAAGAGTATTACGCCTTCTTCAATCAGCGCAAACAGGAGCTCGTTGAACAACTCGCCGAGGGCATCATTCCGCTTTCAAACTCTGAGACTGAGGCGGCGCATTTTGGCTATTATCTCAATGACCTCGCCGCGCTTTACCAATATCTCGCCGACTACAACACTGCCAAACACGTTGTCAGGGAAAATGATTATGCAGCTTTGATTTCGCAGTTGAAGAGTTATATTGGCTCAAAATCTGGCGTGGAAATTAAGCCCCAAGCCACTAATAATAAAAGAGAGTCTGTTTACAATGGTTTGACAACGCATCAATGCCAACTGATGCAGATGAATCTCAATTCAACCCGTGAGGCTTTGCTTGAAGACGAGAAGAACAACAAAAATTCTTCCGCTGCCAAGGATTTCCTGAAATCGTTTAGTGCGCCGATTGAAACCGATGGAATATATGACGAATCCACCAAAAACGCCGTCATTGCCCTGCAAACTTATCTCTCTCTCAAGATTGGATTTACCGAGTTCATCACAATAGACGGCATCTATGGCCCTGAAACTGAGGGCTATTACGATCGTTGGGCAAAGAAAGCCAATCCAAATGCAGATAAAAAGGTGTTGGATAAATAATGGTTATGCCGGATTTTTTCCTGACATAACCATTACAAAGATTCTAAATACTCTCCTCCACAGCCCTCAGCACCTTCTCCAACACTTCGTCAGTGTGGCAGACGGAGATGAAATTGCCTTCAAACTGCGACGGGCTTACGTAGATGCCGCGTGAGAGCATATTGCGGAAGTAACGCGCAAAACGCTCTTGGTCGCTGCGTTTGGTGTCCTGGAAATTGCGGACGGGCAAGTCGTTGAAAAACAGCGTGAACATCGTGCCGCAACGGTTGAGTTGTATGCCCTTGCCGTCGATGATTTTTTGAAGTCGGGCGATGAAATTGTCGCTCCGGCGTTCGAGGTCGGCGTAGATTTGCGGATTGTCGAGGATGTTGAGAGTTGCGATGCCTGCCGCCATTGCCACAGGATTGCCGCTGAGCGTACCCGCCTGATATACAGGGCCGTCGGGCGCAAGGCATTTCATAATTTCAGCTTTGCCGCCAAACGCCGCCGCCGGATAGCCGCCGCCAACAATTTTGCCCACCGTGGTCATGTCGGGTTTGATGCCAAAACGCTGTTGTGCGCCGCCAAATGCCAATCTAAAACCTGTAATCACCTCGTCGAAAATCAACACTGCGCCGTGCTGCGCGGTAACTTCGCGTGTCGCCTTCAAAAAATCCTCGTCAGGATTTACAACGCCCATATTGCAGGCCACAGGCTCCAAAATCAGAGCCGCAACCTTGTCGCCATTTTTATCGAAATAATCGCGCAATGCCTGCGTGTCGTTGTAAGGCAAAACCACCGTATGTTTCACAAAATCAGCGGGAACGCCTGCCGACGATGCATTGCTGATATTTGCAACGCCCGACCCTGCCGCCACCAAAAGATGGTCGGCGTGTCCGTGGTAATTGCCCTCAAATTTCACCAAAATATCCCTGCCGGTGTAGCCTCGTGCCACGCGGATTGCGGACATTGTGGCTTCCGTGCCGCTGTTGACAAACCTCAGTCGCTCCATAGACGGAAAGGCTTGGCGAACCTTCTCTGCGAGAATAGTTTCAGCCTCGGTCGGAATGCCAAAACTACTGCCCTTCAAGACCGCCTGAATAGCCGCAGTGGTAACTTCGGGATTCCTGTGTCCAAGGATGAAAACACCCCACGACATACAAAAATCGATGAACTTATTGCCGTCAATATCAGTGAAATACGCGCCCTGTGCGTTATCGACAATAATCGGCGTCGTGCCAACGCTCCTGAGCGCACGGACGGGGCTATTGACGCCGCCCGGTATCACTTGGCAAGCCCGCTCGTAGGCCGCCTGTGAAAGTGGTCTGTTGTTTATGCCCATCTTTGCATATATTCTTTTGCGTAATACGAAATGATATATTTTGCGCCGGCGCGTTTGATGGCTATAAGGCTCTCAAAAACGATGCGCCTTTCATCGAGGTAGCCGAGTTTTGCGGCGGCTTTCATCATGGAATATTCGCCGCTCACTTGATACGCAACCATCGGAATATCAGGGAATTTCATCACACCACGCGCTATCATATCGAGGTATGGCATTGCGGGTTTCACCATCGTCCAATCTGCGCCTTCCTCGATGTCGGCGGCGATTTCCTCGATGCCTTGGTCGTGGGTGCGGAAGTCCATTTGATAGGTTTTTCTGTCGCCAAACGACGGTGCAGAATCAGCTGCATCGCGGAACGGGCCATAAAACGCCGACGCATATTTGGCGGAGTAAGCGAGAATTTTGCAACGGTCTCGGAGGTTGTTTTCACGGAGAATGGCGTCCAACGCCGCAATCTGACCGTCCATCATTGCCGACGGAGCCACAAAATCCGCACCCGCCTTGGCGTGTACGTAAGCCATTTGCGCGAGGAGCGGCAGGGTAGAATCGTTGTCAACATCGTGATTGCAAAGCAAACCGCAATGTCCGTGGCTCGTGTATTCGCAAAGGCATACGTCTGTAATCACAATCATCTGAGGCACAGCGGCTTTGATGGCTTTTACGGCGCGGCAAACAAGTGCGTCCTCGTCGTAGGCCTTGCTTCCTCGCTCATCCTTTTCATTGTCGGGAATCACGCCAAAAAGCAACACTTTGTTGATGCCCAACTTGCTGATTTCCTGCACATCAGCCACGAGTGTATCAATCGAAAATCTGTAAATGCCAGGCATTGTGGAAATTTCGTCTTTTACGCCGTTGCCCTCCACAACAAAATACGGGTAAATGAAGTCGTCGGCGTTGATTTTGACGTCGGCATATTGGTCGCGCACATCCTGTGACGTGCGGTAGGTTCTGAATCTTTTGAATGGTGTTAGTTTCATATCTGAAAATATTTTTCGCAAAGTTATCAAATAATTGAAAATTATTCAAGAAAATTCTTCAATCTTTTCTCCGTTACCACGCCCCGCGTCTCCAAAATCTTTCCTTTTGGAATCACGCCGTAGAGCCGCACGAAATTGTCAACGGTGCTTGGCGAGGTGAAAATTATCTTGTCGATTTCGGCGAGATTTACCTTGATTGGATTGGCGGGCATTTGGTTTTTGTAGGCTGTAATTGTCTCAACATCAAAGCCTAACGCCCGCAATCCGTCGGGAATTATGGGCAGGGCGATGTTGCTGCGCGGAATGAGGACGCGACCTAATTTTTGCCTTGAAAACCAATCAATTACACCGTAAGAATCGTCTTTTTCGGGTTGATTGATATTTTTGACGCCCAATTTGCTCAATGCCGCCGAAGTTGTTGAACCTATGGAAACAATTTTTTCCACGTCAAATCCTCCGCCCGAAGACGCCCAATATTTCACTGCAAATCGGCTTGTAAATAGCAAGTAATCAAATGTTTGCAACTGAGAAATTGCCGCCTTTAATTCCGTATCGTCGTCCACGGCAACAATCTCAATCAATGGCGTGTGCAGATATTCGGGATTTGGGCAAATTGCGCCTGTGTAAAGCGTTTTCATAATATCGAGCCACGACTAAACATGTTGACAATCAAATCGTTGTCAGCACGTCCTGTTACCGCCAATCTGCCTTGCATCGGATGCGTGGCAAAGGGCAGGATTTCGGTGATTTCCGATTCCATTCCAAGGCGTTTGAGTGCGCAAGTTGCAACAATTGCAGCATCAATTTTGCCTCTACGTACTTGATTTACACGGTCTTCGATGCAGCCACGGATGCCTACTATTTCTATGTCGGGGCGCAATGCAAGAAGTTCTTTTTTCCTGAGCGGCGAACTCGTGCCGATTTGGCTGCCGGCGGGAAGGTCGGCGAGTTTTATATGATTGCGGCTCACTAACGAATCTGTCTTGTCAAAAGCCTCGTACAAAGCCACAACTTTAAGACCGTCAGCGAGTTGCGTAGGCAAATCTTTTGCGGAATGTACGGCGATGTCGGCGCGGCGGTCGAGGATTGCGCGGTCGAGTTCGCGTGTAAACATATCGTCGGGAGCCTCGCCGTTCAGGAGTGAAATTTTTTGGTTTTTGTCGCCAAATGACGAAATATATTCTACCTCAAATTTCACTTCGGGGAACTTCTGCAAAAATTCCTCCACCTGAATTTTTGAGAGGCGGCTCTCGCGGGCAATGATGCGGATTATATTGTTTTGGGTGTTCATAATCAAATTGTTTTGCAGTGCAAAGGTAAGGATTTTTTTGGAATTTGATGAATATGTTTTTACTTTTGCGACGTTCAGAAGTCTAATTTTACGAGTTTTTAAACAATTAATTTCAAAAAAAATGATAAAAAAACTGTTTCCAATTGCGATGGTTGCATTGACTATCGCAAGTTGTGGTGGCAACGCTCAAAACAACGCTCCTAATGCCACCAAATGCGACCAAAATGCGGCTGCCGATTGTTGCAATGCCTCGTCGCAAGTATCTGATTACAAGTTTCTTGACGCTAAGGAGAAGGCCTTTGACGGTTTCACTGTCTATTGGCTCAAAGACAACGATGGCGAACGCAAATTTCCGTTTGATTTGTTCGGAAATGTTGCTGACGACATCAAAAAAGAGGTCAATATGCCCGATGGTATGCCGTCGTCCATAAGTGCCTATCTCATAAAGACTAACGGCAAAAATATCCTCTTCGATGCAGGTCTTGGTCAGAAGGCAAACGGTCAACTCTTGAACGAACTTTCAAAAGTTGGCGTTACGCCTGAACAAGTTGATTATGTGTACATTACGCATTTTCACGGCGACCACATCGGCGGAATGTTGACACCCGAGGGCGAAAAAGTTTTCACCAAGGCTGAGGTGTATGTTTCGCGTTTGGAGAAGGAATCCGACCTCGGCAAGGGCGAACAGGCTGTCAAGATGTCGGAAAAGTACGCCGACAAGCTGCACATCTTCAATTTTGGCGACCGTCTGCCCGAAGATGTCTTGGCGATTGACGCCGTGGGACACACGCCCGGACACACAGCATTTAAAAAAGGCAACTTGCTGATTGTCGGCGACTTGATGCACGCGATGGCGTTGCAATTGCCGCATCCCGAGTATTGCGCCAATTTTGATGGCGACAAGGAAAAAGCCGTCGCTTCGCGCAAGAGAATTTTGGAGTACGCCAAGCAAAACGGCTTGATAATGAGCGGCATGCACCTGCCGTATTAGATTACGATTATTTCAGTAAATCCAAAGTTTTCTTAATTTTTTCTTCGGGCATTGTGATGTAACCATCGTCGATATTTTTTTGTTGACCGTCCTTTGAGAGCACGTATTTCAAAAATTCAATTGCGGCTTCGTTGGTCGGTAATCCATTGGAAACCAACAACAAATCTCTTGCCGGTGGCGATGGAAATTTGTCTTGTGCGATGGCGTTGGTTACATCATTTTTGGTGCTGTAAAAATCCTCGTCGGCTGCGATTGTGCCGTCGTTGTTGATGTCGATTGGCACTACCAAAATACCTTCTGAAGGTTGGCGTGTTTTGATGTCGTAGGCATAGCCTATGTTGTTGATTCCTATACCGTTGACGTCCTTTTGAATTGCGGCTACAACTCCCGGATCTGAGTGTACTTTGGTGCCGAGGAGGTCTTCCTGTTTTTTGCCAAACCACTCCGCCCACGTAGAAGCCGCGCCACACGCATCGGCTCGCGTATAGACGTTGATGACTGTTTGGTCGCCGTTGCCGAGGATGTCGCCCCAAACTTTTGCTTCGCCCGTAATCCAAATTTTCTTGGCGTCTTCCACCGAAATTCCGTGCGCCAAAATGTCTTTAATTGCGGGATTATTGGCGTTAACTGTCGCAACCACAGCGTCTTTCGCTACTGGAAAACCAATTGCGCCCTTGTCGATTTCGGATTTGAAAAGCGACCTCGATACCATGCCAAAATCCACCGCCTTTGACATTGCGTCGGTGATTCCTTTGCCCGCGCCGCCAGCCTGAACATCAACTTTGACGCCCGGATGAAGTTTTTGAAAATCGTCCGCCCATTCCGTTGCAAGTGGGTAGAGCGCGTATGCTCCCGAAATTTTTACCTCGCCCTTCAAAGTGCTGTCTGAGGCGTTCTGATTGCCGCCACACGCCGTCAAAAACAACGACAAAACCACAAATATTTTTTTCATAACATTATAATTTGCAGTTATTTAAAACCTAAATACACCCGCGCTGTTTCTGAAACCATCTGCCTGACTATTGAGTTCCTGTGCGCTTACGGCGAGTTCCTCACTTGCCGCGGCATTGCCTTGGATCGACGAGTTCAACTCCTTGATAGACATATCAATAGATTGAATCGTATTATTTTGATTGTCTGCCGACATTTCCACCATTTCAATAAGCGAGGCGCACTCGTTGATGTCGGGCAAAATATTGTTGATCAGTTCGGTAGATTTTGCAGTAGCATCCACGCTGGTCTTTGCTCCAGCAATGATGTCATTTGCAGAATTTTTGCTCTTTTCGGCAAGTTTGCGAATTTCGGCGGCAACCACGGCAAAACCCTTTCCATGCTCGCCAGCGCGGGCTGCTTCAACAGCTGCATTAAGTGCCAAAATGTTGGTCTGGAAAGCAATATCGTTGATAATATCGATTTTTTCAGAAATGTCCTTAACAGCCTTGTAACTTTTTTCTTGAGCATCTTTGATGGTATCGATGTCGTCCATTACCTTGTGCGTAATCTTGCTTGCCTTGGAAGTCATCTCAGCATTAGTACGGATTTCCTCGCCTATCAACGACATCGACGACACAATATTGTCAGCGTTAGAAGCCTGAACATTAGCGTTTTGCGAGAGAGTTTGCGTGGTTTTGTTGATTTCGGAGCTCGACACTTGCAATTGGTTGGCACCGTCGTAAATCTTCTGCAAAATGTCCTTCAGATTCTCTGCCATGGTATATACCGAACGGAGGATGCCTGTGGATTTCTTTGCTGCAGGCGAATCTGAGTCGGTCATATCTCCGCTTGCAATTTTGTCAACTGTTACCTTTACAAATTTCGGCTCGCCGCCTACGTCCTTGATTATCTTATTCAAAAGGCGGTTGGTGGCTATAATCAGCATTATAATAATGACTGCAACTGCCAATGCCATAGGAGTTACGGCAGCCGGTGCCGACGAGTATTTGTCTGAAACCGGAAACACAAATTGCAAATAAGAATATATCGGCGCATTGTACAAATACATCATTTCGTAGTCTGTACCGAGATATTTGAAATTAATCTTATGAACCTCGCCGTCCTTATGTTTGGTCATTTCTGCATAAACATCGTCGGGCATCTTCGACCAATCCTTCTTTTTGTCTTCGGGAACAACGTAGCAAAAATTGGGATCTTTGGTCCACAACGTAAAACCATGAATAAGGAAAGTGGCTGACGAAAATGCATTTTCCTCTTGACTGATGGTAGCCTCGTCCTGTCCTGTAAAGCAAGCTCCAATCAATTCACCGTTGATTATCAACGGTTTAAATGTACCAACGTAACCGACATTCTCTATAAAAGTGCGATCGTAAAACACCTCACGACGCTCCATTAAATCCACGACGTTTTTGTCGCTTAGGATAGAACCATTTATGTACTCTCCATTTTTCTTGATGGACGTTGCAATCACAACGTAGCCGGACGGAGTCTTTTGATAGACACTAAAATGATTATTTCTTGCTGCCGATACAAGCTTGATAATCAAATCGTTATTAAGATTGATGATTTCGTCGCCAATACGCCAGACCTTGGTTTCAGTGGAGCCTATGGTCATAGTTTCGTCGGTGATTTGCAGTCCTCCTTTAATTTCAAAATGCGTTTCCACCGTGCTGAGCATCTGATTGTTGCTCAACGAGAAAGCATAATTGTAGGCGTTTTGCTTGTCTGTGAAGCCTTTGAGGTCGGATTTTACATTTTGCTCAATGCTATTGCCAAGCAAAGTTTGCATTATAAATCCGAGTGTAACTACCATCACAATGATAGCCCCGATACCAAATGTAATGAGTATCAGGTTCATTTTGCGTTTTGCGGTCATATTGTCTTGTGCCATAATCTCTCGTAATTAATATTTTCCACAAAATTACACAAAAAGCGTACAAAACCAAATTTTTTTGATTATTTATTTACAAATAATTTTCTACGCTCCATAATTCCTTGCAACTCAGCAATTTCCTCTTCAATCAAAGCCTCGGCTTTTTTCACTTCATCTTCACGAATTGAGATGTTGTCCTTCACCTTTTGTTCCACGTCATGAAGATTGTAGAGCCTAACGCCCTCTATTTCAGTAACATCAGGTTCAATATCGCGAGGGAACGCAAGATCTATCGCGAGAAGTCGATGTTTTGGGTTAATGTCTGACTTACAGATAATTGAATTAGGCGCGGATGTCGCACTTATTAATATATCTGTATCGCGCATAAAGGTTGCCTTGTCTTCAAGCGCAAAGACCTCAATGCCAAACGGTTGCGCCATTTTGCGCGCCTTTTCTTCGGTTCTATTGGCGAGGAAAACGAGTTTTGCACCCTTGTTATGTAAAAATTTGATGATGTCGGCTGTCAATTTGTTGACGCCGATGATGGTAATCCTTGCATTTTGGAGGTCGATTTTTTCCTGTTCGATAATCTCGATTGCCGCCAACGAGTGGCTTACCGCGCCATGCGAAATTTCGGTTTCATTGCGCACACGCTTGCCGATTTGCAACGCGCTTTCAAACAATTTGTGCATCGGCGTAGGCAGCTTTTGACTGTTTCTCGCCTCCAAATAAGCATCTTTCACCTGTCCCTGCACGGCTTTTTCGCCAGTAATCGCCGATTCCAAACCGCACACCACGCGAAACAAATGACGCGCAACATCGTCGGGGATGTCGCCGTCGCCATAATAAAGCTCTACACGGTTGCAAGTCTGCAAAAATACCGATGGCCCCACGCCGTCGCGGTTAAATTCTTTGAAGAATTTTTCGCGGTCGTCGAGAGACGTATTCTGATGATTTATAGACTTATATTGTATCATATTGTTGAATGCATTGAATAAAATATTTTACGTTTTCAAATGGAGTTTCCGCCAAAACTCCGTGTCCCAAATTTGCAATCCAATCGGGATTTTCGGCGAAAAATTTTCTGTATTTTTCCACTTCGGCAGCAATTATTTTCTGCGGCGCAAACAGCAAGTGCGGGTCAAAATTTCCCTGCAACGCAACATCTTTATGCACCAATTGTCGCGCATCCCAAATGCTTGTCTGCCAATCAATTCCGGCAACGTCGCATACTTCGGGCGTTATCATCCTCAGTCCGCAACCAATTCCTTTCGGGAAAAATATCACGGGAACGCCCTTGGAGCGCACTGCATTGCTTATTTTCGTTACCGATGGCAAAAACATTTCATCATAAAAATTGGTCGGCACGATGCCGGCGTTACTTTCAAAAATTTGGAAAATATTGATGCCGTGCTCCACTTGTTTCAATGCGTAATCGATAGAAATTTCGGTTACGATTTCCAACAATTGTTGAGTTTCGGAGCGTTTTTCATAAAAAAACTTTTTCGCCTCAGGAAAATTTTGTTTGCTACTAACTCCTTGAATCATATAGCATAACGTAGTCAACGGCGCACCGCAAAAACCAATAAGCGACACTTTTTTATTTTTGACTACAATGTCGATTGCCTTGTAAACGTGTTCAAATTTTTCGGGCTGAATTTTTAGAAATTTCGACGGATTATTGATGCCGCACAAAGGCTGTGGAAATTTTGGTCCGTGGTCAGTCCATTCGATATCCATACCTAACGCCGTCGGCACGGTGAGTATGTCGCTGAAAATGATTGCAGCGTCCACGCCGAGGTCGTCAACTGGCATAAGTGTAACATCCGCAGCGAGTTGCGGCGTCTCCATCAGTTCACGAAAACTGTAATTTTCCCTCAATTTTCGATACCGTGGCAACACCCTTCCCGCCTGCCGCATCAGCCACACCGGCGGACGATTAGACGTTATATTTCCAAAAATTTTCAACATTTATTGAACATCAATTATTGTTGTTTCACCGCCTTGCGGCGGCGTATTTACGTGAGTTTCAGTGCGAGGTCGCGTGCTTGTTTGATTCGGTGTGCCATGCCGATTCCGTCGCGGAGGTTGCCCGCAATGTGAAGCCCGTGGAATTTTTGTTCCATTTTTTCTACGGCTGCAAGTCGCTCACCCGTAGTGATTTCGTATTGTGGAATTGCGTTTTGATGACGGAAAATCCGTATCAAATCGGGGTTGACTTTTGATGGAAATTTTAACATTTCGTGAAAAACATTCTCCACAATCGTAGTCAATTCCGAATCCGATTTTTCAAGCATTTCGGCGTGCTTGACTCCGCCGATGAAATATGTGAACAGCGCACCTTCCTCTGGCGCACGTCCCGCAAAACAAGCCGATGGAAACAAAATTCCCAATACTTGTTTGTGTTCGCAGGTTGGCACAAGTCCGCCGAAAGCCTTGTAATCCAAACCGTTGGTATTTTTGACGCCAACGCTAATTTCCACCATTGGAGCGTATTTGAGATTGTTGATTTTTGCCATTTCGCTCTTTTCGATGAACGGCAAAATATCCGGCAAAACATACGAACCGCAAGTTGTTATTACTTGTAATGCGTTGATGCTCTGAGCGTTGCCATTTTTGTCGTTGTATGACGCAATCCAGCCGTTGCCCGATGGAGTAATTTTCAGATTGTTGATACCCAGCGAGATGCGGTCGCCAAGATAATCCGACATTGCCTTTGTGATGTTGCTGAGTCCGCCAACAGCCGAAAAAACTTTTTTGGTTGCGAGGCGGTCGCGGTCAGTTTTTGGCTCTTTTGCCTTCTTCATCGCGCCGCGTACAAACGAGCCGTAATTTTGCTCCAAATTGTAGAGTTTTGGCAGAGCGTAACGTGTTACCAAAGTGTTTGGGTCGCCCGCGTAAACCCCTGACAAAAAGGGATCTACGGCATAGTCCACAAAAGATTTTCCAAGTCTGCGGCGTGCAAGTTCGCCAACAGTTTCATCGGGATTGTCACCCTTTTTGCGCCACGGCTCGCCAAGAATCCTAAACTTGTCGCCGAGCGTAAACAGCGGCGTCGAAATCGCGCTTCCAAGACCCGAAGGCAGCGCGTGAAACTTGTCGCCCTTCCATATCAAACGCCTTTTGGCGGCGTCAGGCGCGGTTTCCAACTTGCATTTGCCGCCGGAAATCTTTTCTAATTCGTCAAAAAGTTCGGCGACTTCGGGGTTTGAAATCGAGCCGGTGTTTGGTCCGCTTTCGTACACGAAACCGTCCTCTTGGTGAGTGTGGATTTGACCGCCCGCACGTTCCATACGCTCCAAAACTTGGACGTTTTTGCCCTTGGATGCCAACGTGTAGGCGGTTGTGAGGCCTGTAAGTCCAGCCCCAATTATCAAAATATCTGTCTTCATTTCAAATTGGTTTTGAAAATGATTTTGTTGTATTTTTCATCAGCGGATCGAGCGCGGCGGCAACATTGCGCACAAACGGCGAGCCGTCGGCGGTAATCCTGATTGTATTGTCGCCAAAATCCAAAATCCCGTCATTCTTCATATCCGCCAAAATCTCTGAATTGTAGGCAGTTGAGGATTTTATTTCGTCAACATTTACATTCCATTTTTCGGCAATGTCGCGCCAATCGATGTAATAATTGCACATCAATGATTCTATCACGTCGCGAGTTTTTTGTTGCTGATGATTGAGTTTATAACCCTTTTTTACGGGGATTTTTTCCTCGTCAACCATCGAAATATATTCCGCTATGTCCTTGGTATTCTGTGCGTAAGCCATTTGCAACTGGCTGATTCCCGTAACTCCAAACGCATACACCTGCGCCGTCGTTCTCCGCGTGCAATATCCTTGGAAATTGCGGTGGAGGGTGTGATTTTGGAGAGCGATGTTGAGTTCGTCATCAGGTTTTACAAAATGATCCATTCCGACGCGCACATATCCTTCATTTGCAAGTAGTTGCGCGGCTTGGTCAAACATTTTTCCCTTGACATCGGCAACCGGAAGTCCCGCTTTTTCAAGTATCAATTGCGCCTTTTTGAGCCACGGCACGTGCGCATAACTGAATGTTACAAGCCTATCAGGAGCGAGCGCAACTGCCTGACTGATAGTCTCATAAAAACTTTCGGGCGTTTGCATCGGCAGTCCGTAGAGAAAATCGAGATTGATGCCGATTTTGTGGGAGCGAAGGATTCGGAAAATTTCGTCCATCCCGAGGAGCGACGGTTTCCGGTTTACGGTTTTAAGTACCTGAGTATTAAAATCTTGTATTCCAATGCTAACCCTTGTGAAGCCCGCCTCCGCCAATTTTTCCCATCCGTCGGCGTCCAAATATCCGGGATGACATTCGATGGCGATTTCGGGGCGTTCAATCGTTGAGAAGTGGCTGATTAAGTGTTGATTAAGTTCTTTAATTGCCGTCAAAGGCATTGCTGTAGGAGTGCCGCCGCCGTAATGGATTTGAGAGATTTTGCGGTCGCTGTCCAAAAGTGGCAATATCATATCAATCTCCTTATGCAGTGCGTCGATATATCTTTGAACATCAACGTTTTGCGGCATTGCATACGAATTGCAGGCGCAATAATGGCACAGCCTCGGGCAGTATGGAAAATGTATGTAAAAAGACAGGTTGCGGTCTTTTGTGCCGTTTGATTGCAAGACCGCATCGCGAAAGTCCCCCTCGCCAAACTCTGCAAAATAGTTGGCGGGCGGGTAACTCGTGTACCTCGGCACAGGTACGTTGTATTTATCGATGATATTCTGTTTCAAAGCCTTATCCATTTTCAGACCGCAAAATTAATAAAAATCTGCGAGAAAGGCAAAAATCATTTTCACGTTTTGTGGCAAAAAAATGCACAGAAAAAATACGAAAACTGCATCAACACAATTATTATATCACAACAAATTCATTTAACTTTTGAACAAAGAATTAAAAAACATCTTTTTTATACGTTTTTTCACGAAATCCCGAGCCATTTCTCAAAAATATTTCTTACCTTTGCCCTCAACATAAAACACCCGACTATGAACATCGAAAAATTTCGCGAATACTGCCTTTCAAAACCGCACGTTACAGAGGATTTCCCTTTTGACGACGATGTGCTGACTTTCCGTGTCTGCAACAAGATTTTTGCCGTAGTTTCTATGAGCCGTCCCGATATGGCAACTATGAAATGCGACCCCGAACGCGCCCTCGACCTCCGCGAACAATTTTCCGCCATCGAAGGCGCATTCCATTGGAACAAAAAATATTGGAACCAAACCCACTTCAACTCCGACGCCAGCGACAAGTTAATTTTTGAACTCGTTGACCATTCATACGACGAAGTGGTGAAGAAACTGAGTAAGAAGGAGCGGGAGGGGATGAAAGATATTTTGTCATTTCCTTAAAAAAAACTACTTTTGCAGCCAAATAAAACTGCGCAAAAATGGAAGTAACAAATTTCGGATATTATTGGTTAGATACGTGGGTGTTGGCAAATGTTATACAACTGACCACGCAAGATTTTTGTCGCCGTTATCTCAATCGCACCAACGACCCTTGCGGACGTCAGTACGACCAAATGACACAAGCTGCGCGTTCAGTTCCTGCCAATATAGCGGAAGGCAATTCTCGCCATTCCACCTCGAAAGAAACCGAAATGAAACTCACCGATGTTGCGCGGGCAAGTTTAGCCGAGTTAGCCAATGATTATATTAATTGGCTGATGGCTCACGAACAGATACCATGGTCAATACAATCCGATGAATACAAAAAAATTGCCTATATCCGTCTTGACCGTCCTAACTACAAGGATGACGTTCAGCATCAGAGTTGTATTCATATTTTGAGTCAAAAACACAAATTTGACCAATGGATAAGTTCAAACGATTCGATTATAGAAGCAAATTGTCTATTAATACTTTGCAATCGTCTGATAATGATGCTCAAAAAACAAATAACCAATCAGTTGGAAACATTCCGCGAAGAAGGCGGCTTTACCGAGGCATTAACGGCAGAGCGGCTTGCATTCCGTGCGGAACAAAGTGTCCAAACCAACGCTCCCCAATGCCCCAAATGCGGCAAAACAATGATAAAACGTGTGTGTAAAAAAGGCATTAATTCAGGAAAAGAATTTTGGAGTTGTTCCGCATATCCCAATTGCAATGGAACAAGAAGTTTGATTTGATTATTAATGTGATTTTTGTAATAACATAAAAATCGTAATACAGTTATTACAATTTATTTAAAAAACAAGCAAATGCAAAACCGCTACACCATATTAAAACAGCAACTCGAACATCGCGTTCTCCTTCTTGATGGCGCGATGGGAAGCCTTATTCAGCAATACAACCTTTCGGAAGAGGATTTCACCGGCGAGAGGTTCGTTGGCGTAACGCACCAAATGAAGGGCAACAACGATATTCTTAATATTACCAAACCGCAGGTAATCAAGGAAATACATTCACGATACTTGGAAGCCGGATGCGATATTATCGAAACCAACACTTTTAATGGTACGTCGATTTCGCAGGCTGATTACAATACCCAAAAGTTTGTTTATGAGATAAATTTCAACGGTGCAAAAAACGCCCGTGAAACCGCCGACAAGTATTCCACGCCCCAAAAACCGAGGTTTGTGGCAGGATCGATGGGTCCAACAAACAAGACCGCCTCGATGAGTCCCGATGTCAACAATCCTGGTTTTCGCGAGGTAACTTTCGACGATATGGTAGCGGCTTATACTGAGCAAGTTAGAGGACTTTTGGACGGCGGAGTGGATATTTTTTTGGTGGAGACGTGTTTTGACACTATCAACATAAAGGCGGCGTTGTACGCTATAAATCAAGAACTTGAACAGCGTAACATCGACAAATTTCCGATAATGGTTTCGGCAACCATCGCCGACAAATCGGGCAGAACGCTTGCTGGTCAAACAGTTGAGGCGTTGCTTTATTCGGTTTCGCACATCGATTTGCTCACCATCGGCTTAAACTGTTCGTTTGGCGCACGCGACCTGAAACCATACCTCAAAATCCTTGGCGAAAAGTCGGTTTTCAGAATTTCGGCGCACCCAAATGCTGGGCTTCCAAACCAATTTGGACAGTACGACCAAACGCCCGATATGATGCAAGAACAGATTCAGGAGTACTTGGACGAGGGTCTTGTAAACATTATCGGCGGATGTTGCGGCACCACGCCTGAGCATTGCGCCAAGATGGCAGAGATTCTTGCAAACGCCAAGCCCCACCGAGTGCCAGAAAATCCACACGAAATGCGTTTGTCGGGTCTCAATCCGTTGATTGTCAGCAAAAAAGAAAAGCCATTCTTTAACGTTGGCGAGCGTTGCAACGTGGCAGGTTCGCGAAAATTCCTCCGTCTTATCAACGAAAAAAATTACAACGAGGCTCTCGAAATTGCCCGAAAGGAGGTGGAGGAAGGCGCTGATATTATTGACGTTAACATGGACGACGCAATGCTCGACGCCAAAGCCGAAATGGTAACTTTCCTTAACCTTTTGAAATCTGAACCCGACGTGGCAATCAAGCCCGTGATGATAGATTCGAGCAAGTGGGATGTAATTGTTGCGGGTCTCAAATGCTTGCAAGACAAGGCGATAGTCAACTCAATTTCTCTTAAAGAGGGCGAAGAAAAATTCCTCGACCACGCCCGCACAATTCAAAAATTTGGCGCGGCAACGGTGGTGATGGCTTTTGACGAAAAGGGTCAGGCAGATACCTTTGAACGCCGTATTGAGATTTGCAGCCGTGCGTATAAGTTGCTGACAGAGAGGCTCAATTTTAATCCCGAAGATATAATTTTCGACCCCAACGTTTTGGCAATTGCAACGGGTATCAGCGATCACGACAATTACGCCGTGGATTTCATCAAGACCGTTACGTGGATAAAAGCCAACCTTCCATACGCCAAAATCAGCGGCGGCATTAGCAACCTATCTTTCTCATTTAGAGGCAATAACCCTGTGCGCGAGGCAATGCATTCGGTATTCTTGCATTATGCCGTTGCCGAGGGAATGGATATGGGCATCGTAAACCCCGCCGCAATGATTAAATACGAGGACATCGACCCCGAACTGCGCCCAAAAGTGGAGGACGTGGTGCTCAACAAAGACCCCGAGGCGGGCGAGCGGCTTGTGGAATACGCCGAAATTGCAAAGGCGAAGGCTTCGGGCAAAAAGGTGGAAAAGGACATCGAATGGCGTCATCTGAGCGTTGAGGAGCGGTTGCAGTACGCTCTGCAAAAAGGCATTTCAGAGTTTCTGCCCGTTGACATCGAGGAGGCACTCCAAAAATATCCCAACCCTGTGGAAATCATCGAAAAACCGCTGATGAACGGTATGAATATCGTTGGCGAATTGTTTGGCGCGGGCAAGATGTTTTTGCCGCAAGTGGTTAAAACTGCGCGAGTTATGAAACAGGCTGTGGAAATTCTAAAACCTGTAATCGAGGAGAAAAACGCAGGCGGAGCATCGTCGGGCAAGATAATTATGGCCACCGTAAAAGGCGACGTCCACGACATTGGCAAAAACATCGTCTGCGTGGTGATGGCGTGCAACAATTTTGAAGTTATTGACCTTGGTGTGATGGTTCCCACCGAAAAAATCGTTGAAGAAGCTATTGCGCAAAAGGCTGATGCTGTGGGACTTTCAGGATTAATTACTCCATCATTGGACGAGATGATCAACGTTGTTAAGGCAATGGAAAAGGCAGGATTGCGGATTCCTGTGATGATTGGCGGCGCAACCACATCGGAACTTCACACCGCTGTCCGTATCGCTCCAAACTATTCAGGACCTGTGTGTTACGTTAAAGACGCATCGCAAAACGCATACGTGGCAACGGCTTTGATAACGAAAAATCAGGAGTTTTTAGACAATCTCAAAAAACGTCAGGCGGAGTTGCAACGTCAAAACGCCGAACCATCTGCCGTTCAGCCTGTTGCAGAGTCCGCCACAAACACCAACTTGCCAAAATTGAAGTTCTCCAATATCGTTACGCCCAAAACGCTCGACCGCTTGATACTCAACAACATAGACCTCAATCTTCTTGTTCCGTACATCAATTGGAAGATGTTTTTGATAGCGTGGAAGATCAAGGAGAACACCCCAGATGCCGCCACCACTTTGGCAGACGGCCGCCGTATTCTTCAAGAAATTATCGACCAAAAACTCACCTCGGCAAACGCTGTGTTACAGATATTTGCAGCCAAAAGCGAAGGCAATTTTGTAAAACTTTTCTCCGACGAAACGCGCCAAAACTGTATAGAAACTTTTGAATTTCCACGGCAGAAAAAGCCGGGCGACGACGGTTTCTGTTACTCGCTTGCCGACTTCATTTCGCCCGAAAAAGACTATCTCGGAATGTTTGCCGCCACCACGGGCATAGGTCTCGACACCTCCAAAGACGATGATTATAAGGCGATTATGAAAAAACTCCTTGCCGACCGCCTTGTAGAAGCCCTTTCGGAATACCTCCACCGCGAAGTCCGCACCCGCTATTGGGGATACGCCCCCGACGAGAGCCTCACGCCCGACGAACTCATCAAAGGTCATTATACTGGCATCCGTCCCGCCATCGGCTATCCCTCATCACCCAATCATCAACAGAAAGTGCAGGTTTTCAAACTCTTAGATGCCACCGCTGCCACAGGAATTGAACTCACCGAAAGCACAATGATGGTTCCAATGTCGTCGGTGTGTGGGTTTTATTTTGGAAACAAAGAGGCGAGGTACGTGGATGTGAGGTAGGGGCGTTGATTTCTAAGCACATTTTTCTGACATAATCTTGCATTTTTTTATCAGATAATACTTAATTTTGTAGTGTTAAATGATAATCAAATGCGCTACCGAACTCTTGGAAATACAGGTCTTCGTGTCTCGGAACTTGGTTTTGGAACGATACCGATTTTGAGCGGGTCGGTGCCCGTGCTGCCGGCGTATTTTAGTCCCGACAATGAGACCGCAATCGCCATTATGCGAAGGGCTTACGACCACGGTTGCAATTTCTACGACACCGCAATTTCCGAAGAATACGGCGACGCGGAGCATAAACTCGGACTTTTTGCCAAGACCATCGACCGCAAAAAAATCATCATTTCCGACAAAGCACGTTTTTACAGCGGCGGCGACATCTACCGCGAGGTAATCCGCTCAATTGACAATCTCGGCACTAATCCCGACATTTATTTTGTGCATCAGGTTGACGAAAGCAATGCCGATGAGGTGTTTGGCAAAGGCGGTGCTCTCGATGCACTCTACGACCTCAAACGTGAAGGAAAAATTGGTTTTACCGGCATTGCATCGCATTATTATAATGTGTTGCACCGTGGCGCATTGGATTCGCGGGTGGACGTGTTGCAGGGCAGTGGCAACATTCTTGAACGTGGTATGTTAGACCGTATCAAAGAAGAATCTGTATTTTGCGGTAAAGGTTTGATACTCAACAAAGTATATGTGGCGGGACTTTTGATTGGACCATTCACCCCGGCGGAACTCATTGGCGGAATTTTGGAGTATCCATTCTCGTGCGCACTCTTGGGCATTGGCACTTTTGAACAGGAATCCATCGCCTTTGAACACGAACACAAGGTGCTGCATTTTTCGTTTGATGAGGTTTTGCAGCGTTTGCGAAAGACCTTTGAACCAATAGGTTGCACACGCTGTCAACGGTGCGTCTGTCCACACGGACACGAGATTCATACATCATTTCGTCAGTTTAATTATTACAACCTCGGCAAAGAATTTTGGGCAATCAACAAACTCAATATGGATCTTCGTGAAACGTATCACCACTGCCTCACCTGCACCCATCACAACTGTATGAAACACTGCCCGCAACACATCTATATTCCCGAAGAAATTGAGCGGATTTATGAGTTGATAAAGGCGTTTGGAAGGGTGTGATTTTTACAACCCATAATTGTTTAATTGCAACGCAAAGGTATATATTTCCCTTGAAATAAAAACATTGCCCATTGTCTTTTTGTAGCAAATGGTTTCATTCGCCGAAAAATTCGACGAGTTTCATTTTCAGTTCGTTAACATTGTTAGATACAGCAATAATGATACCGTCGCAATTGACAAGGAACAAGGCACTGTTGGATGTTCCGTGCATCTTGAACACACCAAATTCATCGTCAACATCGGCGAAACATTGCCACGGGAATTTATAACGTTCAACGATTTTGCGCATATCATCGGTGGATTTAAATTCGTGCGCGATGCTTATAACATTGAGTCCGCGCTCGTGATATTTTTCGTAAAGCGGAATTATTTCGCAGGCGTGACGAATGCACGGCGCACACCACGACGCCCAACAAACCACAATTGTCAGACGACCTTTGTAATAGTCGGATGCGCTGACTTTTTCTCCATCCATCGTGCGAATGTTGTAATCGTTGTATTTGCGTCCACAAATTTGCAAACCACTGTTTTCCAATTCGACAATACGGCGGTGTACGGAATGGTTAGGGTAAAAATTTTCATATTTTTGATGGTAGATGTCGAGCATCGGTGCAAGTTCAGTGTCGATGAAATAAAAACCTTGCAGCCGTCCACTGAGTTCGAGCAGAAAGCCAAGCATGGGATGGGCAGCATAATAATCGAGCGTCCATTGAGCCAATTCTTGTTCAAGTGCCGACACTTTTACACTGTCTGATTCGTCCAAAGACTCAAATGCAGAACTGAATTTGTCTTCGGCGGCCTTCTGCATAGTTTGCTTCGATTGAAATTCTTTGCCGGTGGAACTGACGATAATTTCGTCGCCGTCAAATAGAATGTTAATTGTCGCACCGTCTTCAACAAAAAATTCGCCTATTTCCGTTGTTCCTTTCTCCAAAAGTTCGCCGAAATCCAGAATCTTGTACATTTCTATTTGGGCATCCTCCACTTCGCACTCAAAATGCCCATCCTTTATTTCAGGACGCAATGAACTGTTTTTGGGATCTTCGCCGTCGTGATAAATCACAAGTTCTTTTGGGGTTGTACCCTCAGCAACAGTACCAATGACTTTGCATTTCACCTGCGCCTGTACAGACATGGCAACAATGGCAAGGATAAGAGTAAGAATGATGTGTTTCATATTTTTTATTATTTTTAATTGTTTAATTGTGGCGCAAAGGTATATATGTTTTTTTATTTTGGCAAAAAATTATCGGCGATTTTTTTTATCCAATCCTCCGCCTCATTCCGCGTCTTAAAAACTATCACGTTCTTTCCAGAGTATTTTGCAAACAATGATAGCAATACCGGTTTGTTTTCAATTTCATATTTATGTACGCGGGCGACTAAATCTTGATCTAATTCATAATCAATCCACGGCATATCTTTTCGAGGTTTGCCAAGGCGTTGAATAAGACCTTCCATACAGATATTGATGTCGAAATCAAAGAAAAAAACAGTATCGCAGGCGGCAATGCGCGGTTCATAGGTTCGACTGTAATCACCATCAATAATCCAACTATCACGACTCAATAAGTCGCTGAGTTTCAGGTCAAATTCAGGACGTGAAATATGCGATTTGTCTGCGTTCCACCAAATATTGTCCAAATGATACAGCGGCAAACCCATTGCATTATGAAGCGCAACAGAAAAAGTGGTTTTGCCGCTGCCCGAAGGCCCGATGATGATTACTTTTTTCATAATTTTTCTCCTCTTCTCACAAACAACCCTTCCGCCGTCGCCAAACTCCGCATCATCTCCAAAAAACGCCCGTTAGGATTATAAACTGTCATATACAAATCGCCGCTGTTTAATGAAATTAATGCATCCTCGTTTGCGAAAAGAAAATTTGTGTATCCTCTTGACAAACAATTATTTATGTTGTCAAAAATTTCTTTTGGTGATGGATTGCCGAAAATGTCGAAATAACAACTCAATTTGGTTACCAAATATGCAAATCGTTGATACAATTGATTGATATATTGACCATTACAGCAAAATTCTTCCACCGCAAAATATTGTTTGGCACGCTCTGCCAACACCCTTTCGGGCAAAAAGTCAACAACCCAAAATGGCTTTTCTAATAGGCATTCTATTTGATTTTCTGAGTTTTGATTCACTGTCATCTTCACCAAATTCATAATTGTGTTTTCATAATCACCATCAATTATTGTAACAACCTCACTGCAAGCCGAAAATTTATTGATGACTTCATTGTTGTCTTTTTTCAAAGAATCAATTGTGCAGTCTCTGTCGTCCAAACGCGATTCTATGTCAGAGGCGTGTGCAATGATTTTGTCATAATTGGCATCAATATACATTTCACTAAATGCGAGACAAACAAACTGTATTTTGTTGATATACAATGTATTGAAATCCTTCCGCCAATCCGCAGGAACATAACAGCCTTCAACGATGAGATTTTGATGGTTTTCGATGGCGGTCTTGATGATTTCGCACACGATTGGCCACAGAAAATCCGTGAGCGCGTCGTCGTCCTGCGCCGTCAAATCCGTATGACCGCTGCGGATAAGTCCCATTTTCAAATGGTCTATCGAGAGGTACGGCATCGCGCAACGCTCCAAAATTTTCTGCGCAAGCAATGTCTTGCCCGTATGTGATGCGCCGGTGATGATGGTAATTCTTCTCATGGCGATTTTTTTTGTGTTTGTAGCGGCAAAGTTAACAAAAAAAGTATTACCTTTGCGGCGAAAAAATTTATTTCCAAACAAAATCATGAAAAAACTACTTTTACTTTTGGTTGCGAAAAAGTTTGCACATTTGCAATAGTTATCATTAATAAAAATAATCCAAAACATCACCCACAAACCTCAACACATCCAATTATGACAGACAGAGCCAAAACACTAATAGACAAAATGATAGCCGCTGGCGACGACGTACAGCGCGAGGTGCTGATGCAATTTTTTAAGACCGGCAAAGGCGATTACGGCGAGGGCGACAAATTTCTCGGACTCAAAAATCCTCAGACAAGGGCGTTTGTCAAGGACAGCAAAGACCTTGATTTTGAGGACATTCAGGCACTAATTGATTCCGAATACCACGAAATAAGGCTGTGCGGATTCTTGATTTTGGTGGAAAAATACCTGAAATTGCAGTCTGCGAGATTGATACACGATGTCAATTCGATGGCGGAGCGAGACGCGATAGCAAGTTTTTATGTCCGCAATTCCTGCCGCGCCAACAACTGGGACCTTGTGGACCTCACCGCGCCAAAGATAATCGGCAATTGGATTGTTGACAAAACTATCATGCAACTTCCTGACAAAGAAGACATTGTACAAAGCCTTGCCGAAAGCGACAACCTCTGGCAACAGCGCATTTCGATGGTGTTCACGTGGACTACCTCGCGCAACAATCTGCCCGAATACGCATTGCGATATGCAAAATTCCATCTGAAACACCCGCACGACCTTATGCACAAGGCTGTGGGCTGGATGTTGCGCGAACTTGGCAAATGTTGCGGCATGGAAATCCTGCGCGACTTCCTCGCCGACTACCGCAATGAAATGCACCGCACGACACTCAGATACGCCATCGAAAAAATGGATGAAAAAGAACGTCAATATTGGATGAATTAGGAACAGAATTTGATGTAGTTTATTATTGACAAAACTACGCCATGAAATTATTATTGCTCGTCATATTATTAACGACAACGATTGTCAGCAATTGTTTGGGACAGGTGGAATACATATACAGCGATATTCTTTGCGAAGAAGAACAAGAGATTACCGCGTCGCTGTACACCATCGACCCAAGCAACAAACAATTGTGGAACAATACGTTGATGAAAGCCGAAAACGCCGTTGCAAAGGAGGAGGACCCATTGAAGGCTACCGGCTCCCTGGCTCGCATATACCTGATGTACGATGTCATCAACAGTCAAAACGGCAAAAACCGCTGCATTCAAAAAATGCAGCATCTCGCCGAAATATCCGGCGACAATGAGATTTACATACGTGCCCAAATTCTACAGGCACACAGCCTTATACGTGAGCGGCGGATTGATTCTGCAATCAGTTGCTATCAATACGCCATCAAATACCTAACGCCCAAAAAGGCTTACAAACAGATTGCAAAAATGCATTGTTTTCTTGCATACGCTTACAACGAAATCCACAACGAAGTGCTATGCATCCGCAACATTCTCAAAGCGGTTTCTATTGTGGAAAACGAGTGCACCAACGACCCACTCTTGACCGGCGAGGTGTATCTGCACACAGCTATCATCTATAAAAACCAAGCCGACTACAAAAAAGCAGCAGGATATATTGCAGGGGCATTGTCGATTTTCAAACGCGACAAAAACTCCAAGAACAACATGTACCGCAATTTTTACAACACTTCGTTGATAGTGGACGGCGACCTCAAACTCGCCTCCAACCAATTCGACGAAGCGATACAACTTTACAAGGACGGCATCAACAATTTCATAGAAACCGGGCTTGACAATTCGGCGCGCAATTCGCTCAAATACCTCAGCGACGGACACAATGGACTCGGCATCGCATACATGAAAAAAAACAACGACTCTGCCGCCGTTGTCAATATATTCCTCGCATTGCGCATCCGCCGCCAACTCGCTCACAAGGATAAAATTGCCGATTCATACATCACTCTCGGCGAGTATTACAACTACAAAAACATGGAGGATTCGGCAGCATATTATATGGAAAAAGGCTTTGACCTGGCACGCGAAATACGCGCCTTCCCGCTTATGACACATTCTGCACATTCACTTTCGCGTATTTACGACCACAAAAAAAATTACAAAAAGGCTCTCAACTATCTCCAAATCGCTCAGCAATCGTATTTTGCCGTCTCCGACTTGGACAAAATCAAGGAAGCCACCCGCGAGGAGATGGAATATTTGTTTGACCAGGAGCGCAACCTCGCAGAACAAATCAAGGAACAAGAATTGGAGCGCGACGAAAAAATCATCAGGTGGGCGATAGCATTTGTCGCAATGTCGGCGTTGTCGCTATCGGTGATTGTGTTGCTATTCATCAAAAAGAAAAAGAAAAACCAACTGCTACGCGAACAACGCGACGCTTTGGAAGAACGTTCGCAGGAACTCATAGTGCAACAAGAGGAGATTTCGCAGAAAAACCAAGAACTCCGCGCCACAACCGAGATGCTCGAAGAGAGCAACAAGGAATTGCGTATTCTCTCCACAGTGGCCGCCGCCACTGTCAACGCCATCTTCATCACCGACATCACAGGCGATTTCACGTGGTTCAACGAGTCGTTTTCCAAATATTCGGGCATACCATTCGAGGATCTCCACACCAATCCCGAGCTCAGGGGCTCGCTGATGCCGGCACAGGCAAAGGAGGCATACGCCAAAGTGCTGGAAACAAAGCAATCCACCGATTTCGTATTCAATATGAAATTGTTTGCACCCGAAAAAGGCGACGTTTGGATGCAGACAACATTGACGCCCATATTCGACCATAACAACGAAATCTCAATGATGGTGCTTGTGTGCAGCGACATCACCGAACTGCGCAAGACCACCCAAAAACTCGAAAAGAGCAACCGCGAACTCAAAATGCTCTCCGCTGTGGCGGCAATGACCAGCAACTCCATCTTCATCACCAATTATGAAGGCGATTTCATTTGGTTCAACGACGCTTTCACACGGGACACGGGCATTACATTAGACCAAATAGGCACAAATCCCGCGACCAAGAAGGTAGCGATGCCGCCCGAAACAAGAAAAATTTACGAAAAAGTAATCGCCACAAAACAGCCGCAAGAATACACCACCCAAATCACGCACATAGAAGGTATGTCGATGTGGGTGCAAGTGGCTGTAACTCCCGTGCTTGACGACGACGGCGAGATTTCTATGATTGTGTGGGTAAATACCGACATCACAGAACTCCACAATACCACACAAAAACTCGAAGAAAGCAACCACGAACTCCAGATGCTCTCTGCCGTAGCCTCTACTACAAGCAACTCCATCTATATCACAAGCAAGGAAGGCAAAATGATTTGGTTCAACGACGCCTTCTCCCGCGAAACTCACATCCCCATTTCGCAGTTAAACACTCATCCTGCCCTCAAAGCGTCGGCAATGACGCCAGAGACAAGGAACGTGTTCGAAAAAGTAATCGCCACCAAAGAGACTCAGACTTACACCGCCGAGATGAAACACCTGGAAGGCAAGCCATTTTGGGTGCAATCGTCGGTTACGCCGGTATTGGACGACAACGGTGAAATAATGATGATTGTATGGGTGAGCACCAATATCACCGAACTACACCGGGCATACGAAAAAATCGACGACCAAAACAAGGAAATCAACGCTTCCATCACTTACGCCCGACGCATACAAGACGCAATACAACCGATGAAGATATTCTCTGACGAGATTTTGGGAGACCATTTTGTCATCAATATGCCACGCAACATCGTGAGCGGCGATTTTCATTGGGTCGGCTACAAAAACGGACTATCTGTATTCACCGTCGCCGACTGCACAGGCCACGGCGTGCCGGGTGCTTTCATCAGTATGCTTGGTCAGGTGATGCTCAACCAAACTCTCTACAAACTCGACGACATCACCGCCGCCAACATACTCAACATCGTGCGCACCGGCATCATCCACCAGCTCCACCAGCGCGACAAGGACGGCGTACTGAGCGACAGCATGGATGCAAGTATGTTTGTATATGACCGCAACAACTGCATCATCGACTACGCCGGCGCATATTCACACGCATATATATTAAGGTTTGGAACGCCAGACGCGGAGACCGAGGCTGTATGCGAGGCTTCGGGCAGCAAGATTATTATCAACGACCAAAAAGACGCATACCTCATCCGCCTCAAGCCAAACCGCATGACCATTGGCATCGACAGACGCGACACCGTTCCATTCAAAAGCACACAATTCAAAGTAAACCACGGCGACATTGCCTACGCCACCACAGACGGCTACCCAGACCAATTTGGCGGCGACAAGCAAAAGAGGTTTTACATCGCCACTTTTGAAAAATTGCTGCTACAATACTACAAACTCCCAATGGAACAACAGCGCGTAGAATTGGAACGCACATTCTTGGAGTGGAAGGGCGACTACGAACAGACCGACGATGTACACGTGCTTGGCATCGTACTCTGATTTTTTTGTGAATCACACAAAAAAACACTAACTTTGCCGTCCGAAACAATACTTACAAAATGGAAAGAACAGAATGGCTTTTGGGCGGCGTGTCAGTGTTGGAACCAATGACTGCCCTCACCGACTTCATCATAACAGCAGTGTGCATCTCCGCATACATCAAACTCCGCCGCACATCAAAGGCAAACGGCGGATATATGCCGCATTATCCGCATTTTTTCCTGACGATGGGACTTTGCACATTGTTTGCAGGGTTGATGAGCCACGCATTCGCATATTATTTTGTGGAGCCTCTACTCACCAAGCCTCAAATCGCGCTCCTCGATTGGTCTGATAAATTCGCCTACCACATCCACAATATGCCCAATTGGCTTTTCAACATAACATCCGCGTCCCTCTTTGAACTCTCGCTCGTTGACCGCGCCTCCGACCTTGCGCCCGACATTTCGCGCAAACGTTGGCTTGCAGTCATCACGGCAGAGTCGATTTTGGTATTGATATTGATGATTATTTATGTTGACTACAACGTCGCCGCCGCACACATTGCGTTTACACTATACGCAGTGCTCGTGCCGTTGCAATTGATGGTAAAGAAACACCAATTTGGAGCAGAACAAAAATTGTTGCTCATTGGCGCGGGCGTGATGCTTTTTTCAGGACCCGTGATGGCAACAAAATTCCAATTCTCGCCGTGGTTCAATCACAACGACATTTCGCACATCCTGATAGCAACCTCGATGTTCATCTTCTACAAATCCGCAACGATAACATTATCAACGCCGCCTACGACGGCTTCTTTTTTAAACAAAAATTGAAACGAATTTAAAAGAATTAAAACGAATTATTAAAAAGAAATTCGTTTTAATTCGTTATAATTCGCCAAAATTCACGTTGAAAAAAACGCCGCTGCAAGGCGGCAACCTAACGTTCACAAGGAAAATGGAATACATTCCCTCAAAACTGTTGACAACGGCGGTAGATAATTTCTCCAAACTCCCCGGCATCGGGCGCAAGACCGCGCTCCGACTCGTCCTCGACCTTCTGAAGCGCGACACCAACACCGTAAACGCTTTGGCGGAATCGCTCGTCAACCTCAAAAAAAACATCAAAACCTGCAAGGTTTGCGGCAATCTTTCAGATGAAGAAACGTGCAGCATCTGCGCAAATCCGCGTCGCGACCGCGCCACTGTATGCGTAGTTGAAAACATCCGCGACGTCATTGCAATCGAGCAAACCAGCACTTACAAAGGCACTTACCACATTTTGGGAGGGCTCATCTCCCCTATCGACGGCATCGGCCCCGGCGACCTCAACATCCAACAACTCTCCGACCGCATCGGCGACGGCGGCAATGTAAATGAACTTATTTTTGCATTGAGCGCAAACATGGAAGGCGACACAACGTGTTTTTATCTTTCACGATTGTTCTCCGATAAAGTAAACAAAATCAGCCAGATAGCACGCGGCGTGGCTTTCGGCGGCGACTTGGAATACACCGACGAAGTTACATTGGCAAGGTCATTGGAGACAAGAACGGTTTACAATGCTTAAACCACCGTTCCGGCAATCAACGCCAACAAAATTGAATAATATTTAGAATCAATGCTATCTGCACGTGAGGTCATTACGACGGGAGATTTTGTACCAGCGAGGACAGCGGCGATTGTGGAATTTGCGAGTTTGGTGTTGGCTTTATAAAAGGCGTTGCCAGCCTCAATTTCGGGGAACACAAGACAATCTGCATCGCCGTGGATTGAACCTCTAACATTCTTAATATCAGCGGCTTCCTTATTGATGGCGACATCAAGACCGAGCGGACCGTCCACAATGCAATCCAACTGCCCGCGCTCGCTCATTTTTGAAATAATTGCAGCGTCCTGACCCGCAGTAATTGCAGGGCTAATCAACTCCGTCGCCGCCACAAAAGCAACTTTTGGATTTTCATTGCCGAGGATTCTTGCCATTGAGGTCAACGCATTGAGTATCTGCAATTTTTGTTTGAAATCGGGAGTGGGCATCACCGCCGAATCACCAAAAATAATCAGCCTATCAATATTGGGATTTTGCATCACGGCAACGTGATTGATGGTGCTGCCAAGCGTCAGGAGACCTGTGTTGCGGTTGAGCACGGCTTTAAGGTATTTTTCCGAACTAATCAAGCCCTTCATCAAAATATCCGTCTCGCCTACGGAAACCTTGCGGCAGGCAGTCTGCAACGCAGCATCATCAAAAGGAATGTCGCAAACTTCATAATTGGACAAATCGATGTCGGATTCTGCGGCGGCAATCTTGATACGCTCCAAGTCGCCCGTAAAAACTACATCCACAAAACCCTGACTACGAGCGCGTTCCACTGCTGCCATAGTATGCCCGTCATACGGACACGCCACAGAGAGTTTTTTGCGACCCACCTTGGAGGCATGCTCCACCAATTGTTCCAAATTAGTTATCATTTGCTACAAATTGTCTTGAAATTTCAACCATACAAAAATAAAGAATTTTTGGATAGGGCAATGTTAAGTGATTATTATTTTTTTTGCACAACACGTTTTTTTTGACATAATTATAAAAAAAATTTGCAAGATTTTTGCGTTTGGATTTTGTTGAAACGAAAAAAAACAATTAACTTTGCGGTTATAATGCAACGAGTAATATCATACACATTATTTAGGGCGATAATAGTCGCGTTGATTGTACTGATGTCAACATTGACACCGGAAAGGGTGGTTGCGCAATCTGTTGTGGATAAGAAGATTGACAGCCTTATCAACGTTGCTATGCAAGCCCCCGACTCGCTCGCCGCCGAACTCAACAACGACATCTGCTGGAAACTCCGCAACATCAATCCCGAAATCGCAATCCAATACGGTATGAAAGGCCTCGATTTTGCCAAGCGTACCAACAACATACTACAGGAGGTGAAAGCGTATGCATTTTTGGGCGTGTGCCAGAGAAACTTGGACAATTTTGACGAGGCTCTCAAATATTACAAACTCGGCATCGAAAAAGCCGTAAAATTCAATGTGGAAGACCAACTCGGATACGGCTACGTCAACCTTGGCAACTTGCTGATATACCAAAACAAATTCGCAGAGGCAGAAAACCAATTGAAGATGGCACTGCCGATAGCTCAAAAAATCGGCGACTCGTCGGTGCTTGCCTACGTGTACCTCAATCTCGGACGCGCAAGGCTCGGCATCAAGGATTTCGACAAGTCGGAGGAGTTTTTTCAAAAGGCAATCAGCATCCGCACCGAATGTAAAAAACTCAACAAGTCGGTGAGCGTTCCCAAAAAATATCTTGCCGACTGCCACTCCGCCGCTGGTCTCAAGCAACTCGCCCTGAAAGAGTACAAGCAAACGCTCTCAACTCTCGATGCCTTTGGAGATTACGACCTATTAGGCGAACTGTCTTTTTGCATATCGCAGATTTATTTTAGCGACAATGCGCTCAAAAATTACGACAGCGCATTCAATTACGCCAACCAAAGCCTCAAATACGCCCGCAACATTGGTAGCAAAAAGGCGATTTCGGAATCATACGGCATCCTGGCGGAAATATACAAGAAAAAGAAAGACTACAAGGGTCTCAACGACTGCTACATACGGCAAATGGAATGTTACGACAGCCTTTTTAAGAAACAGGTGGAGCAACAGACATACAATATTAAATATAGTGCCGACACCTACACCAAGCAGCTCGAAATAGAGAGCCTCAACAACGAGAAAAGTTTGCGTTCGAGCATCAACATGATGTCTCTCATAATCTTGCTGATAGTGGCGGCGGTATTGATATTCATCATCACCAACATCCGCAAAGTGAAGAGGCTCAACACGTTGATTGAAACCCAAAACCAATCGCTCGAAGCCGCCAACTACGAGATTACGTCGTCAATCAATTACGCGCGGCGCATACAAAAATCCGCGCTAAGCACCACCGAAAATTTTACAGAACTTTTTGACGACAGCATGGTTTACTACGTTCCCAAGGAAATCGTATCGGGCGACTGGTACCGCGTGGAAAACGTAAAAGGGCAAATCATTGTAATGGAAGCCGACTGCGCGGGAGACGGTGTACCTGGCTCACTGCTCAGTATGATGGGTATGAGCATTTTCAAGGATACCGTCAATAGTGCCGTCAATTCGACAATACCGATGAAAGCGTCCGTTATGCTCGAAAAAATGCGCCAGCAAGTGAAAAAAATGTTCAGCCACAATGCAGAAAACAAATCGCCGTTTGATGGCGGCATGGATGCGTCGCTGGCAGTGATAGACAAGGAGAATATGCGTATGAGCTTTGCGGCGGCGTGTCAGACGGCGTTGATAGTACGCAACGGCGAAGTAACACAACTGAAAGGCGACTCGATGCCTGTGGGCAATTTTATAAGGGAAGACGATTTTACCGAGCAGGACATACAGCTACAACACGGCGACGCTATCTTCCTGATGAACAACGGCATACGCGACCTCAAAAGCCCGTCGGGCGAGAGGTTTGGCAGCTCGCGGTTGGCAGAATTGCTTGCCGAGAGCAGCGACAAGCCCATGTCGGAAATAAGAGTGATACTCCACAACGAAATCCTCGCATGGAGCCAATCATCCGCCAGCGATGATATGACGATGATTGGATTTAGAATTAGTTAATGTAAATAATTGATATTCAACGCAATGAAACGATTGTTGACATTATTGGCAATTATGGTAGCCGCAGCAATGACGCTGACGGCCAAGGCTGTGCCACCCGAAATCGACAGCCTTGTGAAAGTGGCGCGGCTCGCCCACGACTCCATACGCCCACGGCTATACAACGACATCGCGTGGAAACTCCGTTATGCAGACCCGAAATTGGCTATCAAATATGCCAAAACTGCTTTGGAAACAACCAAAGAGCCTACGATACATAACCTATCGGAGGAGGCACGTGCCAACACCATTATCGGCATCTGCTACAAAAATCTTGGCGAATACGGCGAGGCTGTCAAATGTTATGAAGAGGCGCACCATGTGAGGGTAATGCTCGGCAACAAGGAGGAACTCGCGTACTCCAACATCAACCTTGCCAACATCTACATCAACATCAACGACCCCGACAAGGCTATGGAATACGTGGAGAATATCCGCAAGGATCTCCCAACAATCAACAAAAAAGACCTACTCGCATATTACCACCTCAACTACGGACGCATCTGCACGATGAAAGGCATTTACGACACTGCCTACGTGGAACTCAACGAAGCCCTGCGCCTGCGTCAGGAACTCAAAGTAGCAAGGAGTTCAATACTCTCCACATTGAGGTTAATTGCTGAATTGCAGGTACTTAGCGGCGACACAGCATCTGCTGTTGCCAACTACCAGACTATCATCAGAGATTCGGCGCAGATAGACAGGCCGATGTTTACCGACGTTTATAATTCGATGGCAAACATCTACCTCAACCGCGCACAATACGACAGCGCAGAATATTATGCTCGCGGTGCGTATGCAATCGCGCAAAACATCGCTGCCAAACAGAAAATGGAGCGAGTAGCCGGCACAGTGGGCATGGTGCTTTACCATCAGAAAAAATACAAAGAAGCCGCAGAATGGTTTGGGCTCAAAATAGATCTTAGCAACAACGTCTATGACGCCGAACTCAACCACAACCTCGTATCTGCCAAATCCACAGCCGAAAAGACACTGAAAGATGCGGAAATTGCACGACTCAACGAGGAAAAACGTGTGCAGCAACGCCTCAACATCGTGTTTGGGATAATGCTATCGATGATTATAGCGATGCTTATCGTCTTTATAGTTTACAACCGCAAGACCCGCAAACTCAATCAAAAACTCGATATTCAGAAGCGCAGCCTCGACGAATCCAATAGCAAGATTACTGCATCATTGAATTACGCCCAGTACATCCAGCAATCGGCTGTAAGCGAGCCAGAAAAAGTGGCAGAAATTTTCCCCGACAGCATGGTGTTTTATCAGCCGAGGGAAATAGTTTCGGGCGACTGGTACAGGGTGGAGAGCCGCCGAGGACTCAATATTGTTGTGGAAGCCGACTGCACAGGACACGGCGTGCCAGGTTCGTTGCTGTCGATGATGGGCATAAGCGCATTGAAGGATATTCTCAACGACATGGAAAATACCGGCGCGGATTTTGATCCCGCTGTCATACTCGAACGTATGCGCGTGATGGTAAAGACAATGCTCCTGCAACATTCCGACGATGGACTTTCAATCAACGACGGCATGGATATGACAATAGCCATCATCGATCCAAAAACCAATATTATGCGCTTTGGCTCGGCATATCAAATGGCTATCCTAATCCGCAACGGCGAGAGCATCAAGCTAAAAGGCGACCGACAACCCATCGGCAATTACATCCGCGAAAAAGCGTTTACAAGTCAGGAAATCCAACTCCAAAAAGGCGACGTGCTATTTTTTATGAGCGACGGCATCAAGGATCAGACCAACCCTCAAATGGAAAAACTCAAAGGCCCGCGCCTCGACGACTTCCTGCTACAAAACATCAACCTTCCCATGTCGGAATTGGGCACACGCCTCGCCGAAAAAATGGAATCGTGGCGCGCCGGCTCGCTGCAATTGGACGATATGACAATGGTGGGCGTTAGGATTTGATTGAGGAGAGAGGAAAGAGGAAATATTAAGAACGGTGCCTCATCTTCCACCAACTTCTCAGCGCGATAATCACCCAGCCCAATATAGGCATATACATCGCCAATACCCACGGACGTTTTATGATGGTTTTCAGGCATTTGCGCAAAGTAATGCGGAGACTTTCGTCGCCAATATTAGCATCATAATTAACATCAAAATACGTCATCACAAATGGCCAAAACGGCGGAAAATACCTTAGGAAATATCTCTTGTGCCGCCACATAGCCTTCAAAAGCGAGCGAATGTCATAATATTTTTTGCCGTAGGTCTTACGGGCGTCGAGAAGTTGCTGCTGCCACTGCTGACGGATTTTTTCGCCTAACACCTTCAATTCCTGCTGCGTGAGTTGCTCGTATGGCTTGTCAACCATTTCATATACGTGAATTGGTTCACCGATGACAAAGGTAAGGCGCGACGGCAACGATATGTAGAAAATCCACGGCTGAAACGCCGCAAGACACGCCAGCACTCCCAACGGAAAAAACGGCATTCCAAATTTTCTCACAAGTTTTGTGAGCGGTTTCCAATTGTACGCAATTGGATTGTTGTATTCGCCGTTGACAGTCATAAAAGGTATAATGTCTGTCTTATAGCGGATGCTCATCCTGAGAAACGAGGTCTTGAACGGCTGCAACTGATACCTCTTGTCGAAGCCCTTGCCAATGCCGTCGATGCCCTCTGGAAATATCAAAACATTGCTCTCATTGAGGCTCATTGCGGTCTCAAAATTGAGCAAAGTGGCATTGATGCACCCCGCCTTAAACCAAAGGTCGTCAATCAGGAAGGGACACATGTAGGGATATTTGGTGAGCATCGGAGAAATCAAAGCCCTGATGCCGTCGTGCATCGGCATCTCACGCGCCGCAATCTGCGAGATGAAAATAATAGCATCCCACGGGAAAGCCATGCCAGAATGGTTGGTGGCAAAGATGAGCGGGGCGGCAGGATTGTTGCGCGGCGGCAGATTGTCAAAACCCACAAACCTCGGTCTGTACCAAACATCGCTAATATGATTTAGCACATGCCGGCAAAAAGCCTCCATATACGGCAACGAAAAATGACGCTTGTATTCCTCGCGATTGTTTTCAATTTGCTCCTCGCTAATTACAAGGCGGTTGCGATATGACTGGCCATTATTATCCTGCGATTTATCTAAAACCATTCGCCCTCGGAATTATTGGACGAGGCGTCTTCTTTCTTGAGCACGCCTTCATCTTTAACATCTATAAGGCAAATCGCCTTGTATATCTTTCCGTAATAATTTTGCACGGGGTTGTATGTCTCGATGATGTTGTAGTGGATGCCATCCACCGACACAGTCTTGGAGACCACCTTCTGCCTGCCAAGTCTAATCTGGAGCCAAAATTCGTCGGTATCGGTTCTTTCGCTCGTATGGATGGTCTCGTACAGCGGTGTTACTCCGTTGATTACAAGCGGTTTTTCCTTCTTAAAGAACTCAAGCACCTTGGAGTTGATATTCAGGTACTTGCCATTGGATGCAAATTCCACAAGCATTATCAACTGATTGAGCGATTCTACGGTCTGTCCCCATTCGTCAACCTTGTGCGACATCTCCTCCTGCGAAGATTTCATCACTTCCATATTCTGGCGCATCTCCTCTTCCTGAGACGAGAGCTCCTCCGACTGCACCTTGAGTTCCTGGAGGAGTTTGTTGGTGCGGATGTTGATTTTCACTGTTGCAATCGTGGACGCGATACTATTGCCCACCTCCTCCACAAACTGCTGTTTGTAAGGTTCGATCTCATTGAAGGACGCAATCTCCGCCACGGCGTAGATTTGATTGTTGAATTTGAAAGGTACAATCAACAACCTCTGCGGACTCTTTTCGCCGAGGCCAGAAGTGATGTTGATGTAGTCTTCGGGAAGATTGCTGATGTAGATGCTCTCCGATTCGAGGATGCAACGTCCCACAAGTCCGACGCCTGGTTTTACGGTCTTCTTCAAAATCTTGCGGATGTCGTAGGCGTATCCAGCGGCAAGTTCAAAGTAGATGTCGTCCTTATTGTCGTCGTTGATAACGAAAAGACCACCCTGATTGGCTCCCACATACTTAACAAGATTGCTGATAATATTGAAGGAGAAGTCGTACATGTCGTTGTTGTACTCGCGGAGAATGTCGCCAAACTTTGCCGCGCCTTCCGTAATCCAGTTTTGCTTGCGGTCGAGTTCTTGACGCTCAGTAGCCTCCTTGTTGGCCTTTACGAGGCTGTCGCGCATACTTAGGAGCGATATGCCAAGTTCGTCCTTGTTGCTTAGCGCGGAGAATGTGGATGTGAGGTTGCCACGTCCGATTTCCTCGGCAAAATCCACGGCGCGATCGAGACCCGCTTTCAAATTGTTGAGCGAAGATGATATCGTATCGAGCTCCACAATGTTTTCATGTTCCATATCGTCGGCATCCTTGATATTGCCATGCGCCAAAAGTTCAAGCACGCTACCCGACTTGTCAAGGAAACGCGAGAGATTGGATGTCTGATGATAAAACACAAGCCCAATAATGATGATGCCCAACATCAACACAAATATCGAAACCATTGTCTGTGATGTGTGCTGACGGCTGATGAGATCCTCCTCAATTGCAGACACGAGCATCCAACTCGAATTGAAAATATTGTCTTCTATATTGACGCCGCACACCCTCAACTCGCGTCCAGTGGAATCCACGACGGGATAGTTGGCAAATCCTGACGAATCTATCTTGGTGCGAATATCGTAAAATGAACGCGATATTATACGCAATACATCGCTCCCATCCGCAAAATCGCCGCTATTGGTCATGCCAGCAAAATTACCTTCGTCTGTGATGAGAAACGATGCAAAACTCCTGTACCCTGCGGCATTTTTGACTGCCTGATGAAAGAAGTCAGACTCCAAATCAGCACTCACAAGGGCGCAGAATGTATTTTCGGCGTCGAATACAGGTATCAATATCGAAGATTTGTAAATCGGGCGCACATTGGGATTTTCAGTGTCGTTGCTCACGATGCCCGTTATCATATCGCGACCGTTTACCTTCACACGGTAATAATCGCTGGCAAAATCGTCGCCTTCAAGATTGACATTGGACACCACGACCCTGAGACCGCCGTCGCCCCTCTCAAATTTGTACACTCGGCGTCCATACGCCTTGGTCCACGCAGGATTGATGACGCCCAACTCCCAGGAAATGCTCAATGACGAGAAAGTTAAATTGTCGTCGAGAAACTTGCCCACAGCCGTCTTGTACACGCGGAGCTTCTGCTCGTCGCTAAGTTCGTCGGTGCCGGAGATAGACGCGGCAAGCGATTTGAGCGCGCTTACGTCACAGTCGATGGCGGTCTTTATCTTGATGGCAGAACTTTTCTGCGTCTCGAGGAGTGCACGCGTAAGCGACATCTCGGTAACACTGCTCGACCTGTAATTGATGTATCCTATCGACAACAGGAATACCACAAATGCCACCGAAAGTATGTATATCAGTAGTTTTGACTGTAATTTTAGTTTCATTTCGCAAGTATTTTTTCTTACTTTTAATGCAATCTTTGTGCCTATTTTCCACGCTATAAAATTACATCAATTCGCGTAAATAAACAAAAAAAGCCAAACCTTTTTTTCAAAAAAGATTTGGCAACGTATTAAATTGCGCAATTTCTTGTTTTATTTATACAACAATTCTTTTATTTGGTTGATAAAATCAACGGCTTTGGGAGTATATTCGTCGGTCATCGACTGGTCACAATACGCAAAATCATCATAATCTCCACTATGCCTTATTTCAAACAACCGACTGAAAGTTTTGCCATATTCCACATCTAACAAGCCTTTTGACACAAAATTCAGACTTAACATTGTCTTAACTCCGGCATGAGAGGCAGATGAAATTCCGTTTTTAACCAACAAAGCCTGAACTGCATAAAAACACGCATAATACAACCTGTTGATTGCTGCATTATAATAACCTTCATTTGTCAGGAGCATAGCTTCTTTTATAGTTTCATCTGCACGGCTTATCCGATATTTTACAAGTTCGGCGCGGCTCTGGTCATCAAGTGTTTCTTTCATATCCTTACCCCCTCATTAACAACATTGACATAAAAAGGCGTCTTGAACGGTCGTTTCTCCCACTGTTTGCGAAGCATAATCAGAGGACTAATGACAACGCCGCTTTCAAGTTCAATTTCGTATAGTTTACCCGAAAGCCTGTCCTCACGTTTCAAATCACGTCTGTCGCCATCGAGCAAAATCAACACATCAATATCACTGTCACTGCGGGCATCGCCACGCGCCTCCGACCCATAGAGAATCGCCAAAGAATCAGGCTCCTCCCGATGGATGGTCTTGCTAATCTTTTCTACAATGTCCGTTCTTCTCATATCAAACACCTAATATTCAAAAACCTACGTGGCTTTATGCAACATAAAACCACGTAGAATATTATAAAAAAACTCAACCAATTTTTTACAGCCTTACACCAACCGTAAGCAAGACATTCAAATAGCGGTTGTCATAATTATACATCTGCATCCGGTCTGCCCACTCGTAAAGCACCGCGTCAGTCTGATAGATGTGATAAGTGGCGGTGAGGTCGATGTAAAAATCTTCCGAACCCTTCAATCCAAGACCAAACGAGAGTATCTGACGCTGCTTGTTGCCGGAGACAAACTTGTAGGGATTGCCATACATTGCGTATCCTGCGCGAATGGACACAGGACCTGCCAAACCTTCCAACCCTACACGGAAATTATTGGTCTTCTGGAATTTGGCTTTGATGTAATCATTCTTCTGAGTCAACAAATCGTCATTGTCAAAGTCATCCATTTGAAACTTTGCTTTGGTGTAATTAACAGACTCATAATCGAAACTTACAAGACCATATCCAGGAACGATGAACGCGGCAGACAAAATCCCCTTCATAGGTGTTGCAAGGGTATACTCGTATGGCTCATTGTCTTTTTTTTCTGCCTCCCCATAGAATCCGTTATCAAATTGATCTTTAATCGTAGTACCATACTTTTCAGAAAGGGTATATACAGTCGGAGTATGGAACGCTGCACCAAAACGCAAGAAATTAATTGGCTTCACAACTAATCCAACTTTCAAATTGATACCATTCCCGTTCACTTTACGTTTTTCAATAAAATCCCAATATTGGTATGGCGCAATATTATTCTTATCATCCTCATGATAATGCGATGTGTATTTATATCTAACGTGTTGCACACCAAGAGACGCACCGAAGAAAAAAATGTCATTGTAAGCACCCGAAAATGCAAAGTCCCATGTACCAATGCCACCTTTTTGTGTAACAGAACGACTCTGATATTCTCCATATTCACCTGTCGCACCATCATCCCACTCCACATCATGAGGAGAGTAACACCTATCACCAAAATCATCCCACCTCAACAATTGAGCATTATACCTATTATCGTTAGTATCGCAACTCAAAGCAAGTTCATTAGTAAAATAACTAAAATCCCTGTCATTAGACCGCCTTTGCCAAGCATCAAGCATTGAACTTGAATAGTTGAATGCTCCAAGCTTTTCGTTTGCACTGAAATCATTGAGCATATTATAAGTGATGCCCCAAGCAAAATTGGTAAAGCCAGTGGTCTTGACACGGTCGTTGCCCATCACAATGCCAATGCTCGCGAATTTCATTCCAAACTTGCTGTCCTCGTCATCACGTCCGTTGAGGGTGGACTTTACAGTGTTGTTGTAAACCATCGGGGTAAGGCAAATATCCGCACCACGATAAATGCTCATGCCGGCTGGGTTGATGGCAGTAACTGAAATGTCGCCGCCAAGTGCGCCAAACGCACCACCCATCGCCGCCGACCGCGCTGTGCCTTGCTGAAATGTCTGCGAAAAACGTACAGCATCGTATTCATTCTGCGCTTGTACCACCATCGCCAACATCATAAAGCCAACGGCAATTATAAACTTTTTCATAGCTTTTCTATTTCTTTAATTGTTTATTATATTTTTAACAACGGAAGAATTTTTCATATCTTCCGTTGTTAAATGAATATTTACCTATGGCTACTACCACCACGGCTGCTCGAAGACGAACTGCTGCCCCTGCTCGATGACGACGAACTGCCGCCCCTGCTCGAAGAACCCGAGGAATAGCTGCCGCTCGATGAACGTCCCGACGAACTGCTGCCACTCCTGCTGCCGCCCGAATAAGACGAACTACTGCTCGACGACGACTTGGAAGTGCTGCTGCCTGACGAATAACTGCCACTGCGAGATGAAGAGCCGCTGCCGCTGCGTGAAGATGTGCTGCTGCCGCTGCTATACGACGGAGTGGAAGAATAGGACGACGAACTGCCGCTACGGGAAGAATTGCTGCTGCCGCTGCGAGAAGATGATGACGTAGAGGAGTTGCTGCTCTTGGAGGTGGAAGAACCGTTGCTCGAATAGCTGCCGCTCCTGTGCGACGACGAACTGCTGGACGATGTAGCTGCATTGTTGTTGGAAGAAGAACGGCTCGACGAAGAATAGCTGCCGGTCTGATGATTGCCGGAACGACTGCTCGAAGTGCCTGCCGTGCTGCCCTGCGACTTGCTCTGACCATTGTTGTTGTTTGCACTACCTGAACGGCTGCTCGAATGACTGCTGCCATTGTTGCCTGTGTAATAACGGCTGTTGTAACTACCTGTACTACTACCTCGATGTCCGTAGGAGTAAGGCACATTGTTGCGGTTAATGCGCTCGTATGTGCGGGCGTATGAACGGTCGAAGTCATCAAAATGACGGTAGTAGTGGCTGTGGTGGTGGTAGGGCGAGTAGTAATAGTCGCTGTAATAATACGGCGAGTAGTAGTGATGATGATAACCCCACCAAGAGTATCCATAATAAGGTGTGCCCCAATAAGAATAGTGGTAAGGCATACCAAAGCTGAATGACCAGTAGGGTGAATAGTAATGGTAGCCAAAACTCCAATACCAGTCGCTGTACCAAGGATCAATGATGGATACATCGTAGTAGCTGCGGCAGTAGGACGGACGGTGGAAACGGTAGATACGAGCCGTGTAGCTGTCGTCGATGATGATGTCCTCTACGTTGCCGTTGTCAACGTAGGTATCGCCGCTATTGTCGTAGGACGACACATCGGTGTCTGAATACCCCTGCGAATTGTCGGAGTAGCCCTGCGAGTTGTCCGCATTGTTGTTTGCGGGGGCTGTGGTGCGCTGCACTGTAACAACCTGTGCGGCAGGCCTCATGCCATAAACGTCGTCGATATAGACGCTCGGTGCAGTGGGCGCGAGAAGGATTGTGCAGGAGCCGAAGGAGGTCGCAACAACGGCAAATGCTACAAGTCCCTTCAGTGTGTTTATGAATGTTTTCATTTCAATTTCCTCCAAAATTAGTTTGTTCTACAATATTGCAATTATATTATAACGTACAACGAGGGCGTTTTTGTGTGCCGCTCGTTAGTATAGTGTGCAAATTATTGTGTAGATGAATCTAAAAAATGTTAATTTACTCCTCAATCGCCTTCAAACTCATGTCGAGGCTCTTGATTTGGTGGGTCAATGCGCCTACGGAGATGTAATCAACGCCTGTCATGGCGTAGTCGCGGAGGGTGTCGAGAGTGATGCCGCCCGAGGATTCAGTTTCATACTTGCCGCCGATGAGTTCAACAGCCTTGCGGGTCTGTTCAACGTCGAAGTTGTCGAGCATAATCCTGCGGATGCCGCCAACAGCCATCGCCTGACGGATTTCATCGAGGTTGCGGGTCTCGATCTCGATGTCAAGATTCTTGCCCTTTGCCTTGCAATAGTTTTGAGCCGCACGGATTGCATTCTCGATGCCGCCGGCAAAATCGACATGGTTGTCCTTTATGAGAATCATGTCGAAAAGGCCGATGCGGTGATTTACGCCGCCGCCTATCTTGACAGCCTGTTTTTCGAGGAGCCTCATGCCCGGCGTGGTCTTGCGCGTGTCGAGCACCTTTGTATGAAGGTCGGCGATTTTGGAAGCGTAGATGTGGGTCTGCGTCGCAACACCGCTAAGCCTCTGCATGAAGTTGAGCACCAGCCTTTCTGCCTGCAAGATTGAGATGACCTTGCCACGGACTTTGAAGGCGATGTCGCCCTTCTTGACCTGTGCGCCGTCCTTGAGAAAGAGTTCAACCTTGAGGTCGGGGTCAACGGCATTGAAGACTTTGAGGGCAACCCAGATGCCGGCGAGGATGCCGTCCTGTTTGATGATGAGCTGAGCCGCGCCCTGTTCGTCGGCGGGGATTGTGGAGAGCGACGTATGGTCGCCGTCGCCGAGGTCTTCGGCAATGGCAATCTTGATGAGGTCGTCAACGAGATATTCGAGATTTTCCATATTGTTTTCGGTATTAAAAAAAGTATTTTATTCAAGATGCAAATATAACACAAATTGCCGAATAAAAAAACCAGAACATCAATTTTAATGTCCCGGTGTAGCCCAAATATAAAAATAAAAGAATCCCTAATTAATACAAAAATATGTTATAACTTCTTTATTATCAACATTTTTTAGGATGTAACGCACCCTATACGACTTACCGCTGGTGGTGGTCAAATTTCCTGTGATGAGACCGCTACCAGTGGTGGAAAGGAATTGCGAGGGGCGATTTTGCCTGAAAAATTCACGCAAAACCACCTCTGTCTGTCCCTTGGAACACATAGATTCTGACCCGAGGTAATCAAGCGACACCTCCGGCGCAAAATATTCGGCGATGGCGCCGCTCTGCCCGAGACAGATGGACTGGTTGATTTTTTTGGACACCTCCTCCCCGGTGCCAAACAGCGAATAGCTGCACAGCAACACAACAAGTCCGATGATTAATATATATATAAGGCGTTTCATTACGTTTTAGTTGCAATTAGTTCATGGTTTTATAATACAAAAAACGTGCCTTAAACTACACAAAATCAACATATCAACTCCAAAATGATTATTTGTACTAAATCGAAATTTTCATTAATTTTGCACGACAAAATCTTCTAACAATGACAATAAAACAAATAATCAAACACCCCATCGCGCAATATGCCGTCAACTACTTGATAGCCTTTGCGTTGATGATGATATGCAGGATAATTTTCATAGCCGCCAACTCCAATTTTTACGGCGACATAGAGCCTTCGCACTACCTGACGCTCTTCAAAGGCGGCATGAAATACGACTTTGCGGCGATTTTTTACCTCACGGCTGTGGCGTTTTTCATGATGATAATGCCATTCAAATTTTCATTGAACGCGACATACCGCAAAATAGCCAAATATTTTTTTATAATTCCAGTTGCGATTGGAATTTTTGCAAATATGTTTGATACAGCGTTTTTTCCATTCAACGGACGGCGCACAAACTTCTCGTTTTTCAGTGAGTTTCAGAATGAAAACAACCTCGTCGGCATATTTTTCGGCGGATTGGTTGACTATTGGTATTTGGTGCTTGCAGCGGCGGCGTTGATATTTGTGCTTATAAAATTTTATTACAATCCCAAAGTAAGCGCGGAAGACTTTCCTGTGCGGAAATACGCCCTGAAAACACTTCCGGCGACATTGTTGTGCATTTATTTTTTCATGGCGGGATTGCGCGGCAGCCTGATTATTGACAACGACCACCGCCCGATGAACATGAACAACGCCAATGAATACATCCGCAAGAGCAACGAATCCGCCATCGTCCTCAACACGCCCTACTGCATCCTGCGCACGATGGGCAAGATTTCGTTCTCTAACCCAGAATATTTTTCGGCGGACGAATTGGAGCGCATCTACACGCCCGTCCACTACCCTACCCCACGCGGCGAGTTTAAGAAAATGAACGTCGTAATCATCATCTTAGAAAGTTTCGGCAAGGAATATTCGGGACTTTTCAATGGCAATGAAGGCTACACGCCGTTCCTCGATTCGCTTTATAAACAGGGACTTACATTCACCAATTCATTTGCAACAGGCAGAAAATCCATCGACGCAATGCCGAGCATTTTGGCTGGCATACCGTACCTGACCGACCATTTTTTCATGAGCATGTACTCCAACAACAAGGTAAACAGCGTGGCATCGTTGTTGAAGTCAAAAGGCTATTACTCAGCGTTTTACCACGGTGCACCAAATGGCAGCATGGGATTTTTGCATTTTTCGAGGTTGGCAGGTTTCGACGATTATTATGGCATGACAGAATATTGCAACGACCAGAGTTTCAATGCAATGGACGATTTTGATGGACACTGGGCAATATGGGACGAAGAATTTTTGCAATATTACGCCAAGAGCATGGGCGAAATACCACAGCCATTTGTAACCGCTTGTTTCACAGCCACTTCACACAACCCGTTCCGCATACCTGAAAAATACAAAGAGCGTTTTCCCGAAGGGCCTCAGCCAATCACAAAGTGCATACAATACACCGACAACGCTCTGCGGCTGTTTTTTGACAGGATGAAACAATATCCGTGGTATGAAAACACACTTTTCGTCATCACCGCCGACCACACCAACCAAACCCTCAGCCGTGAATACACGACCGACCGCAACGTTTTCAAAGTGCCAATTTTGATTTACCAGCCGGGCGGCATCAAAAAAATGTCAGAAAAACTGTTTTGTCAGGCAGACATCACGCCTACAATTTTGGATTATTTGAATTACGACAAGCCATACATTGCGTTTGGAAATTCATACTTTAATAACTCTGACACAACGGGTTACGTGGTCAATTTCAGTGAGCCGCTGTACCAAATTTCCATGGACAAATATTTCCTGCAATTTGACGGAACGAAGGAAACAGGATTTTTTATCCCCGACGACGACATCATGTTGGAAAACAACCTCATCGGCAAATTTCCCGACATTGAAACCAAAATGCTCGACCTCTTAAAGGCTGAAATCCAACAATATCACGTCAGAATGATTGAAAACAACCTGACAATAAAAGAGTGAGATTTTTTTTAGACATTTATTGATTAAATTTGCCAAATAATTATTAAATTTGCGCCGTCAACAATAAAAAAACGAAAAGCATGACACTCACAGAAAAATCTTGGAAAATATTTGAGCAATCCATCGCCGACTATCACAAGCACGACGACGTGGACACGCCAATCTCTAATCCATACGAGACAAAGACCATTGAATACTATCTCTATCTCAAAAACTGGATAGACACCGTTCAGTGGCACTTGGAAGACATCATCCGCGACCCGCAGATAGACCCCGTGGAGGCTTTGAAAATCAAACGCCGCATCGACAAGAGCAACCAGGATCGCACCGACCTCGTGGAACTCATCGACAGTTATTTCCTCGACACATACAAGGACGTGAAGCCCGCAGACGGCGCAACAATCAACACCGAATCGCCGGCTTGGGCTATGGATCGTTACAGCATCCTCGCGCTCAAGATTTATCACATGAAGGAACAGGCAGACCGCACCGACACCACGCCAGAACACAAGGCTCAATGTCAGAAAAAACTCGACGTGCTCCTCGAACAGAAAAAAGACCTCGGCACTGCCATCGACCAACTTCTCGACGACATAAAAGCCGGACGCAAGTACATGAAGGTCTATAAACAGATGAAAATGTACAACGACCCCAACCTCAACCCCGTACTCTACGGCACAAAGTAATGGAAATCAAAAGGCTATTGATAACACGATTCTCGGCGATGGGCGACGTGGCTATGTGCGTGCCGGTGGTGTGGTCGTTGGCGAAAAAATATAACGACTTGGAAATCACATTTCTAAGCCGCAAAAATTTTGCGCCTATGTTTGCGACCTGCCCCAGCAACGTGCGTTTCGTTGGCATCGACCTCAAAAAAGACTACAAAGGCATCGCCGGGCTCAATCGCCTCTACAAAGAAATCCGTTCTTGGAAAATCGACGCATACGCCGACTTCCACGACGTCCTGCGCACCAAGTATCTGAGGTTCAGGAGTTTGTTCAGTTCGATTAAAACTATAAAAATCGACAAAGGCCGCTCCGAAAAACGCCGCCTCATCAATAAAGGCGCGATGAAATGCGAAGCCTTGACTACGACAATAGAGCGTTACAAAGCCGTATTGAAGCAATTGGGATTTGATTTCGAGATAGATTTTCATTCAATCCTCAGCGACACAACATTACCGGCGGAAGTCTCTGCAATCACCGGCGAAAAATCTTGCCGTTGGATTGGAATCGCGCCCTTCGCCGCCCACAAAGGCAAAATCATGCCATTGGAAAAGACCGAAGCCCTCGTAAAATCGCTCACTGAACAAGGCGCAAAAGTGTTCCTGTTTGGCGCAGGCGACAAGGAGAAGGCGATCCTTGAAAATTGGCAAACCAAATATCCACAGACCATCAGCACGGCTGGCAAACTTGGCGGACTTTCAAACGAACTCATCCTCATCTCAAACCTCGACTGCATGGTCTCCATGGACAGCGCAAATATGCACTTGGCATCCCTCGTTGGCACACGCACAGTGTCAATTTGGGGCGCGACGCATCCCGCCGCCGGTTTCCTCGGCTACGGTCAAAGCCTCGACGACGCCATGCAAATCGACTTGCCCTGCCGCCCATGCTCAATCTACGGCAATAAGGAATGTCGCATCAAAGAAAAATATAAGTGTCTGAATGATATTGACATACAGAAAGTTGTAGAAAAAACCCTCGCTCAATAACAAAAAAATGACAGAACAAAAAATATCAGTGATTACCGTATGTTTCAACTCTTTGGAAATGTTAAAAAAAACTATGCAAAGCGTTGACTCCCAAACGTATACAAATTATGAATATATTGTCATTGATGGCAATTCTACGGACGGCACACTAGATTTCCTGAAAAACTATGAGGGGAAACTTACAAAATACGTTTCAGAGTCAGACCAAGGAATTTATGACGCTATGAACAAGGGCGTGAAAATGTCGTCAGGTGATTACGTCATCTTTTTGAATGCAGGAGACCTGTTTGCAGATGCTACAACTCTTGAAAAAATATTCAAAGACAAAATATACGATTCGGACGTCATATACGGCGATGTCATCAAAAACGGTAAAATAAAACCAGCTGAAAAACCGCACAACGCCCACAAAATGTATTTTTGTCATCAAAGCTGTTTTACAAAACTCACATGTCTGAGACAATTCCCTTTCGACACGAAATACAAAATGTCTGCAGACTTCAATTTCTTTAAAATATTGACTCTCAACAATAAGACATTCAAACAATTGAATATACCAATCGCAATATTCGACACAACTGGCGTCTCCAACACCAAGCGCTCAAAAGGCCTGAAAGAAAACATCAACGTTGTTAATGAGCATGATAACATCATAAACAAAGTGAGACTTCTTCCACGCCTTTATTTCGTATATTTGTACGCCAAACTGAGGGGCAAATAGCGACTACAACTATCGTCCTGCAACAGAAAGATATACATCATTGAGCTTCTCAGCCGACTTCTTCCACGAAAAATCCATAAGCCGATTTCTTTGCCTTTCGATTAGCTCACGCTTCTGTCCGTCGCTATAAGCAAGAAACATCTCAAGCTTTGAATCCAAATCGTGTACGGATTCATCAAGTGTGAAAAATACCGCAGCCTCTTTGGCAATCTCCGGAAAAACACTCTTGTCGTTTAGGAAAACGGGACAATCATACTGATATGCCTCCAATATCGGAATGCCAAAACCCTCATACAAAGATGGTTGAACAAAGGCAAGCGCATTATGATAAAGATTTTTCAACTCATTATCATCGGCGAATACATGAACGACATGATTTTCAAGACCAAGCTTCTTAATAAGCATTTGCTCGGACTTGTCAAAATCACAGTGAGTGCAGACCAATTTAATGTCATTTTGTTTCAAAAAGCCACCAATATTACTCAACATCGGCTGAAAATTCTTGTAGCCGCTACGAACACCTACATAAAGAAGGTATTTGAAGTCAAATACAGGAGCTTTTGGATAATCCACAACCTCTGGCGCACCATGGTAAATAACAGAAATCTTCTCCTCTGGAATATTCAAAAACTTAACGATGTCGCGCTTCGTACATTCTGAAACAGCAACGATATGGGCTGCCAATTTGGCAAGACGAGCCTTTTCTCGTACCTGCCAATCATGCTTGAACATATCGGGAAAGGTCTCAGGAATCATGTCATGAATAGTGATTACAAAAGGCTTATTGCCAATGTAATCAAGGAAATAGGGATTGAAATAGGTCGGATGAAAGACGTCAAAATCACCTTTCTTCAGGCACTCAACAGAATAGAGTTTATTCCTGCCATCACTTGTATGGCTCGGAAAACATTTAGCATACATCTTGTAAAGCTTACGCTTTAGAAAGAAGTTCTTATCCGATATAAAATTCCTCATATCAGATATTTCTGTGTTGACATCACAAATTTTTTTATCCAAAAGATGATAGTTTTCGCTATCTTTTATGGAAACATGGAACTCTGTTTCTCGTGGTAAATTAGCAATCAACTCGACAAAACATTTCGAGATGCCAGAATATTTTCCACTAAAGCCCTGATAATCATAAAGAATCTTCATATATGTTTTTTTTTAAAGTTATACACCTTCCACATATTGCTGGCTGTCGTCCCCAAAGTACTTGTCCACAAGGCTTTTCAACTTGCGGTTTGTGTTATGTTTTTTTACATAAACAGGGACGCTCTTTATCGAGGAAGCTATGAACGCATCAATTTCGTCCACAAAATTCGCCTTTGTCAATATCGACTTCGCCATCATGTCTTTCGCGATTTCAATCCACTGCGATTTGTTGCTCCAGTAGTGCGCCACATACGGCTTGGAAGATGTCAGTCGTGTGTTCTCGTACATGGCGACGCTGAGCGAATATTGCTCCACCACTATCGGTTCTGCGCCATCGTCAAGCATGCCGTCGCAGATTGAAAGTGCCATTTCTAACACAGCGCGGCTTTTTTCACGCGGAATTGCAACCACGCCCGCGCACCACATATCGTGTTTTTCGGAAATTGTAATGCCCGCATACGAGCATCCGCCTACTTTTTTGTACATCTTTTGGGGCTTGTATTTAATCCTGCTCGGGTGACCATCGTTGCCATCCATTAATCCGCAACCCGAATTGAGAAGGCGTTTCATTTCGTTGACGTCGCCGTACAAAAAGGTGTCGCAGTCGAGATAGACCAAATCGTCGTCATGATACAACGCCAAAACCCGCTCCATCGCCTTAATTTTTGTCCTCCAGAAAAAATCGTGTTCGCCACGCCACTCCGTCACTGTATCGCAGTCTATTACAACGGTCTTCACGTAATCTAACCCTTTGAAAAAATCCGGATTGGTCGTTACGGCAACAATCACGTCACTTTCGCCAATCTGCCTTTTGAAACTCTCAATAGACAAAAACGCCTGGACATACATATCGAGACTGTCACCAATAGTGAAATACATTATCGTCATAATTCAAAAATGTTTTATAAATTGAGCAAAAAATCTAATTGTTTCATGGCTTTTCTAACGATTATACACTTACACCGTATTCTGCCGCTCCCAAATTTTCACCATCGTGTAAAACTTGTAATTAGCGGCGTTGATAGCGTACACAAGACCACGGATGCCATACCTGAAGCCACCTTTTAATATGAAACTCTTGATGAACCTGTGGGTGCATTTTATGAAAATCTTGAACATTCCCACTTTGTCGCCCTGTTTCTTAACTACTTCGTTTTCAGTGTATTGATTCATTTTGTATAATTGATCATACACCGTATCGCTGATATGAATGAGGGCGAGTTCCATACGCTGAAAAGGTATTTTTTCGGTCGCGCCGTCCACCGAGGGAAAAGTGTGGACGTATGGCGGCCAATTGGAGCCTTCACGCTTAAAAAACCTCAGTTGCGGGTCGGGATAGGTCTGTTTGATAAACTTGTTCATTACATAATTTTTGCGTGGAATGTACAAACCTGCCGGACAGTTTTCATCTTTTATCCTGTCATACAGATATTTGCGCAAATCCTCAGTGATAAGTTCATCTGCATCCACCACCAAAACCCAATATGACGAAGCCGATTGAATAGCAAAATTGCGTGCAGGCTCCGCGCTAACATAATCTTTCTTGGGAAACGTAACAACCTTACAACCATACCGTTGGGCGATTTCAACTGTGTGGTCGGTGCTTTCCATATCGCAGACCACAATTTCGTCGAAATTCTTTGCCGCTTGCAATACTTTCTCCAAATGCCTTTCGGCGTTGTAGGTGTTGATTACTACTGATATTTTATCTTTCATCACAAATTTCTTTATAACATTCCATTAATTGTTTAGCCTGAATTTCTTCCGAAAATTTTTCCACATATTTTTTACTATTTTCGATTGAATTCTGGCGGAAGGCAGTGTCAGTGGAAAATTTTTCTATTGCTGCCGACAATGCATCTTCATCATCAGGATCTACATAAATGCAATCCGGTCCGCCCGCCTCTTCAAGACAAGATCCCGTAGCCGCAATCACAGGCACACCGCAGCAGATGGCCTCAATTATCGGAATACCAAACCCCTCATACCGCGACGGATAGATGAAAACATCGCACAAATGATAAATCGGCGCAAGGTCTTCAAAAGGCACTTTGTCCAAAATATGCAACAAATTGCTGACACCCAAATTTTCGGCTGCTTTTTCGATTTCCGAAGTGTATTTAGTTCTCTTGCCGACAATTACAAGCGGCATTTTTTCTTTCAAAAGTGGCAATGCCTTGACAATCAAAAGTGCATTTTTGCGCTCCTCGATGCTGCCAACATTAAGCAAAAATCGGTCGGGAAGATTATATTTTTGCCTTACATCACGCAATACATCATCAGGGACATCGGTCTTGAAAACCTTGTCGCACCCCTGATAAATCACCTTGATTTTGTCGGGATTTATGTTGAAAATATCGACAACATCCCTTTTTGTACATTCGCTTACAGCAATAATTTTGTCGGCATTTTCGCACGCCTTACGAAATTTGTAGGCGTAAATTTTGCGGTCAAAAAACTTGTAGTATTTCGGAAATTTCAGGAAAATCAGGTCGTGAATCGTTACCACGCTCTTAGCATTAGTCTTTTTTATAGTTAACGGCAATTCATTGCTAAGTCCGTGATATATAATATTTTCGTACTCCGCAATTTCATTCCTAATTTCAAAAACTCTCCACAATGACGAAAACTTTTTCCACAACCCTTTTTTCGGCAAAACGGTTTCTATTTTTGGATTTTGTTCCAGAATCTCCCTCAACTGCTCATTTTTGTTTGGTTTTGTCAAGAAAATCACATAACGATTGCTCGGAAAAAACTTAGCCAACAATCCAATGATATGTCGGCTATAATTTCCGAGCCCCGTTCTGTTGTTTGAGGCGCGCTTACCATCAAACGTTATGGTCAAATCCTTCATAAAATGTCTATCTGATTATCAGGACACAAAGATAATGAATATTCCCATACAAACCCAACTTTTTCAATACAAAATTCCAAACATCCACAGCGGAATCCTGTTGCCGAAGCCATATTCTATGCCATCGACGGCGAGATAGCTCTGAGGGATGTTCTTTATCTGGTCGTAGGTCTTGTTTGGTCCGCCTACCTCAAAGAGGTATTTGTTGTCCACAAGGAAGTCTCCCTGCTTGGGGTATCGCACATCAAACAACAACTGCATCTGGTTTAGGAAGAATGTCTCGCGGATGTTGCCGGTATCTATCTTTCCCGAGAGGGCATACATCAGGTTGGTGTTGTAGAGATATACCTTGCTTGGCGCGACCAGGTGCTTGTAATTTTTCATGTCCTTGTTGAGTATGGAGATGATATTGCCCTTGTCGAGCGTGTAGAGCATCTTGAGGCAGCTGTCGCGGGTGGAGCTTATCGCTTCGGCAAGCTTGGAGATGTTGGCTTCAAATGGCACGTTGCTCACTATGAGCATCAGCAGTTTTTTGGTTTTTTCCACCGTCTGGTACGATATGTCGTTTGAAGCCGGCATGTCGCTTTCCATTACGAGCTGCACGACGGTGCTGAGCCGTGCGTCGTACCCGCGTCTTACCTCGCGCGAAAATGGGTAGCATCCTCTTTGGAGATAGTCGCCAAAATATTTCAACACCTTTATTTTAGGGACGATCTCTGATGCTATGTCCACATGTCTTTTAAGCAGTTCGGGAAGCGATACTGCGTCTAATTTCAGTATCTTGTTGAACTCAAGGTATTCCCTGAACGACAGGTTGCCGAGGGTGTAGATTATCTGCCGGCGCGAAAGGTCGGCTTTCGAATTGTCTATCTTGAGCATCGACGAACCCGTATAGACTATCTTGAGGTCGGGATAGTTGTCGTAAAAGTTTTTTAAGTACAACGCCCAGTCCGGAAACTTGTGTACCTCGTCAAAAAACAAATGAGTGACGCCCTGCGTGTAAAGGTATTCCACAAGGTCGAGCAGGCTGTTGGTCTTGAACCACAGATTGTCTAGCGAGACCCATAGAGCCTTGCTTTTGTCTTTGACTTTTTCCTTGATGTATTGCAGAATCAAGGTTGTTTTTCCGACGCCTCTTGCGCCCATGATGCCGATAAGACGGTCTTCCCAATCGATTTCGTCGAATAAGTAACGCTTGAAATCCATATTGACATCATCTACCTTTCTGCGGTAAACATTTACAAGAGGCATTATATCAGACTGTTGCATAGCATTGTTGTTTTATATTCTACAACGCAAATATATGCATAAATTGCCTTTTCAAAAAGTTAATAATCATTAAAAATTGCACTTTAGAAAAGTCAATTTAAACCCAAAATTGTACTTTGTAAAAGTCAATTTAAACACAAAATTGCACTTTAGAAAAGTCAATTTAAACCCAAAATTGCACTTTTAAAAAGTCAAATTCTACATAAAATTGTACTTTGGAAAAGTCAATTTCAACTCAAAATTGTACTTTCAAAAGTGCAATTTCATTACTTCTTTTTTCTGATTATCTTTGCGAAAAGCCTTGGGAAAAAGCGACTTACCCAAATTCCATTGGTTTCGCCGCCGCCGGCAGTGATTTCGAGTTTCTCTTTCTCTATGCCCTTGATTATCTTATCGGCGAGGACGGACGGGGCAAGTCCCTTCTCTTGTCCCGGGTCATTTTGGTTGCGCTTGTTGGCGTTTGCATCAAGGGCATTGATGGCGACATTAGTATTAATGTAGCCCGGACAAACCATAAGCACACGAATGCCGTTGTCATAATTTTCAGCGCGGAGAGTTTCAAAAAAACCGTGCAAAGCGTGTTTTGCAGCGGCGTATCCTGAGCGCAACGGTATTCCAAACTTGCCCGCAAGACTACTCATACAAACGATATGACCAAATTTTTGAGCCACCATGCCCGGCAGAATCACTTTTGTAAGCGCAACAGCACCCATAAAATTGATTTTCATCATCTTTTCTACGACGGTCAAATCCTCCTCCAAAACTAACGCACGCTGACTTGCCCCTCCATTATTGACCAGGATGTCAATCGCACCAAACTTTTCAACAATTGGTGTGGCGATGGAGGCAATTTCGTGGTATTTTTCGAGGTCGAGGGGAACGATTGTAACCTTGTCGGAATGCTTGCAGGCGGCTTTCACGCGCTGCAATTCAGATTCGCGGCGCGACGATATTATAAGGTGTGCGCCAAGTTCAGAAAATTTATAAGTCAACGCCTCGCCAATCCCCGACGACGCGCCTGTAATCCATACTTTTTTGTCTGTGAAATTCATTCTACAAAATTTGTTATCAAATCCAATCCTTGATTACGGTAAAAAGGAAATTTTCTATCACTCGAAATCAATGGCATCTTCATCACCATCGAATGGGCAATGATAATGAGGTCGGATGGGTCGTTATGGGATTCGGCGGTGTTGGGTTCAAGTTGCGACATTTTTTTTACAACATTGGCGTCAACAGGCACAATCGAAATTCTATACTCATCTTCTATCGCATTAATCATGTCTATCTGAGTTTTCCATGATTTAGCCAGTACCTTTTTGTTTCTATGTATCCACACAAGTTCCTTGACAGATTCTGAACTCATATAGAGCAAATTTCCATAATCACTCAGAATTGCCAATACATCTCCACTCAATCTATCCCTTTCTTCAACATAAAATGCGAAGATATTTGCATCTAACATGTAACGTGCCATAATACACTAACTTGCTTTTGCAACTACAGGTTCAGAATCTTTGTAAAAATACTGCGCAATGCCCAGCTGTCCTTGATACTTCTGAGAGTAATAATCACGTCTTGCCGCCACCCTTTTCTTGATGACAACAGGTATCAAATCCCAATCTACATGGTCGCAAATGAAATTGTCCATGTCCTTGTTCTCCAGAATCTCTTGTTCTGTAAATCCATACAATATTTCCATAGTATTTGACTTTTTAAGTTAAACAATGTTTTCCGCCTGCAATATTACAAAACTTTTTACAATACAGCAAAAATTTTCGTAAATTTGCACGGCGAAAAATACATAAAATTATGGCTGATATTTTAGTAAACATCACACTTATAATCATAATGGTGGGCATCGGTATGTCGCTGACGTTCACCGACTTCAAAAATGTCTTTGTATATCCCAAAAACATTTTTACCGGCATCGGAAGCCAACTTCTTGTGCTGCCGCTTCTGGCGTTCTCGTTGGCATGGATTGCACCCGTGTCAGTATATGCAAAACTCGGCATCGTACTCATTGCATTGTGTCCCGTGGGTACTACAAGCAACATTCTTGTGCATATCTTCAAGGGCAACACCGCCCTCTCTATCTCCATGACAATCGTAAACAGCATCCTCAGTCCGTTCACAATCCCAACCGTAATCGCCTTGGCATCAACGTTTTTCACTGACAACGACGCAAGCGTGGAGATGTCGTTTGCGGAGAGTTTTACACACATATTATTGACCGTGATACTGCCCGCGATGTGCGGATTATTAATAAGGCGTTTCATTCCAAAAATCGCCAACGCCTTAGAGCGTCCGTTGAAATGGATACTGCCGTTGATGTTGCTTATAGTGTTCAGCATCAAGATATTCTGGGGCGGCGGCAACAATGCCAATTCCTGCGGCGCACTCTCGATGGACGAGTCTCTTTTGCTGACACCTTTTGTAATAGGACTCAACATCTTAGGAATGTACGGCGGATTTTTCATTGCAAAACTCAGCCGCTTCGAAAAGCCGTCGCAACTCACAGTTGCAATCGAGACCGGCCTCCAAAACACCGCGATGGCTCTCTCGGTAGCCACTACCCTGCCCCACTCCTGCGAAATCGAAAAACCTGCCTTGGTCTATGCAATGTTGACATTCTTCACGGCGGTTGTATTTTGCCTGATTCACAGCGACATAAAAATTAAAGACATCTTGGGCAAAGGCAAAGACTAACGATAGTAATTGATCCCTAAACCCTGAATCCCAAGAGCGTGATGTCGTCGCTCTGCGTGAGGTCGCCAATCCAACCTTCGTAAAACTCTCGGAACGAATTTTTCTGATCGGCAATCTGCAACGACTGTCTGCGGGCTATCTCCTTCTTGAAATTGATTGCAAGCAACTTCTTGCAATATGGGCCGCCCTCCACCTCGGTACAGCCGTCGGAGTATAGATAGATGACATCATCAGGCTCGAGCTGGGTTTCCACACAATTGAAAGTCTTGTTGCCGTGCACCTTGCCAATTGCGAGGTTGTCGCCAAAGAGTTCCGACACTTCGCCACGCCTCATCAACACCATTGTACGCTTAGACCCGGAGTAATAGCCTTTAAGAGTCTCCGTGTCGTACATAAACAGGGACATGTGGAGACCGTCGCGCATGATGTCGGATTCGAGCACCTCGCCCATTGTGGATTGTATCTTGCGGTTGAGGTCGTTGAGCACGATGTCTGACCTCAATTCAGACAGACGCTTCATCCTCAATATTTCGTTGAGAAGGTAGATGTCTATCGACGAAAGCATCGCGCCCGAAATGCCCTGCATGTTGCAATCGCCGACGCCGGCAATCACCCAATTTTCGATTTTGAGCGCAAAGGGGAAGTCGCCGCCGATGCGGTCTTTGGGCTTCTCCAACAGGAAAAACTCTCGGAACACGTGCTTTGTGGGCGTTACCATCACCTGCATCACGTTCCTCAGGCGGACGGCGTAGTTTTGGTTTTCGCTCACCACCCCGTTGACCTCCACAAGCTGCTTCTCATACGTCTTCAGCGAGACTTTGAGGTTTTCAATCTGTTCGCCGAGCCTGTAGATATTGTCCATCTGCTCATCGAGCATCTGTTCATTGATTGAAAGCTGCGCCTCCTTGAGCTCTCTTTCGCGGTTGGTGTCGGCAATGTGCTTATTGAGGGTGTCGATGGTGTCCTCATGCGCCGCCACTTGGTGCTCAAGCCTTTTGATGGTGTCTTGCTGGTCGGTGAGTTTCTTATTGCGCTCCACCATCTCCTTGTGCATCTCGTCGGCAACGTACTTCTGCTTGAAAAATTTGTCGATATTGTTGCTCAGCACGCCAAATTCTGACTTGCTGCCCATCAGTTTGTCGATTTTCCCGACGTCGTTGGTATAAAACACATCGGCTATCAAATGCAGAGGCCTTACGATTTTCAATTGTGTGTACAAGATGAGCGACAGCAGCATCAACAATACAAGTCCAAATACAGCGAGCATTACCTTCAACAACTTTTGGAAAATGCTCTCCACCTCGTTTTCGGCTGTAAAATATAAGTATGCCACGGGGTTGCCGTACTGATTGTTGAGGACGAGACGATAAAAATAATTGTCCTTATTATCGAGTTCTGCCTGGTCGAGCGTGTTTTGATTGAGCGCGATGTGCATCTCCACAGAGCCAAGCATACGCGACATCTCCGTCACCAATGAGTCGGTATATTCCTTTACGAGCATGAGGTAGCCCGTCTCCTGCTCCTGGCGCGTGATAATATCGTCGGACGACACTATCTTATAAATATAATAGGCAAACAGCCTGTTTTCTTTCACGGCATAGAATATGTTCTTGTACTTATTGCGGAACATAGCCGGAAGCCTCAGGTCTTCATAAAAATCGATTCCTTTGCCACTGGGCATCACATTGTCATAAAAAAGCTTGTTGTTGGTGTCAAACAACGCCACTGTGGCAGCCAAATAATGCTCCGACATATAGCCAATATTGACATCAATCCACTCCATATCGTTGTTAGCCATCGAAGACTGCAACTCGTCCCACGCGGAATTGTCGAACACCGGGGTCTGCTCCTGATTGGTTTTTATCTCGTAGATATTGTCCACAATGGAATTGCGCTGCTCATTGGTGATGCGCTTGATATTCTCGTTCTCGCGCTGTTGCACACGATAAAAAAAGACCAACATCAGCAGCAGTATGCTGATGCTCGCTATCGATATTGCTATCACGCCCAATTGTACTGAACGGTATTTCATATTCTTATGGTTAATGTTAGCACTGTTTTTCGCACTACAAATTTAAAAAACATTTTGCGAAAAAACCATGCCAACAAATATTTTTTTGCAGGAAACCCTAATAATAAAGAAAAAAAAAATTATCTTTGTACTGCCAAAATAGTAGGCGAAAACGGTCAACTATTTATAAATCAAGCAATTAATAAAAAACAACAAAAATAATGAGCATAATTCAAAATATTTTGAGGTCCATTTTTGGCGACAAGTCAAGCAAGGACATCAAAAAAATGATGCCGACGGTGGAAAAAATCAAGGCGGAATACGCCAAACTCGCCAGCATCAGCAACGACGAGCTTAGGGCACTTACAACAAGCCTTAGGCAGCAGCTCAAGGACTCAATAAAAGAGGAAGAGGCGCAATTACAAGGCTTCAAGGACAAACTCAACGGCCATGACCCTCTCTCCATTAAGGAGCAGGAGCAACTTTACAACGACATCGAAAAGTCGGAAAAAAACATCCAGGAAATCCTCAAAGGGCAACTCGACGAAATGCTGCCACAAGCATTTGCGATTATCAAAGAGACTGCGCACCGTTTTGCCGAGCACGAAACCGTGGAAGTAACAGCCTCCGACATGGACCGCGAACTCGCCACCCGTTTTGAAAACATAACCATCAACGGCGACAAGGCCATCTACTCCAACACTTGGATGGCTGGCGGCAACATGTTGACATGGAATATGGTACATTACGACGTGCAGCTCCTAGGCGGTATCGCTCTCCATCAAGGCAAGATAGCCGAGATGGCAACAGGCGAAGGCAAGACCCTCGTCGCCACCCTCCCGGTATTCCTCAACGCATTGACAGGCAGGGGCGTACACGTAGTTACCGTCAATGACTACTTGGCAAAACGTGATAGCGAATGGATGGGTATGTTGTACATGTTCCAGGGTCTCACCGTGGATTGCATCGACAAGCATCAGCCCAACTCCGCCGCAAGACGCAAGGCTTATTATTCAGACATTACTTTTGGTACCAACAACGAGTTTGGCTTCGACTACCTCCGCGACAACATGTGCTCCACGCCCGAAGAACTCGTGCAGCGCAAGCACGTATTTGCAATCGTCGATGAGGTGGACTCCGTATTGATCGACGACGCCCGCACACCTCTTATTATTAGCGGACCCGTGCCAAACGCCGGCAACGACATCCAGATGTTCCTCGAACTCAAACCCAAGGTGGTAAAACTCGTAGAGGAACAGAAGGCATTGTTCAACCGCCTACTCATCGACGCCAAAAATTATATCAAAAACGGCGACCGCGACAAAGGCGGCATCGCTCTCCTCAAGGCTTGGAAGGCTCTCCCAAAAAACAACGCCCTCACCAAATTCCTCAGCCAGGAAGGCAACAAGGTGCTGCTCCAAAACACCGAGGCCATCTACATGGCTGAAAACAACAAACGTATGCCCGAAATCACCGACGAACTTTTCTTCGTGATTGAGGAAAAACAAAAATCTGTAGATCTCACCGAAAAAGGCATCGACTTGATTACAGGCAATTCGGACGACCCGCAATTTTTCGTGTTGCCAGATGTAGGCAGCGCAATCGCAGAGATAGAACATTCTAACCTCAGCGAGGAGGAAAAAATGGAACGCCGCGACAAGGTGGAAAGCGATTTTGCAATCAAATCGGAACGCGTACACACTATCAATCAGTTGCTTAAAGCCTACACGATGTTTGAGCGCGACCAGGAATACGTTGTTATGGACAACAAGGTGAAAATCGTGGACGAAGGCACTGGCCGTATCCTCGAAGGTCGCCGCTATTCCGACGGTCTGCACCAAGCCATCGAAGCCAAGGAAAGCGTCAAGGTGGAGGCGGCAACACAGACATTTGCCACAATCACCCTCCAAAACTACTTCCGCATGTACGAAAAGCTCGCCGGCATGACCGGTACGGCGGAGACGGAGGCGGGCGAATTTTGGGAGATTTACAAACTCGACGTTTGCGTAATCCCGACAAACCGCCCCGTAATACGCGACGACAAGGAAGACCTCGTATATAAGACAGTACGCGAAAAATACAAAGCCGTAATCGACGAAATCCAGAGACTCCACGACGCCGGCCGCCCGGTTTTGGTGGGTACGACATCGGTGGAAATTTCAGAACTATTGAGCCAGATGCTCAAGATGCGCAAGCTCCAGCACAACGTCCTCAACGCCAAATACCACGCACGCGAGGCAGAAATCGTGGCTCAGGCAGGTCAGAGCGGTACTATCACCATCGCAACCAATATGGCGGGTCGTGGTACAGACATCAAGCTGAGCGACGAAGTGAAAGCCGCCGGCGGTCTTGCCATCATCGGTACAGAACGCCACGAAAGCCGCCGCGTCGATCGTCAGTTGCGCGGACGTGCCGGACGTCAGGGCGACCCAGGCAGCTCGCAATTCTACGTATCGTTGGAAGACAATTTGATGCGTCTATTTGGCAGCGATAGGATTGCCGCGCTCATGGACCGTATGGGCATAGAGGAAGGCGAAGTAATCCAGCACAAGATTGTAACCAAATCCATCGAACGCGCCCAGAAGAAGGTGGAGGAAAACAACTTCGGCATCCGCAAACGCCTGCTCGAATACGACGACGTAATGAACAAGCAGCGCGAGGTAATATACCGTCAACGACGCAACGCATTGTATGGCAACGGCCTCGACATCGAGATTAACAACATGCTCAACGACGCCTGCGACAATCTCGTCAAGTACGGACGCAACGACGAGTACACCACATTCTGTTTTGAAGTGGCAAAGAGCTTGGGCATCAGCTGCCCGATAACAGAACAAGAGTTCCTGCAACTCGACGATTCTGCCATCGGCGACAAACTCTTCAACACCGCATTCGAACGCATGGCGGAGAAGATGAAACTCATCCGCGAAAAAGCCGCCCCAATCATCCAAAACGTCTATGAGACGCAGAAAGATAGGTTTGAATACATCATAGTGCCTATCTCCGACGGCAGGCGCATATTCCAAATCCGCGTCAACCTCCAAAAAGCCTACGAATCGGACTGCCGCGAGATTACAAAGGCGTTCCAGAAGATAATAATGCTCGTAACCATCGACGACAACTGGAAGCAGCACCTCCGCGACCTCGACGACCTCAAGCAGTCGGTACAGGACGCTCGTTACGAACAGAAAGACCCGCTCGTAATCTTCAAGATAGAATCCAACGGACTCTTTGGACGTATGCTCGACAAAAACAACAAGTCGGTAATATCAACCTTGATGCGCGCACAGATACCTATGCCCGACCCGGAGCAACTCGCAATGGCTCAGGCACAAGCGCAAGCCCAGGCACGCGCCCGCGAACAGGCTATCCGCCGCGAACAGGAAAAGATGAAGGCTTCGCAGGAGCAGGCAAATACCATCAACGACTCGCCCAAGCAGCAGCAACAGCAGCAGCCCCGCCGCGAACCCATCCAAAGAGTTCAGCCGGTACGCGCCGAGAAAAAACCGGGGCGCAACGATCCATGTCCATGCGGCAGCGGCAAGAAATACAAAAACTGCCACGGCAAGGACGCAATGGATTTGAAAGATTAAAGTTGAAAGATTAGAGTTGAGAGATTAAAGATTAAAGTTGATTGTTGAGACTTTACTCTTTAATCTTTCCACTTTAATCTATACTCTTTAATCTTTCCTCTTTAATATAACATCCAAAGAATATGAAAAACATCCGACAGTTTTTATCGCTATATATCACCAACATATTCGGCGTTATGAACGACAATGTCCTCAAAGCGTTGATATGTTTTGTGGCGGCGACATGGGTTGCAAAAGAGTACAGCACACTTGTTGTAAGCATCATGGCGGCTGCAATGGTAATGCCATACGTGTTCCTGTCTCCATTGGCAGGCAAGTTGCCACACTTCTGGCGCAAGCAACAAATCATCAGGGTCGCCAAAATTTGTGAATTGCCGATAATGCTCGTCGCGGTGCTTGGATTCTATTTTGAAAACATCTGGATTGCGCTCACGGCATCGCTTTTGATGGGATTGCAGAGCGCGCTCTACTCCCCCGCGAAATACGGACTCATCAAGGACATCGGCGGCGAAGAAGGCATCTCAATGGGCATGGGAGGCATGGAGGCATTTGCATTCCTCGGCACATTGGTAGGCACATTTGTCGGCTCGGTAATGTCGGATCATCATTCTCTCACGCTCTACGCCATAGTCTTGTTTTCCATTGCTGCGTTGGGTTTGCTCAGCAGCCTGACAATCAGGACCGAAGAAAACAAAACGGCGGAAGAATCGTCGGCAAATCCAATAAAATTCCTGCGTGAATCCGCCGCAATTTCCCGCAAATACAAAGGCCTCGGACACGTAATAATGTTGCTGTCATTGTTCTGGTGGTTTTGCGCATCGGTGCAGATGATTCTGATAACACACTGCGAAGAACACCTCGGCATGTCAAACACCCAGACCGGCTATCTCCTTGCATCAATGGCGATTGGCATTACTGTCGGCTGTCTCCTCGGCGGCAAACTCAATCACAGCCGCTATATGCTCGGCACTGTACCGCGTCTTGGAGTTTTGGCAGGTGTGTTGATGATAATAGTTTCCATACTTCCATTCAACGAAATGGGCGACTACAAGGGATTGTATTTTGGAATTTTCATGACCATCATTGCAATCACTGTGGGCATCTTCAAAATCCCCCTCGACGCCGAAATCCAAAAGCGTGTCGCCACATCGGAACTCAACATCATTCTTGCATATTTCAATCTCGTTTCGTTCATATTCATATTGGCGGCTTCTGCAACTAATGTATTGATTGCCAACTTATTGTCATCGACATACGTGTTCCTATTCGACGGCATTTTGTTGGCGGCATGGACGATATATTTCATGTTCAATTACAAAGGCTCGCTGTGCTATCGCGTGAGCAAAATTATCCACCTTCATTATGACGTGAAGATGGAAAACAAGGAAGTGCTCGACGTGCCCGCCGGTCAAAATCTCCTCATCCTCCCGATGCACCGCGCATTGATTGACCCGCTGATTTTGTTTGCAGATCTCTACGACTACAAACTCCAACCGATGGTGGACGCAAGATTTTGGAAAAACAAATTCATGGGTCACGTCCTTAACCTTTTTGACGCCGTTCAAGTGCCCGACCTGCGCCGTGGCGGACGTGAAGGCGTGGAGCAAGTTCAAAAACTCGACGGCATTGTACAGACGCAACTTGAAAACGGCGCAAACATCCTTTTCTACCCCTCCGGACACATCACACTCGACGGCAAGGAGACCATCGGCAACCGCCGCATGGCATACAACGCCTCAAAAATTCTTCCCGACCACACCCGCGTTGTAGCAATCGAAATCCACGGTCTATGGGGCAGCCGCTGGTCAAACTACGGCCGCACCCGCACCGCCCCAATGGTGCCAATGCTCGTAAAAAGTCTCAAATTCCTTGCGATGCTCCGCTTCCTCTTTGTCCCAAAACGCAAAGTCAACATCCGCTTCACCGACATCACCTCCGACTTCCGCTCCTGGTCATCGCTGCCAAGGCAACAATTCAACGCCAAAATGGAGGAATTTTACAATAGAGAAGAGGATGGGTTGGTAATGACGAAGATATAAAATTTTTTTTGTGGCAGAGGATATTTGTGAGGATTATAACAAAATAATCATTATATTTGCGCCACAAACCAATTCATAATAAAATGATACAGGAAATCACCGTTGAGAATTTTTTGTCGTTCAAGCACAAGACAACATTCAGTTTTGAGGCGGACAAAGACGACAATTACGCGGAAGACACCCAAGTCGTGGAAGTGGCGAAAGGGGTCAAATTGTTGAGATTTGCAGCGTTATATGGGGCAAACGCCTCGGGCAAATCCAACTTTCTCAAAATATTCTTCTTTTTGCACGACTTCATTTTGCGCGATGTCAATTCCGTTGCTACGGGCGTAGAACCATTTTTGCTCGACGACAAGACCGCAAAGGGTGATTCTAAATTTGACATCATTTTCTATGACAATTCCAACAAAAAAAACCGTTACTTCCTCCGCGTGAATCCGCAAAACGTTGTCTATGAAAAACTGGAAGTAGCGGATACATTGTTTTTTGAACGCAAAACCAAAGGCGACAAAACTACAATAACATATAACTTTGAAATAGACCAACAGGTCAAAAACGGACTTGACTGGACGTGCAGAAAAAATATGTCGCTATTTGCGGCGTACAATAGTTCCACAGAAAAACTCACCGAAAAAATCATCGAAATTGAGAACGTTTTGGAGTATTTCAAGAATTTTTTACCCGTAATCACCGACAAAAAAGACGTTTACACAAAAATAGCCAACGATTTTGTTTCAGGTGCAGAAAATATTGACAGACAGTTTATTGACGACCTAAAACTTGACGGTTTCGACAACATCGGCGACATCTGTTTCAGCCTTGTAAAAAACGACGGCGAAGAAAAAATAAGGGACGAATATGCCGTAGAAGTAAAAGTGGACGGCAAAACGCGCACTTACAATCTGATTGGTCAGCAACAATCAAACGGCACCAAACGTTTTGTGGCTCTGTATTATATTATGAAACGCCTTGTAAAAAACAACGCTTTTCTCGCCGCTGACGAATTGGAGACTTCCATACATCCCGACTTGTTTGAAAAATTGATTTACGACTTTGTAACTCAAAAAAACAGCCGTTCACAACTTATCATAACAACCCACTATTCGGGATTGATGGAAACGGTCAACAACCTTGTCCGCAAGGATTCAATACGTTTTGCCGAAAAAATAGAAGACGGCAGCACTCGATTGTTTTCACTCGCCGACTTCAACCTGACAAACATAAAATCTATTTACAAAGCGTACCGCGAAGGCCGTTTCGGCGCAGTGGCAGAGATTGAGTATTATAATTAGTTACAAGACAATAAATTATGAGCAAAAAATCCAAAATAGAACCCAAAACATCAAAGCGTTCACGCAGGGAAAACAATGCTGTTTCCTCTGGAATTGTGGAACCCAATCCGTCAAAATACACTTGGCTGGTGGAAGGAGACACGGAGGAGGCTTATATGAACAGTCTTTTTTCTCATTTGGAAGATTCAACAAGAGTTAGGCTCAAATACGAAAAATCGAAACCGATAAATCTGAAAGGCGGCAGAAAAGAACCATATTTGGACAAAATAAATTCGTACCTGAACATCCCTCGCCGCAAATTTATTTGTATTTTTGACCTGGACATTGTACGCACCAACGAAAGCAACTTTAACAAATATAAAGCACTCATAGACAAGAAAAAGCAATTTGAAAACACCGACGATTCTGACGAACCATCTGTAATTTTCTGTAACAATATGCCGTCATTTGAATATTGGTTGTTGCTTCATTTTGCATACACGTCCGCATATTATGAAACAGAAAGCGGTATCGAAAAAATATTGAAAAAACATCTCCCCGAATACGAAAAAAACAAGGTTGCAAACCTTTTCTCTAAACTATGCGGCTCTGACGACACCAACCTCATCAACGCAATCAAAAACTCCACAAAATCCGCCAAAGCATCCAAAGGGCAACGACTTGACGAAGTGTCCAAAATGAAAGAATGTAATGTGTCATATTCGGATATGCATTTGCTGTTTGAGGGAAAACAAAAAATGCCCCGTTGAAGGACGAGGCAACCTAATGTTTTCACAACGGAATAATCCTTATTGTGAATTGCTTTCATTTTATGTGGCAAATTTATACAAAAAAAAATTTCGCAAAAAAGCAAAAACAATTTTGCGAATAAAGAATATATTATTAGATTTGTGCTGAAAAAAAATGCCCCACGGAGTACGCGGGGCGAAGAACTCTTCGGCTTATAGCCTTATTGTGATTTGTCTTTCAAGCGCAAAGATAAATCATATTTTGGAAACCAACAACAAAAAAACAAAATAAATGGAAAAAATTTTAGGTCTTGATTTAGGAACAAATTCTATTGGATTGGCTGTCAGGGATTTTGATAACACTGTTCCAATCACTGAGCAAATAGAATTAGTGGGTACAAATATATTTCCTTCCGGCGTTGGCAAAGACAAGTCGGGCGAATTTTCGTATGCCACAGCGCGAACCAAAAAGAGAACTGTGCGTAGAATGTATCAAGCACGTAAATATAGACTTTGGGCAACATTGGAACTCCTTATTAATAATAATTGTTGTCCGCTTTCGATTGAAGACCTCGACAAATGGAGAAAATATGACACCAAAAGCGGCTTAAAACGAGAATATCCAATTAATGCCATAAAATTTGAACAATGGGTTCGTTGTGATTTTGGCGATGGCAAAAATACAAATCCATACGAACTCCGCTACGAATTGATGAACCGTCAATTTAATTTAGAAGATGAAACAGAGCGTATGAAACTTGGTCGCGCTCTTTATCATATAGCGCAACGTCGAGGTTTCAAAAGTAGCAAAGGCGAAACCGTATCAGATAAAGACGACGACAAGGTTGTGGAAAAAGAGGACGTTGATGTGTCTGAAATGATGAAAAAATCGGAAATTGACAAATCTGCCAAATTGGACGAGTATATGAAAGTCAATAAATTACCGACCGTAGGCTGGGCTTTTCATCATCTAATAACTAATGGAGTACGTGTACGCAATAGCGATTTCCAAGCCGTTCGCTCGCAGTACAAAGATGAAATCAAAAAAATATTTGAATTTCAAAAACAACTTGATACAGAAAGCGACTTTTACAAGCACCTTGTAAGCGAGAAAAAAAGTGAAGGAACGATTTTTTACAAACGTCCTCTGCGCTCGCAAAAAGGACTTGTCGGCAAATGCACCCTCGAACCAGACAAGGATAGATGCCCCATTAGCCATCCCGATTTTGAAAGATTCAGGGCGTGGTGTTTTATCAATACAATCAAATTTGGTCAAGATTGTCAACAAGAATTGACAAATGAGCAAAAAAAGAAACTTTTCAATGAAAAGTTTATGCTCTTGAAATCTGATTTTAAGTTTGAAGAAATCAGGAAATGGATTGAAAAAGAAATCCGCAAACCTCTTGATTACAAGGCAAAAACCATCAACTACAAAGACCGTACAAGTGTTTCGGGCTGTCCTGTGTCGGGAAGATTGAAAAAACTACTCGGCGATAATTGGCAGTCTTGGAAATATGAAACATCATTCCAGAAAAAGAACGGCGAAACAAAACACGCTTGCTATGACGCATACGACTTATGGCACGTATGTTTTTCGTTTGATGACGTGGAATACGTGGAAGAATTTGCCAAAAACAAATTGAACTTCAACAATGAACAAACCAAACAACTCGTAAAAGTTTTTGGCGCAATCAAACAAGGATATGCAATGCTGAGTTTGAAGGCAATAAGAAATATAAACAGATTCCTTGAAAAAGTAATGTTATATTCTCACTCGGCATTGATGGCAAAACTCCCCGAAATTTTTGGAGAAGAGAAATGGGCAGAAAACGAAAATAAAATTGTTTCGCTTTTGCAAAATGCAACTGACGTAAACAGAAAGCAAAAGACAATTTATTATATTGTCAACTCATTGATTGCCAACTATAAATCGTTAGAGCCAAACGAGCAATTTGCACGTAAAAACACCGATTATGTTTTGTCGGAAAGCGACAAAAACGACGTGTCTGCAATGGCACAAAAAACTTTCGGCGAAAAAAGTTGGCAAAACAAGTCCTCAGAAGAACGAAACGAAATTATTGCCACCACAGAAAAACTCTATCAAGAGTTTTTTGCTTCATCAGACCGCGACTATTACAAACTGCCCAAACTTGCCGAAGCGTTGGCAGAGTGCATCAAAAAGGAATACGATTTTATCGACCCAAAACAGTTGAAAAAAATCTATCATCCATCAATGATTGAAGTTTATGCTCCCGCAAAAGACCAAACAATCGAAGATGGCAGAGTGATGAAACTTTTGGGAAGTCCTGTTATTGGTGCTCTCAAAAATCCAATGGCAATGCGTGTACTACATTCGTTGCGCCATATGATAAATAAGTTGCTGACCACCAACGATGAAAACGGCAATCCAATTATTGATGAAAATACCCGTATTGTAGTAGAAACGGCACGCGACCTCAACGATGCCAACATGCGTTGGGCAATAGAAACATATCAACGCGAAAGGGAAAACGAAAACAAGAAATTCGCTGAAATAATCAATGAATTTCTGCCCAATCGAGAAGTTTCTGACGAGGACAAAGACCGTATGAGGCTTTTAATGGAGCAATTGAAAACACCTGAAAATCAAAAAGAAAAACAGAAATTCGAGCGTTACAAAAAAGACGTTACGAAATACAGGCTTTGGATGGAACAAGGCGGTTTGTGTATTTACACAGGCAAACCGATTAATATCACAAATCTGTTTGCCGAAAACGCCTTTGACATCGAACATACAATACCGCGAAGCAAATGCTTCGACGATTCGTTGGCAAACCTGACGATATGCGAAGCGCATTTCAATAGGTCTATCAAAAAGAACCAAATACCGTCGCAACTCAGCAATTATGACGATATTCTTTCGAGGATTCAGCCTTGGAAAGACAAGGTGGAGCATCTCAAAGACAATGTTGAGTTTTGGAAATCGCAATCGAAAAAAGCGATGACCAAAGAACGCAAGGATGATTGCATCAGGCAGAAACATCTTTGGCAGATGGAACTCGACTATTGGAAAAACAAGGTGGAACGTTTTGAACTGAAAGAAGTTACCGATGGATTCAGAAACAGCCAACTTGTTGACACTCGCATTATTACCAAATACGCATACCACTATCTGAAAACCGTTTTCAACAAAGTGGAAGTGCAAAAAGCAGGTGTTAACGTTGCATTTAGGAAAATGCTTGGAATACAGATAGATGAAAAGAAATCGAGAGACAAACATTCACATCATGCCATTGATGCCGCAACTCTAACTCTGATACCAACAGCGGTACAACGTGACAAAATGCTTGAATTGTTTTTCAAGAAATTAGAAGGCTATCAAACTTCTGATTGGGAAAACCAATTGAACCAGGAACGCCGAAAATGCGGTTTGGGTGGTGATTTGTCGGCTATTGTGCCATATATCGAAAACAATATCCTGATAAACCATCAATCAAAAGACCAAACCCTTACTCCTGCACACCGCAGAAAACGCATCAGAGGAAAGATTGTGCCAAATGTTTGGTTGACAGGTGATTGTTTGCGTGGTAAACTGCACGGCGAATCGTTTTACGGTGCAATTAAGCTCGGCAAAAAGGATGCTGACGGGAAGAGCCTTTTGCGCAATCCTGACGGTTCAATCGTTCAAGAAAACGAAAAAAAATACGTCATCCGACGTGAACTAAAATTCAAAAAGAACGACCAAGAAAGTGGTTTTAAGAATTGGGACGAATTGGAAAAAGTAATGGTTGACAAAGCTCTTTTCGCAACTATCAAATCTAAATTCCCCGAAGGAACATCATTCAAAGACGCATACGAAGCCGGAATCACAGACCCGCAAGGAAACAAAATCAGGCATATTCGCTGTTTTGAACCTACGGTGAAAAATCCGTTGGCGATAAAGAAACAGACATATCTCTCGAAATATCCGTATAAGCAAAGCTATTATGCGGCGATGGGTGATTTGTATGTAATGTGCAAATACGAAAACATAAGCAAAACACAAACCAAATACATAATTTGGAGTTTGTTTGACATTAGTCAAAACAGGAAAGAAAGAACTCCCGATGTCGAGGATATTCCAACGACACTGACCGTAGAAGACAAAAAACACAATACATTCGTCTTGAACCTTGTCTGCAAAATCCGCAAAGGCGATATGGTATTGCTTTACGAAAACTCGCCCGACGAATTGGTAGAAGCCGACAAAAATCTTTTGTCGCAAAGGCTCTATGTAGTAACGGGTTTTGAAAATCCAAGCAGAATACTAATGGTTAAACATATAAATGCGCAAAAAGATTCTGACTTGGGTAAAGGTGAAGCATTAACAACGTTTGACAAAATGCCCGAAAAAATCAGGCAATCAATTAGCAAGTTAAACTTTTTATTGCGAGGTAAAGATTTCGATTTTTCGGCGGATTATGGTATCGTTTTCAAATAAAACGGCACACAAAAGTTAACCTTCACAATAGGCAAAGTAGCATTATGTGCATCACCAATAAACGATGAACTCTTTTGACCACCAATTAGAAACAGAAAAACCCACCTTTCGGTGGGTTTTTCATTGTCAAAAACAACATTTTTTTCGTTTGCGAAAAGCGTATAACTTTTTGTAGGTCAACACATTATCCATATCATGTTGTTTATGACCCTGCAAAGGTAATAATTTTGAAAGCAAATCACAACATGGGCAGGACAGAGGAAATACACACGAAGTTGTTTATGACCCTGCAAAGGTAATAATTTTGAAAGCAAATCACAACAACGTCAGAAATTTTGGAGCAACAACAAAGTTGTTTATGACCCTGCAAAGGTAATAATTTTGAAAGCAAATCACAACGGTGAGGATGATGCCATCCTTTGCGCCGTTGTTGTTTATGACCCTGCAAAGGTAATAATTTTGAAAGCAAATCACAACCCATCGGACTATCAGAGTCCTT